>SCPN01000215.1_pt1 | contig 205016 bp, 175 predicted proteins | sample 6106831 | NCBI WGS metagenome assembly SCPN01 (sample SAMN10720447, study PRJNA508395) | human gut metagenome | isolation source: Participant 1, 0 month | reverse complement strand
GTTCTTTTGAAGCTGTTTCTGTTGGAGCCGCAGAGGCTTTGAAAGAAAAAGACTCCATTAACATTTCAGCCTTTTACGATTGGGTAACAGATAAAGACTTTAATAAATTAATCACTGGAGCTACAAACTCAAAACCTAAACTCCTTGCAAGAATAAAATTTTGTAGAAGCAAATTTTTAGAATAATGTTCGAAGATGTAAATGCTGAAGTCAATAGACGGTTAAAGGAGGTGAAATCATTTTATTCCCTAATAAAAGCCAACCCTGAAACTGAAGTTTTCGACATGAAGGTGTTCAAAGGTACATGTTTTGTAATACTGTATGGCGTTTTAGAATACACAATAACTGCTTCAGTTCAAAAATGCTTATCTATTATTAATCAAAAAAAGTATGATATAATACATCTTAAACCGACATTGTATTCAATGGTTTTCAATGATGAATGTAATGCTATGATGGAAGCAAGAGACAAAAAATGGATGAAAAGACATGATTTATTTTCCCAAATAAATTGCAGTCAAGTTTGTCATATAGAAGATAACTTATTTCCTGCAGGTTCAGGGAATATAAAATACCAACAAATAGAATCTATATGGAAAATTTTTGGTATATCCGCTCCTGCAGTAAATGAAGACAAAATGAAAGGGCGTTTATCGACATTGGCAGATAATAGAAACGCAATAGCCCATGGACGGGAATTGGCTTCAGTTATAGGAGGAAGATATACTATAAGCGAAATAGAAAATATATATAATGACATTAGTACATACTGCAGCTATATAACTTCAGCATTTGAAGAATACATTAATAATGAGGATTGTTTAATCCACTAAAATTATTAGAACAAGTCTTTTCAACTGGAGTGAATTAGAGAACCCCAATTTATTTAAAAAATTAAACAACTAAAATTATGATTGACTTTTTAACTATCGTACTTCTTATATTCGGAGTACTACAAATTATCCTCTTTTTTAAAGTGTGGGGAATGACGAACAATATTAAACGTATCTGGAAAAAGATAGATAATAAGGATTTTCTTTCTGATGCCTGTATTGCCTATATAAAAGGAAATATGGAAGAGACTGAAAAACTAGTAAATGAAGCCTTTTTGCAAGAAGTAGCCTTACTCTCAAAATCTTCAGAGGACTATGTAAGTTGGGAAAAAGCTTTTCGCGAATTGGAAGAAAAATATACTAAAGTATTCAAGAAAATAAATAAGCCTACACCTGACTTTAAAAAATATAGTAATCCTAAAATATATTTACTTTAATAAATTGGATTGGCACTACTTAACCCCCAACATATAAGAATCCTATATTTTATTTGAAAGTTCTATTATATTCAACCGATAAAAATAATCTAAACTTTTAATATACAATGAAAAAGTGTTTATTCGCATTAACACTATTACTGCCCCTCCTCCTTGGTGGGTGTTCCAGTGACGATCAATCAGATGACAACAACTCTCCGTTAATCGGATCTTGGATATCCATAGATGATGATGTCGAGATTTTCTATCTTGACCTCAAAAAAGACGGGACAGGGAAATGGACCGGAACCTACGCCGGAGAAGTGGAAAATGTACTAAGGCTCACTTGGAGTGCAACCGAAACCACTTACCATGTCAAATATGAAAACGGCAATTCTGAAACAAAACAGTATAGAATAGAAGGAAACCGCCTCTATTTAGGAGATGTGATATATACCAGGAAGTAAAGCCAGCCGGGGATCACTCCCCGGCTTTTTCTTCGTCCTTCTTTTTTGGATGGAACACAAAATCAATTACCTTCCGATTTGCCTTATCAATCCTGCTCCAGTCCTTTTTAACATAAGTGTCTGTGACATTATACCCAGACTTATGATTCAATGACGTTGCTACATCGTCCATCGAAATACCGCAGTCATTCCTTGCTATTGTAGCCCAAGAGTGGCGCGCAGCATAAAGAGTTAAATCGGGAATACCTAAAGCATTCCCGATCTTTTTCAGATTAAGATTCACCTTATGCACAAATTGCTTATGGCTCGCATATCTTATAAAGAAATTAAACGCTCTATCCCCTAATGAATCCTTATATCTTTCCAAATAAGGCTCAAGCTCCGGTTCTACTTTAATGGAAATAAAAGCCCTATCATCCCGCCTGGTTCTTGTCTTCCTCCGCTCGTACTCAAATCTATTATCAACAGGGGGATTCAAATAAAACATATCAACGGTATTCATTCCAACCATAAAGAACGACATCAGAAACACATCTCTGGCAATAATGACACCCAACATATTTTCCGGTATTCGATACTCTTTTATAGCTCTTATCTGTTCATCCGTTAAAGAACGCTTTCTTGTAATCGGTTGCTTTGGAATTTTGTATTTAGCAAAGGGATTATTGGAAATGCGGATTATTCCGGCATCTTCATCGTTATATTCAAGCTTTGCCCGATTAAATAACGCTTGTATCTTCGACATATAAAGCCGAACCCCGGAATCAGAAATATTTCCAATACCACATTTTGACCGTTGACTCTTTAAATCTTCTTCAAATTTAATTAAGAGAGAAGATGTGATATCCGAGAAACATAAATTACGATTTCCCACGAATACCTCAAACTTGCTAATAGCAATTCGATAATTTTCCCCTATCCGCCTACCTTCTTTCAAAACCTTATCCGCATAAGCATAACCAAAGTCGAAGAAGTTAATTCCTTCAGGCTTATTAGAAAGTTTATCTTTCATCAGTTCACATAATCCTTTAGCAGAATACAAATCAATAGAGTGACCCAATTTTGAAAGTTCGGCTCTAATTTTAAGAACATCGAGCATTACTTGGTCATAAATCGGATTATTCCTTTCTTTTAGTTCAAAAGTCTTCTTGTTTATCAACTCACTTCCCACATAGTGAGTGGTCGCAATATATGAAGATTGACGTTCGTGCGTAATCCGTATCTTCACATTCCAGGTATTATCTTCTCGCCTTTGATGCTTGAGGATGATTATTTTAACTGTAGCCATCGTTGTAAAACATTTAATCGTGCATTCCTGTTTTTCGTAAAACGTTCGAAACAATTGCGCAAAGATAGCAAATTAATTTAGATATGCTATCTTTGCGCAATACAAAGAGGAACAGTTAATTACAGCTAAAAACTATAGCTTAAGTAGTTCTCTATACAGTTTTGCACCGGAAGTCCCATTACATTGAAGTAGCTGCCGGATATGGATTCTACTCCGACAAAACCGATCCACTCCTGCACACCATACGAACCGGCTTTGTCCATGGGCTGATAGTGATCGACATAATAAGCGATTTCATCTTCATCAAGAATCGCAAAACGGACATCCGTCACGGCAGCGAAACATTTTTGCCATTCTCGGGTAGTGAGACACACACCGGTAATCACTTGGTGCGATTTACCGGAGAGGCTCCGCAACATCTCTATGGCATCCTGCCTTCCGACAGGTTTGCCGAGCGCTTTGCCTTCATGCCAGACAATGGTATCGGCTGTGATCAAAAGCTCTTCCGGTCCGATCATCGACTGATAGGCGGCTGCCTTCTCACGGGCTATGAAAAGAGGAATCTCTTCACCTTGCAACGTATCGGGATAAGATTCGTCCACATCCGGCAAAGTTTTTACTACATAATCGACACCCAAGCCCGTCATCAGTTCTTTGCGACGCGGAGAATTAGAGGCCAATACGATTTTATAACGATCTAAGTTAGCAAGCATACTGATAAATAAATAAGGTATATACTGGAAATCACCATCCGAAAGCATCATCGGACAACCATTGGCCTTGTGCTTTAAGCACCTGCTCCACCACATCGCGTCCACAGCCGTATCCTCCATCGGCATACGAAATGTAACGGGCAATCGCTTTCACCTCGGGAACCGCATCTTTGGGACAGCAGGGCAATCCGCACTCACGCATCACTTCCATATCGGGAACGTCATCGCCCATGTAGAGTATCTCCTCGTCCGTAAGTCCGTATTTGTCACGGAAACCACGATAATCGTGTATCTTCACCGCAGAGCCGAAGTACAGATCGGATACCCCCAACCCTATAAAACGTTTCCGCACGACATCGCTCCGCCCACCTGTAATAATAGCGATACGAAGCCCTTTTTTTACGGCCAATTGGATGGCATAACCGTCTTTTACATTTACCGTACGCATCGGTTCACCCGACGGATGCAAAGGGATGACATTGGCGCTCAGCACTCCGTCTACATCGAAAGCAAGTGCCTTTATCCGGGTAAGGTCGTAATTGATTGTGCTCATTTTTATTTAATGTTTCGGGATTATTGTCTTTCGTGAATGCTTCGGCTAAGCAACTCGTATAACCGCTGCATGGCAGGATCATCGGCAAGCATCCGCAAGTGATTGCCGATCACATTCTCGTCATAACGGATGGCCGGCCCGGTCTGGGCCGTCTTAGGTTCCAGTTCGTGCACCTTACGGGCGGTTTCATCAATCAACGGCAACATCACGTCAAACGGCAGATTGTATTTCTTAAGCAACTCGGCAGCAAGGGCATACATGTGATTGGTGAAGTTACATGTAAACACGGCAGCCAGATGGAGACTTTTACGCTGCTCCGAGTCGGCATCGTACACACGGTTGGACAGTGTAGAGGCAATGGCTTTCAGAAACGCGGCATCTTCTGCCGAAGAAGCCTCTATGAAGAAAGGAATCTCCTTAAAATCTACCTCCCGCTGCTTGCTGAAAGTCTGCATGGGATAGAACACACCGTAATGCGAGACATGTCCTTCCCAGACATTCATCGGGATGCTACCTGCCGTATGCACCATCAATGCCTCTTCCCGCTTACCTTCGACAATGCCCTGAAGAAGTTCGGCAAAGGCGGAATCTTTCAGTGAAACAATATACAGCTTCGCATACGGGTTCACCTCTGCGAGGTCTGTCGTATATTCGGCTTCCACTTTCTGTGCCAGCTCGCGGGCCGACTCTTCCGTACGGCTATACACCTGTACGATACGAAAACCTTTCCGATATAAGGCTTTTGCCAGATTAGTGGCAAGATTTCCGGCACCGATAAATACGATCGGCGTATCTTCTATACTTCTTTTCATCGTGTTGAAATCAAATACAATATACCTCCGATTATCAATAAAGCCAAAGGCAGCAGATAACCGGACATCGAACCAAGCAACGAAACAATCAGGCCGATGTTCAGCACCAACCACAATCCGAGCAATACCAAGCCGACGGATTTATCCCGCTTAATAAACAGGAAAATCACCGCAGTGTAAAGCAAAAGATTATCCTTATTCATCACCCAGGGTATCCCCAAAGTGGAAAAGTGTATCAGTTTGTCGATCAGATAGAGCACCCCCATCACAATAAGGGTGACTGCTGTGGCTTTGTAGGTATCTTTATTGTTTGCTTTTACCGCACTCACCGTTACTTACCTCCGAACTTATTAATATGGATTTTTTCCCATTGCAAATGGTCTTCATTAAAGGGTTTACGTTCCATCCCTTTATGCCCGATCGCTATGACGGACAACACCTGCAACTGCAAAGGAATGTCGAGCACACCGCGCACAAATTCATCGGAAGGCATCCCGGTGGCAGTATATCGCTCACGCACCTGCACCCAGCAACTTCCCAATCCCAAGTCTTCGGCCTGAAGCTGAATCATAATAGAGGCAATGGAAGCGTCCTCAATCCATACATCGCTCGCCAAGGGATCGGCAGTAACGACAATGGCCAATGCCGCGTCGGCAATAAAGGCCGAAGCCTGCTCTTTGCAATGTGAAAGTTCACTGAGCAACTTTTTATCATCGACTGCAATAAATTGCCAGCTGTTACTGCGCTTTGAAGTAGGAGCCATCAGGGCCGCTTTCAGCAAAGCGACTACATCTTCCTGAGAAAGTTCTTCTCCGGTAAATTTCCGCATGCTGCGGCGATTTTTTATTAGTTCACTGAAATTTTCCATGTATCTATACTTTGCATTATTTGAATATACCGCCAGTCACCATAGAATGCACAAACACACGCGAACCGAGGTACCGCCCGGCATGCCCGTCTATATAAGGTATGCCCTGCAGGACTTTGCATGAATCGGCGCGCTCCGTGGCGATTCGAGCGCAAAGATAGGCAATTTATTCCACTCTCGTCAACTCGCCGGTCAGTGAATCGATGATAAAACCATGCACCCGGACATCTTTCGGAATAAGCGGATGGTTCTCTATGGAACGAACCGTGCCCCTGACGGACTTCACCGGATCGTCGAATCCGCCCAGCCACGAATTAAAATCGACCCCGCAGTAGCGTATCATGTCGATTGTTTCGGACTTGATTCCCCGCTTTTTCATGTGAGCTATCATTTCGTCGCTGTTCATGTGGCAAGCACCGCAATCAGAATGGGCAATGACCATCACTTCTTCTACTCCCAACTCGATGATAGCCACCAGCAGACTACGGATGACACTGCCGAAAGGATGGGAAATGACGGCACCGGCATTCTTTATAATCTTTACGTCTCCGTTGTGAATCCCCAAAGCGGCGGGCAACAGTTCTGTCAGGCGGGTATCCATACAGGAAAGGATGGCGATTTTCTTATCAGGATACTTGTTAGTGATATACTTTTCGTATCCCCTGTTCTCAACGAACTTTTTGTTGAATTCAAGAATTTCTTCTAACATAATCAAAAACGGATTTTATTGTAGTATCTCCACAAAGATAGTCACAAAACGACAGCTCAACAAAATAAGCCCTGCAAATGTTGTAAAGAGAAATAAAAAATGTAAATTTGTCCCGATATGCCATTAAAACTGACTACATATTACCAAGGAAGTGAGATTCCGGATTTTCCCGGAACCAATACGTTTCATTCGAAAGAGCTATTTCAGATCTACGAAGAAACTCCGGGCTACACCCCGCTTCTGATTATGGCTTCGGAAGACGGAAAACCTGTTGCGCGACTGCTTGCTGCCATCCGCAAAAGCATCCGCATGTTTCCTCCCGCTTTCATCAAACGCTGCGAAATCTATGGCACGGGCGAATATCTGATAGCGGAAGCCGACAAGGAAAGGATATTCGGCGAAATGCTGGAGCACCTCACCACGGAGGCTTTGCGGAACTCGTTTCTAATAGAATTCCGCAATCTGGAGAACGCCATGTTCGGCTACAAATATTTCCGGTCCAACAGATACTTCCCTGTCAACTGGCTGCGGGTACGAAACTCGCTTCACGGCATCGAAAACGCCGAACAGCGTTTCAGCCCCTCCCGTATCCGCCAGATCAAAAAAGGCCTGAAAAACGGAGCAAAAGTAGACGAGGCACGTACGGTAGAAGAGATACGCGAATTTTCGAATATGCTGAGGCATCTCTATTCGTCCCGCATCCGTAAACATTTTCCCAACATCATCTTTTTCCAACACATGGACACCCGGCTGATTCACAGCCGGCAGGCAAAGATTTTCATCGTCCGCTACAAAGACAAAATTATCGGAGGCTCTGCCTGTATCTATTCGGGAAACGATGCCTATCTCTGGTTTTCGGGAGGTATGCGAAAGACCTATGCCTTGCAATACCCGGGTATACTGGCTGTATGGAAAGCCCTCCAGGATGCCCATCAAAACGGATTCCGCCACATGGAGTTCATGGACGCCGGACTCCCATTTAAGAAGCACGGCTATCGTGACTTCGTGCTCCGCTTCGGTGGCAAGCAAAGCAGCACCCGGCGATGGTTCCGTTTCCGCTGGCAATGGCTGAACGACCTGCTGATCAAAATATACGTCTGAACATCCGCCTGTCTCAGGGATCAGCGCCAACCCTCTCCGCCTTTTAAACCACCCCCCTTAGGTTTTAAACCAACGATACCTGCCTTTTAAACCCATGCACCTTAGGTTTTAAACCTATTTTCACCATAATTAATTGCAGAAAAATTTCTTTATTAAACAAGAATTGATTTTCTTTGTGCTGTTTTATACCATTCCGAAAAGACGATTAATACCAAAATTTAAAAATATAGTTATGAAGATTTCACACATTGAACATTTGGGCATTGCCGTAAAAGTATCGAAGAAGCCCTTCCGTATTATGAAAACGTTTTAGGTTTGAAATGCTACAACATCGAAACTGTAGAAGATCAAAAGTAAGAACAGCCTTCCTGAAAGTAGGTGATACCAAAATCGAATTACTGGAACCCACATGTCCGGAAAGTACCATCGCGAAATTCATTGAAAACAAAGGTGCAGGTGTTCATCACGTAGCATTCGCCATTGAAGACGGCGTAGCCAATGCCCTGGCCGAAGCCGAAAGCAAAGAGATCCGCCTGATCGACAAAGCTCCGCGCAAAGGTGCCGAAGGCCTGAACATTGCTTTCCTTCACCCGAAATCAACTCTGGGCGTACTGACAGAACTCTGCGAACACTAAAAAGATGTACGATTCGGACGATCCGCGCTACGGACAAACGGAATTTTTCTTTGCATTAAATTCCCCATCCGGGTTGTCAATCGTCCGGTTGTAAATATTATAACCCTTTAAATTAAGAAAAACTCATGAGTAACCAGCTTGAAAAAGTAAAAGAGCTTATTGAACTTCGTGCTCAGGCTCGTTTAGGTGGTGGCGAAAAGGCTATTGAAAAACAACACGCCAAAGGCAAATATACAGCCCGCGAGCGTATTGCACAGTTGCTTGACGAAGGTAGTTTCGAAGAACTGGATATGTTTGTTCAACACAGATGTACCAATTTCGGACAAGAGAAAAAACATTTCCTCGGCGACGGTGTGGTAACCGGTTATGGAACGATAGAAGGTAGATTAGTATATGTTTTCGCACAAGATTTCACAGTATTCGGTGGTTCACTGTCGGAAACCATGGCACAAAAGATCTGTAAAGTAATGGATATGGCCATGAAGATGGGTGCCCCTGTTATCGGTATCAACGACTCGGGTGGCGCACGTATTCAGGAAGGCATCAACGCCCTGTCCGGTTATGCTGAAATCTTCCAGCGCAACATCATGGCTTCGGGTGTCATCCCACAGATTTCAGGTATTTTCGGTCCGTGTGCCGGCGGTGCGGTTTACTCTCCCGCCCTGACGGACTTCACGCTGATGACGGAAGGTACATCTTACATGTTCCTCACCGGACCGGCTGTTGTGAAAACAGTAACGGGTGAAGACGTGTCTCAGGAAGATCTGGGTGGTGCAAGCGTACATGCCAGCAAGTCCGGTGTAACTCACTTCACTGCCGAAACCGGTGAAGAAGGTCTGGCGATTATTCGCAAGCTTCTCAGCTTTATTCCGCAAAACAACCTGGAAGAAGCTCCATTGGTGAACTGTACCGACCCCATCGACCGTATGGACGACCTGCTGAACGAGATCATCCCCGACAGCCCGAACAAACCGTACGATATGTACGAAGTGATCGGCGCCATCATCGATAACGGAGAATTCCTGGAAGTACAGAAAGACTATGCGAAAAATCTTATTATCGGTTTTGCCCGTATGAACGGACAATCGGTAGGTGTGGTTGCCAATCAGCCTAAATACCTCGCCGGAGTACTCGACAGCAATGCTTCACGCAAAGGTGCACGCTTCGTTCGCTTCTGCGACGCATTCAACATTCCGCTGGTGACATTGGTAGACGTTCCGGGATTCCTTCCAGGTACGGGTCAGGAATATAATGGTGTAATCCTGCACGGAGCCAAGTTGCTGTACGCTTATGGTGAAGCCACTGTGCCCAAAGTAACTGTTACCCTGCGTAAATCTTACGGTGGTTCGCACATCGTAATGAGTTGCAAGCAACTCCGCGGCGACATGAACTATGCATGGCCGACAGCCGAAATCGCCGTAATGGGCGGTGCCGGTGCAGTAGCGGTATTGTATGCCAAAGAAGCCAAAGATCAGGAAAACCCTGCTCAATTCCTGGCAGACAAGGAAGCCGAGTACACTAAACTGTTCGCCAACCCATACAATGCAGCCAAATACGGTTACATTGACGATGTTATCGAACCGAGAAACACTCGTTTCCGCGTGATCCGCGCCCTGCAACAGCTGCAGACCAAAAAATTAACCAACCCTGCTAAAAGCACGGTAATATTCCATTGTAACAAATTAAACATCGATTGTTATGAATAAGAAAGAATCGGGATATTTATCGCTCTGCTGGCAATGGTTTGCATGGGGCTCAGGGCGCAAAGTGCCACCAGTCTGAGAATCAATGAGGTTTTGGTCGTCAACGACCAGAACTATCAGGATGACTACGGACTGCACAATGCGTGGATAGAGATATTCAACACCTCTTTCGCTTCTGTAAATCTGGAAGGTTGCTTTCTGACGAACGATAAAAACAATCCGACCAAATATCCTATTCCCAAAGGCGACGTGCTGACTCTGATCAAGCCGCGCCAACATGCTTTGTTCTGGGCAGACGGAATGCCTAACCGGGGTACGTTCCACGTGAACTTTACGCTCGACCCGAACAAAGAGAATTACATTGCTTTGTATGACTCTAACGGTAAAACTCTGATTGACGAAGTAACCATACCCGCCGGTCAGCTTGCCGACTGTTCATACGCTCGCGAAAAAGACGGAAGTGCCAACTGGGTAGTAAAAGGTGAAGGAGAACACAGCTATGTCACTCCGAGCACCAACAATATGACTATCGACAAAAACCCGAAGATCGAGAACTTCAAGAAACACGACTCTATCGGTATCGGTATGGCCATCATCGCCATGTCGGTCGTATTCATAGGTTTGGTACTCTTGTATCTTTCATTCAAGGCGGTAGGTAACGTAGCGGTCAGACTGGGTAAGAAAAACGCGATGAAAGCCACCGGTATCACCGACAAGACGGAAGCGAAGGAAAAGAACCTGGGTAGCCACACAGGTGAAGAAACCGCCGCGATCGCCATGGCTTTGCATGAATACCTGAATGACGCTCACGACGTTGAAGACATGATTTTGACTATCAACAAAGTGAAACGCACCTACTCACCCTGGAGTTCGAAGATCTACACACTGCGTCAGACTCCGAAAAGATAATTACTAACCCTAATAAAATGAAGCAATGAAACAATATAAATATAAAATCAACGGCAACCTTTACAACGTTACAGTGAACGATGTAGAAGATAACATAGCCAACGTTGAAGTGAACGGAACCTCTTATAAAGTAGAGTTGGACAAGCCCGTCAAAGCCGCTCCGAAACCGGTGACCCGTCCGGCAGCCGGAAAACGGAAACAGGTGCTCCGGTAGTAACCAAACAAACCGACAGCTTCCAAAAGACGGTGTGGAAATCTCCGCTTCCGGCGTTATCCCTCGACATAAAAGTGAAAGAAGGGGATACCGTGAAGAGAGGCCAGACGATCATCATCCTTGAGGCTATGAAGATGGAAAACAACATCAATGCCAATAAAGACGGAAAAGTAGCAGAAATTAAAGTTAATAAAGGAGATTCTGTACTTGAAGGTACAGACCTCGTAATCATTGAATAATTATGGGAGATTTCGTATCATTCTTAGGGAATAACCTTGTTGACTTCTGGGGATACACCGGTTTTGCGAACGCGACACCCGGACATCTTTTCATGTTGCTAATCGGTCTCTTCTTTATCTACCTTGCCGTAGCCAAAGAATTTGAACCGATGCTGCTGATCCCCATTGGCTTCGGTATTCTGATCGGTAATATTCCATTCAATATGGAAGCCGGATTAAAAGTGGGTATTTACGAAGAAGGTTCGGTACTGAACATCCTTTATCAAGGAGTAACCTCCGGCTGGTATCCGCCGCTCATTTTCCTTGGTATCGGAGCCATGACGGACTTCTCGGCGCTGATCTCCAACCCCAAATTGATGCTGATCGGAGCTGCTGCGCAATTCGGTATCTTCGGCGCGTATATCATTGCCCTGCTCATTGGATTCGAACCCAACCAGGCGGGTGCTATCGGTATCATTGGCGGTGCCGACGGACCGACGGCCATCTTCCTTTCGTCCAAACTGGCTCCCAACCTGATGGGTGCCATCGCTGTGTCAGCCTATTCTTACATGGCGCTGGTGCCGGTGATACAGCCACCTATCATGCGTGCGCTAACCACCAAACACGAGCGTCTGATCCGCATGAAACCACCGAGAATCGTATCGCATACGGAAAAAGTAATCTTCCCCATCGTGGGTCTGTTGCTTACATGCTTCCTGGTTCCTTCGGGTCTGCCTTTGCTGGGTATGCTGTTCTTCGGTAATCTTCTGAAAGAAAGTGGAGTAACCCGTCGTTTGGCAAATACGGCCAGTGGTCCGTTGATCGATGTGATCACTATCCTGTTGGGACTGACTGTGGGAGCTTCTACCCAAGCTTCACAATTCCTCACCTGGGATTCTATCTTGATCTTTATCCTCGGTGCATTCTCTTTCATCATCGCAACAGCGTCAGGTGTCATGTTTGTCAAATTCTTCAATCTATTCTTGAAGAAAGGCAATAAGATCAATCCGCTGATTGGTAATGCAGGTGTATCCGCCGTACCCGACTCGGCACGTATTTCACAGGTAATCGGTTTGGAATATGATCCGACCAACTATCTGCTGATGCACGCCATGGGTCCTAACGTAGCGGGGGTTATCGGTTCGGCTGTAGCTGCCGGTATCCTGCTCGGATTCCTCATGTAAACGATATTTTTTCATTTAAGGTAGACGTCCTTCGCAAAGAAGGGCGTCTTTTGCGTTAATCTATCTAAAAGATATTACGAACCTTCGTAGAATGGATATTTTTACTAACTTGCGGACAATAAAACAATACGTCCTATGAGAACAAGAACAATGAAACCACTCTTCCTTATTTTCTGTCTTTGCCTCAGTCCCCTACTGATGGGCCAGAATCAAAACAAAATTCAGGAAGCAATGGCAAACTATGACTACGAGACTGCCGTTGAACTGATAAACAAGGAACCTCCCACCATCCCACTGTTAATGCAGAAAGCAAAAGCCCTGAAAGGAATCGGCAGCAATGCGGAAGCTCTACGTTCCATCCGCCAAGTGATAGCGGAAGACTCCACCAACCAACAGGCACACATCGAAGCAGCGGAATGCTGTAAAGCAATGGCCAAGTACAACGATGCGCTGGACTACTACCGGAAAGCCATCAGCCTGAATCCCAAAAACAAGTATGCCCGTTTGCAATTCATCAACCTGCTTTGCAACACCAAAAACTATGCTGAGGCTTTTGGAGAAAGTTCAATGATGTCCGAAACGGACAGTTCGGCCGTAGTGCTCCACCTACAGGCTCAAAGCCTTGAAGGGATGCAACAGATACTACCGGCTATCGGTTGCTATGAAGTCATTCAGGATAAATATCCGGACGATTATCTGGCTGCGGCCAAACTCGGAAACCTGAACATTGTGGCTGGATATCCCGAATATGCCATCCAAGCTACCGAACGCTATAGGAACGGGACTCCACCAACCTGATTGTCAACCAGCAAAACGCTCGCCTACTGCCACTCCTGAACAATATCCGACAGCCATCAAGCGCTATGAAAAGCTGTGCCAACAGGGGGACAGCAGTACACAGACCTTATACTACCTGGGAGTCAGCTATTACGCAGATGAATATTATTACGAAGCGCACGCGTGTTTCAGCAAACTGCAAAAAGAGATGGAAGAAAATCCCAATCTGCTCTATTATCTGGGACGTTGCTGCGCCAAGACTTCCTGGAAAAAAGAAGGCATCGAACACCTGGAGAAAGCTATCGAACTAACCATTCCCAAAGACAGCACCATGATCCGACTTTACAAAGGCTTGGTGGATTGTTGTAAACTGGCTCAGGATACTCCAAAGCAAATCCAGGCTCTCAGAGAACTGTACAAATATGACAAGACGAACCATAAACTTCTTTATGACATCGCCTGGAACTATTCATATCAACTCAAAGACAACAAATCGGCCGAACGTTATCTGCAGGCTTTCTTAAAAACCCGAAAGGCGAATGCCAGGAAAGAAGAACCGGTGAGTGAGAAAGGGGAACTTGTACTCGGACTTGAAAATTATTACAACGCTGCCGAGAATTGGCTGAAAGACTTACAGAAAGAAAAGTTCTTCAAAGAAGGAATACCGTTAGAAAGTCAGAAACAATAGAATCTATCCCCCATGAAACATTGGATACTCCTCCTCTATCTGGGCTTCAGCGTAGTGCTGCAAGCCCAGAACACCGCCTCCGTTCAAGAAGCAATGGCAAACTATGACTATAAAACGGTGATCAGACTGATTGATGAAGAAAGTGCATCACCACAGTTACTCATACAGAAAGCCAAAGCTTTAAAAGGTTTAGGGCGTACCGCCGAAGCCCTGTCCACTTTGCAACATATCATTATCGAGCTGCCCGAAAATCAGCAGGCATTGGTAGAGGCAGCAGAATGTTGCAGGCAATTGAGCAAATTTAACGAGGCCTTGGGGTATTATCGGAAGGTGATGGAACTCAATCCCGAACATATTTACGCACACTTGCAATACACCCGCTTGTTATACAACTATCAGCGATACGGCGATGCATTGCGTGAGAGTATCGCATTGGCCAGGAAAGACAGTTCCGCCACCGTATTGCGACTGATGGCGGAAAGCATGGAAGGAGCCGGCATGCCGGTAGAAAGTATGTTTTGCTATCTTTCCATCATCAGGAAATATCCCTCCGACTATCTCTCGGTAGCTAAGCTGGGCAGTATCTTCAATACAATGAAAGATTACGAAGGGGCAATTGCCCTGACAGAGGCATACCGCCGGACGGACAGCACCAATGTAGAAGTGAACCGTCAAAACGCACTGGCGTATTGTCTGCGCAAAGAATATCCCACCGCCATCAAACGTTATCAGGATCTGACCGCCCGGGGAGACAGCACACTGCTGACATGTTATTATCTGGGAGTCAGCTACTACGCTACGAAAGAATACTATAAAGCGCGCGATTGGCTGCTCAAAGCAAAATCATGCCAGTCACCCGGCGCCAACCTACTCTACTATTTGGGACGTTCGTGCTCCAAGACATTATGGAAACAAGAGGGAATAGGATATCTGAACCAGGCTATCGCCCTGACTATCCCCGCCGACAGTATCATGGAGCGCTTATACTCAGGCTTGGCAGACTGCTACAGGCAAACCAAGCAAACCCGGGACCAAATCAAGGCTACCAAAGAACAATACAAATATGCCCCTGACAAGCATATTTTACTTTATAACTTGGCGTTCTTATCGGACAAAATAGGAGATACTAAAGCCACAGAGCATTACTTGCAGGCTTTTCTGCGAACAAAATCCAAACAAAATGCAGTACTACAGCAGCCGGATGATGACGAAGAAGAACCCGCACCCTACATAGATTACTACAAAAGTGCCACCAATAAATTGGAAAGCATCCGAAAAGAGAAATTCTTAAAGGGAGAAAAGTGAATTGATCGGATAGATGCATCGTTTCGGACAATTCACCACTGAGTGCAGACAGAGTTTCACAGAGGGAGAATAATGGAAAATAAATTTGAAGATGTGCGGTAGAAGGCACAGTAGCACGTAACCGAAGTCACATCGGCACGCAGCCGAAATTACTGTGCTGCGTAGCTAAAGTTACGGTGCTGCGTAGCCGAAGTTACGGTGCTGCGTAGATAAAGTTACGGTGCTGCGTAATCAAAGTTACGGTGCTGCGTAATCAAAGTTACGATGCTGCGTAGCCGAAGTTACGGTGCTGCGTAGCCGAAGCTATGACGGCATCTCCTTTTCCGGACGTCACGTTCACCTGATTGCATCGAAAAGTGCTCCTTATCGGTTGAGCTCCATCCCAGAGAATTCTCCAATGAAAACGTTTGCATAAATAGATGGCACACAGTAAGAAAGAAAACGGAAAACAATCCGATGATTTACCCTATATTAGCAACATTAAATAATAACGAGCTAATATCATGAAAAAATTATTGTTACTCTTAGGTTCATTCCTACTGTCATTAACCACTTATGCAGCCATGAACATATCCAAAATCGATCCGCCCTTCTGGTTCACCGGTATGAACAATCCGGAACTCCAGTTAATGGTATACGGTGAAGGCATCGGCCAGGCATCCGTATCAGTAAATTATCCCGGTGTATCGCTCAGCAGCGTCGTGAAACTGGAAAGCAACAATTACCTGCTTGTCTACCTACATCTCGATAAAGAAGTAAAGCCGGGCAAGATGCCCATCACATTTACGGTCGGAAAGAAGAAATTGGTGAAAGAGTACGAATTGAAAGCACGCAGCAAAGCCGGAGTCGATCACAAAGGTTTTGACGCATCGGATGCATTATACCTGCTGATGCCGGACCGTTTTGCCAATGGCAATCCGGATAACGACCGGATAGAAGGCATGGCCGAATATAAAGTGGACCGCAACGACCCGAACGCACGTCACGGAGGCGACCTGGCCGGTATCGAACAAAATCTGGACTATTTTACCGACTTGGGAGTGACCGCACTCTGGTTCACCCCGGTACTCGAAAATAATATGAAAGGCGCTCATATCACGGATATGCAACAACCGATTATTACAAGGTAGACCCACGTTTCGGCACTAACGAGGAATATCGCTCACTGATAGCGAAAGCCCACAACCGGGGCATTAAGGTCGTGATGGACATGATCTTCAATCATTGCGGAGTAGAACATCCCTGGATCAAGGACATGCCTTCAAAGGACTGGTTCAACCATGCGGACTTCAAGAACAACTTTGTGCAAACTTCCTACAAGCTGACTCCACATGTAGATCCGTATGCCTCGGAGTACGATTTCGACCAGATGAACAACGGCTGGTTCGTGGAAGCCATGCCTGACCTCAACCAAAAGAACCCTCACGTATACAAATACCTCTTGCAGAACAGCCTGTGGTGGATTGAGTACGCCGATATCGACGGCATCCGGATGGACACCTACCCGTATGCCGATTACGATGCCATGAGCAACTGGATGAAAGAACTGAACGAAGAATACCCCAACTACAACACGGTGGGCGAAACCTGGGTTACCGAACCGGCCTATACAGCCTGGTGGCAGAAAGACTCCAAGCTCTCCGCCCCGCGCAACAGTCACTTGAAAACAGTCATGGATTTCAGCTTCTTCGACAAAGTCAACACGGCCAAGAATGAACAAACGGACACTTGGTTCAAAGGATTGGACCGTGTCTACAACAATTTTGTATACGATTATCTGTATCCCAATCCGGCTTCCGTACTGGCTTTCATCGAGAATCATGACACCGACCGTTTCCTGGGTGAAGGCGAAAACCTCGATATGCTGAAACAGGCCTCCACCCTTTTATTGACCACCCGACGCATCCCGCAACTCTATTATGGAACGGAGGTGATGATGAACGGAGTAAAGAGTAAAAGCGACGGCTATGTACGAAAGGACTTCCCGGGCGGATGGGCGGACGATAAAGAGAATGCCCTGACTCCCGAGGGACGTACCCGATTGCAGAATGAAAGCTATAACTTCTACCGCAACCTGCTGAACTGGCGTAAGGGCAACGATGTGATCGCCAAAGGCAGCATGAAACAGTTCATGGTGCAGCACGGCGTATATGCTTATGCACGCCAATATAAAGGGAAAACGGTCTTCGTCCTGTTGAACGGTACGGATAAAGAGGTGAAACTTCCCCTGAAATACTATGCCGAAGTGCTGAAAGACAAGACTCAAGGAAAAGACGTCATTAGCGGAAAAGTAACGGCACTCAATGAAGAACTGACAATGGCACCCCGCCAATCGATGGTTATAGAGCTTTAATCTCACACCGGTTATAACCGCATAAGCAAAGGGCACAAAGGATTTCACCCGACATCCTCTGTGCCCTTTGTGTAGCCTAATGCGAATAATAATAGTCAAACGTTTGACTATTATCGAAGAATATTCCTACCTTTGCACCGACTAAAAGAATACGACGATGACAAACAACGAATCGGAGCGCGAGCTCGTCCTACAAACCTTACGAACCTGGATGGCATTCCGCCAGGCCGTTCAGCGGGTACTCAAACGTCACAACGTGGATATGACCTTCGAGATGCTGCAAGTAATGAACTGCCTGTGGAACAAACAAGGCATCAGCCAGCAATCCCTGGCTGAGAAAACAGCAAAGGACAAGGCTTGCCTGACCAATCTGATTAATAATCTGGAAAAGAAAAACTGGGTGATAAGGAAAGAAGGCCCCTCCGACCGCCGAAACCGCCTGATTTTCCTGACGCCCCAAGGCGAAGAACTTGCCCTCACCGTGAAACCCCTGATCAACGATATCTATGCCCAAACCGGAACAGAGATGGAGGCAAGCCGGATAACGGAATGCATCGAAGATCTGAAGAGACTGCATGAAGTGCTCAATGAGATCTAAAAGAAATCCGCCATGTCCACCCATCAGATAAAGCTAAAACAATTGAGAAGACTGAAGTTCAGGAACATCTTTCTCAACACAGTATGCATCCTGCTGGCATTGGCAGGTATTTCATGGACAGTAAACTACTTCTGGAAATACGCCCGCTACGAGATAACCAATGATGCCGTAGTGGATCAATACATCGCTCCGCTAAACATCCGGATACCGGGCTATATCAAAGAAGTACGTTTTACCGAACACCAGTATGTTCATGCCGGCGACACGTTACTGATACTGGACGACCGGGAATACCGGATCCGGCTGAAAGACGCGGAAGCGGCCTTGATGGATGCCTTGGGATCAAAGGAAGTGTTAAACTCCGGCATCCGGACTTCAGGAGTAAATGTAGCCGTACAGGAAGCCAACATAGCCGAAACACTGGCACGCCTTTCACAGCAAGAAGCGGAACTGAACCGATATACCCGGCTCCTGAAAAAGCAGGCCGTCAGCCAACAGGATTATGAACTGGCCAAAGCGAACTTCGAAGCGACCCGGCAAGATACAACGCCCTGTTGCGACAAAGAAGAACCCAATCACAGTATTCCGAAACCAGCAAACGCAGTACAGGCGCGGAAGCCAATATCCTCCGGAAGGAGGCCGACCTGGAGATGGCCCGACTAAACCTGTCGTATACCGTTGTCACCGCACCCTATGACGGATACACGGGACGACGTACACTTGAACCGGGACAGTTCGTACAAGGCGGACAAACTCTTTCCTACCTGGTACGGGGCAATGACAAGTGGGTGACAGCCAATTATAAAGAGACTCAAATAGCCCATATCTATATCGGGCAAAAGTCCGCATCAAAGTAGATGCTTTCAGCGGACGCACTTTTCACGGGACCGTAACCGCCATTTCCGAAGCCACCGGATCGAAATACCCTGGTACCGACCGACAATTCGGCAGGAAACTTCGTCAAAGTGCAGCAACGCATTCCGGTCCGCATCGATCTCAATGACGCCTCACCCGAAGAGATGGAATGCCTCCGTGCAGGGATGATGGTAGAAACGGAGGCGGTCCGCCCTTAGGCTTATGGTGAAGCTCAATCTGCCTACCCGTCCCTGGGTGCCTCAATGGTTGGGCATCGTGACCATGTTTATTGTCATCTTTCCCATCACCCTGCTCAACGGTGCCTACACAGGAAGTATGGTCGAAGTATCGAACACGCTGGGAGTATTGAGCGAAGATATTACCATGGCTTACTATTCAGCTTCGGTAGGGATGGCTGTTGCCTATCCCATCGTACCGAAAATACGCACCATAGCCACTCCGAAAACCTTACTGCTTACCGACCTGCTGCTACAGATATTCTTCAGCCTGGTATGCGCCAAAACCGGTAGTATGGACGTCATCATGGTATGCAGTTTCTGTATGGGATTTCTCAAAGCCTTCGTCATGTTGGAGTTCATCATCCTGATCCGCCCGCTCTTCAGTCCGAAAAACGTACGAAGTGAATTTTACGCCTACTTCTACCCCATCGTTTTCTCCGGAGGTCAGCTATCGATGGCTATCATCGCTCAACTGGCCTATCACTACCAATGGCAGCACATGTACTATTTTGTCACCATCCTCTTGCTGATCGCCCTTCTGTTCGTCATCTGTTTCTTCCGCTATGCAAGGCGTCCCATGCACATTCCGTTCAAAGAGATGGACGGAAGAAGCATGTTCATCATCACCACCGCTTTCCTGCTAACGCTCTATACATTTACCTACGGGAAAACACTCGATTGGTTCGCATCCCCGAAGATCAGAGCATATGCATTCGTCATCCCGCTCCTGATAGCTCTTTTCATCCATCGGCAGCGTACACAAGGCAAACCCTTTGTCAGCCTGAAACCACTCTTTCTGCATAAATCCATCATCGGATATGGCTTCATGGTACTCGCCATGTTCCTGACAGCCACCAGTTCACTGGTAACCAACTATATGAACAGCATCATCCGAGTAGACAGCATACACGCCAATTCGCTGAGTCTGTGGCTATTGCCCGGATATGTGGTAGGAGCCGTCATTTGCTTCTGGTGGTTCCGATGGCAACGATGGCGGTTTCGCTTCCTCATTTCAGGAGGTATGTTCTGCTACGTCATCTATCTGGCTATCCTCTACTTTGGTATCACCCCTTATGGAACCTATGAAATGCTCTACCTCCCATCCTGTTCCGGGGAGTGGGGATGATGGTCATATTCATTGCGTTCGGTGTGTTTGTTGTCGAAGATTTAGACCCGCGCCTGACGTTGTCCAATGCCTTCTTCCTGATTTCATTCCGCTCAGTATTGGCTCCGGTCCTGTCCGCTTCGTTCTTTAACAACATGCTTTACTATCTGCAGGCAAAGGGATGAACATTCTTTCGGAAAACATGACGCTGACCAATCCGCTGGCCGAACAAAATACAATCAGGCATTGAGCAATGCCTTGGCGCAAGCACGAATTCGGCGAGGCCGGACAATTGGCAGCCAATAGCCTGTACTCCACTTTGCAGCAGCAATCCCTGCTGCTTGCCCTGAAAACCCTAATCGGCTATGTACTGATACTGGCACTGGTGATTGCTGTTTTCGCAGCGTTCATTCCTTTCCATAAAACGCTGAAGGTGGCTGTAGTGAAGACGGGTGACGATATGGTATAATGAGAAGGGATACAAAAAAGCCACCCAATTGCTTGAGTGGCTTCTTAAAATATAAATTAAATCAAGTAAAACTTTTAAATACTAGATTTGGAATTTATTCAGCTAACTTGTTGTCAGAACCCAGCACGTTGATAATTTTGTGCTTGTAGAGTTTTTCCATATTGTCGCGAGCCGGTCCCAGATATTTACGCGGGTCGAACTCAGCCGGTTTTTCTGCGAATACCTTACGGATAGCAGCAGTCATAGCCAGGCGAGAGTCTGAGTCGATGTTGATTTTGCAAACAGCAGACTTAGCGGCTTTACGCAGTTCTTCTTCAGGAATACCGATAGCAGCTTTCAGTGCACCACCAAACTGGTTGATAGTTGCAACCTCTTCTTCAGGAACTGAAGATGATCCGTGAAGAACGATAGGGAATCCCGGAAGTTCTTTCATTACACCGTCCAATACGTCGAATGCCAACGGAGGAGGAACCATACGGCCTGTCTTCGGATCGATGTGGCACTGTTCCGGAGTAAATTTGTAAGCACCGTGAGAAGTACCGATAGAGATAGCCAATGAATCGCAACCTGTCTTGGTAACGAAATCAACTACTTCGTCCGGTTCAGTATATGTGTGGTGGTCAGAAGAAACTTCGTCTTCTACACCTGCCAATACGCCAAGTTCACCTTCTACAGTTACATCGAACTGGTGAGCGTATTCAACAACTTTCTTAGTCAGAGCAACGTTTTCGTCGTAAGGAAGGTGAGAACCGTCGATCATTACAGAAGAGAAGCCTGAGTCGATACAGCTTTTGCAAGTTTCGAAAGTATCTCCGTGGTCGAGGTGCAAAACGATTTCAGGATTTTTGCAGCCGAGTTCTTTTGCATATTCTACAGCACCCTGAGCCATGTAACGCAGTAATGTAGCGTTAGCATATTGACGAGCACCTTTTGATACCTGCAAAATAACCGGAGACTTAGTTTCTACAGCAGCCTTGATGATAGCCTGCATCTGTTCCATATTGTTGAAGTTGAATGCAGGGATTGCATATCCACCCTTGATAGCCTTAGCAAACATATCTCTAGTGTTTACCAGACCTAAATCTTTGTAATTAACCATTTTGTTTAAAAGTTTATTGTTAGTGAATTAAAAATTCTATGCAAAAGTAAGAATAATCCTTTGAATAGAGAAACCCTCGGGCGGAAATATCCGTTTGAGGAGCGTAATTCAATTCTATTTCAAATTATTTCCCATCCTTTAAGAGCTGTTTGTAATGTCTACGTAGCAAATAAAGGTTTTTTATTGTTTCCTCATATATATAATGGTAGGCAAATGATCGCTGTAACCATCCAACCACACTCTGCCACCATATGTACGCAGGGGTGCACCCTTATATTTACCATCCTGCTGAAACAGGTAATCGCGCATGAAAACTTCATTGTGATCATATTTCAATCCTTTTGTTGCTTGAAGCAGCGTGGGCGAAAGGATGATCTGATCGAACAGATTCCATTTGCCGCGATAGAGCAAAGTGCCCACTCCCTTATCTTCCAGCGTCACCCACCAGGGGTTGTAAAGGTCATCTTCAGTCATATCCTCGACGTGTTTCTTTGCCCCCAGTACGGCAAGGCTCAAGTCCATCGGATCATCGTTGAGATCGCCCATGATAATCAGTTTCAAGTCCGGATCCGTACGCATCAGCGAGTCCTTCAATGCTTTCACCTGCATGGCAGCGTGCACGCGTACCGGTTCCGCCCCGAGAGGGCCAGTGGTTGACTATCAGGCAGACTTTATCACCCGCCAGCTCGCCGCCTACAATCAGGAATCCACGGGTTTTATGGATGGTATCTCCCTCGAAAGGAGTGGAAAGCACCAATGCCGTCGCATGGGGAGTGAATTGTTTGGGGTCATACAGCAACGCACAGTCGATGCCCCGTTTGTCAGGTCCTTCATAATGTATGTATCGATAACCTCCGGCAGCCAGTTCGGGTTGGCGAATCAGATCGTCAAGCACGCGCCGGTTCTCCACCTCCGCCACACCGATTGCGGCAGGCCCTGCCGGTACTTTATCACGCGAAAGTTCACCCAGCACCTTGGACAGATTCTTCAGTTTCGAACGATATTTCTCCGAGTTCCACCCCTTTGCCGCATCCGGAAGATATTCATAATCGTTTTTTCCCGTATCATGAATGGTATCAAACAGATTCTCAAGATTGTAAAAAGCTACGCTGTACAGCCTGTCCGCATGATCCTGTGCCCGGCCACCGACCGCCAGCAACAATAAAAAGTTGAATGCAATAATTAGTTTCTTCATATATTTATTTTTGAGTTCACCACAGATTATACGGATTGGCACAGATTCTTCAATTTCCAATGAAATAAATCTTCAATCTGTGCCAATCCGTGTAATCCCTTAATCCGTCACCCCTGCAAAAGTCTTAAAAAAAAGCGAGAATACGACTTTTTTTCCAAAACTTTTTTCCTAAGAAACAAAAAAGCATTATCTTTGCGACCTGAAAAATGACCATTACACTATTCTTACCAAATAGTAAAACGATATAATAATTTAAAAAACGAATATTAAAATGAAAAAAGGTCTTCATCCTGAATCATACCGTCCGGTAGTATTCAAAGATATGTCAAACGGTGATATGTTTTTGTCTAAATCAACTGTAGCTACAAAAGAGACCATCGAATTCGAAGGTGAAACTTATCCGTTACTGAAAATCGAAATCTCTAACACTTCTCACCCGTTCTATACAGGTAAATCTACATTGGTAGATACAGCCGGACGTGTTGACAAGTTCATGAGCCGCTACGGTAACCGTAAGAAATAATAGGTCGGATCATCCGATTGATAAAAAATAAGCTGCCCCAATATTGAGGCAGCTTATTTTTTTGCCCTAAAGCCACTCCGCAAAGGAAACTGCTCCCCAAAGCATACGGAATAAAATCCATCCCCTGTTTTATATTGATAGCACCCAATGGGCGAATAGAAAAATACTGGAAAGGATATGCCATGCACCACTCCGGCATGGAGAAAGAGATCATGGAAATAATTCTCCCAAGTCCCTCACCTACAGAAGCATCAAAGTAAAAACAGCTTCCAGAAGCAATATATACTTTTATAGGGAAACCCTATGGCACAATAGGAGAAAAACAGCGCTGTAGGAAACTTCTTTCGTATCTTCGTAACATCTAATCATAAATTCACTAAAAAAGATACGACTATGAAACGACTGACTATCCTATTTATGCTCTTTCTGACCTCGTGCATGCTCTATGCCAAAGACCGGAAAGGAAATGACCTCAGCGGTCCCATTGCACTGAAAGGCGAATTGACCGAAAAGTACCAAAACTACACGAAAGGTACTCCTGTCGTCATCCGGGGAGTACGAAAAATGCGCATTTCACCCGATGAAACGGCAGGCATCACCTATGCCGTGGAAATAGACGGGCTGCAATATCCTGTCGGGGCAGAAGAAGCCGGTAAGATCATCCGGCTGAAACCGGCGACAGTCCTTGAATACTGGCAAGGCGTTTACTTGTCACAAGGCATGTATGATTACTACAATCGGAAAGGTTATCGTTACAAGATGCGACAGGAACTGGACGAGGAGTGCCTGGACTATCTGGATAAACTCAACGAAATAGCCTACAAAGACGCCTACATTCAAGACTATGTACAGGCCATTTTTGCCAAAGTCAATCCCGGCGAAATAGATACGAACCGTCCGGAACGACTGAATGTACGCATCATTCAGTCACCCGAACCGGATGCCTATATGCTACCCAACGGGGCCATGCTGGTAAGCACCGGACTTCTCTGTACCATCGATTCGGAAGAAGAACTGGAAGCTATTATCGCCAACGAAATGGTTCATTTCATCCTCGATCATCAGGTGGATAATGTGTCACGTGCCGAAACCCGCGCCAAACGGGCCGCTTTCTGGGCGGATGTATTGGGGACAGTAGCCATGGCGGCCGACGATACCAACTGGATGTATGGATATGACGAACGGGTGGGTGCCATCGAGTTGGCAGCCAGCATCGGAACCATTGCCGCTCTGATCAACGTGCGTACAGTGAATCGCCTGGGTATGGATTACAGCAGCAAACAGGAGCTGCAAGCCGACCGGATCGCCCGCGATTACCTTGCCTTCAAAGGGATGAACCCCAATGCTCTCTCTTCTGCCATCAATAAAATAAAAGAGTTTTATGGCTCAGTCCATCGCTACGACAACCTGACACGCTACGGCAGCTACGGTCTGTTGAAGGAGCGCCTTGCCAAACTGGGAGAAACCGAAAGCATACACAGCCATATGTTTGAGAAAATGACCTCGGACATCGTGACTTTCAATGCTGCCATGTATCAGGGAGACAAACGCTATAAAATGGCGGAACAACTGGCTCAGAAGAACATAGACAATCGGGTGGCCTCCGATCATGACTACGTGATTCTGGTCAAAGCACGTATGGCCCAGGAGAATACCCCGGAGAGCAACGAAGCTTGTATGAAACTATTGGAAAAGGCCCGGGAAATTGCCACTGCACGCAATCTGGATATCAACAAACAGGAGATTCTGTTGCTGATGCGCATGAACAAACAGGCAAAAGCCGCCGACAAACTGAAAGAGTATCTGGACCTGCTGGCCGAATATAAACAGCAAAACGACATGAACACCCAGGAATCCGAATGGATCGGAGAAGAACTGGACTGGGCCGGCAAAATGCTTTCAAAAATCAGTCTGCTATAGTTGCTATCTTAAAATGCCATAAAGGGTGTAGCCATACAACCGGTATAGCTACACCCTTTATTACAGATGGCTACACCTTCCGGGATAAAGGGTGTAGCCCTTTTATAGAATCAGAAATTGATATAGACACGACATTCGTGGGCAGGTATCGTCAGACCGGTCGGTATCGAGGTCACATGAAGTTTCGTACCATCCAGATAGTTTGTCCAGACTCCCGTTACCGGAAAAGAAGTGATTGCCTCTATCGGCTTAGCGGTAAAATTACCAACTACGACCAACCTCTTGCCGTTGGTTGCTGCAAGAGTCAGGAAACGTCCTCCGGTCCAGTTGGCTGTCTTCACCAACCAGGAGAACGTGCTCCCCGGATTAAAGAGTTCAGAATGTTCCCGCCTCAACTTCAACAGTTTCGCATATGTATTGCACAACCCTTTCCGAGCTTCATTGTCCAGATATTCCCAGTGCAGAGGTTTCCTACCTGTCCGTCCCCCTTCTTCAATCGACACATCGTATCCCATTTCACCAAACTGCCATACCATCTTAGGACCGGGTGCCGTGAAAAAGAATGAGGCATTCGCAGCAAGCTGTTTCATACGGACATTTATATCCGATTTTAAAGGTCCCTCGCCATAAGCAATCTGCTTAAAGGCTGTCCGCTCTTCGTCATGGCTTTCCATAAAGCCAACCCACCCTCCGTAGGGCATTGTTGTTCCGAAAGTAACCAATGGTGTAAAATCACTGTTTGACGGATACCCCATTGCCGACTGGCAATAAGCATTGTTCAGGTTACGCCAAAGTTGCATGCCTTCTTCGGCCAATTCGCTCTCCTCTTTTTCGTCACAGAAATGCTCCAGGATGACGACTGCCTCCGGATTCACCTCACGAACTGTCTCGTTATAATCTTTCAGGATGGCAATACGCGAAGCGTCATAATTTCCGGCAGTGGCCTCCGTACTGCTGTTTTGTGTAAAGCCCTTTGTCATGTCGAAACGAAAGCCATCGATGCGATATTCCTCCAGCAGGAACTTCAGGTTCCGTTTCACAAATGCACGTACCAAAGGCGAGTCATGATTGAAATCATGAAAGACACCGTAGGGATGAGGTTCTTTCACATTAAACCAAGGGTTATCGGCTGCCGTACGGTTATTTTTGGTATCCCAATACAAACGGGCAAAAGGATGCGAACCACTGGCATGGTTGTAGACAACATCAAAAAGAACAGCCATACCCGCTTCGTGGCATTTATCGATAAAAGCCTTATACATATGATCGGTACCGTAAGCCTTGTCCAAAGCAAAATAGAAACAAGGATTGTATCCCCAGCTGTCATTGCCATCGAACTCCTGCACCGGCATCAACTCAACGGCATTGAAACCTAAACTTTTCAGATAGCCTATCTTCTCCATAGCACCGTTCAGATCGCCTGTGGCAGTGAAATCACGCAACAGCAGTTCATAGATCATCAGATTATTTTTATCGGGTATCCGGAAGTTTTTAACCTTCCATTCATAAGAATCCCTTTGTATTTTGAATACAGAGGCAATGCCGACAGCACCCTTGGGATACTCTTTCGCATCGGGGTAGGTAGAAGAGGGAATGTATTTATCGTTATCCGGATCGAGTATCTTACGGCTATAAGCATCAGCCAGACGAAGAATCTCCCCGGCCCTTGTACCGACATAATACTGAAAAGCATATTCACGGGTAGGCTGAAGTCCGGTCAGTGTAATCCACCAGCAGCCCGCAGCATCATCCCGGTTCATTTGGCTGTTGCTTTCATTACTCAACTTCCAGTCATTAAAATCACCCACGACATGGGCAAAATCCTTATGTCCCCCTTTCTTGTCTTTATCATACAGCACCAACGTGACTGTGGATGCGTCTATCAGATTGATTCCTTCCTGCAGACCGCCAGGCATAGAAGCATATCTGACAGCCGCGGGTTCAAAGGGTTTATACAGATGATCGGTAACAGAGACAAACGAGTCTCCGTCCGTTCCTTTCTTGCTCCCGTCGGCACTGCGAATCACGACACCCAATTGCCGAACCGGTGTTTCGTTCGAACCAAACCATTGACGGATCGAAGGTGCCAGCGTAATACTCCAGATATTATCTGCCACCCGGACCATTTTACATTTATCCACATTGGTATTCCACTCCGCAGGCACATACATCCAGGTCCCTTCTGACACCACTCCCGTATGTACATACACATCACCCGCATAACCATAGAGCGGGGAAGTTTTCGTCGCTTTAAAATATAGCATCAATTGCCTGTCAGCATCCGGAGTCTCAGGTCGGAAACTCAGTCCGTCGTCACAACTTCCCTCCTGCGTGATCCGGATTTTTCCGAAGGCTGCCGCTCCTGATGACAATCTCTCCTTCACGCCCGGCCACTCCCTCATTGGGAGCCACCGTAAAAGCCAAGTTGGTAACCACCAGTCCGCGGGTATTGGCCTGCGAAATCCAACTACGATCCACTTCCGGAATTTCGACCTCAAATGTTATATTGGCTTTTACTTCCACCTGCACAGTTCCTCCTTCCTTGCCCACTTCGAAACGGGAAGCTGTCAGTGTCAGTGCATCTTTCTGCTTTTGTGAAATGGTAAAACTTTTTTCAATTCCTCCCGCCACCAGGGTCAGCTTGACGCTACGGCTGTCATAATCAGCATTTTCCTGTACACTGATAGTCACAGAAGCATCGCCCGCTGTTCCCGAAGATGGAGACACCGTACACCAGTCTGCCGCTCTGCGTGTATCCGTATCGGTGGTCAGCGAGATCCGCCATGGACGTCCTGACGAGAACGATAGATTCCGGGTTCCCGAAGTAGCGGCAAAATCAATGCCTTGCTCAAAAAAAATCTCACTATCAGAAGAAAGAATCAGAGAATCGGTTTCTTTCTCTTCCGACGAGCAACCGAAACCAATCAGCGGAAGCAGGAGGAACAGAAACGGAAAAGTTAAATATTTCATAGATTAAAAGGTATTATTGTATATAAAAAAGGATGCCAACCTTATGCAGGTTGACATCCGAAGTATCTTCCTGGCATTTCTCTTCCAGATAGAGAAATACAGGATTATTTTTTAGTCATGGTCGCCGTTTTAGCATCCGGATTCAATACAATGGTATAGGTTCCTGCTGTCACTTTCATATTAGCACCATCCTGAGTCAGTGCCCCCAGGCTGCCACCCAGATTGACAGTCCAAGCACTGTCCCATCTGAATTTCATCTCACCGGCTACCAGAGTGACGTCCACCGACCAGAGTTTAGTTGCCGGATCATAATTCATCACAGTTCCTTTGTCCCATCCACCGGGTGTGGCATCACCAATTATCTCCCAACCGGTCTTGGTCAACGAGGCTGTCAGCTTCTTCATATCGGCACCTACCCGATAGTATCCGGCTGTTTCAATCTTGATATTATCGCCGTCGCTGGGCATCAGAACAAATGTCCCTATGTTCTTAGCTTCATCCCAACTGATAGGGCCCATCATACCGATCCATACCCCGGCATCCCAGAATTTAAATTTGGTATCGGCATCAAAATAAAATGTTCCGGTATAGATAAAGTCGCGGGCAGCAGATTGCACTTTGTAACAATCATCTTTAGTAGCGTCCCATCCCTGATAGCTCCCCGGCAATGCCATTTCCGCACTCGACAATTCAATGGTAGTTTCTACCATGCTATAAGAATATTTACCGGCATTTGTCAGATTCATAGTGATCACGTATGGGCTAGCTTTCAACACCTTAAAATTATTAGGCCCTGCCACCAGTTCGCCTTCAAGTTCGGACTCCTTACCGGATACCGCTCCGTAGTTATCGGAATCCCAGTTATTGTTCGACCTGAATTTAAACTCTTTGTCAAGCAATGAAGTAGTAACCGTCCATAAGCGGGTGGTGGCGTCATAGTCCATTTGCGTGTCCTTATCCCAACCACCGGAAGTAGCGTCTCCCACCACTCCCCATACAAGGGGTTCGGTCTGTTCCACCTTACCTTCGGCATCTACTTTGATCCCGTAGAATCCTTTTTTAGCAGCCGTCTGATCCTTTGCCAGAACCTTGGTAAGATCACTTCCGTCTATAATAGCATACGAAACACCATCCGCATCGAAGTTGGCATATCCCTGGTATACCCCGTCACCATCGGGATCGCCCAACAGGTAAGCATTCGTATAGTCCCAGTCCGGATAGCCCACGGCCACATAAGCGAACTTCCAGTCAACCGCATTCGGATCAAAAAGAGTCGCCTTAAAAGTAATCGAGTTCGAAGCCGGATCAGCAGTCATGTCATACGCTTTAGAAGTCAGCGTAATCGTAAAGTTATAAGTCTGTCCCGGATAAGCCCCTACCTTAGCCATCATAGTGTTCATCTGTCCATTGGTAAACTTCAGGCTGGTAGTTCCGGTTTCACCCAATAAGACAGTTTTCGCATTCGCATCATTCGTCAGTGTAACGTCATAATTCACCACTGCCTTCACTCCATAGTCTGCTGCCGTCCACTTGATCTCGGGAAACTCAGCCGCAGCATTTTCATCGTTGAAAGTAAAGTCGCTTTGAGAGAAAGGCTCAAAAGCAGAGGCTTTCTGCAACTCCATGACGGGCGACTTCTCATCTTCGCAAGCCGTAAAGGCCAGAAGTCCTAACAACAGTGTATAGAAATATATTTTTTTCATAATCTTATTCGTTGTTTTTAATAGTCATTCGATTTTTAGTACCCTTCATTCTGCTTGAGATTGGTGTTAGAACCGATATCGTCTGACGGAATCGGGAACACGTTGTAGAAGTTCTCAACAGCCTTACCTTTGGCTGTACCACCCTTCCAAGGCCATACGTAACCGGCAGTAGTAAACAGTCCGAAACGTACCAGGTCTGTACGGCGTTGTCCTTCAAAGAAGAATTCACGGCCCCGCTCGTCAATGATGAAGTTCAATGTCAAATCGGAATCAGAGATAGGAGCCAGCGTCTTATCACTGTACGCTCTCTTACGCAGATCGTTCACATAACGGAGAGCAGTAGCTCTGTCGCCACCCTGACCGCCTCTGAGCACAGCTTCGGCATACGTCAGGTAGATTTCACCCAGACGGAAAAGCGGGAAGTCTACGTAAGCTTCCTTTGAAGGAGGCAGCGTTCCATCCTTATTTACATTGAAGTATTTGGTAACGGGAATACCGTTATTCTGGAATGTATTTTCGTCAATAATTTCAAGACTGGTTGTCAAATCGGTACGAAGCATTGCCTTACGGGTATCCGCATCACTGCCACTCTCTTTGAGGAACAGATTGTAGAGTGACGATTTTGCCCTTACCCCCTGCCATGCTCCTTTGGCATTGACTTCTTCCTGAGTCGCCGTAGCCCCCCAGCAAAGGAAGGCGGTCATACCACCCCAGGTCATCGTCTGGTCGCCCTCATAGCGTACCGGGAAAATCATTTCGCTGGACAAGTGGTTGTCTGCCTTGAACATATCTACATAAACAGGTTCCAACTGATAACCCGTTTCGATCACTTTCTTAGCATACGTGATACATTCGGTATATTTGTTCTGGCCGACGTAAGTCTCCGCATTAAGGTACAGGCGTGACAAGAGTGCCCACGCGGCAGCTTTGTTGGCATGTCCGTAGTCCTGGCTGTATCCCACTGTGGGCTCCAACATATCCTCTACGCATTCAGTCAGTTCTTTCTCGATCCAGTTGAACAGATCGGCAGCCATGATCTGCTTCGGCGGAATACTTCCGATCGGGCTGTTTTCGTCTACAAACGGTACATTGCGATACAAGTCGAGCGCATATTCATAGCTCAATGCACGCAGAAAACGGGCTTCGGCACGCCATGTCTTGATCGAGGCTTTCAGTGATGCGTCACAACCGCGGGCATCCAGTTTATCTTCGGTAGTCTCACGCAGATAAGCGTTGGCTACATTGATTTGATAGAACAGGCGGTAATATGAACCCTTGATCCACGGACTGGATGCACCCCAGGAGATATGGTTGAACTCAGGGATACCGGGGTCATTCCATGCACAGTGTGCAATATCCGAAGGCAAATCCTGCATATTCCACAATACACGGAGGAAGGAAGCCTGGCTACCGCCATCGATGCCTACCACATCCTGATCGGAATCACCCCCGCTGTTACCGCCGATGGCCATGCCTGCATAAATCTTAGCAAGACTCTGCTCATAAGCCAAGGGCTCGTTCCCGAAAACAACGTCGGAAACCAATTCGTCTTTGTCCAGTGGAACCGTATCGAGGTCGTTCACACAAGACGCTACTCCTAACATCATTCCCAGCAATGCACAGGGAAGAAGATATTTAAATTTTATTGTTTTCATGTTTTACAGATTAAAAGTTGAGATTAAGGCCGATCATGAATACACGGGGGCGAGGATAGATGTTGTTATCGATTCCTTCACCACTGATTTCCGGATCCAGTCCCTTGTACTTAGTAATGACAAACGGATTCTGTACCGTAGCATATACGCGTGCACTCTGCTTATCATTGAAGAGTTTATTGAATGTATATCCCAAAGAGATGTTGTCCATGCGCACGAACGAAGCATTCTGAACGTAATAGCTGGAACGGTATTGAGCGTTCTTGAAATCAGTGCTGCGGGCAGAGGTCAGACGATTTTTCAGGAATCCGGTCTGGTCATACATATTGGCGCCTTCGTATGCCTCACGGTTGGACTGCACATTATTGTAAACATAGTTACCGAAGCTGCCACGCAAAGCAAATGAAAAATCCCAGTTCTTATAAGAAAGTTGTGAGGTCAGTCCCATGAACACATCGGGAGCAGCTTTTTTGAAGCAGATCAAGTCGGCGTCGTTAATCTGGTTATCTCCATTCTGATCTACATAAGCACCTTCGATAGGTTTACCGTCAGGACCATAAATCTGCTCGAACACATAGAAGGAATTGAACGCCTCACCTACCCGATGGATCAGGGCATTGTATCCTGTACCGCCATCGATGCCGCCATGGATGACACCGGCATAGTTCGGGTCGTCGTTGAAAGTCATCTTGGTGATCTTATTCTTATTATAAGAGATGTTATAGCCGATATTCCAGTTCCAGTCCTGTGTTGAAACAGCATGGGCATTGATGCTGAACTCAAAACCCTTGTTCTCCAATGTACCTACATTAGTCAGCAACTGATTGCTGAAGTTAGTTCCGGCAGGAGCCGTAACGGTGTTCAGCAAGTCCTTCGTTTTACGGAAGTAATAGTCGATTGTACCCGTGATGCGTCCATTCAGGAAACCGTAATCGATACCTACGTTCCAGGTTGTGGTTTCTTCCCACTTCAGGTTCTGGTCATAAGGTTGCGGAGCAATCAGTGAGTATTCGGTATCACCAAAATAATAGTTGGCACCTGCCTTGGAATACATGTATCGGGCCATATAAGGATAGTCTCCATTGCCCAGATTCTGCTGTCCGGTCACACCATATCCCAAACGTAATTTCAGATCCGAAATAGCGTTCACATTCTTCAGGAATGACTCTTCGTTCAGCTTCCATGCCAGTGCTACCGATGGGAACAGACCCCAACGATTGTCCGGACTGAAACGTGAGGAGCCGTCGTTACGCAGGGTAAATGTCACCAGATAACGGTTCAACAAAGTATAGTTGAGACGTCCGAAGAAAGAAACCAGATAGCTTTCGCTCGCATAGTCATCTCCTTTTTTATAGAATTCTTCTCCCGTCTTCTCTGCATAGGCAGCCGAGTAAGGATAGGAGTTGGTAGTCGAATTATAGAAATGCTGCCAGGAGTAACCTGCCATGACATCAATGTAATTAACTCCGAACGTATTGGCATAGTTGAGGTAGAAATCAAGCAAAGTGTTGCGTTTCAGCTGAGTATAATGGCTGTTTTCACCAAAGCCGTTTTTGAAATTACCCGTACAGTAAGTCAAAGGTGAATTATCGGCTATAATCACGTCACCTTTACTTTTCGATACATCATAACCTAAGTTCAGGTTAGCGCGAAGTTCAGGCAGGAAGTGGAATTTATAATCAATCTGCGCATTGCCGATGCTGCGGTAAACAGTCGATTTATCATCTTTCTCTTCAAGCATGGCAACCGGATTGGCCAGGCCGATATCAATCGGAGAAGTCTTGTCTCCCTCCTGCTTCATATACATAAAGTATCCGTTTCCATAAGGATTGCCTTCCATATAGACAGGCTGTGTGGGATCATACTGGGTAGCCAGACCGATAGCTGCACGGTCGGCAAAACGGTTCTTATTGTATACCCCCTTCACATTGAGCTGAATGTTGAGCTTCTTGTCAAAAAAGTTGGGGTTCAAGTTGATGGCACCTGTCAGACGTTGCATATTCGAAGTCTTCAGGATACCGTTTTCGTTTGTATACGCCACGGACACACGATAAGGCATATGCGGAACTGCTCCGGATACACTTACATTATGATCGGTACTGAAAGCCGTACGGAAGATTTCATCTTGCCAGTCGGTAGAGGTTTTACCCAGCGCATTGGCCTGAAGGCTGTTTTCGCCAAACTTCTCGATTACAAAATTACGAAAGTCTTCCGCCTTCATCACATCAACCGTATTCGATTTCGTACTGATAGAGAACGTACCACTGTAGTCTACCTTCACACGTCCCGACTGCCCTTTCTTAGTGGTAATGATAATGACACCATTGGAAGCACGCGAACCGTAGATAGCAGTAGCAGAGGCATCTTTCAGAATCGTAAACGTCTCGATGTCATTGGGATGAACAGTAGAGAGCGGGTTGCCCATACCCTTGATCTCGGTGTTATCGACAGGCACTCCGTCAATAACGATCAACGGATCGTTGCTGGCCGACATGGATGACCCTCCACGCACACGGATCGTAGCTCCGGCCCCCGGGGCTCCACCATCGGTAATCACACTGACACCGGCAGCCTTACCCACCAAAAGGTCGGAAGCCGAGGTAGCCATACCTTTTACCATCTTATCCGCATCGATTGCCATCACCGAACCGGTTACGTCATTTTTCTTCACGGTACCATAACCAATCACCACCGCTTCCTGAAGCATCACCGCATCTTCATGGAGAGTTACCGTCACGCTGGGAGCGGCTTTCATTTCAACCGGCTTATAACCGATGAAAGAAATTACAAGAGTTGAATTTTGAGGAACACTCAGAACAAAGTTTCCGTTCAGATCGGTAATCGTACCGATAGAAGAATTATCCTTCACAACCACATTCGCGCCGATTACGGGTTCACCCGTTGAATCTTTCACATGCCCCTTGACAGAGACTTGTTGTGCATAAGCGCTCAATGACAAGAATAGCCCAAACAATAGGGGCAGAATCATACGACAGACTCTAAGATTAACTTGCTTCATGCATCTAAAAATTAAAGTTAACAATATAAATATTAAATATACTTTCTAAGAGATAGAGAATGAACGACTTCATCCCGATTCTTGATTACGTAGCAAAAATACTATTTAAACAACAGTCGCTTATTTAAATTCAAACAAATCCACGCATGCAACTCCGCAAACGATTGCATCATAAAAGCGGACTTATAACATACTATCACTGAACTTTTCAGTCTCCTTTACACTATTTTTGTGACATATTAAACAAATCCATATATACATTGGTTTTGTCTTTATATAAATTCATTTACCTTTGGCTGAAAACCAATATGTACCATGAGTAAACCGCAAATCACCATCAAAGACATTGCCCGCGAACTGGGGGTATCGCCCTCCACCGTATCGAGAGCACTGAAGGACAATCCGGACATCAGCCAGGAGACGAGGGATGCTATACATAAGTACGCGCGCGAACATAATTATAAGCCCAACGTACTGGCACTGAACCTGCGCACCAGCCGTTCGAACACCATCGGGGTCATCATCCCCCAGTTAGTTCACCACTTCTTTTCGTGTGTGCTGAGCGGCATTGAGAGAACGGCGGCCGAAGCGGGCTACAACATCCTGGTGGCGCAAAGCAACGAGGAGTACGAGCGGGAGGTAAAAATCGTTCACTCCTTCCTCGCCGCACGGGTTTGCGGAGTCATCACTTCGCTCGCCAAAGACACATCCCGATATGACCATTACCAGGAATTGCTGGACAACAATATTCCTATCGTTTTCTACGATCGCATCTGTACCGGTATCAACACCGAACGGGTGGTGGTAGACGATTACGCCGGTTCGTTTGCCGCCGTGGAGTATATGATACAGACGGGCTGCAAGCGCATCTTCTTTTATAGCGCCGCTCCCCACCTCGAAATATCGAAAAACCGGCGGAACGGTTATATGGACGCGATGAAAAAGTATCGGATTCCGGTGGACCAAAGCATGATAAAGTTATGTGACAGCCGCGAAAAAGCGATCGCCATCACACCCGCTCTGCTCGAAAGGCCGGATCATCCGGACGGCTTCTTCGCCATCAATGACGAAACAGCTTCGGGCATCCTCTACTCGTGCAAACTGACCGGACGGAAAGTGCCCGACGAAGTGTCTATCTGCGGATTCACCGACGGCGCCATCGCCCAAAGCACAGATCCGAAGCTGACCACGGTGGAGCAACATGGCGAAGAGGTGGGCAAAAGCACCATCAGGCTACTGATAGACAAACTGGAAGGGAACGATGAAGGAAAAAGCGGTAATAAAATCGTGCGTACCAACTTAGTGGTACGGGGAACGACGAAATAAATCTACTTAATAAATACACCATGAAAGTAAAGCCTGACTTAAGTTTTTGGAAGCTGTGGAATATCAGCTTCGGTTTTTTCGGCGTGCAGATAGCCTATGCCCTTCAAAGCGCCAACATCAGCCGTATATTCGCCACGCTGGGCGCCGACCCGCACAGCCTGAGCTATTTTTGGATACTCCCTCCGCTGGCGGGAATCATTGTACAACCGATCATCGGAGCTGCCAGCGACAAGACATGGACCCGTTTCGGACGACGCATCCCCTACCTTTTTGCGGGTTCGCTGCTGGCGGTATGGGTGATGTGCCTACTGCCTAATGCGGGAAGTTTCGGTATGGCAGTCGGCACGGCCATGATCTTCGGACTGGTAGCGTTGATGTTTCTCGATACTTCCATCAATATGGCGATGCAGCCTTTCAAAATGCTGGTGGGTGACATGGTGAACGAGAAACAGAAAGGGCTGGCCTACTCCATTCAGAGTTTCCTGTGCAATGCGGGTAGCCTGATGGGCTATCTTTTCCCATTCATCTTCACATTTATCGGGATCAGCAACACGGCGGACAAGGGCACGGTGCCCGATTCGGTGATTTACTCGTTCTACATCGGCGCCGCCATCCTGATTCTATGCGTCATCTATACCACGGTAAAAGTGAAAGAGATGCCTCCCAAAGAGTTTGAAGAGTTCCATGGTATCACGGCGGACGAAAAGAAGGAAAAAGCCGACTTTATCTCCCTGCTGAAGCATGCTCCCAAAGTGTTTTGGACGGTAGGGCTGGTACAGTTTTTCTGCTGGGCCGCCTTCATGTACATGTGGACCTACACCAACGGTGCCATTGCCGCCACGGTGTGGGGCAGTACGGACGTTCAAAGTGCCGGCTATCAGGAAGCGGGCAACTGGGTAGGCGTGCTGTTCGCCGTGCAGGCCATCGGATCAGTCATCTGGGCTGTGATATTACCATTGTTCAAGGCCCGCAAACAGGCCTATGCCCTGAGCCTCGTACTGGGTGGCATCGGTTTCATATCCACCCTGTTCTTCCACAACGAATATCTGCTGTTCATCTCTTATCTGCTGATCGGCTGTGCCTGGGCCGCCATGCTTGCCATGCCGTTCACTATCCTGACCAATTCGGTTTCGGGCAAAACATGGGGGCTTACCTGGGACTGTTCAACGGAACCATCTGTGTACCGCAAATCGCCGCCGCCCTTGTCGGAGGAGGACTGCTCCACCTCGTCGGGGGGCATCAGGTGAACATGCTGGTGCTGGCAGGCGTACTGCTGATTGCAGGTGCCGTTTGTGTATATTTCATCAAAGAGACGATGGCGCATCACGAAGCGTAAAAGTATACTGCGGAAAGACAAAAAGTGCTCCATAAGCAGCTATAGCGCGAATGACTTTTGAGTTTAAAAGAGAGGGGGTATTGGTTTAAAATCAAAGTACCCTCTCTTTTAAACCAAAGGCTACCTGATTTTAAACCAACGCAACCTCCGTCGGCAAGGGATAAAAGAATACCTTCATAACAAAATAAATCGCCCCTTACCTGTCGCTGATCCAGAATCATCTCCCACCATTCGTACCATAAAATAGCACGAAAGATAAAAAGAGCGCAGAGTTTTATCTGTTATCCACTGTCGGCACGGACTTTTTTTGTATCTTGGGTGCCGTAAACAACCGACTCAATCTTAAAAAGCCATGAAACAATTCCTCAAGGTAGACGAATGGAACATCATAGAAGAGGGTTTTCACCCCGATAACATGCGCGCTTCGGAAAGCATATTCAGCCTCGGAAACGGCCGGTTCGGACAGCGGGGAAATTTTGAAGAAACCTATAGCAGTGACAGCCTGCAAGGCTCGTACGTGGCAGGCATCACCTTTCTCGACCGAACCCGGGTGGGATGGTGGAAAAACGGATATCCCCGTTTCTTCTCGCGCGTCCCCAACGCACCGGACTGGAGCGGCATTTACCTGAGACTGATCGATGAGGAGCTGGACCTGGCCCATTGGGATGTAGAAGCATACAGACGACGACTCGACATGCGCGAGGGAATCTCTTACCGCGACTTTCGGGTGACCTCGCCCAAAGGCCACACGCTGGAAGTACACGTAGAGCATATCAACAGCCTGGCAAACCAAAATCTTTGTCTGATAAAGTACAGTGTGACGTCGGTGAACTACGAAGGTAAAATCTCCCTGGTACCCTTCCTGAACGGTGACGTAAAGCACGAGAACTCTAATTTCGACGAAAAAATGTGGAACATCCTGCGGGCCGAAGCCACTAACGAGTACGCCTACCTCTGGGTGCAAACCAAGCATGAGGATTCACAAATCTGCCTGGGCATGACTTACCGGTTTTATAAAAACAGCAAACCTACCCATATCAGTCCCATCAAAATAGAAAAGGAGAAATTGACAGGATTCAGCGCCGGTGCCGATGTGAAACCAAGTGACCGGGTGACTCTGGAAAAATATGTTGCCATCCTCTCCTCTCTGCAATGCGACCGTCAGGAGTTGGTGGAGTATGCGGTGGACGAAGCGCAAGCCGCCAAAGAGCAGGGTTGGGAAGCACTGGTCGGCGCGCACAAACAGCAATGGGAAGAAATCTGGGAAGAAAGTGATGTGATGATCGAGGGAGACCCGGCAGCGCAACAGGGCATCCGTTTCAACATCTTCCAGCTGAACCAAAGCTACCGGGGAGACGACGCGCGCCTGAACATCAGCCCCAAAGGATTTACCGGTGAGAAGTATGGCGGAAATACACAATGGAACACCGAACTGTGCTGCGTGCCCTACTTCCTGTTATCGACCCCGAGAGAAATATCACGGAAACTCTTGCTATATCGTTACAACCAACTGCCCAAAGCCATCGAAAACGCACGCAAACTGGGATTCGGCGGCGCTCTATCGATGGTGACTATCCATGGAGAAGAGTGCCACAACGAAGGAAATCACATTCGAAGAGATACACCGCAACAACATCATCGTGTATGCCATCATGCAATTTTCGAGGGTAACAGGCAACAAAGAATATATCGCCTACTACGGTCTGGAAGTGATGATCGCCATCAGCCGTTTCTGGAGCCAGCGAGTCTCTTTCTCGGAAGCCCGACAGAAGTATGTGCTGCTCGGGGTAACCGGACCCAATGAATACGAGAACAATGTAAATAACAACTGGTACACCAACTACTCTTGCATGCAATGCCTGCAAAGCACCATCGAATGCCTGGAGATGGTGGCGCATGAATATCCGGAAGAGTACAACCGGATACGTCGCTCAACCGAGTTCCGGCATGCCGAAGAGACGGCGCGATGGAAGGAGATCATCGAGAAAATGTATCTGCCCGAAGACAAAGAACGGGGTATCTTTGTGCAAGACGATGGCTATCCGGACAAAGTGCTGGGTACGGTAGACGATATTCCCGTCAACGAACGGCCGATCAACCAACACTGGTCATGGGACCGGATTCTGCGCTCGTGCTACATCAAGCAAAGCGATGTGCTGTTGGGACTTTTCCTCTATTATGAACATTTCGACCGGGAAACCATCCGTCGCAACTTCCGGTTTTACGAACCCCGCACCGTACACGAATCTTCTCTTTCGCCTTTCGTGCATGCCATTCTGGCTGCATGGATAGGAGATACAGAAGAAGCTTACCGCCTCTTCCTACATTCCACACGCCTGGATCTGGACGACTACAACAACGAGGTGCACCAAGGCCTGCACGTCACCAGTATGGCCGGAAGTTGGCAAATCATTGTACGCGGATTCGCCGGAATGAAAATACTGGACGGACAACTCGACTTCACTCCCATCATTCCCGAAGCATGGGACAGCTATACTTTCAAAGTAAATTTCCGCAACTGCACCTTACAGATGAAAGTCGGAAAACAAGAGATAAAAATCTCTCTTTTAGAGGGATATGAATTGAACATACGCATCTCCGAAGTTGTTTATAACCTGAAAAAGGGTAAAGATTTGATTGTACCGAAACAAAATTAAGGCAGGGAGTTCTATGGCAGGACTCAAAGGAACATAAAGGCAAAAAGATATACTTCTTTGATTTTCAAACAGGTAAGAAAAATTACACCTTCTTATGCTCTCTTCGGTAAATCAATATTTCGTTAATAATATGAAATATACAAACCGGAAAACTGTTTTTGGTTTTTTAGTTTTATATCTTTGCGCCCTCAAAATGTGACTAAACAGACTATTAATTACTTTAAAACGAATTAAAGGAGTTCGCCACAACACCATACAGAGTTTCTTTTCTATTGTTTCCATTCTGTGGAACTCTCTGTGAATCTGTGGCGAGAGGAACAAAAAACACTTAGCGTATAATCAATGGGAAATATGAAAAAAACTATGGATGTATCCTCGCAGCCCTCATTCTACTGACGGCTTGCGGACAAAGAAAGAAGACAGTGTGACAACAGTACGCCCCGTAAAGACGGCCAGGGTAGAGTCCCGGTCGGAAATCAGAAAGACTTCTCGGGCATTGTAGAGGCTGTGGACTATGTGAAACTGGCCTTCCGCGTGAGCGGACAGATCGATTAACCTGCCGGTCGTAGAAGGCCAAAGGGTCAAAAGGACAACTGATTGCCGCTATCGACCCGCGTGACCTGGCTTTGCAATACGCGGCAGACAAATCGGCTTACGAAACCGCCGCCGCACAAGTGGAGCGTAACAAACGATTGTTGGCACGGCAAGCCATCTCGGTACAGGAATATGAAATCAGCGTATCGACCTTCCAACAAAAAAAGTCGGCCTATGAACTTTCAAGCAATAATATGCGGGACACCAGACTGACGGCTCCTTTTGACGGCTCGATCGAGAAGCGGTTAGTAGAAAATTACCAACGCGTGAACTCGGGAGAAGGCATTGTACAGCTGGTGAACACCAAAAAACTACGCATCAAATTCACTATCCCCGACGCTTACCTTTACCTGCTCCGCTCCAAAGACCAACGTTTCCGCGTAGAATTCGACACCTACCGCGGACACATCTTCAACGCCAAACTGGAGGAGTATCTCGACATATCGACAGACGGTACCGGTATCCCGGTGACCATCACGATCGACGATCCGGCTTTCGACCATGCCCTGTACGAAGTAAAACCGGGCTTTACGTGCAGCATCCGCTTCTCTGCCGATGTAGGCCCGTTCCTGGAAGAGAGCATGACAGTGGTGCCGCTGAGCGCGATATTCGGTGAAAGCGAAGGTAACAAAACCTACGTATGGGTATTGAACGGAAACCAAGTGAACCGTCGTGAAGTAACCGTTTACTCTCCTATGGGAGATGCACAGGCTTTCATTTCAAAAGGATTGAAAGCAGGCGAGACTGTGGTGACAGCCGGTGTGACACAACTGGTAGAAGGTGAAACGGTAAAGGAACTGAAATAAGAGTGCCCGTTCAACGCAATAATTAATTTCACCACAGATTACACGGATTAACACAGATTTTTTAATCTTATTATCAATAATATAAATCATTAATCTGTGAAAATCCGTGTAATCTGTGGTGCACTCAAAACCATATACAATCATGAATTTAGCCAAATATTCATTAGACAATACCAAAGTAATCTACTTCTTTCTGGCTGTATTGCTGATCGGAGGAGTCTTCTCTTTCGGCAAACTGGGAAAGAAGGAAGACGCTCCTTTTGTCATCAAATCGGCCGTCATCATGACGCGCTATCCCGGTGCCGAGCCTGCCGAAGTGGAACGGCTGATCACCGAACCCATCTCCCGCGAGATACAAAGCATGAGCGGAGTATACAAAATCAAGTCCGAATCCATGTATGGCATTTCCAAAATCACATTCGAACTGCTCCCTTCGCTACCCGCCTCTTCCATCCCTCAGAAATGGGATGAACTGCGACGCAAGGTACTTAACATACAGCCACAGTTACCCAGCGGCTCTTCGGTACCGACGGTTTCGGACGACTTCGGCGATGTGTTCGGTATTTATTACGGACTGACGGCCGACGACGGATTCAGTTATGAAGAGATGAGAAATTGGGCCGAACGCATCAAGACACAGGTAGTCACTGCCGACGGAGTAATGAAAGTAGCACTCTTCGGCACACAGACCGAAGTGGTAAACATCTCCATCTCCGTGAACAAGCTGGCGGGTATGGGCATCGATCCCAAACAACTGGCCGGCCTGTTGCAATCGCAAAACCAGATTATCAACACCGGAGAGATTACAGCCGGCGAGCAACAGCTACGCGTGGTGGCCAACGGCATGTACACCACAGTGGACGACATCCGGAACCAGGTCATCACCACCCGGGCCGGACAGGTAAAACTGGGAGACATCGCTGTGATAGAGAAAGGATACATGGACCCGCCGGGCACCATCATGCGTGTCAACGGTAAACGCGCCATCGGTATCGGTGTATCGACCGACCCGCAACGAGACGTGGTACTGACGGGAGAAATGGTAGACAAGAAACTGGCCGAACTCCTCCCCCTGATGCCCGTAGGACTGAATCTGGAGAGTCTTTATCTCGAAAACGTCATAGCCAAAGAGGCCAATAACGGATTTATCATCAACCTGATAGAATCCATACTGATCGTTATTGTCATCATCATGCTGGTGATGGGAATGCGCGCCGGAGTATTGATCGGCACTTCGCTGGTTTTCTCCATCGGAGGCACACTGCTTATCATGTCATTCATGGGGGTAGGACTCAACCGAACGTCACTTGCGGGATTTATCATTGCCATGGGTATGCTGGTGGACAATGCCATCGTGGTGACGGACAACGCCCAAATAGCCATCGCCCGCGGTGTGGACCGCCGAAAAGCATTGATTGACGGAGCCACCGGACCGCAATGGGGACTGCTGGGCGCCACATTCATTGCCATCTGTTCGTTCCTGCCGCTCTATCTGGCACCTTCGTCGGTAGCCGAGATCGTGAAGCCGCTCTTTGTCGTACTGGCCATTTCGCTGGGGCTAAGTTGGGTACTGGCACTGACGCAGACCACCGTATTCGGAAACTTCATCCTCAAATCCAAATCAAAGAATGCCGGCAAAGATCCGTATGACAAACCGTTCTATCACAAGTTCGAAAAAATACTGAGCGTTTTGATTCGGCGGAAAATCGTGACGCTGGGGTCGATGATCGTACTCTTTGTCGTCTCTCTGGTAGTAATGGGAATGATGCCGCAAAACTTCTTCCCGTCTCTGGACAAGCCTTACTTCCGTGCCGACGTGTTCTATCCGGACGGATATGGAGTAAACGATGTGGCCCGGGAAATGAAAAAAGTAGAAGCTCACTTGCTGAAACTGCCGGAAGTGAAGAAAGTATCGATCACCTTCGGAAGCACTCCGTTGCGTTACTATCTGGCATCGACCTCAGTCGGTCCGAAACCGAATTTTGCCAACGTACTGGTAGAACTGAACGACAGCAAGTATACCAAGGAATATGAAGAGAAGTTCGATGTATACATGAAGGCCAACTTCCCGAATGCCATCACCCGTACCAGCCTGTTCAAGCTGTCACCGGCTGTGGACGCGGCCATCGAAATCGGCTTCATCGGTCCCAATGTGGATACGTTGGTAGCACTGACCAACCAGGCGTTGGAAATCATGCACCGGAATCCCGACCTTATTAATATACGTAACTCCTGGGGAAACAAAATTCCTATCTGGAAACCAATTTACAGTCCGGAGCGGGCACAGCCGTTGGGAGTATCCCGTCAGGGCATGGCACAAAGCATCCAGATCGGGACGAACGGTATGACATTGGGTGAATTCCGCCAGGGAGACCAGGTACTGCCTATCTTATTGAAAGGCAATAGCGTGGCAGATTCCTTCCGCATTAACGACCTGCGCACACTGCCCGTATTCGGCAATGGTCCCGAGACCACCAGTCTGGAACAGGTGGTGTCGGAATTCGATTTCCGATATCGCTTCTCAAACGTGAAAGACTATAACCGGCAGTTGGTGATGATGGCGCAATGTGACCCGCGACGGGGAGTGAACGCCATCGCAGCTTTCAACCAGATATGGTCTCAGGTACAGAAGGAAATCAAGATTCCGGAAGGCTACACCTTGAAATACTTTGGTGAACAGGAGAGTCAGGTGGAATCGAACGAAGCTTTGGCAAAGAATCTGCCGCTGACCTTCTTCCTGATGTTTACCACCCTGCTGCTGTTGTTCAAGACGTATCGCAAGCCGACAGTCATCCTGCTGATGCTTCCGTTGATATTCATCGGCATCGTATTGGGATTGCTGCTGCTGGGCAAATCGTTCGATTTCTTCGCCATTCTCGGCTTGTTGGGACTGATCGGTATGAATATCAAAAACGCCATTGTACTGGTAGACCAGATCGACATCGAAAATCAATCGGGACTCGATCCGCGCAAAGCGGTGATCAAAGCAACGATCAGCCGTATCGTGCCGGTAGCCATGGCTTCGGGTACAACAATCCTGGGTATGCTTCCGTTGCTGTTCGACGCCATGTTCGGCGGAATGGCGGCTACCATCATGGGCGGACTGCTCGTAGCTTCGGCACTGACCCTGTTCGTGCTTCCGGTAGCCTATTGCGCCATTCACAGGATTAAGGGATAAAGAAACGAATTAAAAATCTAAAAGTATATGATGAAGAATAAACTTATACTTCTATTTGCATTGGGACTCTGTGCGCAAGTGCAGGCACAAGTCCCGCATCTGAGCCGTGAGACATACCGTGAACGTGTGGAAGCCTATAGCCAGGTGCTGAAACAGCAACATCTGAAATCGATGGCAAGCACGGACGCACGGAAAATAGCCTTTACGGGATTTCTGCCCAAAGTGGACATCTCTGCCGAAGGAACACTGAACCTGAAAGAGATGGATTCATGGGACGGACCGGCCGGACAATATCGTAATCACACGTACCAAGGCATATTCGTCGTGTCGCAGCCACTATATACCGGAGGTGCCCTGCAGGCCCAGAACCGCATAGCCAAAGCCGACGAAAAACTCGACCAGCTGAGCGAAGAACTGACACGTGACCAAATCCACTACCAGAGCGATGCCTTCTATTGGAATGCTTCTTCGGCCCGTGCCATGCTCAATGCTTCGGCCCAATATCAGGAGATCGTTGAAAAACAATATGAAATCATCCAGGATCGCTTCAAAGACGGTGCTATCAGCCGCACAGACCTGTTGATGATTTCGACACGCCGCAAAGAGGCCGAACTTCAATACATCAATGCACGCCAGAACTATACGCTGGCTTTGCAAAAGCTTAATATCCTGATGGGAGAAGAGCCTAACGCACCTGTAGACAGCCTTTGCGCCATCGGTGTCGTATGCCCGCCTGTCACCTTGCTTCCATTGGATGATGTGCTGCAACGCCGGGCCGATTTCGCCAGCACAGAAGTCAACATACAGAAGAGCGAAGCCCAACGAAAAGCAGCCTTGAGCCAATACAATCCGCAAGTAAGCATGTACGTCACCGGCGGATGGGCAACAGCCTCTCCCAATATGGGATATGACGTGAAGTTTACTCCCATTGTGGGAATGAGCGTAAATATCCCCGTATTGCGCTGGGGAGCAAGATTCAAGACCAACCGGCAGCAGAAGGCTTACACAGGTATCCAAAAACTACAGCAAAGTTACGTAGTAGACCAGATCAACCAGGAACTGGCAGCCGCACTGACCAAGCTCAAAGAGACGGAAGAGCAGGTAAAGACAGCTGAGGAAAACAAAGAACTGGCTGAGGAAAACCTGGACCTGATCACCTTCTCTTATAATGAAGGAAAGGCAAGTATGGTCGATGTACTGTCGGCGCAGCTTTCGTGGACACAGGCACACACCAGCCTGATCAACGCTTATCTGGCGGAAAAAATGGCAGTAGCGGAATACCGCAAGGTCATCAGCGAATAAACAGAAGCTTCATTCTATACAAACAGAGGCTCAATTCCGGGTGAATTGAGCCTCTGTTTGTTGTATAGGAAGGCTCTGTTCCATCCAATCAAAGGAGAAAAAGTTGTTCATTTTATCCACATTCCAATATAGACAATCAAGATTTTATATAAAATATAATACAAAAAGGGTACAATATACAACTTTTATCGTATATTTGCTGTCACAAACAGAATGAATGACTAATTCTAAACACGAAAAGAATGAAAGCTACGCATTGGATGATGTACACCCTACTGGGAATCACGCTTCTTTTAACCACGTGTGTTGACGATGACAAAGACCTCTCACAGCCCAAAGAACCGGAGAAAACAACAGATCTGATCATTCCGGATGATACGGACTGGACTACTACACGAAGTGTCAATCTCTCGATCCACTCTCCTGTGGCAACCCGGGTAGCGATTTATACCGACGCAGCATGTACTGACGAAAGTTTGCTGGCAGAAACACCCGTATCCGATATCTCTAAAAGTATCGAACTGGATGTAGCGAAAGCAAACCGGGCATTATATGTACAGTATCCTGCCGGCAAAGGGAAAGAAGTGATAAGCGTTCCGATCAACAGAGCTTCTACACGTGCGGAACTGTCGATTAAACTGCCGGAAAACGTGAGTGGCTTCGATACAAACGGAGGAGAAGGCGCATATAGCTACCAATGGTATCCCGTCAAAGGGGGAGAAGCTACTCTTATGATGGAAGATAATTGGCCGGAAACAGGAGATTATGACTTTAACGACTTCGTTATCGGATATCGCACACAAGCAACCTTCTTCGACGGACACGGCGGAAGCAAGGAAGATTACGAACAAGACGGACTTGAAATCAAGATCACTTTCCGTGCGATGGGCGGGTATCTGCCCTACCGTTTAGGACTGCAACTGGATAAAACACATGCCCGATACATTGATGACGTGATTGAAATAGAAGGAAACGACCTGGTTAAAATGGAGCTTCAGAATCCCGGAGAAGATGCGCCCGCCATCTTTATCTTTACAGGAACAGAACAATTAAGAAAGCGGAACAATGGCGGAACATTCTATAATACCGAACCTGACCACGCAATAGCGAACAACGATCTGGTGACCATCAAATACAGATTAAAGATAAATTGCTTCAAAAATTTAGAAAAGACTCAGGCACTGTGGGCAGCAGCCACATCAGAAAATCAGAACTTCTTCCTGCAAAAAGAGAAAAACGGAGGACGCGAAATCCACTTGAGAGGCTACGAACCGACAGCTTATTACAGCAATTCATACGCCGGCGAGGCAGGCGGCAATATGCGTACCGATATTAAATATTGCAGTACCGACAACTTTGTGTGGGGTATAAAAATTCCTGTCGCCATCCCGCATCCCATCGAGAAGATAGACATCATGCAGGTCTACAGCAAGTTCAGAAGTTGGATCACCGAACCGAACCATTCGGATCCAAGCAGTCCGGACTTCAATGAAAACTGGTTCAAATATTATGATACATCGAAAGTAATAGGATAAGCTATCAGACAGACTATTTCCTGTTTTCACATAGGTATTTGTTTGATTTGTTTTTCAGCCTGCCCGGTCATTCCCCCCTTGACCCGTGGTAGGCTGAAGTTTTTTTATAGCATTTCCTTCTCACCACCAACGAATTTGCTTATCTTTGCACGCAAAGAAAACAAAATCGTATATACACACATGATTCTTTTTTTCAGAACCCCTTCCAAGAGCGTGATTGCCGTAGAGAGCAACCACGAACTTAACGCGAACGACAACAACAAACTCTGCTGGCTTTTTGGTGAAGCCATGCCGGAAAGTGAAGAAAACCTGCAAGGCTGCTTCGTCGGGCCACGACGTGAGATGATTACTCCGTGGAGTACCAACGCAGTAGAAATAACCCAGAACATGGGACTCGACGGCATCAGCCGCATCGAGGAATATTTCCCCGTAAAAGATGAAAATGCAGACCATGATCCCATGCTGCAACGCATGTACAAAGGTCTTAACCAAAATGTATTCACTACCAACCGCCAGCCGGAAGCTATTATTTATATCGACGATCTGGAAGCCTACAATGAAAAAGAAGGCCTTGCCCTGTCAAAAGAAGAAATGGACTACCTGAAAAAGGTAGAATCTGATTTAGGACGTCGCCTGACTGATTCTGAAGTATTTGGATTCGCACAAATTAACTCGGAGCATTGCCGTCACAAAATCTTTGGCGGAACGTTTATCATTGATGGCGTAGAACAGGAGTCTTCTCTCTTTCAGATGATCAAAAAGACGACCCAGGAGAACCCCAATAAGATTATCTCGGCCTATAAAGATAATGTGGCTTTTGCCGAAGGTCCGGTAGTCGAACAATTCGCTCCGGCAGATCACTCTAAGCCCGACTTCTTCCGGATAAAGGACATCAAGAGTGTTATTTCACTAAAAGCGGAAACTCACAACTTCCCTACTACCGTAGAACCTTTCAACGGCGCATCTACCGGTACCGGTGGTGAAATCCGCGACCGTATGGGAGGAGGTAAAGGTTCATGGCCCATTGCCGGAACTGCTGTTTACATGACTTCTTACCCGCGCACCGAAGAAGGACGCGAATGGGAAGACATCTTGCCGGTACGCAAATGGTTGTATCAGACTCCGGAACAGATCCTGATCAAGGCATCCAACGGAGCAAGTGACTTCGGCAACAAGTTTGGCCAACCGCTGATCTGTGGTTCGGTACTAACTTTTGAACATACAGAAAACAACGAAACTTATGCCTACGACAAAGTGATCATGCTTGCCGGTGGTGTAGGTTACGGCACACAACGCGACTGCCTAAAAGGACAGCCGGAAGCCGGCAACAAAGTAGTGGTCATCGGTGGCGACAATTACCGCATCGGATTGGGCGGTGGTTCTGTTTCATCGGTTGATACAGGTCGCTACAGCAGCGGAATCGAGCTGAATGCCGTACAACGTGCCAATGCAGAAATGCAGAAACGTGCCAACAACGTGGTTCGTGCTCTTTGCGAAGAGGATGAAAATCCGGTGGTATCGATTCATGACCACGGTTCGGCCGGACACGTCAACTGTCTGTCTGAGTTGGTAGAAGAATGTGGCGGCCTGATCGATATGAGCAAATTGCCTATCGGCGACAAAACGCTGTCGGCTAAAGAAATTATAGCAAACGAAAGTCAGGAGCGCATGGGACTCCTTATTAAAGAGGAAGCCATTGAACACGTACGCCAAATTGCCGAACGTGAACGCGCTCCGATGTATGTAGTAGGCGAAACAACCGGCGACCATCGTTTTGCGTTCCAGCAAGCGGACGGTGTGCGTCCGTTCGATTTGGCTGTGGACCAGATGTTCGGTTCTTCTCCCAAGACCTACATGATAGATAAAACCGTAGAACGTCACTATACAATGCCGGAATATGAAACATCTAAACTTCACGAATACCTGACTCAGGTGTTGCAATTGGAAGCAGTAGCTTGTAAAGACTGGCTGACCAATAAAGTAGACCGTTCCGTTACCGGTAAAGTAGCCCGTCAGCAATGTCAGGGCGAGATTCAAATGCCATTGAGCGATTGTGGAGTAGTAGCATTGGATTATCGTGGCGAAAAAGGTATCGCTACTTCTATCGGACATGCCCCTCAGGCTGCATTGGCCGATCCGGCGGCAGGTTCTATTCTTTCTGTATCCGAAGCACTGACCAACTTGGTATGGGCTCCGCTGGCCGAAGGTCTGGACAGTGTATCACTCTCCGCCAACTGGATGTGGCCATGCCGCTCACAGGAAGGAGAAGACGCACGCCTCTACACAGCTGTAAAAGCCTTAAGTGACTTCTGCTGTGCACTTCAGATCAATGTACCTACCGGAAAGGACTCTTTGTCCATGACCCAGAAATATCCGAACGGAGAAAAAGTTATTTCTCCCGGAACAGTTATCGTATCAGCAGGCGGTGAAGTCTCGGACGTAAAGAAAGTGGTCTCTCCGGTACTCGTCAACGATGCAAAAACCACACTTTACCATATCGACTTCAGTTTCGACAACCTCAAACTGGGTGGTTCGGCTTTCGCACAGTCATTAGGTAAAGTCGGTAGCGAAGTACCTTGTGTACAGGATGCCGAATACTTCCGTGATGCTTTTCTGGCAGTACAAGAGTTGGTAAATAAAGGACTGATCCTTGCCGGACACGACATCTCAGCTGGTGGTCTGATCACGACTCTGCTCGAAATGTGCTTTGCCAACGTAGAAGGCGGTCTGGAAATCAGCCTTGATAAAATGAAAGAGACAGATATCGTGAAGATTCTGTTCGCCGAAAATCCGGGTATCGTTATTCAGATCAGCGACAAGCATAAGGACGAAGTGAAGAAAATCCTTGAAGATGCAGGTGTCGGTTTCATTAAATTGGGTAAACCGACAGACGAACGCCATATCTTGGTAAACAAAGAGGGTGCTACTTATCAGTTCGGCATTGACTATATGCGTGATGTATGGTATTCTTCTTCTTACCTGCTCGACCGCAAACAGTCAATGAACGGATGTGCTAAGAAGCGTTTTGAGAACTACAAGATGCAACCGCTCGAATTTGCGTTCATGCCGGGATTCAAAGGAAAACTTTCACAGTATGGCATCACTCCCGAACGTCGCACACCGAGCGGTATACGTGCCGCCATCATCCGCGAGAAAGGAACCAACGGTGAGCGCGAAATGGCTTACTCACTCTATTTGGCAGGTTTCGATGTAAAAGACGTGACCATGACCGACCTTATCAGCGGACGTGAGACACTGGAAGATGTAAATATGATTGTTTATTGCGGCGGTTTCTCCAACTCGGACGTGTTGGGTTCTGCCAAAGGATGGGCCGGAGGATTCCTGTTCAACCCGAAAGCAAAAGAGGCTCTTGATAAATTCTATGCCCGCGAAGACACCCTGTCATTAGGTATCTGCAACGGATGTCAGTTGATGATGGAACTAGGATTGGTAAATCCAGAACACGAGAAGAAAGGAAAGATGTTGCACAACGAATCACATAAGTTCGAATCGACTTTCGTCGGTGTCACCATCCCGACTAACCGTAGTGTCATGTTCGGTTCACTGAGTGGCAGCAAACTGGGTATTTGGGTAGCGCACGGAGAAGGAAAATTCTCTCTGCCATACGATGAAGACCAATACAACGTAGTTGCTAAATACTCTTATGATGAATACCCGGGCAATCCGAACGGATCGGATTATTCAATAGCCGCTCTGGCCAGTGCAGACGGACGCCATCTGGCCATGATGCCTCACCTGGAACGTGCTATCTTCCCGTGGCAAAATGCCTGTTATCCTGCCGACCGTGTACACAACGACCAGGTAACTCCTTGGATCGAAGCCTTCGTTAATGCACGTAAGTGGGTAGAAGAAAAGAAAAATAATAAGATAAATAATGATGATAAAGGGCGGACCTACAGATAGGTTCGCCCTTTGTCATTCGTCAACCGTAACAAATCCTTTCCTAAAGTTTGCACTTCTCCACTCTTTTATTAATTTTGTAAAATCATTCGCCCCCGAAAGAAAAATCATTAAAGGATTCCAGCTTGTATGAAAAATTCTTTTCTTCTGCTCTTATTGCCCTTATGGTCTCTGCACAAACTTACAAATATATCGGTGTAGAGGATGGGTTAAGCAACCGGAGGGTATATTACATCCAAAAGATAAAAAGGGTTATATGTGGTTTCTGACCCACGAAGGTGTGGACAGATATGATGGCAAAGAGTTCAAACGATATAAATTAATGGATGACGGTGAAGAACTCAATTCACTGCTTAACTTGAATTGGCTATATCTGGACCACGAGAGCACCTTGTGGGAAATAGGAAAGAAAGGAAAAGTGTTTCGTTACGACCCGTTACGAGATCAGTTCACGCTGGTCTACAAACTACCAGAAGAGAAAATCAAAGACCGCCCCGCTCCCATCAGTTACAGCTTCATCGATCGGAATAACAACATCTGGCTGTGTAACGAGGAGACTCTCTATTTATATAATACCCATACACTACAGACCCTCCAGATCAAGAACGAAATCGGAGAAGACATCACTGATATCGAACAGATAGACGATACTCACTTCTTTATCGGTACGGAACAAGGTATCCATCATGCGGAGTTGAAGAATCAAGGGCTACATTTGCTTCCTTGCGACAAACTGGATAATCTTCCGATACAAATCAATGAACTTTATTTCCACCGTCCCTCACGTAAACTATTCATCGGGACGTTTGAACGCGGTATTTATGTCTATGACATGAATACCAAACAAAGCACTCAGCCCCATATGAGCCTGACCGACGTCAGCATCACGCGGATAAAGCCGTTGAATAATAAAGAACTGCTTGTCGCTACAGACGGTGCTGGAGTGTATAAGATAAACATAAACTCTTATCTGACTACTCCTTATATCGTTGCCGATTACAACCAGTACAATGAAATGAACGGTAACAACATCTCTGACTTTTACGTAGACGATGAACAACGTATCTGGCTCGCCAATTATCCAATCGGTATCACGGTACGCAATAACCGCCATTCAAGCTATAACTGGATAAAACATTCTATCGGTAACAAACAATCACTTATTAACGACCAGGTAAATTCTATTATTGAGGACAGTGAAAGAGATTTGTGGTATGCCACCAATAACGGAATCAGTTATTACAATTCCGAAACCGGAGTATGGCATTCGTTCATGAGTTCTTTTGAAAAGAATGGAGGCAACAAGAATCACATATTCGTTACACTATGCGAGGTAGAGCCGGGAATTATCTGGGCTGCCGGATATAGTTCGGGCATCTATCAAATAAACAAACGGACCTTATCTGTCGAGTATATCACTCCATCTTCACTGTATGGAGTCAACATCCGGCCGGATAAGTACATCCGTTCGATCATAAAAACAGCCGATGGAGACATCTGGTCAGGAGGTTACTACAACCTGAAACGCATTGATTTTCATAAAAAGACTCTTCGCCTATACCCCAAGCTGAACTCGATAACTTCCATCATGGAAAAAGACAGTAAGCAGATGTGGATAGGTACGGCCACAGGACTATACTTATTAGAGAAAGAATCCGGTAAGTACCAACGTATCGAACTTCCTGTAGAATCAATGTATATTTATTCTCTGTACCAAGCACGGAACGGGCTTCTTTACATCGGAACAAGTGGTTCCGGATTATTGATATACGACCCGGAAAAGAGAACTTTCACCCACTACCACAGAGACAACTGCGCGCTGATTTCCAATAACATATATACCATTCTTTCGGATACCGACGATGACATTATCATGAGTACCGAAAATGGGCTCAGCAGTTATTATCCGGCAGAAAAATTGTTCCATAACTGGACCAAAGATCAAGGACTAATGGCCAGCCATTTTAATGCTGGCTCAGGTACATTGCGTAAAAACGGTAACTTTATATTCGGCAGCTCAGACGGTGCCATCGAGTTTAACAAGGAGATGAAGATACCCAGGAAGTACAGTTCTAAAATGGTACTCAGTGATCTGACAATTTTTTATCAAACGGTCTACCCCGGTGACGAAAACTCCCCGTTAAGTACGGATATCGATGATACCAAAGAACTGGAACTCAGTTACAGCCAAAATATCTTTTCGCTGAAAGTGTCCTCCATCAACTACGATTATCCGTCGAATATTCTATATTCATGGAAGCTGGAAGGATTTTACGACCAGTGGAGCCGTCCCGGAAATGAAAACATCATCCGTTTCACCAATCTGAGTCCGGGAGAGTATACCCTTCATATCCGTGCAGTCTCTAACGAAGATAAACGTATCGTACTCGAAGAACGTACCATGAAAATCAGTATTGCCCAACCCATTTGGCTCAGTTTCTGGGCCATGCTGGTCTATGCAATCGTACTGGCAGTAATTGCCATCATTACTCTCCGCATCATTATTTTGAGAAAACAAAGAAAAGTATCGGACGAGAAAATCCATTTCTTCATCAACACGGCGCATGACATCCGTACCCCGCTGACATTGATCAAGGCACCGCTCGAAGAGATACGCGAACGGGAAGCGTTGACAAAAGATGGCATCAGCAACATGAATACGGCACTGCGAAACGTAAATGCCCTACTGCGTCTGACCACCAACCTGATCAACTTTGAACGGGCAGACGTATATTCGTCAGAACTTTATATTTCGGAATATGAACTGAATACCTATCTGACGGAGACTTTCAACGCATTCCGTCCATACGCAAGCGTGAAGCATATTAACTTCACCTACGAAAGCAATTTCCGTTACCTGAATGTATGGATTGACAAAGAGAAGATGGATTCAATCCTGAAAAATATCATCTCGAATGCCTTGAAATATACACCGGAGAACGGTAGCGTACATATTTATGCTTCGGAGACCAATGACAGTTGGAATGTAGAGGTAAACGATACAGGTATCGGAATACCTGCCAATGAGCAGAAGAAGTTATTTAAAATACATTTCCGGGGTAGCAATGCGATCAACTCTAAAGTAACCGGAAGTGGTATCGGACTCATGCTTGTATGGAAACTGGTTCATCTGCACAAAGGTAAAATCAATCTGAGCAGCGTGGAACATCAGGGATCGTCTATCAAAGTAAGTTTTCCGAAGGACAGTAAGCACTTTCATAAAGCACACCTGGCAACCCGTACCCGTGAACTCAGCACAGAGCAAGTGCCACACGTGTCTCCGGCCGAGATTTATGAAAAGGCGAAAAAGCAACACGACCAGAACCTGCAACGCCTGTTGATCGTTGAGGACAATGATGAACTGCGGAATTATCTGACTCATACATTATCGGATAATTACACCATTCAGACATGTTCCAACGGTAAGGAAGCACTGACGATCGTAAAAGAGTACATGCCCGAACTGATTATTTCGGATATCATGATGCCGGAAATGCGGGGAGACGAGTTGTGCGCCGCCATTAAAAACGATATCGAAACCTCGCACATCCCCATCATCCTGCTTACAGCACTGAATGACGAAAAGAATATCCTGGAAGGGCTGAAAATAGGAGCAGACGAATATATCGTGAAACCATTCAACATTGGTATCTTGAAAGCAACTATTGCTAACTTGCTGACAAACCGTGCATTATTGAAAAGCAAGTATGCCAATCTTGAAGTCAGCGAGGAAGAGGAGGTATCTCCAAACTGTGCTACAGATCTCGATTGGAAATTCATCGCTACGGTCAAGAAGAGTGTTGAAGAGAACATAGACAATCCGGCATTCAATGTAGATGTACTCTGCAATCTGTTGAACATGAGCCGCACAAGTTTCTATAATAAACTGAAAGCACTGACCGATCAGGCCCCTGCTGACTATATCAGATTAATCCGCCTGAAACGGGCGGCGGCATTATTAAAGACCGGTCAGCACTCTGTCACCGAAATATCCGAACTGACGGGATTCAACGATGTCAAATACTTCCGGGAAGTGTTTAAGAAACATTTCAAAGTGAGCCCCAGCAAATATTGTAAAGAGGGCGGAAAAGAGGATGTAGAGGAACAACAAGAATAAGAAAAGAGAATAAGAACAATACGTTAAATGAATATTTATCTTGAAGCATTCGGCATCTTTTTCAAGATTGGTGCCTTCACTATCGGAGGCGGCTATGCTATGGTGCCTCTGATCGAAAACGAAATCGTAACCAAACGGAACTGGATTTCCAAGGATGACTTTATCGATCTGCTTGCCATAGCCCAATCCGCCCCGGGCATTCTTGCCGTAAACATTTCGATCTTTATAGGATACAAGCTACGCGGCATACGGGGAAGCCTTGTCACCGCTCTTGGGACGGTACTTCCGTCATTCGTCATCATATTGGCCATTGCCATGTTTTTTCATAACTTCAAAGACAACCCCATTGTAGAACGAATCTTCAAAGGGATACGTCCTGCTGTAGTCGCACTGATTGCAGCACCCACTTTCAGCATGGCAAAGTCTGCCAAAGTCAATCGATATACCCTCTGGATTCCGGTTGTCTCCGCCCTGCTCATTTGGTTATTGGGCTTCTCTCCCATCTGGATTATTATCGCGGCAGGTGTAGGTGGCTTCTGCTGGGGAAAATGGAAACAGTCACATCCCTAATCATTCACATTTACATTGAAACATTATGATTTACCTGCAACTCTTTTATACATTTTTCAAAATCGGATTATTTGGCTTCGGAGGCGGATATGCCATGCTCTCGATGATTCAGGGAGAAGTGGTGACACGCTATGATTGGGTAAGTACTCAAGAGTTCACCGATATTGTAGCTATCAGCCAGTCTACTCCCGGTCCCATCGGTATCAACGCCGCTACCTATGTCGGCTTTACGGCTACAGGCAGTATCTGGGGATCTGTCATCGCCACCTTTGCGGTAGTGTTGCCGTCATTTATCCTGATGTTGACCATCAGTAAGTTCTTCCTGAAATATCAGAAACATCCTGCCGTAGAGGCTGTGTTCAGCGGACTCCGCCCTGCAGTGGTAGGATTATTGGCATCGGCTGCTCTGGTCTTGATGAATGTGGAAAACTTCGGTTCGCCCACAGACGATACTTATACTTTTGTCATCAGCATCATTATTTTCCTGGTAGCCTTTATAGGAACAAAAAAATATCACACTAACCCGATTCTGATGATTATCGCCTGCGGAATAGCCGGACTGATCTTATACTAGAGGAATCTCACTGCGGAAACTCAAATTCACCACAGAGTAACACGGAGTATTAAAGAACACAGAGTAACATGGAGTTTTTTTGTTACTACTCAATAATTTAGAATCTCCTCTGTGTTACTCTGTGTCCTCTGTGGTGAATGATGACACATCCCCTCATCTTTTGTAATACATTTACAGTTTCACTTTCTTACTTACCGATTTCGATTCATTGTGCAGACGGTCAAGTGCTGTCACAACATAACGGTATTTGTTTTTCCCATCCTTGTAAGGGAGCTTATAGAAATTGTTACGGGTAACGGCAACAATATGCGAAGCATCGTCAATGTTCACTTTTTCTTTATCATCAAAACGATAAACAACGTATTGCACAGCACGATCCATCTCATCTTTAGCTTTCGGAGGAGTCCAGAACAACATGTAACCATCTTCCGTCCATACTTTTTTCACTTTACGGACTTTACCCGGTGCTTTATCATCCATAAAGTCGAAGACGGGAACCAAAGCAGGATACTTATGATACTCCTGCACAAGTGCATCCCGATATTTTCCGGCATTCTCCACCACAGCGCTCGCCGGCCACTGACAACTGCCACCGATAGTCTGATAAGCTCTTTCCAAAGCCATCTTGCGAGGCAGTTGATTCATGGAAGGATTCTTCGGATCGGCATTCTGAATCGTATTCATCACAGACTGGCCAATGAACAAAGGACGGTTCTCCGTATTCTTTGCCCACCATTTCACCAGGGTTTCATAATCGGCGGCAGGATGCCCTATCTGCCAGTATATCTGCGGAATATTATAATCGACCCAACCATTGCGCGCCCAAAGCAATACATCCGCATACAGATCGTCATAGTTCTGCAGGCCGTTGGTCTTGCTTCCGAGCGGATCGTTCTTTTCGTTACGGTAGATACCAAACGGACTAATACCAAACTTCACCCAAGGCTTCAAGCCACGAATAGTCTCGTGTATCTTCTGAATCAATATATTAACATTGCTCCGGCGCCAGTCGGCACGATTGGTGAACCCTCCGCCGTAACGGGCAAAGCTTGCGTCATCCGGAAAGTCCATGCCTTTTGCCGGATAAGGATAGAAATAATCATCCATATGAATAGCGTCTACATCGTAACGCGAAACAATGTCCGCCACCACCATGCAAATATGACGACGACTTTCGGGCAATGCCGGATCAAAAAAGAGTTGATTATTGTAAGTGACAAACCATTCCGGATGGATATTATACAGGTGATTGGGCGACAGCTCACTCTTCAGCGATGTCTTCACCCGATAAGGGTTGATCCACGCATGGAACTCCATTCCCCGTTTATGGCACTCGTCGATCATGAACTGCATCGGATCCCAGTAGGGCGAAGGCGCCTGCCCCTGCACTCCGGTTAGAAAACGGCTCCACGGTTCCAATTGTGAAGCATATAAAGCATCTGCCTCCGGACGCACCTGGAATATGATCGCATTGATGCCTGCCCCCTGCAAAGAGTTGAGCTGATCGATAAGTGTTTGTTTTAACTTCTCAGTAGGAATACCACGGAACTGCCCATTAACAGCCTGTATCCACGCTCCGCGAAATTCTCTTTTCGGATAAGGGCTTTGTTGTTGTATTTGTGCCCCCACTCCTGTTGCAAGAAAGAGAGCTAAAAGAAGAATCAGTTTTCTCAGGTTCATAATTGGTTTTCATAAAAATGTGGTGCAAAGATACAATTTTGCTCCTCATTTGCAACGGTTAAGCAAGCAATTCAATCTTCGCAAGTGTTTTTAAGATAAAAGTTCCTTCCACTGTTAGGTTAAACGTTGCTGACTCACTATCTTTGCAGTCCAAGTAACGAAAATGCTTATGACTGATAGTAAATACATCTCTATAAAAGGGGCCAGAGTCAACAATCTGAAGAATATTGACGTAAACATTCCCCGCAACAAACTGGTGGTGATCACCGGTCTTTCCGGTTCCGGAAAATCATCGCTCGCTTTCGACACCCTCTATGCCGAGGGACAGCGTCGCTACGTGGAAAGTCTCAGTAGCTATGCCCGCCAGTTTCTGGGCCGAATGAGCAAACCCGAATGTGACTTTATCAAAGGCATTCCGCCCGCCATTGCCATCGAACAGAAAGTGAACAGCCGTAACCCGCGTTCCACCGTAGGTACCTCGACCGAAATTTACGAATACCTGCGCCTGCTTTATGCACGTGTGGGCAAAACCTACAGTCCCGTCAGCGGAGAGGAAGTGAAGAAGCACTCCATCGAAGACATTGTAAACTGCATGCTCTCTTATCCGGAAGGGACCCGCTATACCGTGCTGACACAGATTTACCTGCATGACGGACGCACGCTCGAACAACAGTTGGAGATCGACCGGAAGCAAGGTTTCAACCGTCTTGAAGTAAACGGCGAGATGGTGCGTATCGACGAATATGCTGCCGGCAAAGAGGACGTGGTATACCTGCTCGTCGACCGAATGACGGCAGCAAAATCCAAGGATGCCATCAGTCGCCTGACCGACTCTGCCGAAACAGCCATGTACGAAGGCGACGGCATGTGTATGCTTCGCTTTTATCAGCCGGACGGAACGACCCGGTTGCATACTTTCAGTACCAAATTCGAAGCCGACGGTATGACGTTCGAAGAACCGAACGACCAGATGTTCTCGTTCAACTCCCCGATCGGTGCCTGTCCCGTATGTGAAGGATTCGGAAAAGTGATCGGTATCGACGAGCACTTGGTGGTGCCTAACCGTTCTTTGTCCGTCTACGACGGAGCCATTGTCTGTTGGCGGGGCGAAAAGATGGGAGAATGGCGCGAAGAGCTGATCCACAATGCCGAAAAATTCAACTTCCCGATCTTTACTCCTTACTACGAGCTAACCGACGAACAGCGCCGGGTGTTGTGGGAAGGAAACCAATACTTCCATGGCATCAACGACTTCTTCAAGATGCTCGAGGAGAATCAGTATAAGATTCAATACCGTGTGATGCTGGCACGCTATCGCGGAAAGACGCTTTGCCCGAAATGCCACGGCACCCGTCTGAAACCCGAAGCGGGATACGTCCGCGTGGGTGGAAAGAACATTTCCGAACTGGTAGACCTGCCTATCACCGAATTGCAAAAATTCTTCGACTCGCTCACGCTGAACGAACACGACCAGGCCGTAGCCCGTCGTATCCTGACGGAAATCAACAGCCGCATCCGGTTCCTGATTGATGTGGGTCTGGGCTATCTCACACTGAACCGCCTCAGCAATTCGTTGTCGGGCGGAGAAAGCCAGCGCATCAACCTGGCCACTTCGTTGGGAAGCAGCTTGGTGGGCAGCCTTTACATCCTCGACGAACCGAGTATCGGACTCCACAGTCGGGATACCGACCGATTGGTTCATGTGCTCCGCCAACTCCAGCAGTTGGGCAACACGGTCGTGGTGGTAGAGCACGACGAAGAAATCATCCGTGCCGCAGACTACATCATCGACATCGGTCCGAATGCCGGACGACTGGGCGGACAGGTAGTATACGAGGGTGACATGAAAGATTTAAAGAAAGGCAGCAACAGTTATACGGTGAAATACCTGCTGGGCGAAGAGACCATTCCCGTGCCGGAACACCGTCGTCCATGGAACAACTATATCGAAATAAAAGGTGCCCGTGAAAACAACTTGAAAGGTGTGGACGCCCGCTTCCCACTTAATGTGATGACGGTAGTGACGGGTGTTAGCGGTTCGGGAAAGAGCACACTGGTACGCGACATTTTTTACCGCGCGCTGAAACGCGAACTGGACGAATGCAGCGAGCGTCCTGGAGAATTTGTGTCCATCGAAGGCGACCTGCGCAATCTGCGCAATGTGGAGTTTGTCGATCAAAATCCCATCGGCAAGTCTTCCCGCTCCAATCCGGTGACCTACATCAAAGCATACGACGAAATCCGCAAGCTCTGGGCTGACCAGCCGCTCGCCAAACAAATGGGATATACCGCAGGACATTTCAGCTTCAACAACGAGGGTGGGCGTTGCGAAGAGTGTAAAGGTGACGGAACCATCACAGTGGAAATGCAATTCATGGCCGACCTGGTGCTGGAGTGTGAATCATGCCACGGAAAACGTTTCAAGGCCGATACACTCGAAGTGAAATTCCAGGATAAAAATATCTATGACGTACTGGAAATGACAGTCAACCAAGCTATTGAATTCTTTACGGAACATGGACAGAAGAAGGTTGTGAAGAAACTGATCCCCTTGCAGGATGTCGGTTTGGGATATATCAAACTGGGGCAATCTTCATCTACCCTGTCAGGAGGAGAGAACCAGCGCGTGAAACTGGCTTACTATCTGAGTCAGGAGAAAGCAGACCCGACGCTGTTTATCTTCGACGAACCTACTACGGGATTGCACTTTCACGATATACGCAAGTTGCTCGATGCATTCGACGCACTGATCCGACGCGGACACTCCATCGTAATTATCGAGCACAACATGGATGTCATAAAATGTGCCGATTACGTGATAGACCTCGGACCGGAAGGCGGAGATAAGGGCGGCAATATTGTGGCAACCGGAACGCCGGAAGAGGTGGCTGCCTGTGCGGCAAGTTATACGGGACAATTCCTGCAGGAGAAACTGAACCACTTGTAAAACAAGCAAGGGTTCTCTAATCAATTTTATCGGGAACTCACCACAAAGGGGCTGTCAAAAGTCTTTTCACCACAGAATACACAGATTATCAATATGGATAATCAATAACTTAAAATTCACCCTGTGTTACTCTGTGCCCTCTGTGGTGAGTTCCTTTTAAAAGAAAATCAGAAGTAGAATCCGAAGCCTACTTTCAGTCCGAACTTCGACAAATCACTGTCTTTGAAACTCAAATCATAATAGACAGCCGGTTCGATGGTAACAGTCCGTGTCAGGAAAAACGCATAGCCAGCTTCCGCATCGAAGGCAAAGTCGGTCGTGTCTCCTACTTTCCAGTTATAGCGATTCATCTTCAATCCGGCTCCGAGATAAATGCCGCATTTGTCGAAATAATATCTTCCACCCACACCCAGTGTGTACTTATCTTCCGGTTTGCTCCAATTGGCTCCGGCCGTGAGCATCAGTGCCACATTATCCACCAGAAAAGCACCGCCTTGCGCCTGCAACCCGAACTGGGTTTTCTCAGACTTGCTGTACGAAAGTCCAAGTCCCGTCACCGAGGGATTCACAATCCACTTTCCTTTCTCAAACTGTGCCTGTGCCGTCACTGAAACGACAAGCAGACATACGATCCACATTAATTTCTTCATAACGTTTCTACTTTTTCAGGTTATTCATATGTTCTTCCTCCCGGCGGCGCTGCTGCATCTGTTCTTTTTTTCTCAGCACCAGCCAGAGAACCAGAACAATGACATACGAAGCAGCCAGGGTGAGATATTTCTCTGTGTCGCTCACCTCATGATTGCGAGGCAGCAGATAAGCCGCTGTCGCAGATACATAGATCAGCAAGGCGACAGTAACCCAGGTTGACTTTTTTACTTTCTTCATCTTTATACGAATATCGAGTTTATTTTTTATACGAGTATCCAATCCCTTTTTTCCAAACAATAAACCAAACGGCTCCAATCAGTGTACAAAGCCCTCCTGTCACATACGAAACCCAATGTGACAATCCTAATCCTTCGGGGGCGATGCAGATATAAGTGGAACAGACAGCTGTCATAAACAGAGCGGGAACCAATGTCAAACCATACCACTTGCGGGCACGCGCCAAGTAGACTGTGATGGCCCAGAGAGTAAAGACCGATAAGGTCTGGTTGGCCCAGGCAAAATAGCGCCAGATCATGTCGAACCCGTCTTTATCACGCAAACTGTAAAGCAACAGCCCGATGGCGACAATGAACACCGGCACACAAATATACAAACGGCGACGCATGCTTTTTTGTTCCAGTTTCAGAAAATCGGCTACGATCAGACGTGCCGAACGAAACGCGGTGTCGCCCGATGTAATAGGCGCCGCAATCACTCCCAGAATGGCAAGCACCCCACCTACCGCACCGAGCCAATCTTTCGTTATAGCGTCTACAATGACAGAGGCATTGTTCTCTTCCATACCGTGTTCACGATAAAAATAAGTCGCGGCGGCAGCCCAGATCAGCGCCACAATGCCCTCGGTAATCATGGCACCGTAAAAGACAGGACGTCCATGACGCTCGGAAGTCATGCAACGTGCCATCAGGGGACTTTGCGTAGCATGAAATCCGGAGATGGCTCCACAGGCGATACTGACAAACATAATCGGGAAAATAGGTAACACGGCTGCTTCCGGATTAGTATTCTGTAATCCGTCCCACAACTCCGGGATGACCGGATGATGAACATAAAGCATCACCAGGATACCCACTGCCATAAACAACAAAGCTGCAGCGAACAAGGGATATATCTTTCCGATGATTTTATCGACCGGAAGCAGAGTGGCAAGAATATAATAGATGAACACCACAATGATCCAGAAAGTAGTGTCGAGACTGTCGGGAGTCAACTTCGCCAGCAGTCCTGCCGGTCCTGCCACAAAGACCGCACCTACCAGAATCATCAGGACAACGGTAAAACCCCGCATCACCTGCTTGGTAGTCATCCCCAGAAAACGGCCGACAATTTCAGGCAAGCTCTCACCACCGTTACGCAGAGAGAGCATTCCGGCGAAATAATCGTGTGTGGCACCGGCAAAGATACTTCCCAACACAATCCACAGATAGGAAGCAGTACCGAACTTCGCTCCCATAATAGCTCCGAAGATGGGGCCGAGACCGGCTATGTTTAAAAATTGAATCATGAAGATTTTCCAGGTAGGAAGGGGAATATAATCCACTCCGTCGGCATGTGTCAGTGCCGGGGTCTTTCGGTCGTCGGGGCCAAAGACACGCTCCACCAACCGTCCGTAAATAAAGTAACCTGCAATCAGAGCCAGCAGGCAAATCGTGAATGTAATCATGGCGTGTTGAATTGTTAATCAGCGCAAATGTAACATAATCTAAGGAAACTACACAACTTTACGAAGGGTTTTGCTAACTTTGCAAGCCTTCCGCTTACCGCGGAAGGCAGTTTAGAAGACGTTTCACCACAGATTACACGGATTAACACAGATTCATACGAATTCATACGGATTGATACGGATTCTTTAACCGGATTCTCAATGAAATAAATTATCAATCTGTGTTAATCCGTGTAATCTGTGGTGAACATCAAAACCATTAGATTTATGAATACCATCTATAAAAGCCATAACGAATCTTTCTCAGTGAAAAAGAGAGCCGGAAGAGGAACATCCCTCCTCTTTCTTTTTCTCCTCTCCTTACTTCCGCTCCATGCGCAGACCTCCCCGAAACACGAGGTACGGGCTGCCTGGATAACTGCGGTCTACGGACTGGACTGGCCACGCACCAAAGCAACCACTCCTGCAGGTATCCGGCGACAGAAAGAAGAACTGATCGATATCCTCGACCGCTTGAAAGAGGCCAACTTCAATACGGTACTTTTCCAGACTCGTACCCGTGGTGATGTGCTTTATCGTTCGGACATCGAACCCTTCAACTCCATACTGACAGGAAAAACCGGAGGCGATCCCGGATACGATCCGTTGGCCTTCGCCATTGAAGAGTGCCACAAACGAGGCATGGAATGCCATGCCTGGATGGTGACCATCCCCTTGGGAGGCAAAAAACATGTGGCCTCACTTGGCAAGCAATCGGTGACCAAGCGTGAGCGTGACATCTGCGTGCCTTACAAAAATGAATATTTCCTTAACCCCGGACATCCTGCCACCAAGGAATATCTAATGAAACTGGTACGTGAGGTAGTCAGCCGTTACGATGTGGACGGAGTGCACTTCGACTATCTCCGCTATCCGGAAAACGCCCCGCGCTTTCCGGACAGTTACGACTTCCGCCGCTACGGCAAAGGACGCACGCTGGCACAATGGCGCCGGGACAACCTGACCGACATTGTACGCTACATCTACAACGGTGTAAAAGCCATGAAGCCTTGGGTGAAGGTGAGCACCTGCCCGGTAGGAAAATACCGTGACACCTCACGCTACTCCTCTAAAGGCTGGAATGCCTTCTTCACTGTCTATCAGGATCCGCAAGGCTGGCTGGGCGAAGGCATCCAGGACCAGATCTACCCGATGATGTATTTCCGGGGCAACGGTTTTTATCCGTTTGCCCTCGACTGGCAGGAACAAAGCAACGGACGCCACATCGTCCCCGGACTCGGTATCTACTTCCTCCACCCCGACGAAGGTAACTGGACCACCGAAGAGGTGGAACGCCAAATGCACTTCATCCGCTCCAATCGGCTGGCAGGCGAAGCGCACTACCGGGTAAAGTATCTGATGGACAACACCCAAGGGGTATACGACCTCCTGCTGGATCATTTCTATCAATATCCGGCACTACAACCGCCGATGCCGTGGATTGACAACGTCTCCCCCACCGCCCCTTCAGCATTGAAGGCTGTCTCCGCCGGCGACGGATATACCCGTCTCAACTGGAAAGCCGCTACGGACAATGACAAGCAGAATGCTCCCATGTACGTGGTCTACGCATCGGACACGTATCCGGTAGATATCACGAATCCGGAAAATATCCTCGTGCAGAATCTGCGGGATACGCACTACATATATGCTCCCATCCTCCCATGGACAGCCAGGAAGTATTTTGCCGTCACGGCTGTGGACCGCTGTGGAAATGAAAGTAAGGCAGCTCAACAAGAAGAAAAATAACCATCTTTTCTTATTTATATCATTAATATAGTATCTTTGTGAAATAGACGAAAAACAAACCGAACAAACGAACAACACACCGAATGAAAAGTATGCGGTCCATTCATTCACTCATACGTTGCTGTATGATCTTACTGCTATTGACCTCCTGTTATTCAAAAGAAGAGCGGCGGGTATTGGTGATCCACTCTTATGAAAAGGATTACCAAGGATATGCAGAATTCAATAAACTGATAAAAAAGGAATTCGCCAAAGCTCACATTCCCGTAGAACTTACTTTCTTCTATCTGAATTGTGAAATTAACAACGAACAGCAAGAGATAGATAAGATCAATAACTTTCTCGATTCTATTTCGAAATGGAAACCTGAAGTTCTTCTTGTTAACGATGACCAGGCCACTTACTCGTTATTGGAAACCCATCATCCGTTATTGAAGGGAATACCAATCGTATTCTCCGGAGTCAATTATCCCAATTGGGAACTGATCGGACAATACAACAACGTCACCGGGTTTCACGACAAGATAGATTTCAGAAAGAATCTGGAAATGGTACACAAGCTAACCGGCAAAAACCATATTTACACCATACTTGACTTTACGTTCTTAGACCGGAAAGTCCGAAACGATATTGACAACCAATTGAAATCGACGGACATCATATCCAATCTGGACTGGCATCTGGACAAAACGACACACGGAAAGAAGCAGAAAAGGACATATAATAATTAATGCGCTATCTGCCCGTAACCTCCAAGAACCAGAATAAGGATCAGACAAAAGGTGGAGACTTCATCTGGTCTATCAGTAAATACAGTACCCTCCCTTATCTGCAGACAAAGTTTGACTACACAACGGTCACTATGGCATCTTTGTCCACCCGGCAACGCTTTACAACGATCAATGAACTTTTTGACTGCGGGCACGACTTTCTGGCGGATACATCACCCCGATGCATATCCAGGTAGAAGAGTCCGTTCATGCGGCCCCGTATCCTCAATGGAGAAAACGTTGCCGACATACCCATTCAGGAAAGCGCCAAAGGATACTTCATCGACTGGAATGCCATGCAAAAAGAACATCTGGCCATCGCAGACATTCCCCATGAATACACCATTATCAACATTCCATTCAAGACCCGGCACCCCATCGTCTGGTGGTTCGCACTATTAGGCAGCATCACCGCCATTGTCAGCCTGCTGTCGGGCATCACTTACCTGTATTGGCGTGAAACGAAAAGGAAACGCTCCATCCTGTACGAACTGGAAGATGAGAAAGAATCGTTGGCGCTGGCAGTCGAGGGAAGCGATACATACGCATGGCGGTTAAAGGACGATACGATGGTGTTTGAATACGCCTTTTGGAAAAACTTGGGCATGGCTCCCCATCCATTGACGATTGACGGGTTCCTGTCCTTTGTGGATGCCGACTATCTGGATACGACACAAGCCTTATTGACAAAGAACGCCACCAACGGCAAACACTTCATAAAGCTGAAATGCGACTTTAACGGTACAGGATACCAATGGTGGGAACTTCGGTGCAGCACCATGAAGAGTGCTCTGGGCGGACAGAAAACCACCGGCCTTTATTAAACATTGAGGACTACAAGAAACGGGAACAGGAATTGATCGAGGCCCGTAAAATGGCGGAAAAGGCGGAACTTAAAGAATCCTTCCTGGCCAACATAAGCCACGAAATACGTACACCGCTAAATGCCATTGTCGGATTCTCCACCCTGCTTGCCTCTCCGGATGATACGGACATCACCCCCGAAGAGAAGGAACAGTATATAGATACCATCAACCGCAACAGCGAGTTGTTGCTGAAACTGATTAATGATATATTGGAACTTTCGCGCATCGAGTCCGGATATATGTCATTCGACTGTGATGACTATCCGCTGGATGCCCTTATCAGGGATACTTATCAGACACATAAGATTCTGATTCCCGGACAGCTCCACTTCCTGTTGGAAGAAGGCGAAAAGGGCTTGATCGTACACGTCGACAAAAATCGGCTGGTTCAGGTGATCACCAACTTCCTGAACAATGCCTCCAAATTTACCCGGGAAGGCTCCATCAAACTGGGATGGAGCTACATGCCGCAAACCGAAGAAGTGGAGATCTATGTAGAGGACACCGGAATCGGTATCCCGCAGTCCGAACAAAAGATGATATTCGGCCGATTCTACAAACAGAACGAGTTTGCGCAAGGAACCGGCCTGGGACTCTCTATCTGCAAACTGATCATAGAAAAACTTCAGGAAGGCTATCGTTACGGTCCGAAGCGGGCACGGGAAGCCACTTCTCCATTTTCTTGCAAAAGCAACCTATATAAAACTTTATCCGCCGGTTTCCACCAAGATATAAGCCCGATAGCGGCTCGACTTCCGGACAGGCACCAATGGCAGATAGCCTTTCACCACCCGTCCGTTTCGGGTGTCCAACGGATGCGCAACCGTCATTGCATCATGCTCCTGCAATGCTTGCCCGTCAGACGGATGATAAGAGATACGAAACGTTCCGCCAGCCCCGGGCCGTACATAACGATCGTATAGCATCCGGGACACAAGTCCCATATTCATCCGCAGGTTGATCTCCACACAAGGATGGATGCGAAACTCCGGAAAGAGAGCGAACCGGCAAATCATCATATCTACTCCCAGATAACCGGTATACTCCGTCCCCAAAGAGACGGACAACCGTCTTTGCAACTCCTCCCGAAGCCGGTGTAAAGCCCCCACAGGCACATAAGCCGACAATCTTCGTTCAATCTCCGCATCAGGCAACAACCGGTTTCCTTCGTAAGCCCCACCGGCATTGGTACGGAACAAAGAGTATCCGGCAAAAATAATCCGCCCCTTTCCGTCCGAATAAAACTCCATGGCAAAATCTTCTACCTTATTATATACAGGTTCACCGACAACTCCCCCCTGCTGCTCTATAACCCGGGCACACCAACGCTCTATCAGAGGAGTGAACGCTCCCTTGCACCAGTTCAGCCCTTTACCGCTTCCGGACAAGGGGGCTTTGAGCAGACAGCATTCTAGGCTCTCTACAAATGCCCGGCAGTCGGCCAAAGCGGTCAGGTAGCAAGACTCTCCACAAAACACTTCATCCACTTGCAGACCGGACAACAACCGTACGGCTTGCAAACGATGGGACAGATCGCGCAACCGTCCTATATCCTCCATCGAAGGTAGCGCAGCATCGGGTACTCCCAATGAAAGCAGACGTTTCCGGAGTGCCGGATTCCATCCCCAAGGAACCACCGAACGGACTTCCGAAAAATCTTCGGCCTGGGTTCTCAATGATGCGGGAAGCGGAAATAAGTCGAGCATCTCTTCCAGAAAAGACTGATTATAGGCAGACGGAGCAAGCACACTGCACGGCCCGTCCGCAAACCATACGGAAGCAATGCCAACTCTTCCGCCATTCTGCGGGCGGAGGCAGGCGGATATAATTGACTTCGCCACTGGCAAGAGCCAGATCCTGATCGGGATTAAACAAGTAAAGCAGATTCGTCATTAGCATCAATTAATTAAACAGGGTTCATCCGGACGCAGGAACTTATGCGAGTGATGGCAGCGAACAGTTACGTGTTTTTTCACCCTAAGATATACCCATGCCCGGGGACATAAACTATCATTTAATTCCTTAAATGCACCGTCTCCTGTCCTTTTGTTTCCATTTCCGGTTTTTCACTTACAAGCCCTTTGCTATCCAAGAAGCAACCAGCGTTAAAGCCGGTAAGTTTCCTGCAAATATATGCACAAAAACGCATATAAAACCGGGAAACAGGTCACTTTATGCGGGGCAAACCGTCACTTTCCGCCGGACAAAGCCTTCACTTCCCCCGGGTAAAGCCTTCACTTCTTCGGGACAAAGCCTTCATATCTCCCGGAGTGAGGATTGACAGCCCGTCAACAAAGGCTCTTTTCCCCTTCTCCGTCTCTATTTGCTCTCTCCGGAGCAAACATTTCGAACTGACAAAAGAAACCCTTTTTCAAATAAATACCGGCAGAAACTACCGAAAACAAAAAACAATATTTATATTTGCAAGCAAACACTGAAGTAGACAAGCAAAATCACAATTGCCCGATTAAAATGGCTGCGTTTTTTCAGAAGCAGCTTGCCATTGCCCCGAAATAACGCCCCTGCCACCTATCAGGAATACCGTTTTGACAAAGTGAAGCAAAAGATAAACTTGCTAAACGAAACCACAATTTTGCTATCTCTACTTTGCAATCTCTAAAAAAAGGCTTATATTTGCCCCCCGAAAAACCCAAGATAAGAGATGGAAACATTCTACCGCACACATGCCTACCTTGTTGAGCACACCAATGCCCCGGTCCGCCGCGACCTGATGGACGAAATAAACTGGAGTGACCGCTTGATTGGTATCAAAGGAACACGTGGCGTGGGAAAAACCACTTTCCTGCTTCAATACGCCAAGGAGAAGTTCGGAACCGACCGTTCGTGCCTCTTTATCAACATGAACAACTTCTACTTCTCCGGACACAGCATTGTCGATTTCGCCAATGAATTTCAGAAACGCGGTGGAAGGTTCTGCTGATCGACCAAGTATTCAAGCACCCCGATTGGAGCCGCGAGCTACGTATGTGCTACGACCGTTTCCCCAACCTGAAGATTGTATTCACCGGTTCGTCCGTCATGCGGCTCAAAGAAGAAAACCTGGAATTGCGTGACATCGTGAAGAGCTACAACCTCCGCGGTTTTTCGTTCCGCGAATTTCTGAACCTGCAAACAGGGATGAAATTCCGTCACTACACACTCGAAGAGATATTGAGCAGCCACGAACAGATAGCCAAAGGGGTGCTTTCCAAAGTCCGCCCTTTGGATTATTTTCAAGACTACCTCCATCACGGCTTCTACCCCTTCTTCCTCGAGAAACGCAATTTCTCTGAGAATCTGCTCAAGACCATGAACATGATGGTAGAAGTAGATATCCTGCTTATCAAACAAATTGAGCTAAAATATCTCTCGAAGATAAAAAAATTATTATATTTGTTGGCTGTAGACGGGCCAAAGGCTCCGAACGTAAGCCAACTGGCAAGCGACATACAGACATCACGCGCCACGGTGATGAACTACATCAAGTATCTGGCCGATGCACGGCTGATCAACCTGGTCTATCCCAAAGGGGAAGAGTTTCCTAAAAAGCCCTCGAAGATTATGCTGCACAACCCTAACCTGATGTACTCCATCTACCCCGTAAAGGTGGAAGAACAGGATGTGCTGGACACTTTCTTTGTAAACACGATGTGGAAAGACCACAAAGTGCACAAGGGTGACAAGAACACCTCGTTCATGGTTGACGAAGTGATGCCGTTCAAAATATGCTGCGAAGGAGCAAAAATTAAGAATAACCCCGGAGTGACGTATGCTTTGCACAAGGCAGAAATAGGTCGTGGCAATCAGATACCACTCTGGATGTTCGGCTTTTTATATTAACATCAAATCTTGAACATTATGGATTACGAGAAGCTTGAACAACTAAAACGCCTCCACGACAGCGGAGCGTTGAACGATGAAGAGTTCGAAAAAGAAAAGAAAAAGATATTGGACGAAGAAGCTACGGCTAAACCTACAGCCGTACTTCCTATGGGACTGACGGAAAATGCTTATCTGGCACTGATGAATTTCGCCATGTTCATACCATACGTAGGCTGGATTGCCCCTATTGTATTCTGGATCATGGGTAAAGAGAGTTCTATACTCGTCAATCGCCAAGGCAAATACATTCTGAACTGGTACATCAGTTGGTTCCTGTACGGCATCGCGCTGACAGTACTTTTTGTAATATTCATGTTCAGCGGCATCTTATCCATAAACGACATGGATTACGCAAATGATCAGACTTCTCCGTTAGCAGTTCTGCTGGGTATATTCGGCGGAGGTGCCGGAATCTTGCTCCTCTTGATACTTGGAATAGGCTGTTTTCTTTGTCTGCTGTTCCCCATCATTGGAGGTATCAAAGGACTGAACGGAAAAACATGGAAGTATCCGCTTTCCATACCGTTTTTGAAATAAACAAATAAATTACTTACTTAAATATTATTTTTAGTTATGACTAAACAGAAGAAATTCATCACATGTGATGGTAATCAGGCTGCTGCACATATTTCATATATGTTCTCAGAAGTAGCTGCCATTTACCCCATCACTCCCTCTTCTACAATGGCTGAATACGTAGACGAATGGGCTGCCGCAGGACGTAAGAACATCTTCGGCGAAACAGTATTGGTACAGGAAATGCAATCTGAAGGTGGTGCAGCCGGTGCTGTTCACGGTTCTCTTCAGGCCGGTGCACTGACTACTACTTACACTGCTTCTCAGGGTCTTCTTTTGATGATCCCGAATATGTATAAGATTGCCGGTGAATTCCTGCCTTGCGTATTCCATGTATCTGCTCGTACACTGGCTTCTCACGCACTGTGTATTTTCGGTGACCACCAGGACGTAATGTCTGCGCGCCAGACAGGTTTCGCTATGTTGGCTGAAGGTTCTGTACAGGAAGTGATGGACTTGGCCGGTGTTGCACACCTTGCCACAATCAAAGCCCGTGTTCCTTTCATGAACTTCTTCGATGGTTTCCGTACTTCACACGAAATCCAGAAGATCGAAATGCTGGAAAATGAAGACCTTGCTCCGTTGGTTGACCAGGAAGCGCTTGCCGAATTCCGTGCACGTGCGCTGAATCCGATGAATCCGGTTGCCCGTGGTATGGCCGAAAACCCTGACCACTTCTTCCAGCACCGCGAATCATGCAACAACTACTATGAAGCTGTTCCCGCCATCGTAGAGGAATACATGAATGAAATTTCTAAGATCACAGGTCGCAAATACGGTTTGTTCGATTACTACGGAGCAGAAGATGCAGAACGCGTAATTATCGCTATGGGTTCTGTAACAGAAGCTGCCCGCGAAGCTATCGACTATCTGACAAGCCAAGGAGAAAAAGTCGGTTTGGTTGCAGTTCACCTATACCGCCCGTTCTCTGCTAAACACTTCCTGGCCGCCGTACCTAAAACAGCTAAAACAATCGCAGTACTCGATCGCACAAAAGAACCGGGTGCTAACGGTGAACCTCTGTATCTGGATGTTAAAGACTGCTTCTATGGCGCAGAAAATGCTCCGGTTATCGTAGGCGGTCGTTACGGTCTGGGTTCTAAAGATACTACCCCGGCACAAATCATCGCCGTATTCAAGAATCTGGCTATGCCGATGCCGAAGAACCACTTCACAATCGGTATCGTAGACGATGTAACCTTCACTTCTCTTCCTCAGGAAGCAGAAATCGCTCTGGGTGGCGAAGGTATGTTCGAAGCTAAATTCTACGGCTTGGGTGCTGACGGTACAGTAGGTGCCAACAAGAACTCAGTGAAAATTATCGGTGACAACACAGATAAACACTGTCAGGCATACTTCTCTTACGACTCTAAGAAGTCAGGAGGTTTCACTTGCTCTCACCTGCGTTTCGGTGACGATCCTATCCGTTCTACCTATCTGGTAAACACTCCGAACTTCGTGGCTTGCCACGTTCAGGCTTACCTGCACATGTACGACGTAACCCGTGGTCTGCGTAAGAACGGTTCGTTCTTGCTGAACACTATCTGGGAAGGCGAAGAGCTGGCTAAGAACCTGCCTAACAAGGTGAAGAAATACTTTGCACAGAACAATATCTCTGTATATTATATCAACGCAACTCAGATTGCACAGGAAATAGGTTTGGGCAACCGTACCAATACTATCCTTCAGTCTGCATTCTTCCGTATCACAGGTGTAATCCCTGTAGACCAGGCTGTAGAACAGATGAAGAAGTTTATCGTGAAGTCTTACGGTAAGAAGGGTGAAGACGTTGTAAACAAGAACTACGCAGCCGTTGACCGCGGTGGCGAATACAAGACTTTGACTGTTGACCCGGCTTGGGCTAACCTGCCGGACGATGCCAAGGTTGAAAACAACGACCCGGCATTCATCAACGAAGTAGTTCGCCCTATCAATGCTCAGGACGGAGACTTACTGCCGGTATCTGCATTCAAAGGTATCGAAGACGGAACCTGGTATCAGGGAACTTCTAAATACGAAAAACGCGGTGTAGCTGCTTTCGTACCGGAATGGAACGCAGAAAACTGTATCCAATGTAACAAGTGTGCTTACGTTTGTCCTCACGCTTCTATCCGTCCGTTCGTACTCGACGCTGAAGAGCAGAAGGGTGCCAACTTCGAGATGCTGAAAGCTGTAGGTAAACAATTCGACGGTATGACATTCCGTATCCAGGTTGACGTTCTCGACTGTCTGGGTTGCGGTAACTGTGCCGACATCTGTCCGGGTAACCCGAAGAAGGGTGGCAAGGCTCTGACTATGAAACACCTTGAAAGCCAATTGGCTCAAGCTGATAACTGGACTTACTGTGCAGACAACGTAAAGAGCAAACAACACCTGGTAGACATCAAGGCTAACGTGAAGAACTCTCAGTTCGCTACTCCGTTGTTCGAGTTCTCAGGAGCTTGTTCTGGTTGTGGTGAAACTCCGTATGTGAAACTGATTTCTCAGTTGTACGGTGATCGCGAGATGGTTGCCAACGCTACCGGATGTTCTTCTATCTATTCCGGTTCAGTACCTTCAACTCCATATACTACCAACGCAAAAGGACACGGTCCGGCTTGGGCTAACTCACTGTTCGAAGACTTCTGTGAGTTTGGTTTAGGTATGGAACTGGCTAACGAAAAGATGCGTGCACGTATCGTGAAGTTGTTCAACGAAATCCTGGCAGCCGACAATGCTCCTGCAGAAGCTAAGGAAGTATTGAAAGCATGGATCGAAAACATGTACGATGCAGATAAGACCAAAGAATTGGCTCCGCAGATCGAAGCAATCATCGAACAAGGTATCGCAGCAGGTTGCCCGATCAGCAAAGAGCTGAAGGGCCTGACTCAATATCTGGTGAAACGCAGCCAGTGGATCATCGGTGGTGACGGTGCTTCTTACGATATCGGTTACGGCGGTCTCGACCACGTTATCGCTTCAGGTAAAGACGTTAACATTCTGGTTCTGGATACAGAGGTTTACTCTAACACAGGCGGTCAGTCTTCTAAGGCTACTCCGGTGGGTGCTATCGCTAAGTTCGCTGCTTCCGGTAAGCGCGTACGTAAAAAAGACCTCGGTCTGATGGCTACGACTTACGGTTATGTATATGTTGCACAGATCGCTATGGGTGCTGATCAGGCTCAGACTCTGAAAGCTATCCGCGAAGCTGAAGCATATCCCGGACCATCACTCATCATCGCTTACGCTCCGTGTATCAACCACGGTCTGAAAGCCGGTATGGGTAAGAGCCAGGAAGAAGAAGAAAAAGCTGTTAAGTGCGGTTACTGGCACTTGTGGCGTTACAACCCGGCTCTGGAAGCAGAAGGCAAGAATCCGTTCACACTGGATAGCAAAGAACCAAATTGGGATGACTTCAAAGGCTTCCTGAAAGGCGAAGTTCGTTATGCATCAGTTATGAAACAGTATCCTGCAGAAGCAGAAGAACTGTTCCAGGCAGCTGAAGACAACGCAAAATGGCGTTACAACAACTATAAGCGTCTGGCTAACCAAGCTTGGGGTGCAGCTGAATAAATCTTTGATCAGATAATAACTTTCGAAGGGGAAGGGACTAAAAGAGGTTCTTTCCCTTTGAACAAAATGAATAGGTTTTCACCACAGAGTAACACAGAGTCTCACAGAAGATTTTCTCTTAAACATCCTATGAACAAGAAATTTAAATTCTGTGAGACTCTGTGTTACTTTGTGGTGCCCCCAAAAACGGAATAATCATGAATATAACCATACGCCCCACCCGGCTTGAAGAACTCGGCCAAGTGATGCCATTCTACGAACGTGCCCGCTTCATGGCTGCCAATGGCAATGCCAACCAGTGGATCAACGGATACCCCTCCCCTGATGATATCCGGCAAGATATCGAAAACGGGAGCAGCTATGTGTTTGTAAACGAAAATCAAGAGTTAGAAGGCTGTTTTGCTTTCATCCGGGGAGAAGATCCCAACTACAAAGTCATCAAAGACGGCGCCTGGCTCAACGATGCCCCTTACGGGGTGATCCATCGCATCGCATCCGGCGGACGGGTAAAGGGATTGATGGACTTATGCCTAGAATGGTGTTCGTCCCACTGTCCGAACCTGCGTGTAGACACTCACCGTGACAATAAAGTACTCCAAAACATTCTCCTAAAGAACGGTTTCACCTATTGTGGCATTATTTATGTGAAAAACGGTACGGAACGACTTGCCTACCAACGCACTGCCGTTACCCGATAGACAGAAATCAGAAGTTGGATTCCCGGACACACATATACCGCTTATGATTCAGGGATCCAGCTTTCTACCAGTTCCCGATGTTCGTCGCGCCATTTTCGGACAAGATCTTCTTCGTCCATGCGTGCATCTTTAAGTGCTTTCATCAACGAACTAATCTCTTCTGTAGTGAATTTAATATTGCTGAAAAACTTTGCCGCAAAAGGATCTTTCTCCGTAAATCCTTTCCATCCGACGACATAGATAGATTCCACATTCCCATAAGTACCTTTCGGATCGTGCAGGAACTTCAATGGATAGCGGTCGAACATCCAATGCGGAGTCCATCCGGTGATGACGATCCACGCCTCCTTCTCCATAGCCTTCTGCAAAGAAGCCAACATAGTAGAGCTGCTCGAGGTGAGTAATTTATAACCATCGAGACCATAATCCCCGATAGCCTTATCGGTAGTTTTCATAATACCGGCTCCGGCATCGATCCCGACAATCTCGGAAGAGAACTGCCCTTTGTGGGCGGCAAGTTCCCCAATCGAATCGATAGTGACATATTGAGGTACCACCAGCCCTACCCTCGCGCTATCATATACCTCTCCGATAAACTCTATCTGATCACCGTATTGATCTATATAATCCTTCATTGTCACAGGTAACCAGGCATCCATAAACACATCTGCCTTCTTACGGGAAACCGATGCAAAGACGGGAGCTACATCTGCATTCAGCAACTCCACTTCGTACCCCTTCTCTTCCAGCACCACTTTAGCCAGATGACTCATGGCAATTCCTTCCAGCCAGTTGGCATAGGCAATGCTTATCTTCTTTTTCCCGCTATCCGGGTTACAGGCTACGCACATCACAGCCAGTAGCAACAAACTTCCTATTATTCTATATTTTCGCATATCCTATTCTTTCTCCTTTCTATTTTTTGTCCTTCCGACGGACCATTCCCTGAGTAATCCGGTCTAAAATAATTGCCAATATGACAACGGCTATACCTCCTTCAAAGCCCAGCCCGATTTTCATCTGGGTGATACCTTTCAAAACGATTTCTCCTAAACCGCCGGCAGCAATCATAGCCGCAATGACAACCATGGAAAGAGACATCATAATCGTCTGGTTCACTCCGGTCAGGATGGTGGGCAAAGCAAGGGGCAACTGTACTTTATAAAGCAACTGCCATCGGGTAGCTCCGAACGAGCGTGAAGCCTCTACCACATTCTTTGGCACCTGACGGATGCCAAGCCCTGTAAGGCGAATCACCGGAGGCATCGCAAAGATGATTGTAGCAAATACTCCCGGAACCACTCCCAGGCCGAAAAACAAAACAGCAGGAATCAGATAGACGAAGGCTGGCATGGTCTGCATCAGGTCGAGAATGGGATGTATCACCTTCTCGGCACGATTGCTGTTTGCCGTCCATACTCCGATGGGAACCCCTACGATAAGGGCCAGGCAGGTGGATGACAGAACCAGTGCCAATGTCTGCATAGTGGCTTCCCAGAATCCCATACCATAAATAAGCAACAAGCCTAAAAGGGTGAAAACTGCAACCCCGCGTCCGGCTTTCGCCCATGCCAGCAGCACCATTGCCGCAATGGTCAGATAGAAAGGAATGCCGAACAGTATGTGCTGGAATCCATTAATAAAACTACCGATGCCTAAGTTGAGTGCATCGAAAAAAGTGGAGAAGTGTATCATCATCCAGTTGATGAGCATCTCAATATATTGTCCTATGTTGATCATAATTCTATTGCATTTTGAATGATTTCATTGATTTCTTGTTTGTTCTTTCCGGTTACCTCGTAAATAAGCGATGACAACGGAACAACTCCCTGAAACTCGCGGGTCTCGTTCACTACCCAGATAGGCGAATTGGTTTTTGTCATCAACGGTAAAATATCTTCCAGTATCGTATCTCCCAACACCGAATGCACTTCCTCCCGGACAACCGACTCGATCGACTTCACCTGGTCCTGACGCAATCGGAGCAAATCTTTCAGCCGGACCTCTCCCACAAGCACATTGTTTGCATCGACCACAGGCAACACAGTCAGGTTACGCTCGAGCATTTTACGAATCAACACCTCCGGTCCCTCTTTCTTCAATCGGGCCACAAGGGGTTTATCTACCATCACTGATGCAGCGGTAATAATCTTGCTACGGTCCACACTCTGCACAAAGCGCTCTACATAAGCATTGGCCGGTTCTGTCAGGATCTCTTCCGAAGTGCCTACCTGTACCACCTCACCATCTTTCATGATAGCAATCCGGTCGCCCAATTTAATGGCTTCATTCAAATCGTGGGTAATAAACACAATGGTCTTCTTCATCTTAGATTGTAAAGTCAGCAATTCATCCTGCATCTGTATGCGAATCAAAGGATCGAGAGCGGAAAAAGCCTCATCCATCAGCAGCACCTCAGGATCATTGGCCAACGCACGGGCCAAACCGACACGTTGCTGCATACCTCCCGACAGTTCGCCGACCATCTGGTTCTCGTAGCCCTTCAGTCCTACCAGTTGCATGCTTTCCATTGCCCGCTGCTCCCGCTCCTGTTTCTTTACTCCTTGCAGTTCCAGTCCGAAAGCTATATTATGCAACACCGAGCGATGGGGCAACAACCCAAAATGCTGGAACACCATAGCCAGTTCTTTTCTTCGGATACGGAGCAATTCTTTATCAGTGACGTTAGAAATATCTCTCCCGTTAATGATCACTTCGCCCGAGGTCGGTTTTATCAATCGGTTGATGCAACGCAGCAAAGTTGATTTTCCACTTCCCGAAAGTCCCATAATCACAAATATTTCTCCTTCCCTGATAGATAGGTTTGCATCTTTTACGGCCACCGTACATCCGGTAGCCTTCAATATCTCACTTTTGCTCTTTTCTTCCTTCAACATGCGTAAAGCATGCTGTTTGTCATTGCCAAAAATGAGATACAAGTCTTTAATCGTTATTTTACTCATACATAATAGGGTTTAGATTATTAAAAAAACAGATCGGGTGACCTATACACACGAAAACAAGCACTTCTTTATAGCAAGGAAGTTGATGCCGGGGAAGCGACGGTTCCGCCGTTCCCCGGTCAAATATGATTTCTTTACCCGATTATTACAGACAGGATTCCTGTCAACAGATAGTTTACTATATCCCGAAAGTCAATTTCACATCCGCACACAGCTATCTTCCAAAGATGCGTATGCAGACAATTAAGTAAACAAGCCGAACGTTCAAATGGTTCATCGCATTATTTCCGGCAGGCGCATTACACGTACATAAACCCCTACAAGAGAGTCAGTATCAATCGGCCAGCACACTGTCATCCCTCCACCTGTGAAGCCTGAGGTCGACACATCCATTTTTACGGAAAGAAACACCTTCGGCATCCAGCAGCAGCCGCTGCTCGTCCCATCCGGGCACTAATCGGCCTATGGCATTGACTACCCGATGACAAGGGAGGTTTAAACCGGCAGGCACCTGCCTCAAGGCACGCCCCACCATGCGTGAATATTGCGGCATCCCGAGCAAAGCGACAATATCGCCATAAGTAGTAACACTACCGGCAGGAATCTCACGCACCACACTGTATACCTCATTACAAAAAGTTTCGGACAAATTAGATTTATTTTCTTTATAATCTTTCATGGATGTATTGCTTTTATACAGTGAGTTCCTTTATAATCCGCTTCTCTTCAGGAACTCCGTCGGACTTTCACCGAATTGCTCCTTGTAACACTTCGCAAAGTACGAAGGAGATGTGAATCCCACTTCATATCCGACCTCCGCTATCGTCATATCCGAAGAAGCCAACAGAGATGCCGCCTTTTTAAGACGTGCCATGCGGAGCAGCTCATTGGGAGCGTAGTTCGTGAGCGACTTGATCTTCCGATAAAGCTGAACCCGGCTCAACCCCATCTCCTTGCCCAGATCTTCCACATTAAGTTCCGAATCACCCATCTTCACCTCGATCAGCGACTTGAACCTCTCCACAAAATCTTTATCCATATCGCAAATGTCTTCTTTCGCCAGCGTCTGCCGGTCGCCAAAGAACTGCTTCATACGCTGCCTCGATTCAATCAGATTTCGGATACGGGTCAACAAGAGTTGCGAACTGAACGGTTTTGAGATGTATGAATCGGCTCCTCCCGCATATCCCTGGATGCGTTGCTCATCGAGCGAACAGGCCGTAAGCAGGATAACGGGAATATGGCAGGTTTGCAGTTCTCCCTTCAGCCTCCGACAACACTCTATGCCATCGATCCCCGGCATCATCACATCCGAAATAATCACATCGGGGACGTACTTCATCGCTTTACGGATTCCTTCGGTACCATCCGCAGCTTCAATAATCGAATACTCCGAATTGAGCAACGTATGCACATAAGCACGGATGTCGGCATTATCGTCGATCACAAGGACAGAAGGTTTGGACGGATCATTCAGGTTTTCCGCTTCATCCTCGCGGAGCAGGCTGTCCACCCGGTCCGGAGCAGACTCCTCCATCGGAGCAGTCACCACATAGGTTCCCTCTTCACAAGTCCGCACCGGCAGATCGACAGTAAAGACAGTTCCCAACCGTTCGTCACTCTCCACACTAATACTTCCGCCATGTATCTCGACAAATGCTTTCACCAATGCCAACCCGATGCCGGAACCGGTATGATGCCTGTCGATTTTATAGAACCGATCGAAAATGCTGCGAATGTGTTCAGCCGAAATCAGGCTGCCGGTATTGGCCACCGTGAAACGGAAGAAAGGCACGCTGTCCTTCTTCAGAGCCGCAAGACGGACAGTGACCTTTCCATTCCCCGGAGTGAATTTAAAGGCATTTGCCAACAAATTGAAGTAAATGCGTTCCAGCTTCTCCGCATCTGCCTGTGTGTGATAATCCGTATCGGGCATACTGTCGAAAGAGAAGTGGATATGTTTCCGCCGGGCAGCCGCCTGAAACGAATCATTCCACTCTACAAAGCATTGCAACAGGTCGAGCGGAACCGGTGTAAACTCCATTTTTCCGGTCTCGTATCTGCGAAAATCAAGTATTTGATTGACCAAACGCAATAGGATCTGCACATTGCGTTGCACCAGCAACAACATTCTACGCCGGTCACCTTCCAGCGACGGATCTGCCAGTAGCTGTTCCACAGGATCGGCAACCAAAGTGAGAGGAGTACGGAAATCATGTGAAATGTTGGTGAAGAAAACCAGTTTGGCATGGGTAGCCTCTTCCAACTGATGGGAAAGTTCGATCAGCTGATCTCTTTGCTCTTCCAACTGCTCCTTTTGCCGTGACAGCTCCCGGTTCAGGCGATTCTTGGAACGAAGCGATTTATATACTACTATCAACAACCCGACGATCAGCAGCAGGATGATCAGGCCTCCGTACAACACTATCCGTTGCGTAGCCACCCTCGAGAGATATATCCCCACACGGTCGTTCAGTGTCTCGATCTTTCCATCCAGCTCACCGATATGGTTTGTCTGCAACTCCATCACATGCGCGTTTACCGCATCGACTACAGCCGTCTTCAACTTCGTTTCCCGTTCAAAAGGTTTCTTTTCGAGAATATCCATTGCCAGTTGCACCACTTTATCCCCTTCGGTGGGATAGATAAAGGTGGCATCCAGTACGCTGTCGAGCACCAGTTCCACTCCATTCCCCTTACCCGGCAGGGCATCGATGCCCACAAAAATCATCTCCTTCTCCCGTCCTCGACGACCGGCAGCCCGAAAAGCCCCTGCAGCCATACGGTCATTCATTCCATATACGGCATCGATCTCCGGAAAACGTTGCAAAAGGGAGTCCATCTTTGCCTCGGCAGGTTGTTGCAGCCATCCTGCATCTTCGCTGGCAAGCAAGGTCATGTCCGGATATTGGCTGATGGCACTCATAAACCCCTGATGGCGCTCGATAGCGGGAGTAGAACCGACAAGTCCGCTCAGTTCGACTACTTTTCCGCGCCCTTTCAGACGATGGGCTATGTAATTGCCGACGGCTTTGCCCAACTCATAATTGTCGGCTCCGATGTATGCGGTATATTTATCGGAAAGTATTCTGCGGTCTACCATAATCACCGGTATTCCTTTATCGAAAGCCTCCTCGACAACCGGAGTGAGAGCCATTCCTTCATTGGCTGCCACAATCAGCAGGTCAACCTTCTGCCGGATGAAGTATCGTATGTCTTCTATCTGACGCCGGCTATCGTCATGCGCCGTACGTGTCTCTACTTTGACTCCTCCGTAGAACAAGGCTTCCCGCTGTATCTCGTCATTCATCTTGTGACGCCAGGTGTCGTCACTGCATTGTGACACACCGATGGTATATCGGGAAGCATCCGGACTGCACGAGACAAGCAGTCCCGACAGCATCAGTCCGAGTAAGAAAAGTATACGGTTCATGGTCGGTTATTACATAAAAGGTTCCGGAGGCAAATATAACAATTTCCCTCCGGAATCTCCCACCAGCTTGGTTTAAAACCAAAGTCCCGTTGGTTTAAAAGGTGAGTTATGAAACACTCTCCTGATTTTAAACCCAACGGAACTTTCTATTAACCAATCAATAACCCTATATAAACCAACACATTAGTCATTCAAACGATTCCTCAAAGCCTCCGGAAGTACGGGCATCGCTCCACTTTGGGTACATACGTAAGCAGATACCTCTACCGCCAGCCGATGTGCCTCAGGGATACTCTTTCCTTTTAAAACAGATGAACAAAAAGCCGCTGTAAACGAATCACCCGCCCCCACAGTATCGGCAACCGGAACTTTCGGTGTCTCCTGGAAAGAGACCGTACCGGGAGTGAATACATAACTTCCGTTCGTTCCGCAAGTCAGGATCAGCATCTTCAAGTTGTACTTGGCCAGCAGAATCCAACATTTATCCTGCAGGTCGATGCCGGGATAACCGAACATGCGGCTGATAATGATCAATTCCTCATCATTAATCTTCAGCACATTGCACTTCCGGAAAGATTCACGCAAGACCTCCTTGGTGTAGAAGTTCTGACGAAGGTTGATATCGAATATTTTCAACTGTCCTTCCATATCGGGCATGGTGTCGAGGAAGCGGTTGATAGTGGCACGGCTCACCTCGTCGCGCTGTGCCAACGAGCCGAAACAGACAGCACGTGTACTCAAAGCCAGCCGTTTCAAGTCGTCTGTGAAAGGAATATTATCCCATGCCACTCCCTCTTTGATGTCATAACACGGCACTCCGCCGTTATCGAGAGTCACCTGCACCGTTCCGGTCGGGTAGTTCACCCTTTCGAGCTGGTGCTTCAACTGTTTCTCCCGGAATATTTCCAGAATCTCGTCACCCAGTTCGTCATTTCCTACCGCACTGACAACGCGGCTGTCGAAACCAAACTGAGACACATGATAAGCAAAATTAGCCGGGGCCCCCCCGATTTTCTTTCCTTCGGGCAGCACATCCCATAGCGCTTCGCCCATTCCTACGATTATACTGTTCATGGTATGAATTAATTTTTATCTATAAATCCGGTTATTTCTTGATTCTCCATGTATAAAACATCAGATAGAGTACTCCGACCAGCATCACCGCTACCGCTCCGCTTTGTCCCACAGCATCCGAAGCCACTCCCATTGCCAGCGGGAAGATCGTTCCGCCGAAAAGTCCCATAATCATCAGGCCGGAAACCTCGTTCTTCTTGTCCGGCATATAGAGCATTGCCTGCGAGAAAATGATGGGGAATACATTAGAGTTGCCAAACCCGATCAGGGCAATACAGACATAAATCATCGCCTGGTCCTGGAAAACGAACAACCCGAACATGGCGGCCAGCATACACAACACACTGATAGCGAAGAAGGTTTTAGCCGCCATCTTCTGCAAAATGAAAGCTCCCAGAAAACAACCTGCCGTACGGAAAATAAAGTAAAGACTGGTCGCAAACCCGGCATCCGCCAGAGTCATGCCCAGACGTTCCATCAGAATCTTCGGTGCTGTAGTATTGGTACCCACATCGATCCCCACATGACACATAATGCCCAAAAACGAGAGCAGGATGAAGGGTTTACCCAGCAAAGCGAGACACTGACCGAAAGTGGAAGGTTTGCCCTCTTCCGGTTCTTCGGTGATCTGCGTGGCGTTGAGCAACAAAATAGCGACTACAGCTACCACCATATAGATGGGGAACAGCACTCTCCAGCCTAAGTCGAAGGTAGGGATGGCCTCGATCGCTCCCCACATAGCGATATAAGGGGCTAGGAAGGAGGCGATGGCCTTTACAAACTGCCCGAAGGTCAGGGTACTTGCCAAGCGCTCGCCGCTCACGATATTCGACAGCAACGGATTGAGCGATGTCTGCATCAACGCATTGCCAATACCGAGCAACGAGAAAGAGACCAACATCAGCAAATAGCTATCACCAAAGACCGGTAGCAGTAATGATGCGAAAGTGATCACCAGGCTGAGCAACACGGTCTTTTTACGCCCGATGCGGTTCATCAGCATCCCCGTAGGTACAGAGAAGATCAGGAACCAGAAGAAAACGAGCGACGGAAAGATGTTTGCCTGTGAGTCCGTCAGTCCCAAATCTGCTTTGACGTAGTTGGAGGCAATGCCCACCAGATCTACGAATCCCATGGCAAAGAAGCAGAGCATCACCGGGATGAGTTTCATGTAAGAGTTGTTTTTGGTATTTTCCATGATATGTTAATTTAATGAATGTCTCAACGGGAGGCGATAGAGGAACTACAACCTGTATATCTTGCACCGATCCACCTTGAAGGCTCCCCCACGACTGTAAAAACTCATCTGATTGTAAGGAGTTGTAGGGAATATCAGGTTCGTCATAGCAATCTTACCTCCGTTCAGGAAGATTTCTACCGAGCATTTATCTACAAAGATATCCAATTTATAGTTACCGGCTTTCTGCACCGGAGCCCAGGTACCCAAAGCAAAATCGTCTACATAATTAATAGAGTTCTGTTTCCGGCGATCGTGTGCCTCAATGGCATGCGGGGCACTGTCTTTGCCGAAGTCTACGATGCCGCTCTTCGTACGGTCCATCACCAACTTTTTCTCCGGAAGGCTGATGTAGATATCTACATTCTCCCCTTTTTCATTGAACAGCTTCAGTCCCATAATCTCGGCAGAGCCGGTTGCCAGTTCCAACTCTATTTCGTAAGCCCCTTTATTATCGGACAACAACGAATCGACATGATAAGCATCCCCCACCTCAAAAGCCGGAATCTCCCGGGATTCTTTACGCAATGACTTGGTCTCTTCCACCGGGGCGGCAGCCATATAGATATCCCCATCTTGTGTATAAAGGCTCAGTTCGCGAGGCAATGCATTGGCACTGCGGAACTGACGGGTAGGCACGATATTGGCATATTGCCAGTTGCTCATCCAGGGAACCGCAATCGTACGGTCACCCGTATTCGAGAAGCAGACCGTCGCATAGTGATCTTTTCCCCAGTCGAGCCATTTCACCGTTTCGGGCTTATTGTCGCAAACAAACTTCTCTCCGTCAAAGTCACCGATAAAGTATTGGGTGGCACTTCCCCCAAAGTAACATCCCGGATTCACGTTGACTATCAGCGCCCACTTTTTATGGTCCGGGTTGCCGTCTACCGGAAGTTCTACCATATCCGGGCATTCGAACTGGCTGGGCTGAACCCCGTAACCTTCACCCCAACCGCTCATATAGGTCCATTCCTTCAGGTTCTCCGACGAATAGAAACGCATCTCTTTATCGGCCGACACCACCATCACCCACTTCTGATCGGGAGCATACCAGAATACTTTCGGATCACGGAAATCTTTCAGTCCGTCAAACGGAGTCAGAACCGGATTCTTTTCATATTTGGTAAACGTACGTCCGTTGTCAGTGCTATAGGCCATACATTGTATCTGCCCGTTCTTATCACTGGCCGAAGTGTAGAAGGCAACGATGGCCCCTGCCCCATATCCGGCTGTATTGGCATCATCCACTACTGAACTGCCGGAGAAAATATGTCCCAGCGTATCGCGGGCAAGTGCCGGCTCCAGATGTTCCCAGTGCACCAGATCCTTGCTCACCGAATGTCCCCAGTGCATGTTGCCCCACATCGAGCCGTAAGGATTATACTGATAGAACAAGTGATACTCACCATCTTTATATACCAGTCCGTTGGCATCGTTCATCCATCCGTAGAGCGGAGTATGGTGATACAAGGGACGGTATTGGTCTGTATTGGTCGTATCAAAAGTATCCGAAAGCTTGAGTTCTTTCCAACACAAAGCCTCCTTCGGCAAGTGACGGATACGCACGGCTACCTCTTTCTCTCCCTTAGGCAAAGCAAAGGGAACAAAATAGTCCACTTTCTCCCTTGACAGGCGTACGTCCATGTCTACCGGAACCGAGTCCGAAGCAATGCAGACCTGTGCTTCGGGAGTCTTCTCCTCGACGGGCAAAAGTAAATACTGCGTAGGATTTGTAATATGAATCACCGTAAGGCTGTCGCCTTCTTGTTCAAATGTCATTTTACTTTGTGAGCTTTGGCAAGACGAAATTCCGAGAGAGAAAGCCAAAGCACCGATCACTCCTCTACTTACATTCATAAAAGTTGTTTTCATGATAACATGGTATTTTTATTAAGTAATGTAATAGCCGTATTTACGGTGGCAAATATAGCGGAGATATCTGCCACCGGCTATTAATTTTGTTTCAAATTGTATAACGATTGATACCAAACTCCTGTCAGAAGCGGATACTGGCAGCCAGCTCCACGGTAAACGGACGAATATAACTGCCCGCCATCCAATGACCGTTATAAGATGCCGCATCTTTTTTGTCCACCAGTTCGGCACCGGCAATGCTTCCTTTAGCCCCGGTCTGATTCAGGAAATTGATAACCGTGGCACTCAACGCAAGATGCTTGTTCACCGTCCAGTTGATACCTCCGAAGGTTTCCCAGCGTCCGTTGAAATAGTAAGCATTTTTAATGTTGGCATACGTCTTGCTGAAGTAGCGGAAGCTGGCCCAGACTCTGAGATCATTCGTGATGTTATAGCTGGGATCCAGTTCGACAAGCACTTTCGGAATCTCCGTCACAATATTCCCTGTGGCATCGATCTCCCCCACCGTACCGTCTTTAAAGGTCACACTCGTTTCATACTTCTTGTAAGTCGGACTTTGATAAGTGAAGAGGAAGTGGAAGTTGAAGCCCTTAAACGGCTTGATCACTGCATCCGTCGTCCAGCCGATGGTTTGGATGTCATAACTCAACGGGGCGGCGAGAATCTCAGTCTGGTCATTCGGATTAATCAGGTTCAGTGTCGAGTTGTTATTCGTCTTCGAGATATAAGAGAACAGAGAGGTCAGACTGATCCAATCGGTGTTATAATAGACCCCGGCACGTCCCAGGGGAACAGAGATTTTATCGGTATTGGGCATAGTGGCCGGTGCAAAGTTCGACAAGCCGGGACGCTGTGTGTTGTAAGTGAAATCGGCGGTAAAACCAAATTCACGGGTCAGCTTATAAGTAGCGGCGGCAGTAAAGGCCATGTTCATCCAGTCGTAGTCGAAAAGACGGGGAGTGATCCTGACTCCTTTATCGGACACAGCTCCCAGGTAATAATCCGGGAAACGGCCTACGGCATTCCCTTCGGCATCGTATACAGCCGCATTTTCACCTTCCAGGTGCTGCCATTCCAGACGGGCGCCATAATACACGTTCCACTTGGGCGAAATATCCCAATTGTGAGTGGCATAAACAGCCAGTTTGTTTTCATGTCCTTTATAATATTCCGAAGCATTCTTATTGAAATCGTAATATACACCATCTGTATTCCCTTCACGTACCAGACGTTCGGGATACTCCTCTACCGTATGATCGTACATGGTAGTATTCGAAGCATAATCCACCTTATAGTGCCATTCGTTCACTCCGATTCTCCAGGTCGTATTACGATAGGAACGGGAGAGTTCGGAGGTAGCGAAAAACTCATCGATTTTTCCCCGGTTAAGGCAAGACATGCGGCTCTGCACATATCCTTCATACGGTTTCAATGTACCGTCTACCGCTTTCAGGTAGTAACCGGCAGAGGCATCTTTCTGTTCCATGGCCATTGGAGTCTGGTAGACATACGAAGCCAAGGCATGATCATACTTCAGATTGATCTTCCAGTTCAGGCCATTATCCCAGGTGTACGTGTTGAGCAAGGTCAACTGGTTTCCTTTATTCAAAGTGGCATCATAAAGATTGGTCTCCTTCAGTTCACCCGTACGCATGTCACGGTAGGCCATTTCGCCCGTTGTAGGCAGATAGGAACTTGTTCCGAGGCTGAATCCCGGTATTTCTTTCACGCTACCGTCGCCTACATAGATGAAAGGGGCCGAAGTCACTTCGTTGCTTGGCCAACGGCTGTTGCTGTAGTGATAGATAGCCGACAGCTGTCCACGTCCTTCATTATAATTCTTGGTCAGGGCTGCTTTATAGATTTGAGTACGGTCCTGATTCGATGTAAAACGCAGTTTGAAACTGCCCGGATCAAAATTTTGGTAAACGCTTCCACTGTAGAACCATCCTTTCCCCATACCACCGCTGATATTAGCATCGAACTGCTGCTTGCCAAAGTGATTGGTACTATAATTGACGATTCCACGAAACTTTTCTGTTCCCAACTGGGTGAAAGAGTTTACAGCATAACCGATATTGCCGGTAGTAATGGCGGTTTCGGAGATTTTGAGCAACCCGACGTGCCCGAGACTGCTGTCTCCACGCCAGTGCGTATTTACATTATGCGGATTAGAGGTATAGACTACGGGGAGTCCGTTTTCGAGTACATTTACGTCTCCACCCGGCAAGCCGATAGAGATTTCGCGGGGACCATTGGCGCTCGAAGCGTTCAGCATAACATTACGATTGCCTTCTTCCTTTGATCCGGAAGCTGTTTGAGCAGATTCTTTCTTTTCCTGTGCAGCTGTGAAGCCCGCTATCAGCAAGCAAGCCAGCAAGCAAACAGCCCTTTTCTGGTTCTTCATCATGGTACTTAAATTTTTTAGTTGATTGAGATTGTTTTGATGCCGCAAAGGAACGCGGAATCCCATTTCCCAACTAAAAGATTTGTTTCAAAGGCTGCTAATTTTGTTTCGTCTACTATTTATCCTCTAATTATCAACAACTTACAAAAGAAGTAAAAAGATCTTTTTAGAATTATAAATACGAGGTAATTCCCTTCTTCCTTCTATTTGTTTATAGAAAAGCAGGTGAAAAGAAGATATCAGATATGTAAAATCACTTTCCCTTTCCTTCCAACAGGTCTGCAATCTTCTGTTTCAGGTTCAGTTTCAACATTTCATCGGGACGCAACTCGATCTCTAAACTGATCTTTGCATTTCCCACTTTAAACGGAGACTCTTCGTCCGTAGCAAGGGCATGCTCTTTCTTTATGGAATATAAAACAGCGAAATCATAATCCAGCGCCAACGACAAGCTATACAGGGTATCCGTATCGATACTTTTCCGTGTCAGCAGATAGTCCACACTCTGTGGTTTTACCCCCAACCTACGGGCAAGCTCGGCCTTTGTCACCTGCTTTTCGGCTATGACCTGTTTTATCACTTCACCTATGTATATATTACTCTTTTTCATATTCCAAATACCATTCAGTCTTTCCCAAAGATACCAATCACATAAAAATCCCCGACAGCCGTCACGGACACCGGGGAGGTATAAATAAATGGACTTATTTATTTATAAAATCGTCCACCCGGCCGATGGCCTATCAGCCGGATGGAGATAGAGGTCAAAACTTAAATCCGATCTTAAATGTCGGAGCGGCCAGCACACTGTAGTTGTGGCTGTCTGCCGACAGATCGCCAAGACCTGCTTGCGGGTTATACGTAGTCTTGTTGTACGTATATGCAAACGGATCGATCTGCGCACCGATATAGAGTGCAGGAAGAACAAAGTAATCGACACCGATAGTCAAGGCGCCGCGAAGATTCCAACTCTCGGCAATAGATTTGCCCATAGAGGTCTCTTCATCATACTTCATTTCATTTTCACCGTAAGCAAAACCTACGCGAATACCTGTATACCACATCAGGTTAGGAACACGCTTGATGTTGAAATAACGATCAACACCTGCTGACACATTATAGGCGAACGACTGAGCATCGGCTACGGCACGATAGTTAGGAATCTCTCCCATATTCTCGTCAGCCGAGTTATTCTTATTCGAATCGTCTATTGTGCCGGGAACAGCCGGATAACCGGGGTTATTCGTGAAGCTGACACCGCCACCCAAATTTAGTTTCCACTGATCTTTGAAGAACCAGCCTCCTTCAAACCAACCATCAGCTTTTGTCTGCCCAGTTGGTAGAGAGCGCTCTGACTTCATAGTCAGTCAGCAGCCCGAAGGGGCTGTGACACTTGTGTAACTATTGTATCCAACAGTAGCTGCTACCGTAAAGTCTCCTTTTTGAGTATTGTCTTTACTGGAGTTCTGTGCATTCACTGCAAGACACAGCATGGGTAGAACGGCCAACACTAAAAGTCTTTTTATTTTCATACGATACTTTTTAATTTGTTGTTTTTTGCCGTTACTATTGGCGATTATTCTGCTATTAAAGCATTAATCTGATCCATAATTACATCCATACATTTCTGAATAGCATCAATCTGTGCTGTAAGATTAGCTACAGAAACCTCAAGACGTGCAATTTGTTGTTCACGATCCAAAACACCATAAGTAGAATCTAAGTCTGCAATTTCTTTATTTAAAGTCGCATTGTTAGCTTCTAAACTCCGAATTTCAGCCTTGGCATCCACTCCATAATTATTGGCCAAATCAAATAAAGCAGAATAATTTGCATCAGCTACCTCGTAAGCTTCATACGCATCGTCATACGCATCGCATGCAGCTACATAAGCCAAAACTGTTTCATTTGTTTTCAAAGCCTCAATAGCTTTATCATAAGCAGCAACATCTGCTCCCGACATTGAAGCAATCAACTCTGTCATCTCTTTAAGATCAGCAATAACTTTATTCTGTTCTTTAATAGCATCCTTAGCTTTAGCAATACTAATGTTAGCAACATCAATTTTTGCTTGATCCTCGCCGGCAGCTTTCAATTCTTCATTTGCAGCAGTCAGAGCAGCATACTTAGTTCCTGCATCAGCCTTATCATCTGATTTACCTAATAATTTAACGGCATCAGCATATCGATTATTGAAAAATTGAGTTGCCTTTTCTTTAGCATATTCAGACTTCCAACTATAATAAGTGACAAATAAATTTTCTGCTATCTCTTTTGAACTTGTTTCGATTGGTGAATATATTCTCCATTACCAACAGACAACATACCTGAATAATAATATACACCAGTATTATCTATATAATCATATTCACAGCCTTCAATAGGAACGCTAACACCAAAATTCAGCAATTGATCTATTATGGTACGAGCAGCAACCACAGTCTTCAAAGAAGATTCATCACTTGTAAAATCTGCAATAACATCCTGATATGCATTCCCAGCAGGAATTTTAGCTTGAGCAGCAGCTGTTGTTGCTTCTATTGTGTTATTTTTAACCTGCAGTGCCTCAACTACTTTATTTTGCAAATCAGCTTTATCCAAGCCATCATACTAGTATAAGCAGCAATCTTGGCATCATTCTGAGCTATACTAGCTAATTTGATAGCTTTCTGCTTTTCAACTACTTCCTTATAAGATATAAGACCGGCTTTATAATTAGCTAGAGCAACTGCATTTTGATCTCTTGTTTCCTGTAGACCGTTCAACTGAGAAGAGTAAATTTGATACTCACTGTATAACTGCTTCAATTGTTCATCCGCAACATTCAAGAAGTCTTGTTTTGCTCTTTCTTCATTAGCCTTAGCAGCCCATAAATCAGCATTCGCCTGAGCTATCAACTTTTCTTTGTTACGTTCATAGTCTTCTTGATCTTTTTGATTTTCAAATTCTTTAGCCTCAGCTTGTGCCTCTGCTAATCGTTTTTGGGCATCCTGAACACCAGCCTGTGCATTAGCCAATGCAGCAGCACCCTTCAGTTGTTCAGCTTTCGCATTACGTACAGCTTCTACCGATGCCGATTCGTCATTGTCTACGCAAGCTCCCAGTGACAAAGCACCCAGAAGCACTGCTACCATCATGAGTTTCTTTTTCATAATCTCAATTTTTTAGTGTTAATAATATAAGTAATTCAATATTAGTGTAATACCTTAATCCTTCTCTATTCTATCAAAATTGGCTATATTTGCCAACTGCCAATGGTTAACATACTTTTTAAAGATCCCTTTAATAATTGGGTATATTTAATTGTTCGAAGCAAATGTAGATATTATAATTATACTAAGCAAGAGTTAAGAGAAAAAAAATTCTAATTTTTCAATAAGGTTGAATTTTAACGGGATTTTATCATACAAGCCACATTCAAACTTCTTCTTCATGCGCCTTCAACACGCAACCCCCAAAAACACTTACGCGAATATAATCGTAAAAAAGCTCCCGAATAAAAAGAAAAAGAAACACAACTGCATTTACATATAATAAGGTATACCATATATATATCAGGCAGCTCCATCCTCCCATCTTCCACCTGCCTTTTTCTCAGTTCCATCTACTCTAATCTACTAACGTAGAAGAAAATGCTGATACAACTTGTTTTTCACGCTCACTTACAGTCTGTCATTTTGTATTTTTAAAATGCGGAGAAGCGCTTTTTTATAGCCCAAAGGGAACAGATAGGATAAAAACGTGTAGATTTTGTGATAGTACAATTCACGCATCTTGTATTTAGAGGATATTTTGATCATAATAAAGGATTGTTGACGGATGTCGTAACAAAATCGAAGTCTGAAGTACCTGAATGATTTCAAAATGCTATTCGCATGCTGCCCGTTTGTGATTGGATTCCAGAAAGAAATACCCTTTTTTTCATTCTATTTATTGTTTTTTCTACGACCTGACCTTGCTTTTTTGTCTGAAAGTTAATATCCTGAAAGCAGGAAGTTAACTTCCTGCTTTCAGGATATTAACTTTCTCTTGCCAAGAAGTTAGTTCTTTGTTTTTACGATGTTAACTTCCTGTTGCCGACTTCTGGATTTCATGGTATAAACAGGCTCAATATTTGCATTTCGCTTGCCGATCCACTCCTGTCTCACTATTTTTTTGAAAACAGAGAGTTATCCCAAGATCACTTTTTCCCACTTTTTAATATAAATTTCGAGATATTTCTTACATAATAACAATCGGTAAGTATAGATACCGATGCTACTTTCAATGGCTACCCAAATCCCTATTCAGACACCTGTTCTTATAGATATGAACTATTAATGCCCATCATAGCCTTTTCAACCTAAATTATATATTGGTCTAACTTTGTTTATGTCTTGTATTAGCTAACATGGTTATGAAGCACTCTTTCAAATTTCATTATAATATAGGTAAATAATATGTTTTCACACAACCTTCAAAACGAAAGATTGTTTCCCAAACATGTAATTCAAATGATCTCTTATGAACCAAAAGCGCAATCAAACCAAAGTCGTAAACGTGTTTACCGTATTTATGGTAATGCTGATATTGTATTTTATCGTGGGACTTTTCACCGTCATCAATCAACAATTCCAGATACCGTTACAAACAGCTATGCTGCCCCACGATGGTAATATCACCAATGCATTGGTGACAATGCTGAATTTTTCATGGTTTCTTGCCTATCCCCTATCCGAAGGATTCGGAACACGATGGCTGGAAAAATACGGATACCGAAAAACATCTTATCTTGCCTTACTGATACTTATCGCCGGACTGGCAATCTACGAAGCAGCTGTGCTTTTCCATATATATACGCCCATGCAGGTCTCCATCATCGGAAATCACATTTCTGTCGGCTTTTTCATTTTTCTGATCGGCTCTTTTGTGATCGGTGTAGCCGCAACGATCCTGCAAGTAGTGCTCAATCTATATCTCACAGTTTGCCGGATTGGTAAAACAACAGCCTTGCAGCGACAGATGATCGGCGGAACAAGCAACTCGATAGGTATGGCTATCGCTCCGTTGGTAATCAGTTATCTGATATTTCACGGAACACCTTTGCACGACATCGTGACGAAGCAGTTCATTATTCCACTGATCATATTGATTCTGATCATGCTGATTATTACTCTTTTAGTTGGTAAAACACAAATGCCTTCTATCGACAATGTACGCCAAGCACCGGGAGAAAAATTTGATAAAAGCGTATGGTCCTTTAGAAACCTGAAATTAGGGGTATGGGGTATTTTCTTCTATGTAGGCATCGAGGTGGCCGTCGGAGCTAATGTCAATATGTATGCATCCGAACTCGGAGGATCGTTCGCCTCAAACGCTACCCACATGGCTGCCTTATATTGGGGATTGCTGTTATTGGGACGCTTCTTAGGCTCCTTTATCAAGCAGGTCCCTTCCGAAAAGCAACTGGTAATAGCCTCCATCGGAGCCATCGTACTACTCGTGCTTGCTATGCTGACGGCCAATCCCTGGATATTGACATTGATAGGCTTTTTTCATTCCATCATGTGGCCGGCCATTTTTACATTGGCAACCGACCAACTGGGGAAATATACCACTAAGGCATCCGGAGTGCTGACAATGGGAGTCATCGGCGGAGGCATTATCCCTCTTTTACAAGGAATCTTTGCCGATGTGATGGGTGGCAACTGGCTTTGGACATGGCTGTTGGTCATCGCCGGAGAAGCTTACATTTTGTATTATGGCCTAAATGGATACAAACAACATTAAACTCTATGATAAACTTCATCAAACGGTACTCTGCCCCGTTCACCCCAGATTCCTTTGTTTCCATCCCGTATTCCACAGGCGATCACCATGTTCACTTCCGCCCCATGAGGCAACTTCAATAGTTTCTTCATTTGTTTGCTGTCAAAACCCTCCAAAGGACAGGTATCATATCCTTCGTTTGCCATGGCAATCATAAATGTCTGGGCAGCCAGTGCACAAGATTTGTGGACGACAACACGCATATCACTTTCGGAAACTTCACGCACAATGGGGCGGAAAAGGCCGATAGCCTTAGCCAATACAGATCTCAGGAGTCCCAGTATCCTAAAGAAGCGGGCATACAGAAACGGCATTAGCTTTCCATAATAGAGCTCTCTGTCTTTAATACGTTTTTCCTGACGTTCTTTGGGACTGTTTCGTCTCACGTTTCCTCTTTCAAAATCAAGCACGAACTTTGCCCGGCTCCGGTATAAATCCTGACGCGTAACAAAAACAACAACCTCTGAAGCCGTTGAAGTTGCGGTCTGATCAAGGCAGGCTTTGGATATTTTTGCCAGCAATTCCGGCTGTATGACTTGATAAAACTCCCACAATTGCATATTTGAACTGTTAGGCGCCAATGTTGCCAGTTCCAGACAATGTTTCACTTTCTCAGGGTCCAACGGCTTCGTTTTATCAAACACCCGCACGGAACGACGATAATTTAAGACTTCTTCTAAATTCATTTCCTATAATAATCAAAATTACTTTTCGCGACTCAATTGCCGCATTACAACTTCTGCCATTTCTTTTGAACTGAACGGGTTTTGTCCCGTTATCAGGTTACAGTCCACCACTACTTTCGAGGTCATCGGAATCAATGCCTTCTCGTAGTCGGCTCCTCTCTTTTCGAGTGCAGCCTCAAGGTCGAAAGGTACTTCCTTTTTCTCCGGCCAAACTTTCTTCAAACCAAGAAAAGCCTGTGATCTTTTATCTTTGATAAGATACTCTCCTCCGGACAGTTTAACATTCAAAGCCCGCTTACACCATGACAGATGGCCGCTACTGCTTTATCACTCTCATAATGCTTTTCAATAATCGCCTGCAATACAGTATCGTCAGGAAAATCATACATCGCACCATGACCACCTGCCAAATAAACACAGTCAAATAGCTGTCCGGAAACTTCGGCTAAACTTTTTGCATGCTGCAATTCACGCCTGAATTCAAGATCATCCCAATAATCCTTAGAAAGTTTGTCCAACATCATCGGTTTTAGACTCTCCGGATCAACAGGAACATTGCCGCCCTTGGGGCTTGCGACGGTTATTTCATACCCTGCCTCTTCGGCACAATGATAGATATGGGTCAACTCACTGAGCCATAACCCTGTTTGCAGGTTACCATCGGCATACATATCGGTTCCGGTTACAACAATCAGCATCTTTAAAGCATCCATAATATATTATTTTATAGTGACGTGATATAGAAACATACCTACAACCGACTTGTTATCTTGCTAACCGGAGTTTTAACTTTATTTTCGGGGCTACGATCATCTGAATCTTTAGCAACCGGATCTGTCATCAGAGGGTTTCAAGCTGCCGCTTCGCACATTCGTATCCTTCCTCATAGAGATCGGTCAGTTTTTGAATATCACGTTCAATGCGGTCCACCACAACAGGCTTCTGAGGACGGATGACAAGGATGTCCCCCTCCTCTTCCATACGCTCTACCATCTCTAACTGTGCATTGTACGCAGCACAACGCCGACTTAACGCTTCCCGCATCTTGGGGTATTTACGATAGACAAAAGGAGGAATACGGATGTCTTTGTTCTCTTTCCGATAACCACGATTCCGGGTGAGGACAACTACATTATTCCGATATCCGTCGTGTATGGCACGTTGCAAAGGAATTGAATCTACAATGCCGCCATCCAGCATAGGGATGCCGTCTACATAAGCTATGGGACAAACAAAAGGAAGGCTGCTGGAAGCACGGACGATGTCGATTACACGGTTCTTATCCTTTTTTTCCTCAAAGTAATCGGCTTCCCCGGTCAGGCAATTGGTAGTCACCATCACATATCGTTCGGGCGAATCAAAGTATGCCTGATAATCGTAAGGAAGAATATGTTCGGGAAATTCCGTAAAGAGAAGATCGAAGTCCAGGATATTCCGTTTCTTGAGCAAATGCTTCAATCCGATATAATGGTACTTCTCTAACAAGTCGATGTTACTGTACTTGGCCCGTCCACGCTGGCGAGACATATACGAAAGCCCGTTGCAAGCTCCCGCAGAGACCCCGATTGTATAGGGAAAACGAATATCATGGTCCATCAGATAGTCCAGTACCCACAGGTAAATACGCCGCGCATACCTCCTCCTTCGAGTACCAGACCGGTTTGATTATCAATTGTCATCTTTCAAAATAATTAGTCGTTAGAATTCGGTAATCAATACAAATCAGCAGTTGTCGGGTTTGAAACTTCAACCCTTCTTAGGCCTCCGGATGACCAACAGTGAAGGCAAATCGCGGAACACCTCTTCTTCTTCGGACAGCTTCGTATAAGATAAGTGACTCATCACAAGCAAGCCATCCTTCGCTGCCGAAGTCAGATTGGCAGCACCACTAAAAGGCTGTGTCCGGATCTGAGACGAATATTTTGCCAGGATCGGATCGGTCGATTGCCGGAAAGCTTCATCATCCGTATCAAAAAGGAAGAGATGAACCTGTGCTCCCCCTTCCAACATACTTTCAAGATAAGTCAACAAAAAAGCATCAATCACTCCTCCCAGTACGAAAGAGACGGGGGAGCTGCCGCTATAGCCACGATTGACAAAAACAGCAACCGGACATTTCACCTGCTCCATTACATCGTCTATCTTATCGCGAAACAGAGAGAGCCACAGCACTCCGTTGCTTCCCGCAGTATCCGGCCTGTACTTGCTACCGGCTCCCAACAGAAACATATCGGGACGCTCTTTTCGTGCCAACCGGATCATATCCTGTACCAATTTATCGGTTACCCGGTAACGATTCTCAACGCTAAGTCCCAATTCGGAAGCTTTTTCGTCCACGAGGGAAAAACTATCTCGGGCATACTGTTCTGCATTCAGGGGGTTCAGATCCGTACCCACTGTAAAATGGGCAGCAACGACCTGGGCAGCTTTCATCTTCTTTCCGAACAATAAGAAAAAGATGGAAAGCAGGCTGCGTCCCGACTCCGGCCTGCCAAAACAGAAGACCAGCTTCAGCTTGGCCGACAAGCGTTCTTCACGACGGGCAAAAACCCGCTCGACAAGGTGTAACAACGGAGTCGTCATAAAAGTAGTTACCAATGCCATAATGACGAGGATTACAAAGATAGAAGGCGGAAGTACTCCCATTTCGTATCCGATATTCAGTGCCACCAGTTCCATCAGTCCCCGTGTATTCATCAGCGTACCGATAGTAAAACTGTCTTTCCAGGACTCACCTACCAAACGCGCGGCAACAGCACATCCTCCCAGTTTTCCTGCTACGGCAACCGTAATCAGCAGCAGGCAGACACCCCAAAGCGCCGGACTGTTGATCAATCCGATCTCGGTACGCAATCCTGTAAAGGCAAAGAAAAGAGGAAGAAAAAAGACAAGGGCAATATCTTCTACTTTTTCCATCATCACCTTGCGGAATCCGATGCTGGGCGGCATCACCACTCCTGCCATGAAAGCACCGAACAGGGCATGAATACCGATAATCTCGGTAAGCGTGGAAGAAATGATGAGAATCAGCAGAATCAGCGCCACAAATGTTTTGTTAATCACCTCCTGATTGGCATACACCTCTCCCACTTTCTTGAGGAAAGGACGTACCACCATAAACATGATAATGATATAAAGAGCCGTCAGCCCGATGGCGTAAAGGGCACTGGCAAACGTTCCCGCCTTGGCTATGGCGATGACTACAGCCAGCAGACACCAGGCAGTGACGTCATCATTGGCAGCCGAAGCAATGGCCAAAGTTCCCAAAGAAGTCTTTGTCATATTCCGTTCCTGAATGATGCGTGCCAACACCGGAAAAGCGGTTATACTCATTGAGATACCGATGAAGAGGGCAAACGGCAGAAAGGCGGTCTGGAGCAGCCGATACTCTTCATAAATCCAGTAGGATGCCACGATGCCGAGGAAGAACGGAACCAATATACCCGCATGGCTGATGACCAATGTTTCGTTTATCTTGTTTTTGAGTACGCTAAAGTCTAGTTCCATCCCGATTACGAACATGAAAAGAACCAGTCCGACCTGGCTCAGCAACTCCAGATTGGTAAGAGATTCGGGAGGGAAAAGGGCTTGAAACACATCCGGGAAAAAATAGCCTAACACAGAAGGCCCCAACACAATACCCGCCACAATCTCACCAATCACCCCGGGCTGCCCGATATGCTTGAACAGAAAGCCGAAAAGCCTTACCATCAGCAGGACAGCAATGATCTGTATCAGCAATATACTCAAGGGATGATGTAAGTTGTCGGTGACAAACTGACAAAACATAGTGAAAGGAGTGTCTTCTGCGACAGTTGACGATGCTACCGCATGGTGTGAAAAACGATCTCCCTCCTCGATAGCCATGTAAATAAGCGCCCCGAAAAGGAGCAACATAACCGCATAAATAAGATAATTCTTTTTGGCTCTCTGCATACAAGCATATTTTTTTGTGAAGTGTGTCTATGCAAAGATAAAACAAACCAAAATAAAAAATAGTTTTAGAGTAAGTTTAAATCTATTCGAAATGATATTTTCACCACAGAGCAGACAAAGCAGGCGAAGACCGGGATGAAACCGATTCGTGACGGAACAAAACCATAACCAACTCAAAAGCAGCACTATACAAATACAAAAATAGGTTTTAAATCAAAGGTATTTGGGTTTAAAAGGTAAGCCCCGTTAATTTAAAACCAACGGGGCAGTGCTTCGAAACCTATCAAAAAGAAACCTTAAACTTGCCTTATAAAGACCAAAAGGTATCGCTTTTCATTCTCCTGTTTGCAAATACATTTTCAAATATCGATTTTCAGTGAGCCCTGTAAAGGAATCCATTTGTTTCCGTCACCTGCTCCAAGTCGGAAGCCGATATCGTGAAATCACTTCCCGACCGTATCTTTTCCAGTACCAAATTTCCGACTCTCGGCATCTTCTTCCGAAGCAAACCCTTTCCGTCCGGGAAGTGAAGGTATGTATGGCTGGCAGATCACTACCCGGTCGCCACAAAGAATCCGGTAACCATATCCGCCTTCATTCTCCGTTTCAATTATTTGGAGACTATACCTACAAGCCTCATGCCGATGGTATAAGAAGAAGGATATCAGCATGCAGATAGCGAGAGTCAGCCAAAGTATGCTCTTATTCTTCTTCATATTCATAAGGCTTCAACTCCCAAGTGTCATCAAAGTATGAACTCGATCCACTGCCGCCTGTCGCAATGATCCCCCGGGTTCCGGTAGAAAAACAGACAGCATGGATGCGTGTACTGCCTTCAAACGCTGTCAGGTCGTCTCCTTCCCAAAGATCGGTTTCAGGATCATAGATCCAATAGTTCGAATAATAACTTCCTCCGGCAGTAGAGCCCAAAGTCAGATACGCTTTTCCATCGATCACAAAACTGACTCCGTAAGAACGGACAATAGAAGTATAATCGTCATCATAATCATCGTCGCTGGTATTGGCAATATCTCTCAATTGTGTCCACGGCGTGGCGGCAGAAGGATCGAAACGCCAAAAGTCCGACACATCGGAATTGTTGTTCTGTCCTCCACAGACATAGGCTTTTCCATTGATCACAAAGGCTGTGGCTCCCTGACGCTTTTGTCCACCGAAACCATTCACGATAGTCCATTGCGAACCGGCTGCCGCAGTAGGATCGAATCGATAAAAGTCCTTCAAATAGTTATCATTGTAACCGGTACCTACATAGCCATAATTATCAATGCCAAACCCAAGGGCATAATAACGGGCTCCCCCTTTGAAGTCATCCATTTGCCGCCAGGTATTTGTCTCCGGATCGTACTCCCACGTATCGGCCAGATACTTCTGATCGGGATTGTAACCGGTAGTGATGTACCCTTTATTCCCCACCGGGAAACCTGTAGCGGCATTCCGAACCGTACCGGGCATATCGGCACGTTGCGTCCACCAGTCATTGTCGATGTCATACTCCCAGGTATCGGCCAGACGGGTTGTTTTCCCGTTGTAACCTCCACAGATATATCCTTTGTTGCCAATCGTGAAACCGGCAGCATCGGTACGTGCCACCCCGTCGAAGTCCGAACGGCGGTACCAGACTCCTGCCGTATAGGAAGCATCTTCCGTACAGGCGCACAAGCAAAAAAGTATGGTACAGAGCACCAAAGCTCCGGCCCCCGACCTATTCGTTACTGTTTTTTCTATTCCAGTCATTCTTTTATTCTGTTTTTTTAATCGTTAATTACTGACCGCAAATGTAGGCGACATCGGTAAGCGCCAAAAAAAGGATCGACTAACAGGCACATTCTCTCTACCAACGAAAATGAAGTCGATAAATCGTTCCGATTAGTCGATCCTTTTTTTACAGGGAAAATAAATCGTCTTCTTTTGCGGCAAAAATGATCCGATTCATGAAACGAAAAAACTTATCCTTGTTTTTTATCACTCTTTTTATATCACTCCTCGCCTCTTGTCGTGACGAACTGTCGACGGCGGGAGGCAAATGGGTGGAAAGCTCCCTGCGAACCATACAAACCGATACCTGTACCGTACGCCTCAGCACTATCCTGAGTGACTCTCTTGCCACATCGGGTGACACTGTCTGCCAGATAGGAACCATTGACGATCCCGTCTGGGGAAAGATAGAGGCAGCTTTCTATGTCGAATATGACGTACCGACAGTTTCATTCAGTGAAAATGCCGACTACAGATTCGACTCCATTACCATCCGGTTCTATCCATCGGGTAACTATCTGGGAGATACCCTAAGTCCGCAACGTATCTCACTGCACAGTCTATCGGAGAATCTGTCATTGGACGAAGGTTATCTGTACACTACTTCGAAGGTGTCCTATCACTCCACTCCCCTGGCTTCCTTTACTTTCACCCCCACCCCGGGCGAAACAATCCGGGAACATGAAATCCGCCTCCCCGACGAATGGGGAGTCGAGTGGTTCGAACATTTCCAGGCCGGTTCACGTGAGATGGAGTCGCAAGAGTATTTCCGCGACTATTTCAAAGGTATCGCATTTATTCCCGAAGAAGGGGGAAATTGTGTCAACGGTTTCATGGTGAACGACTCAAGCTTATGCATCACTCTCTATTATCATCAGACGGAAACGGATGCCACGGAACTGTCCGCCGATTTTTTACCCAACAGCGATCTGAGGTTCAACCAGGTCAGTTGTGACCGCAACCGGACCGCACTCTCCTCTTTGCAAAGCGGACTCAACAACGGACTTCCTTCAGAAAAATCGGAGCACCAGTCCTATCTGCAAGGGTTGACCGGCATGTATATCAATATTGATTTTCCATTCCTCAATGACCTACGTGCCGAAGGCAGGCTGGTGACCATCGAAAGCGCCCTGCTCCGGCTATATCCGGTAAAAGGAACTTATGGCGAACAGTATCCCCTTCCCGAATCGCTGACACTGTATACAGCCGATGAAAACAATGTGACGGAAGATGTAGTGACTGATATTTCAGGCAGTTCCGTACAAACCGGAAGCCTGGTGACAGATGAAATGATGGGAGAAGATACCTATTACTCCTTCGATATCACCTCTTTCCTGCAAAGCAATCTGGGAACGGTAGGATACAACCGGAAAATTCTTCAACTGATGCTCCCGGACAACTTATTCTTCACTACCTTGAACGGAGTCGTATTCGGGGATACCGGACATCCGGACAGCAATCCCGTGAAACTAACCCTACTTTATAAAACATATAACCCATGAAAAGAAACCTGATTCTATTGCTTACTCTTTGCCACTCCACTTTATTAATATATAGTCAAAATACCACCAACTCCCCGACTTCCATGTTCGGACTGGGCGAACTCTCCACCGGAGAAGGCGGACAATACTCCGGACTGGGTGGAGCAGGAATTGCCTTGCAAAGCTACAACTTCCTGAATACAGCCAATCCGGCCTCACTTACCGCCATCGAGGGACAACGTTTCCTGATAGACGCCGGAGTAATGGGAGCTTACAAGGTATATACACAAACCGGGACGAGCAATCACTCGCTGGTAGGTAACCTGAACAACCTGAGCATCGGTTGCCGCATCACTCCACGCTGGTATGGAGCCGTGTTCATGGCACCAGTCAGTAGTGTAGGCTATGCCATCACACTGGATCAGGACATCACGGGAACCGGCAGTTCCACCGTATCGTCACTCTTCGAAGGCGAAGGCGGATTGTCTAAAATGGGAATCAGTACAGCCTATCGGCTTTTCAAGGGATTTTCTGTCGGCGCTAACCTTTCCTACGTAACCGGGACCATCAAACAGACAGAAACCCAGGGAAGTATCAATGTGGAAGAAAGCTCATACAAGCATGCCTTTTATGCTGACTTCGGCTTGCAATACAAATTTTCACTGAGCCGGAATAAGTACCTCGTGGCAGGAGCTGTATACGGATATTCGCAAGACCTGGCACAAGACAATACCTTGTCGGTAAGCAGCACATCGGGCAACGAATCGATTGACGAAAGCCAAAGCCATGTGCGCCAATGCCTCCCCCAGTTTGTGGGAGCGGGACTTGCATACAACAGTCCGCGCTGGACGCTGACAGCTGAATATAAATATACGGATTGGAGTCGTATGAAGTCATCACAAAGCAACGTCCGCTTCGAGAATCAACACCGATTGTCGGCAGGCACAGCCTATACGGCAGGCAATATTTACCGGAATCCGGTGAAACTGTCACTCGGAGCGGGCGTCAGCAACTCTTATATAGTCATTCAGAAGAAGAAAGCAACCAACTACTATGTCAGTGCAGGAAGCAACTTCACTCTGTACAACGGCAACGTTCTTTCCCTAGGAGTGAAATACAGCGACCAGCTTCATCTGCCCAACGGCATGCAACGGGAACGGGGAGTCACACTCTTTTTCAATTTTACCTTTTCGGAACGGACGTACCGGGCGAAGATCCAATAAATCAATCGAGGAACACCTCTTCCTGCTTTAATACATAGGCATCGGCCAAAGCACCGGTAGCAGGCTGTTTCTCATTGTTCAGCATCACCAGGCTGCCTTCCTGCACTTTGAAGTAAGACACTTCGCCTCCTTTTTCAGTAAGCGTAAGTAGATTATCCTTCACCGTAAACGTACCGGTTTCATCGAAATCGGCATCTTTACGGTCAATATAAGCCCAATGATACGTATAGGTGCGGTCCTTTTTCAGGGTCAGGGTCAGTTCTATGCCCGGACAATCGGCAGCCGGAACCGTACCTTTGTAAACTCCATAGTAATCGAGAGAGGTTTCGGCAGTATGCATATCTGCCACTTGCACCGTATCGCTGCCTGCCGCAGATACATCGGCTTTCTTCGCATTTGTACAACCTACAGCAGTTAAAGTGATGAATGCTGCTGCCATCCAATAAAGATTCTTTTTCATCGGTTTAAGTTTTTATAAATTAATCTTATTATATAATATACCTGCCGCTTTCAAATAAGCCACATAATTCAGATAAAGCTGGAAATGTGCATTCACTTTCGTTTCGTATGCCTGTTGCCATAAGGCTTGTCCTTCCAGATGGTCGGAAAGGGTTTCCAATCCCACTTCATATTGGCTTTTGCTGACACGCCTGTTTTCCTCGGCCTGTTGGAGAGAACGGTCGGCAAGCTCGCTTTCCAATTTCGCCTCATCAAGATTATTGGCCGCCCGGGTTAGTTCCAGCAACATCTGCTCGTTCAGGCTTTGCTGTTGCAGGCGGGTCTGTTCCAGCTTGGCCTTGGCTGCACGTACTTTGTTGCTCCGTTCACCGAAATGGAAAAGCGGTATGCTGACATTGAGCAGGACGGAAAAACTGGCATTGTCCAGGAAATTCTTGTCATTCAGTTCCAAACCATGTACATAATCATAAGAACCTTTGATACCGATTTTGGGCAACAATTCACTGCGGTTCAGTTTCACCTGCTGTTTGGCTATGGCAACTTGTTTATCCAGAATAGTATATTCAGGACGGGCAGTGATATCCAATACCTGAATTTCCAATCCCTGCTCTATCTCCGGAAAGTTACCGGAAACATGGATGTCGGCAGTCAATGGCTTTCCAATGAGATGATACAAGTTCATGGTAGCCAGCCGAAACGCATTCTCCGCCTTACGAACAGCCAGCTCGCTCTCGTTCAGCCTGACCTGTACCTTCAATACATCGTTTTGTGGTTTCAGACCGTGTTTGTATGCACTTTCTACATTCTTCTTCAGCTCGGTAAGTACCGTATGATAGGCATCGGCTACTACCTTCATCTCTTTGGCTTTCACGACAAGAGCATAAGCCTGATCGGTTTTCAGAATCACTTCGGTAGCAGTCAGGGTTTCATTCATCTGCGCCATCTGTTTTCCCAGTACCGACATCTTGTAGGCAGCAGTGATCTTGCCACCCATATAAAGCGGCTGTTCCAACTGTATCCCTCCCATATAGACCCATCCTATCTTATAATCCAGGTTGATACCCGGAAAATAGGCAAAGCCGCCATTAGGTATGAGTTGTCCGGTCGCATCGGGCAGGAAAGTGGGCAGATTGCCACCGGCTATCCCGTAACTTCCGTCGGCATTACTGTAAAGTCCGGTGCCGCTGGCTGTAAAATTGGGGAAAAAGTTCCCTTTGTAACTTTTGGCTGTGTAGTGGGTGCTTTCCGTCTGTTTAATGGAGGCCGCCATTTCTTTATTGTATTTCAATGCCATTTCGCGACACTCTTGCAGGCTGAGTGTCTCCTGTGCGAATGCCGGAGCACAGAAGTCCGACAACATAAAGCAAAGAGAAAGTATAATTATCTTTTTCATCAGTTCTCGTTTTTTAATCAGTCGTTTCTTATCTTGAAGAATAAAGCATATAATATGGGTATAAAAAGCAGTGTGATAAGTGTACTGCATAGCAACCCTCCCATAATGGCTGCTGCCAGTGAACCGAACATAGCGTCGGACAGCAATGGAATCATCCCCAGAATAGTGGTGAGCGATGCCATCATTACGGGACGGAGACGGCTTTGCGAACTGTCTATCAACGCGGTGACCGGTTCTATACCGGCATTAATCTGCAAGGTGATTTCATCCATCAGCACAATGCCGTTCTTAATCAACATACCAATCAGTCCCAGTGTTCCCACAATGGCTACAAAGTTGAAAACCTTTCCGGTAAGCAGCATCACGGCCACTACCCCTACGAATATCATCGGCAGGCAACAGAAGATAATAATGGGTTTACGGTAATCCTTGAACAACATAATCAGAATAGCGATCATCAGGATTATCGCTAAGGGGAAGTTCTTGAACAAATACTTCATGGATTGGTCGCTGGCTATCTTTTCACCTTGCCACACCAATGAATACCCGTCGGGCAAGCGTATCTGCTCTATCTTATCCGCAATGGTCAATCGTGCCTTCTCCGTTTCAATGCCCGGAGCAGGCGAGCATTGTACACGCTGACTGCGTTGTACATTGTAACGGGGCACTACAGGGTCCTCCCAACGAATATCGATTCCTTTGCTGATTTGCTGCAACGGGGTGCTCCCATCATACTTTCTACCAGGTCTCTTTAGAAAGAGTACCAGTCTTCAACTTGACCATGGTCTCCTCGTTCAGCAACCCGTTCAGGGATGGTAAGGCAGAAAAGACTTGTGTATTGCCCAAGTCCTCTATCGGTTGTCCTTCCTTATCCAGACATTTCAGATAGATATTGTTCTTATGTATGCCTTCATAAAAAGATCCGATAGGAATGCCACCGGCAGCAGTCAATAAAGACATACTGACATCACTGCGGCTCAAACCCAGTGCGCGTGCGGCAGGTTGGTCATATTCAATGGTCAGGACAGGTATTTGAGGCTCCCAATCGGTAGTGATAAGACATACTTCGGGGGTATTCTTCATGATGTTGCGTGCACTGTCGGCCAATTGGTGAAGAACAGCAGGATCGGGTCCCAGAAATTGTGCTTCAATGGGGTATTTCTTGAACATCAGGTTATAGCGCTTCAGTTTGATGTAAGCATCCGGATAAGTTGCCGACAGATAGCGCTGAATTTCATCCATATTGTCTACCAACTCCTCGGGAGAGGTGAAGTCGATGATCAGTTCTCCATAAGAAAGTGACGGGTTAGCTACACTTCTCACCAGATTGTACCGCCCGGGAGTACCACCGATGGAAGCTGTGACATGGGTGATTTCCTTACGCCCTTTCAAGTAAGCTTCTATCTCTTTCAGATCCTGTTCTACGCGGGTATAGTTGTTCCCTTCGGGGAGTTTATATTCCATGTAGAGCTGATCGTAAACCATATCGGGGAAGAAACCCTGCCGCATGTACTGATAGCCAAAAACAGAAAGAGCCAGCAAACCGACCATGGTAAAGACAAAACTCCACCGGTGTGCCAATCCGAAACAAAGTGCCGTACGTAATGCGGCATAAATCTTCCCCTTGTAAACCCGTTTGCCACCACTATCGGCTTCTACGGCAAAATGCAGACGACGGTTAGCCATCAACGGTACATGAACCAACGCCAACACCCAGCTGAGCAGCAAAGAAACGGCAAGTACGATAAAAAGATCGCGCGTATAGACACCTGCCGTATCCGGTGACATATAAATCGGCAAGAAAGCGATGATGGCGATCAGTGTAGCTCCCAGCAACGGCATGGCAGTCTGCCGCCCTATGGCGGTCATTGCCTCCATCCGGTCCTTCCCGGCTTTCAGATCTACCAATATCCCATCGATAATGACAATGGCATTATCGACCAGCATCCCCATAGCCAACACAAAGGCAGCCAGAGATACACGTTGCATGGTTCCCCCTGCGGAATAAAGAAACAAGAATGAACCGAAAACAGTAACCACCAGGCTGATGCCTATGATAACCCCGCTCTTAAATCCCATGGCAATCATCAGGATAAGCACTACGATGATGACTGACTCTATCAGGTTGATGACAAATGTACCCAATGACTCGCCCACACGCTCCGGTTGGTAGAATACCTTTTGATATTCGACTCCGGCAGGCAGACGTTCGGCCTTGAGTTCAGCCAGTCTGGCCTCTACGGCATGTCCCACTTTCACGATGTCCGAACCACTGGTAGCGGCAATCAGAATGCCCAGTGCACGCTCACCGTCATAGTACATTTCGTTACGGACCGGCTCTTCATAGCCTTTCTCTATTTGTGCGATGTCGCTCAGACGCAGTTGGTCGTCATCATGTCCTTGAATAAGCATTTTGCCTATATCTTCTATCGTCTTGAATTTATCATTGACAGTCACACGGATCCGATTGTCACCATTGTCATAATAGCCGGTATAGGTAGTCTTGTTTTGACCGTTCAGGGTAGCAAGAACTTCAGCAGGCTTTACACCCAAATTTGCCATACGATCCTGCAACAAAGAGATGTTGATGCACTCCGGACGCTTTCCATACAGATCTATCCGGTCTACCCCTTCCAGTTCGCCGACTTCACGCTTAATCAGTTCGGCATAGTCCGACAACTCACGATCAGACAAACCATCACCGGTCAAAGCGTAAAACATACCGTACACATTCCCGAAGTCGTCTTTTACAATAGGAGCACTGACTCCTTCGGGCAGTGAAGCCCGGGCATCATTGACTTTGCGACGCAGCATATCCCAGCATTGCTCCACATCATCATCCGGCACGGTGCTCAGAAGTTCAATCTGTATAAGTGACAGATCATTATAAGAATAACTTTCTATATTATCTATATTTCCCATGGTGCGGATGTTCTTTTCCAGTACATCGGTCACCTCCAACTCTACCTGATGTGCCGAAGCCCCGGGATATGTGGTGACCACCATGGCAAGTTTTACCTTTATTTCCGGATCCTCTAGTTTACTCATCTGATAGCAGGAATAAGCTCCTCCGAACATCAGGACGGCTATCAGGAAATAAATCAGGTTACGATTATGGAATGCCCATTTACTTATATCCATTATAACAGTCCTCCTATATTTGTGTGAGTGATTTCAGGCAGAGTTCTTACGGTTTCCCCGTTTTCTATATGATGTACTCCTGAAGATACGATTTTGTCTCCGGGTTGCAGTCCGTCAGAAGAAATAAGGCTGTACCCGTCATTGGTCAACCGCAATACAGATACTTCACAATTGTGTACGGTATGGTCTGATGCATTGTAGATAAAGACATACGACTTTCCGTCTTTCTGCAAGATGGCACTGGTAGGGACGGATAACGTACCGGAGCGATCTGTATCGCAAAAGATAGTCACCATGGCATTCATTCCGGGAGAAGGAACAGCCTGTTTTCCGGGTATTAGCTGAAGTCGCATGGTATACAACTGATTAGCATTTGCTTTAGGAGTGACACTGATCAGTTGTAACGGGTAGGTTTCTCCCGGATAAATATCGAATGTACAGTGATAGCGGTTGAACCGGTTACGCCGGATATATTCAGCTGCCGGCAAGTTGATTTCCACCTCGGGTGCACCTGCACTTACCATCGAGATGACAGGCATGCCGGCTCCTATGGTCTCATGGGCTTCGAACAAACGTTTTTGTACATATCCGCTGAAAGGAGCATAAAGGCGGGTATATGCCAACTGATCTTGATGATGTTTATATTTGGCTGTGATTTGTTTCAGTCCATAGACAGCCTTGTCATTGGCATTGGGTGTGGTTCCGTTCTCTTTATAGAGAGCCATGACCCTTTCCGCTTCGGCCTTTACCTGACGGTATTCAGCTTCCGTAGCGTCCAGTTGTACCTGATAGTCAGTCGGATCCAATTCGGCTAGGATCTGCCCCTCTCGTACCTGCGCCCCGTCTTTCACGTATATTTTATTGATAGTGCCACTTACCCGAAAAGAAAGACTAATGTCCTGAGCGGCTTTTACTCTCCCCGGAAATTGTAGAAATTTCTGTTTATCAGCAGCAATGACTGTGTCTATTTTTACTGTTTGACAATCTTTATTTTCCTTGGTGTGCCGGGCACAGGAAATAAACAGCATAAGAAAAATCCCTGTCAGAATAAGATAAATCTGTTTCATAATTTGCGTACTTTTGTATTTCATATGCAAAGTTATTGGGAAGGGAGGAGATAGAAAGGTTGAAATGAATGATAAATTGTTCTATTTGTATCTTTTTCAGTCTGTATACAGGTAAAAACTTTGCGATTTGTATTTATTTTGTAGCCGGTTTATAATTTAAGAACAGAAGAATGATAGAACAACAAATGCCTTTTCGGAGAATTCTGCTTACCAGTGATACGTTTCAAATACTTAAAGAGGGACAAATAATTTCGACATTCAATAAATGTGGTATCTTCTATTGTCAACGCGGCAGTGTGGAAGTCTCTTTGGAAGGTTGCCATTATCATATCAAACCCGGGGATGTTTATATCTATATGGCTTCTACCTTGGTGCACTTGTTGCATAAGAGTGAAGATGCCGAGGGGATTATGGTTGAAGTGGACTTTTACTATATTCTACCGATTGTAAACAAAGTGATAAATGTGGAAAGCCAGCTCTTTATGCGGAAAAATCCATGTGTCTCCTTGTCCGGTGAACAATGTGCCCATTTTGAATATTTGCTGAATAATCTATGGGATAGGATAAATGCGGAAGACTGCCAGAAGGAGAATGTCCAGTACCAGCATCTGAAACTGGAACTGATAAAATCGATGGGACAGACTATCTGCTATGAAATCTTAAACATGTATTTTACCAACCAGCCCTTGCAGCCTTTACAACAAGGGAAAAAAGATGTTGTCTTTCAGAATTTCATGCTGTCTCTGTTCCGTTTCTATCGCAAGGAACGTGACGTCTCTTTTTATGCAAGGATGCAGCATATCACTCCCCGTTATTTCTCGGCCATCATCAAGGAGAAAACAGGAGATAGTGCCTTGCAATGGATCGTACGGATGGTGATAACCGAAGCGAAACAATTATTGGAGGAATCTGATCTGAGCATAAAAGAGATAGCGGACCAACTGAATTTTCCGACACAGTCTTTCTTTGGCAAATATTTTAAACAATATGTGGGAGTTTCGCCCAAAGAATATAGAAACAATGCTGCGACAACGAGAATAAAACGCTAAAATATAGCAGTAAAGATAGACGTTCATTTCCATATTTGGGGATATTCAGCTATCTTTGTCGCATAAATATTAATAAAAACGACATAATAATGAAAAAGACAATCCTCCTGGCCGCTTTAGGCCTGATCAGTCTGAGTGCATTGGCCCAAGACAAACCACAAGAAGAAGGCTTCGTTTTCACTACTGTGAAAGAAAACCCGATTACATCCATTAAGAATCAGAACCGTTCGAGCACTTGCTGGAGCTTCTCAAGCCTCGGTTTTCTCGAATCGGAATTGCTCCGCACAGGAAAGGGTGAATACGATCTTTCTGAAATGTTCGTTGTACACCACACGATGGTTGACCGCGCTGTTAACTACGTTCGCTATCATGGCGACAGTTCTTTCTCTCCGGGAGGAAGTTTCTATGATATCATGTTCTGTATGAAGAACTACGGACTTGTACCGCAGGATGCTATGCCGGGAATCATGTATGGTGACTCACTGCCTGTTCACAACGAACTGGATGCAACAGCAGGAGCCTATGTTAATGCTATTGCCAAAGGTAATCTGAAGAAACTGACTCCGGTATGGAAGAAGGGCCTTTGCGCTATTTATGATACTTACCTGGGACAATGCCCGGAAAAGTTCACTTACAAAGGCAAAGAGTATACTCCGATGACTTTTGCACAGTCTTTGGGACTGAATCCGGACGACTATGTATCTCTGACTTCGTACACACATCACCCGTTCTATTCTCAGTTTGCCATCGAAATCCAGGACAACTGGCGTAACGGATTGTCATACAACCTGCCGCTCGACGAATTTATGGCTGTAATGGATAACGCTGTAAAGAACGGATATACATTTGCATGGGGTAGCGACGTGAGCGAAGAAGGATTTACCCGTGACGGTATCGCTGTAGTTCCGGATGCAGCCAAAGGTGCCGAACTGACAGGATCGGACATGGCACGCTGGACAGGAATGACTGCTGCCGACAAACGCAAAGAGTTGACTTCAAAACCATTGCCGGAAATGAAAATCACTCAGGAAATGCGTCAGACAGCTTTCGATAATTGGGAAACAACTGATGACCATGGAATGATTATCTATGGTATCGCTAAAGACCAGAACGGCAAAGAATACTTCATGGTTAAGAACTCTTGGGGTACAAACAACAAGTACAAAGGTACTTGGTATGCTTCTAAAGCTTTTGTTGCTTACAAGACTATGAATATTCTGGTTCACAAAGATGCCCTTCCCAAGGATATCGCAAAGAAACTGGGAATTAAGTAAAACATTGCAAGACTAAGACAACAACAGGTCTTAAAGTCTCTTTCACCACAGATGAACAGATTTATAAGGATATACACTTACAGGCAACCGAAATCCCTGTATTGCCCTATACAATCTGTTCATCTGTGATAAACTTCCGGCACATGCTCAAAAAGAGCTTCACCAACCTAACATCCGGTCATTAACTGCTGACACAAATCTTGTTAATATATTCTGTAAATCTTTCCTTATAGTTATCTCCCACCGGTATATATATATTCTTATTGAAAATGATGCGTAACCGGGAAACTTCGGTTATTTTCCGAAGATTGACGATATAAGACCGATGTACCCTCATGAACATCTCCTGTGGTAAGCGTTCTTCCAGTTTTCTCATACTCAGCAAAGTCACTACGGGCTTATCCGCCGTATCAGTATAGATGCGTACATACTCACTCATACCTTCTATATAGCAAATGTCTGCCACATTGATGCGGATAATCTTATATTCGGACTTAACGAACAATGAACCGTCCTTTTCCAATAAATCAGTTTCCGTCCCTCCCCCGTTATCTTGCAAATGATACTCAAATTGCCGACGTGCCTTATCGGCTGCTTTCAGCAGATCCTGAAATTCAAATGGCTTCAGCAGATAGTCGACTGCATCTACCTTAAACCCCTCGACGGCATATTCCGGATAAGCGGTTGTAAACACAATCAGGGGCTTCACCACTAACGAACGCACCAGATCGAGCCCGTTCAGATCGGGCATGTGAATATCGACAAACATCAGGTCGACCTCTTCTTCCGACAACACCACTGCATGGCACTGAATGCATCCTGGCACGAGGCTATCAGTTGCAGGAAAGGGACACGGGCTATATAGCCCGTCAATTGCTCGAGCGCCAAGGGCTCGTCATCAACAGCAATGCATTTGATCATAATAACGGAATAATTAGTAAAACATTAAAACTATCGTCACGTTCGTTGATAGATAAAGTATAATCTTGTCCGAATAGCAGCCTCAGCCGCTTGCGGATATTCTCCAACCCGATGCCGTGGTGTTGTTCCACAGATCGCCCGTGGTTGCTGTTCGAACAACGAAAGGCAAGTCTGCCATCCTCGACAGACATAAAAACCCGGATAAACGACTCTTCCTGATAACTTACTCCATGTTTGAAGGCATTCTCGACAAAAGAGATAAAAAGCAAAGGAGGAATTTGCACCTCCGGCACCTCATCGGGCATACAGCATTCGATCCGGACTCTCCCGGTATACCTCAATTTCATCAAGGCAATATAATTGTCCAAAAACTGTATCTCGCGTGAAAGCAAAATCGTCCGGTTGCTGGCTTCATAAAGCACATAACGCATCAGTTTGGAAAGTTCGACAATAGTACGTTTTGCCTTGCCGGCATCCATATCGACCAACGCATGTATGTTATTAAGGGTATTCATAAAAAAATGCGGATTTATCTGATACTTCAGATACTGCAACTCCGATTGCAAATGCTGGTGTTCCAACTCTTTCAATGCTTCTTCATCACGCATCGACTTGAACAAGAGTTTGATAGCCACATTAATGCCTACCACGAGCAATGCCAGTGAAAGTCGTCCGAGAAAATACCCCGGAAGAGGATGCGGGCCCCGCCAGCGCATATCAAGCTCCTGTTTCGGCAAAAGGAGCAGTGACGAATGCTCCGGAAATGTATTGGGAAACTCCCTCTCCCTATCCGGTAACACCTTTCCTTCCGGATAGCGGCGGGGTTGCATCGGCATCAGATTCTGAAATTGTTTATGTTGAGGAGGATTGATAGAAGAATACAAAATAAAAAGCAGAGTCACGACTCCTGCTAATGAAAGTGCATAAGCCCAATACCGTTTCCGAAGTAACAGCCGGGGAGCCAGAAAATAGTTATTGACTACGAAAAGCAGAATGAAAGGCAGAGTCAGCAACCATGCCATCCGTATGGTCTGCCAACTAAACGTATGTACCGGGCTAATGGAAGCAAACAGATAATCACCCACCAACGGCACAGAGATAACCGTCAGCCAAATGACGAGATAAACCATCTGCTCCAGTAACTTCTGCTTATTAATTTGTTTCATACTCCAAAAAGTTCGTCTTGAATGTCTGTTTACAAAAATACCTCCTTTGTCCTACCCTGCAAAAGAAGTCGACCAAGAGGGCTCTTTGACGATAAAGTCGCCTGCAAAGGAAATAGAATCAACGAACAGAGGATTTTAACAGTAATTATCTATCTTTGCAGCCCGAAAAGATACCTATCAGCAATATGAAGAAAATATGGATACTTGCAGTCCTGACCATCTGTTCGGTTGCAACACAGGCACAAGAAGTTTTTATCAATGCAGACCTTGTCAGCAGCTACATCTGGCGTGGAATGAAGAATGGAAATGCTTCCGTACAACCCACTTTGGGTGTAGAGTGGAAAGGATGGACCTTATCAGCATGGGGATCGACAGAATTCAGAAATGAAAACAATGAAATAGACCTTACACTGGAATACGAATATAAAAATCTGCAACTGTGTCTCAACAACTATTTCTATCAAAGCGAAGACGAGCCTTTCAAATACTTTCACTATACTCCCCGAACTACGGGACATACTTTTGAGGCAGGAGCCGTCTACACAGTCAGTGAACGTTTCTTTATCCATAGGCTGGTACACCACCTTGCCGGAAATGACTATCGGGAGAATGAGGAGCGTGCCTGGTCCAGTTATTGTGAATTCAGTTACCCATTCACAGTAAAGGAGTAGACTTGGCCGTCGAAGCAGGATTTCACTCCGTGGGAAGGAGAATACGCAGACAAACTGAATGTAGTCAATGTCGGACTTTCGGCTACCAAGACCTTGAATATTTCCTCCGGATTTACTCCGGCCATCTTTGGCAAACTGATAGCAAACCCTTACGAGAACCGGTTCTACTTCGTTTTCGGGATAAGTTTATAGCATGCTATCCAATCTATCATTTATTTATCCATCCAAGCAGTCACAATCTTAAAAAGTGAACTCACTACCAAGTAGCTAATACCGGACAAACGTCTGACAAAACAGCACAGATAAGAGAGCAGAGGAAGAAGTAACGCCTACAAAAGAAAGATATAGATAAAATTAATATAATAAATCCAGCTCTTCTTTTATAAAAATATTGAATATTTTATTCGAAATCATCTCTTCATTCTTCAATAAGCCTATAACGTCTCTCTTACGCAACAAACCCTGATTCACATTAGACTTAAATTCATAGATCATTATATTACAATACATTAAGTACAAATCAAATGACATAAAGCAGATTATTCCTGGCAGAACTATAACCAAACTAATTGATTTTAAAGAAATAGATTTTATAATGTATTAAAAAAGAACAGAATATTTTTTGTTTTTTAGATTAACAACGTTGCAAATATAGCGATTATTTTAAAAATAGATAATAATCCCAAAAGTTTTTTTCATTCCAAGGCAATATTCCTTTCTCTTCTTACTCCTTCCGGAAACCAATCAAGAGAAGTACACTGAACCAAGTACAAAGGGTAGACAGAGAGGACTTCAGAAATTTCTGTTTTTGTCATAAAACACTAAATACCAAACACAATGCTAAACCAATCAGTAGAACAACAGGCTATTTCCATCTCTTACTCCCTGCCTATAAAGTCCTTCATTATAAATACAGAGCAGTGATAAAGTATATATATCCGGTGATAATAAGGGAATTACATTTCACCAAGTTCTGCCAGAACTAATCCATTTTTAAAGAAATAAGAAAGGATAATCAACAAGAAAGGAAGAATGTAAAAGAACCAAACAAAACCTTTATTATTAACCCAAAACAAAATTGTTATGTTAAAAATCACTAGACAAGTTACTCTGCTCTTGCTCGCCGGTGCATTAAGCTTCCCAGCTTATTCGTATGCAACGCAAGCAACAGAAGTATTGGTTCCTGAAGTTACTCAAGAAAAAGTGACAGGAACAGTTGAAGATGCATTGGGTCCGGTTATTGGTGCCAGTGTCATGGTAAAAGGCACGACCAATGGTGTCATTACGGACTTAGAAGGTAAATTCTCGCTGAATGATGTGAAAAAAGGAGATATTATTGTAATATCTTACATCGGATACGTTACACAAGAAATACCTTATACAGGAAAACCTATTCAAGTGAAACTTGCCGAAGACAGCAAGGCTTTGGAAGAAGTAGTGGTAGTCGGTTATGCCACCGTAAAAAAAGCCAACCTGACCGGAGCAGTGTCGGCCGTAGATGGTAAAGTGTTGGAAGATCGCCCGATTGTCAACCTCGGACAAGGTTTGCAAGGTGCCATTCCTAACTTAAATGTAACCACCAGCGGACGGCCCGGGCAAGGTTCAAGTTTCAATATCCGTGGTACTACTGCCATGAGTGGAAGTTCACCATTGGTATTGGTTGACGGTGTAGAAATGGACCCGAACCTGATTAACCCGCAAGACGTGAAAAGTGTTTCCGTATTGAAAGATGCCGCGTCTGCTTCCATCTATGGTGCACGTGCAGCTTATGGTGTCGTATTGATTACCACCAAAGGAGGCCGTAAAGACCAGCCGACACAAGTATCGTTCGATGCATCGGTTTCATTCAACGGCCCTACTACCCGCCCAACATATATGAACTCCATGCAATATGCTACCTGGATGAACACTGCGCAACAGAACACCGTGGGACGCGACTATTTCGATGCTGAGTGGATGCAGCATATCGAAGCCTACTATAAAGATCCGGTGAACAATTCTCCGGTATTTATCCATTCGGACCCGAGTATCAGTAAAAACGGCACCAAATACACGTATGCCGGCAATACAAACTGGATGAAAGAATTGTATAAAAAGAACTATCCCGTCCAGAAGTATAATGTCAATATCAGCGGAGGTGGAAAGAAGGCAACTTACTACACATCCTTAGGATATACCGACCAGGGATCACTGATTCGTTTCGGTAACGAACAGTTCAAGAAGTTCAATGTGATGAACAACATCAATTATGACGTGAACGACTGGTTACACCTCTCGATGAAGACAAGTTTTAACCGCACCAAACTGAGAGGACTGAATCAGGACAATGTACATGGTGATAACTTTATGGGAGGTGATACCCGTCCTATCATGCCGGTGAAACATCCGGACGGCAACTGGGCAGGACAAGGTGACTTTACCAATTTTCCTGCTATCCTTGAAGATGGCGGTAGCCGGCTCACCAACAAGAATGACCTTTGGAACACGATCACGATGAAACTGACCCCAATCAAAGGAATGAGCATCAACATGGACTACACGTTCAATTACTACAGTGAAAACAATAAGGTTCACATGAAGTCATTTGACGAATATGGAGCCAATGGACAATTCCTGCAAACTTTTGCATGGACGAATCCGAATTCTGTGTCACAATCACAAGCCAACGATACATACAATGCTTTCAACTTCTTCGGTGATTACGAAAAAACATTGGGTAAACATTACCTGAAAGGAATGATCGGTTATAATCAGGAAAGCAAACATACTACCGGATTCAATGCCGGACGCGAACAGCTGATCTCAAACGATCTGGGATCTTTAAGTTATGCTACAGGAGACCGCTGGGTAGGCAGCAGTGATAACTCCTGGGCTACACGAAGCGGTTTCTTCCGCATCAACTACGGATATGACGAGCGCTATTTACTGGAAGTAAACGGCCGTTACGACCTCTCTTCCAAATTTCCCAAGCACGACCGTGCCGTATTCAACCCTTCGTTCTCTGCAGCTTGGAGACTCTCTAACGAAAGTTGGTTCAAGAGCTGGACAAACAGTTTCTTCGACGAACTGAAAATCAGAGGATCTTATGGTAGCCTAGGCAACCAGGCACTCAATAATGGCTGGTATGCTTATCTTTCTAACTATAGTACGGGACAGATCAGCTGGATCATGGGCAGCAACCAACCACAGTATGTGGTTCCCGGCGGCCTCGTCAGCTCGTCCATCACTTGGGAAACCGTTACACAGTGGGACCTGGGACTTGACTTCAACTTCCTGAACAGCCGATTGAAAGGTGCTTTCGATTACTATCAAAGACGTACGTCCGATATTCTTGCCGCAGGTAAAATTCTACCGGGCGTTCTGGGTGCGAACGAACCTCAGGAAAATGCAGCCGAGTCATTGACAAAGGGTTGGGAATTTGAGATCAGCTGGAATGATCAGCTGGCCAACGGATTCCACTATACAGTTGGGTTCAATCTGTCCGACTATCAATCGGAAGTTACCAAGTTCGATAACGAATCGAAAGAATTGGGCAACTGGTATGTAGGTCAGAAACAGGGTGAGATCTGGGGGTATGAAACCTATGGTTTATTCCAGTCCGAACAGGAAATAGCCGGAGCAGCCAATCAGGACAAAGTATCGGGAGGTATCAAACTGATGCCCGGTGACATCCGTTTTGTAGACCGTAACAACGACGGCGTTATCGACTGGGGTGACAACACCGTAGATAATCCGGGTGATAAGAAAATCATCGGCAACAGCACTCCGCGCTATCATTACGGCATCAACCTGGGAGCCGACTGGAAAGGTTTCGACCTAGGTATCTTCTTCCAGGGAGTGGGCAAACGTGACCTCTATCTACCGGGAACTTCATTCCGAAGCCACTACGGAAGCGAATGGCAAGTACCTTCAGCCTACAACAACGATTACTGGACAGAAGAAAATACGGGAGCATATTTCCCCCGTGCGCGTTTCAATGGTGGTTCTGCCATCAACCAAGCCCAGACACGCTATATGGTAGATGCATCTTACTGCCGACTGAAGTCAGTCAGCATCGGTTATACATTGCCTAAAGTACTGACTCAAAAGGCTTCTATCGAAAAGATACGTATCTATTTCACCGGTGAAAACCTTTTCACTATTTCAGATACCCCCGACGGACTCGATCCGGAATTGGATAACCCATACACATATCCGATGCAAAGATCATTATCTGTTGGTTTAAGTCTCACATTCTAAATACAAAGCATCTTATGAAAATCAAATATCTATTCTACATCGGAGTGGCAACACTCGCCCTATCGGGTTGTAATGACGGTTTCCTGGAAAGAGCCCCGGAAGCGATCAATGACAAAACCTTCTGGAATACCACAGGAGACTTAGAAACGTATGCCAATCAATTCTACAGTTATCTGCCCGGAGGTGTAACCTCGATAGCAGACGGTGAAAGTGACAATCAGGTGCCCAACAGTATTCCTCAGTTCTTCTGGAATCAGTTGAGCACCCCTGCGGAAGCAGCTAGTTGGTGTAATTGGAGTAAAGGCGGATGGCAACCGATCCGGCTAGTCAACTATTTCCTGACTCACTATCAGACCGTAAGCGGTAAGGAGTCGGAAATCAACCAGTATGTAGCAGAAGTCCGCTTCTTTAAGGCAATGCAATATGCCGGACTGATGAGAACATTCGGTGATATCCCCTGGTTGGATAAAGATATGGGTACAGGCGACACGGATATTCTTTACGGTCCGAAACTAAAACGTTATGAAGTGATGGATAAAATCATTGAAGAGTTTGATTTTGCCATCCAATGGTTGCCCGAAAAACCGGCTACCGGACGTATAGGGAAAGATGTAGCACGCCAACTGAAAGCCAGAACTTGCCTGCACGAAGGTACATACTATAAGTATCATACCGAATTGGGATGGGCAGACAAAGCTGACCGCCTGCTGAAAATGGCTGCTGATGAAACAGATGCAATCATGGCAACCGGTAAATACGAAATCTATAACACCGGACATCCGGAAAAAGACTATTATGACGTATTTGTGATGGAAGACAAAACGAATCTGAAAGAGGCCATTCTCCCGGTCACCTATCTGGATGGTAAAAGAAAACATGGCATGAGCCGTACGCTGGCAGAAGCAAACACAGGTTTCTCAAAAGATTTTGTAGAAAGCTATCTGTGCCTAAATGGTAAACCCATTACAGGAAACGACCAGTATAAAGGGGATACCAATATGAAGGATGAAACGACCGACCGCGATCCGCGCCTGAAGCAAACCATTCTGACTTGGGACTTTCCGACACGAGTAACTGTAGCCACCAATGACAGTACATACATCGAGAAAGAAGAAGACTTCATTTCACAATACTGCCTGACCGGATATAAATCCATCAAATACTTCATACCGACAGACAAAGCTTTCGAAGCAAACAATAATACTTATGACGGCATTGCCTATCGCTATGCAGAAACCTTGCTGATAAACGCAGAGGCTAAAGCCGAGCTGGGAACGATTACGCAAGCGGATCTGAACAAAACCATCAACGTATTGCGTGACCGGGCGGGCATGCCGCACCTGACACTGGAAGTTGGTTTCACCGATCCCAACTGGCCGGCATGGGGATACAGCCTGACTCCGCTGTTACAAGAGATTCGCCGCGAACGCCGTATCGAGCTGGCCGGAGAGGGATTCCGTTGGGACGACCTGGCCCGTTGGAAAGCCGGTGCAATCTGTAACAACGTGAAGACATACATCGGAAAACGTGAGCCTTATAAAGAAGGCCAATACGCGATTGTATATCCTGCTTATACCAATGATAACTACTCTTATGAAGCCGGCAAGAGCCGCACCTGGAATGACAGACTCTACTTGCGTCCGATACCGACCGGGGAACTTCAGAGAAATGATAACCTTCTCCCGCAAAATCCGGGATGGGAATAATTGCTTTTTAGTTAGTCCCCGGAACGAGTTTCCGGGGATTTTTTTATCTTTGCACCATTAACCCTTTTAACATATCATGAAAATAAACAAACTACTGTATGCCGGAGCCGCCCTGACCCTACTTGGCGCCTGCGCTCCAGCTGTGAAAGCTCCCGAAGCCATCTTACCCGTTCCCGAAGAGAAACAAGTAGACTGGCAGAAAATGGAAACGTATGCTTTCGTTCACTTTGGTCTGAACACCTTCAACGACCGGGAATGGGGATACGGCGATTCGGAACCGAAAACGTTCAATCCAACCAAACTGGACTGTGAACAATGGGTGAAAACGTTTGTCGAATCAGGCATGAAGGGTGTGATCCTCACCGCCAAGCATCATGACGGTTTCTGCCTGTGGCCCACCCAATTGACGGAGTATTGCATCCGCAATACTCCTTATAAAGACGGAAAAGGGGACATCGTCGGCGAGCTGGCTGCCGCTTGTAAGAAATATGGCATCAAGTTCGCTGTTTACCTCTCTCCATGGGACAGGCACCAGGCCAATTACGGCACACCGGAATACGTAGATTACTTCCATAAACAACTGACTGAATTGATGACCAACTACGGTGAAGTATTCGAAGTATGGTTTGACGGGGCCAACGGAGGTGACGGATGGTATGGCGGAGCCAAAGACAGCCGTACTATTGATCGTAAGACCTACTACAATTATCCGCGAATTTACGAAATACTGGACAAGCTTCAGCCACAAGCTATCGTCTTCTCCGACGGAGGTCCCGGTTGCCGTTGGGTGGGTAATGAAAACGGATTTGCCGGAGCCACCAACTGGTCATTCCTGCGTGCAGGTGAAGTGTATCCGGGTTATCCGAAATATCGCGAACTGCAATACGGACATGCCGACGGCAACCAATGGGTACCGGCAGAATGTGACGTCTCCATCCGTCCGGGATGGTTCTATCATCCGGAAGAAGACGACCGGGTAAAAACCGTAGAGCAATTAACGGACCTTTATTACCGGAGCGTGGGACACAACGCCACCCTCCTGCTTAACTTCCCCGTTGACCGCGACGGTCTGATCCACCCGATCGATTCGGCCAATGCAGTAAACTTCCACAAGAATGTACAAAAGCAGTTGGCACACAATCTGCTTGCCGGCATCCGTCCCAAAGCCTCGGATGAACGAGGAGGACAATTCTCTGCCAAAGCCGCAACAGACGAAAGCTGGGATACTTACTGGGCTACCAATGACGGTGTGACTGCCGCAGATATAGAGTTCGACTTTCCGAAAACAGAGAAGGTCAACCGTATGATGATCCAGGAATATATCCCGTTGGGACAACGTGTCAAATCGTTCATCGTGGAATATGATAAAGACGGGAAATGGCTTCCGGTCAAACTCAATGAAGAGACTACCACCGTGGGCTACAAACGTTTATTGCGCTTTGAAACCGTTTCGACCGATAAACTCCGCATACGTTTCACTGATGCACGTGCCTGCCTTTGTATCAATAATATAGAGGCCTATTATGCAGGTGAAACAGCCGACACATTCACCGTGGAAGCAAAAGAATTGAAAAGTTATCCGTTTACACTTGTCGGAGTGCCCGAAGAAGAAACTAAAAAATGCATGGATAAAGACAAGAACACCACTGCTTTGTCGAGGGAGATGCATTGGTGATCGATCTGGGAGAAGAACGTACCATCACCTCTTTCCATTATCTACCGGATCAGAGTGAATACAACAAAGGATTGATTTCCTCTTATGAACTATCTGTGGGTACCGAAGCAAATGCGGTAAACCGGATAGTAGCCCAAGGAGAATTCTCAAATATTAAAAACAATCCGATTCTACAGTCCGTCTACTTCACTCCGGTGAAAGCACGATACCTCTCTCTGAAACCGACCAAAATGGTAACTGAAGGAGAAACTATGGGATTTGCAGAAATAGGAATCCAATAACAACATTATTCCGGAGGTATGCCGGAAGTTTTCATAAATCTGAGGCATACCTCCAATATTCTACTCTTTCCCTCTTTTCTCAATAGATACCTTATAAGAAAGATCGTACCGGCGGGCAAGAAAGCTACTGACCTACTCCGACAACGAAGATTTTATCAATAAAACATTCCCGAATTAAAAGATCTGAAAGTTGACGATAACCCTGTATTCATGATCGTAAGACCCCGACAAGTTGCTCAGAATCCTTAAACTTGTGCATTTTTCAGATAGATTTCTTGTCAGAACCAAGCGTTTGCTTAAATTTGCAGGCTGATAGTTAACCGGATAGTGAATAGCAAGAACCTTACTACTGACTACTGGCTGCTAACTTGTAGAAATACTAATACTAAAATTAATAACATGAGTTTGAAAATTGTTGTATTGGCAAAACAAGTTCCCGACACACGAAACGTTGGGAAAGATGCCATGAAAGCCGACGGAACTATTAACCGTGCGGCACTCCCTGCCATCTTCAACCCCGAAGACCTGAATGCTCTAGAACAGGCTCTCCGACTGAAAGATGCTCACCCAGGCTCTACCGTTACCATCCTGACCATGGGACCGGGACGTGCAGCTGACATTATTCGTGAAGGACTTTTCCGTGGTGCCGATAACGGTTATTTGCTGACAGACCGTGCTTTTGCCGGTGCTGATACGCTGGCTACTTCGTACGCTCTGGCAACAGCCATCAAGAAAATAGGTGAATATGACATCATCATCGGCGGTCGTCAGGCTATCGATGGAGATACGGCACAGGTAGGACCGCAGGTTGCAGAAAAGCTGGGACTGACTCAGATTACGTATGCCGAAGAGATCCTGAAAGTAGGTGACGGAAGCATCACCGTAAAACGCCACATCGATGGCGGTGTGGAAACAGTAGAAGGACCCTTGCCCATCGTTATCACTGTCAACGGAAGTGCAGCTCCCTGCCGCCCGCGCAATGCTAAACTGGTTCAGAAGTACAAACACGCCAAAACCATTACCGAGAAGCAACAGGGTAACCTGGACTACACCGATCTGTACGACACCCGTGACTACCTGAATCTGGTGGAATGGAGCGTAGCAGACGTAAACGGTGATCTGAAACAATGCGGCCTCAGCGGTTCGCCGACAAAGGTAAAAGCGATCCAGAACATCGTGTTCCAAGCGAAAGAGAGTAAAACCATCAGCGGCAGCGATCGTGAAGTGGAAGAACTGATTGTTGAACTGTTGGAGAACCACACTATTGGATAAGAGGAGAGAAAAGATATGAATAACTTATTTGTATATTGCGAAATAGAAGACGGCATCGTCGCAGACGTAAGCCTCGAACTTCTGACAAAAGGACGCTCGTTAGCCAATCAGTTGGGTTGCCAGCTCGAAGCAGTCGTTGCCGGAACCGGACTTAAAGATATTGAAAAACAGATCCTCCCGTACGGAGTAGACAAACTCCATGTATTCGACGGTGAAGGACTCTATCCTTATACTTCACTCCCCCACACTTCAATCCTGGTCAATCTGTTCAAAGAAGAACAACCGCAAATCTGCCTGATGGGTGCAACCGTTATCGGTCGTGACCTCGGTCCGCGCGTATCCTCAGCCCTGACCAGTGGTCTGACAGCCGACTGTACATCATTGGAAATAGGCGATCACGAAGATAAGAAAGAAGGCAAGGTCTACAAGAACCTGCTTTATCAGATTCGTCCTGCATTCGGTGGCAACATCGTTGCTACCATTGTCAACCCCGAACACCGTCCTCAAATGGCAACCGTTCGCGAAGGAGTGATGAAAAAAGCCATTCTGGCAGCAGACTACAAAGGTGAAGTAATCCATCATGATGTGAAGAAATATGTAGCCGACACCGATTACGTAGTAAAAGTCATCGAACGTCATGTAGAAAAAGCAAAGAACAACCTGAAGGGTTCTCCCATCATCATCGCCGGTGGTTATGGTGTAGGTTCGAAAGAAAACTTCAACTTGCTGTTTGATCTTGCAAAGGTATTAAACGCAGAAGTAGGTGCCAGCCGTGCAGCCGTAGACGCAGGTTTCGTTGAGCACGACCGCCAGATCGGACAGACCGGTGTTACGGTACGTCCCAAACTCTATATTGCCTGCGGTATCTCCGGACAGATTCAGCACATCGCCGGTATGCAGGAAAGCGGTATCATCATCTCTATCAACAACGATCCGTCAGCTCCGATCAATACGATTGCAGACTATGTAATCAACGGAACCATCGAAGAAGTTGTACCGAAGATGATTAAGTATTATAAACAAAACAGTAAGTAAGAAATGGCTAACTTTTATTTAGATACTCCGGAACTCAAGCATCACTTGAACCATCCGTTGATGAAGAGAATTGTTGAGCTGAAAGAGCGCAACTATGCTGATAAAGATAAATTCGACTATGCTCCGGTAGACTTCGAAGACGCAATGGACAGCTACGACAAAGTGCTGGAAATTGTAGGAGAAATCTGTGGTGACATCATCGCTCCCAATGCAGAAGGTGTCGATCATGAAGGCCCGGTCTGCGCCGACAATCGTGTGACCTATGCCAGCGGGACTACCCGGAACCTGGATGCCTGCCGCAAAGCAGGGCTGATGGGCATGGCTATGCCCCGCCGTTTTGGAGGCTTGAACTTCCCGATCACTCCGTACATTATGGCTGCCGATATCGTGGCCGCAGTGATGCCGGTTTCGAGAACCTGTGGGGATTGCAGGATTGTGCTGAAACCATTTACGAATTTGCCAACGAAGAACAGAAGCAACGTTATATCACCCGCGTATGCCAGGGTGAAACTATGTCAATGGACCTGACGGAACCGGATGCAGGTTCCGACCTCCAGTCTGTCATGTTGAAAGCCACTTACAGTGAAAAAGACCAATGCTGGTATCTGAACGGAGTGAAACGCTTCATCACAAACGGTGATGCCGATATTCACCTCGTACTGGCACGTTCGGAAGAAGGAACACACGACGGACGCGGTCTTTCCATGTTCATCTACGACAAGCGCAATGGTGGAGTAAACGTACGCCGTATTGAGAACAAAATGGGTATCAAAGGCTCTCCTACCTGCGAGTTGGTATATAAAAATGCCAAGGCCGAACTTTGCGGTGACCGCAAACTGGGTCTGATCAAATATGTAATGGCGTTGATGAACGGTGCCCGCCTGGGTATTGCCGCTCAGTCGGTAGGATTGTCACAGGCTGCTTACAATGAAGCTCTGGCTTATGCCAAAGATCGTAAACAGTTCGGTAAGGCAATCATCGAATTCCCCGCCGTGGCCGAAATACTTTCTCTGATGAAAGCCAAACTGGATGCTTCCCGTTCACTGTTGTACGAGACAGCCCGTTTCGTAGACGTTTACAAAGCACTGGACGACATTGCCAAGGAGCGCAAACTGACTCCGGAAGAACGTGCCGAACAGAAAACATTCGCTAAACTGGCTGACGCCTTCACCCCGCTGGGCAAAGGCATGGGCAGTGAGTTTGCCAACCAGAACGCTTACGACTGTATTCAGATTCACGGCGGTTCGGGCTTTATGAAAGATTATGCCTGCGAACGTATTTACCGTGATTCACGTATCACTTCCATTTACGAGGGTACCACTCAGTTGCAGGTTGTGGCCGCCATCCGTTATGTAACGACCGGCGCTTACCTGGCCCGTATCCAGGAATACGAGAATATGCCGGTAGCTCCCGAACTGGAAGGCTTACAGAACCGTCTGAAAAGCATGGCAAGCAAATACGCGGCTTGTGTGACTCAAATCACAGAGGCAAAAGATCAGGAACTGCTCGACTTCTGTGCACGCCGCCTCGTAGAAATGGCAGCTCACATCATCATGGGTCACCTGATGGTACAGGACGCTTCAAAGAGCGATCTGTTCTCTGAATCGGCTCAAGTATATGTACGCTATGCAGAAGCTGAAGTAGAAAAACATATCAACTTTATCCGCAAATTCGATAAAGACGATCTGGCTTACTACAGAAAGTAAAGAGTTTACTCCAATACTAAAAAAGGGATTCGGACGACCGGATCCCTTTTCTTTTTGCATTACGGGAGGGCAACAAGGCATTTTATCCTCCGAAAATACCCAATTAATGTCAAATGATTTGGCTATGTGGCTGGTTTTTACGAATATTGCAACAAAATTAAAGAGATACCGGATTACGGCTCAATATGACACGAAAAACTTCAGTAAATAATCTATTAAAAGAAAAACAATTATGCGGAAAATCACATTAGGTCTGATACTATGCAGCATGGTTACGCTCTGCTTTGCCGGTCAACGACCTTTAGAGGGATTTAAGTATGCCTCGGAAAAAGCCCCGGTGGGCAATGAATGGGAATCACCGGAGAACATTGCACTCAACAAAGAACAACCACGAGCCTGGTTCTTTTCCTTCCAGGATGTGGAAAGCGCACGCAAAGTGTTACCGGAGAACAGTAAATACTGGTTGTCACTGAATGGTGACTGGAAATTCAATTGGGCACCCGATCCGGATTCTCGCCCCAAAGATTTTTATCAGACTACTTTCGATGTTTCGGGCTGGGACAACATTCCCGTCCCTTCAAGCTGGAATATCTATGGTATCCAGAAAGACGGTAGCCTGAAATACGGAGTACCTATCTATGTGAACCAACCTGTCATTTTCATGCACAAAGTGAAAGTAGACGACTGGCGCGGAGGTGTGATGCGTACTCCTCCCACTAACTGGACTACTTATAAATACCGTAACGAAGTGGGTTCCTACCGTCGCGACTTCGACATCCCCCAAGATTGGGACGGTCGTGAAGTATTTATCAACTTCGACGGTGTGGACTCTTTCTTCTACCTCTGGATCAACGGCCAGTACGTAGGTTTCTCAAAAAACTCACGCAATACGGCCAGTTTCAACATCACCCCCTATCTGCAAAAAGGAAAGAACACCGTTGCTGCCGAAGTATACCGCAGTTCAGACGGCTCGTTCCTCGAAGCACAGGATATGTTCCGCTTACCGGGTATCTTCCGTACCGTAGCTCTCTACTCTACTCCGAAAGTACAGGTACGTGACCTCGTGGTAATCCCCGACCTGGACGAGACATACACCAACGGTTCGTTGGCCATCAGCGCCGACATCCGCAACTTTGGCAAGAAAGCAGCCAAAGGATACCAGATGGCGTATACACTATATGCTAATAAACTGTACTCGGATGAAAACACTCCGGTTGCCAATGCCGTTGCTTCGGCCACTGTGAATCTGGTGAACCCGAACGAAACCGTAGAAGCGGAAAAAGCGATCATGAACGTACAGTCCCCCAACAAATGGTCGGCTGAATTCCCCCACCTCTACACACTCGTTGCAGAACTGAAAGACAAGAAAGGTAAAACAATAGAAACCGTTTCGACTACCGTAGGTTTCCGCAAAGTGGAAATCAAAGATACTCCTGCTTCTGCTGACGAATTCGGACTGGCAGGCCGCTATTACTACGTAAACGGCAAAACCGTAAAACTGAAAGGTGTCAACCGCCACGAATCAAATCCGGCTGTGGGACATGCCATCACCCGTGAAATGATGGAGAAAGAGGTTATGCTGATGAAACGTGCCAACATCAATCACGTACGTAACTCCCACTATCCGGACGATCCGTACTGGTACTATCTGTGCAACAAATACGGACTCTACCTGGAAGATGAAGCCAACATCGAATCTCACGAGTATTATTACGGAGCCGCTTCCCTGTCTCATCCGGTGGAATGGAAAAACGCCCATGTAGCCCGTGTGATGGAAATGGTTCATGCCAACGTAAACAATCCTTCGATTGTCATCTGGTCATTAGGCAACGAAGCCGGACCGGGAAAGAACTTCGTAGCAGCTTACGATGCACTGAAAGCATTCGACCTCTCACGCCCTGTTCAGTATGAACGTAACAACGATATCGTCGATATGGGTTCCAACCAGTATCCTTCCATCGGCTGGATGCGCGGTGCTGTGAAAGGCAACTATGACATCAAATATCCGTTCCACGTTTCGGAATATGCTCACTCTATGGGTAACGCCTGCGGCAACCTGGTGGACTACTGGGAAGCTATCGAATCGACCAACTTCTTCTGCGGCGGCGCAATCTGGGACTGGGTAGACCAATCGATGTACAACTATGACAAGAAAACCGGTGAACGCTACCTGGCTTATGGCGGTGATTTCGGCGATACTCCGAACGACGGTCAATTCGTTATGAACGGTATCGTATTCGGCGATCTGGAACCGAAACCTCAGTATTATGAAGTGAAAAAGGTATACCAGCACATCGACGTGAAGGCTATCGATGTAGAAAAAGGCCGGTTTGAAGTGTTCAACAAGTATTACTTCAAGAACCTTTCGGACTATGATGTGAAATGGTCACTCTACGAAAACGGCAAAGAAGCACAATCGGGCCTATTGAGCATAGGCGAAGTAGCTCCGCGTACCCGTACGCAGATCACTGTTCCTTATCAGTTCAGTAAGCTGAAAGCCGATTCGGAATATTTCGTGAAGATTCAATTCCTGCTGAAAGACAACATGCCTTGGGCTGACAAGAACTTCGCACAAGCAGAAGAACAGATACTTGTGAAAGAGGCTACCGCACGTCCTTCTATCGCCACCGTAGCAGCCGAGGGCGACAAACCGGAAGTGATGATGACTAAAGCAAGCGATATCATTACCATCAAAGGCAATGGTTACACAGCTCAGTTCGATATCAAGACAGGTACTATCTACAGTCTGACATACGGAAACGAGAAGGTGATTACTGACGGCAACGGTCCGAAGCTGGATGCGCTCCGTGCTTTCACCAATAACGATAACTGGTTCTATTCTCAGTGGTTTGATAATGGTTTGCACAACCTGAAGCATTCAGCTACCGGGTTCAATATGACTACCAAAGAAGATGGTACAGTCGTATTGTCATTCACAGTACAGTCTCAGGCTCCTAATGCAGCCAAGATTCTGGGTGGAACAAGCTCGGGCAAGAACAAGATTGAGGAACTGACAGACAAGAAGTTTGGCAGCAGTGACTTCAAGTTTACTACCAACCAGGTATGGACAGTCTACAAAGACGGTTCTATCGAACTGGAAGCAAGCATCACCTCCAATCAGCCGAGTCTCGTATTGCCTCGTCTGGGATACATGGTACGTGTGCCTCAGCAATATGCCAACTTTACTTACTACGGACGCGGTCCTATCGACAACTACGCCGACCGTAAAGTAGGACAGTTCATCGAGCAACATAAGAATACGGTTGCCGGAGAGTTCGTCAACTTCCCCAAACCGCAAGATATGGGTAATCACGAAGACGTACGCTGGTGTGCCCTGACCAACAATGCAGGCAACGGTGCCGTGTTTATAGCTACCGACCGTTTGTCGGCTTCGGCTCTGCCTTACTCTGCACTCGACCTGATTCTGGCTTCACATCCGTATCAGTTACCGAAAGCCGGTGATACTTATCTTCACCTGGATGCAGCCGTAACCGGCCTGGGTGGTAACAGCTGCGGTCAAGGCGCCCGTTGGAGCAAGACCGTGTCTTCGCCAGCCATCACAACACAGGTTTCATTATCCGCCCCGCAGGTAAAGACCTGACTGTAACAGCCAATGTAGCCCCGCCGGAGAGATGCCGTTGTCCATAACCCGCAACCGTGCCGGTGTGGTATCTGTATCATCACAGAAAAAAGACGCCGTTATCCTTTATACAGTAGATAAGAGTAAATCCAAAACTTATACCGAACCGATCGCACTACGCAATGGCGGTACGGTGACTGCCTGGTTCAAAGATGCACCTTTCATCAAGGCAAGCATGACATTCGACAAGATCGAAAGCATCCAGACAGAAGTAATCTACGCAAGTAGCGAAGAATCGGACGGAGGCGAAGCCAAGAACCTGACAGACGGTGATCCGAATACCATCTGGCACACCATGTTCTCTGTAACGGTGGCTAAACACCCGCATTGGGTAGACCTGGATGCCGGCGAAGTGAAAACAATCAAAGGTTTCACTTACCTGCCCCGTCAGGACAGCAGCAACGGTAATGTGAAAGACTATACCATCCACGTAAGTATGGACGGTAAAGAATGGGGTGAACCTATCCTGAAAGGTACTTTCGCAAGAGACCTGAAAGAGAAGAAAGTAATGTTCGATAAACCTGTGAAAGCCCGTTATATCCGCTTCACCGCCTTGAGCGAACAACGCGGACAAGACTATGCTTCGGGTGCCGAACTGACTATCCTGGCTGAATAAGCACAGGCAAGCATAAAAAAACAGAGCCTTTATCAGGGCGGAACAGACACTCTGTCCGCCCTTGATAAAGGCTCTGTTTATATGATATAGAGGCTCCGGCCGAAACCATCGGGACCTCAGTATTTCAACACATGAAACAATCTTTTCACCAATCCTCCATAATGCCTTCTCTCTTAAAGACAATAAGCTGGTTCCGGAGCGAACTGATTTCCCTTCGCATGATTTCCATCCTTTCCAGCAAATGATGAATGGCATCGATACCTTCCATATTGATGGACAGGTCATAATACATACGGCTGTATCGTTCCACATCCGGAAGTTGCGACGCAAGCAGATAGTGCTCGCCTCCCTCGGTGCGTACCTCAATCAAGCCACCTTCCTCTAACAGGTCGATAAATGAAGGCTCAATATGACATTTGTGACAGTATTCACTGACAATTATTAATTCGGTCTGCATAGTGCTCTTTCATTATTAGTTCATACTCTGTTGTAACTCTCTGAACAGTTCTTTCTGCCTATCTGTCAGATTGGTAGGTATCTTGACTGAATAAGTGATGATCAAGTCGCCAAACTGTCCTTCTTTTTTATAAACGGGAAAACCTTTACCTTTCAGGCGCACTTTCGTTCCATTCTGGGTTTCGGGCTTTATCTTCAGTTTCACTTTACCTTCCAGTGTATCGATCACCTTCTCACCACCCAGTACGGCAGTATAAAGATCCATCTCCACATCCACATACAGGTCGTCTCCAAGACGCTTGAATACAGAGTCTTCGGCTATCTTGAAAGTGATATACAGGTCTCCTGCAGGGCCACCGTTGATGCCTTCGCCTCCGTATCCCTTCAACTTAATCACCTGTCCGTCGGCTACACCGGCCGGTATCGTAATACGAACCTGTTTGCCATTCACATTCAACACCTGTTTATGGGTTCGGGCCGCATCGCGAAGAGACAGGTGCAATTCTGCATTAAAATCTTGTCCTCGGAAGCCTGCATTGCCTCGTCCGCCTCCTCCTCTATGTCCGAACATAGATTCAAAGAAGTCCGAGAATCCTCCGGCATCACCACCCGAGAACCCCTCTCCATCGGACGAGTACCAATAAGAACCGCCGTCTCCGCCAAAGCCGGAGAATCCTCCTCCGCCTCCACCGGCATGCTGCCGCGCCTTCTTCTGCGCTTCGAATTCGTCCGCATGTTTCCAATGTTCGCCGTATTCGTCGTACTTTTTCCTTTTCTCCGGATCGCTCAATACTTCGTTAGCTTCATTAATCTCCTGAAACTTATCCTTAGCGCTTGGGTCATTAGGATTCAGGTCCGGATGATATTTACGGGCCAATTTACGGAAAGCCTTTTTAATATCATCCTGAGAAGCATTTTTGTCAACTCCGAGAATCTTGTAATAATCTATATAAGCCATGTTTTTATATATTTAAACCTCTATATTAAGTGTATACAAACAACACGCCAACCTGAGTTTTAGATTCAAATTTTAGCACAAATTAAGAGCCTATTTAGATTTTACCCGAATAAAATTTCATTGGAGCTTTATCGGTCCGCCTTGAGTTTCCTCTCGGTCTGTTCCACCGTTTGTATTCGTCACATAGCCCGGCTATACTCCTCACAAAACAAGAACATATCCTTGACAACAATACCGGGCCAGATCAAAACAGACCTTCAGGTCCATCCGGCAAATACTTCAAAAGAATGGTGAATCAAATTCAACGGACAGGGCTTTCGAGCAGCATATCCTCTCTGACAGGAAGACGGAACCAGAAGCAGGAACCCTTTCCTTCTCGAGTCTCCACTCCGATCGTTCCTCCCAACCGTTCGATAATCACCCGGCAGATGGCAAGTCCCAGTCCGGTACCTTTGATAAAAGTATTCAGTTTGACAAAACGCTCGAAAACCTTTCCCGCCTGATCGGCAGGGATGCCGATACCTGTATCCTTTACAAAGAAATAAAGTTCGTCCTTTTGCCTGGTCAGCCGATAGCCCAAAGTAATGGAACCTTCGGAAGTGAACTTCATTGCATTGTTCATCAAATTCATGATGACCTGTGACAAGCGCAAACGGTCGGTATTAATTACGCAACCGGGTTCTTTTTCAGTAAACATGATCTGCACCTCCGGGCGTTGATTCTTCTGCTGCATCTGTAAACAGATGTCTTCCATCAGTTCATTGATATCCGTCGGGGCATAAGAGAAATCCATTGTCCCCGCTTCTATTTTCGACAGGTCGAGAATATCATCTATCAATTGCAGTAAAAGCTCATTGTTCGAAGTGACAATCCGGATATACTCCTCCTTCTCTTCAACATCGTCCGTCTGGCAAATCAGATCGGAGAAACCGATGATGGCATTGAGCGGCGTACGTATTTCATGGCTCATATTGGCAAGGAACGCCGACTTCAGCCGATTGGACTCTTCGGCCTTCTCTTTGGCTTCCTGCAACATACGTTCTACTTTCAGTTTCTCAGTAATATCTTCAAAGCGTAGCAGTCCGCCGATAATTTCGTTTCCCGTATCATCATAAACGGGGGTGGCGGTGATCTCAAAGTCCACATGATCCACATGGGTGATGTGTCTCACGATCTTACCGGTACCGATAGCCTCCCGAAAAGCACATTTTCCGCACGGTTGGGTTCCCTGCCCCGTAGTCCGGTAGCAAACAGTGCCGGGAGTATAATGGCGTCCGGAAACCAGATTTTTAATATTACCGGTCTCTTCCCATTGCACCAGATAGTTCCGGTCGATATAAATCAATCCGAAATCAATGCTTCTCAAAGCCAGTTTTTGCTTACATACGGCTCCTTCCAACTGCTCTTTGGCAGCCAGCAGTTCTCTTTCGTACATTTTCAGCTGGGTGATTTCCCAACGGGCCACCAACAGCCATTTACCCAATTTACCCGAAGATATGATCGACTTCATCACAAGTGTATCGTGCACTTTTCCGTCAGCAGTGACATACCTCTCTTCCGCCTTATAAGGTATTCCGGCCCTGACAAGATCCTCATCTATCTTCCGGTACTGCTTCCCCCTTTCTTCACCAAAGATATCGACATCGGAGAAGCCGACGGCATCTTTGCGGCTGATGCCCGACTGTAACTCGGATTCTTTATTCCAGTAGGTATACTTGAATTGTTCCTGAATATCTTTCACCATGATAGGAAACGGGAGATTATCTAAAATATCAAACAGGAAACGACGATAGTCGTCATCAGCCGAAGCCGACTTACGAAGCAGGAAGTTCTGATAGAGCAGGAAGCAAACGGTCAGAAACAAAAGCAGGGATAATACATAAAGCCACAGACAGTCTGTTACTCCCGTCACCAATAGTAGTTGGATTGTCATAATTGCATGTTGTGATGAATCGACAGTAAATATAGATATTATTCTCCTACTTTCAACACAAAACACAACAAAAGTACCGAAAGGAAGCAAAGTTTCGAGATGCTGACACTTATCTATCCCAAGGTATCTCCCGAAATCAAACCATGCGGCAAATGTAAATGTGTCACAACTCGTATTCACTACAGATTACACAGATAAATATTATTGGTTATCAATCGATTAAAAATCGTTTTGTATAAATCCGTGTAATCTGTAGTGAATCCTGCTCCTTGCCGGATTGCACGTTAGCCCGGCATTTTCAACGTATCCCCATCTTTCCGAACATCTCAAAGTCCTCTTTACGTAACCCGATGTCATCGTACGAACGCGGCTCGTTGTGGTCGTTCAGGTAAAAACGGGGGAACTCTGTATAGGACGGACTGGCCACCGATAATGAATCGTTTACATAGGTGGTGGTCACCCCGGCCAGATCGAGTACCGAATGGAACACTACCCGGTTCGAAGCAACAGATTTGTGACGATTCTTCTGTAAAGCGTCCATATGCTCAGGATACTTCTCCCGATAGGTGTCCGAAGTCCAGACAATGAACGGTACATGCAACTGATAGTAGGAAGGCACGGGAGACGCATGCAGGAAGAGGTGACGATGGTCGTCAAAAATATCTTCTCCATGATCCGAAGTATAGAGCATAGCCGACCCGGCATCCTGTTGCTGCAGCAGGCCGATCAGTCTTGACAGGAAATCGTCGGTATAACGGATGGAATTGTCATAGGCATTAATCAGATTATCCCGATACTTAAATTCGGCATCGGCAGGACTGTCGGGTTGGAAAAAGGCAGCTTCGGCAGGATAACGTTCCCGATAGTTGAAGTGTGATCCGTAGGTGTGCAACACGATAAACTGTTTGCGGTTTCCTTTCGCAAGTTCCTCTTGCACCAACGCCAGCAGATAATCATCCGAAAGATTCTGACCGGCAGTCAACGAATCTTCCTTGATGAAGTCACAGTGATCGGCTTCTTTTCCAAAGAAGTCGATAAAAGAGTTGTTGTAACGCTGATTGGAGAAGAAAGCTGTCTTGAAACCTGCTTCTTTGAAAGCGGTAATAATTCCTTTCTGATGATAGATGGAATCGAAATTCTCTGCCGAAACGGCAGACATGAGCATCGGAACACTCTTATGAGTTGTATTCGATTGGGTCAGCACATTCGTAAAAGCCGTCAGGCCGGATACCTCCGACAATTTGGGATTTGTCTCACGATCATAACCGTACAACGACCAATTGAGCGCACGAAGTCTCTCCCACTACCAGTACGTAAATCTCCCGGTCTTCCGCCGGATGCGTGGCGGCATTGAAAGTGAAATCCTTCGAAGTCTCTTCATAATCGAGAGTCCGGGCATTCCGCTCCACGGCAAGCACTACGTTATAGCACATTGACCGGATATAAATCGGAAGTCATCTCGTACTTCTTATCCAACAGGAAGGCAGCTCCCAACGATACCAGACCTGCACACCCACGCACGTCTCCGTTCCTGTGGATAAAGCGGACAGAAAGCATACGCTTACGGACAATGGAGATCATCCCCAGTATCAGGGCCGGGATGTACAGGATCACAATCGTAATCAAAGCCGGCAACAGGTTGTCGAGTAACTCCATGGCTTCGGAAGAATTGGTAGTCGCCAGGTTCAGGAACATATCCACCGCAATGATGGACTGCCCGAACAGATAGAGCAACACGATCTGAAAGGCCCCGAAGAATACGAAAAGGAATAAAATCCAGAGCATCTTTCCACAATTCCTGGAAAGGGTCATAATCAGATAATAACACCCCAATGGCAACAGGACATTGGCAATCTTGGCTACAAGCGGCGGCAAAGGTTCGGTGAAACACAATACAACGTTGGGCACTATCAGCACAAACAGGAACAGGTAGAACAAATTCTCCTGATTACCGAACCATTTTTTTATACTATTAAAAAGCTTCATTGATATTAAATATAAATCCGGTCTGGCCTTTTCCAAACCCTAAATCCAATCGTACATTTACTCTCTTCTTAAACTCCCACCGATAGCCAAAGCCATAGTTGGGAAGTATATGTTTCACTTTGAATGAGGAAAAGTCGGGGAAAACATTTCCGGCTCCCACCCAGACGGCTACTCCGTTCCGTTTCCATACGTGCTGGCGGAGTTCCACCTGCATATCCACCACATTCTTATCGCGGTACCGGCCATCATAATAGCCACGCATGGAGTACGAACTTCCCAAGGTAGCCATCAGCCCCCAAGGCGGATTGCCGTAGGTCAGCAGGGTATGGAATTGTCCGGCAAGTATTCCGCCTTTCCACACCCGGCGATAGTAACTGGTGGTCAGTTCTGTACTACTGAAAGCGTAGTCATTCCCCAGAAATGCCGGACTGAAACGCTGGTCTATGCGCAGGTAATATCCTTTATAGGCATTCGTCAGGAAATCTCTCGAGTCGTACACCAGAGAAAGTCCCGCACTGACATTGGAGGTGCGGGCATCCATCCCTTGCCAAAGCTCGGGTTTCTCAAAATTCCTCCCATCGATATAGTCGAAACTTGCCATAGGCCCCAGATAGAAGTTTTTTGCCATCCGGAACATAAAGTCAACCTTTACCTGTGCCTGAAAGCGCTTGTAACTGCTTTCATTCTCGTCATTCACCGCATTCCGGTAGCCGACGCCCCAATACAGACTGGGGAAAGAATAGAAATAAAGGTTATAATTGAGCCGGTACTTGTCTTTCGGAAATATATGACTTCCGCGTACACCGAGCAGATAGAACCCGACAGTGGACACATCACCATACAGCGAAACAGTAGAGAGAGGAAGCAGTGTATCGGCACGGTCGGTACGGTATAGTCCGGCGGCTACCAAGCCCAGTCCGAGTTTGGTGTCACTGGAATAATGCGGGCCACCGATCACACTGAAGTCAAACTTTTTGTTCTTCTTCTCCTTGTTGGCATCATTGAAGTAGTCCAGGAATTTCTTGAAGAAACTACGTTTCACCGCGACAGAATCAGCAGTGACGGATACAGAAGCAGAGTCCTCTATCACAGGAATATGCGTAATCGGTGAGAGGCTGTCGTTGTGATTCTCTCCTTGTGCCAAAGATGCAGTCCACACGATGGAGAAGCATCCCAGTAATAGCCAGTTTTTGTGTTTAGGTCTCATATATTGTTCCCTCTTTAGAAAACTCAATTTGCAAAAGTAGTTTCATCCCGCCTTGTTACAATCATATTACATTCTCTTTTATCTTTTATTGCCTCCATTTAACACTTAATAAACAGAAAATGTTCAAAATCCAAGGTATGAGACCGTATGGCTCAATCCCAAAAACTTGTAAATAACCTATAATGTCAACTAATAAAAGCTCCCTGCTATTCCTTAAGTAAATTAAATCCGCTTTATTTGTATCATACAGCTTAACACATTCCCCAACCTTAAACAATGCTTCCATGATGCCGGCTGCACTACACCGGATATTAGAGACAGCCCCACTTAGCATTACAATAAGATAAAGGTTAGTTAAGAAAGCTATCATAATAGGTATTTAAGGTAGACAATCAATCCGATTGTTTTCAGTAAATGACCCGTCTCCCCCCCAAGGAGAGCGTGGTTTGTATAACCTGAGGTCCGCCCCTGCGAAGGTCCGGACCTTTATTATGCCTTCTTGCCAAGGCAAGTTCCACTCTTTCGGAACATCAGTACGACGAGTTACCCATCCGGCAGCATACGAGTTGTGCAACTCGGGCACTACCAGTTGCACAACTCGTCATGCACCAGTTGCACAACTCGTATTCCCCGCCTTCCCAAGTACAAGAATCTATCTTCCGGACAAAGATAAAGTAACGTTCCGTAAGGTTTTTACCGACAAATCTTTATCTTTACAGTCTCAACTTTAACGATACATATATGAAAAGCAAACTACTCTTCTTACTGCTACTTTTGGGAAGCAGCTACATCACAGCACAGACAGTGATTGAAAATCCCCCTTTCGAAACACGTCAGGGAAGTATACACACCATCTCGAAAATAGAACTCTCGCCAACAGAAACCCGACTGACGATACGGACTGTGTTCCGCCCGCAATGGTGGACCAGTCTAGACAGCCTGACTTACATTTACGCTCCCGAAAGCAAAAAGCAACTGTATCCCCTGCGCATAGAGGGACGTAAATTTGGCGAACAGGTGACGACTCCCGCCTCCGGTATCATAGAGGACGATTGTGTCATCACCTATCCTCCCTTGCCCGAAGGCACTACCCGGATAGACTGGATGGACGACAACCTGAACTCGGAAACCAATACTTACGGCATCTTGCTGGTGAAACCTCAGGAAACCAAAGAACAGGCCTCCCTCCGCAAGATTCACGGCAACTGGCAGCAAGCCGATGCCCAAAACGGATGGGACATCGGAATTTATGATTCACTGGCCATTATGGACAACCGTTTCTGGAAATATGATCTTTGCCGGAAACAGGGAAAAAAATTCAAACTGAACTTAAAAGACGAAACAGGCGAACAGTGCCTGCTTGAAATAACACAGGAAAAAGACGGCAACCTATGTATCGGAAAAAACGGGGGAAAAGCCAATAAGTATATCCGTGCCGGGCGTCCACAAAGAAATTATGCGGCAACAACAGCAGCCACAGCCCCACAAACAGCCTTCTTCCGGAAAGACACGGTTCACATACGCGGATTCCTGGATGGCTACAGTCCCAAACTGGGATTCACTACCGTACTGATTTATACGGACAATCACATAACTAATGAAGGCACTCCCGCCGTAGTCACCATCCATCCGGACGGACGCTTTGAATCGGACTTCGTCGTCAATTATCCCGGAGTACATCACCTCTCTATGGGCAACAACTGGATGACGTTCTATATCAGGCCGGGCGAGACACTGATGCTTTATATCAATTGGGAAGACCATCTGGACTATCTACGCCAGAGGAGACTGAAACCTATGTTGACAGAAACTCTGTACATGGGACCTTCAAGCAGCATAAATCAGGAACTGATGCCTTGTGAACCGCTATTCTCAAAAGACTATCACATCATACAGAATGCATGCAAAACGCTGACACCCTCTGAATTCAAAACACAGCAGGAACCGATGTACAAGTTGTGGATGCATCGGGTCGACTCGCTGGAGCAATCGAAAACACTACAACCCGAAGCGATGCAAATGCTGAAGAACGATGTGATGATAAATTACGGCGCCTGGCTCTTGGAGTTTATCCTGATGAGAGACATGGATGCCCGTAAAGATACGACCAACACGATATTGAAAATAAAGGAAACCCCGGACTATTATGACTTCCTGAAAGCAATGCCGTTGAATGATGTCCGCAGCATCGGTTGCAACAACTTCTCCACCTTTATCAACCGCATTGAATTTATGAACCCTTTTCTCCCGGCAAGCTGGCAAATAAAGAATGGGACGGACGATCGGATGGAGAAATATGCAGAAAGCTGGAGGAAAAAAAAGGAGATATTGCAGGACACAACAGGAATGCCCTTCCCGGTAGTCGGCGAACTTATCCTGACACGTTCCTATCCGTTCCTGGCCAAAACACTTGAGAACGAGAAGAAGGCTTTTGCCCTGCTGGACACACTGAAGGGATATCTGCACGACCCATTCCTGGTAGCAGAAGCCGAACGTATGTACCGTCAGGTTTATCCCGTACAGGGGAACAAGCCACAAGAACTTCCGGCAGGAAAAGGTACGGACATTATCCGTAAACTGACAGCACCTTATCTGGGAAAATTTGTAATTATCGACTTTTGGGCAACGTCTTGCGGTCCTTGCCGTGCCAGCATCGAACAACATGCTGATTTGAGAAAAGAGTACCGCAACAGTCCCGATATCAAGTTTATCTTTGTCACCAGTAATCAGGACTCACCTGAAAAAGCTTACGAAAACTATGTGGAAAAGCATCTGAAAGAGGAAACCATCTTCCGCCTTCCACAAAGCGACTATAACTATCTGAGGGAACTATTCCATTTCAATGGCATTCCCCGTTACGTATTGTTGGATCGGGACGGCAAATTGCTGGACGAGAACTTCCCGATGTATAATATCGAACTGTTCCTGAAAGAATCTAAGATAAGGAAGGAATAAAAAAGATTGTTCACCACGGAGTAACACAGAATCCCACAGAGTTTTAATTCCTATTATCTTTCCCTCTGTGAGACTCTGTGTTACCCTGTGATGAGCATCTGCCCCTATTGGATATAAAACTAATTTTTCAGTATACGGATAAACGTATCGATATCTTCTTCCGTTGTATCAAATGAAGTGACCAGACGTATTTCGTCGGCTTCCTCATTCCAGAAATAGAAGAAATAAGTTTGCAGCATGCGATCTGTTTCGGCACGGGGCATAGTCAGGAACAACTGGTTGCTTTCCACCTTCTGAGTGAAACGTACGCCGGGAACCTGTTCCAGGGCATCGGCAAGACGCTTTGCCATAGCATTGGCATGGGTTGCGTTTTTCAGCCACAGTTCGTCTGTCAGATAGGCAGTGAACTGACAGGATAGATAACGCATTTTGGATGCCAACTGAGCCGATTGCTTGCGTATGAAACGCGCTTCCGACTTCAACGAATCATCGAATACGATCACACACTCTCCCATCATCAGCCCGTTCTTGGTTCCACCGAAACTAAGCACATCGATACCACAATCCACAGTCAGCGCTCGCAATGAAAGCCCCAGCGAAGCACAAGCATTGGCGATGCGCGCACCGTCCATATGTACCCGCATACCGTATTGATGTGCCAACGAAGTGATGGCTTTCAATTCGTCGGGTGTATAAATAGTACCCAGTTCCGTACATTCCGAAAGATAAATGGCCCCCGGCTGGGAATGATGCTGGTCGGCAAAGCCATGCAGATAGGGTGTGATCAGTTGCGGAGTCAATTTTCCGTCGGGAGTGGCGATAGGACGGATCTGACAACCGGTCATCTTCACCGGAGAGCCACATTCATCCACATAAATGTGCGCAGTTTCGGCACAAAGGATAGAGTTGTAAGGACGAGTCATCAATTGCAGGGCAATGACATTGCTGCCTGTTCCATTGAAAACAAACAGTGGCTCACAATCGGCTACAAACGTTTCTTTAATTTTCCGGACAGCTTCTTCTGTCCACAAATCGTCGCCATAGCCCAAGGCATGATCCCGGTTAGCCCGTGTCAGGGCTTCCATAATGGCAGGATGCACACCCGAATTATTATCAGAGGCAAAACTTCTCATAGTGTGTTAAAGATAAATTATTCTGCAAAGGAAGAAAATTATTCGCAGAAAAAGAAAGGATTTCACCACAGAGTGCCCCCAAAGACTGTTCAGGAATGAAACTTCTTCTTACGAAGCCAGTAATCCAATCCGAGCAACAACAGGACCAACGTTGCAATATAGCTATAGAAAGCCAACAGGGAAGAATCAGCATGAGAAAAATCCATACCGGACAAGTACTCCTTGAAATTGAATTCCAATTTGAAAACAAGCGTATATACTCCCACTCCCAACAATAGCAATATACCCGCAATCATGCCGCACAGCATGACCCTCTCCTTCCGCTTCTGTTGTTTTTCCGCTTCCAGACGGATCTGCTCCATCATCCGATAATTAAAATTGGACGGCAATCTGCCGGGCTGCCTCCTTTGGAGGGCCTGTTTCAACGCATTTTCCGTATGCTTCTTATTTGTTTCCATCATCACTCCTTTCCGTTCATCAATACATAAATCTTTTTGCGGGTACGATGCAACTTTACCTTCACATTTCCCGGCGAAAGTTTCAGCACCTCTCCTATCTCTTCTATCGACTTTTCTTCATAATAGAAAAGTGTAATCAAGGCTTTTTCCTCGACATTCAGTAAATCGATAGCCTGAATCAACCTCGCTGTCCGCTCTTCATCATCAGTAGGATAAAGTATATCGTCAGCTTTTTCATCGGGCACGTTGTTGATCGTGTTCTCTTCTATATAAAGGAACTCCTGCTTTTTCTTGCGTGTGGCAGATACGGCCGTGGTATAAGCAATCCGATAAAGCCAGGTAGAGAAACGGCACTCCCCTCTATAACTGCCCAGACACCGGAAAGCTTTCAGGAATACATCCTGGACCAACTCTTCCGCATCTTCGGAACAACCGACTATTTGTACAATCAGCACATAAAGCGGACGGCTGTAACGATCGAGAAATGCAGAAAAACATTCTGTATCTCCATCCAGTATCCGTGCTATATATTGTGTTTCGTCGTTCTGTACCATGATATCCGGTTAGACGCTGACAAATCTGAAAGGTTACAGCCCAAAAATATTTTTTTCTTTGTAACCTTTCCGCAGCCTGCTGCGTCAAACAGTGCAAAGAACGAAATTATTCACTTAAAAACATACGATCATGATGGATTTTATTACAGCCCCTTTAATTGTAGGCATCATTACTTTAGGTATTTACAAATTGTTCGAACTCTTTGCGTGCAGACGCGAACGCATCACGCTTATTGAAAAGTTAGGAGAGAAAATGTCTCAAACCGATCTTGAGCTAAACGGAAAAATCTGTCTGCCCGACTTTAATCGTCCCCAACTATCATTCGGAGCCCTGAAAGGCGGTTGCTTATTGCTGGGAGTAGGCTTAGGACTACTGGTCGGATTTATCTTGAGCTATGTCAGTTTTTCTCCCTACGATCTCGACAGACTCGACAGAGGGTATACCCGCGAGATGGTTGGGGTCATCTACGGTTCGTGTACCCTTCTTTTCGGAGGAGCAGGATTAGTGGCCTCTTTCCTGATAGAACAGAACTTTGCAGCGAAAAAGAAAGAGAAATAAAAAATAATCCCCGGAATGTAATGCCGGCAATTGATGTGTCCCCCAATATTCGTATCTGACTTTTGGGGTACACTTCAAATGGACTGTTCCGGGGATTTCTTTGTCATAATAAGCAGCATCATCTACCCAATATAAACATTTACACAGAGGTAAACATAGAGTTCTTCCTCTTCCTGTTCAAACTCAATCTTATCTTCTCTGGCCAACCAACCCAGAGCTGCCCCCAAATCCTTGTCCTTCAGTCCGGATTTCTTTTTCAGGTTACCATAACTCCATTTGTCATTGTTACTCAACAATTGCCAAACTTTTCCGGCATTCAAGCCGATTTCATTTTTATCCATTTGATACAAAAGTTTAAAGGTTAAAACACATAAAGTTACTATTTACGCGGTGAAAGTTAACAAAATTATGCACGCATTGTTATTACAAAGACACTAAAAACATATCACATACGATATTTTTAACATAAAATTCGTCTTATATACCCATCTATCAAGGATATTAGCATACGTTAAATATACAACTTTTTATCACAACTACCTGTTATTGCAACATCAAATCACCTAAACTTAACGATAAATATGGCAAAAAAGGTAGCAGAACAGCTTGTCGATACGCTGATTGAGGCAGGCGTCAGAAGAATTTATGCAGTGACAGGCGACAGCCTGAACGAAGTAAACGAGGCCGTGAGGCAAAATGAGGCAATGAAGTGGATTCATGTCCGCCACGAAGAAACCGGTGCGTATCGCCAGGTGCAGAAGCGCAACTGACCGGACTACCGGGATGTTGTGCGGGCAGCAGTGGTCCGGGACATGTCCACTTAATTAACGGACTTTACGATGCGCATCGCTCGGGAGCACCTGTGATAGCCATCGCTTCCACTATTCCGACAGGAGAGTTTGGAACCGAATATTTCCAGGAAACCAATACCGTCAAGCTATTCAACGATTGTAGCTTTTACAATGAAGTGGCTACTACTCCCGAGCAGTTTCCCCGTATGCTGCAATCGGCCCTCCAGACGGCAACCACCCGGAAAGGAGTAGCCGTAGTCGGACTTCCCGGCGACCTGGCAAAGAAACCGGCAGTCAAGGTAGAGTCCTCGGAACAGATTTATCCGCTTGCCTCGTCTGTCTGTCCGGCAGAAGAAGACCTGATACGGCTGGCAGGGATGCTCAATCATTACGAACGTATCACTTTGTTTTGCGGCATAGGCTGCAAAGGGGCACATGAAGAAATCATCCGGATGTCTGAAACCTTAAATGCTCCTGTAGCATACACTTTTAAAGGAAAAATGGAAGTACAATATGACAATCCCTATGAAGTAGGGATGACCGGCCTGCTGGGCATGCCCTCGGGCTATTATAGCATGCATGAAGCGGAAGTACTTGTCATGTTGGGCACCGATTTCCCTTACTCTGCTTTTCTACCCGACGATATCAAAATCGTTCAGGTAGACATTAAGCCCGAAAGACTGGGACGACGCGCCAAAGTGGATCTCGGGCTTTGCGGAGATGTACGTTCTACACTCCGTGCCCTGCTGCCTATGTTGCAACAAAAGAAGAATGACTCTTTCTTACGGAAACAACTGAAACGTTATGAAGGGGTTAAGAAGGATCTGGCGGCATATACGGAAGACAAAGGCAAAATGGACCAGATCCATCCGGAATATGTAATGTCCGAAATTAATAATATTTCCTCCGACGACGCCATCTATACGGTAGATACGGGCATGACGTGTGTATGGGGTGCCCGCTATCTGCAGGCAACCGGAAAGCGTCACATGCTGGGATCCTTCAATCATGGTTCTATGGCAAACGCATTGCCACAGGCCATCGGAGCGGCATTGGCTTGTCCGGACAGGCAAGTGATCGCACTTTGTGGTGACGGAGGACTGTCCATGACATTGGGTGACCTGGAAACAGTAGTGCAATATAAACTTCCCATAAAAATCATCGTATTCAATAACCGTTCGCTAGGTATGGTAAAACTGGAAATGGAAGTAGACGGATTGCCGGACTGGCAGACCGATATGCTAAATCCGAATTTCGCACAAGTAGCCGAAGCAATGGGGATGACAGGGTTCAACGTATCAGATCCGGAAGAAGTATTAAATACATTATGTAACGCTTTCGAGCTGGAAGGTCCAGTATTAATAAATGTCATGACTGATCCGAATGCTTTGGCTATGCCTCCGAAAATCGAATTGGGGCAGATGGTAGGCTTTGCCCAGTCTATGTATAAACTGCTGATCAATGGTCGGTCACAAGAAGTTATCGATACGATTAATTCGAATTTCAAACATATCAGAGAGGTATTTTAATGACGGACGGATGGATATGTGATTGACAGACATCCACCAACTGCATTTCAAAACTGAGCAGGGAAACGCACCGAAGGAGGTAGGCATAATTCACCACAGATTACACAGATTATCACAGAGTGAACTTAATCTATTGATAACTAATCATATTCGTCTGTGTAAATCTATGTAATCTGTCGTGAATACGAGTTTCGACACATCCTCAAACCTTTCATTCGCGTTAATTATGTATCGCCTTCAGAAGCCATGCCAACTGCACTCCCAGATCTTTCATGTTTCTCAACCCTTCTGCGTCATCAAAAACCTCTCCCGGCATTTCACCAATACCGAAATTCCAGTAGGTAGATCCGGGAACAATCATTCCGCTTCCGAGCATAAAACGGTTTAGTTCATCATACACTGTTACAGCACCGCCCCTACGGACACTAATTACAGCCGCCCCCACCTTACGTGTCAGTGTACGTCCCTGACCGATCGTGGTCAGTCCCAACCGATCCATAAATGCCTTCATTTCGGCACTCACACTGCCGTAATAAGTAGGCGAAGCCAGAATAATACCGTCTGCTTCCTGGGCCTTTTGGATGAACTCATTCATTGGATCGGTCTTAATCGCACATTTCCCGTCCTTTGTCTTGAAACAGGTATAACATGAGGCACAACCGCGCAATAGTTTTCCACCCAACTGTACTAATTCGGTCTCTATACCGGCTTCCTGTATCGGTTTAAAAACTTCTTTAATTAAAAGCTCTGTGTTGCCACCCTTACGAGGGCTTCCATTAAACGCCACAATCTTCATTTTGTCTGTTCTTTTATAGGTTTAAAATACAAATATAATCAGTTAAATATGCGATGGTTAAAGTAATATTGTTTCCGAGCCTTCTATTTTGTTTTATTATTGATGCGCACTCTTATTTTAACACTATTTACCGTAATCAATATATTAATAAGAGGGGGAATGAAAAGAAAACAGACCAATACCCTTGACCCGTTAAGGATTAATCTGACTTACGTCAATGGCAATTACATCTCGATGAGGAGCTACATATATCCCTTGACAGTTACACCCACCCACTATGTAAAGCGTATTCCTCCAGTAGAAAAGTCCTGCATTTTCCACATCCAAAGCAGCCAGTTCGTATATACGCATTGTATCTGTTTCAATATGGTAGACCTGTAAGTTGCGATTCTCAAAAATATAAATGTAGCTGCCATCAGAAGCCAGCCCGGGATAGGAAACCCCGTCTTTCAAGTCACACAATCGCCGCCATTCTCCCGTCCGCAAATCGTAGCTCGCTGCTGTCCACATAGGTGCTGTATGATAACCACCCCAGAAATACACCTTATCTCCCACCAGGATGCCATTCATCCTGCCGCACCGCCCAGCAGGAAGAGTACCTTCCAATTCATACCAGACACCTCGTTTCAAATCAAGCGTGTGTATTTTATTAGAATAAGCTTTTTCTCTTATAGCTCCTCCCATCGCATACAAGCAGTCATCGTAAATGAAAGAAGTGAAGTCGACCGCCTGTGTTTATCAGTAACCATTCGGATCAGTGTTTCGTCACCGGCAACCACATAAATTTTTCCTGCATGCAGAAATCCTCCGAAAGAGTATAAAGGCTTGGGTAAAGGAGACAGTGAAGTCCATTCCAGGAAGAATGGTGGACGCTCTCCACTAACCACTACCTCATGCAGCAATTGGGGATGCTCATGTAGAACCACTTTATATCCAAGATGCTGTAATTCGGATAATGTACACTTCAACGGAAAGTAACCGACATGCGAAAAGACAATGGTATCACTTATCGTTATCTGATCACGGCTAAACATAAATTCTCCATTTCGGTCTGTCGATCCGATTCCAACGGAGTCTTTCTGCAAGTAAATATTCACATCGGATAAAGACCGGTCACACCATCGACAACGATTCCCTTAGTCTGGGCATTAACAACCGATGTCCCCCAAAGGAGAACACATAGAAATAGAATCACGCGCAAGTACTTTGTCAACATATCGCTCCCCAAAAGATGAACTACAACTCCATCACCATCAATATCGGATTATCATCCTCCCTTATCTTTACCCCGGGAATTTCACCCATAGCTTCATCCGCAGGAATAAAGAAAGCAATTTTATTTCCACTTATATAATCAGGTAATAATCTGATGACAGTACCCGAAGGAAAACGAAACCGGATTCCACGGAGCGTTGTAAATTGATTGGGACGGGTCAAGATACTTCTCGATACGATTTGATTCGTTTTCCGACTCCATATTTCACCCAGGACTTGCTCCTTGTATGTATACTGCAAATAATAATATCCCGGAAAAGTTTTAATAAACAATCCTTTAATGAATGGATCATATTGATTCCATTTCATGAATTGCTTTACATCTTCCAAAGACGGCGCATATTTACCCTTACGCAGAATAAAGTCAAGTTTCAATCCATCAGGAGTCAGGAGAAAAACACTATCGCTATAAATGTGATTAAACAAACAAATGTCAGGGGCGCACTCTTCTCCAGTGGTATTCAACATAATGGCTCCCCGTGTAATATAATCGGCCGTCGAATCAAAAGGCAAAATGGGAAACTTCACCCGCAGCGTCGTATCCGTCACAATAATTTCTGATTTGCCTTTACTGAAACTGCCACGAAAGAAATAAGTATCGCCCTGCATGTGCAATAAGTAATTAAACTCGGAATCGGCCAAACTGATCTCCCGGAGAAATTTCCCCTGCTTATTATAGATAATATGCTTATAACTGCCATTATCAAAAATACGAATAGTGGAATCTTTTGAATGATATACAATCGAAGATAAATTAACATATTCTCCTGGCCCATTGCCTACATGCCGGAAAGTACTTAAGAAATTACCTTTATAATCGACACAATTTATCCATTGGCTTTTCCCTTCCATAATAATGCACATATCATCATCGAGATATTCTATTACAGGATGGCCATCCATCAGATGGGAAGAGGCCAATGGTATATAGGTAATCTTTCTGGCCACACTATTCCACATAAACGTATCAGGAACTTGTTTATGGATTGCCGAAGCAAAATCCAATACCGGTATAGTATCTCCTTCTACTTTGTTCTCACCGGTATTAATCCCCGGCTGAGAAGTACAAGCCATCACCCCAAAAGTGATGAACCATAAGAATATAAGATGTGTCTTCATATATAAGTTTGTTTTGCTTTGGATATACGAATGTACACAATTATATAATCTCGACAAAGCGTTCCACGCAATATCCGCAGTAGCCAACAAAAAAAAGCTGCTTCCGTTTCCGAAAGCAGCTTCTTTTTTCAATCTTGGGAACAAATTACATCATTCCACCCATTCCTCCCATTCCGGGAGCGCCCATCGGCATTTCGGGTTTATCTTCTTTCTTTTCTACAATCACACATTCAGTAGTCAGGAACATACCTGCGATAGAAGCGGCATTTTCCAAAGCAACACGTGTCACTTTAGCAGGATCTACCACACCTGCAGCATGCATATTTTCGTAAACATCGGTACGGGCATTGTAACCAAAGTCACCTTTACCTTCACTCACCTTCTGAACAACGACTGCACCTTCTTTACCTGCATTGGCAACAATCTGGCGAAGCGGTTCTTCAATCGCACGCTTGATGATAGCAATACCGGTAGTCTCGTCATCATTCTCACCCTTCAATCCGTCAAGTGATTCAATAGCACGAATGTAAGCTACACCACCACCGGCTACAATACCTTCTTCGATAGCAGCACGAGTAGCACGAAGAGCATCGTCCACACGGTCTTTTTTCTCTTTCATTTCTACTTCTGAAGCAGCACCTACATACAGAACAGCTACACCACCTGATAATTTAGCCAGACGTTCCTGCAATTTTTCACGATCGTAGTCTGATTTAGTAGCAGCAATCTGAGCTTTAATCTGATCGCAACGTTCTTTGATGTTTTCTTTAGCACCGGCACCGTTTACAATTGTAGTGTTGTCTTTAGAAACAGTCACTTTGTCAGCAGTACCCAACATTTCGATAGTAGCCTGTTCCAGTTTCAGACCTTTCTCTTCACTGATCACTACACCACCTGTCAATACGGCAATGTCTTCCAACATCTCTTTTCTACGGTCACCGAATCCCGGAGCTTTCACTGCACAGATCTTCAACTGAGAACGCAGACGGTTCACTACCAGTGTAGTCAACGCTTCACTGTCTACATCTTCTGCAATAACCAACAGAGGACGACCAGACTGAACGGCCGGTTCAAGGATAGGCAAGAAGTCTTTCAGATTAGAAATTTTCTTATCGTAAATCAGGATATACGGTTTCTCCATCTCACACTCCATTTTCTCTGTGTTAGTCACAAAGTAAGCTGACAGATAACCACGATCGAACTGCATACCTTCCACCACACCGATTGTAGTGTCAGTACCTTTAGCTTCTTCGATAGTAATCACACCGTCTTTAGAAACCTTACGCATAGCATCGGCAATCAGTTTACCGATAACCGGATCATTGTTAGCAGAAACAGTAGCAACCTGCTCAATCTTGTCATAGTTGTCACCCACTTTCTCTGCCTGGTGTTTAATAGAATCAACCACTTTGGCAACCGCCTTATCGATACCACGTTTAATATCCATAGGGCTTGCACCGGCAGTTACATTCTTCAGACCCTCAGCAATAATAGCCTGAGCCAAAACAGTTGCAGTAGTTGTACCGTCACCGGCATCATCACCTGTTTTTGAAGCCACTTCTTTCACCAACTGTGCACCGGTATTCTGGTAAGCATCTGTCAATTCAATTTCTTTTGCTACAGTCACACCATCTTTAGTAATGTGAGGAGCACCGAATTTCTTTTCAATAATCACATTACGTCCTTTCGGGCCTAGTGTTACTTTTACTGCATTAGCCAAAGCATCAACACCTTTTTTCAATTGATCGCGAGCTTCGATATTGAATAATATTTCTTGTTTGCCATAACGATTTTACTATTTAATTAATTGATTAGACACTACGTTTATTAACCCAAAACAGCGAGAACATCGCTCTGACGCATAATGAGGTATTTTGTACCTTCTACTTCAAGTTCCGTTCCAGCATACTTTCCATAAAGAACAGTATCGCCTGCCTTTAATACCATTTCTTCGTCTTTCGTACCGTGACCAACTGCCACAACTTCACCCTTCAAAGGTTTTTCTTTTGCTGTATCAGGAATAATGATACCACCAATTGTTTTTTCTTCTGCAGGTGCAGGGAGTATCAGCACTCTGTCTGCTAATGGTTTAATGTTCATAGTTACTTTTTATTTTTTATATGTTATACTTATTATAGTAATATTTTGTCCTTTTAGCCGGACGAATAACCTATTGCGAAAAGCGTGCCAAAAAGAAAGAATGATTGTTTGTCAGAGAAGGACTGACAAAATGACTGATGGCCTTTGAGAAAAAAAAGACGCTTACTTAATAGGTAAGAGAATGATAAATCAGTCCTTTTGTTGCTGCAAATGTATGGATTCTTTTTAATGTAACCAAAATATTTCATTTCTTTTTTTACAATGAAACTATTTAATATGAATTATTTTATAATAAAATTAATTTACTTTAAAAAATATGCATAGATAACAATTTAATTAAAAGTTATAAAATAATTCATATCTAGATATTCATTCCTAATTAAAGATACGGTTTCAGGTCAGAATCATTTGCATAGCCATATATTCATTAAAATTATTCTCTTACCTATTAAGTATGAGAAAAGTCTTTTTTCCAGTCTTTATATTACATTATCTCACATTGCCTCTGTAAGAGGTAAGAGCGTAGCATACCTAATCAACAAATTATTTTCTAATTATTTTCCAGAAGCTCTGCAAACTCAGCATAGCTATTTTAAACTCATACCCACTTCCTCGGAAGGAGGAGATCGCCCACGACCCGATCATTCACTAAAGAAACAACAAATACTTAACATTATGAAATCATTTAAAATCATGCTCATCACGGTATTATCCGTAATGACTCTGAGTTGTAGCGAGAAAACGACGACAGAAATTCCTGAAACAGAATTGAAAAACATTAGTTGTAGTACCCAATTAGTCACTCATTCATCTGCTCAAACCAGAGGGGCGGCACCAACAACCTTGAATGAAAACGATTTCGTGCTTTATGCATTCAAAAAAAACGGTGAAGGTAACTTTAGTTATGAAGAAGCCAAACATGGAACAAGTGTCATTGATGGCGGAGTTTGGAAATACAATGCAGCTTTCCCGGTAGGCACCTACAAATTCATCGCATTTTATAACCTGGACGAGAAGAACCAAGCCGCTCTCAACACGACCATAACAGGTATCAGTAACCAAACTTGGGAAAACATATTGAAGAGTATTGTTATTACCCATTTTCCTTCCGCCACTGATCAATACCATGAAGATATGAATGAAATATTCTGTGGCAAAACAACAGATGAAATCAATATCTCCAGTGGAATCGGCGGAGATGACAATGAAATAAAAATCAAATTAACTTTGGAACGCATTGTATCACGCATCGACATTAAGTTTATCAAAGTGGCATCGGATAACGACCATATAGAAGTACCTTATGCTACCGGCAATATTTTCGGTGGAACAGGTACTACTTCGTTGACTTCGTTAATCTTCACATCGTCCAACGTACCTCTTAAATATAATCTTAATGGAGAAAATCCGGATTATGTTACAGGAGTTCAATGCCAAGTCACTTACGCTGCTCCATCATTTCAATACGGAGAAGCCAATGCAGATGCAGTCAAGGCACTTGATTACCAGCCATTCCCCAAAAATGCCGATGCCATTAACAACAATATGGAAACTAATATTAAAAAAGGCATAGCCAAGGGCGGAGCTTACTTCATGGGATCGTACTTACTTCCATTTCCCTCATCATCGCAAACACTGAATGCCAACATTCAACTCAACAAGGCTAATCAAGAACGAACCATCAAAGTTCCCGGTTTCGCTGTTACCTCAAATTATGTTTCTATAATTACTGTCAGGCTGAAGTCTTCGACTGATGCCGGAGACAATAACAACGGTAATGACGACGAACACTTATTTAATCCTAAATCTACTTTTATCGTAGAAATAGAAAAGACCTATGTTGGCATTCACAATACGAATGTAGACGTCGAATAAAAATCCATTAGAATTTTTCTGCCAAACCCTATGACAATGAAACGCTACATCCGACAAATACTTTTGGGAACACTTTTGCTGGGGAGTGCCTGTACCAATCACCAGGAAGTTATCGAAGGAGATACTTCTGTCAGTGTCGTGTTTAAAACCCGGCAACTACCTTCTACCAAAGGAGAAAATGACGACGAAATTTCTGTTCTTATATTTAGAAAAGAGAAAGACCAATTTACCAAAGTAGAAAGTATCCAAGAGAGTCCATGGCTTTTCGAACAAGAACAATTGCAGAAGAATATCTTATTGCCAACAGGGATCTATCGATTTCTGTTGGCAAAAGGATTCTCAAACTCCCCGGGAAACTCTGGGAAAATATCATTTGTGACAGACAATAATCCGGGAAACTTAGTTTCCACTTCGTATGATCGGAACTATTATTTTCAATATCCTACCCGAACCTTAAACGGACAAACGGAACTCAATCACTGTACAACCGCTCTATTCACTGACAAAAATGAAGAATCGACACAAAATAGTCAGACAGAATATGACTTATCCCAAACGAACAGGACACTGATTGCCCGAAAAATCAGCCATTTGCAGGGACAAGTGTGTTTCATCATTCAAAGAGCTAAAAAAGAAAACGGACAATACACATTAATAGATTCACCCGAAAACAGCTTCGATAATGCATTGAAAAAAATCAGTGCCATAAATCTCACAATAGAAGGCAGCAGCCAATGTTGCTATTTAAGTGAAACCGGACTGATATTTAAAAGCCCAATGTCATATCACTGTTTGGTACAGCTCCAGAATGGGGACTATTCTTTTAAAAGATTTGATGCAGACCAGTTCGTATCCTTGTTCAGCCCGATTATAGAGAAAACAGATTATCAAAGATATGAGGGAGCCGCTTATTGTGAAGGTCCGTTGCTATTCCCCTCCTCTTGATCAGACAATCCGTGTAACCATTGACATCGATTACACAGGAACGTTGAAAAACAAAACCTTTACGTTAGAAAACATCCCCTTGGAGCGCAACAAGATGTATCTGTTCACTCTTTGGCTTCTAAATGAAGATGTTGACATTTCCATCTCTCCCGATGCCGATTTGGACTTGGAAGAACTCAAATTCAATAATCAAATCACCGGGAATGACGGATTCTGGAACTAATAATACATAGTCAATGAAACCACATACACTTTTTCTGACTTTAGGAATCCTATTGCTCGGATTCTCCGCATGCGAGCCACTCAATGAAACTCCCGAGACGCCCGCTTTCAGTCTCAACCTGACATCTCCTGACGGAGAGCCCTCCACCGATAACGACAATGCGGTATTGCAAAACTGGTATACCATCTTTTATTTTCCGTTCCAATACTGCCAATCCTTCCCCGATAATGACGGCTCCAATTACACTTTTGGAGGCATACCGGAGATCTCACCCTAAAGCAAATCCGGGAATACACTTTATCCATCCCCAGTGAGTCTACAGATCGGTCTTATCTGCTGCTAGTTCACGCCACCCCTAAAGAAAAGCCGGAATCTGAGATCATAAGCAAAGAAGGAATGACTTTCAGTGAGTCAGAAATCAGCATGATAAAAGAAAACGATAACAACTATGTCCCGCTTTCAAAAGATAACTATTACGCCATTCAACAACTCACTCCCGAGGATATAGCGCAAGGGAAAACGTCTATCGAATTCAAATTAAAGCGGGCTGTGGGAGAATTGGTATTTGACGTAATGAAATGCGATGAAAAAAGCCACAACCCGATTGACATTGACACAGAATGTTCTTCAACTTTAGACAGAGTGTTTCGGATCGATATAGAAATCAATGGCGTGATCCCCAAAGTTTCATTAACCAACGAAACCAGGAATCCCGAACGGATCAACATCTGTTTTTCTAAAGAAATAGTTCTCAAAAGCGACTATACCCCTGATTTTGCAAACAACACAGGAGTCATAGAGCCACTTACTAATGCTCCATTAGATACGAATGAAAAAGCCGTAAAAGGTGCGACACGCATCTGCGGCCCCTATCTCTTCTCTAAAATGACATTAGATCATCCGGACGAAGAAGCAACGGATCCGGAAGAAGGTATCAAGACCATACTCAACTTTTCGTACTACGATACCACTCCTCTTCCGAACGGGAGCTATAGCACGAAAAAACTTATTCTTTCTCTTACCGACAAGCCATTGACGGTTGTGAAAGACCATTATACGGTGACCAATATACGTTTGCGGAACAACCGTATCATAGATCTTTCCGTTTCAGGTGACTTCGGAATAGATTGGAAATGGGATTGAAAAACAACAATAAGAATATGATGAAAAACAAATTACTATCTATTTGGATAGGATGTGGGAGTGTATTATGTTCATATACCTCTTGTAGCAAGGAAATGGAATTCATCGACAGCCCCAATGAACAGGTGACCATTCAACTAACCACTACCATCGACGGCCAAGGGTTTTCAACTGACAATGAAATCATACCAATGAAAACCCGAAGCACCCGATCAACAGACTACTACGTAACGGCAATATATGACAGCCGGTTGGTAATTATTAAAGAGACAGGGCAATCTGCCTGGAGCATAGAAAAAATAGAGGATAATGTTATTCCTCAGGGATATATCAAATCCTCCGATGCATGTAAGTATACCATGCAGACAACACTTCGTCCGGGAAACTACAAATTCATGCTACTCGTTAACGGTCCGAAAAACGAAGCATTGCACCTATATCAAAATTTTTCGGAAGAGGATGTACCATGGCTAACGGATACTGAGAAAGACTATTCCGGATATGAAATCTTTTTCGCTACATCGGGCATCGTCACCATTAAGAAAACAGATAGGTTAGAGGAGTCCGGACAGTATCACCCGCTTCCCACCCCATTGGTTCTTAAGCGGTATTCTCTAATCAGACTGTGTGCAACAGGAGACGATTTTTGGGGAAGCCTTGAAAGAGCAACAGATATCTCTTATAGTATAAAAGAACAAAGTATAAATGGAATAAATCTATTAGGACAGATCGTAAGTAAAGACACCGAGCTGTCTTTCGGAACTTTAACGGCAAGCATCAGAAAGAATTTTGAATGTCAACTCGGAGATAAGAAACTTTTTTTCAGTTATTTTGGAGATGAAGACGAAGCCAAGCAATTGCAAAACATATTAACTCCTTCTGACGGTAAAGATATTACTGTAACCATTTTCCAAAAGAAAAGCAAACACCTCCTATCGAAACAACAACCCAAGCGAAACCCAATCAAGTGACAACCCTTATCCTTGATAAGACAGAATCAGTTTTAAACTGGAATCAACCTCCTATTATAGGCACACCTATCGATTGGGATCCTGATAATATTCCATGGGGACATTTAGAACTCAATTTTTATAATGAAAACAAAATACATTTTATACCTTCTGTCTTTAGTCTTTCTTCTTAGTAGTTGCTGGAAAGAAGACTTGAAAAACTGCTGGATGGGCGATGTCACCTTGACAATTGTCGCAGAAAAATTCCAGCAACCCGCCACTGATGAAGGAAAACTGGAAGAGAACTTGTCTACCAGAATCAACAGTATACGTTATTATCTCTATAAAGACAACGTGCTTATCCATTCCGGAATCATCGATAACGTTACCGACCTGAATACAGATGCTTACAAACTGACCTTTCCTAAATTAGCATTTGGAGATTATTGTCTGGCACTTGCTACCAATGTTTCAGAAGAAGAGTTGCCTGATACGACTACTCCTGAAGCTCTCAACCTAAACTATCCGGGAGTTGAACAGACCAAAGACTACTTCACGTCTTGTTATGATTTCACCGTCGATTGCGAATGCGGTTACCAGGATTTCGTAATTCTACGACGTACACAGGGCGTCACTCAATTCCAGCTGAAACAGTTACCCGAAAACATTACCGGAATTGGAATAGAGATACACAAAGTAGCAGCAACCTGTCAAATCGATACTCTATACAAAGGTGAAACGATAGCCGAATACCACACTACAGTTGCAGAAGTCACTAACGCCGAAGAAGTTGCCGACTTCAGCATAGGTACTTTCCCGACGTCCGGACCGGAAAATGCCAGTATTACCTTAAAATTATATGCCGATGATCATTCCGGCTCCCCTATCTATCAAAAAACACTGAACAACATATCCATTCTACGCAATCAACTGACCCGTATTAGTACAGACTTTAATCACAGTATCCTCGGCAACTCGGGATTCTCCATAGCAATCAATCCCGACTGGGACGGTATACATGACGATGATGAAACAATCATACCTTAACTCCGGTTATTTAACACAACTAATTATGAAAAAGAGAATACAAATCCTGATAATTGTCATATTATATGCTTTGATGTTTGTCCCTCTTTCCGCCCAAACTCCACATACCATCAGCGGTATCGTTAAAGACAGGGCATCAGTTCCCATTTCGGGAGTCAATATCCGAGTAGAAGGGCAGAAATGGAAAGCCTCCACCGGAAAAGAAGGGAAGTTTACATTGGAAATTCCTCAAAACTCCACCATCACCTTTTCCTCTGTTGGTTATGAGCCGGTCACCATCCATTCCGGTGAGAAGAAATGGATAGAAATCACTCTCAAAGAATCTCAAAGCCTGTTGCCCGAAATAACAGTTACTTCCACATTAAAAAACAGCATGAAATTTGTTTTCGCTCCGTCCGACCTGGAGCTGATCAAAGACATGCTCTACCTTAAAACGAGATATAAAATCCCCTCCAAACGCTTTCAAAGTGATTCCGGGTCATCATTCAACCCATTCTGTCAAACAATAGCCGGAGAACTCAAAAACTTCTCTCCCATTGTGTATGATGGCAAGAATTATGATATTTTACTCCGGCGAGGAAACGTCTGCGCGACCGGGCTGAAAAAGAATATTATTCACGCTTTGCACAGGTCATAGACCCTGACTCCATTTGTAACCAGACGTTGACTTATGCGGACTCGTGTACGGTGGACGACATCAACGACCTATATACAACCGAAGTACGCATCAAAATAAGCACTTTCTGCCAGGATGAATATCGGGATACGATTCGTATCACCAACGGCATTATCTACCCGATGCGGTTCTTTAACTATAATCTGAGTGCAATGGACTTGGACAACAGCTACATCCCCAAGCAGACTCCGCTCAACTTCAATGAAAAAGGAGAAATGCATCTTCGTTTTCGCCCTGAAGACGCGAACATCTATGAAAATGAAGGAAAAAACGCCGAAGAACTCAGAAAAATGAAAAAGGCATTGGACGACATAGACAAAGATCGAACAAAGACACTGACCACCTTTCAGATCATAGGATACACTTCGCCGGAAGGAACATATGAATATAACCTAAAGCTGGCCAAAAAAAGAATGAAAAATGCAGAAGGAAAAGTATTCGAGAACATTTCCGAAGAAACCATCCGAAAAGCCAAAGTAGATAACGATGCCGTAGTAGAGTCATGGACAACGGTTTGTGAACTCATGGAAAAGGACAGCATTCAAGAAGTATCACAGCTCAAAGAACTGATCAAACGTGCCCGCGGAAACCATAATGAAATATCCTGGGGAGCCAGACGAATGAAGATTTACCCGCTCATCCGAGACCGTTATCTGCCCCGACTCCGAAGAGTAGAATATTTCTATGAATATTCCGAACTACGTACACTCAATAAAGACGAAATCGACGCTCTTTATAAAAAAGATCCCCAAAAACTGACAGCCAGCGAGTTTTGGAGTTATATCATGAGTCAGAAAGATGCTACGGACGAAAAACGGGAAGCACTTTACAGAGAGGCTCTCTCGATACATCCCGATTTAATGATCGCAGCCAACAACCTGGCATCGCTCTTAATAAAACAAAATCGTGCCGATACCACTCTCCTGAAACCTTTTATCACACAAGATGCTCCCTCAGCCATACTTGTCAACCAAACTGTAGCCTATCTGCAAAAGCGCGACTTCAAAAGGGCGAATCATTTTGCAGAACTCCTGCCTGACAATAAAGATACTGAAATAGTGAAAGCACTTGCTGCCGCCATGGACGGGAAATATCAGGAAGCCTACCCAATATTCGAAAAACAAGGGGGAATCAATCAAGCAATCTTATTGCTGAGTATGAAGCAAAACTCAAAAGCCTGGGAAGTCCTGAAAAAGATAGAAGATACCTCTCCGGACACCGAATATGTGAAAGCGATTGCCGCAAACAGGCTGAATAACGTCAATGAAGCCGTCATTCACCTACGAAATGCCATCACTCAAAAACCATCTTTAAAGGAAATAGCACAAAAAGATGGAGATGTGTTAGATTTACTGGATTTATTAGATTTAGATAAGAAATAAGGTATGAAAAAGAGAGCATTCTTCCTGCTTTTGTTATTGCTGATTCCGTTGACTTCCATACTTTCCCAAGAGATAGCATTAAAAACAAATGTCCTCTCCTGGGCAACCACGACCATAAACCTGGGAGCAGAATTCAAAATATCACCCCGACTGACAGCCGGGGCAGATATCATGTATAAAGGATGGAGTTTTTTATCCGATAACCGCAAAATGGGCGGATTCTTAGTTCAACCCGAAGCTAAGTATTGGTTTTGCATCCCTTTCTATAAGCACTTTATGGGCCTTCATGCCCACTATGGACAATATAACGGTGGATTCAGTAAATATCGTTATCAGGGAGACTTGTACGGTATCGGTTTATCTTATGGTTACCAATGGATATGGAAAAGACGATGGAACATTGAAGTATCTGCGGGAATAGGATATGCATCTATGAACTACGATAAATATGAACGTCCCAAATGCGGACTATTCCTTGGGAAAGACCATTCCAACTATTTTGGATTAACCAAACTCGGAGTCAGCCTGATCTATATACTCAAATAGCAAATACTTTTCATCAGCAATTTCATAGTTCTCTAAAAATTTTATGTTAAAAAGCAAGCGGATGAATCAAAACTCGTATTCACCACAGATTACACAGATTTACACAGAATGATATTTAATCTACTGATAACCAATAATATTTATCTGTGTAATCAGTGGTAAGTTATAAAATACCCTCTTTTATGCTTATTCATTCAACAATGCTCTTTTGAAATCCTCAATCTGATGCCGCGCCTCAACAGGCATTTCCGGATAATGTAAATCAAGTTCATTCATGCGGTCACATAAAATCTGTCCTACTGCATAACGCATGAACCACTTATTATCGGCAGGAATCACATACCAAGGTGCTTCTTCCGTCGAAGTATGGGTCAACATATCCGAATAAGCCTTCATATAGTCGTCCCAATAGCTGCGCTCTTTCAGGTCGGATACGGAAAATTTCCAATTCTTAGCCTCATCTTCCAGCCTTGACAGAAAGCGCCTCTTCTGCTCTTCTTTCGAAACATTCAAGAAGAATTTAATAATGACTGTACCATTCTCCGTCAGGTAGCGTTCGTAATCATTAATCTGACGATAACGCTTTTTCCAAAATTTCGGAGTAATATCTCCCGGTCCCATAATACCCGGTAACTTAGCGGATAAAACAATTTCAGGATGCACTTTTGCAACCAATACATCTTCATAATGTGAGCGATTGAATATACCGATGCGTCCTCTCTCCGGCAGGCATCTGTTGATGCGCCAAAGATAATCATGATCGAGTTCTTCAGCCGATGGCTGTTTAAAAGAATATACCTGACAACCTTGCGGATTGATGCCGGACATCACATGCTTGATCGTCCCGTCCTTTCCGGCAGCATCCATTGCCTGAAAAATAACGAGGACAGCATAACGGTCCTGCGCATACAACTTATCCTGCAAAGAGGAAAGTTTTCCTATGTTTTCAGCCAGCAATGCCTCGGCCTCCGATTTGGTCAAATCACCGGTATAGCGAGCATCAAACTCCGAAACGCTATGTTCCTCACCGGGCTTGGCCAACAGTCTCTTCAAGATTTCCTTTTTCATTCCGCAAATCAGTTAATTATCCTTACATCTTCTTTTTCTAATCGTTTACCCATTCAATAATTGAAGTACTTTCTTGAAATCTTCTGGATGAATAGGCCATAGAAAAAGCAATATAGACCAACAGAGCAAGAGCCGTAACAACCAGTAACGTCCTGATTAGAATGAAATGCTGTCTTTGTTTTAACTCGTTTGTATCCATTTCTGATCCTTTCTTTTTAAGGTGCCTCTCTTTACAGGAACACCTGTTATTATCCGGTAATAAAGATACAAAAAATCGGGCAGAAAAGTTTCATCCGATTAGCTAATTAAAGCAAAGGAGGCTTAAATTCTATTCCTGCTTTCCCGACTTTAAATCCTGCAACGCACGGACAGCATCTCTAAACCCTTTTAACCGGTCACCGGTCTTATAATAAATAAGATAATCCCCTAAAAGCCGGCCAGTATCATCACGCACAATACTGTTCTAAAAGAGGATTGTGCCATATATAGAAAAAGCGATTATAACGGGAGTGATTATCACATACGAAAAAATATAGGTCAGATTCATCAATACCTTATAAGATTGTAACCTTTTATATTGTTGCTCTACATGTTCAGTTACTGTCTTTAAGGTATATATAATCCGAAACATAAGAGTCTGCATGAGCAAAAGCCATATCACCATTCCCAGCAAATACCATGAAATCCAACCTGGAGCTACATTTCTCCAAAAAGTGTAACACACTATTCCCAGAAAGATACCTAAGACACCGAAAGCCATCTTTTCCACACGCAATTGTTGCTGCAGGTGGGTTTCTTTCTTTGACTGTATCATATCAATAATTATCTGACGGTTAAGCAATTCATTTTTTTCTACCTGCTCGGACAGTTCTGTCCATTTTTGTTTTAATTCATCCAGTTCCATGTTCCTTTATTCTATTGGTTCGACATCTTTTTTAATTTATCTTTGATCCGATGCAACTTGACAGCTACTGTATTTCGGTTACTTCCGGTAATGGATGCTATTTCGTCATAACTATTTTCATCCAGCCATAGCAGGACAAGCATCCGTTCATATCGGTCGAGTTGACATATCAACTGATACATCTCTTTTAAAGAATCATTGCGCAAACAGTCATCATACACTCCGATATCCACGCTCAATGGTACATAATCCAGTACTTTCTTTTTCCGTAAATCCGAGATACAAGTATTTAAAGCTACGCGATATATCCAGGTAGACAATTTACTTTCATACCTGAATTTAGGATAAGAACACCATAAGTTGACTACTACTTCCTGATAAAGATCGTTCAAATCTTCTTGATTGGAGGCATACATAAAACAGACTTTATATATCAGCGCTTTGTGTTCAGTCAGTAGGTCTATAAAATCTTTTTCTATTTCCATGTTTTTTGTCTCTTTTAATCCATTAGTCGATAAAACCAGAAAATAGTTTCAGCAAAAAAGAAATAAATTAAAGTGGAAGATAAAGGTGGAATATAAATGGCCTCAAAACAGCATCTCCCACTAGGATAGGCATCTTGTAATCAACAACATACATCCTGAAAGGTGGAAGATGGAAGATCGAAAATCATTTTTCGGGTTCTTCTTCAAATTTAGTGATAAATTCTTTATTTCTTTATTTTCAAGTTGATAATTGTCCTTTTTGCTTGCTTTAATAAGAAAAGACAGACACCGGCTGAATAAGATAGCTCAAGTTTCGGAAATGAGTTTACGCCGTCTGAACCGGTATCTTCATCCTTATACCTTTTTTCAATTAACATTGTTAACGCCTTTTGCGGATTGTCAGGTTCTTGTGCGCAAATAACAAGTCTTTTGCATTTAAAGAACTTTTTATTCACATCCAAAGAACAAGCTTTAACACTGTGTTAAAACAAAGCTTTTGAGGACAGAAATCTTACTTTTTAAAGATATTGATTTTCAGACAGTTTAGTCTAAGATTAGCTTCTTCACCTCACGGATGGACTCTTCGGGCGAAAGCCGGGATACCTGCTTTTTTGTCAACTATAAACGAGGGCTTACACTTCCGAAAACTGAATTAGATTCCATGAGTAAAAGAAAACTTACCACCAAATTTGAAGAACCATTTTTCGTAGGAGAAGTATGTTTTATAAAGACAATATTTCTCCTACGGATACTTTAAAGCATCACACATTTCCCGGAAATTGGTCAAATCATTTCTCCGGATACAAGATAATCAGGCTACTTGTTTATACAAGCTATCTCAATGGCCAGCTCTTTATATTTCTTAGTAGTATTGACCAACGAACTGCCTACATAAAACAAAAACACCAGACTGACAATGGTCATCAATGTTCCTATCATGGCGAAACGACTTTTTTGCTGTAATTCTTCTCTACTCATAGGGGGATACTCTTTTAATTTGGGTATGACAAAGATAGCGGCAAGAATTTACGTTCTTTTTACAGGCTTGTGACAACGTTGTTTAATCTCTCAACTTCTTCACCCAACCGGGAATAATGATAGCACCTATCAGCAAATACATATAATAAGTAATAATCCGCCAAACGAAAGCAACGACCAAAGCCATACCTGCCACATCAAAAAAATCGGCATAATATTCACGAAACATATATTCGCTTACTCCGCTTCCACCGGGAGTAGGGCTGATAGTCATCACTACCCATAGAATCAGCTGACGCACAAAAGCCAACAGTTGGCTGCCCGAAGTGGTAAAGGCTATCAGCAAAGCATTGACTACCAGATAACGTGAAGTCCAAGCCAAGCAAGTAATCCCAAAAGCTTTCAACCAAAAGGTAAAAGACTTCTGACTCATCTCTCTGGAACTTAATACCAGATTGTCCGTAAGTGTTTCGATGGCCTTGTGCCAACGGCGAAGCAGTGGCAAGCGGAAAATAGTGAGCAACAAACGTTTTACCCATTCCGGACGGCGGAACAATGCAAGATATAACAGAAAAGTCCAAATCGTAACGACTCCATAGACCAGAAAAAACAGTACCTCTATTCCCGAAGATAGAATCGCCACATTACCAAACAGATCATCGAATGAAAATAGAAGTAAAGCAAACGGGCAGGCCAATACAAGAAATAGCTCATCCAGAAACAGGCAGGAGATAGTCAAAGCTGTACTGCGTCCGGCATTAATGCCTTCTTTATTCAAAAATAACACGATCAGGCTACTCCCTCCCACTGCAGAAGGAGTCACTGCCGATGTAAATTCACAAAGCATATTTACCCGGAATGCCTGACGCCAAGTTAATTCCCGGTCAGTAATAAAGCGGAAACGCCACATCAGCCCACCGTCTCGTCCAAACATAAAAAGTACGGCAAGTAGCAATCCGCCTACCAGACGCCAAGAGAAACGAATGCCACTGAAAAGTTCCGGATTGAACTCCCGGTAGAACAACCACCCCACCACCGACAGCCCTATCAGGACGGGAAGCAGGATATAGCCGGTTTTAAAGGTTTTAATAGAATCTGACATAATGGAGGAAGAGAGTTTCAATGATAATCTTATTTATTTCCGTTTCGCTTTATCAACCGGTTATAACGATCGTACACTTCACCGGCCACGTCTTCCCATGACCGGGCAATAGTTCGTGATGCCTCCTCTCCCACCTGTTTTATTATAGCAGTACTGCATAATATTTCACGTATGCGATTGGAATAAGCCTCTGTGCTATTGGGACTCAGAAAACCATTTACCGAATCGGAGATTATTTCCGAAGCGGTAGAATCCCTGATCAATACCGAAGGAGTACCCAATGCAGCCCTTCACGTATCACCAACGGAGCGTTATCGTACAAAGAAGGAAACAGAAACAGATCGGCAGCAACATAATAACGTTTCAAGATCTCGCGTTCCACAATACTACCTACAAAAGACACTTTGGAAGCCAATCCCAGTTCCACAACCTTTTGTTTCAATTCATGGCTTGCATAGCCTGAACCGACAAAGTACATCCGAAAAGGTACATCAGACAAACGGACAAGCGAATCGAGCAAAAAACCGAGATTTTTCTCCCAAATATGTTGACCGACAAAAAGAAACATAAACTCCCCGGAACGGATACCTAAAGTCCTCCGAGCCTCCTGCCGGACAGATTGGAGAAAAGGCGTACCTGCAAAATCATTTCCGTTATCCACCACTTCTATCCTGCCCTTATACCCATACTCCCGCAACGTCTCTTCGACAGCTGCCTGGGGAATCCACACTTCATCCGCAGCTTCGTAAAAACGAATCACCTTTTTTATCAGATAGTTCACCAACAGACGGGAAGGAATGGCCCTCTCAAAATCCGCCCGGTACTTGGAGTGAAACGTAGCTACAATCGGAACATGCTGTTCTTTGGCAATCTGCATGGCCAGTGCTCCCGAAGAAAAGGGACAATGGGCATGTACCAGCTCGAATGAAAGCCGGCTGATACGCTCGTGAAAAGGCCAATCGATGCGCGGAAAACCCAGTCTGTAAGGCTTTCTCATAGGAATGGGAACAGATGAATAGCGGTAAACCGGATATTCTTCCGCATCTCTCGCATCAGGTGACTTAGGAGTCACCACACAAACATTCCCCGCCTTCCTATGCAGCCAGTAGGCATAGTTCTGTGTAGTAAGTGATACCCCATCCATGATCGGAGGGAAACAATCATTAAAAAGACCTATCATTGTATTCCATTATCTGTTTGCAAAGAAACAGCTTACGTATTACAATTGTTTGACGGAAGTATGACGAGAGTGTTCTTCTGCAAGAGATAACGGGTTCCCATCTCCTCTGATCCGTCCGTCTTCTAAATTCCTTGCTTACAGCCTTCTTCCTTTATTCTGTACGATACTGTCAGTTTTTTCCTTATTTTTGCCCGAAAGTGAAGATAAGGCACTTTGGCATAAAAAATGAACGAGTTCATTTTATTCTGCCCTCAGTTTGCTTATCTTTGTCACAAAAATAATTTATCAAGGTCATTGCTATGAAGTTCAAATCAACCTTTATGACTGCATGTCTGGGGATCGGTCTTTGCACCTCCTGCACTCCCGAAACTCCGACAGCACCCCAAGACTACACTCAGTACGTAAACACCTTTATCGGAGCAGCCGACAACGGTCACACCTTCCCGGGTGCTTGCCTGCCTTTCGGGCTGATCCAGGCAAGTCCGGAAACCAACGCCATCGGATGGCAATATTGCTCCGGATACAATTATCAGGATTCGCTGATCTGGGGATTCTCACAGACTCACCTCAACGGCACCGGTTGCATGGATCTGGGTGATCTACTGGTAATGCCTGTCACCGGGCAGAGAGTTCGGGACGACTATAAAAGCGGATTTTCTAAAAAAACAGAAAGCGCTACTCCGGGCTACTATACCGTAGAACTCGATAAATATAAGGTAAAAGCAGAACTGACCGCTACGGATCATGTAGCCCTGCATCGTTACACTTATCAGAATGCCGACTCGGCTTCATTGCTACTTGACTTACAACACGGCTTGGTATGGAATCCCCAACAATACAAATCGCATGTCAAAGCCTGTGAAATCAACTGGGAAGATGCACAAACACTGACCGGACACGTACGTAGCAGTGTATGGGTAAACCAAGATTTGTATTTTGTCATGAAATTCAATAAACCGGTGACCGACTCCATCTATCTGCCAATGGAAGAGACGGAAAAAGGAAAACGCCTGATCATGAGCTTCGACATGAAACCGGACGAACAGTTGCTGATGAAAGTCGCTATCTCCACAGTCGGTGTAGACGGTGCCCATAAGAATATGGAGAAAGAATTGGCTGACTGGGACTTCGACGGGACAAGACAAAAAGCAAAAGACAGCTGGAACAGTTACCTGAGCCGCATCGAGGTAACAGGTACTCCGGATGAATTGGAGAATTTCTATACCAGTTTCTACCATGCACTGATACAACCTAATAATATTGCTGACGTGGACGGAAGATACCGCAATGCCAAAGATTCGATTGTAAAATCCTCATCAGGCGTTTATTACTCTACTTTTTCAATTTGGGATACCTACCGAGCCGCCCATCCTTTCTATACTCTGGCCGTACCCGAACGAGTAGACGGCTTTATCAATTCGATGATCGAACAAAATCAGGCACAAGGCTATTTACCCGTCTGGACCTTATGGGGTAAAGAAACGAATACGATGATCGGTAACCACTCGGTTTCGGTTATTGCCGAAGCCTACAAGAAAGGTTTCCGCGCTTTGATGCCGAGAAAGCATTCGATGCCATCAAACAGACACTGACCGTTTCACATCCGAAATCGGACTGGGAAACTTATATGAAATACGGCTACTACCCGACAGACAAAGTAGATGCCGAATCGGTATCACGTACCCTTGAATCGGTTTACGATGATTATGCCGCAGCTACCATGGCCGGGTTAATGGGTAAAAAAGAAGATGCGGAATACTTCGGGAAACGTTCGGAATTCTACAAGAACCTATTCGATAAAGAAACACAGTTTATGCGCCCGCGTTATGCCAACGGACGTTGGAAGACTCCTTTCAACCCCAGTGATCTGGCACATGCAGAAAGCCGTGGGGGCGATTATACAGAAGGAAATGCCTGGCAATATACCTGGCATGTCCAGCACGATGTACCGGGATTGATCGAACTGTTTGGCGGTAAAGAAGTTTTCCTCAACAAACTGGATTCATTGTTTACTATCGAACTGAAAGGAAGCGGACTGGCCGACGTAACCGGACTGATCGGTCAATATGCTCACGGTAACGAACCAAGTCATCACGTCACTTTCTTGTACGCACTGGCCGGAAAGCCGGAACGCACTCAGGAGCTGATCCGTGAAATCTTCGATACCCAATACAAAAACAAACCTGACGGGCTCTGCGGCAATGACGACTGCGGACAGATGTCGGCTTGGTATATGTTCAATGCCATGGGATTCTATCCGGTCGATCCGGTGAGCGGACATTATGTGTTCGGTGCTCCGCAGATGCCTAAAATTGTTCTCCATCTGCCGGATGGTAAAACGTTTACGGTCATTGCCGAAAATTTATCGAAAGAACATAAATATATCGACAGTATCACACTGAATGGTGAACCCTATACTAAAAACTACATTTCACATGAAGATATCGTGAAGGGAGGTACACTGGTGTACAAAATGAAATAACCAATTATAAACTCAAAACTACAATGGACAAAAAGTTACTGATGATGGCGCTGTTGATAACAACAGGACTTGCCACACATGCACAGGAGAAGCTGACCCGCTATCAGGTGAGGAACGCCATTACGGTGCGTACTCCGATCATGAACGATAGCATCAACCCGAAAGGAGAAAAACACACAGCCAAAGCATTGCTACAAACACCGGTAGTACTCGACCTTGCCAATGCACCGACTCAAATGACAGCTGCCGATACAGCCGGTCTGGTCACCTTCGCGAAAGCTGATAAAGACAATCTGCTTTACCTGATCAAAACCCAACTGCGTGCCGAACGCTTTATGAAAGGTAAACTGAAAGTGACCTCTCCGGTCAGATGGGAGCTTTTCATTAATGGTGAATCGAAGATGGTAAAGGATGCTTCGGAAGACAGCATCTCTAAAGCAGCAACCAAAGAGGTCGCTTTACGTCTCGAACCCGAAATGGATTATGAAATAGCTATCAAACTGCTTTCGACTCCGGACGACAAAACCGTACCTTCACTGAAATGCGAACTGGTAAAAGATGACAAATTCAAAGAAGTGGCATGCAGCACCGATCCTGAACAGAAACATCGTTTCTCACTCGATAACACAGTATACGGTAACCGTGCCATAGCTGTTTCCGTATCACCGGACGGAAAATATCTGCTAACCCGTTATTGGGATAACCATTCGCTGAAACGTTCGCGCACTTATTGTGAACTGACCGAACTGAAAACAGGAAAAGTGCTGCTCACTAATCTGAGAGATGGTATGCGATGGATGCCGAAAAGTAATAAACTGTATTATACAGTAGTGGCTCCGGAAGGAAATGACGTTATCACTCTCGATCCTGTCACACTGAAAGAAGAAGTTCTTTTGCGAGGTATCCCCGAGCAGGGATTCAGTTGGTCGCCCAACGAGGACTTCCTGATATACTATCCCCGTGAAGAAGGTGTAAAAGATGAAGGTCCGTTGAAACGTATTGTCAGCCCGGCAGACCGTATCCCCAATACACGCGGACGCAGCTTCCTGGCCAGATATGACATCGCCAGCGGAACATCAGAACGGCTCACTTACGGTAATCACAGCACTTATATGCAGGACATTTCACCGGATGGTAAATATCTGCTTTACAGCAGTTCAAAGGAGAATATCACGCAACGTCCTTTCTCTTTGAGCTCTTTGTTCCAGGTAAATCTTGAAACATTGGCCGTCGACACACTGTTCTTCGAAGACCGATTCCTCGGAGGAGCCAGCTACTCACCGGACGGTAAGCAATTGCTATTGACGGCAAGCCCGGAAGCTTTTGACGGTATCGGTAAGAATTGCGGCAACCACCCTATCGCCAATGACTTCGACTCTCAGGCATTTATCATGGATCTGGCTACCCGTAAAATCGATCCGATCACCAAAGAATTCAATCCGTCTGTCAACTTCCTGCAATGGAACAAGGGTGACGGTTGCATCTACTTCAGCACCAATGATGAAGATTGCCGGAATATCTATCGCTATTCACCCAAAGATCGTAAGTTTGAAAAGCTGAACCTGGAGACTGATGTCACCAGTGCATTTGCCATGTCGGAAAACAATCCGTCGTTGGCTGCTTATATCGGACAGGGATGCTACAATGCAGGAGTTGCTTATGTATACGACCTGAAAAAGAAAACCTCTCGACTGATAGCCGACCCGATGAAACCGACTCTGGAGAAAATTGAACTGGGCGAAATGAAACCCTGGAACTTCACAGCTTCAGACGGAACAGAGATCAAAGGGATGATGTGTCTGCCGCCTTCATTCGACCCGAACAAGAAATATCCTCTGATTGTGTACTATTACGGAGGAACGACTCCCACAGAACGGGGTATCAGTAATCCGTACTGCGCACAGTTGTTTGCTTCACGCGACTACGTGGTATATGTTATCCAGCCGAGCGGAACAATCGGATTCGGACAGGAGTTTTCAGCACGCCATGTCAATGCCTGGGGCAAACGTACTGCGGACGACATCATTGAAGGTACCAAACAGTTCTGTAAAGAACACCCGTTCGTGAATGATAAAAAAATCGGTTGTCTCGGTGCATCTTACGGTGGATTCATGACACAATACCTCCAGACTCAGACGGATATTTTCGCCGGCAGTTTCACATGCCGGTATCAGCAATGTGACCAGTTATTGGGGTGAAGGCTATTGGGGATACGGTTATAATGCCATAGCCATGCCAGACAGTTACCCCTGGAACAATCCGGAACTGTTCACCAAACAAGGTTCGCTCTTCAACGCCGATAAGATCAACACTCCACTCTTACTGCTGCACGGCACCGTAGATACCAACGTACCTATCGGTGAAAGCATCCAGCTATTCAATGCTCTGAAAATATTGGGTAAAACAGTAGAGTTCATCACTGTAGATGGAGAAAACCACTTTATTGCCGACTATCCGAAACGCGTGCAATGGCATAACAGTATTATGGCATGGTTTGCCCGCTGGTTGCAGGATAGTCCTCAGTGGTGGGAAGATATGTATCCGGAACGTCATTTATAAAACACATTCCACTGAAAAAGACAGGGAGAGCACTGATTTATTACGAAGATAATCTGAAAACAGTTAAAACTCTGTGATCTTTATGGCGGTGGAATCCGATGAAAACAGCAATCATCAATCCAATCAGTATTGGCGTTGAAAAGACTTATAAAAAAGAACGGGGCCTTTGGTTTTAAACCAAGGTCCCGTTCCTTTTATCTCCTTACCTTTTTTACACCAACAGTCCCCGGTTTTAAAAAGGTAAGGGCATTTTCCTTATTTTGTTAAAGCGCCAATCAGTTCTTCAGCAGTAACCAATTGCTGTTCACCGCTTTCCATGTTTTTCAGCATAGCTTTTCCTTCATTCATTTCATTCTCACCTACGATAGCAACGAAAGGAATGTTCTTAACATTTGCATAACTCATCTGTTTCTTCATTTTCGCAGCGTCGGGGAATATCTCGGCACGAATACCGGCTGCGCGGGCCTTAGACAGAATACTCATAGAAAAAGCAGCTTCTTTCTCACCGAAGTTAATAAACAGAAGCTGAGTTCCATTAACGGCCTCCTTCGGATACAGTTCCAACTGGTTGAGCACATCGAAAATACGGTCGGCACCAAACGAAATACCTACGCCCGATACCCCTGCCATACCGAATACACCAGTCAGGTTATCGTAACGACCTCCACCGGTGATACTGCCAATCTGCACATCAAGCGCCTTCACCTCAAAAATAGCACCTGTATAGTAATTCAATCCACGTGCCAATGTCAAGTCAAGCTCTATTTCGTTTTTCAGTCCCATCGTTTGAAGGGTATTCAAAATAAACTCACTCTCTTCCACTCCCTTCAAACCTGTTTCGCTATCGGAAAGTACAGTCTTCAGTGTAGCCAACTTCTCAGCATTGGTTCCACTCAGAAGAATGATAGGTTGCAGTTTGGCAATAGCCTCTTCACTGATACCCTTCTCGGCCAGCTCTTTATTGACATTGTCCAAACCGATTTTATCCAGTTTATCGATTGCTACTGTAATATCTACTATTTTATCCGCCTCTCCTATGATTTCGGCAATACCGGTCAGAATCTTACGATTATTGATTTTAATGCAAACGCGGATACCGAAACGGGTAAACACCGTATCAACAATCTGCATCAATTCAACTTCGTTCAGCAATGAATCACTGCCTACGACATCAGCATCACATTGGTAAAACTCACGGTAACGTCCTTTCTGAGGACGGTCGGCACGCCATACGGGCTGAATCTGATAACGTTTGAAAGGGAAAGTAATTTCGTCACGGTGCATCACTACATAACGGGCGAAAGGCACTGTGAGGTCATAACGCAAACCTTTTTCACAGAATTTACTTGCCAGCAAGTGCATTGCGACTCAACAGCTCTTCGTCAGTAATGCCTGAAAAATAATCACCGGAATTCTGAATCTTAAAAAGTAGTTTGTCACCTTCTTCACCATATTTCCCCATCAGGGTAGAAAGCATCTCCATGGAAGGAGTTTCTATCTGCTGGAAACCATACAGATGATAAACGTCACGAATGGTATTGAATATGTAGTTACGCTTCGCCATCTCTACGGGCGAAAAATCACGTGTTCCTTTAGGTATACCTGGTTTTGCTGCCATTGTTCTAACTGTTTTATTGAATTGAGTTGCAAAGTTATATGAAATAATTGATTATTGAAACAGAAACCACAGACTTTCTGTGAATCTGTAAGCAAATGTATCCGGTGTCCGGTTCCGTTAAGACTGTTCATTTTCGGACAATACTTTTTAATGCCATTCTGCTCAATAAGAGATATTTATTAATTTGGTATACTATTTGCTTTCTGAAAGACAAAGAAATCACATTATCTAACAGAAATCATATGAAAACAGTTTTTTTGATCATTACAATGTTATGCCTTGGACTATCGGGAATGGCACAAAACAACGAAAAAAAAGAATTTGAGAGAAAGTACAGCGCACTCACTCAGGAAGTAGCAAACGCCCGCAAACAGAAAGATTACAAAAAGGCCGAGAAATTAAATTGGGAGAAACTGAAGTTGTATCAAGGATTGCCTCAACAACTTCAGGAAAATGCAAAAAATATAACAGGATTGGTTTATTACGACCTTGCTTGCTATCAGGCACTTCAGGGAAAGAAAAAGGCAGCCCTAAAAAACTTTGAGAAGGCTTTCAACTCCGGATGGAATGATTACAACCATGCTAAAGGTGACAGTGACATCGACAATTTACGTAAAGAGAAGAAGTATCTGGAAATAATGGCTAAAATGCGTCTGGACAGTGACTATCTGTATATTCTGCAACAAGCCGAAGGATACAACAGAACTGAAACAAAACCGATATGTTATAATGAATCAGTAACTGACACTCTACCCCGCTTCACCTACATGAATCCTAACGACAGTAATCTGGTACAGTTACGGAAACATTTCAACCTGGATAGCATCGCCGGAAGCGGAGACGAGATCTCTAAAATCAAAAACCTTCTCTACTGGGTTCACAACATAGTTCCGCATGATGGCAATTCACGTAATCCGGAAGAGCGGAACACAATAGCCATGGTAGAACTTTGCAAAAAGGAGAACCGGGGCGTAAACTGCCGGATGATGGCACAAATGCTGAACGAGTGCTATCTGGCTATGGGATTCAAATCCCGTTTCATCACCTGTATGCCCAAAGTGATGATCAACGATTGCCACGTCATCAATGCGGTCTACTCCAACACCCTCGACAAATGGTTATGGATGGACCCGACATTCAACGCTTATGTAACAGATGAAAAAGGAAACCTTCTGGGCATTGGTGAAGTGCGCGAACGCCTCCGCAACAATCAACCCGTTGTACTAAACGAAGACGCAAACTGGAATAATAAGAATAAGCAGACCAAAGAGTATTATCTGGATTACTATATGGCCAAGAACCTGTATTACGTAACTTGCCCTCTGCAAAGCGAATATAACGCAGAAACAAACTATCCGGGCAAAAAGTGGCCGATGTATATCTCGTTAGTTCCGGAAGGATACAGTAGCAATGGAAAGCCCGGTGCCACCGCCTACGACTCACATAATGACTCTTACTTCTGGCAATCACCTTATCAAGAATAAGCCTAAAAGACCAAACGATATTATCCTCAAGCGTCATAGACAACATCAACTCTAAAACGCCATTTATAGAATCTATGATGTTTGGGGCAACCTTTAAACGACTTACTTCACATGATATGTAAAAATAACCGGATTGTCTCCCTCCTTTATCTGCCCTAGCAAACTGGACATTTTTTCATTAATATCTTCTTCAGCAGACAATTTCTTTTGCTCGCATAGTACTTCAGATGAATAAATGAAGAAAATCCGACTTTGTTTTCCCTCTACCGACATATAATTGGGCAAAGGCAACTGATAATCCGTATTGATAATTACCTGATAATTGTTCACTGTACTAGTGGCTTTTGAAAGCAAACACATGCCAGGTTGGTTGGTTCTAAACAACAAATAGGAAGGAGTATCACATAAATCAGTCATAGTATATACATATTTTCCTTGATAACAGAACTGATTCAAATCATTACATTGGAACTGACGCTGCTTATCACTCTCCGGAAAAGCCTTATCTTTCCAATCTACCATATAAAGTGGTTCAATCGATTCTCCCGTTATCCGATATATATGATTGTCAAACTTACGGGTAAATAGCACTGAGGCAGTATTCGTAATTTGGTAATTACCAGAAGAACAAAACGGTGCTGTTTCGTATAAAGGTTCTAATAAAGAAGTTTGTTTTACCCGTTTCCTTATTAATCACTATCAGAGAATAATCTGATACCACTCCATTAGCATAAGTATCATTCCGCATAGATAAATCCTTTATCCACGGCAAAGATTGATACGTATCGTCTAATGGATAAGAAGACAGGTATGTACATCCTCAAGAATTTGCGGAAGGATAGGTTAAAAGCAACAATTTATTTCTGCTTCATCAATAGCGATATCGAACAGGTCAACATACTCTCCCTTCCCATTCCCCACAGCATGTATCGTAAATAAATGTTTCCCGGAAAGAGTATAACAAAGCACCTGCTTCATCCGCTTATCCAGAATAAAATATCGTCCGTTAGATTCATAGACTCTATCAATGTTATTTATTAAAGCTTCTTCATTTGTTTCGGGCATAAAAAGAGATAAGCTATCTAAGAAAAACGTATCAGCTATCATAGAAGAACCGACTTCAAAAGAAACCGGCTGCACCCGAGACTCTGTAGCAACATGACTACAGGCCCCCAACAATAAAGAAATGCAAAATATAAAAAAGGCTGTTCTAATTTTCATACTTCTCAATCTACCGGAACCCAACTTTCGGTTATACCTGATGTACAGTTTATCACTCTAACTCCAAAACAGGATGTTTCTGTTACCACGCGATATGCAAAAACGTTTCGTCCTCTCAGGGTTATAAGATAAGGACCATATTGATTGGTATTTGATTTTTTACTATATACCCGATCTCCACCATCGGCATTTACAAAGATATATATAAAAAGAGACTATCAACATTTAGAACATAAAAACACTTTATACACAATAAAGAGGCTCCGCAGAAAAATCTACGGAGCCTCTTTTATTGTGTATAGATGAAAGATCACTCTCTACGTCCCATAAATATCATAATGTAGTAAATCAGTGTAGCCAACGAACCAAGGGCAGCAACTACATAAGTATAAGCGCTGAACGAAGGGCATCTTCTGCCTGTCTATGATTATATGAATTCGTTATACCTGAAGCACTCAGCCATACCAATGCACGCTTACTTGCATCGATCTCCACCGGAAGGGTGATAAAACTGAATAACGTAGTCATAGCAAACAAGATAATGCCGGCAAACAACAACTGAGGGAAAGGCTCTAACAGCAAAATACCGGCAAGCAACAACCATGTCATCCACTGAGAAGCGAACGAAACGACCGGTACCAGCTTGCTGCGCAGTGTCAAGGGTGCATAAGCCCGCGCATGCTGCACCGCATGTCCACACTCGTGAGCAGCTACGGCAGCGGCCATGATACTGTTACTGTCATATACTCCTTCACTCAGATTCACTGTCTTATTGGCAGGATTATAATGATCGGTCAACTGTCCGGGAGTATGAGTCACCTGAACATCGTATATTCCGTTATCTTGTAACATTTTAATAGCTACGTCGCGTCCTGTCATTCCATTTCCTGTCGGTATCTTGGAGTATTTTTTGAACTTGTTCTGCAGATTCATCTGCACCAGCCAGCTAACGAGAGCAATGCCAATAAAAATAATCCATTGAAATCCTATTACCATATTCTTTCTTATTTAATTGTTATATATGTGTTATCATACAAATAGCTTGCCAAAAATAAACAAAAGCGACGTACAGGGAGTTTACCGTACATCGCTTTTATGAAGAATTAGCTAAAAATTAGTCAATTGTAAGTTCTACCACGTAGTCTACATCCGTTGGAACTTTAGCAAGTTCCAGTACAATTCCTTCCTTATTCTTTGTGAAATGTACCGGTGTTTTGTCAGCAAAGACCACCGCCTTTTTCACTTTCTTATCGACAATAGGCAAGAAGAGTGCCTTATCCTGTAAATTAAGAATGTGTACATAAAGTTTATTGCCTTTTTGAGTCGTTACTCCCCAATCATGCGGAGCAACCAGACCGCCTCTGGTTCCATAAATAGTTTCACCATATTTCGACATCCACTCTCCCACTTCCTTCAAGCGCTGAACGGCCACTTCCGGAAGTTCACCATCAGGTTGCGGACCGATGTTCATCAACAGATTTGCATCTTTACCGGCAGCTTTCACCAGATAGTGAATCAAAGTTTTAGTCGATTTATAATTCTGATCTGTAATCTTGTATCCCCACATACCATTCATGGTTTCACATGTTTCAAGAGGCAGATGGCTGACGCTTTGTCCCGAAAGTCCTGCAGTATTCTCTCCCGGCAAATCACGCTCGAAGATTTGAATATCTTCTCCGGCAAAAGGTGTCTGATGGTGGTTGTTACCTACCAGGCAAGCCGGCTGCAAACGATGAATAAGTGCATATTGCTCGGGAAGTTCCCAATCGAAATCGGGATTGATGTCCTGATCCCACCAACCGTCAAACCAGATAGCGCCGATCGGACCATAATTAGTCAGCAGCTCTGTCAGCTGATTATTCATAAACTGATAATAGCTCTTCCAATCTCCTTTCGGATTGGGACGTCCGGTTCTACGTCCGGTTCTTCCCTGAGGAGCATCTTCACGATACCAGTCTATATGTGAATAATAGAAGTGAAGTTTGATGCCATGTTTGGCACATGCATCGGCCAGCTCCTTCACCACATCACGTTTGAAAGGAGTCGCTTTTACAATGTTATAATCAGAGTACTTGGTATCGAACATCGAGAATCCCTCGTGATGACGAGTAGTGAAGCAAATATATTTAGCTCCGGAAGCCTTGATGGCTGCTACCCATTTGTCTGCATCAAACTTCGAAGGATAGAATCCCCCGGCCAGTTTGGCATACTCTTTATAATTCAAGTTATTGTTTGTCATCGTCCACTCTCCGGTAGCGAGCATGGCATAGAGTCCCCAATGAAGGAAGATTCCAAACTTATTGTCCTGAAATTCACTCCGGGCTTTCAGGTTAGCCTCTGTCGGTTGATACTTTTGCTGTGCTGTCAGGGAAGCTGTCATTCCCACTAATAGCAAAAACGTAATAAAATGTTTCTTCATAAGTATTATAAATAAAAAGGCCTCACTTCGGGCCTCTCCGGAAAGAGAGGGAGGAAGAAAGGCCTCATTTTAAATCAATGCTTTTTATAAAGTCTGCTTTTCCTTCTCCACAAAAAGGAGAAAGGTGAGGCTTTCTTATTCTTCTGTATATCTAATGATAGTTTGTTCGCGGTCAGGACCTACCGACACAATCTTGATCTGTACGCCCAACTGTTCTTCAAGGAATGAAAGATAAGCATTGAATTCTTCAGGGAATTCATCTTCACTCTGCATTTTTGTCATATCAGTCTGCCATCCCGGAAGTTCCACATAGATCGGCTCTACCTCATCGGTTATGTCGTAAGGGAAGTAATCGATCTCTTCACCATTCATCTTGTAAGCAACACAAGCTTTGATCGTTTCGAACGTATCGAGTACGTCGCTCTTCATCATGATCAGCTTAGTGACACCGTTAACCATAATAGAATACTTCAGTGCAACCAGATCCACCCATCCGCAGCGGCGTTTACGTCCGGTTACCGAACCAAACTCGTGGCCAAGTGTACAAATCTGATCCCCTGTCTTATCGAACAACTCTGTCGGGAACGGCCCCGAACCTACACGTGTGCAATAAGCTTTAAAGATACCATATACATCACCGATCTTATTCGGAGCAACCCCCAAACCTGTGCATGCACCTGCACAAACTGTGTTCGAAGAAGTTACGAACGGATAAGAGCCAAAATCAATATCCAGCATAGTACCCTGAGCACCTTCGCAAAGAATGGATTTGCCGTTATCGAGCAAACCGTTTATTTCATGTTCACTATCCACCAACTGGAATTGTTTCAGGTATTCGATTCCTTCGAACCAGGCTTTTTCAAGTTCTGTCAAATCATATTCATAGTTCAAACCTTTCAGGATCTGTTCGTGGCGAGCTTTTGCCGCAGCATATTTCTGTTCAAAGTTATGCAGGATATCACCTACACGAACGCCATTACGGCTCACTTTATCCGTATAAGTCGGACCGATACCTTTTCCGGTAGTTCCTACCTTAGCATCGCCTTTGGCAGCTTCATAAGCCGCATCCAGAATACGGTGTGTAGGCAAAATGAGGTGCGCTTTCTTCGAAATATGCAGTCTCTCCTTGAGGTTATGTCCCGATGCCTCCAGCGCTTCTGCCTCAGCTTTGAACAAAGCCGGATCGAGCACAACACCGTTACCGATGATATTTACCTTGTCCCCCTGGAAGATACCCGAAGGAATGGAACGAAGCACATATTTCTGTCCTTCGAATTCAAGTGTATGACCGGCATTCGGGCCACCCTGGAAACGTGCAACCACATCGTATTTCGGAGTTAAGACGTCGACAACTTTTCCTTTACCTTCGTCGCCCCATTGTAATCCTAATAGAACATCTACTTTCATTTTTCTTTTTTATTGTTGTTATTTACTCTTTTTCTCTTATTTGCCCTGTCGCATTTACTACATATACCATATATATATAAGGAGTAATGCGAAAGTTGGAATTTACTTAATTTGGTGTTTTCAATCGCGTTCTGCAAAGCCTCGTTCTGAAACTCGGTGACCTTGCCGCATTGTGTACATATCTGGTGATGATGCGTCTCGCGATTATATGATTTTTCGTATTGGGAGGAAGTACCGAACTGATGTTTGATAACCAGCCGGGCATTGATAAGTAAGATGATGGTGTTATAAAGCGTAGCTCTGCTCACCCTGAAATTCTCCTGATTCATCATCTGTGAATACAGCATATCGATATCGAAATGCCCGTCAATGGAGTATATGGTGTCCAGTATCGCATAACGTTCAGGAGTCTTGCGATGTCCGTTCGCATTTAGATATTCTGTGAATATCTGCCGTACCGTATCTTTCACATTTTGAGTTTCCATATCGGCGCCGTTTTAGCGCCAACAAAGTTAATTGTTTTTTGCGGAAAGCAAAAATATATCTGTAAATTTGCAGCCAACCACTAAAAAAATGTTTTATGACAAGAGTCCCCTTTACACAAAACTATCGCTGGCACTTGCCTCTCCTCCTTCTCGTTTTCTGCTGTTCTTTCTTCATTAACAATGGAGCTATCTTTGCAGATATCATGGAGTCGAGAAATATCATCACTGCACGTGAGATGGTATACGATCATAATTGGCTGGTGCCAACCATGAACGGAGAATTAAGATTGGAAAAGCCTCCTCTCCCCACCTGGATTGCTGCCATAACCGAAATGATTTCGCCAGACAACCTTCCTTTACAACGCGCCATGGCCGGATTTGCCGCTGTCATGTTAGTACTCTTTTTTTATAAATTCGCCACCAAGCTAACCGACAACCGAACCTATGCCCTGGTATCTTCGCTCGTCTTATGTACTTCGTATAACATTATTCTGATGGGACGTACGGCTACCTGGGATATCTATTGCCATGCGTTCATGATGGGAGCCATTTATTATCTTTATCTTGCTTTAAGGCAGAATCCATGCAAGTGGACTTATTTTATCGGTGCAGGTATTTTTATGGGATTATCTTTTCTCGGCAAGGGTCCCGTATCTTTCTATGCCCTGCTTCTCCCGTTCGTATGTGCCTACATCTTATATTACCGCAAAGAGACTCAAATGAAAGGAAAGTGGATTGCACTCGCTGTCATGATTCTCATCGGCATCGTACTCAGCACTTGGTGGTATGCCTATATTTATATCTATCATCAAGAGATGGCTTCCTACGTGTTCCACAAAGAGTCTTCTTCCTGGAGTAATCACAACGTACGTTCCTGGTATTATTACTGGCAATTCTTTTTGGAGACGGGTGTATGGTCACTGCTGACACTGACCACTCTTTTAGTACCCTTCTGGAAGAAGCGAGTAGAATCATCCAAAGAATATCTGTTCTGTCTGAGCTGGATGTTACTGATCCTTTTCTTTCTGTCCCTGCTTCCGGAAAAGAAAACACGCTATCTACTCCCGATATTGTTGCCCGCAGCCCTGACAATGGGACATCTATTTGTATATTGGATTCGGCAGGCAAAACAAAAAATGCCACAACTTAAGGATAGGGTACTCTACCGCATCAATGCTTACTTGATTGTAGTAGCCGCATTGGCTCTACCCATAGCGCTTTATCTATTCATGTACCGGGAAGGACGGATGGGAACGGGAATGTTCGTATGGTTGGTCGTATTGTTCCTGACAGTAGCAGTATGGCTATTCCGATCTGCTTTCAAACTTCAGCCCTTTTCCTTCCTGATGGGAATCGTGGCGTTATTTGCTGTTGCCGAACTATTTGTGATGCCTTATATAGGAAGTTTTGTGAGCAACTCGGATCCCAAAAGTATCAGTGCTACCCGAGAGAATCCGGAACTGCAACCTTTACCGTTTTACCACAGTAAAGACGAAGTGTTGCGCATCGAACTGGTATACGAAGCACATAAAAAGATCGGGGACATGGATTTAAGCAATAAAGAGGAGATCATAAAAGCGCTGCCGTTCGTCCTTATCTCACAAAAGCCGGCGGAACTGCTGATTCCGGATTCTATCCGAAAGGACCTGAACCTCCGTTTTATTGATTGTTATGACAACAACCGCTGGGCAAAAGGACATAAAAGATATGACAGCGTATTTATCAGCAATGTGACAATTGTAGAACCGATAAAGGAACAATAACCAGAAGACAGTATATAAAAACGATGAATGGTGAACAATAAAGGGTATATTCGTAATCAATACCACCCGTTTATTGTTCACCATCCGTCATTTATAATCAATCGTTTATCTCGTCTTTCACCATCGCATACAGCATCTGTTCCGCCTCTTTTTCAGAGTTCTCCATGCCTTCTACCAGACGGCAAACTTGAAAAGCATGTTCCTCACTATGCTGCATATACTTACGGATGGCAAGCATTGCCGCATTGCGAACATGATAACTCCCTGACTGTACGGCACAAATCGCCTGATCGAGCAACTCACCGGCAGGACGCTGGGCCATATCTCCCTTTTTCATCAGCAACCGGGCTATGGTGAGATAGCCACACACTTGTGTATATTCCGCCTCGTCCGCAATCCATTGGAAAGTTTTCGCCGGAGCATAAGGCAAATTCTGAAACAGATTCATACATGTCAGTTCAGCGATCTCGATATTCCGAATATCCTCTACCCAAATATCGGCTATCTCGGGAAAGAAAGTATCTATCGGCTGTAATAAGCCTGCCAGAATCTTACATTCACGGATATTCTCTTTCCACAAGGCTTGTGCCAGATCATGACTCTTCTCGTAAGCGGCAGCAATGCTTTTGATACGGGGCAATTCAACACCAAAGTTCAGTTTATAGTCCAGCCCCTTTTCACGCATGCTTTGAGACACGACTCCGTTCATAGAGAGGCGGAGTTGTGTTTTTATATCTTTCAGTTGTTCTTTTACGTCCATAAGTTAATCATTTATAGAAGGCAGCGGCGAATAGTCCCTGCTATAACGCAGCATCTGCTCGGCATAGCCTTCATCATAGGTTACTTGTACATCTACTATATTTCCCTGCTCGTCAATGACCGCATCGTATCTCGGATTCACAAATCCCTTATAAGGTGCCAGGTTCAATTTTTTATAACGAGTCAATACTTCGGAATGAAGTTCCGGGTCTACTTTCACGGCATAGGTCTCCACCAATGAGCGGGCTGCGTCAAAGTCTCCGGTAGACTTGATACGTTGTATCTCGGCCAGCAGTTCGCCGAACAGATGACGAAGCTTCTGATAATCGTTTACTACGACATAAGTCTTTCCATCTTTCTGTACCATTTCCACCACTTTATCAGCCTTTCCTTTCTCAAATACCCAACGGGCAATAAGCTGACGATTACGCATATGCGCCTCTTCAACATTGTTGCCCGGCTCGATACGCACCAACTGGGTCATGAGTCCATTCATCAGATAAGTATAATATTCGGCCTTATAAGCATCTTCACTCGGCACCAGTCCCAACTCCAGCAGTTTGGGATCAGCTACATAATAAAGACCGAACAGATCGGCACGTGCCTCTTCTATTGTAGAGCCATAGGCTTTCAATGCATCCGGATCGACTCCCGGAAGCAACTTTCCGGAACCGTGTCCCAGGCATTCGTGCAGGTCGGTATGCAGTTCACCCGTCAGATCGGCATATTTATCAATCAGCTGCTTTTCTGTGTCACTGTACACAAACTCCTCGTTGAACCCGTTTCCGTGGGCCGCCTTATTATAAGCATCGGTAATATTCCCGATAGTCACCGACTTGGAACCGTGATGACTGCGAATCCAGTTAGAATTGGGCAAGTTGATGCCAATGGCAGTCGAGGGATATAAATCTCCTCCCAAGATAGCGGCAGTGATTACTTTGGCAGTTACTCCTTTCACCTTTTCCTTTTTAAACTGTTTGTCCACAGGTGAGTGATCTTCGAACCATTGGGCATTACTGCTTATCAGTTCTGTCCGACGGGTGGCCTCCAGATCTTTAAAATTCACAATCGACTCCCAACTGGCTTTCATGCCAAGCGGATCACCATAACTTTCGGTAAATCCGTTTGTGAAGTCAACACGGGAATTCAGATCCTTCACCCAAAGAATGGCATATTCGTCAAACGTCTTCAGATCACCGGTCTCATAATATTCAATCAACTTGCCGATAGCCGCTTTCTGAGCATCGTCTTCGGCCACTCCTTCAGCTTTCTTCAGCCAATACACAATCTTCTCGATAGCCTGAGTATAGAGTCCCCCTACTTTCCAGACCTTCTCTATTATTTTTCCGTCTTCTTTCACCAAACGGCTGTTCAGCCCGTAAGAGACAGGAGTTTCGTCTTTAGGATTCTTCAACGCATTATAAAAAGCCTCAGCCTCCTGCTGAGTCACCCCGTCATAGTAATTGCTGGCCGAAGTCAGCACCAAGTCTTCACCATCGGCCTGATTCACACGTTTCGGCATTACCTTCGGATCGAAGATCACGGGAGACAGTTCTTCAAAAAGTTGTTCTACCGTCTGCCCTTGAGCCAAAGGGAGCTTCGAAGCGTCAACACTAAGCAATGCCTGCTTCAGAAACTCCGGTGTAAAGCCCGGAACAAACTTCTCCGAGCCATAATGGTGATGAATACCGTTCGAGAACCACACACGCTTCAGATAGGTGGTCAGATTCACAAAGTCCGGGCTGTTTCTGTCACCCGTATAATCCGTATAGATCGTCTCAAGCATCCTCCGGATGGTAAGATTGTATTTTCCGTTCTGATCGAACAGGATATCTCTTCCTTCGAGCGCAGCTTGAGTCAGATAGTATACCAGCTCTTTTTGTTTGAGAGTTAAATTCTCAAATCCGGGTACGCGATAGCGTAATATCTGTAAGTCTGCAAATTGTTCCACTGTATATTTAAAATTATCTGCCTCAGCAGTGTTTGTTTTTTTGGCGCCGCCGCAAGCAGTCAACAAGATTACGGTTGCAGCCATTGAAATTAAATGTTTCTTCATACTTTAGACATTATGGTTATAAAACAAAAAAGGAAATATCTCAAAGACATAGCCTGAGATAATTCCTTTTTATTCCGTTTCAAGAAATGCAATTATTTCTTTTTTTCTGCGTGTTTTTTACGATATCCGTTGGGTGTTTCACCTACGTTTTTATAAAATGCAGCGTAAAAAGACTGACGGTTAGCGAAACCAACCATCGCACTGATTTCCTCTACATTCTTGTCGGCATATCTTTTATCCGTCAACAAGTGCAAAGCATCTTTTACTCTGTACTCGTTCAGCAGGCAAGAATAGTTCATACCAAAGCGAGAATTAACTACAGCTGAAAGATAACGGGTATTGGTTTTCAGTTCCTTAGCCAAATCCTTAGCTGAATAGTCCGGGTCTCTGTACTTCTTCTGTACAACAATGATGTTCAGGATTCTGTCGTACAATTCATCTGCCAATTCGGGTCTGATCAAAGACCGGTAAGCAGCTTTCTTTTCTTTTTTCTCCCTTAAATTGTAAGGGCGTTTTTTAGGAGTTTCTTCCTGGGTTTTGTTTTCTAAATCACTCATTGAATTAACTGGTTAGGGTTTGTTTTTAAATATCACTATTAATTTGTAACTTTAGATGTCACAAATTTCATACATTATTTTGATATACACAACTTTTTCGTATATATTTTTGATATAAAAACAATCAAAATCGTCGAAAAGTAGGTAAAAAGGGCCGTTAATAAGAATATTTAACTTTTAATAACCCGAAAATAAAGCGTACCTTTGCCTGAAAGATGAACGAAAAATATCAAATGATACAGACCCTCAAAACTTATTTCGGTTATGATAGCTTCCGTCCTTTGCAGGAAGAGATCATCCACAACCTGATAAGTAAAAAAGACTCACTGGTATTGATGCCTACGGGGGGAGGCAAATCAATCTGCTATCAGCTTCCGGCTCTGCTTATGGAAGGCACAGCCATTGTTATTTCGCCCCTTATTTCACTGATGAAGGATCAGGTAGAAACTCTACGTGCCAACGGAATACCGGCAGGTGCACTAAACAGCAGCAATGACGAAACCGAAAATGCCAACTTACGCAGAGCCTGCATCTCAGGACAACTTAAGCTCCTCTACATCTCGCCCGAGAAATTACTGTCTGAAGCCGACTATCTGCTGAGAGACATGACCCTCTCACTGTTTGCAGTGGACGAGGCCCACTGTATTTCACAATGGGGGCACGACTTCCGCCCGGAATATGCCCGGATGGGATTCTTACGCAACCAGTTCCCCAATGTGCCTATGATCGCCCTGACTGCTACGGCAGATAAAATTACCAGGGAGGATATCGTCCGCCAGTTGCAATTGAGACAACCGCAAATATTTATTTCATCGTTCGACCGCCCCAACCTGAGCCTGTCTGTAAAAAGAGGCTATCAACCCAAGGAGAAAAGTAAAGCGATCATAGATTTCATTACCCGTCACAGGGGGGAAAGCGGAATCGTCTACTGCATGAGCCGTAGTAAGACCGAAACAGTGGCACAGATGCTGCAAAAGCACGGCATCCGTTGCGGTGTGTATCATGCCGGATTGTCCGCCCGGCAACGCGACGAGACACAGGACGACTTCATCAACGACCGGATAGAGGTGGTATGTGCCACTATCGCTTTCGGAATGGGTATCGACAAATCAAATGTGCGCTGGGTGATACATTATAACCTACCTAAAAGCATCGAAAGCTTTTATCAGGAAATCGGCCGTGCCGGACGCGACGGCATGGCAAGCGACACTATCCTGTTCTACTCATTGGGTGACTTGATTCTACTGACAAAGTTTGCAACGGAGAGTAACCAACAGAATATCAATCTGGAAAAATTAAACCGGATGCAACAATATGCCGAATCCGACATCTGCCGGCGGCGTATCCTCTTAAGTTATTTCGGCGAAACGACTACGGAAGATTGTGGCAACTGTGATGTATGCCGAAATCCACCCGAGCGGTTCGACGGCACCATCATCGTCCAGAAAGCCTTAAGTGCCATTGCCCGCACCAACCAGCAGGTAAGCATCACTCTCCTGATAGACATTCTGAGGGGAAACCCTACGACTGAAATCACAGAAAAAGCATATACAGAATTGAAAACGTTCGGAGCCGGAAGAGACATCCCCGCACGTGACTGGCAGGATTATCTGTTGCAAATGCTGCAAATGGGTTACTTCGAGATAGCCTACAACGAAAACAATCACCTGAAAATAACAGGGAGCGAGCAGTGACGTTCTTTCGGCCGTAAAGGCAATGCTGGTTGTCATCCGCAGAGAAGAGCCTGCAACTGCCAAAGAAGAAAAGAGTGCAGCCACCCCCACACAAGCATGGGCAGAAGAAAGCAGAAGCAAAGAAGAAGACCTGTTCGAAGCATTGCGCGCATTACGCAAACAGTTGGCCGATCAGGAGGCACTCCCGGCTTACATCGTATTGTCGGATAAAGTATTGCATCTGCTCTGTCTGTCACGTCCCACGACAGTCGAAGCCTTCGGTAACATCAACGGGATTGGTGAATATAAAAAGAAAAAGTACGGAAAAGATTTTGTTGCCCTGATCCGTCAGTTCGTATAGCAAAAACGGAAACCCCAGCTGAATTTTGTCAATAGCATTTTTATGTTTTATTAACCGAATAGAGGAGTTGCCAATTACAATAGGAGATATTCCCGTAACATATATTGTAATATAGCAGAACAAAGCTTCATCTTTATCGGAAGATGGCGTCTGTCCGGGTCGAAGCAACCTTCTGTTTGGGTTGGAAAGCCAGACTTTCATCCGCCCCAAACCTGACTTTTCCCCACGTACACCGGCTTTCCGGGCCGATGAAAAGAATAAGTACGAAAAAAGGGAGAAGCTGTCAGCTTCCCCCTTTTACTGTATTTTAATCTGAATATAGTTTATGATTACGCAGACAAAGATACGACAATCAATAACAAAAGTCAAGTTTTGGGACTCTTATTTTTCCGGATTATTTGCATTGTTGCATCTGTTCGTGAACATCGGCAGGAGGCACTCCCAGCGAAATAGCTTTTTCGAAGTCCGCTTTTGCCAGCGATTTCTTTTTCTGATCGAGATAAATGTCACCCCGCAACAGATAGGCATCGATCGAGTCGGGCGCCAAGCGAATGGCCTCGTCCAGATCGACCAATGCAAGATCATCATGTTTCATATCCCGCTCCACATCGGCACGAGCCACATACAAAACCGCATCTTCGGGAAACTCCACCAGTAATTGGTTCAGGATATCCAGAGCTTCACGGAACTTGTTTTCTTTCTGTTCCAGAGTCGCCAATCCGAGACGTCCGTTATAGTTCTTCGGATCGATTTCGAGCAAACGCTGATAATCCAAACGGGCACCTTTATAATCCCGTCGCAACATATAAATATACGCCCTCATCAACAGCGCCTCCGTATTCTTCTTATCTACATCCATCACCTGGCAATAGTCCACATAAGCCTTGTCCTGCATACCCTGTTCCAGATAAATGGCAGCACGATTCAACAAAATAGGTACGGCAAGCGGAGCAATGTTGAGTGCATAAGTATACGACTCGACAGCATCATTATAACGTCCCAACTTGCGTTGTACCAAGCCGAGATTGGAGAACAGCAGAGCATTATGGGCGTTCTTCGGCTCCAGTTTCAAAGCTTGTTTCAGGAGGTCTTCAGCTTGTACCAGACTGTCTTTTCCGACACACTCCACAGCCTTTTCAGAAAGTTCCTGATAGGTCTGGGCAGAAAGGGAAACAGACAAGAGGCAGGAAAAAAGAAGAAAGAGGAACTTCCTCCTCACCCCTTCTCTTTCTCGAAAGGGAATCATGATAGTTTTTCGATTCATAAATAGTATATTAAAAGCGAATATTATAAAATATCAGACAATTGCAGATATTCTTTTCAGTCCAACGGATAAGCGTCAAATGCGAATAGCTCGGTGGTAAGATAGCGTTCGCCGGTATCCGGCAACAGAGTCACAATCATTTTTCCTTTAAATTCCGGACGTCCGGCCAGTTGACGGGCTGCATAAACAGCTGCTCCGGAAGAAATTCCCACCAACAATCCTTCTGTCGAGGCCAATTCTCGTCCGCCACGAATCGCTTCATCATCGGGCACAGGCATGACTTCGTCCACAACCGAAGCATCATAAATGCCGGGCACGAAATTCGCTCCGATCCCCTGTATACGGTGTGAAGCTGCTTTCCCGCCTTCGAGTACCGGAGAGGATGCGGGCTCTACAGCTACTATATATACATTCGGATTATGTTTTTTTAATGCACGGGCCACCCCGCAAACAGTACCTCCGGTTCCTACTCCCGCCACGAATACAGCCACTTCTCCGTCCGTATCCTGCCAGATTTCTTCACCGGTAGACCGAACATGGACTTCGGTATTCGCAGGATTCTCAAACTGTTGCAGAATGACCGAACCTGGAATCGACTTTTTCAGTTCCTCTGCCTTGGCAATGGAACCGGCCATTCCCTTCTGTCCGTTAGTCAAAACAATCTGGGCTCCTAATGCCTTCAACAGATTACGGCGTTCCAGGCTCATGGTTTCGGGCATGGTCAGTATAAGGCGATACCCTTTGATAGTGGCCACCATCGCCAGTCCCACACCGGTATTGCCACTGGTAGGCTCGATGATAGTGGCACCGGGTTGCAGCACTCCTCTCTCTTCGGCATCCTCAATCATCGAAAGTGCCACACGGTCCTTTACGCTTCCGGCAGGGTTAAACGACTCCAGTTTAGCAACTATATTCTCTTGAAGGCCGTATTTACGACTATAACCGGACAACTCCATCAATGGAGTATGGCCTATCAGTTCGGTAAGTTTCTTTGCGATTTTTGCCATATATCTCTCTGTTTTACCACAGTTAATGCGCAAAGATAAAGAAAAGAATCGTACCTTTGCGACCGTTCAATCTTTTTAAGTATAGAGTTTATGAAGAGAAGACTTATCCAATTCGTTACGACTTATTTTCTTTTTGTCCTCATATTCGTCCTCCAGAAACCAATTTTCATGGGTTACTACCATACCTTATATAATAAGGTGTCATGGACTGATTATTTCTCTGTAATGGGACACGGGCTTCCGTTAGATTTTTCACTTGCCGGATATCTGACTGCCATTCCCGGACTATTGCTGATCGCATCGGTCTGGATACAGCCGGCGGTTATCCGCCAGATACGCCGGGGATATTTCATGATAATCGCCATTCTGCTTTCCTGCATCTTTATCGGTGACCTGGGACTGTATGAATACTGGGGATTCCGCTTGGATGCCACTCCGCTGTTCTACCTCTTCTCCTCGCCCAAAGATGCTTTGGCCAGTGTCAGCATTTGGGTCGTGATGGCAGGACTGGCCGCAATGGCTGTCTATGCGGCTTTACTTTACCTGATATTCTACCGGGTACTGATTTATCAAAAACAACCGGTAAAAATACCTTTTCACCGGTTGAGTGTATCCGGAGTATTGCTACTTGCCACCGCCCTCCTGTTCATCCCGATACGGGGAGGTTTCACGGTGTCGACCATGAACCTGAGCAAAGCCTACTTCAGCAGTAATCAGCGGTTGAACCATGCGGCTATCAATCCTTGTTTCAGCCTGATGGAGTCATTGTCACGCCAGGACAATTTCGACAAGCAATATCGATTCATGCCAGCCGAAGAGGCAGACAAACTCTTTGCCGAACTCAAAGACCAGCCGGTTGCCCCCACTGACAGCATCCCACAACTCTTCACGACCGAACGCCCGAACGTGATATTAATCATACTTGAAAGCTTTTCGTCCAAACTGATGGAAACCCTCGGAGGAGAGTCCAATGTGGCAATCAACATGGATCAGTTCGGACGTGAAGGGGTATTGTTCACTCATTTCTTTGCCAACAGCTTCCGCACCGACCGTGGACTGGCAGCCATCATCAGTGGTTATCCGGCACAACCGACTACCAGTATTATGAAGTATCCAAAGAAAACGCAACACTTGCCTTCGATCCCCGGCAGCCTGAAGAAAGCAGGATACGACCTGCAATACTATTACGGAGGTGACGCCGATTTTACCAACATGCGCTCTTACCTGATCCAGGCAGGAATAGACAACATCGTTTCGGATAAAGATTTCCCGCTTTCCGAACGTCTCAGCAAATGGGGAGCGCATGACCATGTGGTGTTCAACCGTCTGCTGGACGACTTGAAACAGCATACACCCCAAAAACCCTTTATGAAGATATTGCAGACTTCAAGCAGTCATGAACCGTTCGAAGTCCCGTTCCGACGATTGGAAAATCCCAGACTAAACGCTTTTGCCTATGCAGACAGTTGTGCCGGCGACTTTGTACGTCAGTTCAAAGAGACTCCCTTATGGAAAAATACGGTAATCGTATTGGTTCCCGATCATCTGGGAGCCTATCCGCAGGACATAGACAACCTGACCGTAGACCGCTATCGGATTCCGCTGATTTTCATAGGAGGTGCCGTAAAAGAGCCCAGACAGATAGGTACTTACGGCTCGCAGATTGACATTGCCGCCACACTGTTGGGACAACTCGGATTACCGCACGAAGAGTTTATCTTTAGTAAAAATATGCTTAATCCGAACTCACCTCACTTCGGATTCTTCACCTTTCCAAATGCTTTCGGAATGATGACACCGGAGAATGAGGTCGTATTCAACTGCGAATCGAACTCCATCGTCTCAGATGAAGGAACACATAAAGGAGAGAATTTACCCAAAGCCAAAGCATACCTGCAAAAGTTGTATGACGACTTGGCTAAACGATAACCACCCTCTTAACCCCAAAATGATATGACTAACGACATGATCCAGTTACTGGTCAACACAGACCAGAATCTACTGCTATACCTCAACGGATTTCACAATGCCTTTGGTGATTATTTCATGAGTACTTTCACCGGAAAATGGATTTGGGTACCGATGTATGCCAGTATCCTGTATGTTCTGCTAAAGAACTTCAATTGGAAAATAACACTATGCTGCCTGACTGCCATCGCACTCACCATCCTCTTTGCCGATCAAGTTTGTGCCAGCCTGATACGCCCTGCCGTAGAACGCCTGCGACCGTCCAATCCGGCAAATCCCATCTCCGACCTCGTCCACATTGTAAACAACTACCGGGGCGGACGTTACGGCTTTCCATCCTGCCATGCCTCCAATTCTTTCGGACTGGCATTCTTTCTGGTCTTCCTGTTCCGCAAACGATGGCTGAGCCTTTTCATTCTTTTATGGGCCACGCTGAATTGCTATACGCGCATTTACCTGGGAGTGCATTATCCGGGCGACCTCATAGTAGGTGCCATCATAGGATGCTGCGGAGCAGCATTCATGTGTTATTTACTGAAGAAAACAGCAAGAGGCGCTTCTTTTGGAAAAGTGAAACATACGGAAATCACGATCTACGTAGGGCTACTTACAACAATAGGAATTCTGGTTTACGCTTCAATCATGGCATAATGAACCCACTTTGTCTCCCATTGTCGGAATTAAAGCACTTACCCTATTTCCGGTAACTTGTATATACGGCATAGAGTAACCGACCAGGTTCTTATCCTCCGGACAATATCTAAAAGGGATATACCTACATATAGGTATTGTACACTACCGCATAAAAACCGATATTTGCCGGACAAATGAAAAGGGTAAAACATATACAGAAGAACCGAGTTTTGGCAGCATATCTGTTGCTGCTGACTCTCATGCCATTCTTTTGGATAAAAACACTCCATACACATGACCGGTCTGAGTGCATGTCTTCCGGTGTACAGCACAGATGCAATCCGGAGGAAGGTTGTGCAATTTGCCTTTTTACTCTCTCCCCCTTCACTGAAGCCGAAAACTTTGAATATATTTGCTTGCCGGTAAGCGTTCCGGTGGGATATCTTCAGCAGGAAGAAAGGAGCTTCACGACTTCCCTTATCTTTCATTCCCTCCGTGCCCCTCCCTTTGTGACAGTATAACATTTCTCTCTAAACCCCATTATTTTTTGAAACTACCCGGGAAAAAATCCAAAGGAATATTTCCCGGACATAGACTTACTATACATGTAAAATATGATATTCGAAACATATTTCAAACATGTGTACCTGTATGTTGCATGCCTGTATGCCACATCCGGCACGGGACTATACGCACAAACGCTGCACCAACATGCGGGAACACAGAGAGATACTGTTCCTGTCACATTTCCGGTACAACATCTGGAAGAAGTCGTCATCACCGCAGGGCGTCCGGGAATAACGGCAGGAGCCGTAAGTAACCGGATCTCTTCCTCCGAAATCCATCGTGCGGCAGGCAGTTCGCTTGCCACATTGCTGGAACGGATCAGTGGTGTCAGTTCTCTCAGCACAGGAACAACAGTATCCAAACCCGTCATTCATGGAATGCATGGCAACCGCATCCTGATCATCAATAACGGTGCGCGCCAGACGGGGCAACAATGGGCGACAGACCATGCTCCCGAAGTAGATATAAACGAAAGCGGTAATATTCTGGTCATAAAAGGCGCGGACGGAGTAAGGTACGGTTCGGATGCCTTGGGAGGTATTATCGTGACGGAACAGCCCCCTTTCGCTTTCGGGCAGGAACACCCCAAAGGCAGAATCGCCACATTCTACGGAAGTAACGGGCATCGCTATGCGGCAACCGGAAGCCTGGAAGGCACACTACCTTTCCTCAGAAACATCGCCTGGCGTATGCAAGGGACCTATTCAAATTCGGGAGACCGCTCTACGGCACATTATTTGCTCAACAATACTGGAACCAGAGGATTACACTTCTCTGCATCTGCGGGATATGACAGCGGGCGATTACGGATCGAAGGAATATACAGCCACTTCGGCGAACAGACGGGAGTGATGTTCGGTGCACAGATGGGAAGTGAGGACCTGCTTGCCGAACGTATCCGCTTGGGACGTCCGGTATATACAGACCCTTTTACACGGCATATCTCTTACCCCTACCAAAAAGTTGTCCACAGAACTGCCATCGGAAAAGTCAGATACAATGCAGGTGCGGCAGGTGTCTTTTACTGGCAAACTTCCTGGCAGAAAGACGACCGCCGGGAGAATCGCATCCGCCGGATGAATCATTCGGATATACCGGCCGTCGCATTGCTGCTGAGTTCTATCCAAAATACTTTCCGTTGGAAACTGGATTATGGGCCATGGCAGACCGAAATCGGGGGACAAATGATATTCACCGACAATCACAGCAAAGCAGGGACGGGAATCGTCCCCGTCATTCCCAACTACACAGAAATGCAGGCAGGCGCGTACGGCATACAGAAATACCGGTATGAAAGAACCGCCGTAGAAGCTGGAATTCGCCTGGATAGGCAAGAGACACGTGCCGGCGGATATGACTGGACCGGAAACTATTATGGGGGAAACAGAAAATTCTGTAATTTCACGTATGGCCTGGGCGGGCACTACCGACTTTCAAAATACTGGGAGCTTACATCCAACTTCGCACTGACATGGAGAGCCCCGCATGTGCACGAGCTGTACAGCAACGGAAATGAATTAGGATCAGGCATGTTTGTCCGGGGAGACGCCTCCATGAATGCCGAACGAAGCCACAAGTGGATAACCTCGGTCAGCTACCGGGACAAAGTGTTCCATATCCGTCTGGACAGCTATCTGCAATGGATAAAGGGGTATATTTATGATGAACCGCTGAAAGAGAACATCACTGTCATTTCAGGCACTTATCCGGTATTCCGGTACCGGCAGACACCCGCCTTTTTCAGAGGAGCGGATTTTGACTTCCGCTTTATGCCTGCCGCCTCCTGGGAGTATCATCTGATCGCCTCCTTTATCCGGGCAAACGAACAAGGAACCGGGAATTACCTCCCTTATATTCCTTCTTTCCACCTCAGTCATGAACTGGCATGGACGCACCAAACAAAGTCACACATCCTGTTTCGCCTGACTGCCCGCCACAAATTTGTAGCGAAACAAAACCGTTTTAATCCGGCAACCGACCTTATTCCATATACCCCTCCCGCCTATCATCTTTTCGGAGCGGAAGCCAGTATGGAGTGTCCCGTAAAATACGGAAACAAACTAACACTGACTGTGACAGCAGACAACCTCCTCAACAGGGAATATAAGGAATATACCAACCGCTCACGCTACTATGCCCATGATATGGGACGTGACATACGTTGCACACTGAACTGGAACTTCTGACTATGATTTTTATTCATTGTATAATATCAACAAACCAATTGAAAGAAAAATGAAAACAATTACATCTAAAACCATCTTAATGCTCCTGACGGGGGCCTTTCTTGTCTTATTGTTTAATAGTTGCACCAAAGATCCGGTGATTCCCGAAGACGAAACAAAAAACAAGTTGCATGAAGACCCGGCCAAAGTAACGGTCCGACTGGTAGAATGCCACCTGCATGCCGACTGGAACGAGATACAGACCAACGGTGGTCCGCATCAGAATCCCGAATCTCCTGCCCGACATATAAAAAGAATACAGGACATTACCTATGAACTGAAGGCCGGACAAGGCTGGACACTGGCAGAAGGTAGCCAGAAGAAGTTCTATGTACAGAAAAACGGGGAATATAAAAATCAAGGACGCTTTACGCCTGCTCCCGTTTATCTGATGTTTATCTATTACTACAATGCCAAAGGCGAACTGATGAATAACCAGTTTGTGGAAAACGGGCAAGAGAACATACACCAGCACTTCTTCACACCGGAAAATATAAAGCCAACCTTCGACGGACAGATAGAAGCTGACGACAACGATCCACAGAAGCTGATAGACTATCTTTATGTAGACACTACCCCCTGGGATAAGACCTATCACAGCGGAGAGGCCGAAATCACGGGACGGGACAATCCGGTAGGGTTAAAAGGAATTATCCGTTTCTTGAAAGACCGCAAAGAGTTCGATCTAAAAGTCCGGCTGTATCACGGTTACGAATCCAAAAAAAATCCGCAGACCGGTACTTTCGATCCTTTCTACAAACCTTCCGGGGTATTGATACAACGGGGAACATGGGATATTAACCTGAATCTGCCGGTCGTTGTATTCTGGAGTCGGGAAGAATTTATCGATATAGATGAAGAAGCAAACTTAGAGAAAGTGGGCGAAGACAGTCTCGACGAGGGCAGCAACCGTACCGTACACTCCATCATGGAAACTTTCAACCTGACTTGGAAAGAAGCTCTGGAAGAATTCATAACCTATACCTATAAGGCCGGAGATGCCGAAGGAGGAGCTATCTGGCTGTAATCTCGTCCCAATAGAAACTACACATTGGTACGACTGATTCAGAATATCGCAAGTGATGTCCTGAGGCAACTCTACCGGACTATGAAGTGAAACCTAATCGGTTATAAAAAGCCGACGGCAACGTATTTCTTCTTTATGAAGAATGATACGTTCCGTCGGCTTATTATCTTTATTATCAACGGTGAGTTTAGTTACAAGTCATATCTTCGGTGTACAGATTGTCATTCATACGCCGGGTCCTGTTTCAATACACCGCCCGCTTTATCTATTTCGGACTGTGGAATCGGGAAAAATTCAAATGCAGGTTTATACACCTTGATGTATCCCGGATAAGCAGGATCTTCTACCCCGTTCACCCGTTTATCCATCAACTTCCATCGTTTCAACTGGAAGTAACGCAGCCCTTCAAAACAAGTTTCAATACGCCATTCGTTCCGGATACGTTCACGAAGATCGTCTTGTGAGATACCGGCTTCGATGGCCGGTTGTCCCGAACGTGTCCTTACTTCATTAATAGCATTCAAGGCTGTTGTGGTAGCTCCGTGTGCTTCGTTTTCGGCTTCGGCTATCATCAACAATACGCATGAGCGTAACGCAGTACAACGATATCTGCATCCGAAACAGTACTGTATCCGGGTGTCACATCCGTAGGTTGGACATATTTGAGAGCGCTGAAACCGGTAGGCCCTTTATTATTTGATTCGTTCACCTGAACCTCTTCGTCTTTAAACCCGTCATCGACAAAATTGGCCATCATAGAATGGTTGACAGACTCGTACAGACGACGGTCTCTGTTCATAAACATTTTAGCACGTTCCGCTTTCTTCAGGGCATCGTCATTACCATATAAAATACTTTCGTCAGGACGTACCGTCAAAGGAGATTCTCCCCATGGCTTTCCATCCGTACATTCAAATGCGTCCACCATATTGCGGGTGGGGTCCAGAACCGCCCAGGCGCCATAATACAAATCCATAGAATGAGTCAGGTTCGGACGCAGGAAGCGAACGGAAAACATGATCTCCGGTGATGCCAATTGCTTTTCGGAGATAAAATTGTCACGCACACGCGCAGCCAAACTATAACCTTTGATACTCTGCAACAGAGTCAGTACTTCTTCCATCTTGGAAGAAATAGCCTTTCCATTGCTATCGTAAGCATCGAATAGCAGGATTCTCGCTTTCAGAGCCTTGACAGCCGAAACAGTGAACCGACCGGAAGTTTGTGAATCGGAATACAACTTATCGGGCAATTCACTGATGGCTTCGTCATAGTCGGTCATTACACGATTCAACACTTCTGCGCGGGTAGCCTTAGGTTGATACATCGTATTCAGATCGAGAGACTGAGTCACTACAGGCACCTCTTTATAACACTGATACAACCATGAATAAAAATAGCCGCGCAATGCTTTACACTGTGCAAGCATAAACTTTTTTTCATCCGCACTGATATCCGATCCGGTATACTGATCGAGTTGTTCCATCAAGATATGTACACGGGCAATGCCTTTATAGCAATTGCCGTAAATATCGGTAACGAACCCACCTTGATTGGGAGTAAGATCTCCCTGGGCAATCGTCTTGGCCCAACCATACGTACCTTCGCTATGTTGTACGATCGCATTATCCGTCAATCCGTCCAGACAAGGCATAATCTGAGAAAATACGCCGGAGTACATGACCGAATAAGTTCCGGCCAAAGCCGATTCAAAGTCACTCTTTTTCTGCCAGAATACGCTTTGCGAAGGGCTTGACGGAGGATCTTTCTGAAGAAAGTCTTCACACGAGGTGGCACCGAAAAGTAATGTGGCAGCTAACAATATATGAATATTCTTTTTCATTGCATGTCCTAATTAAAATTCAACATTTAAACCAAACGAATAGATTCTGTTTTGTGGATAGATGGCATCTCTTCCATCCCCGTTACGTTCTGGGTCGAGTCCTTTGTACGGAGTCAGAGTCAACAGATTATCACCGGAGAAGTAGATACGCACTTTAGAGATATTCGCCTTTTCGGTCCATACCCGAGGCAGCGTATAGCCCAAAGTCAGATTCTTCAGGCGGAAGAAAGAGGCATCCTTCAAGTAATAGCTGTTGGGACGTGTATTCTTGCCTCCACCCATATCCTGCCAATAGAGTTTAGGGATGCTTAGCACCATAAGGATTCTCTTCTGTCCACATGTGTTTAATGTAGTCCTTGTTGGGAGATGATCCTTGCATAAAGGGCTGTACTCCCCAGTCAGTAGTATAATATTTTTATCAGCTACCCTTGACCGATCAGCGACAGGTCAAAACCTTTCCATGTCGCACTGGCATTGATACCATATTCGAAACCCGGAAAACGTCCTGAGAAAGTACGGCGGTCATAGTTATCAATCACTCCGTCCGGTTTTCCATCAGGTCCACTGATATCTTTGTACTTCAGATCACCCGGCTGTGTGTTATCATTAAATTGCTTTGGTGATGCATTGATCTCAGCCTGATCTGCAAATACACCGATACACTCCAACATATAATACTCATCATAAGGTAATCCCTCACGTTTGATGCTGTAACTTCCGATTTCTTCTGCACCAAATTCAGTCAGCTTGTTGCGCGAACGGTCAAAATAAACCCCTGCATTGTAGCGGAATCCCCTGAATGTACCTCCCTTCACCATATTGGCATAGTTTAAGGCAACCTCTATACCTTTATTCTCCACCGAACCATTATTCACCGTCGGAGCAGAAAGTCCGAGTAAACTCGACACCTGTGAAGAACGCAATATGTCATCAGTAGTCTTTTTATACCAATCGAAAGTTACGCTCAAGCCATCGAACACCTGCAGGTCGAAACCGATATCGGTAATAGTAGTGGTCTCCCACTTAATGTTACGGTTGGCATAAGCTGTCTGCTGATATCCGATAATAACACCATCCGAAGTTTTGGTAAACGGATAGTCATCCACACCCGAAATCATAGCTTGATAGGGATAAAGTCCGATATTCTGGTTACCCAACTGTCCCCATGAACCTCTCAACTTGAAATTGTTCAGCCAATTAAGATTCAAATTTTTAATAAACTCTTCTTCTGTGGCACGCCAAGCGACTGAGAATGATGGAAATACTCCCCAACGATTTTCATCGGAGATGCGTGAAGTTCCGTCGTATCTCATATTGGCTTCAAACAGATAACGCTCTTTAAAATCGTAGTTAAAACGTCCGAACAAGGACTGAATAGCCCACTCTTCTTCACCTCCACTGTTACTCCAGTCGGCTGTCCCTCCGGCATTGAGTACCGGCAAGTCAAATGCAAAGTCTTTACGATAGGCATTGAGCGTTTCATATTTCTCCGACTCTTGATTGTAACCTACCATCAAAGAGAAATTATGTGCATTATCCACTAACGACAAATCATATTTCAGATAACTATAAAGGTTGGTGTAGAAACGGCGGCCATCGCCTACACTTAATCCCAATCCGCCTTTATCGAGTTCGGACGATCTCTCGCCGGTATGGTAATCGTAAGTATAAGTCGTGCTTCCTCGCCAGTCTTTACTTTTGTTAGACTGAAGGCGGGCAGCTCCTTTAGTATACCACGTCAAGCCTTTAGCCAGATTGATCTCTAACCACAGCTGAGCATTTATATCAAAATTATTATCACGCTTCATGGCGTTATCTCCGATAATGGCAGGCATGTTTTTGTTATGACTTTCGAAGGAATAAGCGGAACTTGTCCAGCGGCGAATACCTGTTCCGTCATCCGGTAACCAAGGCATATAGGTCGGTGCCTGCGAAAGCGTAGAGAGGAAAGCATCATTCTGTCCCTGGCGAGGCTGCTCTGTTTCACCATACATCAAGTTGGCATAAGTTCCCACCTTTATAAAATTAGTAATACGCGCAGTAAGGTCGATTGTGGCATTGTATTTTCTATATTTAAATCCACGCATAGTACCCGGCTGATCGACAAAATTCAAAGCTACATTGTAGGTAGTCTTCTCCGTGCTACCGGCCATCGAGAGATTATGTGTCTGCACTACAGCTGTACGGAACATATAGTCCTGCCAGTCAAAGTTAGGATATTGGGGGTCCCCGACATTATTCCGATAAAGATTAATCTGGTCTTGAGTGTATTGTTTACCGGTTCCGGAGTTCTTCCAGGCCAGATTCGCTAGCTCCATATATTCCACAGAATTGGTGACACGATCATATAACTTGGTGGGTGTGTGCAAACCTACATTTCCATGATAACTAATGTGCACCTTATCTCCTACCGCACCTTGCTTGGTAGTTACCAGGATAACCCCGTTGGCAGCTCTCGCTCCATAAATAGCAGCCGAAGCTGCATCCTTTAACACAGAAACACTCTCGATCACGCTGGGATCAAGATTTGTCATGCTACCCGGTACACCATTGATCAGGATCAAAGGATCCGACCCGGCGGAAGAGAAAGTCCCCTGGCCACGGATACGAAAAGAGGTTCCTTCCCCACCTGGCTGTCCAAGTCCCTGATTGACACGAAGTCCCGGAATCTGCCCTTGCAGCAGGATAGCAGCATTGGCAACCGGACGTTTTGAAATATCGTCACCCGTCACAGCAGACACAGATCCGGTCAGATTGACTTTCTTTTGAGTACCGAAACCCACTACGACAACTTCATCCAACTTCTGGGCATCTTCTTTAAGAACAATGTTCATTGGTTCTCTCTGGGCTTTGATACTCTGTGTTTTATAGCCAATATAGGAAATTTCCAAAATGCTCCCTTCCGGAACATCCAAAGAGAACCGGCCGTTCAGATCTGTGATGTTTCCTAAAGTAGTTCCTTTTACCAATACGGATACACCGATAAGAGGTTCGCCAGCTTCATCAGTAACTACGCCGCTGACTTTTAGATTTTGTTGTTGCATAATGGTAACCGCATCCTGTTTGAGCCCATCGGCCACGGCAAACTGAGGAGAAATACATAATAGCAGTAGACTGGCACCTGCTATTTTGAGACAATTCATTTCACGAGTCTTGATTAAACTCGGAAACAGGTTAGTTCTTTTTGTCATACATTAAATTTTTCGGTTAAACATAAAAATAAGGAATGTTCTATCCGGAAGATTTATAAAACCCGGAATTTGTTTTTAGTCGTTTTTCTAAGTCTTCATAAGCTTTCTGATTTTGATTATTAGTATTCTGTCAATATTAGAACTTTACTGAACTATGCTGATACTCCATTCCGAAAGCAATCCATTGGGGAGTAGTCCTTTCAGAACTTGGAAAAACACAACTTTCATACAATTTGGTAAGATAAAAGCGGAAAAAGTATTGATTTCCTTCGGTACCGTACGCAATATTTATACTTGTTTGTACCCTAATTCTACCTAATAGAGATATAACATATTGATTAAACGAAACTTATACCAGTTAAACAGGAAAATAGAAGGCTGTTTAGATTTACTTCAAATGACTAATTAGCTTGAAGACATTGAGATTTATTAAAAAAAAGATTCGTATTTTGCATTTTATTAAATCTTATTCTTATCTTTGCCGCATAACATCTGCCAAAGACTTAATAGATGTGAATTATTTGTTAGCCTTAAAAGCTCCGAAATGTACTTTCTATGCTGCGGATATAGTTCTGAAAGAACTTAATCAATTAACAACACACAAGAGGCCTCCATTCTGTACTACCTATTTTATACTAATTGACGTCCAATGCCTTATTTAATCAAGAAAATAAGTGCCCCACTACCCAACATCATTATCTGATATTAGTATATCATTATTTATTTGAAATATTATAAATGAATAAGCTACATTTAAAATTACTCTTGGAATGCCTTCCGGAAGAATTGCTTATAATAAAAAAACTGTTTTTGCCATCAATAATTTCCGGATAGCAAAAACAGTTTATCTTTTTTAAAGAGCTGGTATAGGATTATTTATTGAAATAGCCTACATACCAGTCATAGAATTTTTGAATCCCTTCTTCTATAGAAGTAGAGGGTTTATAGCCAAAGTCCTTTTCCAATCGGCCCGTATCGGCATAAGTACATACCACATCTCCCGGTTGCATACCCATCATCTGTTTAATGGCTGTCTTACCTGCTGTTTTTTCAATAACAGAAATGAAATCCATCAGCTCTACCGGTGCAGAATTACCAATATTATAAATATAGAAAGGAATGGGATCGGCAGAAGGATGAGCAATGATCTTCATCAGACCTGCAATGATATCATCGATATATGTAAAATCACGACGCATTTGCCCGTTATTGAATACTTTAATGGGGTCGCCATTTAATATTGCCTTCATAAACAGACAAGGAGCCATATCCGGACGCCCCAAGGACCATATACTGTAAAGAAACGCACACCGGTAGTAGGTATACTATAAAGTTTGCTATAAGCATGCGCCATCAGTTCATTCTGACTTTTGTTGCTGCATACAAACTCACCGGAGAGTCTGCCTTATCTGTTTCAGCATAAGGCACTTTATCATTCAGTCCATAAATGCTGCTTGAACTTGCATAAACCAAATGATTTACCGGATAATGCCGACAACATTCCAACAGATTTAAGAAACCTACAATATTCGATTCAATATATGCATAAGGATTTTCAATCGAATAGCGAACACCGGCCTGAGCAGCCAAATTCACCACAATATCAAAATGTTCGTCTTTAAACAAGTTGGTCAATCCTTCACGATCTGTCAAATCCATCTTGATAAAGCGATAGGAAGGATATTTAGCACTCGGCAACAATATGTCTTTCTCGATCGATTCTTTAGCTATGCCGGTATCAGCTAGACGATCATATTTCAACTGTACATCATAATAAGAGTTGATGTTATCCAACCCCACAACTTCACAACCTTGTGCTACCAATGCTTTTACCGTATAAGAGCCAATAAAACCTGCGGCTCCTGTTACTAATGCTTTCATGATTCAATTTAGTTTAGAGTACCATTACAGAAAAACGACCTATAACGTAATGTTCTTTACCATTAACAAACTCTTCCAGTTTCTTGTTCGAACGTATTTTTTTGTTCGAAATCATCAAAATGGTATTCTGATATTTATTATCCAAGACTTCTTCTTCTGTCACTTCTTTCACTCTTTCATGCAGATACACATCCATATTTTCAGAACGACGTACATTCAGGACACAATAACCGGATACGTTTTTCTCCTTAGAAAGTTCCACTGCTTTCCGGCATAACTCGGAATAACCCAACTCACCATTAATAGCCGGTACATCCCAACCTCCCACAAAGACAGCACAAAACAATCCGAGGGCAAGCACATTAATAGTCTTGTTCAACGATTTCTTCCGATAAAGAAAATATAGAGCCGTACCACCACTGACAGTCAATATTCCACCGGCTACATAAAAAAGCTTCTGTCCCAGGAATTCAGTACCCGGCATTCGTCCCAGCACAATAAGAGCCGGCAGCCCTGCCACGAATACGACGGCAGGAAGAAGCAACGTCAACGCCAACCATTGATTCCAACGGAAATGAGATAACAAAAGTACAGCCAAATAAACAAAGAATGGAAAAGTCGGTGCCAAATAGACAGCCAGTTTACCACTGAAACAAGATAACATCAGTAACGTAGTGAGAATTATGACCATAAAGAAACGCTCCATATCAGAACGAATCAGTCGGCGACAAGCCCCGGCAATAATTATACCGACCAGAAACAGAGCCCACGGAGCTAACGAATACCAAACAGAAATAAAATAATAATAAAACGGAGCACTATGATCGAACGCATTGACAGCACGCCCCACTGTTTGACGGAATAACAAATCATGCAGATAAGTTAATCCTCCCTCTTCCCAACAAACACCACCGAACCAAATGAAACATCCGAGCAATAATACAGCGAACGTTTTCCATCCCCAATAACGTCCAAAGGTCTTCACACGTCCGGTAATCAGCAAAAAAATGAAAGTAGACACCAATGGTACCAGTATCCCCACAGGCCCTTTGGAGAAAACTGCCATAAAAATATAAAAAGGAAACAGAAACTGATTCCAGTTCTTACTGCCTTGCCCTTTCAGCATCTGATAAAAAGTACGAAGAGCAAGCACAATAAACATACACATCAACATATCCATGCGCAATACAACAGCCAACCCTAAAAAGAGTCCACAACTCATCAACATTAATTGAGCCGATAAACGGTTAGCTACAGAGACTTCACGTTCCACCCACCGGTCCATTACCAACATGATCACTAAAGCCGGAATAAAAGAGAAGAGTGAAGCAAACCACATGGCATGATTGCCTAACAACCACTTGCCCAACATCAGAATCCAGAAATACAAAGGAGGCTTGTCAGCATACTGAATACCATGATTAGTGAACGTAAAAATATCACCATTACGCAGTGCTTCGTCAACAATACTCAAGTAACGTAACTCGTTGGAGGGAGTGTAGTCACGGAAAATCAACACCGGCAGTACAGCCAGCAATAATAAAAACGGAAGAAATTTACTTTTCATAGGCAACTGATTGCTTGGAGCTTTTACGTCCAATCATCAGATTGCGAAAATAGGCAACGAATCCGACGGATTGACCCAAAATCAACACAGGATCAAGACGGAATACACCGTATGCCACAATAACCGATGAACCGACCAGGCTGATAATCCAGAAGCCGGCAGGCAGTAAAGACTCTTTATGATGGAATGAATAAGCCCATTGATATACAAAGCGGAGAGTGAAAATAATTTGCCCCATTGAACCGAAAATCAATAGCCAAAGAGGTACCTCTTCATTGCGGAAAAAACTATCGATAAAATGTTGCGCATCATGCAACATAAAGCTGCCGCAATTACCGGTGTAATCACTAACAAGGTTTTCAGTGCTCCGTGAAGCTTATTCCAAATACCTTTCTCGTTCAGATTCCACAAATAGATATAATAGGAAATAAACTGTCCGAAGATAATAGAAAAATCATCACGCAACCATCCATAAATACACAACAAATAAGATCCGGCAATACTCAATATCCAGAATATGGAAGGAGACACTACCTTCTTTGCCCTTTCCGATAATATCCATTGAAATATGATGCGAGCTGAGAAAAAAGCCTGCGCTAAAAAACCGATTACATAGATAAAGCCGCTCCCCTTCACAAATTTACGCTATTAAGTTATTGTCACCGATACGATAGTTAATATATCTCTTTTTCATCCAACGATAGGCAAAGCAATCAAGAAAAGGAGAAACCAACCGGTTCCACAAATGATATTTGGATGTACCTGCTACACGAGGAAAATGGCGAACTGGAATTTGCTTGATTTTAGCATCTTGCAACAAGATCAATGCCGGAAGAAAACGATGCATACCCGTAAAGAACGGAATACGTTTGGCATAGGCTGTATGCAAAACCTTCAGAGGACAACCGGTATCCTGCACACCGTCATTGGTCATCATTCTTCTGAAACCATTGGCAATCTTCGATTGCAGATTCTTGAAAAAAGAATCTTTACGATTGGCGCGGATTCCCATCACCAGCTGATAATCAGCAATATCTTTCAGCAACAGATTGAAATCTTCGGGAGTAGTCTGAAGGTCGGCATCCATATACCCTACATATACCGACTCTGTATAGTCGATACCTGCTTTCATAGCAGCACTTAATCCGGAATTTTTTGCTAAATCCATATAAAAGAAATCCTTGTTACGTGCGCATACCTCCATAATACGCTGCTTACTGTTGTCACGCGAACCGTCATTCACAAACAACACACAGGCCGTACAAATAGATTTGGGTAAAAACTCTCCCAATTTCTGTTCCAAAGAGTAGATATTGTCTTCTTCGTTGTATACAGGAACAACGATAGTCAGTTGATAATTGATCGTTT
>SCPN01000276.1_pt1 | contig 205991 bp, 213 predicted proteins | sample 6106831 | NCBI WGS metagenome assembly SCPN01 (sample SAMN10720447, study PRJNA508395) | human gut metagenome | isolation source: Participant 1, 0 month | reverse complement strand
ATTGATAGAACTTGGCATTATTTTGGCATTTAAAACAGGATTGAGTTTGGGGAAATATCTACCCTCATGGTCTGATGTCGGAGAAAATAAGATACATATATCAAAGACAGAAATAAGATATAGAGATGATAATGGCAAATATGTATTTGATGTTCAAAATTTTCCTAAAAGTGATGCCGGGTTTAGAGATGTTATAATTACCGCAGATACCAAAGAACTTATGAGAAAAATAAAAATGCTCAATCCATTTGGGCAATATATTTTATGAAAACGGTAAACAGAATAAAGGTCAGGCATTTACAAGGCGGCTATATGTGATATGTGATAGAATAGGAATTGGTGAACGTTCAATTCACAAGGCAAGAAAGACATATGCAACAAAGTTGATAGATGGAAATGTTCCAGAATCGGTAATAAAAACACAAATGGGGCATACAGATATCAGAACAACTCTCGATCATTACTATTTTAATAACAAGACAGAGAGTGAAATGCAGGAATATATTGCAAAAGCATTATCAATGTAAAAGGTAACACGAGGTAACACCTTTGGAGATAAAAGAAATTGTATTTATGCGGGTTTGAGAGAATTGATACCGAGTTCGAATCTCCCTTCCGCTACTTCAAGACCTCAGAGATTCTGAGGTCTTTTGTTGTATACCGGCAAAATTTTTTATATAATAAGTTTATGATACGAATCCTATACAGGCAGAATTCAATTTTACTTTTAAAGATGCAGGAGAGGAGAACTATGAAACAAAAATATAAGAAGCTGGCATTTTTCATATTATTACTAAGTATGCTTACCGGCTGTATGTTATTGAGTGGCTGTACGGAAAATACAGAAAATGGATCACAGAGCAGCTATATTGTAGATTCGGATGAGCTGCAGGATACAGAAAATCAGATGGAATTCGTACCGGGTTCTATGAAAGGTTCAAAACAGGAGGAAACGTCGGAAAACGAAGAACAGGGTCAGACAGAGCAAAGTCGTCAGACTGTCGCGGAAGAAAATGATGCGGAGCAGGCAAAGACGGCAGGTAATCTGGAAGTACATTTTATAGATGTGGGACAGGGGGATGCGACTCTGATCAAATGTGATGGCCATTCTATGCTGATCGATGCGGGAAATAATGATAAAGGTACACTTGTACAGAATTATCTGCAGCATCAGGGAGTGGAGACTCTTGACTATGTGATCGGCACGCACCCGGATGCAGACCACATCGGAGGAATGGATGTCGTTCTTTATAAATTTGACTGTAAGACGATCATCATGCCGGATGTTGCAAATAACACGCGCACTTATGATGATGTTGTGCAGACGATGAAAAATAAGGGATATAAGACCACTTATCCGGTTGTCGGGGAGACATACACGATCGGTGGAGCAGCATTTACGATCATTGCCCCAAACAAAGAGTATGGAAATGATATGAATTCCTGGTCGGTCGGCGTCCTTTTACAGAATGGAAACCACCGGTTTTTGTTTACCGGGGATGCGGAAGAGGGAGCAGAACAGGATATCCTGCAGAATGGCATCGATATCTCGGCGGATGTCTATAAGGTTGCACACCATGGAAGCAATACGGCAACATCCCAGGCATTTCTTGATGCAGTACATCCGACGTATGCGGTAATCAGTGCTGGGGAAGGCAATTCTTATGGACATCCGCATGCGGAAGTATTAAACAGACTCCGTGCAGCCGGAGTATCTGTTTTCCGCACGGATGAGCAGGGAACGATCGTTGCCGCGTCAGACGGAACAACACTTACCTGGAATATGTCTCCATCAGAGAGCTGGCAGGCAGGGGAAGCAAAAAAGAGTCAGGACACAGATAAAAGTGAAAAGTCAACTGACAGTCAGAACAATGCAGAAACAGATGCAGCCGTAAGTAATCCGACAGACCAGACGGATGGAAATTCGGATGTGATCGTTCACATCACGAAAACGGGAGAAAAATATCACTCTGCCGGATGTCAGTATTTAAGAAAAAGTGATATTGAAGTGACATTATCAGAGGCAAAAGCAAGAGGACTTACACCGTGTTCAAAGTGTAATCCACCACAGTAAAAATATTAATAGAAGGGAAAAGAAAAATATGCGCGTAGGAATGGGATATGATGTTCATAAATTAGTGGAGGGCAGGGACCTGATCATTGGAGGGGTAAAGATCCCACATACATTAGGACTTTTGGGACACTCGGATGCAGATGTATTGCTTCATGCCATCATGGATGCACTGCTCGGAGCAGCAGCACTTGGAGATATCGGAAAGCATTTTCCGGATACAGATCCGAAATATGAAGGAATTTCAAGCATGAAGCTGTTGGAACATGTGGCAGAACTGATCGCCGAAAAAGGTTATATTGTGGAAAATATCGATGCGACGATCATCGCACAGAAACCAAAGATGCGTCCGCATATCGAACAGATGGAGAAGAATATTGCAGCAGCACTTAAAATATCAGAAGATCAGATCAATGTGAAAGCGACCACAGAAGAGGGACTGGGATTTACCGGAACGGAACAGGGAATCTCTGCACAGGCAATCTGTGCGTTGACAACGATCTATGAGAGCAGTGTCAGCGTGGCGGATTCTGCAGGAGGCTGTGCGGGCTGTCCCGGACGTGCCTGTGGAAGATAAATATAAATAAAGTATAAAACTTGTTGACACAGCTATATAAATAGGATATGATAAGTCGTGATTTGACGGATTGAAGTGAGACTCAGATATATTTTTTGTAAGGACATCAAGGGATATTCAAAGCAAAGATATATGCTGGGTCTTTTTATGTACAAAAGAAGGGAAAATGAGTTTATGAAAAAAAGGATGATACGTTTCTGTTGTGGAGTTATGGCTGCGGGACTGCTGCTTTCCGGCATACCGGTTCCGGCAATGAGCGGGAATATGCAAAAGGTAGCAGTGTCGGTGCTGGCAGAAGATGCGGTGATCGTGACAGATTACGATGAATTTGCGAATGCTTTAAGCAGTGGAAAGAAGAATATTGTAGTAGAAGGCAGTTTTACGATCCGCGATGATAAATTGACGGAGACAGATGGTTCCATTAAGGGACAGATGAAACCTGTTCAAATACCGGGGGGGACAACCATTACAGGAAATGGAACGGGGAGTATCACCTGTAGTCATCCAATTCAGATCATGGGGGATGATGTAGAGATACGGGATATACAATTGGTGTTTAATTCTAGTAATGGACTTGGCAGTGTTCCGCACCGTGAGATCTTTTTAGCAGGACATAGTCTTGTACTGAATAATGTAAGTACATATCTGGCAGGACCTGATAAGCCGAATCCGATTGTAGGCACAGAAAAAGAACTTCTTCCAACTGTGTATGCAGGAGGATATCACAGCAATACTGCAGTGGGAACAAACGCTTCACTTACTGTCACAAATGAGAACAATAAGACTATGTTTCAGGATATCTATCTGGGACATGAAGCATCAGCCGGACAAAGGACTGCTTATACGGGCAGTGCAAAATTAGAGCTGGATGCTGATGCAAAGATACGTGGGACTGTTTCAGCAGAAAACACATCTTTAGCGTCTTTAGATTTTTTGGGTGATCAGAAGGGATATGATGAAATCACTCTTTCAGAAATTAAAGGAAATGATAAAACTGTAATGACGGTAAAAAATTGTGCTGTTCTGGGTGTGGTGACAACGGGTGTCAAAGATATCCTATTGGATGCAGGAGGAAGACTGCAGCCGAAAGATGGGACGGCACAGTTAAATAATATTACACTGAAAAATGGGGGATGTCTGGATCTCACACAGGTGCTGGATGCTTTGGTAAAGGGCAGTTTTACAGGTAGTGATGATAATGCAGCAAGAGGAAAACTTGTTCTCAATAAAGATGGATATGTTCAGATTGATGGGCAGATAAGTGGGGTTACGCAGTTTCAGACGGTGAGTCATGTCATACCGGGAACGATTTTAAGTGGACATGCATATATTGCGTCGGAAAACGGAACAGCAGGAAGTTTTGTCTTATCAGACACAGCTATAAAAAATAATTACAGTCTGATCCGTAAAAATGGAACATGGACGCCGTATATTAATTATGTACCGGTGGAGCGTGAACTTGGAAGTATCGAGGTAAAATCTTATCCGAAAAATGTTGTTATTAACCATATACCGACAAACATGGAGGATAAAACAGGTGATAGTCCGTATTTGAATGTAATATGGAAGGATCAGGATGGAGAAGCCTATACATTTGATGATGTGGTAAATTATGAATCATTTTATGATAATATGGTATTAATCCGTTCGGATTACTGGAATAGTGACGACGAAGAGATACAGCAGAAAACAGACTGGATAAATCCGATTCGCTTAGATGTAGATGAAAATGAACCGGATCATTATTATCTGATTGCATATGGTAAGGTGCAAACAGGAAAATATACACTTTTATTCTGTTTAGAACCGATAGAAAGACATCCTGATACTGTGGCAGATGTAAAAGCACTGAAAGATACCGTGTTGGCAGAAAAGGAAATAATATTCACAGATGAACCAGGTGTATCACATCAGCATGTGGCGGGCGAGCCGGTAAAAGAAAACGAGATAGCTGCGACCTGTACCCAAAAAGGAAGCTACGATAAGGTAGTTTATTGTAAGGATAAAGGCTGCGGGGAAGAACTTTCCCGTGAGAATATAACGGTTCCGGCATCAGGACACAAAAAAGGAGAGCCGGTCACTGAAAATCGCGTGGAAGCGAAAGTGGGTGTGGACGGAAGTTATGATAAAGTAGTATACTGCACCAGATGTAAAGAAGAACTCAGCCGTGAAAAAGTGGTGATCCCAGCTCTGAAGGAGCCTGATAAGGAGGAGCCGACAGAGAAGCCGACGGAGAAACCAATAGAGAAACCGACAGAGAAGCCGACGGAGAAACCAACAGAGAAGCCGACGGAGAAGCCGACAGAAACACCGACAGAGAAACCGACAGAAACACCGACGGAAACGCCAACGGAGAAACCGGTGCACAAACACAGTTATGTGTTGAAAAAAACGACAGAGGCAACCTGCATGAAAGAGGGAGAAAAAATTTATTCCTGTGCATGTGGGGACAGTTATACAGAAAAAATTGCAAAGAAGTCCCATACACCGGAGAAAAAACTGACACCTGCAAAACCGGGCAGCAATGGAAAGAATGTGACCATGTGCAGCTTGTGCAAAACAGTATTGAAACAGGTGAAAATCAATGCACCAAAGACGGTAAAATTGTCGAAAGATCATTACAGTTATGATGGAAAAGCGAAAAAACCTACCATCAAAGTGACGGATAATAAGGGAAAAGTGATTTCAGGCAGCTTTTATAAAGTCTCGTATCAGAATAATAAAAAAGTCGGAAAAGCAACAGTGACCGTGAAGTTTCAGGGAAATTATTCGGGAATACTGAAAAGACATTTGAAATCTGTCAAAGGGAACTTCTATTTCAAGTGTAAAATCCGGGAAAAATCCATGACTGTGAAATGGAAGAAACAGGCATCACAGACGAGCGGCTATGAGATAGTATATACAGCAGATGCATCGTTTGGCAAAAAAACGAAGACGGCTGTGATCAAAAGTAATAAGACGACAGTTAAAGAAATCAAAGGATTAAAACCGGGAAAGAAATATTATGTAAAAGTACGTACATATAAAGAAGTAAAGTCCGGTACAAAAAAGTGAGGATCTACTCAGACTGGTCAAAGAAAAAGCAGTTCAGATAAAAAATAGTTCAGATAAAAGAAACCGGATGAAAGAAAAACAATGGTCAGATGAATGATAAGTAACATCTGACCGTTGTTTTACAGGTTTGATGTTTTTGATACGTCTTTTTATGCTTCCACATCAATCGGTTCAAAATGAGATCATTGATCAGATCAGATAATATGGCATTTCGAATCTGAGTCAGATTACCCTCTTTGCAGATTGCGATAATGGGAGTTGACGAAGCCCAGGACTCATGACTTAATTCATCCCACAATTGCCTGCCATCATCTCCGGTTTCGGATACATCTATGAAAACGGCAGGAACATGGTTATTTTATCCATAATGGCATAGCGTATTTCCGTAACGGAAGATACTTTTATGAGTCTGTCCGGGTAAGAATATGCAAATTTTAAAGTGGAAGCAACATTTCTGGAATGTGTATATAATAAAATATTTTTCATGGCAGTGTCTGGTTTCTGTGCAGAAACACCATACTCGGAAAAACATTGTTTCCCGGATTTTTTTGAATTCCCAAGTGCAGTGTCTGCTTTCTGAAAAAGTGTTGTGTAGGAAGTTTCATAAGGCTCTGTGAATGCAATACCGATACTGATCGTAACGTTTTCAGGAATGGATAAAGCTTCTTTATCTAAAATTGCATCTAAAAGTTCCTGTGCTTTTTCATAGACAGCCTGTCTGGAGGCTATATCCCGCATAAAAGCAACAAATTCGTCTCCGCCGATGCGTCCGATAATGTCGGAACCGGAAAAATGAGATGCAAGAATACCGGCTACGACAGAGATTGTATGATCGCCCATTTTATGCCCAAAGATGTCATTGACAGCTTTGAAATTGTCGATATCTATGGCAAACAATGCATGTAATTCTTCCGGAGTGGATAAAAGTATGTGGGAAATGGCGTGCTCTGCTGTGGCCTTATTCAGCAGATGCGTCATCTCATCCACTTCTGATTTAATCCGCAGAGCTTCCTGTTTTTGTAAAATATGATTCAGTCTGCAGTTCGTCTTTAAAATATTGTCAATACGGTGACGTGCAATGGCAGGTTCAGTGGGTTTACTGAGAAAGTCGCTTGCGCCTAATTCGAAAGCTTTCGTCTGTACTTCCGGAGTGTCGGTGGTTGTCAGAACCACGACTGGAATTTGTTTAAACTCCGGCATTTCCTGGCGGTGTTTTAAAACATCGAAACCATCCATTCCCTGCATGACAAGATCTAAAAGGACAAGGTCAATCATATTTTTTTTATCTTTGATCATCTGCAGACATTCCTCACCGGAAGATACTTCAAGAATATTGAAGGCCGGAGAGAATATTTCATTTAAAACGGCATGCTGTAAGCGTGAATCATCTACGATTAGCAAAGTTTCTTTTGACTGTTCCATATTAAAAAATCCTTCGTATCAGTTATAAATTATCCCCCTGGAAACCACAGGATACTATCTATAATGTAACATGGAAAATGGTTGTGTGCAATGAGAAAAAGACTGAGAAAAAATAAAACCGTTGACAAATCGGGGGTAAGTGCATAAACTAGAGTAAGCGAATCAACTTACCAGTAAAAATATGATAAGGGCGTTGAGCGGGAAGAGTAAGAAACCAGAGTGCTGACAGAGAGAAACTGCCATCGGCTGCAAGCAGTTTTCAGAAAGAGATTTCCGAAGTGCCTCCGTGAGCCTGTCCGGGGAAACGGTTTGTCTGCCAGTACAGTATCTGGATACGAGTAACACGCGTTAAGTGTATTGAGTGAGGATCAAAAGATCCTTAAGTTAGAGTGGAACCACGGATCATTTCGTCTCTTAGAGATGAAATGATCCGTTTTTCATGATAATGGAATGTTCGCGGAGCGTACATTCTATTATTTGGTTAAGGAAAGGGGATGCCAGTTTTGGGAATCATCAGTCATATTAAGGAAGAATTTACAGTGATAAAGGAGCGTGACCCGGCGATCAAATCGCCGATGGAGGTATTGCTTTATCCGAGTTTTCGGGTTATGTTGAGCTACAGACGTGCGCATAAGCTGTATTTAAAAGGACATTTCTTCTGGGCGAGATTTATTTCACAGCGGGCAGCGAGAAAAACAGGAATTGAGATACATCCGGGAGCAACGATCGGGAAAGGATTTTTTATTGATCACGGAAGTGGTGTGATCATTGGAGAGACGGCGATCGTTGGGGACAATGTTACTTTGTATCAGGGTGTGACACTAGGCGGTACCGGAAAAGAGACCGGAAAACGTCATCCGACGATTGGGGATAACGTTATGATCAGTGCGGGTGCAAAGATCATCGGTTCCTTCACCGTTGGAGAAAATTCCAAGATCGGAGCGGGAAGTGTGGTCATAGAGGAAGTGCCGCCAAACTGTACCGTAGTTGGTGTTCCGGGAAGAATCGTAAAACGTGACAATGTGAAGATGCCGCGCAGTGATATGGATCAGTGCCATCTGCCGGATCCGGTCAAAGAGGATATTACTGTACTGCAGAGGGAAAATGCAGAACTGGTCAACCGTGTGCTTGATTTAGAGCAGGCAGTCCGGATTTTAAGTGCTGATGCACAAAAAACAAAATAAATTGCATTTTGCTCCGCAAAACAAGGAGTAAAATCCTCTGCTCATCAGAGGATTCGCATTTTGCTCCGCAAAACTAAAGGAGGATTATTTAAATGGAAAATAAATTTCAATTTTACAACACACTGACAAGAAAAGTAGAAACGGTGATCCCGCATGAGGATGGAAAGATCGGCATGTATACCTGTGGACCGACCGTATACCATTTTGCACATATCGGCAACCTCAGAAGTTACATCATGGAGGATGTATTGGAAAAATCACTCCGCTATGTCGGATATGATGTAAAACGTGTTATGAATATTACGGATGTGGGACATTTATCTTCCGATGCAGATACCGGGGAAGATAAAATGTTAAAAGGTGCAAAAAGAGAGCACAAAACAGTGATGGAGATCGCAAAATATTATACAGACGCTTTCTTTAGTGACTGTAAGAAGTTAAATATCAAGACACCGGATGTTGTGGAGCCGGCAACGAACTGTATCCCGGAGTTCATCCATATGATCGAGGTGCTGCTCGAAAAAGGTTATGCTTATGTGGCAGGTGGAAATGTTTATTTTGATACATCCAAATTAGACGATTATTATGTATTTTCTTCCCAGAGCGAAAAAGAGCTGTTAGTCGGTGTACGCGACGATGTGGAAGAGGACGTAAATAAGAAAAATAAAAATGATTTTGTACTCTGGTTTACAAAGTCAAAATTTGAGGATCAGGCGCTTAAATGGGATAGCCCATGGGGCGTTGGATATCCGGGATGGCACATTGAGTGCTCATGCATCAGTATGAAACATCTGGGCGAGTATGTAGATATCCACTGCGGCGGTGTAGACAATATTTTCCCGCACCATACCAATGAGATCGCACAGTCAGAGAGTTACCTTGGCCATACATGGTGTAAATACTGGTTCCATGTACAGCATTTAAATGATAAATCCGGAAAAATGAGTAAGTCCAAAGGGGATTTCCTTACCGTATCCCTGCTGCAGGAAAAGGGGTATGATCCGATCGTATACCGTATGTTCTGTCTGCAGTCCCATTATAGAAAACCGTTGGAGTTTTCCTATGAAGTATTAGATAATATGGCTGCAGCTTATAAAAAACTGACCAAACGAATCGCAGAATTAAAGGATGAGGGAACAGTACAGCAGGATAAATTTGATGCTTATAAGGCAAAATTTGAGGATGCGATCAGCAACGATCTAAATACATCGATGGCGATCACGATCATTTATGATCTGCTCAAAGATGATATGAACGATAAGACAAAACTTGCGCTGATCAATGATTTTGATAAAGTATTATCCTTAAATCTGACAACGGCACAGGCAGATGCAAAAGAGGAGATCGATGCAGAATTAGAAAGCTATGTACTTGCAAAGATTGAAGAACGAAAGGAAGCAAAGAAAGCAAAAGATTTTGCAAAAGCAGATGCAATCCGCGATGAACTGCTTGCAAAAGGCATTGTACTGAAAGATACCCGAGAAGGTGTGATCTGGCACAAAGCGTGAGAGAGAGGAAATGCCAATGCAGAAAGGAATAGACTCTTATATCAAAGAACAGTTCGGAATCAGTGAAGTGGATATCCGGACATATTCGCCTCTTACGTTAGCCTATATCGGAGATGGAATATTTGATCTGGTGATCCGGTCTGTTGTCGTAGGAAAAGGAAACACGAGAGCAGGAGAACTTCACAAGCGGACAAGCCAGATCGTAAAAGCACACACACAGGCGGAAATGATTGAAAAATTACTTCCGATGCTGACGGAGGAAGAAGCAGAAGTGTACCGTCGTGGAAGGAATGCAAAATCGCCGACAATGGCAAAAAATGCCACAATGTCTGATTACCGGAAAGCAACCGGATTTGAGGCGCTGATGGGATACCTGTATTTAAAAGATGAGTTTGAACGTCTGGTGGAACTGGTAAAGACCGGTGTGGACGAACTTGCACTTAAAATGTAAAAGGAGAGAGTAATGGGCTACGAAGAGCTGAAAATAGAGGGACGCAATGCCGTGTTAGAGGCATTCCGTTCCGGAAAAACAATTGACAAATTATTTGTGTTGGACGGCTGTCAGGATGGTCCGGTGCGCACGATTGTCAGAGAGGCAAAAAAACATGACACGATCGTGCATTTTGTGGAAAAAGAGCGTTTAGATCAGCTTTCTGAGACAAAAAAACACCAGGGAGTGATCGCAGTTGCTGCAGCATATGAGTATGCCGAAGTGGAGGATATGCTAAAATTGGCAGAGGAAAAGGGCGAGCCGCCATTTTTATTCATTCTGGATAATATCGAGGATCCGCATAACCTTGGCGCTATCATCCGTACGGCAAATCTTGCCGGTGCGCATGGTGTCATTATTCCGAAACGCCGCGCGGTCGGTCTGACGGCAACTGTGGCAAAGACATCCGCCGGAGCAATCAATTATACACCGGTTGCAAAGGTGACAAATCTGACTGCAACAATGAAAGAGTTAAAGGACAAAGGAATGTGGTTTGTCTGTGCGGACATGGATGGAACCTGCATGTATGATCTGGATTTAAAAGGACCGATCGGTCTTGTCATCGGCAGTGAAGGCGAGGGTGTTGGCAGACTGGTGCGCGAGAACTGTGATTTTGTGGCATCCATTCCGATGAAAGGGGATATCGATTCCCTGAACGCATCGGTGGCAGCAGGTGTGCTTGCCTATGAGATTGTGCGGCAACGCATGCGGTAGAAGACACCGCAGCGGTAGAAGACACCGCAGCGGTAAAAAACACAGCAGCAATAAAAGACGTCGCAGGTGGTAGAGAACACCGCAACGGTAGAAAAAAACGCCGTGGTAGATATTGTATCAGGAGTCTTGGGAGGAACATGTTAGAGTCATATCGGGATTTGACAGACGAACAGCTGATTGCGGCATTAAAAAACAGCGGTGATCCGGACGGAAAGATCATGGATTACATTTTAGATAAATATAAACCGCTGGTCCGCAAAAAGGCAAATGCAGTATTTCTGATTGGCGGTGAGACGGATGATCTGATCCAGGAGGGAATGATCGGTCTGTTTAAGGCAATCAGAGATTACGATGATACGAAAGAAACATCTTTTTTTCATTTCGCAGAATTGTGTATTACGAGACAGTTATACAAGGCAGTTGAGGCGTCGAACCGGAAAAAACATGCGCCGCTCAATTCCTATGTTTCTTTCTACTCAGAAAACAGTGAAAACGGATATCCTCTGGCGGAAACGCTGACCATGGACGGAATCGGAAATCCGGAGCAGATGATGATCGATCAGGAAAATGTGGCACAGTTCTGGGAGAAGCTCAGGACGCATTTAAGTAAGATGGAACGGGAAGTATTAGACCAGTATCTTGCGGGATTTCATTATCAGCAGATTGCAGAAAAAATGGGAAAATCACCAAAATCTATTGATAATGCGCTCTCCCGTATTAAAGCAAAAATTCGGGAGACGAATCCTGAAATAGGGAAGATGTAGAAGATTCGCCTTCTTTTTTGTAGATAGTCACGAAAAATACCTGTGCATATTGCATAAAAAATAAATGAGAAAATTGTAACATTTGTGAACACTTATTGAGAAAATCATGCTATTATAATCACTGTAAAAACCCCCCAATACATTATATATAGTTTTTGCTATACCCCATAGTAAAAATACCTTCTCCTAAAAAAGACAGCAGTGGCTGTCTTTTTTGTTGTACAAATATTGACAACCGTCACAGATTAGGCTAGACTGAACAAGTCGATAAAACTTAATAGAAAACAACGCAGAGGGACTGCATGTCCGGGAGAATGCCCGGAGGGATTGCAGTTGAGAAGGTTAAAACCTGACTCTTTGAACCTGTCAGTTAATACTGTCGTAGGGAGCGTATTGGGAAGATGCTATCTCCTGTCGCGCTTGCGGCAGGAGATTTTTTGACGTGGAGAATTCGTTTGCCAGACAGTGGTTCAAGCAGTCCCCCATGCGAAAAAGGAGAAAAACGTATGGAACAGTATACCACACAGATGGATGCCGCACGCAGAGGCATCGTGACCAAAGAATTAGAAATTGTAGCGAAAAAAGAGCGCATGACCGTAGAAGAGCTGATGCCGCTTGTAGCAGAGGGAAAAGTAGCAATCTGCGCCAACAAACATCACACCTGCATTGATCCGGAAGGTGTAGGATCAATGTTACGCACGAAGATCAATGTCAATCTCGGTGTATCGAGAGACTGCAAGGATTATGATGTGGAGATGGAGAAAGTGATGGCGGCTGTCAGCATGGGTGCACATGCCATCATGGATTTATCTTCCCACGGCAATACGATTCCGTTCCGCAGAAAACTGACTGCAGAATGTCCGGCAATGATCGGTACCGTGCCGATCTATGATTCTGTGATCCATTACCAGAGAGATCTTGCGACACTGACCGCAAAAGATTTTATTGATGTGGTGCGTCTGCATGCGGAAGATGGTGTGGATTTTGTGACACTGCACTGCGGAATTACAAGAAAGACAATCGAGCAGATCCGGAAACATAAACGTAAAATGAACATCGTTTCCCGCGGCGGTTCCCTTGTATTTGCATGGATGTGCATGACGGGGGAGGAAAATCCGTTTTATGAATATTATGATGAGATCCTTGAAATCTGCCGTGAGCATGATGTTACCATTTCACTTGGAGATGCCTGCCGTCCGGGATGTCTCGCAGATGCATCCGATGTCTGTCAGATCGAAGAGTTAGTAAGACTTGGAGAGCTGACAAAACGCGCATGGGAGAAAGATGTACAGGTCATGGTAGAAGGACCGGGACATATGCCGATGGATCAGATCGCAGCAAATATGAAGATCCAGCAAAGCATCTGCATGGGAGCACCATTTTATGTGTTAGGACCACTTGTCACTGATATCGCACCGGGATATGACCATATCACATCCGCAATCGGCGGGGCGATTGCAGCACAAAACGGAGCAGCATTTTTATGCTATGTCACACCGGCAGAACACTTGGCACTTCCAAATGTGGAGGATGTAAAACAGGGAATCATTGCATCAAAGATCGCGGCACACGCTGCAGACATCGCAAAAGGCGTCCGTGGTGCGAGAGAGATCGATGATAAGATGGCAGACGCAAGACGCGTCTTAGACTGGGATGCGCAATGGGAATGTGCGATTGATCCGGAAACCGCAAAAGCAATCTGGAACAGTAGAAAACCGGAGCATGAGGACACCTGTTCCATGTGTGGAAAATTCTGTGCAGTGCGCAGTATGAACAAAGCGCTTGCAGGAGAATATATTGATATTTTGTAAAAAAGAGTGGAGGCTTCATTCCGTCTTATGTTATAATAAAACTGTTTCAATCAGCCGGTGATCAGATGAAAAGAATATATTTGGTTGACAGTGAGAATGTAGGCGATATATGGGTGCCGTTACTGGTAGCATCACAGCCCGATGAGGAAGTGATCGTATTTTATACGCAGAAAAGTCCGCATATGAATTACGAAAATGTGAGGTTACTGAAGGAGACGGAGAAAGAAGCAGAGTTTATAAAATGTTTTGAGGGAAGCAATGCACTGGATTTCCAGCTTGTTACACAGCTTGGATACTTGTTGTGTGAGAATCAGGAAAACAGCTATGTGATCGTTTCAAATGATACCGGATTTGATGCAGCCGTACGCTACTGGAAACAGCGTAACATGCCGGTGCAGCGTTTGAGCGGAAAGGAATTAAACCGCAGACTGCAGCAAAAAGCAAAGACGAATGGAGAAAGAGAAATTTTCTTTGAAGCGGAGGAGAAGAACGCCGGGGACGTGGCTGGAAGTCTGGCAGATGAAGCTGAGATTGTGACAGCAAAGATGAATGAGATGACAGAAACGGATAAAAGCGAAGAGCCGGGTGAGGCCGAAAAGCTGAATGGAGTTTCAGAGTTAAATGAAGTCTCAAAACTGAATGAAGCCTCAGAAATGATGGAGACTGCAGAACTGACCGGAGTGTTGGAGCAGGGAAAAGCCGGAAAACCGGATGAGACAGCAGAACCGGGTGAAACCGGAAAACCGGATGAGACAGCAGAACCGGGTGAAGCCGGAAAACCGGATAAAATGGCAGAACCGGAGGAAACTCTAGAGCAGGTGGAAACAGCAAAAATAAAAGAAACGGCACAGACGGAAAAAACTGCAGGAACAGATGAACAGTCAGAACCGGGAGAAATCCAGATGGAGATACCGGATGAAATCATGAGGCCGGATGAAACTGTAAATGCGGATCAGAAACTGCCATTTACAGATCCGCGTAAGGAAGCAGTTGAAAAGACAGAGATCTCACAGGAACAGGACGATGTCATTCGCAGTCTGCTTACCTGCATCAGTAAGGATCGGCTTGCAGATTTTCACAATGCGCTGGTATTGTTCTTTGGTGAAGATATTGGAAAAGAACTTTATCAGGAGGCAAAAAACAGTTCTTCGTATGCAATCTGTCGTGTAAATCAGACTGCGATCAGTGAGGAAGAGAAGTTTGATGTTTACTGTCAGACGGTATTTGCTTACAGTGATCCGAAAATGGACTGTCCGGAAGATTTTTCTTCGTTTTTGTATAAAGCAAATACAAAGAGAAAGAACCTTAATTCATTAAGAGCGGCATTGCAGGGACATTATGGCAAGGATAAGGGAATGAAATATTATTCTCTTTTTAAGTCACACATCAAGATTATGAATCGGATGTAAAGAAGGAGAGGCTGGTTGAAGCGAAAACGGGAAGAACATAACGGATGTGGTGGCGGAACACCAGGTAGCCAGAAGACTCGAAGAACAGCACCCCTGGATGCGTATTTTGTACGCATCCGGGGGTGTTGTCAGGTGGTTAAAGTTATTTCGAACCGCCGGAAATGTTGAATAAGTATAAATATTTTGAAAAATTACAAAAATTTCTTGGATTTTATGCTTGACAATCGGACGATCCTATTGTATAGTAATACAGGTGTTGAGAAAACATGATGCTGCTGTGGCTCAGTCGGTAGAGCGTCGCATTGGTAGTGCGGAGGTCACGGGTCCGATTCCCGTCAGCAGCTCTTTTTTATGCCAGAAAAGTTTAAGTGATAACTTAATTCTTTTCTGGCTCTTTTTCTTTCTGACCGGAAATAAAATGATCAATGAGAAGATTGATCGTATGTTGCTGTGTCTCGATGATTTTTTGGAATGTTTCATTTTCTTTTGCCAGACGGGTGATTTCAGCTTCGCTATTCATATTCATCTTCCTTTTTACACCATTCAAATCGATACATCATATATGTTTTATGTTAAAAAATATTCCCTGAAATGTCAAGACAATAAAGACGTCTGTGGAGAAACATTGTTACTTTATTAACATAAAGCGTCAAAATAACTGCCGGATTCGACATAACATGCAAAAATCCAGACATACAAATTTAGATTCAGGGAAAATACGCAGTAATATTTAGGAATTTATGAATTTTTTACGAACGGATGTTATTTGTATGAGGAATGTGCTAAAATATCATTCGGCTAAAGATCCGGGGAAAGTAGATTTTCCCTTTGAAGTGAGGTTTGATATGAATGCGAGCAGAAAAAGAAAAAATACAAAACCGAAAGGTTTTTTTGAAAAATTAAAGGAGCAGAGAAATCAGAGAAAGGCGGACAGGGCAAAACAGACGGACAGGAAAACAGATATCTTAAAAAAGACAGGGAGTGGGATTGTTACATTACTGCTTGTCATTTTACCGCCGGCAGTTTGTTTTTATCTGATGGAGTGTTATTCGCACAATCCATTTGCAGTGGTACGTCCGTGGGCACAGTTTTTTAATATCGTGCTGTTTGAACTGGTAACAGTTTTCCTGTTTGTGCTGACGGGAAAATTAAAGGCTGCGCACCGGATCGTATACATTGCAGCAATGATTTATGGAATTGCGAACAGTTATGTGGTGCGTTTCCGGACGAATCCGATTGTGCCGTGGGATATTTTTTCCTGGAAAACGGCTGCGAGCGTTGCAGATAATTATGATTTTATGCCGGATACGCGCATGGTCGTTGTGACACTGGTATTTTTTGCAGCAATCGTATTATTTCGTTTTATAAAAGTAAAAGTGACACGTTTGGTATTCTGGAAACGGCTGATTCCGGCAGCGCTGGTGGCTGTGGTTCTTTCATTGTTTGCGGGAACACTGCAGCAGGAGAACTTTCAGAACAGCCACAGACTTTACAATAAACTGTTCACGCCGGTCTACATGACGGATGTGGATGGTATGGCAGTCACATTTGTCATGAATCTTGCCTATATGTCGATCGACAAACCGGAGCATTACAGCGCCGCTGAGGCACAGGCGGTGCTTGATTCCTACGGGGAGGGCGGTGCAATGTCGGAGGAATCAGGCTCTGAGGCAGAAGAAGACGATACACAAAAGGAGGAAGATCTTCCGAATATCATTGTAATGATGAATGAGTCATTTTCGGATCTGTCCGTGTTAGGTGATTTTGAAACCAACGAGGATTACATGCCGTTTATCCACAGCTTAGAGCAGGGGGAGAAAAATACGGTTACGGGAATGTTAAACGTATCTGTCTGCGGTGGAAATACCGCGAATACAGAGTTTGAATTTCTGACCGGCAATACAATGGCATTCCTCCCGCAGGGGAGCATCCCGTATCAGCAGTACATCAATGGAGATTTGAAGGCACTTCCGGATTATCTGAAGACTTTAGGATATCAGACCATTGCGACACATCCTTACAATGCCGGCGGATGGGAACGCGATACGGTCTATCCGATGCTGGGATTTAATGAGAGCGTGTTTAAAGATGATTATGTGAATCCGCAGTATGTCAGACAGTATATCAGCGATGAGAGCTGTGTGGATAAGATTATTGAATTTTATGAAAATAAGGAAAAGGATGCGCCGCTGTTTGTGTTTAATGTGACCATGCAAAATCACGGTGGATATCAGGATCAGTACGGCAATTTTACACCGGATATCTCGGTGAAAGATTCTACAAATTTTTCACTGCAGCAGTATTTATCCCTGGTAAAACTTTCCGATTCCGCGTTAGAACATCTGATCTCCTATTTTGAAGAGGCAGATGAAAAAACAGTGATCGTTTTTTTCGGAGATCATCAGCCGAGTGATGCCGTTGCATCTACGGTTCTTGCAAAGAACGGGATGTCCTGGAATCACTTGACAGAGGAACAGCAGAAACTGCGTTATCAGGTTCCTTATGTGGTGTGGGCAAACTATGATATTGGAGAGGAAACGGGTGCAGACACGAGCGTGAACTATCTGGCAGCGGAAGTCTTAGAGCGCGCCGGTGTTCCATTGGATGAATATCGTTCGTATCTGTTACATTTAAAATCAGAATACCCGGTTATTTCCGCGGTGCGTACAGTAAAAGCGGATGGCAGTGAAGTCCGCGCCTCGGATGAAAAAGATGAGATGGATATTTACCGGAAATTGCAGTATTATGAACTGTTTGATCATGGAACTGTTAATTAGGAAATGATAAAGAGAGGTTTTGTTTTGAAAGAGAAAAGAAACTCCAAAATCAGTTGTGGAAAGAAAGAATGCCGCTTATTGCGTCGTTCTTTCTGCCGTTTTTTATTCTGACTGTGATCTGCATTCTTCATGACGTCTATCCGTTTGGAGAGCAGTGTATTTTACATATCGATATGTATCATCAGTATTGCCCGTTTTTCACGGAGCTGATGGATAAGATCAAACATGGCGGCAGCATGTTTTACTCCTGGAATATCGGACTTGGAGCAGATTTTATTTCACTGTACGCCTATTATCTGGCAAGTCCCTTAAACTGGCTGCTGCTACTCTGTCCGCAGAATCATGTGATCGAATTTATGACCTTGCTTGTGATTTTAAAAATTTCATTGGCGGGACTGTTTTTCGGATATTATTTAAAGGAACATTTTGAAAAAAATCATGCTGCAATCAGCATTTTTGCAACAGCTTATGCGTTGTGCGGATTCTCAGCAGCCTATGCATGGGATATCATGTGGTTAGACTGCATGATGCTGGCACCACTTGTCGTTCTTGGACTCGAACAGCTGATCAAAGAGAAAAAAGTACTGCTTTATTATATTTCACTGTCTTTATGCATTATCAGTAATTATTACATTGCGATCATGGTCTGCATTTTTCAGGTGATCTGGTTTGTGATCACATGGCTGGAAAATAAAGAGACCGGGATCGGTGCGTGGATCCGTTTCGCAATTTATTCCCTTCTGGCGGGCGGGACGGGAGCGATACTGATCATTCCTGAGGCGATCACCCTTGGAGCGAGCGGCTCACAGAATATTTCATTTCCGGATACAATGGAATGGTATTTTAACATCATTGCAGAGCTGGGGAGACACTCGGTGATGACAGAACCTTATACGGGCAAAGACCACTGGCCGAATATTTACTGTGGCGTATTTGTGCTTCTTTTGTTTGTACTGTATCTTTTCAACCGTGAGATCTCCTGGAAAAAGAAGCTTTCACGCGGACTTCTGGCAGCATTTTTTGTCATCAGTTTTTCGAATAATATACTTGATTTCATCTGGCATGGCATGCACTTCCCGGATTCCCTGCCGGGCAGACAGACCTTTTTATATGCATTTCTGATGCTTGCGGTATCCTACGAGGCATTTTTGCATTTCAAAGGAACGAGATTTTTAGATGTGATCGCAGCGGGAGTGGCATCGGTTGGTCTGATGGCAGTTTCCTATCATTTTTCCGATGGGACGATCTTAGGAGAGAGCGCGGCAACGGCAACTTATGTATTTCTGGGCAGCTATATTGTGGTGCTGCTGATCTATTTTTATGCGGAGGAATGTATCCGGGAAGATGTGGTAAAAAAGATTGGAAAGATCAAAAAGGCGACCAGGGAAGAACTGAAAAAAATCATGCTCTCGTTTGGCTGCGCAGCGATGCTTTTAGAATTATTTTTTAACTACAATGTGACCGGATTTGATACGACGAGCAGGACTGCCTATGTGAAATCCATGGATGACTATCATGCAGTGCTTGCAGAGGCGGAAAATCAGGCACAGGATAAGGGCATATTATTTTACCGCACGGAAGAATTAGAGCGCAAAACGAAAAATGATGCGGCGCTGTATGGATATCGTTCCGCAACGCAATTTTCATCGCTGATGAATCTGGATGTCAGTCATTTTTACCAGGCAGTCGGAATGGAAGGCGGCAAGAATTTCTACTGTGTAAACGGGGCAACACCGCTGTTATCAGCAATGATGTCCCTGCGCTATGTGATCGCTGATAACGCAATGGAAGCAAACCCGATCCGCACCCTTGTGGCAGAGAGCGGAAATACGTATCTTTACGAAAATAAATATGTGCTCCCACTTGGTTTTATGATGGATGAGGATGTGATTGATGCGTGGGATTATTCTGATTTAGATGAAATTGAGGCACAGAACAGACTTGCAGAGCTTCTTGGTGCAGATGAGCCGATGCTGACGGAGATCCCGTCCGAATCTGTGGTCGGGGAATCAACGATTGACGTGCAGGAGGATGCATACATTTTTGCAACCTATGAATCGACGACTGTGGACAGCATGACGGAAGAGATCAGTGACGGCAGGACAAAGTCTTTCACAAAAGTTTCGCATGGCTATACACTTGATCTTGGATACTGTACGGCAGGCACACAAGTGAGGATTAAAAACAGTAATGAAGAAAGAGTGAATATTACGGCATATGCCCTGAATCTCGATGCTGCAGATACGGCTTATCAGACGTTAAATGAGCAGACGATGGAGATGACTTCCTTTTCCGATACGAAAATCACTGGAACCATTGATGTGAAAAAAGAAGGACGACTGATTTTTGCGGTGGCGGATGATGCCGGATGGAAATTATATGTTGATGGAGAACAGACGGATCCGGAAGTGTTTGGTGAGGCGTTTATCAGCACATATCTTACCGAAGGAACACATACGGTCGAGCTGCGCTACCAGACACCGGGATTTATGGTGGGAGCCGGGTTTTCCCTTGCCTGTATTCTGATCGTGATACTGATCGCATGGATAAAAAGGCACCATTGAAATTAAAACGTTTCTGTGAGATACTATACGTTGGAGGAGTTTGAGAAAGGTAGTGATTTATATGTCAGACAAAGAGATAGAAATTTATAATGAAAATGCCGATGAAATCAAAATCCGCCCATATGAGCATCATGCAAAATATTATGAGACGGACCAGATGGGAATCATCCATCATTCAAATTATATCAAATGGATGGAAGAAGCGAGGATGGATCTGATGGATCAGATCGGACTCAGCTATAAACAGATGGAGGAGATGGAGATTATCAGTCCGGTGCTCTCTGTATCCTGCGAGTATCACAGTATGGTACATTTTGATGATACGGTCGTGATCGAGACGAAGATCACACGCTATAATGGTATCAAGATGGATGTGGAATACCGGATGACGGACAAGGAGACCGGAGAACTCCGCACGACCGGAAAGAGTTCCCATTGCTTTTTGAACCGTTCCGGAAGACCGATCTCATTGAAACGTTCTTACCCGGAGATCGATACGAAGTTCTTTGAGTATACGGATGCCTGACAAACGGGTGTGATATTAGAAATATATAAGAAAGAGGAAATAAAAGAATGCTACAGGAAAGATTAAAGGCACTGCGTGCGGAGATGGAAAGAGAGGCATCACGGTATACGTTGTGCCGACTGCTGATTTTCACGAATCAGAATATGTAGGAGATCATTTTAAGGCGAGAAAGTTTATTACCGGATTTACCGGTTCTGCGGGAACTGCCGTTATCACTTTGGATGAGGCAGGGCTCTGGACGGACGGACGCTATTTTGTACAGGCAGAGAATCAGCTGAAAGACAGCACAGTCACACTCTACCGCATGGGCGAAGAGGGCGTGCCGACAGTCGATGAATTTGTAAAGGATCGATTAAAAGAGGGCGGATGTCTCGGATTTGACGGACGTGTTGTAAACGGTACCTGGGGCGGCAAACTGGAAAAGATTGCAGCAGAAAAAAATGTGTCCATGCATGTGACAGAAGACCTGATCGATCTGATCTGGGAGGATCGTCCGGCATTGTCCAAACAGCCTTTATTTATTTTGGAGGAAAAATATTCCGGAAAGAGTACTGCGGATAAGATCGCAGATCTTAGGAAAGCTATGAAGGAGAACGGTGCAGATGTTCATATTCTGACATCTCTTTACGATATCGCATGGCTTTTAAATATCCGCGGCAACGATATTGATTATGTGCCGGTCGTATTATCCTATCTTGTGCTGAACGAGACAGAGTGTATCTGGTTTTTACAGGAGGAAGTAGTGGATGATAAGATCCGTGCTTACCTGGAGGAAAACCATATCACGACAAAGCCGTATGATGCGATCTACGATTATGTACCGGAGATTCCGGCAGACGCAGTCGTGCTGATGAACCGCGGGACGGTCAACTACCGTATCGTGAACAGTCTTGATAAAGCAATCAAAGTTGTGGACAAACCAAACCCGACGGAACTTATGAAAGCTGTAAAAAATAAGACAGAGGTAGACAACACCAGAGCTGCACATGTAAAAGACGGTGTTGCCTTTACCAAATTTATGTACTGGCTCAAGACCAATATCGGAAAGATCCCGATGACGGAGATCTCTGCTTCTGACTATCTTGAGGCGAGAAGAAGAGAGCAGGATAACTTTATTGAGTTAAGTTTCAACACGATCTGTGCTTACGGAGCCAATGCGGCGATGATGCATTATGCTGCAACACCGGAGTCAGACGCTGAGTTAAAACCGGAGGGATTTTTACTTGTGGATTCCGGCGGACATTACTTTGAGGGAACCACAGACATCACAAGAACCATGGCACTTGGCCCGATCACAGATGAGATGCGTCTGCACTTTACGACCGTCTGCCGTTCGAATATGAACCTTGCGCATGCGAAGTTTTTATATGGATGTACCGGTTTGAACCTGGATATTTTATCCCGCGGTCCACTCTGGGAGATGGGCATTGACTATAAATGCGGCACCGGACATGGCGTTGGTTATGTGTTAAATGTACATGAGGGACCGAACGGCTTCCGTTGGAGAGTCGTACCGGAGCGCCATGACAACGGTGTCTTAGAAGAGGGCATGATCACGACCGACGAGCCGGGCGTTTATTTAGAGGGTAAATACGGTATCCGTACCGAAAATGAGCTGGTATGCCATAAAGCTGAGAAAAATGAGTATGGACAGTTCATGGAGTTTGAGAATATCACCTATGCACCGATCGATCTCGATGCGATTGACCCGGATCTATTAAGTGCACGTGAGAAAAAGATGTTAAACGATTATCACAAGATGGTATATGATACCATTTCCCCGTATATGACAGCGGAGGAAAATGAGTGGCTGAAACGCTACACAAGAGCGATCTAAAGGACAAGAATGGAGAGAACAATGGGCGAAAAGCTGGTATTGATAGATGGACACAGTATTTTGAACAGGGCATTTTTCGGGATCCCGGATCTGACGAATTCGGAAGGACTGCACACGAATGCAGTCTATGGATTTTTGAATATTATGTTCAAGATTTTAGAGGAGGAGCAGCCGGATTATCTGACGGTTGCATTTGATGTGTCAGAACCGACTTTCCGCCATAAAATGTTCGCAGAATACAAAGGCACAAGAAAGCCGATGGCACAGGAACTGCGGGAACAGGTTCCACTCATGAAAGAAATGTTAAAAGCGATGGGAGTCACTACGATCGAAAAAGGCGGCTATGAGGCGGATGATCTGCTTGGAACCATTGCAAAACAGAGTGAACAAAAAGGGCTGACAGTTTCAGTGGTATCCGGTGACCGTGACCTCTTACAGCTTGCAACGGATCATATTAAGATCCGTATCCCGAAAACAAAGCGCACAGGCACGGAGATCGAGGATTACAATGCCGCTGAGGTAAAGGAAAAATATCAGGTGACGCCAATCGAGTTTATCGATGTCAAGGCGCTGATGGGGATACGGCAGACAATATTCCGGAGTGCCGGGAATCGGTGAAAAGACGGCAACAGCAATCATTGCACAGTATGGAAGTGTTGAAAATGCCTATGCACATGTGGACGAATTAAAGCCACCCCGTGCAAGCAAAAATTTAAAAGAGTATTATGACCTGGCACAGATGAGTAAGACGCTTGCGACGATCGAGATCCATGCGGATATTGATTATGATCTTGCAGGAGCAAAGCTAAATGGAATTTCTGGACTGTATACGGAGGAGGCATACCTTCTCTGCAAACGTTTGGAATTTAAAAATCTTTTAAACCGGTTTGAGGTAGATACTCCGAAAAATCAGGCGGCAGAACATTTTAAACTTGTGGAAGACCGTAAGGAGGCAGAGAAAGTATTTGCGAAGCTTCGTGGCAGAAACTGTGGTTTTTATATTGTTCCCGGAAGCAAAAAGAAAGACAGCCACGAGGAAGAGGACGGGCAGATGAATCTGTTTGCGGCAGGAGATATGCCGGGGGCAGACAGTGAACCGTCCGGCATCGTAGAAAGTGCAGAAAATGATGCAGTGGAGTGCTGCCTTGGAGCTGCCATTTCAACTGGAGAGGAAGAAACCTTTTTCATAAAAGCAGGGGAAAATCTTCCGGCAAAGCAGATTCTTTCCATGTTTACCGCAAGTGAGGCTGCGTCCTATGCGACACTTGATTTAAAGCCGCAGCTTGCAGCACTTGGTTTGCTGGAACGGCAGACAAATGGCAATATCGGTTTGTCAAATCTTTTTGACGGTGTGCTTGCAGCATATCTTCTGAATCCGCTGAAAAATGAGTATTCATATGAGGATATTGCAAAAGACTATATGGGACAGATGATACCGTCAAAGGCAGATCTTCTTGGAAAACTGACCATAGAGCAGGCAATGAAAGATGCACCGGAAGCATTTTTAAATTATGTATGCTATATGGCATATGTGGCACAGGCATCGAAAAAGACGCTGGAGACAGACTTAAAGGAAGAGGGCATGGATCATCTGTTTACGGAAATCGAGATGCCGCTCGTATTTACTCTTGCCGATATGGAAAATGAGGGTATCATTGCGTGCAGGGAGGCGCTCACGGAGTATGGGGACAAACTTGCAGTGCGTATCGCTGAACTGGAAAAGCAGATCTATGAGGAAGCGGGAGAAGAGTTTAATATTAATTCTCCAAAACAGCTCGGAGTGATCTTATTTGAAAAATTGTCTATGCCGTATGGAAAGAAAACAAAGACCGGTTATTCCACGGCGGCGGATGTGTTAGACCGCCTTGCACCGGAATATCCGATCGTTTCTGATATTTTAGAGTATCGTCAGCTTACCAAGTTAAAGTCCACTTATGCGGACGGATTGGTAAACTATATCGCTAAAGATGGCAGGATCCACACCAGTTTTAATCAGACGATCACAGCTACCGGGCGTTTAAGCAGCACGGAGCCAAACCTGCAGAATATCCCGATGAGGATCGAACTTGGCAGACTGATCCGCAAGGCATTTGTGCCAAAAGAGGGATTTGAGTTTATGGATGCCGATTATTCCCAGATTGAGCTTCGTGTTTTAGCACATATGTCCGGGGATGAAAAGCTGATCGAGGCATACCGGGAAGCACAGGATATCCACAGGATCACGGCGTCCCAGGTATTTCACATTCCATTTGATGAAGTGACAGACCTGCAGCGACGCAATGCCAAGGCAGTCAATTTCGGGATTGTATATGGAATCAGTTCGTTTGGACTGAGTCAGGATTTAAGCATCAGCAAAAAAGAAGCTGCAGAGTATATTGAACGGTACTTTGAAACTTATCCAAAGATCAAGACGTTTTTAGATGGGCTTGTGGCAGAGGCAAAAGAAAAAGGCTATGTAACGACGATGTTTGGAAGAAGACGTCCGGTACCGGAACTTTCAAGCAGCAATTTTATGCAGCGTTCCTTTGGAGAACGTGTTGCCATGAACTCACCGATTCAGGGAACTGCGGCAGATATCATCAAGATCGCAATGATACGCGTGCATGACAGACTGTTAAAAGAAAATCTAAAGTCACGCCTGATCTTAACCGTGCATGATGAGCTTTTAGTGGAGACGGCGATCGAAGAAGAGGATGCGGTTCGAAAGATTCTCGAGGAAGAGATGCATGGAGCGGCAGATCTTGCGGTCACACTTGAAATTGATGCACATGTCGGCAAAAACTGGTATGAGGCAAAATAAAGATCTGTCATCATTTATGAGGGATGATGCGTTGGACTGCATATGTCCGGATGGTACGAGAGAAAAAATGGATGCGGGGAGCATGGAACGGATGAAATTTATCGGAATTACCGGCGGCGTCGGTGCGGGAAAATCAGAAATACTTCATTATCTTGAAACAAAGATGGTGTAAAAGTCATGTTGGCGGATGAAATCGCGCATGAGCTGATGCTGCCCGGGACAGAATGTTATCAGAAATTAAAAGACATGTTTTCGGATGAGGATATCTGGAATGAAGATGGTTCGTTTGACCGGAAAAAGTTAGCAACAGTCATCTTTTCAGATGAAAAAACGGGATACATTAAACGGAATCGTACATCCGGCAGTCAAAAAATATATCAGAACTGTTGCGGATACAGAGCGGGAAAATGGAGTGCTGAAAATCCTGGTTTTAGAGGCAGCATTGCTGATTGAAGAACATTATGATGAAATTTGTGACGAACTTTGGTATATTTATACCAGAGAGGATATAAGAAAAGAACGCCTTATGAGATCGCGCGGATATTCCCCGGAGAAAGTACAGCAGATTTTTGACAGTCAGTTACAGGAAGCGGTTTACCGGAAACACTGTAAAGTGGTGATCGATAATAATGGAACGGTGGAAGATGCCATAAGGCAGATTGATTTGGCAATCACAAATATGGAAAATGAGTAGGAGATACTGCAGATGAGCGACGGAAAAGACATGGAACAGCCATTGGTGTTCGGACTTGATATTGGAACGAGAAATGTGGTAGGAACGGTAGGTTACCGTACCGAAGATCAGTTTATCGTTACTGCTCAGTATATCATGCAGCATGATACGAGAGCAATGTTAGATGGACAGATCCACGATATCGGGCGTGTATCAGGGACGATAAGAAAAGTAAAAGAACAGCTGGAAAAACAGATCGGAAAAACGCTGACGGAGGTATGTATCGCTGCCGCAGGCCGTGTGCTTAAGACAGTTACAACGAGTATCAGTTACGATTATCCGGAGGAGAGCGTAGTTACCGGGGAAGACATTCATACACTGGATCTGCTTGGAATTGAGAAAGCGCAGAAAATTTTACAGGAAATGAATGATACCAACTACAAGTTCTACTGTGTTGGATATTCCGTGGTCAAATATTTCTTGAATGATGAACCGTTTTCTAATATTGAATCCCACAAGGCAGACCGTATCGGTGAAGATATCATCGTAACGTTTTTACCGGAGGATGTTGTGGATGGACTTTATGCAGCCGTAAATCAGGCCGGGCTTGAAGTGGCGAATCTGACATTGGAGCCTATTGCGGCGATCAACGTCGCAATTCCGGAAAGTTATCGTCTGCTGAATATCGCTTTAGTCGATATCGGGCGGGAACATCCGATATTTCCATCACCAAAGACGGAAGCATCATTGCCTATGGTATGATCCCTCTTGCCGGAGATGAATTAACGGAACTGATCGTGCAGAATTATCTGGTTGATTTTAAAACGGCTGAATATATCAAGCTGCAGAGTACAACAGAAGAGGAGATCACTTATAAAGATATCATGCTGATCGAGCATAAGATTCCGGCAAAAGAAGTGTGGGAGCTGACTGCGCCGGTAGTGGATGAGATGACGACTGCGGTAGCTGCGAAAATCAAAGAATTGAATGGCGACCAGACTGTCAGCGCAGCATTTATCGTTGGCGGTGGCGGTAAGATCCATGGTTATACGAAAATGCTTGCAGAGAAATTAGATCTTCCGGACGTACGAGTGGCACTGCGTGGTGAAGAAGTACTGCAGGAAGTGGTATTTGAACAGCAGGATATCAAGAAGGATCCATTGCTTGTTACACCGATTGGAATCTGTCTGAATTATTATGAACAGAGAAACGGATTTATTATGGTGCGTTTCAATGGAGAGCGCCTCAAATTATATGATAATGATGGATTAACGATCGTGGATGCCGCATTGCAGGCAGGTTTTCCGAATGAGGATCTTTTCCCGAAACGTGGACCGGAACTTACATTTTTTGTAAATGGAGCAAAACGTATCATTCGTGGAGAGCAGGGAGAGTCAGCAGCAGTTTATATGAATGACAGACCAACAAATCTCAATGCGGCATTAGAGCCGAATTGTGAGATTATCATTGAGCCATCTACGGCTGGCAAGCCGGCAACCTGCACATTAGATCAGTTAGAGGAATATACGACAGATTCCGTAGCCTTTGTGGTTAATGGAAATATTATAAGATGCCCGAAATTCTTAGAGGTCAACGGTAAATTAGAGTTTCCTTCCTACCAGATCCAGGAGGGAGATCAGGTGGAAACCAGAAGTTTTTACACAGTAGGACAGCTGGCAGAATTTATGGATGTGGAAGTGAATGTTGAACATGTGATCCTGGTAAATAACCGTCGAGCAACTCTTGATTCATTGATCTATGAAAACTTTACGATTGAATGGACGGTGCGTTCTTATGGCAAACCGTCCTTTCAGCCGGTAGAGCAGGAAGAAGTTCAAACACCGACTGTCGGGGAATATAAGGAAGAAGAGATACCGGATATTGTGGACACGGAAATGAGCGCAGAGGCAGATGGCGCAGAAGTTCAGAATCCTGAAGTACACAATGCTGTGACTGCGGAGGATACAGACGATGCCGGCAATGCGGGCGCAAAAGAAAAGGATTCTGCAGTTACAGATGATGCCGCTACGGTAGAGGAGAGCAAAACGATTACAGACAGTACAGCAGGCGTTAATGGATCTGTTGCAGGAGAGAATGCAGCAGGCATGGATGAAACAGATGTAACAGAGGAGAATGCTGACGGCATGGCTGAAGCAGTGAAAAAAGTTACAGCAGAAGAAAACAGTTCGCCAGCTGCAGAGGAAGACGGCAGCATGGTTCTGGTATACATCAACGGCCAGCCGGTAAAACTTACCGGAAAACCACAGTATATATTTGTAGATATTTTTGATTTCTACGAATTTGATCTTACTGCCTCAAATGGCAGAGCAATCATTACCAATTTAAATGGTGAGAATGCATCGTATTCTGCAGTCTTAAAGACCGGAGATACAATCGAACTTAGATGGAAAGAGAATTAAAAATGGAATTATGCAGCATAGCAAGCGGCAGCAGTGGAAACTGTATCTGTGTGGGATCAGATGAAAATCATGTACTCATCGATGCGGGGATCAGTGGAAAACGAATTGAAAACGGACTCAATTCGATCGATTTGAAAACAGAAGAGATGCAGGGGGTTCTTGTAACTCATGAACACATCGATCATATTTCTGGACTTGGCGTGATCGCCAGGCGTTACGGACTTCCGATTTATGCCACGCAGGGTACGATAGATGCTATTTTAAATACAAAGTCAGTCGGCAAAATAGAGGAATCTTTATTTCATGCGATCACGCCGGATCAGCCTTTTGAAATCGGGGATCTTTGATTGAACCGATTTCAATCTCACATGATGCGGCAGATCCGGTGGCCTATAAGATAAAAATGAGGAGAAAACGGCGGCGGTAGTGACGGATCTTGGCACATATGATGAAAACATGATTGATAAAATAAAAAATCTGGATGTGCTTTTACTGGAAGCAAATCATGATGTACATATGCTGCAGGTTGGAAGTTATCCGTATCCGTTAAAACAGAGAATTCTTGGGAAAAAAGGACATCTCTCTAACGAACTGTCCGGTCAGCTTTTGGGAGAAGTGCTCCATGACCATTTCAATACGGTTATTTTAGGGCATCTCAGTAAGGAAAATAATTATGCAGAACTTGCATATGAGACTGTCCGGTTAGAGGTGACGATGGGAGAAAATCCATATAAAGGCGATGATTTCCCAATGTATGTGGCAAAGCGGGACGCGCCGTCGGAGAGAATCATTTTTTAGTTTATGATAATAGAATGTTCGCGAAACACGTATTCTATTATATATGACAATATTTTTTTACAGAGTGTGGCCGCTTATGAAGCTTAGTAGAAAAAGTTATAAATGTGCATCTATTTAACAGTGGAAATTATAAAACATGTATGATATGATGATTGATAATAGATTTGCGCTGATTTAGTAAAGCAGAAAAGTGAGGAGAGCAGAGATGGAGAACACAGCAGACAAGACAATTATTACAGTAGTGGGTAAAGATACGGTTGGTATCATTGCAAAAGTATGTACTTATCTTTCCGAAAGTGGCGTCAATGTACTTGATATTTCACAGACAATCGTTTCCGGATATTTCAATATGATGATGATCGTTGACATGAATAAATCAACCAGATCATTTGTGGATTGTCAGAAAGATCTCGATGAGATCGGTGCACAGATCGGTGTATCCATCAAGTGCCAGAAAGCTGAGATTTTTAAAAATGCATCGTATTTAGAGAGGAAAGCGGCAATGATTAATATATTTGAAGTAAAAGAGACCAACAACATGGTGGAACATGAAAACCTTGATGTCCGCACCATTACGATCGGTATCAGCCTGCTTTCATGCATTGATTCCGATTTGAAAAATTAAATGAGAACATTTATAACCGTATCACATCAGTTGCCAAAGATCTTGCAAAAGTTGCGGGGGAGATCGAAGCTGAATATGGTATCCCAATCGTCAACAAACGTATTTCCGTTACTCCGATTGCACTGATCGGTGGTGCAGCCTGCAAGACACCGGAAGATTTTGCAACGATCGCAGATACAATGGACCGTGCTGCAGAAGCAATCGGTGCAGATCTGATCGGCGGTTATTCCGCACTGGTATCAAAAGGCATGACAAAAGCAGATGAGATGCTGATCCGTTCTATCCCGATAGCACTTTGCCGGACGAATCGTGTCTGCAGTTCCGTAAACCTTGCGTCCACAAAGACCGGTATCAATATGGATGCGGTGCGTCTGATGGGAGAGATTTTGCTGGAGGTTGCAGAGCGCTCAAAAGACCGTGATTCTGTGGATTGTATGAAGCTGGTTGTATTCTGCAACGCACCGGATGACAACCCGTTTATGGCAGGAGCTTTCCACGGCGTGACAGAGGCTGATGCAGTGATCAACGTCGGAGTCAGCGGACCGGGTGTTGTAAAGACAGCACTTGAGAAAGTGCGTGGCGAGAATTTTGAGGTACTCTGCGAGACCATCAAAAAGACCGCATTTAAGGTAACAAGAGTCGGACAGTTAGTCGCACAGGAGGCATCCAGACGTCTTTCAATTCCGTTTGGTATCATTGACCTTTCCCTTGCTCCGACTCCGGCCATCGGTGATTCCGTCGCAGATATCCTCTGCGAGATCGGTCTGGAATATGCAGGTGCACCGGGAACAACTGCAGCACTTGCCATGTTAAATGATCAGGTCAAAAAGGGCGGCGTTATGGCATCTTCCTATGTCGGCGGCTTAAGCGGCGCTTTCATTCCAGTCAGTGAGGATCAGGGAATGATCGATTCCGTACAGGCTGGTGCTATCACATTGGAAAAATTAGAGGCAATGACCTGTGTCTGCTCTGTAGGACTTGATATGATCGCAATTCCGGGAGATACCAAGGCAACCACGATCTCCGGTATGATCGCAGACGAGATGGCACTTGGTATGGTAAACCAGAAGACAACAGCTGCACGTCTGATCCCGGTAATTGGAAAAGGCGTTGGCGATACGGTAGAGTTTGGTGGTCTGTTCGGTTATGCGCCGATCATGCCGGTCAACAAATATTCCTGTGATGATTTTATTAACCGTACCGGAAGAATCCCGGCACCGATCCACAGCTTTAAAAACTAACTGCGCGGATCACTGGCAAACATGAAAGTGATTTTAATAAAAAATGCAGTGGAAACACTAGGATATTTTTCAGAACAGTTAGCAGAAACGTTTCAGGAGATGGGGCATGACACCTATTTTGTGGATTACGATGATCTGGTAAATACGGTAGATGGCATCAGCCGGTTTGCCGTGCCAGAGAAAACGGTACTGTGTACGTTTAATTTTATCGGACTTTCCGGGGAAGAGGTCTTTATCGAAGAGAACGGGCGTTATATCTGGGAAAACCAAGGTATCGCGTGCATCAATATCCTGGTGGATCATCCACTGTATTATCATTCAAAACTGGCAAAGCCTCCGGTGCCGGAAATGCGTGTTTTTTGTATTGACAGAGAACATGTGGCATACATGAAGCGCTTTTACCCGGCATTGCCGGTGGAGTTTCTGCCGCTGGCGGGAAACTGTATCTTAGAGCGGGAAGTACCTTCCCCAATAGAAGGCTGCCATGGGCAAAAACAGAAACATAAAAATATACCGTATCAGAAACGGAAATACGACATCGTATTTACCGGGAACTATACACCGGTGGAACACCTTTACCGGGAAATCGACAGGCAGGGTGCGGAATACCGGACATTTTATTATGAGATTCTGGAGGATATGAAAGCACATCCGGCGGTGTCCATCGACCGGATGTTAGAGGCACATATCAGAAAAGAACTGGGTGCAGTGCCGGATGAGGAGCTTCGCGCGGCGATCGCAGGAATGGTGTTCATCGATATCTGTATGCGGAGTTATTTCCGCGGGGAGATCATAAAATGTCTTGCGGAGCATAAAATCCCGGTACATGTGTTTGGCGCCAACTGGGAGAAATTAGACTGTAGCAGCCATGACTACATTATAAAAAACGGCAGGGAAGTGGATTCTGTGACCTGCGCGGAGGCAATCGCAGATGCAAGGATTTCTTTGAATGTCATGCCATGGTTTAAAGATGGAACGCACGACCGCGTATTTACGGCGATGCTGCAGCATACACTTTCGCTGACCGATGACAGCAGATATCTTCGGGAGAACTTTACGGATAAAAAAGAACTGGTTTTCTATTCGCTGGAGAAGCGTGAAGAACTGCCTGAACTGGTGAAAAAGCTTTTGGAAAAACCGGAGAAATGTATGGAAATCGCAGAGCGGGGATATGAGAGTGCTGTGCAGGAACATACATGGAAACAGAGGGCAGTAGCAATTTTGATGGATTTGGTAAAATGACCGCTTAACTTGTATTATGCACTCCTTTCACTGGAAGTCCAGTACAAGGGGGATATATTAGGTTGGGGCGGTTATTTTTATAAATAAATATATTAACAAAACTTATAAAATTAAGTAAATAAATTCATGACGCTAATAATTGTAAAAACAGGATCAAAATGATAAGATAAAGAAAAACAGCAAACCGCACACATGAAGGAGGAAATCATGGAGAAAATGTCATTAAAAAATGAACTTTCAGGCAATTCCTATCCTGGAAGAGGAATCATTATCGGAAAATCTGCAGACGGAAAACATGCCATCACTGCTTATTTTATTATGGGCAGAAGTGAGAACAGCAGAAACCGTGTTTTTGTTGAGGATGGAGAGGGAATCCGCACGCAGGCTTTTGATCCTTCCAAACTGACAGATCCGAGCCTGATTATCTATGCACCTGTCCGTGTGCTTGGCAATAAAACGATCGTGACAAACGGAGACCAGACTGACACAATTTACGAACTGATGGATAAACAGCAGACTTTTGAGCAGGCGCTGCGCACAAGAGAATTTGAGCCGGATGCTCCAAACTATACACCGAGAATCTCAGGTATTATGCACATTGAAAACGGAAAATTCAACTACGCAATGTCTATTTTAAAGAGTAACAACGGGGATCCGTCCTCCTGTAACCGTTATACATTTGCCTATGAGAATCCGAAAGCAGGTGAGGCTCATTTTATCCATACTTATATGGGAGATGGCAATCCGCTGCCAAGTTTTGAGGGAGAGCCGACACCGGTTGCAATCGAGGGCGACATCGATGCGTTCACCTCATTTGTATGGGAAAACTTAAATGAGGACAACAAAGTTTCTTTATTTGTCCGTTATATTGATATTGCGACCGGAGCTTACGAGAGCAGAATCGTCAATAAAAATAAATAATAGGCATCAGGCTTGCAAGATGCGGCAAAGAAGCATGAATTTCACAGATCAATGAGAAATTTAAAGGAGAAATTATGAAAGAATTAGAATTAAAATATGGCTGTAACCCAAATCAGAAACCATCCAGAATCTATATGGAAAACGGCGAACTGCCGATCCAGGTATTGAACGGAAAACCAGGTTATATCAATTTTCTGGACGCATTTAACGGCTGGCAGTTAGTCAGTGAGTTAAAAAAGGCAACCGGACTTCCGGCAGCCACATCTTTTAAGCATGTATCACCGGCTGGTGCAGCAGTAGGACTTCCACTCAGCGATGTGGAGCGTAAGATTTACTGGGTTGACGATATGGATATGGAGTTTACACCGCTTGCAAATGCATATGCGAGAGCAAGAGGCGCAGACCGTATGTCATCTTTTGGTGATTTTATTTCTTTATCTGATGTCTGTGATAAGGCAACTGCAATGATCATCAAGAGAGAAGTTTCCGATGGTGTCATCGCGCCGGGCTACACAGATGAGGCATTAGAGATCTTAAAAGCAAAGAAAAAAGGCAATTATAACGTGATCCAGATCAATCCGGATTATGTGCCGGCACCGATCGAGCACAAAGAAGTATTCGGTATTACCTTTGAGCAGGGAAGAAATGAATTAGTGATTGATGAGCATTTCTTTGACAATGTGGTAACGGACAATAAGGAAATTCCGGATGCTGCAAAAAGAGATCTTGCAATCGCAATGATTACTTTAAAATACACACAGTCCAATTCTGTATGTTATGTCAAAGACGGACAGGCAATCGGTATCGGTGCAGGCCAGCAGTCCCGTATCCACTGTACCAGACTTGCAGGCCAGAAGGCAGATAACTGGTGGCTGCGCCAGTCCCCGAAAGTGTTAGGACTGCAGTTCCTCGACAAGATCGGACGTGCTGACAGGGACAATGCGATCGACCTCTATATTGGTGAGGATTACATGGATGTCTTAGCTGACGGTGCATGGGAAAACATCTTTAAGGTAAAACCGGAGGTCTTTACCGCAGAGGAAAAACGTGCATGGTTAGATAAAAACACAAATGTGTCGCTTGGATCTGATGCATTCTTCCCATTTGGGGATAATATCGAGCGTGCACATAGAAGTGGTGTGGCATATGTGGCACAGCCGGGTGGTTCCATCCGTGATGACAATGTTATCGAAACCTGTAACAAATACAATATGGCAATGGCATTTACCGGAATCCGTCTGTTCCATCATTGATCAGACACGGATGATTTCTTTGCTGCATTCAGGACAGGAAAAACGATTTTTCGTTTTTCCTGTTTTTTGCTGTTCGTAGAGCTCAGAAGAAAAAATATCCTGTTTCAGCATCTGGTTTGCAGTTCCGTCAAGTGTGCGAAGGGCAAAGGAAAGTTTGGAAATGACGGGTACTTTTGCAGATTTTTTTAAGGCGGAGAGCAGGACGGCAGAATCTTTGCGGAAACCGAGGATTCGCAGGTAAGGGATGTAATCAGTCTCCTTATATTGCTTCACATCCGTCTGGGTCATCTGAAGAATCAGATGCAGAAGAATCCGGTTCATGCGTGTGTAGGTGATATCGCGGCTCTTGTTTTGTGCACAAAACTGTGTGAAAGAGGAAAAATGATATCTGTTCTTTATTATGCGGTTTGCAATCTCCGGTGTCATATCATAGATATTTTCTAATTCCTTTTTGCTGCACGATAAGACCCGGTAGCCAAGAATGGAGGAAAAGTCATCAGCATCCATAAGTCTGCCGGATGTGATCTCCTTTTGAAAAAGTGCAAAAGCCGGTTCCGGCATCGAAGATGCAATTTCCGAAAGATGTGGCCGGCTGGAATGAATACTCTGTGAACCGTAATCTGCAGATGAAAAATGGAAAGTATGATCATCCGATGGTGTAACATTAGAAACTGCCGCGCGGATGGCAGAGGCAGAAGCTGTCGGTGTGTTGATCGTGGTATCATGATATCCGCTCCCCGCCCGCGGGATCAGGATTGGAGTCATGGCAGAATTACGCCGTTTCAGTGCCTTTAAATATTCGACCGCGAGGATGTTATTCGGAGTATCTAATATGGAAATGAGGAAATTCATTCCGGTGCTCTTAAAATAATCAGAAAGCGCAGCAGCTCTTGCAGCCGGAAATGCCAGTCCCTTTTTTAAATAAGAAGAAAGCGCAGATCTGTAAATGTCCGGTTCTTCTGCAAGAACACCGGCAATGCTCTTAAGCTGGGGGAGCTGGTCGGATTCTGCTCCAAAGCATATCCCGTCGATACAGCCCATTTTATCAAACAGGGTAACACCTGCCATGGCAAAATCCTCCGCGGAGGAGACTGCCCAGACAGCCGGGAGTTCGATGACAAGATCCGCACCACATAAAAGCGCCATTTCTGCCCTGCAATATTTATCGATGATGGCAGGGGCTCCTCTCTGGACAAAGTCACCGCTCATGGCGATGACGACAAAATCAGCATTTGTTTTTCGTTTTAACTCTGCAATCTGGTAGGCATGTCCGTTGTGGAAAGGGTTGTATTCTGCAATGATTCCGATTGTTTTCATAAGATACTCCATTTCTGACCATTTTTTGAAAATCCTGATTCCATCTGTATCTCAGGTTTGGGCGTAAGCACAGATTCTGCGTGTAACAGCATGATTACAGACTACCATACACAGATTTTTTCGCAAATGTGAATGTCTGGGATTTGTTAAAAAATAACGTTAAAATTCTGTCAACCTGTTTTTCATTTTGTACAAAAAATCTCACTTTAAACACCTTGTGCGAACAGAGTTAGAGGCGTATACTAAAGTTATATGCGGTTCGTATCGGTCGGACTGCCCATTTATCATTTATATAAGAAAAGAAAACTGCCATTCGAAAGCAGGCAGGGCATGGGAGGAAAATATGAACGTTTTAGTAGTAAACTGCGGAAGTTCTTCACTGAAATATCAGCTCATCGATTCTGACAGTGAAGCAGTATTAGCAAAAGGACTTTGCGAGAGAATCGGTATTGACGGAAGACTGGTATACCAGAAGACCGGATTAGACAAAGAGATCACAGAAGCAGCAATGCCGACGCACAAACAGGCAATCCAGATGGTACTTGATGCACTGGTAAATGAGAAAACAGGTGCAATCAAGAGTCTTTCCGAGATCGATGCAGTTGGTCACCGTGTTGTACATGGTGGAGAGAAGTTTGCTTCTTCTATCGTTTTAACACCGGAAGTATTAAAAGCAATCGAAGAGTGCAATGACCTTGCACCACTTCACAACCCGGCAAACCTGATCGGTATCGATGCATGTAAAGAACTGATGCCAGACGTACCGATGGTAGGTGTATTTGATACAGCATTCCATCAGACAATGCCAAAGAAAGCATTCCTTTATGGTCTTCCATACGAATACTATGAAAAGTACAAAGTAAGAAGATATGGCTTCCATGGAACCAGCCACAGTTTTGTATCAAAACGTACTGCTGAATTCCTTGGAATGGATCTGAAAAATTCTAAGATCATTGTGGCTCATCTTGGAAATGGTGCTTCTATCAGTGCCGTATTAAATGGTGAGTGTGTAGATACATCCATGGGTCTTACACCTTTAGAGGGACTTGTTATGGGAACACGTTCCGGCGATATTGATCCGGCAATCATGGAGTTCATTGCAAAGAAAGAGAACTTAGATATCGAAGGTGTCATGAATGTTTTGAATAAAAAGTCAGGTGTACAGGGATTATCAAAATTATCAAGTGATTTCCGTGATCTTGAGGCTGCAGCCAATGAAGGAAATGAGCTTGCAATCGGTGCTATCGACGTATTCTGCTACCGTGTTGCAAAATATATCGGTGCATATGTGGCAGCAATGAATGGTGTGGATGCGATTGCATTTACTGCAGGTATCGGAGAAAATACAACGATCGTCAGAGCAAAGGTACTTGAGTATCTTGGATATCTTGGAATTACAGTAGATGCACAGGCAAACGAAGTACACGGAGAGGAAAAAGTGATCTCCACAGCAGATTCCAAAGTAAAAGTCTGTGTGATCCCGACCAACGAGGAGCTTGCAATCGCAAGAGAGACGGTTGCACTTGTAAAATAGGCAAAACAGCGGGTCTTTGAGGTTCATAGACGATGAAAAATAAAAAAACAGGGTTGTCAAGAAAAAATACTTGACAAACCTGTTTTCACTATGTATAATCATTTAGGTGTGAAAAGCCTAGATAAAAGGTTTGATTCACAAAAAAAGATATAGGAGAATGCCGTGATTATAGATATTTCAGACATTTTATCTTGTGAAAACAAGGAAGAAACAAAGCAGGTTCAGATTGAACTTACGTCTTTTATATCAAAGTTAGGGGAATTTCCTATTATCAGTGCAGCACCGATAGAACTGCGTATCGCAAACCGGGAGAACAAGCGGCTGCTTATCCAGGGTGATGTTGATCTGCGAGTGTCGATTCCGTGCAGCCGTTGTCTGGAGGAAGTTCCGACAGATATCCACTTTTCGATTGACAAGGATATCAAATTAGAAGATTCTGTTGTTCATGACGAAGATGTGGAAGATAATGACTACCTGATTGGATTTAATCTGGATATAGATAGACTTATCTATGGAGAGATTTTGGTGAACTGGCCGATGAAAGTTCTGTGCAGGGATGATTGCAAAGGAATTTGCAAGGTGTGCGGAATGAACCTGAACAAAGGGGAATGCAACTGCCAGAGAACAGAACTGGATCCAAGAATGGCAGCAATCCAAGATGTCTTTAACAAATTTAAGGAGGTGTGAGAATATGTCAATTTGTCCAAAGAATAAATCTTCCAAAGGAAGAAGAGATAAAAGAAGAGCAAACTGGAAAATGACTGCTCCGGCATTAGTAAAATGCAGCAAATGTGGAGAGTTAATGATGCCTCATAGAGTATGTAAAAACTGTGGCTCTTACAACAAAAAAGAAATCATCCCTCAGGACTAATCCTTACGGGAAACAGAAAGATCAAGAGTGGAACGATGAGTTTCCTCTTGGTCTTTTTGTTTCCGCTGAAAAAGTTATAATAATTTCACAAATTACCGGTTGCATAATCGGAGTGAACAGAATAAAATGGTAGAATGATGTTTTAGCAAAGGAGTAGGGCAATGGGAGATATTTTTAATTTGGACAACAAGTTTTTTCAGACACTTGGAAAGGGCGTCGACTGTGTATGCTTAAGCCTGCTGTGGATGATCTGCTGTATACCGCTTGCGTTCGGCATTTATGTGGCATATGTATCAAAAGCGATCATATTAGCACTTCCATGTATCGTACTGGCTGTTCCGGCTGGAATTGCGACAACAGCACTTTATTATGCAGTTAACAAGGTGATCCGTCACAGCAGAGGATACCTGTGGAGTTCTTTCTGGCATTCTTTTAAAACAAATATGAAGCAGGGTGCATTTGTAACGCTTGTCGTGGCAGCAGCGGTTGTTCTGGTAGGACTTGACGGTTATATCATGTATCAGTTTGCAAAAGCGGGTGAAAAATCAGGAGTTCTTTATGTTGTGTTCTTTGTGCTGATGCTTGTGGTCATTGCATGGGCGATTTATGTATTCCCGTATATGGCACGTTTTGAGAATTCGACAAAATTGATCCTTAAAAATTCTGCGCTGATGGCGATCGGCAATCTGCCAAAGACTTTTATGGCACTGATGTTTTTCCTGGCATGCTGTATCGGAACTTATCTTTTGCCGGTTGTAGCAATCATATCACCGGCTTTGGGAATGCTTCTGCTCAACTATATTTTAGAAGGTGTGTTTGAACGCTATATGTCCGATGAAGACCGTGAAGCAGAAAATGAAAGAAATCAGGAATTCTATAACTAATGATATTGTAAATGACAATCGATTTTTTATATTGATTTATAGAAAGAGTTATAGTATATTTCAATATAGACGTGAAGGGAGAGCCCGAAAACGTATCAGAATGGAGAGTAGTTATGCAGCAGAATCAATCACTTGAGATTACCAAAGTTGCCTTAGATGCGATGGGTGGAGATTATGCTCCGGCCGAGCCTGTAAAGGGGGCTGTGGATGCGGTAAATGCGAGAAGTGATATCAAGGTTCTTCTGATCGGTCAGGAGGACGTGGTTCGTAAAGAACTTGAAAAGTACACTTATCCGGCGGAGCAGATCGAGGTTATACATGCTGAGGAAGTTATTGAGACAGCAGAACCGCCGGTAAATGCGATCCGCAAGAAAAAACAGTCATCGATCGTTGTCGGCATGAATATGGTAAAACAAAAAGAAGCAGATGCTTTCGTATCGGCAGGAAGTTCCGGTGCCATATTAGTCGGTGGACAAGTTATCGTAGGCAGAATCAAAGGAATCGAAAGACCACCGTTAGCGCCGCTTATTCCGACGGAAAAAGGTGTGTCGCTTCTGATCGACTGCGGCGCGAATGTGGATGCAAGGGCATCACATCTTGTTCAGTTTGCGAAGATGGGTTCTATTTACATGGAAAATGTACTTGGAATCAAAAATCCGAGAGTGGCGATTGTAAATATCGGTGCGGAGGAAGAAAAGGGAAATGCGCTGGTAAAGAAACATTTCCACTTCTGAAAGAATGTACGGATATTAATTTTGTGGGCAGTATTGAGGCTCGTGAAATCCCGCATGGAGAGGCAGATGTGATCGTATGTGAAGCATTTGTTGGAAATGTAATTTTAAAGCTGTATGAAGGACTGGCAGGAACGCTTGTCGGAGCAATCAAAAAAGGCATGATGAGCACCTTAAGAAGCAAAATTGGTGCAGCGCTTGCGCTTCCGGCATTAAAGTCAACATTAAAAGCGTTTGATGCTACTCAGTATGGCGGCGCTCCTTTATTAGGACTGAATGGACTTGTGGTAAAGACGCACGGAAGTGCAAAGGCAGTCGAGATTACCAATTCCATTTTTCAATGTGTGACGTTCAAAGAGCAGGACATCAACGGAAAAATCAGAAAAAATATTATAAGTTCAACGGAACAGGAAGGAATGTAAAGTTATGGAATTTGAAAAACTGAAAAAAATCATTGCAGAGGTATTAAACGTGGACGAGGAAGAAATCACAATGGACACCACTTTTGTGGATGACCTTGGAGCAGACTCCCTTGATATTTTTCAGATTATTATGGGAATCGAAGAAGAATTCGACATCGAGATCGCGAATGAGGATGCTGAGCATATCGTGACAGTTGCAGATGCAGTAGAGCAGATCAAGAATGCTTTAAACTAAATAAAAGATGACGTATGCCCTTGTTGAAGACAAAAGGGCGGTGCGCGATGTACCGTCTCTTGTCAGGCAAGGGCTTTTCCGTTATTATATAAGAAAACAGAGTCTTTTTTATATTTTACTGGATACACAGTAAGGTAGAAAAAAGCCCCTGACCAGGAGGATGAAATGTCAAAGTTACAGGAATTGCAGAACAGGATTGGTTATACATTTGAGAAAGAGGGCTTATTGCGTCAGGCACTGACGCACAGTTCCTATGCTAATGAAAAACACATGAAAAAACATTCTGACAATGAGAGACTGGAGTTTTTAGGGGATGCGGTTTTAGAGATCGTATCGAGTGATTTTTTATACCGCAATTATCCGGATCTGCCGGAGGGAGATCTGACAAAACTCCGTGCGAGTATTGTGTGTGAGCCTACACTGGCACTTTGTACCAGAGAGATGGATCTTGGCGATTATCTGCTGCTTGGCAAGGGTGAAAACCAGACAGGTGGAAGAAAACGTAAATCAATTTTATCGGATGCTTTAGAGTCTGTGATTGGAGCTATCTATTTAGATGGTGGTTTTGAACCGGCAAAGAAGTTTATACATAAGTTTATCCTGACAGATATCGAGCACAAAAAGCTGTTTTATGACAGCAAGACCATTTTGCAGGAAGTTGTGCAGGGCAATTATAAAGAGAGTCTGCATTACGAGCTGATTTCAGAAGAAGGACCGGACCATGACAAACAGTTTTCGGTCGAAGCACGGATCGGAGATAAAGTGATCGGCGCAGGAACCGGACACACGAAAAAAGCGGCAGAGCAGGAAGCTGCCTACCAGGCACTTTTGCTTTTGAAACCGAAACTGTAATTATGCGCAAAAGTCAGCGCAAGAATGAGGTTTAGTATGTATCTGAAAAGTATTGAAGTGCAGGGATTTAAATCATTTGCGAACAAGATCGTTTTTGATTTTCATAATGGGATCACTGGAATTGTCGGGCCAAACGGCAGTGGCAAGAGTAATGTCGGGGATGCAGTGCGCTGGGTACTTGGTGAACAGAGCGCCAAGCAGCTGCGTGGTGCCAGTATGCAGGACATTATTTTTGCAGGAACGGAAAACCGTAAACCACTCAGTTATGCTTATGTTGCGATCACACTTGACAATGCGGACCATAAACTGCCGGTGGATTATGAGGAGGTCACGGTTGCGAGGCGCGTGTACCGCTCCGGGGAGAGTGAGTATCTGCTCAACGGCAATACCTGCCGTCTGAAGGATGTGACCGAGCTGTTTTATGATACCGGTATCGGAAAAGAAGGATATTCCATTATCGGACAGGGACAGATTGAGAAAATTTTAAATGGTAAACCCGAGGAGCGGCGTGAGCTTTGACGAGGCAGCCGGAATTGTAAAATATAAAAGCGCAAGGCGACTGCACAGAAAAAGTTAGAAAATGAACGTGAAAATTTAGTTCGTGTCAATGATATCTTAAGCGAGCTGGAACGTCAGGTCGGCCCGTTAGAAAAACAGGCTGAAAAAGCGCGTGTATATTTAAAGAAAAAAGAAGAATTAAAGACATATGACGTCAACATGTTTCTGATGGAGATGACACGCATTGACGGACAGCTTCATGAAGTGGGCGAAAAATGCGGCATTGCGGAAGCACAGTTACATGAGTCAAAAGATTCTTATGAGCAGGTAAAGACAGAATATGAGCGCATGGAATCGGAGATCGAACAGTTAGAACAGGCAATCGGTGAGGTACGCGAAAATTTAAGCGGTTCCACTGTTTTAAAAGGAAAGTTAGAAGGACAGATCAACGTCTTAAAAGAACAGATCCACACGGCAGAAATGACGGACGAGCATTTAAAAGACAGACTTGATTCCATCGAAAAAGACACACAGGATCGCCTTGCGCAGAAAGATGTTTATGGCAGGGAACGAGAGGAACTGTTAGAGGCATTAGCAGGGATTTCGGAGAGAAAGCAGGCTGCTGAAAAAGAATTAGATGAGCTGCGCAATGGAATGAAAGAATGCAGTGACGGGATCGAACACGGAAAGAGTGAGATCATCGAACTCCTTAACAACAAGGCATCCGTTAAGGCGAGACAGCAGCGTTTTGATACGATGGCAGAGCAGATCAACATCCGGAAAGCGAAACTGACACAGAGACTTCTTGCCAGAAAGACAGAGGAAGAAGATTTAGACAATGTGCTGGCTGCCTATCAACAGGAATTAGATGATGTCAATGAAACGATCCGTGAGTTAAAGGAATCTGCAGCCGCAATGGAAGAAAAAAACCGTGAGTGGCGTAGAAAATATTCGCAGACGAGCCAGCAGTTAGAGCAGGATGTCACCAGATATCATAAAGAACAGTCCAGGTTAGAGACATTAAAAAACATTGCAGAACGCTATGACGGATATGGAAACAGTATCCGCCGTGTAATGGAACAGAAAGACAGACACAAAGGAATTTTAGGTGTCGTATCAGATCTGATTCAGGTTGAGAAAAAATACGAGGTTGCGATCGAGACTGCGTTAGGCGGAAGTATCCAGAATATTGTCACGGAGGATGAAGAGACAGCAAAGCAGATGATCGCGTATCTGAAGCAGAACCGGTATGGGCGTGCAACATTTCTTCCGCTCACGAGTGTGAATGGCAGTGGCGGGTTTAAGAATCAGGAAGCACTGCGGGAGCGGGGCGTGATCGGACTTGCAAGTACCCTGGTGAAAAATGATGCCAGATATGATGGCGTGACGAATTATCTGCTCGGCAGGGTAGTTGTTGCCGAGACGATCGATGACGCGATTGCTCTGGCAAGAAAATACCGCTATTCATTCCGTATCGTAACGCTAGAGGGCGAATGCTTAAATCCGGGCGGTTCCATGACCGGTGGTGCATTTAAAAATACCAGCAATCTTCTTGCGAGAAGACGTGAGGTAGAAGAACTTGAAACACTTGTTGCTTCTCTGCAGAGTCAGATCAAAGAGTCGAGAGACCGCTTAGAGGATATTAAGACGGCGCAGTCACTGTTAGAAGAAGATATGGAAAGCGGCAAGGAGAAACTGCAGGAACAGTACATTCTTCAGAACACGGCAAAAATGAACTTAGACCGCGCCACAGAGCAGAAAAACGAGAGAGAAACAGTTTTTGCCGGTCTGCATGCGGAGCGGGCAGAGATCGAGGAGCAGCTTGCAGAGCTTGAAAACAATAAAGCGCAGATAGCGGCAGAGATTGAGGCTGCAGCGGTTCGTGAAAAAGAGATCGGACAGGAAAACGAGGACTTCCAGAAACGTTTCGAGGAATATCAGACGAAGGAGAAGGAAGCTGCGGAAACTGTTTCAAAGATTGCTTTAGAGGAAGCCGGTATCCGTCAGAAAGCGGAGTTTGCGCAGTCAAATATTTCGCGTATTCAGAGTGAGATCACAAGATTTTCACAGGACAGGGAAACGCTGATCACGCAGGCAGGAGATGCAAAAGAAGAAGCAAAACAGAAGATGGCAGAGATCGAGGAATTAAAAAGACGATCCTTGCATCGGATGATACGCATGCTGCTTTCGAACAGCAGTTAAAAGATTATACGCAGAAGAAAGAAGAACTGTCAGCTTCACATAAAGGATTTTTCCGGAAGCGTGAGGAGATATCCAATCAGATCTCGGAACTTGATAAGGAAGTATTCCGTCTGAACAGTCAGCGTGAAAAGCTAAATGATGCGAGAGAATACCAGACCAATTATATGTGGCAGGAATATGAACTGACGCTTCACGCTGCAATGGATCTTCGGGATGATACCTATGACGATCTTTCTACATTAAAGAAAATGATCGCACAGATTAAGGATGAGATCCGAAAGCTCGGTGACGTCAATGTCAATGCGATCGAGGATTATAAGGAGATCTCAGAGCGTTATCAATTTTTAAAAACACAGCATGATGATCTGATCGAAGCAGAGAAAACGTTGATCGGAATCATCGAGGAACTTGATACGGGAATGCGCAAACAGTTCATGGAGAAATTTGCAGAGATTCAGAAACAGTTTGATACCGTATTTAAAGAACTGTTCGGCGGTGGAAAAGGTACACTGGAACTGGTGGAGGATGAGGATATCTTAGAGTGTGGTATCCGTATCATCGCACAGCCTCCTGGAAAGAAGCTGCAGAATATGATGCAGATGTCCGGTGGAGAAAAATCACTGACAGCGATTGCACTGTTATTTGCGATCCAGAACTTAAAGCCTTCACCGTTTTGTCTGTTAGACGAGATCGAGGCGGCACTGGATGATTCAAACGTCACCCGGTTTGCAAAATATCTGCACAAGCTGACGCAGAATACACAGTTTATTGTAATCACACACAGACGAGGTACGATGGCGGCGGCTGACCGTCTCTACGGTATCACGATGCAGGAAAAGGGTGTTTCCACACTGGTTTCCGTAAATCTGATAGAAAATGATTTAGACAAATAATGATTGGAACAAATAAGAAAGGCAGGATGTATGGGCGAAGAAAAAAAAGGATTTTGGAGCCGTCTGGTTTCCGGACTCAGCAAGACAAGAGATAACATTGTATCCGGAATTGATTCGATCTTCAGTGGATTTTCCAGTATTGATGATGATTTTTATGAAGAAATTGAAGAAATTCTGATCATGGGAGATATCGGTGTCAACGCGACCGAAGCGATCATCGAGAATCTCAAAGAAAAAGTAAAAGAAAATAAGATCAAGGATCCGGCAGAGTGCAAGGAACTTCTGATCAACAGCATCAAAGAGCAGATGGATGTTGGAGAGACTGCATACCGTTTTGAAAATGAAAAATCTGTGGTACTTGTCATCGGAGTAAACGGTGTCGGTAAGACGACTTCTGTTGGAAAACTGGCTGGAAAGCTAAAAGACCAGGGCAAAAAGGTTGTCCTTGCAGCGGCTGATACATTCCGTGCAGCAGCAGGAGATCAGCTGTTAGAATGGGCAAACCGTGCAGGTGTTGAGATGATCGGCGGACAGGAAGGTGCAGATCCGGCATCGATCGTATATGATGCGGTCGCAGCAGCAAAAGCAAGAAATGCGGATGTACTGCTCTGTGATACGGCAGGACGTCTTCATAATAAGAAGAATCTTATGGAAGAGTTGAAAAAGATCAACCGTATTCTTGAAAAAGAATATCCGGATGCATACCGCGAAACTCTTGTCGTATTAGATGCAACGACAGGTCAGAACGCACTTGCACAGGCGAGACAATTTTCAGAAGTGGCAGAGATCACAGGTATCATTCTAACAAAGATGGACGGAACGGCAAAAGGCGGTATTGCGGTTGCAATCCACTCCGAACTTGGAATTCCGGTCAAATATATCGGTGTCGGAGAGACCATCGAGGATTTACAGAAGTTTGATTCTAATGAATTTGTAAACGCACTTTTTGATATCAAAGATCAGGCAGAACAATAAACAGATGAAGGAGAATGCAGATGTTAACATTAGACAAGTTTGAAGAAGCAAGTGAGAAAGTAAAAGAAGTCACCTTAGAAACAAAACTGGTATATTCAGATTTCTTAAGTGAGCAGACAGGAAATAAGGTATATTTAAAACCTGAGAATATGCAGTTTACCGGTGCATACAAAGTGCGCGGAGCTTATTACAAGATCAGCACACTGACAGAGACAGAGCGTAAAAAAGGACTCATTACCGCCTCAGCAGGAAATCATGCGCAGGGTGTTGCCTACGCAGCAAAATGTTATGGATGTAAAGCTGTCATCGTGATGCCGACAACGACACCTTTAATTAAGGTAAACCGTACCAAGAGTTATGGTGCAGAGGTTGTTCTCTGCGGAGATGTTTACGACGAGGCCTGTCAGAAAGCCTACGAACTGGCAGAGGAAAAAGGATATACGTTCATTCATCCGTTCGATGATCTTGCAGTTGCAACCGGACAGGGAACGATCGCAATGGAAATCTTTAAAGAGCTGCCGCTTGTGGAATATATTTTAGTTCCGATCGGCGGAGGCGGACTTGCAACAGGTGTATCCACACTTGCAAAACTGTTAAATCCAAAGATCAAAGTGATTGGTGTGGAACCGGCAGGTGCAAACTGTATGCAGGCTTCTTTCAAAGCAGGAAAAGTAACGACTCTGCCGAGCGTCAACACGATCGCAGACGGTACTGCGGTAAAGACACCGGGCAGCAAGATCTTCCCATATATCAAAAAGAATTTAGATGATATCATCACAGTAGAAGATGATGAACTGGTTGTTGCATTCCTTGATATGGTAGAAAATCATAAAATGGTTGTGGAAAACTCAGGTCTTCTTACGGTAGCAGCGTTGAAACATTTAGGTGTAAAAGATAAGCGTGTCGTATCAATCTTAAGCGGTGGTAACATGGATGTGATCACAATGTCTTCCGTGGTACAGCAGGGACTTATTTTCCGTGACCGTATCTTTACGGTATCCGTGCTTCTTCCGGATAAGCCGGGCGAATTGTCAAAAGTAGCCGCAACGATTGCAGCAGAGCAGGGGAATGTGATCAAGTTAGAGCATAATCAGTTTGTCAGCACAAACCGTAATGCAGCCGTGGAGCTTCGTATTACTTTAGAGTGTTTTGGTACAGATCACAAAAATCAGATCATCAAAGCATTGGAGAAAAATGGTTATAAACCGAAATTAGTCAGAGCAAGTCTGTAGAATTGCGTTTCGGATATCAGAACCGGATCATAAAATGAAAAATGGTTAAAAAATAAGGAATTTCGTTCATTGCAAAACGAAATTCCTTATTTGTTTTATGAAACAGTATGCTCGTACAATATGTGGTCCGGCGTATGCGGCCAAATAGTCAGTGTCAGGATACTGTGTACGACTGACCTGTCATATCCAGGCTGTTAATGTCTGCACCGGAGTGATTTACGTGAAGACCAAGATTGAAGCTAGAACCGCCATCCGGGTTAAAGCTGACAGTCACGGAATTGCCGGAAATAGAAGTAGACGCAGAGTATCCGGCAACCTCGACCTGATCGATCGGTGTATTAAAGGAAAGTGTCAGGGCGACATTGCCTGCCACGTTATTCCAGTTCACGGCAACCAGACCTTTTCCGCCACCTGCCCATCTGTCCCATACTCCCATATAGGTTGCGGTTACGGAACCGGCTGCACCGGCTGCGCCGCTTGCAAGATAGATGCCTTCTGTATGTTCAGGTGTCAGATAAATTGCAGGTTTCTGATATTTATTTTTCATGAGAACCTCCATTCCTGCGCATGATTTACGCAAGCAAAAAAGTTTTTATTTTAGGTTTAGCTCATTATAAACAGGGAAAAAAAGTGTTGTCAATACTGTTATAGGAAAAAAGTCATGTTTTAAGAAAAAATAAATACTGGTGTCAAGAAAAAATGCTTGACACCCATTCTTTTTTATGATAATCTATGCAAGGTGCTGATGTGAGAGTACAGATTGGGATATGAGATGGAAGAAAAGATTGAACAGGCGTATCTATATGATTTCTATGGAGAGCTTTTAAACGAACACCAGAGAAAGATATATGAAGATTTTGTGTTCAATGATCTCTCACTCGGTGAAATCGCGGATGAAGAAGGAATCAGCCGTCAGGGTGTACATGATATGGTAAAGCGGTGTACGAAGACCTTAGAAGGATATGAGAGCAAGCTTCATCTGATCGAAAAATTCCAGACCGCAAGAGGTATGGTGACAAAGATTCACACGTTGACAAAAGAGTTCTATAAGAACCATGACGAGGCAGTGTTAGAAGAGATCGAACAGATCTCCAACCAGATATTAGAGGAGCTATAGATGGCATTTGACAGTTTATCCGAAAAACTCCAGAATGTATTCAAAAACCTGAGAAGCAAAGGGCGTTTGACAGAAGATGATGTGAAGGCTGCTTTAAAGGAAGTTAAGATGGCTCTTTTAGAGGCCGATGTCAATTTCAAGGTAGTCAAGCAGTTTGTCAAAGATGTGCAGGAGCGTGCGATCGGACAGGACGTGATGAACGGACTGAATCCGGGACAGATGGTCATCAAGATCGTAAACGAAGAGATGGTCCGCCTGATGGGTTCCGAGACGACAGAGATTGCACTTCGTCCGGGCAAAGAACTGACGATCATTATGATGGCAGGTCTTCAGGGTGCTGGTAAGACGACTACGACAGCAAAGATTGCCGGAAAGTTAAAAGCCAAAGGCAAGAAAGTACTGCTTGCAGCATGTGATGTATATCGTCCGGCGGCGATTGAACAGTTACAGATCAACGGTGAAAACAGGGAGTGGAAGTATTCTCCATGGGAGATAAAAATACTCCTGTGAACATTGCAAAGGCTGCGGTAGAGCATGCCACAAAGAATGATTTTAATGTGCTGATCATCGATACGGCAGGACGTCTTCATGTGGATGAGGACATGATGGCCGAATTGATTCAGATAAAAGAAAATGTTGCGGTATCACAGACCATATTAGTGGTCGATGCCATGACAGGACAGGATGCAGTCAATGTTGCAAAGACCTTCGATGAGAAGATCGGAATTGACGGCGTAGTACTCACCAAACTGGATGGTGACACCAGAGGTGGTGCGGCACTCTCAATAAGAGCGGTGACCGGCAAACCGATTCTTTACGCAGGTATGGGAGAAAAGCTTTCTGATTTAGAGCAGTTTTATCCTGACCGTATGGCATCGAGAATCCTTGGAATGGGTGATGTGCTGACACTCATTGAGAAGGCACAGAACGAGCTTGACGAGGAGAAAGCCAAAAAGCTTGAAGAAAAGATGCGCAAGAATGAATTTGACTTTGAGATGTATTTAGAGTCCATGAGTCAGATGAAAAAAATGGGCGGTCTTTCCAGTATCCTTGGCATGATGCCGGGACTTGGCGGCGGTAAGATGCCTGAGATTGACGAGGGAGCGGCTGAGAAGAATATGGCACGCACTGAGGCGATCATTTTCTCGATGACAGTCGAGGAGAGACAGAATCCATCATTGCTCAATCCGAGCAGAAAGCGTAGAATCGCACAGGGGGCGGGCGTGGATATCGCAGAGGTCAACCGTCTTGTAAAACAGTTTGACCAGGCGAAGAAAATGATGAAACAGATGCCCGGCATGATGAAAAAAGGTAAAAAGGGAATGTTTAAAGGACTTCCTTTTTAATAAATGAACAGCAAAAATTTAAGGAGGTGAAAGTAATGGCAGTAAAGATCAGATTAAGAAGAATGGGACAGAAGAAAGCACCTTTCTATCGTATCGTGGTTTCTGATTCCAGATCCCCGAGAGATGGAAAGTTCATCGAAGAGATTGGAACATATGATCCGACTAAAGATCCGAGCGAGTATCATGTAAATGAGGACTTAGCAAAGAAATGGTTAGCAAACGGAGCTCAGCCAACAGATACCGTAGCAAGAATTTTCAAAAATGCTGGTATTGAGAAATAGGATCAGTGAGGTGGACCTATGAAAGAATTAGTAGAAGTAATTGCCAAGGCACTTGTTGATTGCCCGGACGAAGTTGTTGTGACTGAGACCGAGAATGAAAAAGCAATCGTATTAGAGCTGCGCGTTGCACAGTCTGATATGGGTAAGGTAATCGGCAAACAGGGACGTATTGCGAAAGCGATTCGTTCTGTTGTGAAGGCTGCTGCCTCAAAAGAAGAAAAAAAAGTGATTGTGGAGATTATGCAGTAATCTTCGCAGTAAACCGGCGTGATCATGAACATGGTGCAGCCGGTTTTTTTTTCTATCAGAGAAGAATAGAGGGGGATAAAAATGAGAGATATTACAAAAAAATGCTCTATATTTTTATTGACATTACTGTTGACTGTACAGATACCGGTATTGACAAGTGCCAGGGAAATAGTGACAGACACAGGAAACTATACAGTATTTACCGAAGATAATGAGTCAGATAAGACAGCAGATATCGTAAAAGAATACTGTAAAGGTGCTTCCACGAAAATGAGTTTTAGGGGAAAACTGACACAGGTATACTGCCCAAAGAAAAGTACAACTTATATATATAGAGTGAAAAATATGCCATCGAACGGAAGAATTACAAAAGTGAGCAGTTCAAATGGAAAAGTGGCAAAGATTTCAATAGGTGACAATAATGTCCGGATCAAACCGTTAAAGGTGGGAAAATCAACGATTAAAGTGACGGTAAAAACAGGAAGGCTCCTGACAACTTTTACATCACAACTGACTGTTTATAAATGGAGTAATCCGGTTGCAAATTATAAAATAGGAAACAAACAAATAAAAAACCAGTTTAAAAATACCAATATTTATAATTATAAGCTTGGAAGCAAAAAAACATTAAAGTTTGATGTAAAGGCAAAAACAGGCTGGAAGATGACATCATTTACTTATTATGACAAGCTTGGAAAAAGTACATCTTATCTATCTTCTTCAAAGAAAATCAAACTGGAAAAGGGTGGTTCCGTGCAGATTAATTTTACAAATCAGAAAACAGGTCTGGTTGAGAATGTTGTAATCTGGATCAAATAACAGAATGAAAAATTTTATGAAAATAAGATTTTTCACACGCAGGAATGGAGATTTTATGGAGAATTTACTTCAGGTAGGTGTCATAACAACGACACACGGTGTGCGTGGGGAGGTCAAGGTATTTCCGACCACAGATGATGCGGCACGCTTTAAAAAATTAAAACAGGTAATCTTAGACACAGGAAAAGAACACCTTGCATTGGAAATTGCCGGGGTAAAGTTCTTCAAAAATATGGTAATACTCAAGTTTAAGGGATATGACAATATCAATGATGTGGAGATGTTCCGCAAAAAAAGTCTCTATGTGACCAGGGAAAATGCCGTAAAGTTAAAGAAAAATGAGTATTTTATAGCAGATCTCATCGGTCTTAAAATGATCTCGGATGAGGGGGAAGATTTGGGAGAGCTGACTGATGTACTGCAGACAGGGGCGAATGATGTCTATGTGATCAGCAAAGAGGGTGCGGATGATATTTTACTTCCGGCGATCAAAGACTGTGTAAAACAGGTGGACATCGAGGGCGGTACGATGCAGGTACATCTGCTTGACGGCTTAAGAGACTTAAACAGCAGGCGGGAGGAAGCATGAATTTCTACATTATGACATTGTTTCCGGATATGGTCATGCAGGGATTAAATACCAGTATTATCGGCAGGGCAGCGGAAAAGGGACTGCTTACGATCGAGGCGGTAAATATCCGGGACTATACGATCAATAAACACAAAAAGGTGGATGATTATCCATATGGCGGTGGTGCAGGAATGCTGATGCAGGCACAGCCGGTCTATGATGCGTGGAGATCGATCGTCGATAAAATCGGGACAAAACCGCGTACAATTTACCTCACACCGCAGGGACCGACTTTTACACAGCAGGCGGCAAAGTCATTTGCAAAAGAAGAAAATCTGATTTTTTTATGTGGACATTATGAGGGGATTGATGAGCGTGTCTTAGAGGAGATCGTGACCGACTATGTCTCGATTGGTGACTATGTCTTAACCGGAGGAGAACTTCCGGCGATGGTCATGGTGGATGCGATTTCCCGTATGGTGCCGGGGGTGCTGACAAATGATGAATCCGGTTCTACGGAGTCATTTGAGGGAGATTTGTTAGAGTACCCGCAGTACAGCCGTCCGGAGGAGTGGATGGGAAAAAAAGTTCCTCCGGTATTGCTGTCCGGCAATCATAAACTTGTGGATGAATGGCGCAGGGAGCAGTCGATCATCCGCACGAAAGAACGCCGTCCGGATCTGTTTGCGCGTGCAGAGCTGACAGAAAAAGAGCGGAAAAAGTGGCGTTAAAAATAAAAATAAAATTTGTTTACAATCACAAACTTATGTGATATACTATAACAGTTGTGAATAAAAATAGATGGTCCTCTGTTACGAATTCGCGTATTAAGAACATCCAAATTATCAGGAGGTCACAAAATGAACGCAAGTGAAATCATTAAGAACATTGAAACAGCACAGTTAAAAGCAGAAGTACCGGAGTTCCGTGTTGGTGATACTGTAAAAGTTTACGGTAAGATCAAAGAGGGTAACCGTGAGAGAATCCAGGTATTCGAGGGTACTGTACTTAAAAACAGGGCGGAAGCAACCGTGAGACATTTACTGTAAGAAAAATCTCTAACGGTGTCGGCGTAGAAAAAACATGGCCGTTACATTCTCCGAACGTTGAGAAAGTAGAAGTAGTTCGTCAGGGTAAAGTAAGACGTGCGAAATTATTCTACTTAAGAGATCGCGTTGGTAAGAAAGCAAAAGTAAAAGAGTTAGTAAAATAGTAGATGTAAGCGAAAAGCTGCAGTGGAGACACTGTAGCTTTTTTTGTGATTAGATGAAAAGCCGTATTCGGATCAGTACAGGGAATGTGTTGCACAGGCAAAAAGTTCGAAAGTAGAACTTGAGGCGTGGATGAAGCAGAATCTCTTTGATAAGTGATTAATACCCACAATTGATTATTTTCTTTGTGATACTTTTCAATTTCTTCTGCAAATCTGTTTTCAACATCCTTGTCATAGCGAAGTTCTGTAAGTGTGCAACCTTCAAAATCTTTTGCAAATTTTTTCTCTATGACATCAAATGCTTCATTGATTGAATTTTCACCATAGAGTGCAGAGTAACCAACAACACGATTAACATTTGATACATTTCCTCTGTTTCCAGTCAATACAAGGACTGCTGCCAAAATTAAAATTACTAATACTGCACATATTGCAATTATGCTTTTCTTCTTCATACAATCACATTCCTTTGTCAAATTCCAATCCGTCAGATTATTTCTTATTGTACCATATAGCAGGATAGAAGTAAAAAGTTATTATCTGGTATCAGAGCATAAGATAACATTCTTTTAAACGAGTCCCTTGAATGGAGGGGATAGGACTGCTATAATCCTACATAGAAAATGTCTGGTTACACAATAGGTGTGAACAGCAGCAATGTCTGAAATTTTATAATCAGGAGGAGAACCAACGATGAAATACATCCAACAACTAAGCCGCCAGCTCGCCTTAGACTACTGCTGCACCCCCGCAGACATCCTCGACCAAGGAAACCACTTCACCGAATACCGCAGTCTCGAAGGACGGCGCAGATTCGAAGACCAGGACAACTGTGCCCTGAAAATAACCGCAGTCAACAGAAAACTGATTTTCACCGGAAAAAAGGAGATCATAGAACTCTGCCGCGAAAAATACGAAACCTGCCCCGGCGCATGGTTTATGGATGTCGGAAACTTCCGGGAACTGGATCACATCTTAAAACCATACGGCTGCCAGTTAAAAACAGCACATCCGTTTTTCCTGCCGGAGACAGAGAGTGTTGCAAAAGAAACGGGGTTTGAGATCCGAACATATGACCGTGGGGAGATCCTGCAGTTTGCAGGGGACAACCGGTTTGACGAGGCATTCTGCTTTGACGAAAAATCACCCGATATGCTGGGAGTGGCAGCGATTTCAGACGGAAAGATCATCGGCATGGCGGGGGCAAGCGCAGATAGTCCTCTGTTCTGGCAGATCGGGATCAATGTGGAAAAAGAGGCGGAGTGCAGACATATCGCGTCCACTTTGGTCACAATTTTAAAAGAAGAGATAGAGAAATTGGGAAAAGTGCCGTATTATGGAACCAGTATGTCAAATCTTGCGTCACAGCGGGCAGCGGTGAATGCAGGATTTCGCGTGGCATGGGTGTAACTTCTGGCGGAAGCTAAAATATGAGATAAGCCTGTAAAATCAATGATTTTGGGACCGGAATTATGGATAAAAAATATCAGATTAGGTGAGACAATATTTTTGATTCCAGGTAAACAAAAATGCTTGCATGACCTATCACACAATGCTATACTGTATGACAGTTAGATAACGTTAACTTGTATTTTGAATGCAAAGTGAGGAGTAAGGACATGTTTAAAATTAATGACAATTACCAGAAACTTCCGGGAAGTTATTTATTTTCTACCATTGCAAAGAAAGTAAGCGCATATTCTGTAGCAAATCCGGACAAACAGATCATCCGTCTTGGTATCGGTGATGTGACACAGCCGATCGCGCCGGCTATTATCGATGCAATGCACAAAGCAGTCGATGAGATGGGACATGCAGAAACGTTCCATGGCTATGCGCCGGATCTTGGATATGACTTTTAAGAAATGCCATCGTGGCAAATGATTATAAAGCAAGAGGATGTGATATTTCCGCAGATGAAGTTTTGTATCTGACGGAGCAAAGAGTGATTCCGGAAACATTCAGGAGATTTTTGCGCAGGATAATAAGATCGCTGTCTGTGATCCTGTTTATCCGGTTTATGTGGATTCCAACGTTATGGCTGGAAGAACCGGCACTTATGATGCAGATACACAGATGTGGAGTGATGTGATCTATATGCCATGTACCAGCGATAACAACTTTGTACCGGAGCTTCCAAAGGAAACACCGGATGTTATTTATCTGTGCCTGCCGAACAATCCGACCGGAACAACGATCACCAAATCACAGTTACAGGAGTGGGTAGATTACGCAAATAAAGTCGGTGCAGTTATTATTTATGATGCGGCTTATGAGGCATATATCAGCGAGGATGACGTGGCACATTCTATTTATGAGTGTGAGGGAGCAAAGACCTGTGCCATCGAACTTCGAAGTTTTTCAAAGAATGCAGGATTTACCGGAGTACGTCTTGGATTTACGGTTGTTCCAAAAGAATTAAAATGCGGGGATGTCTCCTTAAATGCGATGTGGGCAAGACGCCACGGAACAAAGTTTAACGGTGCACCTTATATTGTACAGCGTGCCGGTGAGGCAGTTTACTCCGATGCCGGAAAAGCACAGTTAAAAGAGCAGGTTGGCTATTATATGAAGAATGCAAAAGCCATCAAGGAAGGTCTGACGAAAGCCGGCTATACTGTATTTGGCGGTGTAAACGCACCATATATCTGGTTAAAAACACCAGATCAGATGACGTCCTGGGATTTCTTCGACTATCTGCTTGAGAATGCCAATGTGGTTGGTACACCGGGATCCGGATTTGGACCGAGCGGTGAAGGATATTTCAGACTGACAGCATTTGGTACTTACGAGAATACACTTGCAGCTATGGAGCGGATCCAGACACTGTAAGATTTAATGGTAAAATAAAAACGGGCAGAACCACCTTTGGTTCTGTCTGTTTTAGCATATTAAAACAAAAGAATGATCCACAATGGTGGACAGGAGACGAAATGGAATACTGTAAATTACAGATTGGCTGCATGATCATTGTCCTTTATGTGGCGTGTATTTATATCAGAGAAAAACAGATTTATCAGATGAAACGGAAAAACGTGTTGTTTGAGACAATTTTGGCTGCAGGGATTGTCGGTATTTTCTTTGATGGAGCAACTGCCTATACTGTCAATCATTTAGCGGAGATACCGGCTTCTGTCAACACATTTTTACATCTGTGTTTTCTTTCTTTTCTGGATATTTTTGTGTTTTTGATGTTTTTATATATGTACGATATTACAAGAGGACTGCCACAGAAAAGAGGGGAACGCATCGGACTTTTCCTGCCTCTTCTGATCAATATTGTGGTTGTGATCGTATTTATGCCACAGCTTGAGTATCGCAAAGGAACGTTTACCAACTATTCGATGGGAATGTCTGCATATACCTGTTTTGCAATGGTGGCGTTGTATGTACTTGCTGCGAGTGGTATTTTTCTGCACAGCTGGAAGAATCTTGAGAGACATAAGCAGATTGCGATATCTACTTATTTGTTAGTGACAATCGGAGTGACGGCATATCAGATGTTTTTCCCGGAGGCACTGCTGTCGAGTCTGGTTCCGGCGGTTGTGATCGTGGGAATTTATCTGAATCAGGAGACACCGCTCTATGCGAAACTCCAGAAAAACAATGAAGAGATGGTGATGGGGTTTGCAACACTGGTGGAGAACCGTGATGACAATACGGGAGGGCATATCCGCCGTACAACTGCGTATGTGAAATTGCTGGCAGAGGAACTTCGAAGCCGCGGTTTTTATAAGGAGCAGCTGACAAATGATTATGTGGCAAATCTTGTGATGGCGGCACCAATGCATGATGTCGGCAAGATCGCGATACCGGATGCAATTTTGCAGAAGCCGGGGAAACTGACGGATGAAGAGTTTGAAATTATGAAGACACTATGCCCAAAAGGCGGAAAGATCATCCGGGAGACATTCGGGCATCTGGGAAATGATGCGTACGAAGAGATGGCATATGAAGTGGCAGCGCATCACCATGAGAAATGGAATGGGCGCGGATATCCGGATGGACTGAAAGAGACAGAAATCCCATTGTGCGCCAGGGTCATGGCTGTCGCGGATGTATTTGATGCAGTATCGGCAAAACGTTGTTACAGGGATGCAATGCCGCTGGATCAGTGTTTTCATATTATAGAAGAAGGACGTGGCAGGGATTATGATCCGGTTTTAGTGGATGTCTTTATTGAAATTGAGGATAAGATCAGAAAAGTTTATGAGGAAAGTAAGGCAGAATAAGAGGGGGTTTTTGCAGAAAGATGGATCGGTCGATTTTTAGGATCAAAAGGACAAAGACTCTGCATCAGGATTGGAAACACAAAAAGTCTGCCGAGTTAGAGAAGCAGAGGCGGGATTTTTTAGAAGAAAAGAGAAAATTAGAAGAGGATCGTCGAAACTTCGAGCGGGAAAAAAGAGAATTTTTCACACACTGTCAGCTTGAAAAAGACAGTATGAAGCGGGAAAAACAGTTGTTTGAGACAAAGTGGAAGATTTTAGAGGAAGAACTTTCCCAGCTTGCGGATGAAAAAAAACAGATGAAAAAAAAGCGTGACTTTTATAGATATGTCAGAGAACAGGAAGTGCGTGATATGCTGACGGTGGGGACGGAAAATGTGGTACGCGGGGAATTGTTTTTCATCGGTGTGGAAAGTAAGAGTGCCTTAAAGAAAAGGTATAAACAGCTGCTAAAAATCTATCATCCGGACAATCTCTGTGGGGATACGGAAACACTTCAGGAGATCAACCGTGAGTATGACAGGCTGTTGAAGCAGTATGAGCTGAAGCAGGAACAGAGTGATACATAAATGTTTGCGTGGGGCGGTTACTGTTCACTCCTTACCAGTCGCTCCGGTAATGTGGGGCATTTTGTTGTTTCTGATAGTGGAAAACAGGAATTGCATCGTGGAAAATAATATGTTAGTATAACGAAGTAAAGTGATACAAAACGAAAGTAAAAGCAGAAAACAGGAGCTGTATTTACAGACCTGATATGCGTATTGAGGGCGCAGGAAAGGAGTTTTATGTATATTACATGTTTGGATGTAGAGGGAGTATTAGTACCGGAGATCTGGATCGCATTTGCAGAGGCAAGCGGAATTCCGGAATTAAAGAAAACGACCCGTGATGAGCCGGATTATGATAAACTGATGAAATGGAGACTTGGAGTTTTAAAAGAGCACGGACTTGGCTTAAAAGAGATCCAGGACGTTATCAGAACGATCGATCCGCTGCCGGGTGCGAAAGAGTTTTTAGACGAACTCCGCTCTTTCACACAGGTGATCTTAATCAGTGATACCTTTACCCAGTTTGCATCTCCTTTGATGGAGAAATTAGGCTGGCCGACGTTATTCTGTAATTCTTTGGAAGTTGCAGAAAATGGTGAGATCACAGGCTTTAAGATGCGTGTGGAACAGTCAAAATTAACAACAGTAAAAGCACTGCAGTCGATCGGATTTGACACGATCGCAAGTGGAGATTCCTATAACGATCTTGGAATGATCCAGGCGAGTAAGGCAGGATTTTTATTCCGTTCCACCGATAAGATCAAGGCTGATTATCCGGATATTCCGGCATATGAGACCTATGAGGAACTGCTCAGTGCGATAAGGAAAGCAATGGTGGATTAGAGAAGTGGTAAAAAACAGCATTGGAGAGGAGAATTTGTATGAAAAGAACAATTCATGTGAAACCGGCTGCACCGCAGTATTCCGTGATTACAAACATCACATTTGCACAGACAGATGCATGGTTCGGACACACCACGCAGGATCTTCGTATGGATTTGATTTATCCGGAAGATACGGCACACGATTATCCCTGTATTGTCTGGATCTGTGGCGGTGCATGGCTGAGCATTGACAAGTCTGCACATCTGGCATATCTGAGCGAACTTGCGAGAGCAGGTTTTGTGGTGGCATCCGTACAGTACCGGACCAGCAATGAAGCAAAATTTCCGGCACAGCTCTGTGATGTAAAAGCGGCGATCCGCTATCTGCGTGCGCACGCCGCAAGGTATCACATCGACGAAGCACATATTGGGGTGATGGGAGAATCAGCGGGTGGATATTTAACCTGTATGGCGGCATTATGCGATGATCCGGCATATGAGGTGGGAGAATATCTTTCTTATTCCAGCAAAGTGCAGGCAGCGTGCCCATGGTATCCTCCGACAGACTTCAGAGGTTTTCTATACGAAAACGAGGAACAGTGTGCAGCATCCCCAGAGTCATTGCTGATGGGAAAAAATGCGATGCGCAATCCCAGGGAGGCGCTTGCATGCTGCCCGGTCAGCTTTGTGACCAAAGATGCTCCGCCATTTTTTATTATCCATGGAAAATGTGATAAGACGGTACCATTTACACAGGGAGTGGAACTGCATGATGAACTTGAAAAAGCAGGCTGTGATGTCACACTTTTAGAGATCGAGGACGCAGACCATGCGGATATCCGTTTCTTCCAGGAAGAGATCTGGCAGGAAATCATAACTTTTTTTAAAACAAAATTATAAAAAGAAAACAGCAGCAGATTCTTCAAAGATGGAAAAATGGAGAATTTTACTGCCTGAAAAAATGGGCATATAGCAGAAAATTGTTTGCTATATGCCATTTTCAGTCCATTTGCGTCTATAAATTACCGACTCGATATTATTCACAAGGTCTGGCGAAATTTATTAAGCTGGATAAACAAGATGTGCATCATCAATGTCATACAGTGTGTTCTCTAAATAACGGCTGGCAAGATAATTTGCCATGCCAAGGTTCATATCTAAGTAGTTACCGCAGTCCTTTGGAGAGGCACCAGGTACTTCGTCATGAAAATCGCGGATAAATTCAAACATTTCTATGATGAGCCCTACGATATCTTTGATGTGTAATTGCCTGCGAGCAGCAGATAAAATCCGGTGCGGCATCCCATCGGTCCGAAATAGATCGTTTTATCCTTATAAAGAGGATGATTTCTTAAAATGTGGCACCAAGATGCTCGATCGTGTGTACTTCTGCGGTATTCATAACCGGTTCATCGTTTGGGAAGTCATGCGCAGATCGAATGTAGTGATGACTTCGGAGCCGACGGTATCTTTCTTGATACATAGACACCAGGTTCTAATTTAATATGATCAATCGTAAAACTTGCTATTTTTCCATAAGATTCCTCCATGTTTGCGTTTAAAATATTGTTACAGTAATGACCTGACCGGAAATGCAGCAGTAAAAGTAATTTTTATCCTCTTCTATTGCTTTTTTTGCGGCGGACAATGTATTATGAAACTACCATAAAACAGATATTATAGTTCGTCAAGAAAAATTAAACAGGAAAAAGGGAGAAAATAAATACGATGGGCAATTATGATTTTACAAAACAGCCATCTCTTCTGATCCAGGGAGCCATGGATACAGAGACGGCATATTTCATAGAACATTTAGAGGAATATGAGTGCGTCACGATTGGAAACTGGAAGTTTCACGGGATTCTCGGTGCAAAAAGAGAGCCTGTCATCATTTCAAAGACATTTCAGGGAATGGTCAATGCTGCGGCAGCGACAAGCCTTGCACTGGCATACTTTAAGCCATGGGCGGTGATCAATCAGGGAATCGGCGGAGGCCACGATAAAAAATTTCACAGAGGGACATCGTGCTTGGAGAAAAGGTCGTTCCGATGGGAGCAATCGCATATGCATTTTCTGAGGAGGAGCGGGAATTGATGGAAAAGTTTTTCTTCCGGTGGAAATTTTTACCGCGAAACGGAAAGACAAAAAGTGACAGAGTATCCGTGTGACGGAAAACTGCTGAAAGCGGCGGAGCAGGTAAAAACGAAATATCATACCGGCCGTGGGGTGATTGGTTCCGGGGATGAGTGGAACAACCAGCTTGACCGGATTGCACTTTTAAGAGAGCGGTATCATACAGCCGTGGAAGATATGGAGTCGGCGGCGGCAGCCCAGCTTTGCCTTTCTTATGGAGTACCGTTTCTTGGCGTGCGGATCCTGTCAAATTCTATCGTAAATGGAGAAAAGTTTGATGAAGCGGTCGGAATCGACGGACAGAAATTCATGTTATCACTGATAGACCAGATGAGAGAATATATGTAGGAATACAGCAAATATACGGCAATACTTTCTTTTGACAAAAAAGTGTGCTATACTACCTACTCAGAAAAATGAATATTTATACACGAAAACGAGGAGAAAAAGACCATGAAGAAAACAGGTAAACGTTTACTTGCAGCCATGCTTTTATTCTGTACCATACTGATCGGTGCAGCAGGCTATGAAGTGATGGCAGCAGATGAGGCACAGAGCACGGAAAGTACATCTGAAACCGTGAATTCTGCAGATGATCTGCCGGGAAAAAGAATCGGTGTCCAGCTTGGTACTACAGGAGATATTTATGTCAGTGATTACGAGAGCGATGGCTCCGGCACCGTGGTGGAGCGTTACAACAAAGGTGCGGATGCGATCCAGGCATTAAAACAGGGAAAGATTGACTGCGTTGTCATTGATGAGCAGCCTGCGATTAAGTTCGTAGAGCAGAACACAGGAATCCGTATCTTAGATGAAGAATTTACCCTTGAGGACTATGCGTTTGTTGTTGCAAAAAGTAATACAGAGCTTTTAGATAAGGTCAACAGTGCTCTGGAAAAATTAGAAGCAGATGGTACGATCGCAGATATTCAGAAAAATTATATCGGCACTGAGGATGAGATTGGAAAGTTTCCGTATGAATCTAAAGATGTCAGCCATGAAAATGGAACTCTGACGGTTGGAACAAATGCAGAGTTTCCACCATATGAGAGCTATGAAGATGGACAGATCGTGGGAATCGATATGGATATCATGCGTGCTGTCAGTGATGAACTTGGTATGGAATTAAAGATCGAGGATATGGCGTTTGACTCGATTATTCCGGCAATCTCAACAGGCAAAGTTGATATCGGAGCTGCCGGCTTTACCGTGACAGAAGAGCGGAAAAAGAATGTTAATTTTACGGATACTTATACGACATCAAAACAGGTTATCATTGTAAAAGATGATACGGTAACTTCTGAAAAAGCGGGACTTGGTGAGAAGTTTTATGATAACTTTATAAAAGACAGCCGCTATGTGTACCTGTTAAAAGGTCTTGGAAATACACTTTTGATTACAGTGCTGGCATTGTTAGTCGGTGTTGTATTTGGATTTCTGATCGCAATCGTCCGTACCAACCATGACAGAAACGGTGGGCTGACTATCTTAAATGCACTCTGTAAGCTTTATCTGACCATTGTGCGCGGAACACCTGTCATGATCCAGCTTTTGATCATTTATTATGTTATTTTCCAGAGTATTGACACCGGAAAAATTGTTGTGGCAGTCATTGCATTCGGTTTAAACTCTGCAGCATACGTTGCTGAGATCGTACGTTCCGGAATCATGGCAGTGGATATCGGACAGTTTGAAGCCGGACGAAGCCTGGGTCTTAATTACAAGCAGACCATGATGTCGATCATCCTGCCGCAGGCGGTAAAAAATATCCTGCCGGCACTCTGCAATGAGTTTATCAGTCTTTTAAAAGAGACGTCCATCAGTGGCTACATCGGCCTTATGGATCTGACCAAAGGTGGAGATATCATACGAAGTGTAACTTATGAGGCATTTATGCCGCTGATCGCAGTTGCCCTGATTTACCTTATCATGGTAATGGGACTGAGCAAAGTGGTAAATCTGTTAGAAAGGAAGTTAAGAAGCAATGAGCGATAATACAGTCATTCTTGAGGTAAATGATCTGCATAAATCCTATGGAGATCACGAAGTATTAAAAGGTATCTCCACAACCATCAAAAAAGGAGACGTTCTGGCACTGATCGGTCCATCCGGCTGCGGAAAATCAACTTTCCTGCGTTCTCTAAATCTGCTTGAGGTTCCGACAAGTGGTCATGTATTGTTCGAGGGCACAGACATGACAGACGCATCCGTGGATATCAATCATGTCCGTGAAAAAATCGGAATGGTATTTCAGCAGTTTAATCTGTTCCCGAATATGACTATCCGTGAAAATATTATGCTGGCTCCGGTCAAACTCGGAAAAATGACCAAAGAGGAAGCTGCGAAAAAGGCGGAAGACCTCTTAGCACGCATCGGACTCGCTGACAAAGCAGATGCCTACCCGGCGCAGCTTTCCGGTGGACAGAAACAGCGTATTGCCATCGTGCGTTCCCTTGCCATGAACCCGGACATCATTTTATTCGATGAACCGACATCTGCACTCGATCCGGAGATGGTCGGCGAGGTACTTAACGTTATGAAAGAACTTGCGGCAGACGGCATGACCATGGTAGTCGTCACACATGAGATGGGATTTGCCCGCGAGGTTGCAAACCGTGTCATGTTCATCAATGATGGTGTTATCCAGGAGGAGAACACTCCACAGGAGATCTTTTCAAATCCGAAGAGTCCGAGGCTGCGGGAATTTTTATCCAAAGTATTGTAATCCAATAGACCGGCTGGGGTATCCCTGCCGGTTGTTTTACTTTTACAGGGCATTAGCGGAGCGTGCATTCTATGATTTGAGCAATATCGTCGGTAGATCTTGCAGCCTGAGCCTGTCTGATCACATCTTCTTTCTCCGTGTCTGTCATTCCGGAAAAACATTTCATCGCATTTTCGTTTCGTCCTAACAGCATTCCAAATCCCGGTGGGATATCGTCTTTTTCGAAGTGCATTGCGTGTTTCCTCCTTTTTTTGGGGTTATGAGTCAAAAGGTGTATGGGGGTAGTGAGTGGTAAATTGCGCAAAGCTGATTCTGGTTTTGTTTCCGTTGTACGAAAATAAGAAAAACCATTCTCAGCTTTGCGCGATTTACCACCCCCGGACCGCTACTGCCACAAACTACTGATCCTCTTTTTCCTAACACCCCACAGTATCCCCATCCCCAAAAGAAAAAATACGTTTATTTTGCCAAATCCCCGATTTTGTGTTATCATACCAGATAGCTATGTGTAAACGGAAATATACTTTATGGCACACAGCCTGACAGCAGCAAATATCAGGCTTGTGTCTGAATAGTAACCATGGAGAAGCAGCACAGAAATGGAGAATTTGTATGAAGTGGAATAAATATACAATAGAAACGACAACTGCAGCGGAAGATTACATGAGTGCCATGCTGGCAGATTTAGGGATCGAGGGAGTGGAGATTGAAGACAATATTCCGCTTTCCAAGGAAGACCAGGCGGATATGTTCATCGACTTTCTGCCGGAACTTCCACCGGATGACGGTGTGAGTCACGTCAGCTTTTATTTGGAGGATAATGGAGAGGACTACACGGAATTATTAAAACAGGTCAAAATCGCACTTGAAGATCTCCGCAAGATCGTGGATGTCGGAAGCGGCGTCATCACCTCTGACCAGACGGAAGACCTTGACTGGATCAACAACTGGAAAAAGTTTTTCAGCTCATTTTACATTGAGGATATTTTGATCAAACCAACCTGGGAAGAATTAAAAGAGGAAGATAAGGACAAATTCTTAATTGAGATCGATCCTGGTGTTTCTTTTGGAACCGGAAAACATGAAACAACGCAGCTGTGTATCCGCCAGCTTTTAAAATATATCCGTGGTAATGCGGAATATACACCGGAGAATAAAACACCGAAAGTATTAGATGTCGGCTGCGGAAGTGGAATTCTTTCCATCGTGGCATTAAAACTTGGTGCATCCGAGGTGGTTGGAACTGACCTTGACCCGGATTGCATGACTTCGACACATGAGAATTTTGAGGTTAACCATTTAGACAGCAGACTTGGAATATTTTATGTCGGCAACCTGATCGACGACGTAGAACTGCAGGAGAAAGTCGGTACAGAGGAGTATGATATTGTTGTTGCAAATATTCTTGCAGATGTCATTATTCCAATGGCTCCGGTCATTCCGGCGCGCCTGAAAAAAGGCGGTTACTTTATCACTTCAGGTATCATTGATTTCAAGGAAGATCAGGTGAAAGAAGCGATTGAAAAAGCAGGTCTTACCGTGGTTGAGATCAATCATCAGGGTGAGTGGGTCAATATCACCGCACAGAAGAGATAAGCAGCGTAATCAGCAGCAACGAACAGAAAGGCATTAGAAAAATGTATCAGTTTTTTGTGGAGAGCGGACAGATCGGGAAAGATTCTGTGATGATCGAGGGCAGTGATGTCAATCATATCAAAAATGTACTGCGCATGAAGCCGGGAGAAAAGATCCGCATCAGCGGACCGGCAAGGGAAAATTATTTCTGTGAAATTGCAGAAATCGAGGATTCCTTTGTGCGCGCGTCGATTTTAGAAAAAGACGAGACCGGAACCGAACTGCCGAACCGGATCTATCTGTTTCAGGGACTGCCGAAAAATGACAAGATGGAACTGATCATCCAAAAGGCGGTCGAACTTGGTGTGTATGAGATCATTCCGGTTGCAATGAAAAACTGTGTGGTGAAACTGGATGCAAAAAAGGCGGCGGCAAAGACAGCACGCTGGCAGGGCATTGCGGAGAGTGCAGCAAAACAGTCAAAGCGCAGTCTGATCCCAAAAGTTTCAGAACCTGTGAGCTATAAAGAAGCTGTGGCATATGCAATGAAACTTGACCAAAAGCTGGTTCCCTATGAAAATGAGCGCGGCATGGCGGCAACGAGAGAGGCGGTAGAGGCGGTCAGACCGGGAGAGTCCATCGGTATTTTTATCGGACCGGAGGGCGGTTTTGCACCGGAAGAAATCGAAGCGGTAAAAGGTGAGATGAAACTGATCTCACTTGGCAGCCGTATCCTTCGCACCGAGACGGCAGGATTTACGACACTTGCGATCCTGATGTATCATATCGAAACGTCGTGCCCGGAAAAATCAAATTAGCCTGACTGTGATTTAGCGGCCGAATGAATTTGTTTCAAAATTGATGGGCGCGGACATACACAGAATGAAAACAGTGCGAAGAGATAGCGCAGAAATGAAGATTAAAATGCAACATATATAAAGTTTTGTGCACACAGAGAAAAATGTGCAGAACAGGAGTAACAAAATGCAGGCATATCTGGATAATTCAGCAACGACACGCTGCAGTGAACGTGCGAAAGATCTGATGGTAAAAGTGTTGATGGAGGATTATGGAAATCCTTCGTCACTTCATACAATGGGAGTTGTGGCGGAACGTTATATCAAAGAGGCAAAAGAGCGGATTGCAAAACACTAAAAGCGGATGAAAAGAAATCCTTTTACCTCAGGTGGTACAGAATCAAATAATATGGCACTGATTGGAACGGCGCTTGCAAATAAACGCGGGAAACCATATTATCACAACATCGATCGAGCATGCATCGGTGCTTTCACCGCTGGCATATTTAGAAGAACAGGGTTTTCGTGTGACTTATCTTACTGTAGACGAAAACGGACAGATCTCACTGGATGAACTGCGCGATGCAGTCTGTGAGGACACGATCCTTGTATCCATGATGATGGTCAATAATGAGATCGGTGCGGTAGAACCGATTGCAGAGGCTGCAAAAATCGTAAAAGAAAAGAATCCGAATACGATCATCCATGTGGATGCGATTCAGGCATATGGAAAATACCGTATCTGTCCGAAAAAACTTGGAATTGATCTGCTCTCGGTCAGCGGTCACAAAATTCATGCGCCAAAGGGAACCGGATTTTTATATATCAAAGACAAAACAAAGATTAAACCGATTATTTACGGCGGCGGACAGCAGAAAGGCATGCGCTCCGGCACAGAGAATGTTCCTGGAGCAGCGGCACTTGGAGAGGCTGCCATGGAGATCTACGAGAATTTTGATGAAAAGATTGCACATATGTATGCGTTGAAAAAGCACTTTATTGAGGAAGTGACAAAGATCGAGGGTGTGACGATTAACGGAAAGACCGGTGAGGATTCTGCACCGCAGATTGTAAGCGTCACGATCCAGGGCGTGCGGAGCGAAGTCATGCTGCATTCACTTGAGGAAAAAGAAGTTTATGTCTCCGCGGGAAGTGCCTGCTCATCAAATAAACCGGCACCGAGTAAAACCCTGCAGGGAATCGGACTGAAAAAAGCGGATTTAGAGGGAACGATCCGTTTCAGCTTCTGTGTCAATACAACGGAAGCGGAAATTGATTATGCGATCGAACAGTTAAAAGAAATCATTCCGTTCCGCAGGAAATTTACCAGACATTGATCGTAAAGATAGAAAGGGAAAAAATATGTACAAAGCATTTTTGATAAAATATGCAGAAATTGCAATCAAAGGAAAAAACCGTTATCTGTTTGAGGATGCATTAGTCAGCCAGATGAATCATGCGTTAAAGAAAGTAGACGGAACTTTCCGCATCCGCAAGGAGCAGGGAAGAATCTATATCGAGATGGATGGCGAATATGATTACGACGAGGCGGTAGAAGCATTAAAATGTGTATTTGGTATCGTCGGAATCTGTCCGGTTGTTATTTTAGAGGACGAGGGATTTGACAAATTAGCAGAAGAAGTGATCCATCATATTGATGAGGCTTATCCGGACAAGCATTTTACCTTCAAGGTAAATGCGAGAAGAGCGCGCAAAAATTATCCGCTTGAGTCCATGGAGATCAATGCACAGCTTGGAGAGCGCATTTTAAATGCATTCCCTGAGACACGCGTGGATGTGCACAAACCGGAAGTTGTGATCAACGTGGAGATCCGTAATCAGATCAATGTATATTCAACGGTTATTCCGGGACCGGGCGGTATGCCGGTCGGCACAAACGGAAAGGCAATGTTACTGCTTTCCGGTGGAATTGACAGCCCGGTTGCAGGTTATATGATCGCAAAACGCGGCGTGACGATCGATGCGACTTATTTCCATGCACCGCCTTATACCTCAGAGCGTGCAAAACAGAAGGTTGTGGATCTTGCAAAGATCGTTGCAAAATATTCCGGACCGATCAACTTGCATGTTGTCAACTTTACGGATATCCAGCTTTATATCTACGAGCAGTGTCCGCATGAGGAGTTAACGATCATTATGCGCCGTTATATGATGAAGTTAGCAGAGCATTTTGCAAAAGAAAATAAATGTCTGGGTCTGATCACAGGAGAAAGTATCGGTCAGGTGGCAAGCCAGACTATGCAGTCGCTTGCAGCGACAAATGAGGTCTGCACGATGCCGGTATACCGTCCGTTAATTGGTTTTGACAAGCAGGAGATTGTTGAGATCTCTGAGAAGATCGATGCATATGAGACATCGATCCTTCCGTTTGAGGACTGCTGTACCATTTTCGTTGCAAAACATCCGGTCACAAAACCGAGCCTGAATGTGATTCATAATGATGAGAAGAAACTTTCTGAGAAGATCGATGAATTGATGCAGAAAGCGATTGATACGGTCGAAGTGATCCATATCGAAGCGTAGAAAACGGGTTCCAGGGCGAAAGATGTGTCAGAAATGCAGGCAGTTTATTTTTTGATACATCTTTTGATCAGGGCACCACAATAAAAGGACAACAAAAACCACAGGTATAAAACCTGTGGTTTATGTTCCATCTATGTGACACCGTAAATGGTATGACATCTGATCTGTGATTAGATTAAGTATGGTTTTAATGTTTCCATAATCTCATCAACATTAGCTTCAGCATGGATTGCTAAATCGATCGGTTTGGATAAGTCTAAGCTGAAGATACCCATGATGGATTTTGCGTCGATAACGTATCTACCGGAGATTAAATCGAAATCATACTCATACTGTGTGATCGCATTGACAAATGATTTCACTTTGTCGATAGAATTTAAAGAAATCTGTACTGTTTTCATGATGAAAACCTCCTTAAAATTAGCTGTTAAAGTTATTTTTATAGTAATGGTTTTCGTGGAAAGTCAACAAGTAAATAGATATTATGGAGGTAAAAATGAAAAAAGCAGCACTGCACAATCTGGGGTGTAAAGTAAATGCATATGAGACGGAAGCTATGCAGCAGATCCTTGAAAATGCAGGTTATGAGATTGTTCCTTTTACGGAAATTGCAGACGTATATGTGATCAATACCTGTTCCGTAACCAATATGGCAGACCGTAAATCAAGACAGATGTTCCACCGTGCAAAAAAGATGAATCCGGATGCCATTGTAGTGGGAGCCGGCTGTTATGTGCAGACAAAAGAAGCACAGGCATTGGTGGATGAAAGTATTGATATCGTGATCGGAAATAACCAGAAGCATGAATTGGTTACACTGTTGAATGAGTATGAAAAAGAACACACAAAACAGGCACAGATTGTTGATATCAATCACGAAAAACAGGAGTATGAAGAACTGCATTTAAAGAAAACGGCAGAGCATACACGTGCGTTTATCAAGGTACAGGATGGCTGCAATCAGTTCTGCAGTTACTGCATCATTCCGTTTGCAAGAGGACGTGTCAGAAGCCGCAAAATGGAAGATGTGTTAAATGAGATAAATGAACTTGCAAAAAGTGGATATAAAGAGGTCGTGTTAACCGGGATCCATTTAAGTTCCTACGGAGTCGATACTGGAGAAACGTTACTTTCCCTGATTGAACATGTACATGAAATCGAGGGAATCGAGCGTATCCGTCTTGGCAGTTTAGAGCCGCGTATTGTGACAGAAGACTTTGCAAAACGGTTATCGGAGCTTACAAAAATATGTCCACATTTCCATCTGTCTTTACAGAGTGGCTGTGACAGTGTCTTAAAGCGGATGAACCGCAGATATGATACGGCAGAATATGAGGCGGGCTGTGATCTGCTGCGCAAATATTTTACGCATCCTGCGATCACGACCGATGTGATCGTTGGTTTTCCGGGAGAGACGGAAGAAGAGTTTAAAATTACAGAAGAATATCTGAAAAAAATACATTTTTATGAGATGCACATTTTTAAATATTCGGTGCGTGAAGGTACAAAGGCAGCAGTCATGCCGGATCAGGTGTCGGAGCAGAAAAAGACAGAGAGAAGTAATATTCTTCTGTCACTGGAAAAGAAAATGTCTGAAGAATTCCGGAATTATTATGTCGGAAAAGAAAAGACGGCACTGTTAGAGGAAGAACTTGTGGTAGACGGAAAAACGTATTTTACCGGATACACAAAAGAGTATGTCAAAGTGGCATTTGAGACAGAAGAAAATATGACCAATCAGTTTGTGACTGGAAAAATAAAAGGAAAATTAAAAGATGATATTTATCTTTTGGTTGAATTTTAGGACAAACTATATTAAAATAAAAACAAGCAATGCTTTTTATAGCAGGTATAAGGGCGTGAAAAATATGCAGAATATCAATAATACACAATATTTCAGAGTGGAGAAAGAGCCGGAGTTAAAGGTTGGTGACGTGCTTACGATCGTATATCGTGCACTGAGCGAGAAAGGCTATAATCCTGTGAATCAGATTGTTGGATATATTATGTCTGGAGATCCCACATATATTACCAGTCATAATAATGCAAGAAGCCTGATCATGAAAGTGGAACGTGACGAACTGGTCGAAGAAGTTTTAAAGGCTTATATCAAAAATAATCATTGGGAATAGGAAGTTTATGCGGATTTTAGGTTTGGATTTTGGCTCTAAGACTGTCGGTTTGGCAGTCAGCGATGAGCTTTTATTAACTGCGCAGGGACTGGAGATCATAAGACGCCAGTCCCCTAATAAACTGCGCCAGACTTTGGCGAGGATCGAAGCGATTATCGCGGAATATCAGGTGGAGTGTATTGTTCTGGGTTATCCGAAAAATATGAATAACACAGAGGGAGAGCGTTGCGAAAAGACAAAAGAGTTTCAGGAGATGTTAGAGAGACGGACAGGGTTAGAAGTTATTTTGTGGGATGAGAGACTGACGACCGTTTCCGCAGATAAACACATGATGGAGTCCGGTATCCGCAGGGAAGACCGCAAAAAATATGTCGATGAGATTGCTGCAGTCTTTATTTTGCAGGGATATCTGGATTATCGGAGTATGCACGTAGAGAAGTAAACAGGTTCTGACAAAAGCCGCAGGTTTTCGAATGCGGTTTTTGTGTTATGCATGGAGGATGCACATGGAAAAAGTAACATTTGTGGACCCACAGACAAAAGAGAGTATTGATTTTTTTGTTGTGGAGGAGACACAGGTAAACGGTACGCGTTATTTTTTTGTCACGGAAGAGGAAGATGGCGACTGTGATGCGTACATTTTGAAGGAGGTCGCCACAGAGGACGATGACGTTGTGTGCGAGATGGTAGACGACGACACGGAACTTGCGGCAGTAGGTAAAATATTTTCAGAATTGATAGAGGATGCGGACATTGAATATGAAAGAGAATAAGGAGGCAGGAATCAGCCAGAATGATTCAAAAAAAGCAGAGAGACCGGAACGAAAAAAGAGAACCAGTGTAAAAGAGAACAAAAAAGAAAAAACTTCAAAACTTAAGATCATTCCGCTTGGCGGCTTAGAGCAGATCGGAATGAATATTACTGCTTTTGAGTACGAAGACAGCATCATTGTAGTGGACTGTGGTCTGTCTTTCCCGGAAGATGACATGTATGGAATCGATCTTGTCATCCCGGATGTGACTTATCTGAAAGATAATATTGATAAAGTCAAGGGATTTTTCATTACACACGGACATGAGGATCATATCGGAGCGATTCCGTATGTCTTAAGGGACATCAATGTTCCGATTTATGCAACAAAGCTTACCATCGGTATCATTGAACATAAGTTAAAAGAACATAATATGCTGACAAAAGTGAAACGCAAGGTGGTAAAATACGGACAGCATATCAATTTAGGCTGTTTCCGCGTGGAGTTCATCCGTACGAACCACAGTATTCAGGATGCAGCAGCGCTTGCCATTTATTCACCGGCAGGTATCGTTGTGCACACAGGTGACTTCAAGGTGGATTACACACCGGTATTTGGAGATGCCATCGATTTACAGCGTTTTGGTGAGATCGGTAAAAAAGGTGTACTTGCACTGTTATGTGACAGTACCAACGCAGAGCGCAAGGGATTTACCATGTCAGAAAAGACAGTCGGCAAGACCTTTGATGAGATCTTTGCAGATCACAAGAATACGAGGATCATCATTGCAACATTTGCGTCTAACGTAGACCGTGTGCAGCAGATCATTAATACAGCTTATAAATACGGCAGGAAAGTTGTCGTGGAAGGACGCAGTATGGTGAATATCATCGGCATTGCGTCGGAGCTTGGCTACATTAATATTCCGGACAATACGCTGATCGATATTGAAGAACTGAAAAATTATCCGGATGAGAAAACGGTTATGATCACGACCGGAAGCCAGGGAGAGTCCATGGCGGCATTGTCCCGTATGGCATGTGGCATGCATAAAAAGTTACGATCAAACCGAACGATACGATCGTGCTCAGTTCCAACCCGATCCCGGAAATGAAAAGGCAGTTTCCGGTATTATCAATGAGCTTTCCATGAAGGGTGCAAACGTTATTTTCCAGGACGTACATGTATCCGGTCATGCCTGTCAGGAAGAGATCAAACTGATCTACTCCCTGGTAAAACCGAAGTATGCCGTTCCGGTACATGGAGAGTACCGTCATCTTTTGGCACAGGCGAGAGTGGCAGAAGAACTTGGCATCAACAAGGACAATATCTTTATCCTGACCTCTGGTGATGTGCTTGAATTAGATGACGAAAAAGCAGAAGTGACAGGAAGAGTCCATGTAGGTGATATCATGGTCGACGGACTCGGTGTCGGTGATGTCGGCAACATCGTACTCCGCGACAGACAGCATCTTGCGGAAGATGGAATCATCATTGTCGTTCTGACATTAGAGAGCGGTTCCGGACAGGTGCTTGCGGGACCGGATATCGTATCCCGTGGATTTGTCTATGTCAGAGGTGCAGAGAGTCTGATGGAGGATGCAAAGCATCTGCTTGAAGATAAGATGCAGTATTGTATGGATAAAGGAATCACCGACTGGGGCAAGATCAAAAATGAGATCAAGGATTCTTTAGGTGATTTCGTGTGGAAAGAGACAAAGCGCAGACCGATGATCATGCCGATCATTATGGAAGTGTAGGAAGGACAGATGTATCATGAGCAGAATGGATGAAGCCATGCAGGAACTGGTGGATGCAATCAAATTCAGCGAGGAATATATCAGATATCAGGATATCAAAAACAGAGTGCACAATCAGCCGCAGTTAGAGCAGCAGATCCACGCATTCCGCCACAAAAATTATCTGTTACAGAACAGTGATGGAAATGTGGATCTTTATGATGCGACGGATAAGATGGAACAGGAATACCGTGAGTTTCGGAAAAATCCACTTGTCGCAGAATATCTTGCAGCAGAAAATGCTTTTTGCCGTGTGGTGCAGAAGGTCAACTGGACGTTGATCGAAGAACTGGATTTTGAGGTTGGATTTGAGGAATAGTCTGGAGGATTTCATATGAAGCTGAATAAACTGGTATTAAAATTTGTCAGCATCAGTTTTTCGATTCTGGTCATGTTACTTGTTGTGATCGGTTTGATAAAGCTGGGCAGTTTTTGCTATGATTTCGGCTATCGGGTGTTTACCGAAGGACCGGTGGAAGAAAAACCTGGAACCGATGTGACCGTAGATGTGACGGGAGATCTGTCGGAATATCAGATTGGTAAGCTGTTAAAGAAAGAGGGGCTGATCCGCGATGCGAATCTGTTTTATGTACAGCTTCGTATGTCAGCGTATCATGGAAAGTTAAAAACAGGAACCTACACGTTAAATACATCCATGACAGCGAAAGATATGATGGTGGTTATGGCGGCAGAATCTGAGGAGAGTACGGAAAGCACAGAGAGCACAGAACAAAGAACAGATCTGGATTCATCGGACGGAACATCTTCGGATGATACCGGGGCGGATGATGCCGGAGAAGAAGGTCAGAACACAGATGAAAATGAACAGGCAGGAGCAGTCGAGTGATAGTAGATGAACGTCTGGTCACCTATATCAATTCGCTTGATACGGGGAATACCAGTATTTTAGATCAGATAGAACAGGAAGCACTAGATAGTTATGTGCCGATCATAAGGAAAGAGATGCAGCAGTTTTTAAAGCTGCTTCTTGCAATGAAACGTCCGATGCGGATCCTTGAAGTGGGGACCGCAGTCGGATTTTCTGCCATTTTGATGGCGGAATATATGATCCGGGTGTGAGATTACAACGATTGAGAATTATGAAAAGAGAATTCCAATTGCAAAAGAGAATTTTATACGTGCAGGGAAAGAAAAACAGATTATGCTGTTAGAAGGAGATGCGGCGCAGATTCTTCCGACACTGACGGAATCTTATGATTTCATTTTTATGGATGCCGCAAAGGGACAGTATATTCATTTTATGCCGGATATTTTAAGACTGCTTGGCTCCGAAGGAACATTGGTTTCTGACAATGTGCTGCAGGATGGAGATATCATAGAATCCCGTTTTGCGGTGACGAGGAGAAACCGCACGATCCATAAGAGAATGAGGGCGTATCTATATGAACTGACACATGACGAGCGTCTTGTCACGGCGGTTTTGCCGATCGGTGACGGAGTGACCGTCAGCACATGGAAAAAATAGAAAGGGTGTATCTGAAAAAGATGCGAAAGGATAGATAAGTTATGAGAAGACCGGAGCTTTTGATACCGGCAAGCAGCCTTGAGGTATTAAAAATTGCAGTGATCTATGGTGCAGATGCTGTGTATATCGGTGGCGAAGCATTTGGACTTCGTGCAAAAGCCAAGAATTTTTCCATGGAGGAAATGAGAGAAGGAATCCGTTTTGCACATGATCATGAGGTAAAAGTATATGTGACAGCAAATATCCTTGCCCACAATGACGATTTAGAGGGTGTAAGGGAATATTTCAAAGAGCTGGATTCCTTTGCAAAAGAAGAAAAACCGGATGCACTTATCATCGCAGATCCTGGTGTGTTTATGATTGCAAAGGAAGTCTGCCCGGATATTGAGCGCCATGTCAGTACACAGGCGAATAATACCAACTACGAAACATACCGTTTCTGGTATGGACTCGGTGCAAAGCGTGTGGTATCGGCCCGTGAACTTTCTTTAAATGAAATTAAAGAACTTCGTGCAAATATACCGGATGACCTTGAGATAGAGACGTTTATTCACGGTGCAATGTGCATTTCTTATTCCGGAAGATGCCTGTTATCTAACTATTTTACCGGACGTGATGCGAATCAGGGAGCATGTACACATCCGTGCCGCTGGAAATATTCCATCGTGGAGGAAACGAGACCAAACGAGTATATGCCAGTTTATGAGAATGAGCGTGGAACTTATATTTTTAACTCCAAAGATCTTTGTATGATCGAACACATACCGGAATTAATGGAATCAGGTATTGACAGTTTTAAAATAGAGGGTAGAATGAAAACAGCACTATATGTTGCGACTGTGGCAAGAACTTACCGCAAGGCGATCGATGACTACAAAGTGTCACCGGAGCTTTACAAAAAGAATCTGCCATGGTATTTAGATCAGATATCCAACTGTACCTACCGCCAGTTTACAACCGGATTTTTCTTTGGAAAGCCTTCAGATGAAGCACAGATTTACGACAATAACACCTATTTAAAAGAGTACACATATTTGGGAATTGTTGGAGAGCAGAATGAAGAAGGACTTTACCGGATCGAACAGCGCAATAAGTTTTCGGTTGGTGAAGAGATTGAGATTATGAAGCCGGATGGAGAAAATCTGACGGTGACTGTGAAACGGATTGTGGATGAGGATGGAGCAGATATGGAATCAGCACCGCATCCAAAACAGGTTTTATATATTGATCTGGGGCATCCGCTTGAGAAGTATGATATTTTACGAAGAAAAGAGTAGGGAGGAAAATACTCTGCCCCGAAAAATAAGGAGGATAAAAGTATGAAAAAGAAAATATGTGGCTTATGTAGGTACATATACTCATGAAAACAGTGTCGGAATCCATATTTATGATGTGGATGTGGCAAATGGCAGTATGAAAGAACGTAAAGTAGTACCAATCAATAACCCGTCAGATCTTGTTGTTTCAAAGGATAGAAAGTTCCTTTATTCGATTTGATGAAGGTGTGGAAGCATTTAAGGTTCTTCCGGATGGAGATCTTGAGGCTGTGAATAAACAGTGGATTGGCGGCATGAGAGGATGCTATGTGGAAGTGGATGATGAGAATCGTTATCTTTTCGTTGGTGGACATCATGACGGACGTGTGACGATGATGCATCTTGAAAAAGATGGAAGCATCGGAGCTATCGCAGATGGTATTTTCCATATAGGTATGGCGCGCGGAAGCGACAGACGTACCAACACACCACATGTTGACTGTGTAAAACTGACACCGGATCAGAAGTTTTTGTGTGCAGTTGATAACGGATTAGATCAGGTTAAGATCTATCGTGTGGATTATACTTATGGTAAATTAAAACTGGTGGATATCATTCGTGGACCGCTTGAGTCTGCGCCGAGAATGATCCGTTTTTCCAGAGATGGAAAATATGCTTATATCCTGTATGAGTTGACACATGAGATCGAAGTGTACAAATACTCCGTTGAAAATGAACAGCCACAGTTTGATAAGATCCAGACGATCACAACACAGGGAAAGAAAGAGGAAGATATCTGTGCCGCATCCGGTATGGAGATCACTAAGAGCGGAAAATATCTCTTTGTTTCCAATGCCGGTGTGAACACAGTGGTTGCATATGAGATCGATCCTGCAACAGGTATGCTGACACAGGCATTCCGCACTAAAGTAGACAGTGATTATCCGAAAATGCTTGCAATTTATCCGGATGAGAAACATTATCTTACTATAAATAATACATCCAATGATATCGTATCTTATACGATCAATTATGAGAAAGGTTTTTCTCTGCAGAACGGTGCACCAGTCAAGGTTGACAAACCGAACTGTATTTATATTTTAAAATTAGAAGAATAAGAGAGATTCCGTGCATCTTATGTCACGGTAAAATACCCGCAGTATGCCAGAGATGATATGCTGTGGGTGTTTTTTATTTGTGCAATTTACCAATCAAAAAACCGGAAGCCACCTTTCGACATCCGAATCCTTGAAGGAAATAAAAATATTTCATAAATAAGAATGAGATTGCCCAAAGCGGATATAGATAATAATAGTGGATGAAAAAAGATACAGAAAAGGAAAAATGGTGGGCGATGAACAGGGAAGAACGATTGAGGCGGCAAAAGGATTTTCTGACCGGATTTGCATTCTGGGTGGTGTGGCTTGTGATTTTGTGGGTAGTGCTTAAGGCGGCAGGTTCTGTGCTGTTTCCGTTTCTTGCGGCGTTTGCGGTGGCGGTACTGCTGTCGGGAGCGGTACAGTTTATTGCGGAGCGGATGCATATTCAAAGAGGGATCGTGGCGGTCGCGGTCGTTCTTTTCTTTTATATTATTTTAGCGGTATTCCTTTATTTTGCGGGCAGTTATCTGGTGCGTCTGATTTACGATACGGCAAGGGAATTATCCGTATTTTTTTCAGATACGATCGTCCCGGTCATGCAGCGCTTTTACCAGTGGTTAGACCGCTTTGTTTCTGTATTTTATCCGACAGAACTGACAGGAAAAACATCCGGTTTACATGGAGTTGGGGAAGAGTCCGCACAGACACTGAAAAATGCAGGAAAACTGATGTCGGGGATCTCGGATGGTGTCATCGACGGGGTGTCCGGGATGGCGGCAGGAATCCCGGGATTTTTTATGAAACTTCTGATTGCGGTGATCGCGACCGTATTTATGGAACTGGAATTTCCGGAGATCAAAGCATTTTTAAAGCGGCAGATCCCGGCAGAATACCAGCGGGCATTCCGGGATGGAAAAAATTATGTGACAGGGACGATGGGAAAATGTATCCTCTCGTACTGCCTGATCTTTGGTATTACATTTGCGGAACTTACGGCAGGCTTGTTTCTGCTTGGCATCAAAAATGCATTTGCCATCGCGTTTATCATTGCGGTACTTGATATCCTTCCGGTTCTTGGGACGGGAACGGTTTTGATCCCGTGGGCGGTGCTTGCTTTTGCATCGGGAAGAATTTCTGCCGGGGTCGGCGTGTTTGGACTTTACCTTGTGATCACGGTTGTGCGGAATCTGATCGAGCCGAAACTGGTGGGAAAACAGATGGGGTTATCACCGGTGATTATGCTGCCGTGTATGCTGATTGGCTTAAAATTTTTTGGAATTATCGGCCTGTTTGTAGTACCGCTTCTGGTTTCATTTCTGAAACAGTTGAATGACAGAGGAATTATAAAAATCTTTCGTTAAGGCATTTGAAAACATAAATGGCAGAAAATAGAAAATTCCATAAGTTCCTGGAATGATAAAAATAACCTCCGCTTATAAATGAAAAAATTTTTCGCTAAAAATTGGATTTTGGGTGAAATACGGCGAAAATTGCATTGACGGAAAAATTTCTCTATGCTAAATTTACTCATGTATTTCTATCAAGTAGTGATACAGGAGGATGAAAAAATGAAGAAAGCATTAAGCGTATTATTGACAATGGGACTTACCGTTTCCATGCTGGCAGGATGTGGTTCAAATGGAGCTGCAGACAATGCATCAGCAGGCAATGCAGCAGATAACAGTGCTGCAGACAATACTGTAGCTGCGACAGAGAGCAGTGCAGCAGCCGGCGAAGCAAAATCAGCATCGGATATCAAGGTAGGTGTGATCTACATTGGTGATGAGAACGAGGGATATACAGCAGCACATATGGCTGGTATCGATCAGATGATGAGCAATCTCGGATTATCTGAGGATCAGGTCGTAGAGAAAACTCTGATCCCGGAAGATGAATCTGCTTATGATGCAGCAGTTGATTTAGCAGATCAGGGATGTAACATTATTTTCGGTACAAGCTTTGGACATGAGAGCTACCTGCTTCAGGCAGCAGCAGAGTACCCGGAGGTTCAGTTCTGCCATGCAACCGGATATCAGGCAGCATCTTCCGGACTTTCCAATATGCACAACTATTTTGATTCTATATACGAAGCACGTTATGTTTCCGGCGTTGTTGCGGGTATGAAATTAAACGGGATGATCGCAGACGGAACCATCACAGAGGATACAGCTAAGATCGGTTATGTTGGTGCATTCCCGTATGCAGAGGTTATTTCCGGATTTACTTCTTTCTATTTAGGTGCAAAGAGCCAGTGTCCTTCCGCAACTATGGAAGTACAGTATACAAACAGCTGGGCAGATATGTCCGGTGAGGCAGAGGTAGCAGCAAAACTGATCGATGACGGATGTGTCCTGATCAGCCAGCATGCAGATACCACTGGTGCGCCAAGTACCTGTGAGGATAAGAAAGTTCCATGTGTCGGCTACAACGTTGATATGACAACTGTTGCTCCGGATGCAGCACTTACTTCTCCGACAAATAACTGGGGTGTTTACTATACACATGCAGTACAGTGTGTATTAGACGGAACAGCAATCGAGACTGACTGGTGTCAGGGATTTGCAGAAGGTGCAGTTGACATTACACCGATCAACGAGGCAGTTGCAGCAGAGGGAACAGACGCAAAAGTAACAGAAGTTGAAAATGCAATCAAAGACGGATCACTTCATGTATTCGATACATCCGCATTTACTGTAAATGGTTCTTCCTTAGAAGACCTGATCGCAGAAGGTGGCGATTATGCAAAATATGCAGATTATGTATCAGACGGATACTATCATGAGTCTGAGCTGGCATCTGCTCCATCTTTCGATATCATTATTGATGGTATCACTTCTGTGACCAACTAAGAGCATCTGCGGTGCAGAATGATTGATTAAGATTTTTAGCAGAATATAATTCTGCCATAATGCAAAAGAGCATGTCTGAATGAATGCTTTTTGTATCATAAATAAGCGGAACTGTGAAAGGACAGACCTTTTATCACAGTTCCGCAGTTTACGTTAAAGGAGGACTGTTTGTGGAACCGGTAAATGCGATTGAACTTTTGGGAGTCACCAAACGTTTTGGAGAGGTTGTCGCAAATGACAATGTAAATCTGACAGTGAGAAAGGGAGAGATCCTTTCTATATTAGGAGAGAATGGTAGTGGAAAGACTACGCTGATGAACATGCTCTCCGGTATTTATTTCCCGGATGAGGGAGAAATCCGTGTGAATGGGAAAACCGTGACGATCCGGTCCCCGAAAGATTCCTTCGAACTCGGAATTGGAATGATTCATCAGCATTTCAAGCTGATCAATATCCTGACAGCCGCCGAGAATATTATTTTAGGTCTGCCGGGAAAAGAACGCCTGAATTTAAAACAGGTGGAAAAAGAAGTCAAAGAACTGACAGACCGCTATGGTTTTGATTTAAATCCATCCCAGAAAATTTATGATATGTCCGTTTCCCAGAAACAGACCGTTGAGATCGTAAAGGTTTTATACCGTGGCGCGGATATTCTGATCTTAGATGAGCCGACTGCCGTTTTAACACCGCAGGAGACTGAAAAATTATTTGCGGTATTGCGCAACATGCGTGCCGCAGGAAAATCCATCATCATCATCACACACAAGTTAAACGAAGTATTAGAGCTTTCTGACCGTGTGGCAGTGCTTCGAAAAGGAAAGTATATAGATACGGTGGAGACAAAAGGTGCAACGGTAGAGTCTCTAACTGAGATGATGGTCGGTGAAAAAGTAACGCTTGATATCAACCGTACCGAACCGGAAAATGCAAAAAAACGAATTGAGATGCGCGGTGTGACATGCCGGAACAAGGAAGGTTTAAAAGTATTAAAAGAGGCTTCCTTTACCGCATACAGCGGCGAAATTCTTGGTATCGCAGGCATTTCCGGAAGCGGACAGAAAGAACTTTTAGAGTCTGTGGCTGGTTTGCAGCCGATCGAGAGTGGTGAGATCCTTTATGAGTCACCGGAGGGAAAAGTCGAAAAGATCTCCGATATGAAGGCGGAGGATATCAAAAAACTTGGTATCGCCTTATCCTTTGTCCCGGAGGACCGTCTCGGAATGGGATTAGTCGGTTCCATGGATCTGACAGATAATATGATGATCCGCAGTTACAAGGAAGGAAAACATTTCTTTGCAGACCGTAAGGCACCAAAGCAGCTTGCGCAGGAAATCGTGGACAAGCTTGAAGTCGTGACGCCGGGAGTTGAGACTCCGGTCAGCCGCCTTTCCGGTGGAAATGTACAGAAGATCCTTGTTGGACGTGAGATCGCAAGCAATCCAAACGTGCTGATGGTGGCATATCCGGTGCGTGGGCTTGATATCAACTCTTCCTATACGATCTATAATCTGCTAAACGACCAGAAGAAAAAGGGAGTTGCAGTCATCTGTGTCGGCGAGGACTTAGATGTGCTTTTAGAGCTGTGTGACAGGATCCTTGTGTTAAATGGCGGAAGAGTTTCCGGTATTGTGGACGCTAGAAGTACCACAAAAGAAAAACTTGGACTTTTGATGACAGGTTCGGGAGAGGAGAAACAGGCAAATGAGTAAAGAAGTAAAAGAACCGGCAGTTCGTATGATAAAACGCGATACGATCAGCACAGCAAAAGCATGGGGAATCCGGCTTGCAGCCGTTGCATTATCACTGATCGTTGCGGGACTTGTGATCGTTGCAATCACAAAACAGAATCCGATTCAGGTATATCTTGGTATTATAGACGGTGCGGTAGGAAGCAGCCGTCGTGTGTGGGTAACGATCCGAGAGACATTGGTGCTTTTATGTATTGCGATCGGACTGACACCGGCATTTAAAATGAAATTCTGGAACATTGGAGCTGAGGGACAGATCTTAATGGGAGGTATGGCAACTGCAGCACTGATGATCTATGCAGGGGATGCGATGCCAAACTGGCTGCTTTTAATTCTGATCTTTATTGCAAGTGCGGCGGCAGGATTGATCTGGGGACTGATCCCGGCAGTGTTTAAAGCATATTTCAATACAAATGAGACATTGTTTACATTGATGCTCAATTATGTGGCAATGCAGCTTGTCACATTTGCCATCGTATTCTGGGAGAATCCGTCCGGTTCTAACACGGTCGGCATCATCAATGCAGCTGGACAGAAAGGATGGTTCCCATCCATTTTTGGAAATATGTATGGACTGAACGTGATCGTTGTTCTGATCATCACACTCGGCATGTATGTATACATGAAATACAGCAAACAGGGATATGAGATCGCAGTTGTCGGCGAGAGCCAGAATACTGCGCGCTATGCCGGTATCAATGTAAAAAAAGTAATCATCCGCACGATGATGCTCTCCGGTGCGATCTGCGGAATCGCAGGCTGCCTGATCGTCAGCGGTGCGAGCCATACGATCTCCACAAGTACAGCCGGTGGACGTGGATTTACCGCCATCATTGTTGCGTGGATGTCAAAATTTAATCCGTTTGCAATGATCTTAGTATCTGCATTTCTGGTATTTATGCAGCAGGGATCTATCCAGATCGCTTCCCAGTTTGGTTTAAATGAGAATGCGTCGGATATCATTACCGGTATTTTACTGTTTTTCTTAATCGGCTGTGAATTTTTCATCAATTATAAGCTGGAATGGAAAAAGAACCATAAGGAGGGAAAATAAATGAATCTGCTTATGACATTCATACAAAAAGCGATCGGACAGGGGGTTGCAATTTTATTTGGTGCAACCGGAGAAATCGTGACAGAGAAATCCGGCAATTTAAATCTTGGAATCCCGGGTATCATGTATATGGGCGGTATTTCCGGTCTGATGGGGGCATTCTTTTATGAAAATGGCAAAGAAAACCCGAATGGATTTGTTGGACTGTTGATTGCATTTCTGGCAACACTGATCGTGTCTGCATTAGGTGGGCTGATCTACAGTTTCCTGACGATCACACTGCGTGCAAATCAGAATGTTGTTGGTCTGGCTTTAACAACGTTTGGAGTAGGTTTTGGTAACTTCTTCGGCGGTTCTATTTCAAAACTTGCCGGAGGTGTCGGACAGATTTCTGTACAGACGACAGCGGCAGCATTCCGCGCAAAAATACCGGGACTCTCTGCAATTCCATTTATCGGAGATTTATTATTTTCCTATGGATTTCTGACCTATTTATCCGTGATCCTTGCCGTGTGTATGACTTATTTTCTGAAAAAGACCAGACGCGGCTTAAACTTACGCGCAGTCGGGGAGAGCCCGGCGACTGCAGATGCTGCAGGTATCAATGTATCAAAATACAAATACATTGCAACTGTGACAGGAGCAGCAATCGCAGGTCTTGGAGGACTTTATTTTGTCATGGAATATCTCGGAGGAACCTGGTCTAACAACGGATTTGGTGACCGTGGATGGCTGGCAATCGCACTGGTTATTTTAGCACTCTGGAATCCGGATCATGCAATCTGGGGATCATTCCTGTTTGGCGGACTTTATATTTTATATATCTATCTGCCGGGACTGACCCGTGCAACACAGGAACTCTGCAAGATGCTTCCTTATGTGGTGACGATCATTGTACTTGTGATCACAAGTAAACGAAATAAACAGGAAAACCAGCCACCGGCAAGCCTTGGAGAAGCATACTTCAGGGAAGACCGATAATGGTTTAAAGAAAAGAAATTACTTTGCGGACAGCAGCACTCATCTGGGTGCTGCTGTTTGTGACTAAACAGATTTCACGTTCCGGTATGGTTCGACGAGACGGATCGCGTAGGCGCTGCCGCGTGCGATCGCCTCTGCAGCGAGCTCCTCCGGGTAAAAACCGATACCGAGATTGTGTGTGATCATAGGAAGGATCTGGTCGGTGGTGGCAGCCTCCATATCAGGTGCGAACATCAGACCATGACTTAAGAAATAACGGTGATACAATTCTCTTGATCCGGTGCCGTCGGCAAGCCCTATGAATGGTATCCCGGAAAGATCGTTTAAGCTTCGGATCTGCGAAGCCAATTCTTTATATTTTGTTCCCCCAATCAGAATTTCGCGGTAGGAGGCAAGGTGCGTTTTGTGCAGTGGCTTTTGGATGGCGAGCGGTGAGGTGACGGCTGCAAAATCGACAACTTTGCTCTCTAATGCTAAAATTGCCTGTGGTGTGGAGTGATTGAAAATACGGATGCGTACATGAGGATATTGTTCATGAAAACGTTCTAACACCGGAAGCAGCCGCAGGCGTAACGCATTTTCGCTGGCTCCGATGGAAACCAGTCCATTTTCGAGATCCCTATTCTGACGGATCTCATCTTCCCCAAGCGACAGCTGCTCATAGGCAATCGCAACATGTTCATATAATCTTTTCCTTCGGAGTCAGCGTTATCCCTTGTTAGAGCGCAAAAACAGTGTACAGTTTAATTCCGATTCCAGATTATTCATGCACCTTGTGATATTTGGCTGGTTATTGTGCAGTGCCTCTGCAGCTCTGGTAAAACTTTTATACTGTGCAACATAGTAGAAAATACGGTAATAGTCGTAAGTGATCATGCGGTGTTTTATCTCCTTTTATTTATTATATAAAAATCATATGATGGATATATCAATAATACTTTTTACATCTGATAACAGGGATACTATAATACAGACGATGTAAGAAATCAATGAGAAAAACGGGAATAAGAGGTGAGAACATTGGCTTTGAATCAAAATGAGCCAAGGGTACGAAAGTGCAGATGTCGGAGGCGTTTATCACGAGTGTGTTTCTGGCACTGTCCGGTGGGTTCCAGGATGCATACACTTATTTTACGAGAGATGGCGTGTTTTCGAATGCACAGACCGGAAATGTGGTACTCATGAGTCAGCATTTTATGATGGGAGAGTGGAGTGAGGGATTGCGTTATCTGTTCCCATTGCTCGCATTTGCAGTCGGTGTGTTTGTGGCAGAGAGGATACAGGGAAGTTTTAAGTATGCGAGAAAGCTGCACTGGAGACAGTCAGTATTACTCTGTGAGATGGCAATCCTGGTGTTTGTGGGATTTCTTCCGGAGAATCTTAATATGGCAGCAACCGTGTTAGTTTCTTTTTCCTGTGCCATGCAGGTGCAGACATTCCGGAAAGTCGGCGGATATTCCTACGCGAGCACAATGTGCATCGGAAATCTGCGGAGTGGGACGGCAGCGTTTTCACTGTATCTCAGGGAAAAAAGACCGGAACAGATCAGACAGGCACTTTACTATTTTGGAATCATTTTATTCTTTGCGGTTGGTGCGGGAATCGGAGGAAATCTGTCTGTGAGGTACGGGTTTCATGTGATCTGGATATCCGGTGGACTTCTGTTGATCAGTTTTCTGCTGATGTTCTTAGAAAAGATTAGATAATGGAGGGAAAAAGGATGGAGACAATATTTCCAAGAGAAGAAAAAGCAGATCTGTTGTTTGATAAAATCTTGAAAGATCCGGAAGCCTGTGAGCGTCTGATGCAGACTTTTTATGGAGAAATTGATTCGGATCTTGAACTGGTGGGAGGATATCTTCCACCGGAACAGTTTGCTAAGGCATTGTTTGATGCCTATAAAAACCGGGATCTGACAGCATTTTTGATGGCAGTCTGTAAAAACAGCATGTTTGACTTACTGCGCAACTCATTTTTGGCACCGTTCCGCTTTAATGCGGACGGACAGGTCAATCCGTATCTGCTCACGGACGAGGATGGAAATCTGATCCAGACAAAGGAGATCCATGTGAGTGAAAAAGATTATAACCGGTTTAAAAAGGTATTCCGGAAAGAGAAAGGTGTAAAGATGTATCTTGCATACGGATACCGCAAGCGTCACAGCTATGATGCGGATACGATGGATGTGATGGAATATAAGATGGGTGAGCACATAGGTCTTTTGCTTGTCTATGAGCTGCCGGATACGGTAAAACAGCAGAGGACGGAAGCACAGGCTTATGCAGCAGTGTGGGATATCATGATGAAACTGCAAAAGGACCTGCCGCGTTCCTTTGTTTATTACGGACAGGATTCTTTGGAAGATGAAGGTCAGAGGTTTGATGAACTGGGCGTATTTTTACCGATCCACCGTTTTTCGGAACGGTTGGAAAAGAGTATTGATACAGTAGATAAGATTGTACATGCACAAGCATAAAAGGAGTGTGAATATTTATGTTAACAGCAGTAACTGGTATTAACTGGGGCGATGAAGGAAAAGGACGTGTCGTAGATTTATTAAGTGAACACGCCGATTATGTGGTTCGTTATCAGGGAGGAAACAATGCAGGACATACCGTAGTGACAGATAAAGGTAAATTTGTTTTGAATCTGCTGCCGTCCGGTATTCTGCATCCGGAGGTTGTCTGTGTACTTGGAAACGGAATGGTCATTGATCCGGATCACTTAAGACATGAGATCGAGATGATGCGTTACATGAATGTAAAAATCAGTCCGGAAAATTTAAAGATATCGGAAAAAGCAACCGTCTGCATGCCATTCCATGTCAGACAGGACGTTTTAGAGGAGGAGAGACTCTCTAAGACCGGGGAGGCATTTGGCTCCACAAAAAGAGGAATCGCCTATGCCTATGGCGATAAATATATGAAGAAAACGCTTCGGATGGGAGACCTTTTATATCTGGATTCGGAAGTGATCAAAAAACGGATCGCAATGATCGTAGAGAGCAAAAATCTGATTCTTGAAAAGGTATATGGCCAAAAACCACTCTCAGTAGAAGAGGTCATGGACTGGTGCAAGGGACAGGCAGAATTTTTAAAGCCGTATATTACCGATACGGGGGTGCTGTTGGAAAAGGCAGCCGCAGAAGGCAAAGATATCCTCTTTGAGGCACAGCTTGGCGCATTGCGTGATATTGATTACGGAATTTATCCCTACACATCAAGCTCTAGTACGATCGCAGCCTATGCAACGATCGGAGCGGGTATTCCAAAAAGAAAACCGGAGCGTGTCGTAGGTGTCATGAAGGCATATTCCACATGCGTCGGCGAGGGTCCGTTTGCTGCAGAGAAGGCTGCCGGTGAGGAATGGAATGATAAATTGAGAAAAGCGGGTAATGAATTTGGGGCTGCAACCGGACGTCCAAGAAGAGTCGGGCCGTTTGATGCAGTTGCAAGCAGATATGGACTGCAGTGTCAGAATGCAGGAGATATTGCCCTGACCAAACTGGATGTATTGAGCAGCTTTGAAAAGATCCCCGTTATCACGGGATACCGCGTGAACGGAAAGCTCATCACGGATTTCCCGACGAATGTATTGCTTGATGCTGCAAAACCGGAGGTTGAGATGTTAGATGGTTGGAACTGCGACATCTCATCCTGCAGAAACTGGAATGATCTTCCGGAAAATGCAAAGAAGTATATCGAGAGGATCGAGGAACTGATCGGACATTCCATTTACCTTGTTTCCACAGGAGCAAAGAGAGATGAATATTTATTGAAAGAATAAAATATCAGGTACAGTACCGGAACATCTTATCGGTCAGTATTCTTGCAAAGATCAGTCCGAGAGGCAGGCATACGATGATAAGGATCGCAGAGGCAAACCAGGAGGCCGATGCATCCAAAGACATGATGCCGAGATTATAGATCGCACGGTACAGGTATAATCCGGGAACCATGATAACGATAGATGGAACGGTGATCGCAATCCTTGGATAACCGACATGGTTTTTTAAAAGGGATGCGAGCAGTCCGGCGGTCAGTGCACCTAAAAATGCAGCGGCCGCGGAAGGTGTTCCGAGAAGATCCACAAGTTCTAACCGGAATGTATTTGCAATGGCGCCGATCACGGCTGCGGCTGCTGCAAGCTGTCTGGGACTGTTAAACATGATTGAAAATCCGAATACGCCGCAGAAACTTGCAAGCAGACGGAAGATGATCTTTTCTGTCAGAGTAAGGTTTAAAGGAAGAAAATCTACAGGCTGCAAATGAAGTAAAAGGGCTACCATCCAGGCAAACATAGTGGCGACGGCAATAATGATCAGTGCGTAGGCGAGACGCTCAAGACCGGAGCGCATATCAAGTTTTGCGAGGTCGATTCCGCTGGTAATAAATGGAAAACCGGGAATGATAAAGAGCATGGCACAGATATAACCTGCTTCATGCTGAATGGAGATTCCCCACAGCAGCTCTGCAATTTTTAACAGTCCGGCATAAACCAGACAGGCACTTGAGACGGATGCTGCAATGCAGAGAAACAGTGTAAAATGATGTTTTGTCAGTTTGCACCGCAGATAATTTCCAATGCCGGCACCAAAGAAGGCACAGAGCATTTCAATAGGTCCGCCGCCGAGTAAAAATGTAAATGCGCTGCATGCAAGCGCTGATGCACATCCAAGTGCAAATGGGGAGTAAAGCCCATGGATCTGTTCAATCTGGTCTAAATAAGTATGGATCTGTTCGCCGGACATTGTGCAGCATTCATGGTCAAAATCATTGACGAAGCGTTCCAGCCGGTTTAATTTTGAAGTATTGACACCGGTATTTGTCAGGCAGAGAGACTGCGAGTAACAGTCGGTTCCGTCAAAGCAGGTATATTCGATCGACATCAGTCCAATGTCAGCGGTACATGTAACACCGAGCAGAGTGGCAAGACTGTTCATGGAACTGCGCACACGCCATGCTCCGGTACCGCAGGAGAGCATCATAAGACCGGTACGACCGATCACTGAAGCTTTTTCAGTCAGTCCTGTCTGGGTGATCGGGAGTGATTTATCCGATCCCGTAAACTGGTGCCAGGGAATATCCATATGGTTTTTTGGTATCTGGTTCTGCATCATTTGTAAACACTTCTTTCTGAATAATGTCATGTAATTTGCTGTTATAAAGTGTATCTGTTCTTCCGGAAAAGTCAAGTATGTATCTGTATAAATTAATCCCAAAATGAGCCGATAACCATAATAGAAACAAAAACTGCCGGATAAATGGAATTAGAAGGCGAAAACAAATTTTTCAGGGAGGATAAAAACATGAGTGAGATCAGCAGCAACAGTGCATTAAATTCTTATGCAGCGGACTATTCTTACCGCACAGAACACAACAAAAAAACAGACAGCAATAAAAAGGCCGACGTTACAAAAGAGGCAGACAAGACCACAAAGAAAAGCAAGGTGAGCGGCAGAACCATAGGTGATCCGGTTCTGAGCGATAAGGCCCAAAAGTATTATGAAAAATTAAAAGCAAAATATTCTAATATGGATTTTATTCTTGTCTCTCCGGAGAAAAAAGAGGAAGCGGAGAGCAAGAAAGGCATGTACCAGAGTTCCAAGGAACTTCTTGTTTTAATCGATTCCGACAAGATCGAAAAGATGGCGGAAGATGAGGAGTATCGTGCAAAATATGAGGGGATTTTAAACAATGCAGCTTCCCGGCTAAATCAGATGAAAGATAGTCTTGGCTCGAAAGCCGATTCGGTAAGCTCTTTTGGAATGACCTTTGATGACCACGGAAATGCATCATTTTTTGCGGTTGTGGACAAATCTCTTGCATCCCAGAGAGAGCGTATCGCGGACAAAAAAGAAGCTGCGGCAAAAGAGAAAAAGAAAGCGCAGAGGGAAGCACAGGAAAAACGTGCGGAGGAGAAAAAGGCGGACCGGACAGATAAGAAGGGAAAGACAGATGGTACCGGTAAGGCGAAAGATACAGAAAAGACATCGGATGCGGATAAAGTGACCGTTTCCGCTTCCTCCTGGGAAGAACTGCTGAAAAAAATAGATAACGTGATTTATGAAAGCAGGGCAGATTCCGTGATGACAAAAGAAGAAAAAGCAGTCGGACAGTCTTTTGATTATTCCATATAAAAATACTGGGAAAAAAGGACAGTTGAACCACAGGTCATTCTATGGCAGAATAAAAGAAAATACAGAAGAAAATATGCATAGGTGACATTGTGAGATATACAGTATTGATTGCAGATGATTCAAAACTTCAGAGAGTGATTGTAAAAGAAAATTTAAAAGATATCTATGATGTGGCAGAGGCATCGGGCGGACAGGAATGTCTCGATCTGGTAGAACACAGTGCCGGGAAGATCGATGCAGTACTTTTGGATATTGTGATGCCTGGGATGGATGGATTCGAGGTGCTGCGGAGAAGGCAGGAGTCCGGGGTGTTTCAAAAGATTCCGGTGATCGTACTCACTATGAGTGACAGGAAAGAGGATCAGGAACTTGCAGAACAGTTAGGCGCAGATGGATTTCTGCTAAAACCGGTCGATGCAAAGCAGGCGCGTCTTCAGATCAGCCGTGTTTTAAGGGAAGACTGACAGAGATTACCCATATGTAAAAGAATAAATTGAATCACGGAAACAAAACGTGTATAATAGACTCAGAAATATGTTTGACAGGGGAAAAAATATGGCACAGAAAATTATTTTAACGGGCGACCGCCCGACAGGCAAATTACATGTGGGACATTATGTAGGCTCTTTAAAGCGGAGAGTTGAACTTCAGAATTCCGGTGAATATGACAAGATCTTTATTATGATCGCAGATGCACAGGCACTTACCGACAATGCAGACAACCCTGCAAAAGTGCGCAGTAATATCATGGAAGTGGCACTCGATTATCTTTCCGTAGGAATCGATCCGGCGAAGTCTGATATCTTTATCCAGTCTTATGTAACAGAATTGACGGAGCTGACATTTTATTATATGAACCTCGTTACGGTATCAAGATTACAGCGCAATCCTACCGTGAAATCAGAGATTCAGATGCGTAACTTTGAGACAAGCATCCCAGTTGGATTTTTCTGTTATCCGATCAGTCAGGCGGCAGATATCACTGCATTCCATGCAACGACAGTTCCGGTCGGTGAAGACCAGATGCCGATGCTTGAGCAGACAAAGGAGATCGTGCACAAGTTTAATGCCGTATACGGCGAGACACTGACCGATCCGCAGATCTTGCTGCCGGAAAATAAGGCGTGCTTGAGACTTCCGGGTACCGACGGAAAGGCGAAGATGAGTAAATCACTCGGCAACTGCATCTATCTCTCCGAGCCGGAAGCAGATGTCAAGAAAAAGATCATGTCCATGTATACCGATCCAAATCATATCCGTATCGAAGATCCGGGTAATCTTGAGGGCAACACGGTATTTACCTATCTGGATGCGTTCTGTAATGACGGACATTTCGCAGAATATCTTCCGGAGTATTCCTGCTTACAGGAGTTAAAAGACCACTATACACGCGGTGGTCTCGGTGATGTCAAGGTGAAGAAATTCTTAAACAATGTTATGCAGGAAGAACTTTCTCCGATCCGTGCACGCAGAAAAGAATACGAAAACCGTATCGGTGATGTGTATGACATTTTAAAGAAAGGCAGCGAGACAGCAAAACATGAGGCTGAGAAGACGCTCGCCGAAGTAAAACATGCGATGAAGATCGACTATTTTGATACACCGGAGTTTTTAGAAGAACAGGTGGAAAAATTTAAGTAAAAAATATGAAAAAGCTGCCCTGCAGGTGGAAACACAGCGGGGCGTTTTTTATTCTCCATGTATATGGTTTACGAAGTGCAGTATTTTGTGATAAAGTATATAGGTACATCTTTGTGAAAGGAAAACGGACGTGGTAAGACGAAGAAAAAGTGGTTTAAACTTTGGAAGACGGAAGAAGAAAATCAATTTTGCAGTGGTAAAAGAAGTTTTGTCGTGGACAGTAGAAATAGCACTCACGTTACTCATTGCGTTTACGTTTGTTTATTTTATCGGACTTAGAACCAGTGTGGTAGGACAATCGATGTCTAAGACATTAAATGGCGGAGATCAGATTTTAGTAAACCGTTTTGTTTATAAAGTGACAGATCCGAAAACGAATGATATTGTCGTATTTTTGCCAAATGGAAATGAAAAATCCCATTATTATGTAAAGCGTGTTATAGGTGTTCCGGGAGATACCGTACAGATCAAAAATGGAACGGTATATGTCAACGGAAAAGCGTTTGATGAGGAGACGGATGTGGCATCCATTGAGGATGCGGGACTGGCAGCGGAGGAGATCACACTTGGAGCAGAGGAATATTTTGTTTTAGGAGATAACCGCAATAACAGTGAGGACAGCCGTTATGCAAATATCGGAAATATCAAAAAAGATTATATTATAGGAAAGCCTGGTTTCGGATTGCACCGTTTTCGGAAATTGGATTTCTGTAAAAGATACAGATGTTAAAAAATATTGATAGAAATGGAGAAAAATATGCAATTTCAATGGTACCCTGGACATATGACGAAAGCAAAACGTCAGATGCAGGAAGATATAAAACTGATCGATTTAGTGATTGAACTGGTGGATGCAAGAATACCACTTGCAAGCCGTAACCCGGATATTGATGAACTTGGGAAAAATAAGGCAAGATTGATCCTGATGAATAAATCGGATCTGTCGGATGCGGGAAGAAACCGTGAGTGGTCGGATTTTTCCGTGAAAAGGTTATTATGTTGTGTGTCTGGATGCGAGTAAGGCAGGAATGAAAGATGTCACAAATGTTGTGATGGAGGCCTGTAAGGAGAAAATTGAGCGTGACCGGAAAAGAGGAATCAAAAATCGTCCGGTGCGTGCAATGGTTGTAGGTATTCCGAATGTCGGCAAATCAACATTTATCAATTCCTATGCTGGAAAGGCATGTGCGAAGACTGGAAATAAACCGGGTGTGACTAAAGGAAAACAGTGGATCCGGCTCAATAAGAATGTGGAACTGTTAGATACACCTGGAATCCTCTGGCCAAAATTTGAAGATCAGAGAGTTGGTCTTTATTTAGCTCTGATCGGTGCAATCAAGGATGAGATCTTAAACATTGATGAATTATCATTAGAGTTGATCAAAATACTGTTAAGCGATTATCCGACCGTACTAAAGGAACGTTACGGTGTGGAGGAGGACGCAGAGCCGCCGGTGATCTTAGGACAGATCGCAGAAAACAGAAAGTGTATCTCAAAGGGCGGAGAGTTAGATTACAGCAAGGCGGCAGCACTTCTGATCGACGAATTCCGGAGTGGAAAACTGGGACAGATCACACTGGAACGTCCGAAGATACAGGATGGCAGTGCAGAATGAGACAGACAGAGATCAGGGCAGTGTTTGAAATCATTCTGTATTTTGCACTTGTGGCGTGTATCACTTTTTTGATCATTCATTTTGTAGGGCAGCGTACGGTTGTAAACGGTGTTTCCATGCAGCCGACACTTTCTGATGGAGATAATCTGATTGTGGATAAATTGTCCTATCGTTTTCATGATCCGGACAGGTTTGATATCATTGTGTTTCCTCAGGAAGATGGCAGATATTTTATCAAGCGGATCATCGGACTGCCGGGGGAAAGTGTGCGGATCGATGAGGACGGATTCATTTATATCAATGGCGAAAAGCTGCAGGAATCATATGGAAAAGAAGTGATGCGGGATCCGGGACTGGCAAAAGACGGGATACAGCTTGGAGCAGATGAATATTTTGTGCTGGGTGATAACCGGAACGACAGCATGGACAGCCGTATGGCGGAAGTGGGACCGATTGTGGGAGAAAGGATCATAGGACGTGCGTGGCTTCGCATCTATCCGTTTGATCAGATCGGTTTTTTAAAACACGGCTCATGACAATAGATTTGCCTGCGGAAGGTGTAGTCTATTGTAAAAAATACAGACAGCAGAAATGGAAGTGTCAGAGATGGAAGAACGAAAAATAGGACAGATCAAAGAGGAATTAAAGGCGGCAACGGAAGCAATGCTGCCTTCTTTTATTATGGCATATGAGTCAGATGAGAGAAGTGGTGTCATAAAACTTGTAGAGCAGGCAAAAAAAAGACTGCAGAAATTAGAGGAAGAACGAAAAAGAATCTGGAAACTGCAGGAATACGAACGAAAATATGGTCAGTACACCTATATCTGTGGGATTGATGAAGTGGGAAGAGGACCGCTTGCCGGTCCTGTTGTTGCCGGGGCAGTGATCCTGCCGAAAGACTGTGATATTCTTTATATCAATGATTCTAAGAAACTTACGGCAGCAAAGCGGGAAGAACTCTATGATGAAATCATGGAGAAGGCGGTTGCAGCAGGGATCGGAATGGTATCCCCGCAGCGGATCGATGAGATCAATATTCTGCAGGCAACCTATGAAGCGATGCGCGAGGCTATAAGCAAATTAGAACCGGCACCCGATATATTATTAAATGATGCGGTGACGATACCGGAAGTTACCATTCCACAGGTACCGATCATCAAAGGAGATGCAAAAAGTATTTCGATTGGTGCAGCGAGCATTATCGCAAAGGTGACAAGGGACAGGCTGATGGTAGAATATGATCAGATCCTGCCGGAATACGGGTTTGCGTCAAATAAAGGGTATGGTTCGGCAGAGCATATTGCGGCATTGAAGAAATATGGTCCTTCCCCGATCCACCGCAGAAGTTTTATCCATAATTTTATAGAGGAATAAAGTGTCAGACTTTTTGGAATGAGGGTTTGTTATGCAGATCAGAGATATGTTGGGGCAGTACAGCCAGAATGTCAAAAATGGAACAGAGGAGCTTATGAGTGCGCAGGGAACGCAGAAACTTGTGTCGTCCATGCAGGAATTAGAACCGGGAAGCACGTTTGAGGGAACGGTTAACAGTGTCAAAAACGGTAAGGTTGTTTTAGCACTTGGAAACGGGCAGACGATCACGGCGAGGCTGGATGGAAAAGTGTCCATTCAGCCGGGTGAATCCATGTTTTTTCAGGTTCGTTCGAATGACGGGACGACGATCGCACTCCGTCCCTATGTCCAGGCGGGCAATATCAATAATCCGATTTTATTAAATGCGCTGACTGCGGCTGGAGTTCCGGCAACAGAGCGGAATATCACAATGGTGGATTCCATGATGAAAGAGCAGATGTCGATCAGCAGACAGAGCATCCTTGACATGGGCAGAGTCGTTGGAAGCAATCCGAATGTCAATGTAAATACAGCCGTCCTTATGACAAAGATCGGATTGCCGGTCAGTGCGGAAATGGCATCACAGTTTGAAAATTATATGGTGGATCAGCATGCGATCGTGGATGAGATGGATCTTGCAATGAACCAGCTTGGACGTCTTTTAGGAGATGCAGATTTAGGAGAAGAACAGTCCTTTGAATTATATGGAAAGGTTTTAGACATTTTAAACGGAGAGGGAGAAACGCCGGCACAGACGACGGACGGATTGCAGCAGAACGATACAGGAACGATGGTAAATGCCGGTGAGAATATAGAGACGGAAGCGGCAGTGCAGCAGAGCAAAGATGGTGCTGCTGCAGAAGGTGTGCAGAAACAGGTACAGCAGCAGAATACGAAAGACCTGATTTCAATGGGAGCAGCCGGGCAGGAACAGAGTGCCGGTGTGGCAGAAAACACAGAAAATATTGTGGGGAGCAGACGGCGGGAAATGCAGCGCAGAGTATGCAGACAGGCATAGATGCAGCGGACGTTTTGAAAATACACAGGCGGATACGGCAGCAGATTTCAAAATGTGCAGGGACAGACGGACACCTTAGAGCAGATCTTAGAGCAGAACGGTCTGGATCATTTTAAAACGTTTATTGCAGAATATACCGACGCTCACCGGAAATACAGATCTTTTGAAGTGCAGGAAGAGGAAGATGTATTTGTGGACACAATGTCGGGGGACGATGCAGGTAAGAAGGCATTTGAACTTGCACAGGCAGAACCGGAAGTGACATTAAAGCAGTCCATGACGGCGGAAGATTTCCTGAATACGCTTCGTGATGCGTTAAAACAGAATCAGGAGTATGGATTTGCCGGAATGACAAAGCTGTTTGGAAGTAAGGAATTTGCTGCAATCTTAAAGAACCGTGCCGAAAAACAGTGGCTGCTTGAACCGGAACAGCTGAGAGAAGCATCAAAAGTAAGCGACCTTTATGAGCGGCTGGATCACCAGATGAAACAGATGGAAAATGTGATGAAAGCTGCCGGAGTCACACAGAATTCCTTTGTACAGACGGCAGCAGATATCCGCAGTAATATAGAATTTATGAATCAGATTAACCAGGTCTACACATATGTACAGCTTCCGCTCAAATTGTCAGGGCAGAATGCATCGGGAGATCTGTATGTATACACAAACAAAAAGAATCTGAATGATCCGGAAGCGGAACTGACTGCATTTTTACATTTGGATCTTGAAAACTTAGGTTCCACGGATGTTTCCATACGCATGAAAGATAAAAATGTAAAGACGAATTTTTACATTGCGGATGACGCGTCTTATGACCTGATCGAAAAACATCTTCCGGTGTTGGAAAAACGGCTGGCACAGAAGGGGTACCGATGCAGCATTACGATGTCAAAAGAAGAAAAAAAGGTTGAATTTGTGGAAGATTTCCTGCAGCGGGACATGCCACAGGCAGGAACGCTTCACAGATATTCGTTTGATGTGCGTGCATAGACAGCGCAGGAGGCAGATATGTGGTTTGATGGAAAAAACAAAGAACAGGAGAAAAAACAAAAAACTGCAGTAGCGGTGGCATATGAGCCGGGGGATGCGGCACCAAAGATTTTAGCAGCGGGAAAAGGCGAGGTCGCAGAGCGTATCATTGAAAAGGCAAAAGAAAATGATGTACCGTTTTATCAGGATAATAAGTTAGCCGAAACACTCTCAAAACTGCAGATCGGGGATACGATACCGCCGGAGCTCTATGATGTTGTGGCAGAGATTCTGGTGTTTGTGGATGATATGGATAAGATGAAAGCTAAATTAAGCAGGGCAGGGTTACTTTGATCAGATCTTGTTTTTGATGCACTGGAAATGTAAAATAAAATAGTATAAAAACGGGGGAGAAAGTACGGAGAAAGTAAACAGGCGTGCAGTGGGGACTGCATATGAAAAGATGGCAGGTGAATATTTAAAAACACAAGGATATGAGATCCTGCAATATAATTTCCGCTGCCGTATGGGCGAGATCGACATCATTGCAAAAGATCACGGATACCTTGTGTTTATAGAGGTAAAATACCGCAGAGACAAAAGCTGCGGACATCCGGCGGAGGCAGTAACACCAAGAAAGCAGCGTACGATCAGCAAAGTTGCATCGTATTATCTGCTGACCCATGGATGCGGGATGGATACGCCGTGCCGTTTTGATGTTGCGGCGGTGTCCGGTGACGGGGTGGAACTCATAAAGAATGCGTTTGAGTATCAGGGGTATCTTTAGAAAAAAAACAGGAAGGGCAACAGTGTGAATCTAAAAAAGAAAAATAATGACATTGTGTTAGAAGAAGTATGGTGTGAAAATGGAGCGGGCAGCACATTACCGCTCCTTAAATATCCACTGCTTGAGCAGACGGGCATCGTAGAACATTGTTTTACCACACGGATTGGTGGTGTGAGTAAAGGGATTTATGAATCCCTGAATTTAAGTTTTACGCGCGGGGATGAGGATGCAGCCGTAAGAGAAAATTTCAGGAAGGCGGCTCGCCGGCGCAATGGAAACAGATGTTTCAAAGTTTGTGTTTACCGATCAGACACACACGACAAATGTGCGCAGGGTGACGGCGGAGGATGCCGGAAAAGGGATTGTAAAAGAGAGGGATTATACGGATATTGACGGACTGATCACAAACGAACCGGGACTTGTACTCTCGACGTTTTATGCAGACTGCGTGCCGTTATACTTTGTGGATCCGGTGCACCGTGCGATTGGCATGAGCCATTCCGGCTGGAAGGGAACGGTCGGAAAAATGGGAGCGGCCACGATCACAGCGATGAAACGTGAATTTGGCACGGAGGCGAAAGATTTAGTCTGTGCCATCGGTCCGTCCATCTGCCAGGACTGCTATGAGGTCAGTGAGGATGTCGCAGATGCTTTTAAAGAGGCGTTCCCGGGGCATGCAGATGAGATCTTGCTCGATAAGAAAAATGGCAAGTACCAGCTTGATCTCTGGAGGGCGAACGAGATCGTCCTGACAGAAGCAGGAGTTTTAAAAGAAAAGATCGCAGTCACGAACATCTGCACCTGCTGTAACCCGGATCTTCTGTTTTCCCACCGTGCAAGCCATGGAAAACGCGGAAATCTTGGCGCGTTTATTTATCTGAGAAACGCATAAATACAATGAACGCAAACAGTCATTGGAATATAAAATAAAAAAGAGGAAAAGAAAAAATGGAAAAGAAAAATTATATTGATTATATCGTGGAAGAGACAAAAAAGATCCTTGCGATCGACAGTCCGTCCGGCTACACCAAAGAGGTGGCAGAGTATGTCTTAGGCGAATACCGTGCATTGGGATATGAGCCAAAACTTACCGTAAAGGGCGGCGTCCTTGTCGCATTGGGCGGCAAAAATAAAGAGGATGCCGTGATGTTAGAGGCACATATTGACACCTTAGGTGCGATCGTAACGGAGATCAAGTCAAACGGAAGATTAAAGGTATCTCCGATCGGTGGTATGAATGCCAATAATGCAGAGGCGGAAAACTGCCGTGTGGCAACCAGATTTTCCGGTACATTTGAGGGAACCTGCCAGCTTTCAAACGCTTCCGTCCATGTGAACGGGGATTACAGTGATACCAAGCGAAGCTGGGATGAGATGGAGATCGTGCTTGATGAAAAAGCAGATTCCAGGGAAGAAACAGAAAAACTTGGCATTATGGCAGGGGATTTTGTATGTTTTGATCCGCGCACCACAGTGACAAAGACCGGTTATATCAAGAGCCGTTTCTTAGATGATAAATTAAGTGTCGGCATTTTACTTGGATATGCAAAATATTTAAAAGAAGAAAATATCACAACGGAGCGTATGGTATACCAGCATATCACAGTTTACGAGGAAGTCGGACACGGCGGTGCGGCATCTATCCCGGAGGGAGTGACAGAGGTGATCTCCGTGGATATGGGATGCGTGGGAGACGGACTTTCCTGCAAAGAAACACAGGTTTCCATCTGCGCAAAAGACAGCAGGGGACCTTACAATTATGATGTAGTCACATGTCTGATCAAAGCTGCAAAAGACAACGATCTTGATTTTGCCGTGGACGTTTATCCATACTACGGTTCAGATGCGGATGTGGCACTGACGGCAGGTTATGATGTGCGCCACGGTCTGATTGGCGCAGGAGTGTATGCCTCCCACGGATACGAGAGAAGCCATAAGGACGGCGTGAAAAATACATTTGGGTTACTGCGCGCTTACTTGGGTTAAAGAATCGGGCGTACATTTTTACAGGAACTTTGAGCAGGCTTCATAAAATCTTCATAATATCATAGGATTATCTTTATTGTATCAGCAGATACCCCGTGTTATAGTGACCGTATGATAGAAAATAGTACGGTTAGTACAGACAGGGGGTATCTGATTGATACAGTTAAATTATCGTGATTCCAAACCGATCTACGAACAGATCAAGGATGGACTCAGAAAACTTGTAATATCAAATTCTCTTTCTGCGGATGAAAAACTGCCATCGGTCCGGGAACTTGCGGCGAAGCTTGCAATCAACCCGAACACGATCCAGAAAGCATACCGGGATTTGGAAAGTGAAGGCTATATTTATACGGTCACTGGAAAAGGAACTTTTGTTGCAGAACGAAAAGAAGTTTATGATGCGAGGGCGAAAGAGTTACTGACAGAATTTGATGAGATCGTGGAAGAATTATTCTTTTTGTCTGTAAAGGAAAAGGAATTGGTCGAACGTATGGATAATCTGGCAGAAGGGAAGGTGGACCAATGATACAGGTAAATCATCTGGAAAAGTCTTTTGAGGGATTTCATGCATTGAAAGGCGTGGACATGCATGTGGAAAAAGGTGCGATCTATGGACTGGTCGGACCGAACGGAGCAGGAAAATCGACACTGATCCGCCATATTACAGGGGTGTATAAACCGGATGCAGGAGAAGTCCTCATTGCGGGGAAACCGGTGTATGAGAATAAAAAAGTAAAAGCGAAATTTTCTTATATCCCGGATGAAATATTTTATTTTATGCAGGCAGATACGATGGAAATGAAGCGTTTTTATCAGGGAATTTATCCTGCATTTGATGAAAAACTTTTTTACCGTATGCAGGAGTTTTTCCCAAATATCGACGTAAAAAGAAGTATCAGACGACTATCGAAAGGAATGCAGAAACAGGTTGCTTTCTGGCTTGCGATCTGTGCAAAACCGGAACTGATGATCTTAGATGAGCCGGTAGACGGTCTTGATCCGGTTATGCGCAGACAGATCTGGAGCATCATCATGTCGGAAGTTGCAGAAAATCAGATGACAGTACTGGTATCATCCCACAATTTAAGAGAGCTGGAGGATGTCTGTGATCATGTCGGCATTATGCATCAGGGAACGATCATGATCGAGCGGTCTTTAAGCGATCTGCAGGGCAGCGTATCAAAAATCCAGGTTGCATGCCAGAATGGTGTGCCGAAGCTGCCGGAAGAATTTGAAGTCCTTCATATGTCCAATACGGGACGTGTATACACGCTGATCGTAAAAGGAGATCCGGAAGATGCCAAAAGCTTTAGCGGCAGCAAATCCGGCAATCGTGGATGTCCTTCCACTGACATTGGAAGAAATCTTTATCTATGAAATGGGAGGTGCTGATTATGAAGTCAAAGACATCCTCTTTTAATACAACGATATTTAAAAGAATCTTACACATTACTGGCCGATCTGGATCGTATACCTGTGCTATCTGATCGTGGTAGTGCCGCTCAGTATCTGGCTTTATGCAAATAATGAGAGTAATTATATCGGAAACGCCCTTACACAGAAACAATATTATGTGATTGGGTCGGCGTTAGCAGGTGCGGGATCGGTAATACCGGTTTTTATTGCAGCGGCAGCGGCAGCACTTGCAGTGTTTTCTTATTTATATAATCCCAGAAATGCCAATATGATACACTCCCTGCCGTTAGACAGGCGGGAACTTTATATCACCAATTATGTTTCCGGTTTTGTTTTTCTGTTTGTCCCGGAACTGATTGCATTTATTGCCGGTGTACTGGTCTGCCTGGCAAACCAGATTACCTGTATCCAGTATCTGTTTTACTGGTTTTTATACATGGCAGGCGTATCTTTTTTCGCATATGCGCTTGCGGTATTTGTGGCTATGCTGACGGGAAATATTTTTGCCATGCCGTTTTATTATCTGGCAGTCAATTATCTATGGATCGGCTGTATGAAGATGGTGCAGAATATATCAAGTCTGATCTGTTACGGTGTATCAGATACATGGACTTCGAGTCAGACCAGTAGATTGTCACCGCTTGATTATCTGATCCGTAATCTGGTTATGGGAGTAAAATACGATAAGGACTATGTGCAGGCAGTCGGAGTTACGATCAGTGGCGGAAAAACAGTTGCAGTTTATGCTGTGGCAGCAGTTGTGATCACGGTTTTTGCGTACTTTTTATATAAAAATCGTAAAATCGAAACAACCGGAGACGTAGTCAGTATTGCAGCTTTAAGACCGGTATTCCGCTGGATATCCGGTATCTGTGGCGGCGGACTGATCGCACTTGCCGTATCTGCTCTGGTACTTGAATATATCAAAGTGAATGAATTTATCAGCCTTATGATTTTTATGGTCATTTTTGGAAGCATCTGTTTTGCGGCAGAAATGGTTTTGCAGAAGAATTTCCGTGTACTGTGCAAAAGAATTGCAGAGTGGGCTGGTTTTGTGGCGGTTGTGCTGATATTACTGACCTGTTTCCGCGTGGATGTCTTTGGCATTGAGCGCAAGATCCCGGATGCATCTGAGATTGAAGCTGCATTTGTGAATATGGATTATCCGGTCTGTGTTTCAAAAGAGCAGATCCCGGAAGTACTGGAATTACAGAAACAGTGTATTGACAGCAAAGATGAATATTTATCTGTCTATAAAAAGGGAAAAAATTATTATTATACATCGTTCCGGTATTACATGAAGGATGGCTCTGTGTTTGAGCGGAGATATCCGGTTTCCGTTACGGAGAAGGCATTAAAAGACAAAAATTCAGTTGCATTTAAACTGACTGCCCTGGAGACAGATCCGGATAACATGATGAAACAGGTTCTTGGAAACGGATATAAAGAGAATGATTATTATTCCGGTTATTTAACAATTTATAAAAGTGATGGCGAATCGGATGTATATACATTTTCCAGACAGGAGAGCAACATACTGTGTGATGCTATCAAGCAGGATGTAAAAGAGGGCAATTTTGATTATTACCAGCTTCCGGCGGTTTATAAGGATGGACAGGACGAGATGTATACCAATTCATTTTCGATTTCTTATTATGGAAAAGGAAATGATTACCAGACCTGGGATTACTATTATAATTATTATGATTACCGGAATGCGCGAAATGATAATGTTGCGTATGGCGATGCATCCGGAAACAGTTATATCCAGTTTGGACCGAAGTGCGAAAATACGGTAAAGGCATTGGAAAAGATGGGTGTGCTCAGTGACACCTGGCATCTGTATAATTATGATGAACTTGATGAGATCCAGAAAAAGACAGGTGTGACAGAATAAATCAAAAATTCGTGAAATGTTCTGTAAAAGCCCGCAATGGAAAATATCTTTACAAGAACCACAGGATATTGTAAAATCAAAATAATGTTCAGAGCGTAGTATCAGCCGCTCATGAAGTGAATGAGATTTGAGAATAAAAGGAGTACAGGAAATTATGAGTAAACCCGTAGTGGCGATCGTGGGTCGTCCGAATGTTGGAAAATCGACGTTGTTTAATGTGCTTGCAGGCGAGCGGATTTCCATCGTAAAGGATACGCCGGGCGTGACCAGAGACAGGATCTATGCGGATGTGACCTGGCTGGATTATCATTTTACCATGATCGATACCGGTGGTATTGAACCGGACAGTAAAGATATCATTTTATCCCAGATGCGTGAGCAGGCGGAGATTGCGATCGCAACTGCGGATGTGATCATTTTTTTGACAGACGTGAGACAGGGACTGCAGGATTCGGATTCTAAGGTGGCAGATATGCTGCGCCGTTCCGGAAAGCCGGTTGTTTTAGTTGTCAACAAAGTGGACAGTTTTGAAAAATTTATGCCGGATGTGTATGAGTTTTATAATCTGGGTATCGGGGATCCGTATCCGATTTCTGCATCCTCCATGTTAGGACTTGGAGATATGCTTGACGAGGTGGTAAAGAATTTCCCGGAATACAACAAAGATGAGGCGGAAGATGAGAGACCGAAGGTTGCGATCATCGGAAAACCAAATGTTGGAAAGTCATCTCTGATCAATAAACTGGCACAGGAGGACCGCGTGATCGTGTCCGATATTGCAGGTACGACCCGTGATGCAATCGATACGGATATCCGGTACAACGGAAAGGAATATGTGTTTATCGATACAGCAGGACTGCGCCGTAAGAATAAGATCAAGGAAGAAATCGAGCGTTATAGTATCATCCGTGCCGTGACGGCAGTGGAGCGCGCCGATGTGTGTATCATTGTGATCGATGCGACCGAGGGTGTGACCGAACAGGATGCAAAAATCGCAGGAATCGCTCATGAGCGTGGAAAGGGTATCATTATTGCAGTCAATAAATGGGATGCCATTGAAAAAGACGATAAGACAATCTACCGCCATACGGAGAAAATCCGTCAGATTTTAAGCTTTATGCCATATGCAGAAATTTTATTTATCTCTGCAAAATCAGGACAGCGTTTAAACAAACTGTTTGACATGATCGACCTTGTCATTGAGAATAACAGCATGCGTGTTGCAACCGGTGTCTTAAATGAGATCGTTGCGGAGGCAGTAGCAATGCAGCAGCCGCCTTCAGACAAAGGAAAACGTCTGAAAATCTACTATACCACACAGGTTGCGGTAAAGCCGCCAACGTTTGTTATTTTTGTCAACGACAAAGAATTGATGCATTTTTCTTATACCCGTTATCTGGAAAACCGTATCCGTGATACATTTGGATTCCGTGGAACGGCGTTAAAATTTATCATTCGTGAGAGGAAGGAAGAACAGTAATGCTTGGGGCAAGAGTCATAGCAGTGGCAGTGGGGTATTGTTTTGGGTTATTCCAGACAGGATATATTTATGGAGAAAAGCACGGCGTGGATATCAGAACACAGGGCAGCGGCAATGCGGGAACGACAAATACGCTGCGCGTGTTAGGCTGGAAGGCTGGATTAATCACTTTTCTGGGTGATCTGTTTAAAGCGATTTTTGCAGTGCTTCTGATCCGTTTCATTTTTATCGGAAAATATCCGGATGCGGTCAAGATCTTAGAACTTTACGCAGGGTTCGGAGCAGTTTTGGGACACAACTTCCCATTTTATCTGAAATTTAAGGGTGGAAAAGGGATTGCATGTACGTCCGGTATGATCCTTGCAGTGTGTCCGCTTGCAGCGCCAATCTGCCTGATACTGTTTATTGGATCAATCGCGATTACAAGATATGTATCGTTAGGTTCTATCCTTGTTGTGACAAGTTATCTGATCCAGGTACTGATATTTGGCCACATGGGATATCTTCATGTGGATACGGCATATCTGCCGGAATTTTACATTGTCAGTGCATGTTTTACAGCGATGGCATTATGGAGACACAAAGCCAATATTAAGCGTCTGCTTACTGGAACAGAAAACAAATTTGGAATGAAAAAGAATCAGGAGGAATGACAGAATGGCAAAGACAGCCGTTATTGGTGCAGGAAGCTGGGGTACGGCACTTTCTCTGGTATTACATACAAATGGAAACGATGTGACAGTCTGGTCGATCGTGGAGCAGGAAGTACAGATGCTCCGTGAAAAACACGAGCATGTGGATAAACTTCCGGGAGTGAAATTACCGGAAGATATTACATTTACCACAGATTTAAAAGAGGCGATCGAGGGAAAAGATTATCTGATCCTTGCGGTGCCGTCTGTTTTTACGAGAAGCACGGCAAAATCTATGGCACCTTTTGTAAAAAAGGGACAGGTAATCGTCTGTGTGGCAAAAGGTATTGAGGAAAATACCCTGATGACACTTTCTGATATCGTAGAGCAGGAAATTCCTGCTGCTGACGTGGCAGTGATGTGCGGACCGAGCCATGCAGAGGAAGTTGGAATCGGACTCCCGACCACAGTCGTTGCGGGTGCAAGAAAGAAGTCTGTGGCTGAGGGTGTGCAGGATATTTTCATGAATGAAGTATTCCGTGTATACACAAGTCCGGACGTCCTTGGAATGGAACTTGGCGGATCTTTAAAAAATGTGATCGCACTTGCAGCAGGTATGGCGGACGGACTTGGATACGGAGATAATACCAAGGCAGCGTTGATCACACGCGGTATATCTGAAATCAGCAGACTTGCAATTAAGATGGGTGCAAATGCAGAAACATTGAGCGGTCTGACTGGTATTGGTGATCTGATCGTAACCTGCGAGAGCAAACATTCCAGAAACCGCAAAGCCGGCATGCTGATGGGACAGGGATATACGATGAAGCAGGCGATGGATGAGGTAAAGATGGTCGTTGAGGGTGTTTACTCTGCAAAAGCAGCAATCGCGCTTGCAAGAAAGTATGAAGTGGCTATGCCGATCATCGAGGAGATCAATCACGTTCTGTTTGATGATAAACCGGCAAAAGACGCAGTGCGCGAGCTGATGCTGCGTGACCGCAGAGAAGAACACAGCAGCTTAGAGTGGGAAGAATAGACAGGAGTAAAAATGGAACAGCAGACGATCAGAATTAAATATCATTCAAATGAAATAGAAAAACTTACCTATATTGACGGAAAGAGTGACTGGATCGATCTTCGCTCAGCAGAACACGTTGTATTAAAAAAAGGCGAATTTAAATTGATTAAACTTGGCGTGTCCATGCAGCTTCCGGCAGGATATGAGGCAGTTATTGTACCGAGAAGTTCTACCTACAAGAATTTTGGAATCATTCAGACAAACCACATGGGTGTTGTAGATGAAAGCTACTGCGGAGATGATGATGTGTGGATGATGCCGGCACTTGCAATGCGTGACACGGAGATCAATGTCAATGACCGCATCTGCCAGTTCCGCATCCAGAAACATCAGCCGGTCATCCGTTTTGAGGAGACAGATACACTTGGCAATGAAAACCGCGGCGGTATCGGAAGCACCGGAAGAGCGTAAATTATGATATATATATTTTGTGCCTTATACCATGAGGCAGAACCACTGATTCGTGAATATGGATTGAAGAAAAAGACAGATGAAACTTGTTTTCCTGTCTTTTTTTCTGAGGAAGAAAATATTCTTCTTACGGTAACGGGATGCGGAATGAACGCAGCGACGGCGGCCGTGGCGAGAATCTGTACGAAAAGAACTCCACAGCCGGCGGATTTTCTGGTCAATATCGGTACTTGCGCAAAAGTTTCTTACTCAAAAGGATCCGGTCAAACTTGTAGAAATGTATCGGAAAAAGAAACCGCAGCCGGAGATGGTCTACATTCTTCCGACAAGAGAAAAACAGTACAGGAACAGTCAGTAAAGGCAGGAGAAGTGTATCTGTGCAAAAAGATCATGGAGCATGTGACAGGGCGTACATTTTATCCGGATATTTTATACAGACATCCTTTTGAGGAAGCTGAAATTGTGACAGGTGCAATGCTTTATCATACAGAAAACAAAACAGAGTTAATCCCAAAATACGAAACGGCCATAAAAAATAGTGTGGCAGACGGTTTTCTTTATGATATGGAGGCCTCTTCCATATATCAGGCAGGAGCATATTTTTTCGGCCCGCATCAGATGTCTTTTTTAAAAGTTGTGACAGACGAGGGAAATGTGCAGGAATTGTCTGCAGAAATGCTGAAACAGGGCATTGCGGGCGCAGTTCCCGGAATCCGGAGTTACCTGGATGAACTGAGGAAGATCGACGGGATAAAAAAGCTGCAGAACAAAAAGCGATGGGGGAAGTATCGGAGCTTGCACAGAAGTTAAATGAGGATATGCACTGTTCGGCTGTGATGCAGGCCGCAGTAATGCAGCATCTGAAATATGCAGTACTTGCCGGAATTGATTATCAGGGAATCATAGAAGAAATGTATCAGGCGGGGGAGCTGCCCTGTAAGGATAAAAGAGAGGGGAAACGCTGCTTTGAAGAGTTTGGACGAAAATTATTATAATCCGTTTTTTTCTCATATTTATGTGGAAGAAGAAATAGCAGAACATCCGCGGGTAAAGCAAATCTTAGCGCGTTTTATGAAAGCAGAGATTGTGTATATCAGACATTACAAAGATGTATTCTGCAGACGCAGACAGGACTATGAAGAACAACATCATGCGCAGAACCTGATCCTGGCAAAAAAGACAGGCAGTCTGATCTATCAGGGGGCACCGGTGTGCCAGAATTTTGGAAATACTTATTTTTATTATACATCCTGTATGATGAACTGCATCTATGACTGTGAATACTGCTATTTAAAAGGAATGTATCCCTCCGCGAATATCGTAATTTTTGTAAATATCGAAGATATTTTTGAAGAACTTCACCGGATGCTTTCAGAACACCCGGTTTATCTGTGTGTGTCCTATGATACAGATCTGCTTGCATTTGAGGCAATGACCGGTTATGTCAGGGAGTGGGAGCATTTTGTTCTGGAAGAAAATAAAAGATCTACATATCCGCTTAAGATCGAAATCCGTACAAAGTCGGCGAATGTAAAGCTTTTTGACAATCTGATACCCGATAAAAATATAATCTATGCGTTTACACTTTCGCCGCAGCAGATCACAAAACAGTATGAGCACAATACGCCATCACTTTTGCAGCGTGTCCGCTGTGTGGCAGATGCGGTAAAAAAAGGATTCCCGGTGCGGCTGTGTTTTGATCCGATGATTTACTGCCCGGACTGGGAAAAAGAGTACCATGAAATGTTAGAACTTGTCACAAAAGAAGTTCCCATGGATCAGATCTTTGATGTCAGTGTCGGCTCTTTCCGTGTATCGCAGGATTATCTGAAAAAAATGCGGAAAAACGAGCCGTATTCTGCAGTAGTGCAGTTCCCGTTTCAGAATGACGGCGGGGTTTATCATTATGGAAAAGAGCTGACAGAACAGATGGAGAGATTTCTGATCAGACAGCTTTTAGAGTATGTGCCGGAAGAGAGGATCTTCCGGTGGGAGTCGTGAGAGGAAAACAGCTATGACACAGAAATATACAGCCATCGTAACGGGTGCCTCGTCTGGTATCGGACGCGCTATCAGTGAAAAATTAGGTGTGCTCGGATATGAAGTATTTGGGATCGGGCGCAGATTTGATACGGAAGAGGATAGAGACATTGCCGGAGTACCTCAGTGTGAAAATGATTTGAAAAATGCCATATTTCATCCAATCATCTGTGACCTCACCGATACGGATAAACTGTGCGCTATCGTGAAACAGGTCACATCGGAGCACACGGTAAAAGTCCTTGTCAATAATGCCGGTGCAGCTTACTATGGTCTGCACGAGGAACTGAATCCCAAAAAGATACAGGAAATGGTCCGTGTGAACTTAGAAGCACCGTTGATCTTAACCCAGCAATTATTACGGACGCTGAAAAAAAACGGCGGTTACATTATCAATATTTCATCTGTTACGGCAAAACAGCCGAGTCCGCACGGCTGTGCTTATGCGGCAACCAAAGCAGGACTTGCATCGTTTTCGTCAAGCCTGTTTGATGAGGCAAGAAAATACGGCGTCAAAGTGACGGCGGTTTACCCGGATATGACGGAGACAAATCTGTACCGGAACGCGGACTTTACGGTGGGAGAAGAAAAAGAATCTTATCTTACCCCGGAAGAAGTAGCAGAAGCAGTGGAATATGTGCTGACGCAGCGTGAAGGTATTGTAATCCCGGAACTGGTATTAAGACCGCAGTTTCACCGGATCCGTAAAAAGAAATGATTTCAGCGGAACATAAAATAAACCTTTTATAAAAAAAGAGGAACGTCTGTATCCGTCAATCTGTACAGTTTTTGATGGAAAAGCCGTCAGTTTGACGAAAAGATGGAAAAGATGCACAGAGCACTGTGACATCCTACAAGAAAAAACAAAATTCTTTGTGTAGGAGGCATATGGTGCTTTTTGCATCTTTTTTGTATAGTATAGTTATCAAATAACGAAACACAAATATCAGGAGGTATTTAGACCAATGGCAAGTTTATCATTAAAAAACATTTGCAAAGTTTATCCAAACGGTTTTGAGGCTGTTAAGGATTTCAACCTTGAAGTAGAAGATCAGGAGTTCATCATTTTCGTAGGACCATCCGGATGTGGTAAATCTACTACACTTCGTATGATCGCCGGACTTGAGGAGATTTCCTCTGGTGAGTTCTATATCGACGGAAAGCTCATGAACGATGTTGAGCCAAAAGACAGAGATATCGCAATGGTATTCCAGAACTACGCTCTGTATCCTCATATGACCGTTTTCGATAACATGGCATTCGGATTAAAATTAAGAAAAGTTCCTAAGGATGAAATCAAGAGAAAAGTTGAAGAAGCAGCTAAGATTCTTGACCTTGAGAAATTATTAGACCGTAAACCAAAGGCTTTATCCGGTGGACAGAGACAGCGTGTTGCTATGGGACGTGCCATCGTTCGTAATCCTAAGGTATTCCTTATGGATGAGCCGTTATCCAACCTGGATGCAAAACTTCGTGTACAGATGCGTTCTGAGATCGCTTCTTTACATAACAGATTAAAAGCAACTATCATCTATGTAACACATGATCAGACCGAGGCTATGACACTTGGTACCAGAATCGTTGTATTAAAAGATGGTGTTATCATGCAGGTTGATTCTCCGCAGAAATTATACAATGAGCCGAACAACTTATTCGTTGCAGGATTCATTGGTTCTCCGCAGATGAACTTCATCGATACAAAATGTAAAGTTGAGGGAGACAAAGTTTCTCTTACATTCGATAACACAACAATCGTATTACCACCAGCAAAAGCAAAGAAACTTGCAGATGCAGGATGCAACGGAAAGACAGTTGTTATGGGTATCAGACCAGAGGATATTGGAGATTCCGAGATTGAGATCGAAGCACACCAAGATTGCGCATTCGAGGCTGATGTAACAGGATACGAGTTATTAGGTTCTGAGGTATTATTATACTTCAAAGTAGCAGGCACAAGCATGACTGCAAAAGTTGATTCCAGAACAACAGCACGTATGGGAGATCACATCAAACTTGCTATTGATCCTGAGAAGATTCATGTTTTCGACAAAGAAACAGAATTGACAATTACCAACTAATTCGGTAAAATTAAACAGAACATCATTTAAAATAAAACTGGGTACAGTGATGTACCCAGTTTTTGTTCGTCAGTAAGGATGAAATTATAGATCGGATGATGGGTGGAACTAGACGAAGGGGAGATATCGGAAAGGAAATAGATTATGATTTCAAACCATAAAATACAGACAGCACTTGATGAGATAAAGGATATATCGAGAATTGATCTTGCACTTTACACGGAAAAAGGAAAGCCGGTTGCAGCAACATTTGAGCCGGAGGGAGATTTAGAAGGTGCAATCACATCTTTTGCAGATTCCATGGCTGAGAGCCAGATGCTCTCAGGATATCATTTTTTTAAGGTGATCGCTGATGGAGAGATAGAATATATTCTGCTGACCAAATCACAGGCAGAGGATGCTTATATGGTGGGGCGCTTAGCGGTCTGCCAGATCAGAAACCTTGCGGCTGCCTATATGGAGCAGTTTGACCGCAACAATTTCATGCAGAATATCCTGCTTGGAAATATGTTGGTCGTAGATATGTACAATAAGGCGCAGAAACTTCATATCGAGCAGGCGGAGCGTGTGGTCTTTGTGATCGATTTAGAAGATAAGAAAGATTCCACCGCAGTGGAGCTTGTGAAAAATCTCTTTGCAACCAAGATGCGTGATTATGTGACAGAAGTGGACGAGCAGAGCATCGTCCTGATCAAGGATGTTCGCGACGTGAAGAATGAAGATGAATTACAGAAGTTGGCCGATATGATTGTGGACAATATGCATACCGAGGCAATGGTGCGCGTGAGGGTCGGTTACGGTAATCAGGTGAATAATCTGCCGGATATTGCAAAATCCTATCAGGAGGCAAAGATGGCGCTTGAGGTTGGAAAGATTTTCTATGCAGAAAAAGAGACGATCGCATATCGTTATCTTGGTATCGGGCGTCTGATCTACCAGCTTCCGATGAGTCTCTGTGAGATGTTCATCCATGAGGTGTTCGGCGATGAGATCCCGGATATTTTTAATGAGGAAACAACGACAACGATACAGAAGTTCTTTGAAAACAACCTGAACATTTCAGAGACTGCCAGACAGCTTTATGTGCACAGAAATACTTTAGTGTACCGTCTGGAGCGATTAGAGAAAATCATTGGACTTGATATCCGTAAATTTGACGATGCGATGACGTTTAAACTTGCACTGATGGTTATTTCGCATATGCAGTATGCAAGACGTCAGGATACGGATCAGAGATAGCAATTCAGTATAAAAGTAATAGATTTAGCAGGAAAGGGAAAAAAGAAATGGCAAAGACAGGCGGCTATGACGAGAGCAGTATTTCCGTTCTCGAAGGGCTTGAGGCGGTAAGAAAAAGACCGGGAATGTATATCGGAAGTGTTTCACGCAAAGGATTGAATCACCTGATCTACGAGATTGTGGACAATGCAGTGGATGAACATCTTGCGGGAGCCTGCGATACGATCTGTGTAACATTAGAAGCGGATGGTTCCTGTACCGTTGAGGATAACGGACGAGGCGTTCCGGTCGGCATGCATGCAAAGGGAGTTTCAGCTGCGCGTATTGTTTATACGACGCTGCATGCAGGAGGAAAGTTTGATGATTCCGCTTATAAGACCAGTGGAGGACTGCATGGAGTAGGTTCGTCTGTTGTAAATGCATTGTCGACACATATGGATGTATGGATCAGCAGGGATGGTTACATTCATCACGATGGTTATGAGCGTGGTATTCCGGTGGTGGAACTGGAAAACGGGCTTCTTCCGACCATTGGAAAAACGAAAAAAACCGGTACGAAGGTCAATTTTCTTCCGGATCCTGAGATTTTTGAAAAGACCAGATTCAAAGAGGACGAAGTAAAAAGCCGTATGCATGAGACGGCATACTTGAACCCGGCACTGACGATTATTTATGAGGATAAACGTGGAGCGGAAGTGGAACATATTGTATATCATGAGGAAGAGGGTATCATTGGTTTTGTCAAGGATCTGAACAAAAAGAACGAGGTGCTTCACGATGTGGTGTACTTTAAGGGCGAGCAGGACGGAATCACGGTTGAGGCAGCATTCCAGTATACCAATGAGTTCCATGAGAATATTTTAGGATTCTGCAACAATATTTTTAATGCGGAGGGTGGTACGCATATCACGGGATTTAAGACGGTGTTTACCACAGTCATCAATTCCTATGCGAGAGAACTTGGCATTTTAAAGGAAAAGGATTCTAATTTTACGGGAGCGGATGTCCGTAATGGTATGACGGCGATCGTTTCCATCAAACACCCGGATCCACGTTTTGAGGGACAGACCAAGACGAAACTGGACAATCAGGATGCAGCGCGTGTCACGGCAAAAGTGACCGGGGATGAGATACAGCTTTATTTTGACAAAAATTTAGAGGTATTAAAGACCGTGATCTCCTGCGCGGAGAAAGCGGCAAAGATCCGCAAGACCGAGGAGCGTGCAAAGACGAATCTTCTGACAAAACAGAAATTCTCTTTTGATTCCAACGGAAAGCTTGCAAACTGTGAGAGCAGGGACGCGTCGATCTGTGAGATATTTATCGTCGAGGGAGATTCCGCGGGAGGTTCTGCAAAGACGGCGCGTGACCGTAATTTTCAGGCAATCCTGCCGATCCGTGGTAAGATTTTAAATGTTGAGAAAGCAAGTATTGACAAGGTGCTTGCAAATGCAGAGATCAAGACGATGATCAATGCATTTGGATGTGGTTTTTCCGAAGGATACGGCAATGATTTTGACATCACGAAACTGCGCTATGACAAGATCATCATCATGGCAGATGCCGACGTCGATGGAGCACATATTTCCACACTGCTTCTGACACTGTTTTATCGTTTCATGCCGGAATTGATCTATGAGGGACATGTCTATGTGGCAATGCCGCCATTGTATAAAGCGATCCCGTCTAAAGGGGAAGAAGAATACCTTTACGACGATGCGGCATTGGAACGTTACCGCAGGAACCATAAGAGCAATTTTACTCTGCAGCGTTACAAAGGTCTCGGTGAGATGGATGCGGAACAGCTCTGGGAGACGACCTTGAACCCGGAAACGAGGATCTTAAAACGCATCGAGATCGAAGATGGACGTATGGCGTCCGATATCACGGAACTTTTGATGGGAAATGATGTGCCGCCGCGCAAGATGTTTATTTATGAACATGCAAAAGACGCAGCACTTGATATCTGATAGAGATGTGGGTGTTACTGGAACGACTGGCAGGGAGCAGACAGTAACATGTGGGCGGGAAGTGAGCAGTGCCAGCTGACTTGTGATGCCCTGAAAAATGGACAGAAATGGAGTATGATATGAATCAGGAAGAACAGATTATCCGCACCGAGTATTCGGAACTGATGCAGAAATCTTATATTGATTATGCCATGAGCGTTATCATCGCGCGTGCACTTCCAGACGTGAGGGACGGTTTAAAACCGGTGCAGCGAAGAACGCTTTATGATATGTATGAACTTGGCATCCGCTATGACAAGCCGTACCGTAAGTGTGCGCGTATTGTCGGTGATACGATGGGTAAATATCATCCGCACGGTGACAGTTCCATCTATGATGCGCTCGTCGTGATGGCGCAGGATTTCAAAAAAGGACTGCCGCTTGTGGATGGACACGGTAATTTTGGTTCCATCGAGGGAGATGGCGCCGCAGCAATGCGTTATACTGAGGCGCGTTTACAGAAGATTACACAGGAAGCCTATTTGGCGGACTTAGATAAAGATGTCGTAAACTTTGTCCCGAACTTTGATGAGACGGAAAAAGAGCCGGAGGTGCTCCCTGTCAAAGTTCCAAACCTGCTTTTAAACGGTGCAGAGGGAATCGCCGTCGGTATGACGACCAGTATCCCGCCGCACAATTTTGGCGAGGTCATTGACGGTGTGATCGCATATATGAAAGACCCGGACATCAATACCGAGCAGATGATGCAGTATATTCCGGGACCTGATTTTCCGACTGGTGGTATCGTTGCAAATAAGGATGAACTGTTAGCCGTTTATTCAACCGGTATGGGAAAAATCAAGATCCGCGGTAAAGTTGAAGTTGAAAAGGGAAAAGGCGGAAAAGACCGTCTTGTGATCACAGAGATCCCGTACACCATGATCGGTGCCAATATCGGAAAATTCTTAAACGATATCTACAGCCTTGTTGAGGCAAAGAAAACTTCCGATATCGTGGATATCACAAACCAGTCCTCAAAAGAGGGAATACGCATCGTTCTGGAGCTGAAAAAGGGTGCAGATGTCGAAAATTTAAAATCTTCTCTACAAGAAAACAAAACTGGAAGATACCTTTGGCGTTAACATGTTAGCGGTAGCGGACGGAAAACCGGAAACTATGGGAATCGTGCCGATCATCCGCCATCATGTGAATTTCCAGTATGAGCTTGCAACACGCAAATATCAGACACTTCTTGCAAAAGAGCGCGACAAAAGGAAATTCAGGAAGGTCTGATCAAGGCAACGGATGTCATTGACCTGATCATTGAGATCCTGCGCGGAAGTAAAAATGTGAAGGATGCGAGAGCCTGCTTAACCGACGGTATCACAGATAACATCAATTTTAAATCGGAACAGTCAAAACGAGACGCTGCAAAACTTCGTTTTACGGAGAGACAGACTACGGCGATTCTTGAGATGCGTCTGCAGAAATTAATCGGACTCGAACTCGAAGCACTCTTAAAAGATCATGATGAGACCTTGAAAAATATCGCAAAATATGAGGATATTTTGGGAAGCCGCGCGGCTATGGCGAAAGTCATCATCAAAGAATTGGAGAGTTTTAAGAAAGAGTACGCAAAACCGAGAAAAACGGTGATCGATAACTTAGAGGAAGCGGTCGTTGAGGAGAAGAAGATTGAGGAGATGGATGTTGTATTCTTAATGGATCGTTTTGGATACGCAAAAACCGTGGATGTCGCAACGTATGAGAGAAATAAGGAGGCGGCAAACACAGAAAACCGCTATATCCTGACCTGCAAAAATACGGACAAGATCTGCATTTTTACCAATAAGGGACAGATGCATCTGTTAAAGGTGTTAGATCTTCCTTACGGTAAATTCCGAGACAAGGGAACGCCGATCGATAACCTGAGTAATTATAACAGCAGCGAGGAAAATTTTGTCTACATCACGAACCTTGCGGCAATCAGCCATTCCCAGGTGTTGTTTGGAACAAAATCTGCTATGCTTAAAGTCGTGGATGGAAGTGAGTTTGACGTTGCAAAACGAACCACTGCTGCGACAAAATTAAATGAGGGCGATGAGCTGATCTTTGTACAGGCACTTGCACTTGAGGAGACGCTCGTGATGCAGTCCGAAAAAGACTTTTTTCTACGGATCGACATTTCCAGTATCCCGGAAAAGAAAAAGGGAGCAGTTGGTGTGCGCGGCATGAAATTAGGTGCCGGGGACGCGCTTGCAGCGATCTATCTTCTGAATGCGGAAGATGTAGTAAATATTGAAGTAAAAGGCAAAGAAGTGGCATTAAACCGTCTGCGCACCGCGGGACGTGATACGAAGGGAAACAAACGATGAAACAGACAAAGGGCTTCCAGATCTGGCAGATTATTTATCCGGTCGGGCTTTACTATGTGGTATCAAGTCTCTGTTATTTTGCATTGGAGATACTTCTCGGCAGTGCAGATGAGACTTACATGCTGCGCCAGCTTGTGGGTGATGCAGTTACGATTCCGGTCATATTAAAATTTTATATGGCAGATCAAAACATCCGGGATACTGTTTACGGAAAAAAGAAGTTTCGCTTTAGCAGTGAGCAGGCAATCAATATTGCCGTGACTGTTGTGTCCGTAGCGGCACTTGGAATTGCAGTCAACAATATCATTGCGATGACATCATTAATTCAGGCATCAGAAGGGTTCCAGACTGCAAATCAGGCATTTTTTGCAGGCGCAGCAGTCTATGAGTTCCTTGGATCCTGTTTTCTGATCCCAATCGCGGAAGAATTATTATTCAGGGGCGTGGTTTATCAGAGACTAAAATTGATGTTGGGTGTCGCCCCTGCAATTATTTGTTCCGCATTGATCTTTGGACTGGTGCATGCGAACCTGGTGCAGTTTCTGTATGCGGCGGTTTTGGGATGTCTGCTTGCATTTTTGTATGAAAAAACAGGATTTTTCTATGTGCCGGTACTGGGACACATCGCAGCAAACACTGTGTCGGTCGTACGTGAGGAAACGGGATGGCTGTCCTTTGGCTATACGACGGATGCGAAAGGAATTGGATTTACGGCAGTGATGCTTGTGGTGGCTGGCGCTGTGATATGGGGGTTCTGGAAGTGGAAGAAGAATGTGGAATTTGACGAGAGAGCCTGAAGCTGCATGAACTATAGTTTATGAAACAAAAAGAATGATAGACAGCATATGTAAGCAGAGAGACGGAAATGCGTATAAATTGCGGATTTTCCGGCTTTTATCAATACAGAAAAATGAAATTTTATGAGCGATAAGGAGTGGGTAAAAAGATATCTTTGCAGTGCACTAAGACGAAAATAGAGATGGGGTAAATGTATGATAAGAAAAATGGAAGAAAAGGATATATCTGATGTTTTGCAGATATGGCTTGAGACAAACATCAAGGCACATAGTTTTATAGACAAGGAATATTGGACCGGCAATTATGAAATGGTAAAACAGATTCTGCCGGAAGCAGAAGTATATGTATATGAAGAGGAAAAAAATGGTCAGATAGATGGTTTTATCGGAATAAATGATTGCTATATCGAGGGATTGTTTGTGAAAGAATCTGCACAATCGATGGGAATTGGAAAATGTCTGCTGGATTATGTAAAAAGCAGAAAAACCGAATTGTGTTTATGTGTATACGAAAAGAATGTGCATGCAATTTACTTTTATCAGAGGGAGAATTTCTTGATTCAGGCGGAAGAAACAGATGAAGATACAAACGAAAAAGAGTATGTTATGAGGTGGGGAAAATGAAAAATAAATTAGTCATGGCGATGATTACTGTTGTACTTGCAAGTGAGTGTTTTGCTGGATGCAGTAAAAAAACAATAGAAAATTCTGCTGCTTCAAACGCGTCAGTATTGGAAGAAAATGAGAAAGAAACAGAAAACGCGAAGAAAACAAAAAATGCAGAAGAGATGCCGGAAAAACTGAAAACAGGAAATACGGAAGAAATGTTAGAAAACATATCAGAAGACACAGAAAAGAATCAGGTACAGAAATCTCTGAAACTACAGAAAATACTTCTGATGCACAGACACAAAAATATGTCGTGGAAAATCAGGGATATGTCTATTCCACCTACGGCGATATCGGTCAGTTAGGGGAAGATGGTAACTACTATAACTCAGATTATCCGGGGAAAGATGCATATGAAGTGCCTATATTTGAAACAACGGCAGATCTCACACATGATGGGATTGCGGATCTCGTTTCTGTAGTTGGATATGGCAGTGAGCCGGATGAAGCGGTAGACGATGTTATAAGCAACAGTTCGTATGGATGTTATGTGAAAGTATATCGTGGAACAAAAGACGGAGAATATGAGAGTCATCCGCGGTTTATCAGCCGAAACTTTCACCTGTCACATGCAGGCAATGGAACAATATGTCTTTCAAAAAAAGATGGTCTGGACTATCTGCTTATAAGCATGACTTACGAAATGCAGGGAACTGCCCAATATGACTTTGCAGCCTTTTATGTGGATGATGAAAAGGGAATCGTGATAGAAGACACCTATGGCGTTGAATTTGCAGTTGACAAGGATGAACACCAGGACTGGAACGAATGTATACACAGGGAAGATGTCGTCCCGCTTTTAAAGGAAAAAATGACGCCATACCTGGATGATTCCACGCTTCTTCTGTCACTTGACATTGATAATGGTGCTTTGTATAGTTGTGATGGGAAAACACTGGAGGGAAATGACTTCTTTGACCAAATATGGGAAAGAAACTATTAGTCCATGACAATGGAATTGAAACACATTGTAACAGATGAGCGAAAGAAATCAGGGAAAGAACAATGAATATGACACTGGTGATCTACACACTGTTTGTGCTTGTGGAGATGATCCTGCATCTGATCCGGCATTTCCGGTATCAGAAGGCAGAGGGAGAAACTTTGATGCACGCACAGAAAATGGACATCCGTCTGACACTGCTTATGGATCTGCTGCAGTTGCCGTTAAGTCTTATTTTCACAAGGTTTCTGAATCTGTTTTCGGCAGTGATTCTGGTATTTGGGGAGGCATACCCAAATCAACTTGCCGGAAGCTATGCGGGCGATCGCAGACACGGTACATAAGAGTGTGGGATTTACCAAAAACTGTTTTGACCTCTTCAACATCTGTATCACGATCACAGTCGGACTGGTCTGTCAGGGACATCTGATCGGAATCGGGCTTGGAACGGTGGTGGCAGTGATCGGAGTCGGACGTGTAATCGCAATTTTTAACCATGGGTTTAAGAAAAAAATGGATGAGCTGGCAGGCATGGAAGCATAGATCTGCAGGTAAAAGAGCGGAAAGACACAGATACAATTTAAACACAATTTAATAGAAATAATAAAAATGCGAAGATGCAGAAAAAATAATGAAATTTTTTTGCATCTTTTTTTTATTGAATTGTTTGTATAGATATTATTTCGAGAGAAAATAAATAAAAAAGACAGATAATATACATGCATTCCATACAATTAGCATATTATCAGATAATATAAAGAAAAAACTGGTAGACAAACGAATATGAAAGTTGTATATTAATACATAACAAATCCGACAAAAGACAACTGTTTTTCAGGCAAAGACAGATGAGTGGATGGAGAAAGGAAGTTGAAGATGAAAGAGCAGAAATTAGACCGTTTTTCTGTAGCGGGCAGCTGTAAGACAGAAACCGGAATGTATGATCCGAGATTTGAACATGATAACTGCGGTATCGGTGCTGTTGTCAATATCAAAGGTATCAAGACACATGCAACGGTAGAGAATGCATTAAAGATCGTAGAAAACTTGAAACACAGAGCAGGTAAAGATGCAGAGGGCAAGACAGGTGACGGTGTTGGTATTCTGCTTCCAGGTATCACACAAGTTTTTCTCCAAAGTGACAAAACCACTTGGAATCGAGCTTGGAGAGGAGAGAGACTACGGTGTCGGCATGTTTTTCTTCCCGCAGGATGAATTAAAACGCAACCAGGCGAAGAAAATGTTTGAGGTCATCGTGAACAAGGAAGGAATGGAGTTCTTAGGATGGAGAGAAGTTCCAACCGATCCGACCAAACTCGGACAGAAAGCAGTTGACTGTATGCCGTATATTATGCAGGGCTTTGTCAAACGTCCGGCAGAAGTGGCAAAGGGACTTGATTTTGACCGCAAACTGTATGTGGCAAGACGTGTTTTTGAACAGTCCAACGATGATACTTATGTGGTTTCTTTATCCAGCAGAACCATCGTATACAAAGGTATGTTCTTAGTAGAGCAGCTTCGCTTATTCTTTGCTGACTTACAGGATAAAGATTACGAATCAGCGATCGCAACCGTGCACTCCCGTTTCTCCACGAACACGAATCCAAGCTGGGAGAGAGCGCATCCGAACCGTTTTATCGTACATAACGGTGAGATCAACACCATCAAGGGTAATGCGGACAAGATGCTTGCCCGCGAGGAGACGATGGAGTCTGAGCACTTAAAAGGAGAACTGCAGAAGGTACTTCCGGTTATCAATTCCGAGGGTTCCGACTCCGCAATGCTTGATAATACCTTGGAATTTCTGGTTATGAGCGGCATGGAACTTCCAACTTGCAGTTATGATCATGATCCGGAGCCATGGGCAAACAACCGCATCATGTCACAGAAGAAAAAAGATTTCTATCAGTATTATGCGACGATGATGGAGCCGTGGGACGGACCTGCATCTATTCTGTTCTCCGACGGTGATATGATGGGAGCAGTGCTTGACCGCAACGGTCTGCGTCCTTCCCGTTATTACATTACAGATGATGATTATCTGATCCTCTCATCCGAGGTTGGTGTACTTGATATCGATCCGACAAAGATTCTCGTAAAAGAGCGCCTGCGTCCTGGTAAAATGCTTTTAGTTGATACCGTTGCAGGCCGTGTGATCGACGATGATGAATTGAAAGAAACTTATGCAAACAAGCAGCCATATGGTGAATGGCTTGACCGCAACCTCTTAAAACTGGAAGATTTAAAGATTCCGAACGAGCGTGTGCCGGAATATACCAAGGAAGAACGCCAGAGAATGCAAAAAGCATTCGGTTATACTTTCGAGTCCCTGCGTGAAGCAATCCTTCCGATGGCAAAGAACGGCGGCGAGGGTACATCTGCCATGGGTATTGATACACCGCTTGCTGCACTTGCGAGTGACCATCAGCCGTTATTTAACTATTTCAAACAACTGTTCGCACAGGTAACAAACCCGCCGATCGATTCGATCCGTGAGAAAGTTGTAACATCCACAACAGTTTATATCGGTGAGGACGGTAACCTCTTAGAGGAAAAGGCAGAGAACTGTCAGGTATTAAAGGTTAATAACCCGATCCTGACAAACACAGACCTGATGAAGATCAAAGCCATGAAGGTGCCGGGATTTAAAGTAGAAGTGATCCCGATCATTTACTATAAAAACACAAGCCTTGAAAAGGCAATCGACCGTCTGTTTGTGGAAGCCGACCGTGCATACAGAGATGGCGCAAACATCCTGATCCTTTCTGACCGTGGAATCGATGAGAACCATGTTCCGATTCCTTCACTGCTTGCTGTCTCAGCCTTACAGCAGCATCTGGTAAGAACGAAAAAGAGAACATCGGTTGCGATGATCTTAGAGTCCGGCGAACCGAGAGAGGTACATCATTTTGCAACACTGCTCGGCTATGGTGCGTGCGCGATCAACCCATATCTGGTACAGGATACGGTAAAACAGCTTGTGGACGAGCATATGCTTGACAAAGATTACTATGCAGCCGTACAGGATTACAACAATGCAATCTTAAACGGTATCGTAAAGATCGCATCCAAGATGGGTATTTCCACGATCCAGTCTTACGAGGGTTCTAAGATCTTCGAGGCGATCGGTATTGATAAAAATGTCATTGACAAATATTTTACCAACACGGTCAGCCGTATTGGTGGTATCACATTAAAGGATATTGAAAATGATGTCAATGAGCTTCATTCTGCAGCCTACGATCCGCTTGGACTTGAATCCGATCTGACTTTAGAGAGCCGCGGACGCCATAAGATGAGAAGCGGAGCAGACCCGCATCTTTACAATCCTGCAACGATCCATCTGTTACAGGAGGCAACCAGACGAGGTGACTATGAGCTGTTCAAACAGTACACGGATCTGGTTAATAAGGAAGAAAGAGAGATCACACTGCGTGGACTGATGGATTTCAATTACCCGAAAAAAGGTATACCGCTTGAGGAAGTAGAGAGTGTTGACTCCATTGTACAGAGATTTAAAACAGGTGCGATGTCCTATGGTTCCATTTCACAGGAGGCACATGAGACGCTCGCAATCGCAATGAATCGCCTGCATGGAAAATCCAACTCCGGTGAAGGTGGTGAGGATGCAGAGCGTATCGCAAGTAAAAACAGCAGTGTCAACCGCTGTTCTGCGATCAAACAGGTTGCATCCGGACGTTTCGGTGTCACCAGCCAGTATTTAGTCAGTGCACAGGAGATCCAGATCAAGATGGCACAGGGGGCAAAACCTGGTGAAGGCGGACATCTTCCGGGAAAAGTTTATCCGTGGATCGCAAAGACCAGACTTTCCACTCCGGGCGTGGCTCTGATCTCTCCGCCGCCACATCACGATATTTACTCCATCGAGGATCTTGAGCAGCTGATCTTCGACTTAAAGAACTCAAACCGCGATGCGAGAATTACCGTAAAACTGGTATCTGAGGCAGGTGTTGGTACAGTCGCAGCCGGTGTTGCAAAAGCAGGTGCACAGGTTGTATTGATCTCCGGTTATGACGGCGGTACCGGTGCAGCTCCGGCAAGCTCTATCCACAATGCAGGTCTTCCTTGGGAGCTTGGACTTTCCGAGACACACCAGACTCTGATCATGAACGGACTTAGAAATAAAGTCCGCATTGAGACAGATGGTAAGTTAATGAGTGGCCGTGACGTTGCAATCGCAGCACTGCTCGGTGCGGAAGAATATGGTTTTGCAACCGCTCCGCTTGTAACGTTAGGCTGTGTCATGATGCGTGTTTGTAACTTAGATACCTGTCCGGCAGGTATTGCAACACAGAACCCGGAACTCCGCAAACGTTTTGCAGGAAAACCGGAATATGTTGAGAATTTCATGCGTTTCATTGCAGCAGAGCTAAGAGAATACATGGCAAAACTCGGCTGTAAGACGATTGATGAGATGGTCGGCAGAAGTGATCTGTTAAAGGTTCGTGAGGACTTAAGCGGCAGGGAGAAAGAAATTGATCTTTCCAAGATCTTAAACAACCCATTTGCAGACCAGAAAAAGCAAGTTATCTTTGATCCGAAACAGGTTTATGATTTCGAACTGGAAAAATCAAAAGATATCACGGTGCTCTTAAAACAGTTAGGACCAGCACTTGAAAAACAGCAGCGCAGAAGTATTGATGTGGAAGTGACAAACACCGACCGTTCCTTCGGTACGATCTTTGGTTCTGAGATCACCAAGAAATACGGCGGCGAGGGACTCCCGGAAGATACATTTATTGTAAAATGCAGTGGCGCAGGCGGACAGAGTTTTGGTGCATTTATCCCGAAAGGGCTGACCTTAGAGTTAGTCGGGGATTCCAACGATTACTTTGGAAAGGGTCTTTCCGGCGGAAAACTGGTTGTTTATGCACCGGCAGGCGTAAAATACAAAAAAGATGAGAATATCATCATCGGTAACGTGGCTCTTTACGGGGCAACCAGTGGAAAAGCATTTATCAGTGGTGTTGCAGGCGAGCGTTTCTGTGTCCGCAACTCCGGTGCATCCGCAGTTGTTGAGGGAGTCGGCGATCATGGATGTGAGTATATGACCGGCGGACGTGTTGTAGTCCTTGGTAAGACTGGAAAGAACTTTGCAGCAGGTATGAGCGGCGGTATCGCATATGTACTCGACGAAGACAACGATCTGTATACAAGAATGAATAAAGAAATGGTATTTTCCGAAGAAATATCCAATAAATATGACGTTATGGAATTAAAAGACATGATCAAAGAGCATGTGGCATTGACCAATTCCGAAAAAGGAAAAGAGATCCTTGATAATTTCAGCGAATACCTGCCGAAATTCAAAAAGGTCATTCCATACGATTATAACCGGATGCTGATGGCAATCGTTCAGATGGAGGAGAAAGGTTTATCCTCAGAACAGGCGCAGATCGAAGCATTTTATGCAAACACGAGAGGTTAAATAAGCAAGATGTTCCTGCGGCAAGTGCCGCAGGGCATCACGATGGAGGATATGAGCAATGGGAAAACCAACTGGATTTATAGATTATGAGAGAGAAGATGCGAAAGCGATCGAGCCGAAGGAGCGCATCAAAAATTTTAAGGAATTTCATATTCCACTTTCCATGGAAAAACAGCAGGTTCAGGGCGCAAGATGCATGAACTGCGGTGTGCCGTTCTGCCAGTCCGGTATGACCATCATGGGAATGACAAGCGGATGTCCGCTGCACAATCTGGTACCGGAGTGGAATGATCTTGTCTATACCGGAAACTGGGAACAGGCATATAACCGTTTAAAGAAAACCAACAACTTCCCGGAATTTACATCGCGCGTGTGCCCGGCACTCTGTGAGGCGGCCTGCACCTGCGGTCACTGGGAAGATCCGGTCACCTGTAAGGCAAACGAGCACGGCATTATTGAAAATGCTTATGAAAAGGGATATGCAGCAGCAAAACCGCCGAGAGTGCGTACCGGAAAGAAAGTTGCAATCATCGGTTCCGGTCCTGCAGGACTTGCCGCAGCAGATCAGTTAAATAAGCGTGGGCATCAGGTGACGGTGTTTGAACGTGACGACCGTGTCGGCGGACTTTTGATGTATGGTATCCCGAACATGAAACTGGAAAAATGGGTGATCGACCGTAAAGTGGATATCATGAAAGAAGAAGGCGTGGAATTTGTAACCAGCGTCAATGTCGGAAAAGATGTAAAGGCAGCGAAGTTATTAAAGGATTATGACCGCGTCATCTTAGCCTGCGGTGCAAAAAATCCGCGAGACATCAAGGCACCGGGACGTGATGCAAAGGGCATTTACTTTGCAGTGGATTTCTTAAAGGCAACCACAAAGAGCCTTTTAGATTCTGACCTGAAAGATAACAATTATATTTCTGCAAAAGGTAAAAAAGTGGTCATCATCGGTGGCGGTGATACCGGAAACGACTGTGTCGGAACATCCATCCGCCATGGCTGCGCGAGCGTGACACAGCTCGAGATGATGCCGAAAGCACCGGATACCAGAGCGGCGAATAATCCGTGGCCGGAGTGGCCGAAAGTCTGCAAGACAGACTACGGTCAGGAGGAAGCGATCGCTGTATTTGGACATGATCCACGTATCTACCAGACGACAGTCAAAGAGTTCTTAAAAGATAAAAATGGCAACTTAAACGGCATTATCACCGTAAAATTAGAGAGCAAAAAGGATGAAAAGACCGGACGCATGGTAATGTCAGAAGTGCCGGGTTCCGAGACGAAACTTGATGCAGATCTGGTTCTGATCGCAGCAGGATTCCTTGGAACAGAAAAATATGTTGCAGATGCGTTTGGCGTCGAGCTGAATGCGAGGACGAACGTGTCGACGGCAGAGGGCGCATATGCGACAAGCGTGAAAAATGTATTTGCAGCAGGCGATGTGCACAGAGGACAGTCTCTTGTCGTGTGGGCGATCCGTGAGGGACGTGAGGTTGCACATGCGGTGGATGAGAGCCTGATGGGATATTCTTACCTGTCGGTACAATAGGGAAAAATAAAAATTGTTGATGGAAATAATATAATAAAAGACCGGAGTGACATGATTTGGGACACTATATGAAATCATGCGGCTCCGGTCTTTTTCAAAAGTTGTTTATTGAAACATTTTATGGAATGTGCTATTTTCATCATATAGATTTTCCAGCGGATGGGGAGTCCGGGAAGAAGATATGATGGGGGAAACAGAAACGATGTTGAAAATTTTTCTGGCAGAAGATGAGATTGTAATGCGGGAGGGGATACGAAATAATATTGCATGGCAGGAGGAAGGATTTGAATTTGTTGGTGAGGCGAGTGATGGAGAACTCGCGTATCCGATGATTCAGAAACTAAAACCGGACATCCTGATCACGGACATCAGGATGCCTTTTATGGATGGACTGGAACTTAGCCGGATCGTAAAACAGGAACTTCCGGATACGAGTATCCTGATTCTGAGCGGATATGGTGAGTTTGATTATGCAAAAGAAGCTATCTCGATCGGTGTGGAAGACTATCTGCTGAAACCGGTGACCAGTGCACAGCTTTTAGAAGCAATCAGGCGGATCGCAGAAAAAATTTACGGCAGGAGAGGCAGACAGGAAGAGACAAAAAACGAAAAAGAACAGAAAACACTTACAAAAAGAAGACTGTTCCGACATATCGTATCCGGTGAGCACTCCTTTTCGGAGGTGTTAAAAGAGGCCAGAGAACAGGAGATCGAACTGGCAGCGGAGCGCTACAATGTTCTTATGTTACAGCTCTTTTTCGAGGATGGGACGGAGACGTTTTATGAAAAAGATGAAGCATTTGAAGATCATATGGAACAGTTTTTTGCATACGGTTCGAGTGTGATCTGCGCAAAACTAAGCTGTGGGGAATATCATCTGGTACTGAAAGAGGAAAATGGTGTGACGCTTGAACAGCTGAAAAATGCCATTGAACAGGAACTTGAAATATATCTCTGCGGGGAAAATAAGATCGATTATGCCGCGGTATACGGGATACCGGTCACACGGTTCAGCGAGATCAAAAAATGTTACGAGGAAGCGAATCTTCTTTTTGCAAAGCGGTATTCCTTAGAGAAAAATAAGATCACGGAACAGGTAAAGAAGATAGAAAATGAGATGGAAACAAAAGAGACATTAGATCTTGGGGAACTCAATGTGTCCGGGATCGACCGCAGACAGGTGGAACAGTTTTTGTATACAGGAAGAAAAGAGGAAGTATCCGGGTTTGTGGATGATTATTTCCGGAAAATCTCAAACGGTAGCTTACAGTCGGTTCTGCTGCGTCAGTATGTGCTGATGGATCTGTATGTGAGCGCGGTCTCCGTGTTGGAAAAAAGCGGATATACCAGTGAAAATCTGTTGGAACAGTACAAAGATGCGCAGAAGATGGAAATTTTTCTTGGCACTGCAGGACAGGCGAGGGAGTACATCAAAAATCTGTTCGGGGCAGTGATCGAACTGCGGGAGCAGGGCATGGAACGCAGATATGACAATCTGATCCAACATGCAAAAGCCTACATAGAAGATAACTATAATCATGAGGATATCTCCTTAAATATGGTCGCTTCGGAGGTAAATTTAAGTTCGAGCCATTTCAGCACTGTATTCGGACAGGAGACGGGAGTGACGTTTGTTGAGTATCTGACAAAGGTGCGCATGGATAAGGCAAAACAGTTATTGCGGACGACCGGGACTAAGACCACGGAGATTGCATTTGAAGTCGGTTTCCGGGATGCACATTATTTCAGTAACCTGTTTAAAAAGACACAGGGGTGTACGCCGCGGGAATACAGAAACAGGAGTGACAGACCAGAGCAGGAACAGGAAAAATTATGAACGTAAGAAAAAAATTTTCATTAAAAAACAGGTTGTATCTGCTGCTTCTTATCTGTGTGATCCCACTAACGGTTATGATCACATATTTGCTTTTTATGATCAACAATGTATCGTCAAAATATGACCATATTGTGGAGAAGATCACAAAGGCAAATGCATATAACATCGGATTCAAGGAAGATATCGACTATGTGATGTACATTATCGTGGTTAATTCGGAACGTGCGGAGGAGTTAGTCGATACACAAAAGCCGCAAAAGATGATCAAAGAGGCGAGAGAGGTGTTTGGGGAATTGGCAGAGGATGCCGATTCCGCATATGCGAAACAGCGTCTCTCGCGAATTTTAAAGAGTCTTGACACCCTTGAAAAAAGGGTGCAGGAGATTGAGGAAGATGCGTTAGTCAGTGGATCTTATGAGACAAATATGGAGAGTTTGGACTTAAATATCAGGGTGCTGACGGAGCTGATCCAGGAACAGATCCAGTATTATATTTATTACGAGAGCATGAACATGGAGGATCTGCGGGGTGGGATTCGTAATGATGTGGAGCAGGCGATTGCGATCACGAGCGGTATTTTACTGGTGATCTTAGTGGGTGCATTTGCAGTCAGCAGAAAAATCGTGACGGGCATCACAGAACCAATCGGGGAGCTGTGCGATGCCGCAGTGGCTGCCGGGGGTGGCGATTTCAGAATCCGGGCGGTGAAAACCGGACCGGAAGAGATTGAGGTGCTAAATAAGAGTTTTAACCAGATGGTGGAAAAAATCGGCAACCTTGTGGAAGATATCCATACGGAGGAGTTGAATTTAAGGGCAGCAGAGCTTCGGGTGCTGCAGGAGCAGATCAATCCTCATTTCTTATATAACACGCTCGATAATATCATCTGGCTTGCCGAGTCAAAAAAGACAGACGAGGTCGTAATGATGGTGTCCTCCCTGTCCACATTTTTCAGGACTTCTTTGAGTAAGGGAAGGGAGTTTGTCTCCGTGAAAGAAGAGACAGAGCATATCCGCAGCTATTTAGAGATCCAGCAGTTCCGCTACCGGGACATTTTAGATTATGAGATTGCGATCCCGGAGGAATATTACGGTTATGAGGTCATCAAACTGACACTTCAGCCGTTAGTGGAAAATGCACTTTACCATGGCATAAAAAACAAGCGTGGAAAGGGACATATCACGGTCTCGGCGGAGCGTTGTGCGGATGTCTTGATCTTTAAGGTAAAAGATAACGGGATCGGGATGGATAAACAGAGACTTGCAGAAGTATGCGCGATGTTAAAAGAGGATGGCAATACGAAAAAAGAAAATGACGGCTTTGGACTGTTTAATGTCAATCAACGCATCCAGTTGCATTATGGCACGGAATATGGACTGAAAGTGCAGAGTACCTACGGGGAAGAAACGGAAGTCTGGGTAAGAATTCCGGTAAGAACAGAAAGCAGTTCATAAAAATACACATTTTTCAAAAATACACTTTTACCGAAATATATGAAAGCTGTTCACAATTTAGTAAAAATTATACTTAATTCAAATTTAATTCGGTATTCATAAAACCTCTCACAGTTATAATTAGACCATGGTTAGCAACGAAACCAAATCTAAAAACTATGGGAGGTTTTGAAAAGAAAATTGGTGAGTATGGTAATGTGTATGGCATTAGGGGCAACAATGTTAGCAGGATGCGGAAACAGCGCAAACACGTCAACAGGTAATGCGGGTGCATCCAATGATGCCGCAGCAAAACAGATGATGCAGCTGCTGCAGATCAGACAGAAGACAGCGCAGAGGCAGCCGGAACAGAGAGCTCCGCAGCAAGCGGTGATACGGTTACAATTGGTTTTGCACAGGTTGGACACGAATCTGACTGGCGTACCGCTTCCACAGATTCCTGTTTAAGTGTTTTTTCCGCAGACAATGGATACGATCTTCAGTTTGTAGACTGTGATAATGATTCTGCAGTACAGTTAGAGGCAGTCAGAGGATTTATCGAGCAGGATGTTGATTATATCATCATCGATCCGATCGTATCAACCGGATGGGACACTGTACTGACAGAGTGCGAGGAAGCAGGAATTCCGGTTATTGTCATTGACCGTACGATCGATGACTCAGATAAATATGTTTCATGGGTAGGTTCTAACTTCAAGACAGAAGGTCTTGCAGCAGGAGAGTGGTTAAAAGCATATACAGATGCAAAGGGCATCAGTGATGTCAATGTACTTGTGATCGAGGGATCTACCGGAGCTTCCGCAACGATCGGACGTACCGACGGATTTAAAGAGATTGCAGATGCAAATGGATGGAATATCTTAGATTCCCAGACAGGTGATTTCACACAGGCAGGCGGACAGGAAGTCATGGAGTCCTACATCAAGAGTTATGAAGGTAAATTTAATGTTGTTGTATGCCAGAACGATAACGAAGCATTCGGTGCAATGGATGCAATGAAGGCAGCTGGTATCTCCTACGGTGTAGATGGTGATGTGATCCTTGTTTCCTTTGATGCATGTACCGCAGGACTTGAGTATGTAATGTCCGGTGACATCAATGCAGACTTTGAGTGTAACCCGCTTGCAGCTCCGTTCGTAGAGGAAGTTATCAAACAGCTTCAGGCTGGTGAGACTCCGGAGAAAGAAGTATACATGACAGAACACTGGTTCGTAAATGAGGATGTCCTTTCTACGATCAATGTAAATGGAGAAGATCAGGATCTGACCGTTGTCACAAAAGAAATCGTAGATGCCCAGTACTAATCAAACCTGATGGCATAAAATGCGGGGGAGACCATCTGGTCTCTCCCATTTTAAAGAAAGGGTGAAGGAAGATGGAGAGTAATGTTGTATTGACCATGCGCGGAATAACCATGACATTTCCGGGAGTAAAAGCATTGGATCATGTGGATCTTACATTACGCAAAGGTGAGATCATGGCACTGATGGGGGAAAATGGTGCCGGAAAATCTACGCTGATCAAATGTCTGACAGGAATCAATGCATTTGAGGCAGGAGAAATACATGTGGAGGGCATCGATGGTCCGGTTGTCAATCATTCGACGCTGGATGCACAGAAAAAGGGCATTTCCACTGTGTATCAGGAGGTAAATCTTTGCCCGAATCTTAGTGTTGCAGAGAATTTATTTATTGGAAGGGAACCGAAAACAAAACTTGGAACGATCGACTGGAAGACCATGGTCGCAAAATCGGAAAAGATCATGGACAGTCTGGATATAAAAATTGATGTAACGCAGAATCTGGAAGAATATTCACTTGCCCTGCAGCAGATGATCGCAATCGCGAGAGCGGTGGATATGGAATGTAAAGTACTTATCTTAGATGAGCCGACGTCATCGTTGGATGACCATGAAGTAGAAAAATTATTTACCCTGATGCGTCAGCTGAAAGAAAAGGGAGTTGCAATCGTGTTTGTAACCCATTTTTTAGAGCAGGTCTATGCGGTCTGTGACCGTATCACAGTACTCAGAAACGGTAAATTAGTCGGGGAATATCCAATCGAAGAACTGCCGAGGGTGCGTCTGGTTGCGGCAATGATGGGAAAAGATTTTGATGATCTTGCGGCCGTAAAAACAGAGCAGGCGAAAGACTTTTCAAAGGAACCGCTGTTTATCGATGCAAAGGGATTGAGCCATAAAGGAAAAATCAAACCGTTTGACTTACAGATCCATAAGGGAGAGGTAGTCGGATTGACCGGACTTTTAGGTTCCGGTAGAAGTGAGTTAGCACGTGTTATTTACGGCGCGGACAAAAATCAGACCGGAGAGCTGAAAGTGGCGGGAAAAGAAGTAAAGATCAATGCTCCGATCGATGCCATGAACCTTGGAATGGGACTATTGCCGGATGACAGAAAGGCAGAAGGTATCATAGGTGACCTGTCGGTAAGGGAAAATATTATTCTTGCACTGCAGGCAAAACGTGGAATATTCAAACTGCTGCCGATGAGTAAGCAGATCGAGATCGCGGACAAATACATAGAACTTCTTCAGATCAAGACCGCAAACAGGGAGACACTGATTAAACAGCTCTCCGGTGGTAACCAGCAGAAGGTGATCTTAGCACGCTGGCTTGCGACCGATCCGGAATTTTTAATTTTAGATGAACCGACGCGTGGTATCGATGTCGGAACAAAGACAGAGATCCAGAAACTTGTGATCCAGTTAGCGGAGGAGGGAAAGAGCCTGATCTTTATTTCTTCTGAGATCGAAGAGATGCTTCGAACCTGTTCGAAACTTGTCGTATTAAGAGATGGGGAAAAAGTCGGTGAGATCACGGATAATCTGACACAGGAACATGTAATGCAGGCGATCGCAGGAGGTGGCACAAATGAATAATATAAAGAAACTGATCAGCAAACCGCTGTTTCTGCCTATCTTTTGTATGTTATTGGTAATGGCGGTAAATATCATTTACGATGTTGCATCGGGAAATTTTGCATTTAATTTCTTTACGATCTCCATTCGAAACGGAGTATTGTATGGACGTATTATCGATATCTTAAACCGTGGAAGTGAGATCGCGATCCTTGCGATCGGAATGACTCTGGTTGTATCCTGTTCTGCAGGTACTGATATTTCCGTTGGTTCGGTCATGTCACTGGCAGCGTCGTTCTGCTGTATGCTGCTTGCAGGCTATGGAGTTTCCTCCACGAATGAACTGGCGAGACCGCTTATCATCGGAGTGCTTGGCGGTATCCTGATCGGATGTGTCTGCGGTGCATTTAACGGATTTTTAGTATCGTATCTGAATGTACAGCCGATGGTCGCAACGCTTATTTTATTCTCGGCAGCAAGAGCAATCGGTCTGTTATTATGTAACAATATGATTGTGTATGTAAGAGAGGATTCCTTTAAAATTTTTGGTGGATATCTTGGATTTATCCCGACACCGATTGTTGTGGCAGCCGTATGTATCATAATCACTTCCCTGATACTAAAAAAGACGGCGCTGGGGTTATATGTACAGAGTGTTGGTATCAACAAAAAGGCTTCCCGTATTGCAGGTATCAAATCAGAAAGAATTATTTTCCTATGCTACATTGTCTGTGGACTTTGCGCCGGAATTGCCGGAATTGTGGCATCTTCCCGTATCAGTTCTGCAGATTCTAACAATATCGGATTAAACTTTGAGCTGGATGCAATTCTTGCAGTTGCACTTGGCGGTAACAGTCTTGGCGGCGGAAAGTTCCGTCTTACCGGTTCTATTATCGGTGCATATACGATCCAGGCGATCACGACAACACTGTATGCGCTGGGTGTTTCCACCGAACAGGCACCGGTATACAAGGCGGTCATTGTTATCATCATCGTTGCGATCCAGGCGCCTCCGTTTAAGGATTATATGAAAAAGATGTCTGCAAAAAGACAGCTGGCAAAAGGAGGTGTCGCATAATGAAGAAAAAGAAAATGAATGGAAACACGGTACTTTTGATCATCACAATCGTTTTATTCTTCGTCATGTATGCAGTCGGATGTGCGATTTATGCAAATAAGGGATTTACACACCTGCAGACATTTTTAAATGTACTGATCAATAATGCGGGACTCTTATGCATTACCTGTGGAATGACATGTGTTATGCTGACAGGCGGAATCGACATCTCGGTTGGTTCTCTTGTAGCTATGGACTGTATGTTTCTTGCGGTCGGAATGGAGAGATGGAACATGAACGCAGTGGTTCTTTGTATTCTGGTCCTTTTGATCGGCGTTGTATTTGGAATTGTACAGGGTTTCTGTGTCGGATATTTAAATATCCAGCCATTTATTGTGACGATGGCGGGAATGTTCTTCGCAAGAGGTATGACGGCTGTGATCTGTACGGATCAGGTATCGATCAGCAGCAATGAATTTTTTGTAAAACTTGCAAATGCCAAGATCAAACTTCCGTTTGGATCTTATGTCAATGGTAAAGGCGTGGTACAGGTACCGTTTATCCGTATTTCCGTGGTTGTGGCACTGGTAGTGTTAGTCGTGGTATTTCTGATGCTCCGCTACACCAAATTCGGAAGAAGTCTTTATGCAGTTGGCGGCAGTGAGCAGTCAGCGACCATGATGGGACTTGATGTGAAAAAGACAAAATTAAAAGCTTATGTGTTATCTTCTTTCCTCTGTTCGATCGGCGGTATCTGCTATTGCTTGAATACCATGTCCGGCAACGTGCAGCAGGCACTTGGATTAGAGATGGATGCCATTGCATCATCCGTTATCGGTGGAACGCTCCTGACCGGAGGAGTTGGAAATGTGATCGGTTCCTTCTTCGGTGTACTGATCAACGGTACAATCTCAACTCTGGTAAAGACCAATGGTAAGCTCTTAAGTTCCTGGTCGAGCATCGCAGTTGCAGCATTACTTTGTTTCTTTATTGTGTTACAGAGTATTTTTGCAAAGATGAAAGAGAGCAGTAAATAATAAAGTGAATAAGAAAAAGCTGTCGCACAGAGAAAATTCTCTATTTATGTGCGGCGGCTTTTTGGTATATAATGAAAAGCAGAGGTTATGGGTTCGGAGGAGATATGTTAAACAAAAGGTGGGTATCAGCAGGAATCACGGTACTTGGGGCAATATTTTTGCTGGCAGGATGTGGAGAAAAAAGAGGGCAGCGCACGAATGGACTGGACACGGAGGAGATGGCAGGTCATGATGGGTGTATTGTGGTAGGCTATGCACAGGTCGGTTCAGAGTCAGACTGGAGAACAACGAATACGCAGTCATTTAAAAATATTTTTACGGAAGAAAACGGTTATTATCTGATTTTTGAGGATGGACAGCAGAAACAGGAAAATCAGGTCAAGGCGATCCGCAACTTTATCCTACAGGATGTGGACTATATTATTTTAGATCCGGTTGTGGAAACGGGATGGGAAGCGGTGCTTGAGGAGGCAAAGGAGGCAGGAATCCCTGTCATTCTCTCTGACCGTACCGTGGAAGTCGGCGATGAAAGCCTTTACAGCTGCTGGGTAGGAAGTAATTTTTGTGAAGAGGGAATAAAGGCGGGGGAGTGGCTTGAAAATTCATTTAAAAGAACAGGGAAGAGAAGATGAGACGATCCATTTAGTCACACCAGGACGTCAGGTTCCTCCGCACAGATCGGGCGGTCGGACGGTTTTGAAAATATTAAAAACACTCAGACTGGGTGATGCTTGAAAAACAGTCGGGCGATTTTACACAGGCAAAAGGTCAGGAAGTCATGGAAGATTTTTTAGAGAAGTACGATGATATCGATGTTGTGATCAGTGAAAACGACAATATGACGTTTGGCGTGATCGATGCGCTTGAGGCGGCAGGAAAGAAAATGGGAACAGATGGTGATGTGATCGTGATCTCATTTGATGCAGTAAAAGATGCGCTTACGGTGATGCAGGATGAGAAGATCATGGCTGATTTTGAGTGCAATCCGCTGACAGCCCCTTTGGTCGAACAGACGATCCGGCATATGGAAAACGGGGAAGAGGTCGATAAAGTCCAGTATGTGGAGGAAGGATATTTTGATTACACGATGGATCTGAAATCAATCCTGAAAGACAGATCCTATTAGACAATAGGGAAAGTGTGTATATTGCTTCTTTGGTTTTATTTTTGTATAATATTGAAATAAATTATACTGGGAAATCAAATAAAACAGAGGAGAAGAGCAGTATGGCAGAAGAGGAATTTCAGGAACAAAGTTCCGTGAAAACTGAAACTGAAAAAGAACAGAGTGCCGTGGAAAAGAAAAAAGCAAAAGAACAGAGTGCCACAGAAAAGGAAAATGTAAATGTAGAGAATGTTATGGAACAGGAACAGGTAGAAGATCCGGTTATCATAGAGAGCGAAGATGTGAAGATGGAAACAGAACCGGATTATACGCAGATGGAAGTCAAAAATCCGCGCATCGGGAAAGTTTTAAAGCTTGAAGAGGAAGCAAAGCGGCAGAATGAATTAGAGCAGCTTCGCAGCAAGCGGATCAGACAGCAGCAGGAATATATCAATCAGATGATCGACTCCGTGGAAGCAAATCTGAAGAATACAAAAGAAGAACAGAAGCTAAATGAGGAGTTTGAGCGCCATATCAGAACGGAAGTTTACCGGATGCATGGTATTAGTGAGGATAAACTTCAGGGCATGGAGGAACGCCGCAATGCATGGTATCAGGGAGCGGCGTTTGCACTGTTTTTTCTGTCGCTGATCTTAGTGGCAGTGTGTGGTGTTTTACATGGGTTTGGTTCGGAACTGTGTATTTTTATGGCATTTTATACGGCAATTGAGGGTACGCTTCTTTCAAATGGCAGAAAACAGGCAGCGTTTTTTGAGGTGCTGATCAAGATTTTATATCTGTTACTTTACCCTGTGATGCTGACGGTGTTTGTGTGCTACGAACTGAAATTTAAGGAATATGATATGTTAGTTCCAATCTTTGTGATCGCTGGTGTGGTTGTTCTGATGCTTGGGGCTATATCTTATTTTGCTTACGATCCATACCGCGTGGATAAGCGCAACCGCAAAAGGCAAACAGTTACATAAAAGAAATGGAGAAGGCGGCTTTAAAGGAAGTGCGTCTGAAAGAAAAAGCGTTTGAAAACTGCAGCGGAAAAACGAGAAGAAGGCACAGAGAGAAAAAGCGCGCAAAGAAAAGGAAGAAGAAAGGCGTAAGAAACGGGAAGCACGCAAAGCGGAGCGGGAAGCAGTACGGCAGAAATCAGAACAGGAACAGCCGGCAGAAAAAATCATTGGATGGTGGGAAAAAATCCGTCATAAGAATGAGAAGAAAACTGAAAGTGAAGTGAAAGAGCAGATGACAGAAAACATTGCGAAAGACAAAAATGAGAGCGCAGAATAAAAGTCTGTTATGGTCAAAGACCAATAACATATAGAAATGCAGGAAGAAAGGACAAAATGAAAAATGGAAGATTTTAAATTCAGCACACTGGAATATAAAAGACCAGATTTTGAAAAAACAGGTGCATTTGCAGAGGAGATCACGGAAAAAATCAAAAATGCAGCATCCTATGGAGAATTAAAAGGATATATGGAGCAGATGGAAGAGATGTCGAAAAATTTTTCGACGGACTGTACGATCGCATCCATCCGCCATACATTAGACACTACAGATGAGTTCTATGAAAAAGAAGATGCATATATCAACGATATGGTGCCGACCGTTATGCCGAAGCTTCTGGCTATGAATGATGCCCTGATGGAATCAAAGTTCCGCGGCGATATCGAAAACGAATATGGAAAACAGTATTTTGCACAGATGGATCTGCAGAAAAAGACATTCTGTGAGGAAAACATCCCACTGATGCAGCAGGAGTCAAGACTGTGCAGGGAATATGAAAAAATGATGGCAACCGCAGCAATCCCATTTGATGGAAAAACATTAAACTTGTATGGGGTACAGAAGTACTTTGAACATGAGGACCGTGAAGTACGAAAAGCTGCTGTGAAGGCTTACTCTGATTTTTACCATGGCAATGAAAAACGCCTGGAAGAGATCTGGGATGAACTGATCAAAATCCGTACACAGATGGGAAAAAATCTTGGTTATGAGAACTTTATCCCGGTTGGATATATGCAGCAGGGACGTACCGATTACGGCATGGAGGAAGTAGCTGCTTTCCGTGAGCAGGTGCGTACCGTGTTAGTACCTCTGTGTGAAAAATTATATGAGGCACAGAGAAAACGTCTCGGCGTGGATACATTGATGTTTTATGATGAAAAACGTGTATTCCCGGATGGTAATGCAGTTCCGGCAGGAGATGATGATTTCATGGTGGATCAGGCGAGAAAAATGTATCATGAATTAAGCCCTGAGACAGGAGAATTCATTGATTTTATGATCGATCATGAGCTGATGGACTTGAAAAATAAACCGGGCAAAGCATCCACCGGATATATGACATCACTTGACCGATACAAGGCACCGTTTGTATTTTCCTGTTTCAATCAGACAATCTTTGATATGCAGGTATTGTCACATGAGTTAGGCCATGCGTTTGCAGGATATATGGCAATGCGCAGCCAGCCGATCGCAGCATATTACAGCGAATCCACGGATATTGCAGAGATCCATTCCATGGCGATGGAACAGTTTGCTTATCCGTATGCAGAAAAATTCTTTGGAGAGCAGGCAGATAAATACCGTTTTGCACATTTGCAGGATGCACTGACGTTCGTACCGTTTGGTGTTGCAGTCGATGAATTCCAGCATATCTGCTACAGCAATCCGGATATGACACCGAAGGAGCGCACACTTGCATGGAAGAAATTAGAGGAAACCTACATGCCGTGGAGAAAATATGAGGCGGATGATTTCTTTGACCGCGGCGGCTACTGGTATCACAAGCTGCATATTTATCTCTACCCGTTCTATTACATCAACTATACACTGACGACGATGGGAGCGATGGAGTTTAAGACTAAGGACAGAAAAAATCATGAGGATGCATGGAAAGATTACTTAAATCTCTGTAAATGCGGTGGAAGCATGAGCTATTTAGAGACACTGCGCTATGCACATCTGATGAATCCGTTTGAACAGGGCACAGTGGAAAAAGCGATTGAACTTGCGAAAATGATTTGTTAAACAGCAAATATATAGAAAAAGCAAAGAAACGGCGGTTATTTCCGTTTCTTTGCTTTCTTTGCAACACTGTATCCGAAGGTGCCAAGCTTTTTGCCAAGCAGGAAATAGGCACCGTGGGAGTAAGTGACAAGTCCGGTGTCATTGAGATGAAAGGTATTTTTTTCATCAAAAAATTTATCGTCTACGGTAACATTCACCACATCAGCAAGAAACATGGTGTGACTGCCGAGCGGTTTGATCTCCCGCACTTTACATTCAATGTTGACCGGGCTTTCCGCAATACCCGGTGCAGAAATTTCCTTCGAGGGGAGCGGTGTCAGATGCATTTCTTTGAATTTGTCAATATCTTTTCCGGAGCGGACACCGCAGAAATCGGTCGCACGGACTAACAGCTCTGTTGTCAGATTTACAACAAATTCGCCGGATTCTTCGATCATGTGGTAAGAGTAGCGTTCCGGGCGGACAGAGATCGATAACATCGGTGGATTGGTACACACGGTACCTGCCCACGCTACGGTGATGATATTCGGTTTCCCGGCAAGGGCTGGATTGGTGCAGAGCGCATCCTCCTTTCCGGCAGGATACTGGCAGCTTACCATGACGGCAGGCAGCGGGTAGAGCATGTTGCCGGGTTTGAAATATTGTTTTGCCATAAAGCCTCCATTTATTTCAGCAGAAGATCCATGAGATATGCATAGACGTCTTCATTTTGTTTTTTCCAGTTATCACAGATCGCCTGAGCCTGTTCCCGGGTTTTTACGGTAAGTGTCAGGTCGATCAGGTTGGTTTCATGTACACGGAACTGACAGCGCGCTGCATAATCCTGATTTGGTGTTTTGTAATAATCAGCAAGGATGGAGTTAACGCTGCGCAGTTCTAATTTATTTTTTTCTAAGAATGCAGTGGTGTCGCGTTCGATTGCAGGCGTGATCTTATCTTTGAAAAAACCAAGCGTCTCCTTACCGGCAGCAGTAATGGTATACTGTGTATTGCTGTGTGTGGATTCTGCGTGGATGAGACTTGCGTCCTCAAGATCGCTTAATACCTGCTGGACGCGGAAATAATCCGTGTAATCCTGCTCTAAAAAGAAATTAGATATCTGTGTGTTGGTCAATGGAAAATCCACTTTATCGAGCATGTTTAAAATTGTCAGTTTATAGATTGTGATTGGTTCTGCCATAATATAGATGCCCTCTTTCTTTTATAATCAGATATTCTTTCCCTGCCAGAGGTCACGCTCACGCAGGCATTTCTGGATCGTATTTAAAACTCTTTTTTTGTCGGTGCTCCATAAGGGTGCAAGTAAAAGATTCCTCGGCCCGTCCCCTGTGAGCCGGTGGATGACGATCTCCGGCGGCAGCAGTGCGATGCAGTCTGCAATCAGGTCACAGTATTCCTCCAGTGTAAAAAGTGGAAACGGATCTGCCATATAGGCAGTCCCAAGATCGGTTCCTTTCAATATATGAAGGAGCTGGAGTTTTATTCCGGTGACCGGAAGGCTGCCAACATAACGGACGGAGGAGAGCATATCTTCTTTTGTCTCACCCGGAAGTCCAAGGATCAGATGAGTAATGACCGGAATGTTTCTTTTATGCAGATCAGATACTGCCTGTTCAAACTGGGAGAGGGTAAAACCGCTTCGGATCGCGTGAAGTGTTTTGTCGTGGATAGTCTGAAGTCCAAGTTCAATCCAGACCGGTTTTCTGCGGTTTAACTCGTCGAGGAGATCTAAGACATCCGGTGGAAGACAGTCACAGCGGGTTGCGATGGACAATGCTGCCACATCCGGTTCTTCAATGGCTTCCGTAAAGATCCGTCTTAAATATTCTACCGGTGCATAGGTATTGGTATATGCCTGAAAATAAGCGATGAACTTTTTACAGCCTGTTTTTGCCTGAATCCGTTTTTTGGCGGAAAGAATCTGCGCATGAACAGACAAGTCAGGCGCGGCAGCAAAATCCCCGGAACCGCCAGCGCTGCAGAAAATGCAGCCGTGATTCCCCAGAGTACCGTCGCGGTTTGGACAGGTCATACCGCCGTTTAAGGAAAGGCGGTAGACCTTTTCCCCGAAAGTCTGTTTTAATTCATAATCTAAAGAATGATACCGTTTGTCGCCCCAGATCATCATTTGATATGGGATTTGACAGCTTCGCTTACAACTTCTGCGACACGCGGGTCAAAAGCCTCCGGCATGATAAATTCGTCACATAACTGATCCTCGGAAACAAGACCTGCGATCGCTTCTGCGGCGGCAAGTTTCATTTCTTCCGTGATCTGTGTGGCACGTCCCTCTAAGGCGCCTTTGAAGATACCAGGGAATGCGACAACGTTGTTGACCTGATTCGGGAAGTCACTTCTTCCGGTTCCGACCACGCGTGCACCGGCTGCTTTTGCAACGTCCGGCATGATCTCCGGTACCGGGTTTGCCATTGCGAACAGGATGGAATCATGGTTCATGGAAGATACCATCTCCGGTGTTACAATGTTTGGTGCGGAAACACCAACAAAAATATCAGCACCTTTTAATGCATCGGCAAGTGTTCCATGCTCATTTGCAAGGTTTGTTACTTCGGTCATTTTCTGCTGCATCCAGTTTAAGTTTGGATAATCTTTTCCGATGATGCCCTCACGGTCACACATGATCACATTTTTAAAACCGTATGTTAAAAGTAATTTTGTGATGGCAACGCCAGCAGATCCAGCACCGTTTACAACGACGCGGCAGTCCTCTTTTTTCTTGCCGGTCACCTTTAATGCATTGATGATACCTGCAAGTACTACGATAGCAGTACCGTGCTGGTCGTCATGAAATACCGGAATGTCGAGCATTTCTTTTAAACGTTCCTCAATCTCAAAGCAGCGTGGTGCGGAGATATCCTCCAAGTTGATACCGCCGAATGCCGGTGCAATGTTCTTAACGGTAGCGATGATCTCTTCGGTATCCTGTGTGTCAAGACAGATCGGAACAGCGTTGACATTGCCGAATTCCTTGAATAATACGCATTTGCCCTCCATAACCGGCATAGCTGCGTATGCACCGATATTGCCGAGGCCTAACACGGCACTTCCGTCGGAAACAACGGCAACGGTGTTGGCTTTCATGGTATATGTATAAGCTGCCTCAGGATCTTTGGCAATGACCTTGCAAGGCTCTGCAACGCCCGGTGTGTACGCAATCGCGAGATCTTCGCGGCTCTTTACTTTAGATTTGGCAACGGTCTCTAATTTACCGTTCCACTGTTTATGCATCTCTAATGCTTTATTTTCCATAGTAATCCTCATTTCTGAGCAACTTGTTGCGAAGAGGCGACGAGAATCTCAAATTCTCGTAGGCATGTTTTTTTATGCCTTGTCATAGAAGCTATTTGTTTTTGCTCAGAAACAAATAGCCGTGCGAAAAATAAGCTATCGAGCTTATTTTTCACACTAGAATCTCTCCTGTTATCCTTGTTTTCATTTATGATAACATTAACAATTTCACAAATCAAGAAAAGTTGATGGAGAATTCGTGGGAATGTTTGTTGAAAACGTTTGTAATAAGGAATATACTGGATGTAGTGTGTTTTGAGAATTGTTTCATTGGTAAAACTGTGGGTTTGGTAACTGGCAGTATCAGGAGAAAAAATGAGTAAAATTGATGAGTTACGATTGGGATTTGAAACGGCATATATCAATGGTTCGGCTGCATCTAACAGCCTTTATCGACCGCAGTTTGTGTCTAATAACCATAAAGAGGGAAAGAAGGTGCTCTCATCCGTTGAGGATGAACTTTTGAAATGTGACAGGTTTCAGATCAGTGTGGCATTTATCACGATGAGTGGCATCACACCGCTTCTTCAGACACTAAAAGAATTGGAAAACAAAAATATTCCCGGGGAAATTTTAACCACAAATTATCTGAATTTCAGTGAACCTGGGGCATTAAAAAAGCTGAATGATTTATCGAATATTACCTTAAAGATGTATGATGTGGAAGCAGCGGACGAAGGGTTTCATACCAAAGGATATATTTTTAGAAAGACGAAATTTACCGGATCATTATCGGCAGTTCGAATATTACAAGTGCGGCGCTTACCAGTAATCGTGAATGGAATACAAAGCTGATCTCAACCGAACAGGGGAGATGGCGAAAAGAAATCGTTGCTGAGTTTAAAGAACTGTGGAATTCGCCGTATGCTTTATCATTTGATACTTTTTATGAAAATTATAAAGAACGGTATCAGATCATAAAACATCAGAGGGAAGCTGCAAAATTAGATGAGATAACGTCAATTGAAAAATATACGTTACAGCCGAACAGTATGCAGGTTGGGTTTATCACAAATCTGAAAAAAATTCTTGCAGCAGGGGAAAAACGGGCGCTTCTTATTTCTGCTACCGGAACAGGAAAAACATATGCCTCTGCATTTGCAATGCGTGAGCTTGGCTTTCGGAGAGTTCTCTTTTTAGTCCACAGAGGCCAGCTTGCCAGACAGACAAGAAAATCTTACGAGAAGGTATTTGCAAATACCGTATCTATGGGACTGGTTGGTGCCGGTTATCATGAATATGAAGCAGATTATGTGTTTGCGACAGTTCAGACATTGAATCGAGATGAACATCTGCTTCAATATGCGAAAGACGCATTTGACTGTATTGTTTTGGATGAGGCACATCATGTCCCAGCAGATACCTACCGGAAAATCATGGATCATTTTACACCAAAGTTATGGCTTGGAATGACCGCTACGCCGGACAAACGTGATGATAACGTGGAAGGCAGAAATGTTTATGAGATTTTCAATTATCAGATCGCATACGAGATACGACTGCAGCAGGCGATGGAAGAGAATCTTCTCTGCCCGTTCCATTATTTTGGGATTACGGATTTGTCTATGATTGGAGATGAGGAAGCAGCCAGAGATTTTAACATGCTTACAAGTGATGAGCGTGTGAGACATATTGTGAATCAGGCAGATTATTATGGGTACAGCGGCGATAAAGTGAAGGGACTGATTTTCTGCAGCAATATAAAGGAAACAGAGGAACTGTCCGCAAAGTTCAATCAGATCATTAATCCGGCGACCGGTAAAAATTTCAGAACCGTTGCTTTAAATGGCAGCGCATCGGAACAGGAAAGACAGGATGCGTTTGAGCGGCTGGCAATGAATGAGGACGAGAGTTCAGAAGATAGACAGCCATTAGACTATATTTTTTCGGTTGAAATTTTAAATGAGGGTGTGGATATCGTTGAGGTAAATCAGGTGATCATGCTAAGACCAACGCAGTCCCCGATTGTATTTATCCAGCAGCTTGGACGCGGACTTAGAAAAGCCAGTGGAAAAGAGTATGTGGTTATATTGGATTTCATTGGAAATTATAACAATAATTTTATGATTCCGATTGCGTTATCCGGAGACCGCACTTATAACAAGGATAATATCCGGAGATATGTTATGGAAGGCGGAAGGGTAATTCCCGGAGCATCCACCGTTCATTTTGATGAAATAAGCAGGAAAAGAATATTTGCGTCCGTTGACAATGCAAATTTTAGTGATATTAAGCTTATCAAAGAAAATTATAACAACCTGAAAAATAAACTTGGAAGAATTCCGGCACTCCGTGATTTTGATGATTATGGAGAGATGGATGTCATTCGCATTTTTGATAATAACAGTCTTGGTTCTTATTACAAATTTCTTGTGAAATATGAAAAGGAATATACCATTCGTTTATCGGAAGATGAAGAAAAAGTCATTGAGTTTGTTTCAAAGAAGTTAGCAAGTGGTAAAAGAATTCAGGAGTTACAGCTGCTAAAAAGAATCTTAGTATATACGCGGGGCATTTCAAAGATTGGTTTGTTTGCAGGGTTAGAGAATGATCTGAAATCATATGGAAAAGTGATGAGTAAAGATCAGCAGGAGAACATTATTCATGTTATGACAAATGAGTTTCCGGCAGGATCGGGAAAGAAAACGTATGCGCAGTGTGTTTTTATCGAGAAAGATGATTCGGATTATAAACCAGCCAAATCTTTTGCCGAGATGCTTGCCAACAATGATTTTTACAATATTTTAAAAGAGCTTGTGGATTTTGGAATCAGCCGTTACAAGAGAGATTACAGTAAGACTTATGGGCAGACAGATCTGGTGTTATATCAGAAATATACATATGAAGATGTGTGCCGTCTTCTTAACTGGGAGCAAAATGAGGTGCCATTAAATATTGGTGGTTATAAGTTTGATAAAAAAACAAAGACTTTTCCGGTGTTTATCAATTACGATAAAGCGGAGAATATCAGCGATACCACAAGGTACGAAGACCATTTTGTTCCGGGCTTTCGGGACCGTTTGATCGCGATTTCCAAATCGGGAAGAAGTATGCAGTCGGAAGATGTACAGAATTTTCTCAAGGCAAAAGAAAGAGGAATCCAGGTGGAATTGTTTGTCCGAAAAAATAAGGATGATAAGATTTCCAAAGAGTTTTATTATCTTGGTCACATGACAGCCAGTGGAAATGCAAAAGAGTTTACGATGGCAAATACAGAGAAAACAGCCGTTGAGATAGAGTGGATCCTCGATGTGCCGGTTCGGGAAGATATTTATGAATACATTGTCAATGCGTAAATTGCCATAATAGAATACTTGTGGAGGTTGTATGAAGGTAATCAGAGTGGTTGCGGCAGTTATAAAAGCAGCAAATGAACAAGGTGAGCCAATGATCTTTGCTACGCAAAGAGGCTATGGCGATTTAAAAGGCGGCTGGGAATTTCCGGGTGGTAAAATTGAAGAAGGAAACTCAAAAGAAGCCTTAAAAGAGAGATTATGGAAGAACTCGATACAGAAATTAAAGTGGGAAAACTCATAGATACGATCGAATATGATTATCCTACGTTTCATCTGTCCATGGATTGCTTCTGGTGTGAAATTGTAAAAGGTGAGCTTGTACTGAAGGAACATGAGGCGGCAAGGTGGCTGACGCGTGAACAATTAGGCGAGGTGGAGTGGCTGCCGGCGGATGTAACGCTGATTGAGAAGGTTGGAGATGAGATGATACAGCATTCTTAAAGGGGATGGTATGATCTAAGTCATGGGAAAAATGATAAAAAGGGTAAGGAGACTGTCGTATGAATCTGCCGTATAGTGACAATTTAAATATTGGCTATCTGAGCCGGCTGTTTGACCGTAACAGAGTATTTAACTGTTATAAATATTTTTGGATGCTTGCAATTTTAAATAAAATTTCTGTGGAAAAAACATCATTTACTTATAATGAATTGTTAGATGAAATGATCGTCCACGCATGGTATATGGTGACAGAATTTAATCTTAAGCTTGGTCCCTGCAATACGACAGACAACCTGGAAGAAGTAGTAAGATATATTTCCACGGAATATAAGCTGGCCTCTACCGTGGAGGAAGGAAAACTCCATGAATTTTTAAGAACAACAGAAAATGCGAGGATCGATAAATATAAAGAAAAACTCATCGTAAATGTTCCGTATTGCCTGCAGAGTCCGTTTTACCCGGCAATTAAATCTCCGGGCAAAAGCAAAATTGCGGAAATTAACAGGCAGAAGCACCTGCTTTATTATTTTATGGATTTTCAAAAGCTGGATACAAGGGTGGAAGTAAATGATGAATGGGCAGAGTATCTGATCCGAAATAAAGAGATTCTAAAAGACTGGGTCAATTATAATCTGATCGGATATTTGCAGGATCGGAATCCTAGCGTGCCGGGTATTGCAGATAAATTGGCAAAACCTAAGAAACGAAATTTAACGAAAGTGACGGACTACTGGAACTTACTCATAGAGTTAGATCCATCGATCAGAGATATTTACGGAAAGATAAATTTGTCAAAAGAAAAAATATCTATTGATCATTTTGTCCCATGGCAGTTTGTAGCACATGATGAACTTTGGAATCTCAGTCCGACGACGAAAACGATTAACAGCAGTAAGGGGAACAAACTTCCTAGGTGGGAAGAGTATTATGAACCATTGGCGCTGTTAGAATACAAAGCTTATCGTATCTGTGACGATAACCCGGTTGCAAAAGCAAAGTTTGAGGAATGTGCAAAATATCATATCAATAATATGGATGTCCGAAACAGTCTTTATGCAGAAGGGTTAGACGATGGGCAGTTTCCGGAGAGGCTGGGCAATATATTAAAACCAGTGTATGAGTCGGCGAAGCTGTGTGGATTTCAGGAGTGGTAAAGGGCGGGAAAATCAGATATCTGAGCCGATCAATAGAAATGGAGGATAACACAATGAACGAAACATTAAAAGTATTGGAAACAAGAAGAAGCTGCAGAAACTTTGACAAGGAAAGAATGGTATCAGAAGAAGATATCCAGGCTGTCGTAAAGGCTGGTACCTATGCGGCAACCGGTATGGGAAGACAGAGCCCGATCATTATTGCCGTGACGAACAAAGAATTAAGAGACCGGTTATCTGCAGAAAATGCAAAGATTATGGGGACTGCGACAGATCCATTTTATGGAGCGCCTGTAATTCTGATTGTTCTTGCAGACAAAGACATACCAACCTATCAGTATGACGGTTCCCTCGTCATGGGAAATCTTATGAATGCGGCGGAAAGCCTAGGTCTTGGCAGCATTTGGATTCACAGGGCAAAAGAAGAGTTCGAGTCGGACTTTGGAAAAAAGATTCTTGCAGATCTTGGCATTGAAGGCAATTATGAAGGAATTGGACATTGCGCAATCGGATATGCAGCCGCACCTGCCAATGCGCCGGCACCGAGAAAAGAAAACTATGTTTATTATGTAAAATAGCCGCCGGTAATACCAATAGAGCTGGAGAACATCATGACTTTAACCGCAAAAGATTATTACTATCATCAATTAAATAAAGAACAGAAAAAAGTTTATTACGCCGTGAAGGAGGGACTTCTCAAAATGGAGGAGTCATTTCAGGTGCTTAAACTAAGCAGCCGTGAACTGGCGGACATATATTTTATGGTTCGCATGGATTGCCCGGAAATATTTTATTCTGTCAAATTTACATACAGATATTATCCTGATTCTACAATGGTTGAACTCATACCGGAGTATCTTTACAAGGGATAAGATAAAAGAACATCGCCTGGCAATGAAGTCCGCGTCAAAAGCTTGCGCTTTGGCTGAGAAACTGAGTGAAAAGAGAAAGAACTTTTCATACATGATTTTATCGTCAAAAATGTGAAGTACGACAAGCTTAAAAAGGAATACTCCCACGAAATCATAGGTGCTCTTGGCAATGGCGTTGCAGTATGTGAAGGCATGGCAAAAGCTGTGAAAATACTTTGCGATGAACTTGGTATCTGGTGTATTGTTGCTCTTTCAGATGCAAACCCCGATAAGGGAATTAAATATCGTCATGCATGGAATGTGATTCGTATCGACGGAAAATATTATCATCTGGATGTGACATTTGATAACACATTATCACGGGATGATGCTGTCCGTTATGATTATGTAAATCTGGCGGATAAACAGATTTTTAGGGACCATGAGCCGGTGATATGGAAAGTGCCGGAGTGCACAGACAGTGATCATTTTATTATCGCGAGAAAAAATTATCGTGGACAACTGTTGATGAGGTGCGTAACCGTACAAAGCAGGCCGTTAAGAAGAACCGGATTTTACTTTTCCATTGGCGTGGAGGCTATCTGACAAAAGAAGTCCTAAAAGAATTACTTGTGGTATTTGATGAGGAGGCCAGTGTAAAAGGAAAACAGGCGTATGTATCGGTCAACTGGCCACAGGCAGTGATCCGTGTGAGGTTTGAAGATGGGGCTGGTGAGGAACAGGTTGAGATGGAAGATGCGAATGAGGGGGAAAGGTAGTTTGGAGGTGCGATATGCCTAAATCGTCAAATCAGAAATTGAAACTTATATATCTTATGAAAGTCCTTTTGGAGAGAACAGATGAAACGCACAGTATTACTATGTCAGAGATTATTGATGCACTTGCAGCATACGATATAAGTGCTGAACGTAAGAGCTTATACAATGACATTGAAAATCTCGGAGTATATGGTTTGGATGTTATCGGAACGCAGGAGGATAGGACTTATTCATATCATATAGGAAACAGGCAATTTGAATTGGCAGAATTAAAATTACTGGTTGACTCTGTACAGTCTGCAAAATTTATCACGGCTAAGAAATCAAATGAACTTATAAAAAAGATAGAGGGACTTGCAAGCAAATACGAAGCATCTCAGTTACATAGGCAGGTGTTTGTGGCTGGTCGTGTAAAGACAATGAATGAAAGCATTTATTACAATGTTGACCGGATACATACAGCAATAGCAGAGAATTCAAGGATAACATTCCAGTACTTCCAGTGGAACGTTGATAAAAAAATGGAGCTTCGGCACGGTGGATCACTTTATGAGGTCAGTCCCTGGTCTTTATCATGGGATGATGAGAATTATTATCTCATAGCATATGATAGTTCTGAGGGGATAATTAAACATTTTCGTGTAGATAAAATGATTTATATTAAATCAAATGGGAAAGGAAGAGAAGGACGACAGGTTTTTAAATCATTTGATATGGCTGCATATGCCAGAAAAATGTTTGGAATGTATGGAGGAAAAGAGGAATGGGTGCGTATTGAGTGTGATAACTCTTTTGCAGGTGTAATGATAGATCGTTTTGGTAAAGATGTATCTATGATCAGGCTGGATGATAAACGCTTTGTTGTCAATGTGGAAGTCGCAGTCAGCAGACAGTTTTTAGCATGGATTATTAGTCTTGGTGAAGGCGTAACACTTGTTGGACCGGATAATGTTGTCGAAATGATGAACATTGAAATTGATAGATTGATAAAACAATATAAAAAATGAGAACAAAAATTCGATATGCAAGGTGTGTTTATGGGACACCCAGGTCTTTATAATAGGAATCAGATAAGAGATAAACTCTTACTGGTTCTTATTTTTTTGAAATAAACGAAGTGTGTAAAAATGATGGAACATTAGAATAGGAGGTGCCTATGGGAACAGATTGAAGAACAGGAAGAAAATATTAAGGATGAATTTGTTTCGCCAATAAAGGAACTCACATACGATGAGGTAACAGAGCCGATTGAAAAGAATGTTACATCGTATGAATTGTCAGAAATGGACTGGGCAGAATATCTTACACATTTTACATATCTTGTAGAAGGTCTGAAGGACTATAGAGACGAGTTGTCAAAAAAACATTCAGATATAGATCAGAAGATTTGCGATATTCTTCATTATATTGAATTATGTGAAACCGATGATAATGAGGCTGCGGATCTGGTTGAACTGTTAAGGGTATGCAGGGAAAATAGAAGAGACATCAAAGATGAACTGCAAAGAATTGAATACTTTCAAAACAACTTCGGAACTAATGCGAATGCTGCTAAGGCAAAACAGGCATTAAAATGTATCAAAGGTTTGGAAACAAGAAAATACAAACCTAGAAAGTATGAAGAGTTGTTTGAAAACTGTGTACTTAAAGACAGACGATTGCAAAGAGAAGATATATATGAAACGGTTTATAATAGCCAAAATACAAAGCAAAGATATAGCATTGAACCGACATTTAATGATAAAGGTGGTGAAGAAACAATGGTACAAGAAAGAAACTATACTCCATTTGATGGAAAAGAGAATGACTGGGTTTCATTTGCAAAACAACAGGCGGAGTTTTATAGAAATGCAGGACAGTACATAACAAATCTTCAGATAGATATTAAAGAGATAGAGGCAGAGATTGAGGATATAATGGGTGTTTCAGAGCATAGTGAAGTGACCAAAATGCAACCTGTAGAGAATGAGCAGGAAGAGAAAATGCATGTGGTAGAATACAGTTGAAGGAGGCGATGATTATGGCAAGAACAGCAAATGTGTTTGCTCGAGTTGAGCCTGAACTTAAAGAACAGGCTGAAAGTGTATTAGATCAGTTAGGAATTCCAATGTCAAATGCAGTAGGAATGTTTCTACGGCAGATTGTTTTGCAAAAGGGAATTCCATTTGAAATGAAATTACCAAGAACGGCACCGTTGACCTATGGTTCTCTTACGAAAGAACAATTTGATAAAGAAATTGAAAAAGGTATGTCTGATGTAAAAGCTGGCAGAGTTTACTCAGCAGATGCCATTGAAGCTGAAATGAAAAGAGATTTTGGCATATGATTTTTTATGTGGCATATTCCGCTGAAGCAAGACAGGATTTGAGGGACATTTATGAATATATTGCGTATGAATTGTTGGTACCTGAAACAGCTGCCGGACAATGGTTGCATTGTTCGGAACGATAGGAAATAGCAATACAAGTTGTAGGCAGGTGGCTACCCAGGAGCAGATGGACCGATTTTGAAAAACTCTGTATCAATTTTCTTTACAGATAAACTTTGTTCATAGATTTATGGTATAATCAGTTTAAGCGCTTGAATAAAGGAGATGGTTATACCATGAATCTGTTTTGCGAAGAGGTTCATAAACTGGAGGCGGAATTTAAACAATGCCGGAAACTGCTGAACGCTATCGGGGATGAGAACCGCCAGCTCCTTATATGCGTCATGATGAATATGCCGGTTGATGGCGGCCTTGTATTGGAGATTGTCGAGCAGACGCATCATCCGGGTTGCCATTCCTTGATATGAAAAAGATCAAAAGGGAGTCACTTAAGAAAGCCGAAAAAGGCAGCGGTGTCTATACAATGGGCTCGGTTTATAAACTGCCGGATACATGGACACCGACTTTTGACCTGAGCAATCACGAAAAAGTATCGGCACGAAATGATTATGCGGAGAAGCCGCTGAAAAAAGTTGTCGAAGAAATCGTCGAGAGAAAAAATGGAGATCGGATGCAGCGGAATATGCCGTATTTTGTCAGGCTTGTCGTTGATTATTTCTATGACCGTATGAGAAAGACGAAAAACCTTCAATACGGTGACAGAACACAAAACCACGGGCAATACAAAAACCCATATACAAAGATTTGAACTAATCAGGCCAGGACAGTTTTATTTTGATGCCTGCTACAACCCGTCCAAGACCGCATTCCTGAAAAATGCTGAGAAGAAGGGCTGCAAAATCCTGAATGGTCTTGGTATGTCCAGTTCCAGAGGGCTGCTCAGATCGAATTATGGACCGGACAGAAGGCTCCACTGGATGTGATGCGAAAAGAATTAAAGGAGATTATCCGGGAAGAAAATGAGAAGGCGCAGACGGAATGATTCTGTAATTCCGTCACTTCATGGGAGATAAATGTTATAGTGAATTTATAGTGAATAGAGAAACGCGATAGCGTAGTAAGCAATAATTTCAGATGATCCAGGTTTGATCAGAGAGGAGAAGAATATGAACAACTATTGTATGATCCAGAACTCCAAAACGTTTGCATTTTCCGCAGAGAATCCAACCGGTGTACGCGCAGGTGGTTCCCAGGGCGGTGACTGCACCAAGCTTCATCCGACCGTGACGATTCCTGCAGGGGAAACCGTAACTCTGGTAGATGCTGCAGGACCGGGTGTGATCCAGCATATGTGGTTTACCGGATATGTCGGGCACCATTTTATCATCCGTATGTATTGGGATGATCAGGAATATCCGTCTGTGGAAGCTCCGCTCTCTGCATTCTTCGGATGTGCCTATGATGAAAATTTCGTGGACCGGGATGGCAAATATCCGGTGTTGAATTCTGCCATGATGCTGGTAGCTCCTGGTCGCGGCTATAACAGCTATTTTGAGATGCCGTTCCATAAGAGAGCTCGGATCACGATGGAAAACCGTGGTGACAAGGATGAAAATCTCTATTATATTATCACCGGAGCTTATCAGGAGATTCCGGCGGAGGCTGGTTATTTCCATGCCACCTATCGCCAAGAGCACCCGGTTCAGAAGGGTCGTACCTACACAATCGTTGACGGAATCGAAGGCAGGGGACAATTTGTTGGTGTGACTCTGGCAACTGGTATGAATGGCAACAATACATGTTGGGTAGAAGGCGAAGCCCGCATGTATCTGGACGATGATCCGTATCCGTCTATCCACTATACCGGAACTGAAGATTACTTCGGCGGTTCCTATGGATTTGGAAATGACATCATCATCAAGAGCTATCAGACCTTCAGCGGCTTATATACCGGCATGTATGCAATCTATGGAGACAACCGGGAATTCTATAACGGACAGCAGAGATTCCTGCTGTATCATTTCCATATTGCAGACCCGATCCGTTTTGAGAATAAGTTTCGTATGACACTCGACAACATGGGCTGGACCGGACCGCGTTACGATGATTACACCAGTGTTGCTTATTGGTATCAGACCCTGCCGTCCGCACCGCTGATGCCACTGCCGACAGATGCAGAGATGTGTATGAGATAATAGAACCAGATTGGAGATGTCAGATAGAATGGTTTTAACCTTGCGATACGTCCCATCGGTTATATCGGACTGACATCAGAGATTTGCCAGAAAGTATAGATGTATTATGTTACTGGAAGAGAAGTTTTTGGAATTTCATCGTTATGCCAGTAGCCACAATCTGCCGCTGGAAGCTATCAGTGTCGGAGATGAGAACAAGGTACTCTGTGAGATGCACTACGCAGCAAATGCACCGAGAAATATTTATTCACATACCAAGAGTTTTACGGTAACAGCAGTTGGACTCGCAATAGAAGAGGGAAAACTAAGCCTGGAAGATCATGTGGCGGAAGTGTTTAAAGATAAACTTCCTTCAAATCCGGATCCAAATCTGGAAGATTCAGTTGAAACATCTGCTCTGCATGTCCAGTGGCTTTGGTAAGGCACTTCTGATGAATGCGGACAGACGTCCGGGCATCGGCGCACCGGATTATGAGAAATATATGATGGCGCAGCCGGTTCCTGTGGAGCCAGGCAGTGCATTCTGCTATTCCTCTGCTGACAGTATTCTGGCTGCTCATATGGTAGAACGGGCCGTTGGCAAGCGGATGGGAGAGTATCTGTATGAGAAGGTATTCCAGCCACTTGATATGGGATGGCCGCTCTGGGAGCATGATCCACAGGGACATCCGAATGGCGGCGGAGGTATGTATCTGACTTGTACCGAGATGATGAAACTGGGACAGCTCTATCTGGCTGAGGGTAACTGGAAGGGCAAGCAGATTGTCAGCAGGGACTGGGTGCAGGAGGTGTCCACCCCGAAATTTACCTTCGAGCCATCTGCAGATCTCTGGCATGTAGGATATGGCTATCAGTTCTGGATCAGTCCATATCCAGGATCCTATCGTGCTGATGGCGCATTCGGACAGATTACAACGATTCTCCCAGAGAAGGGATTGGTTGTTTCCATCCAATGTCCGGAGCGAGGTAATTTCGATCAGGTGAAACGTGCGCTGCATGAACATTTTCTGATGGAATTGTAAGAATAGACTTGCAACAATATGCTATAATTTGCCCAGAATCCGCACTTTTGTCTGAAATGCCTGAAAATCAAGGGGGTGCTGGACTTGGAAAGGGGGTTGTACCCCTATTTTGAAAATTTTGTTAACCGGACTGCCCTCGAAAATATGAATATGATTTGTGGTGAAAGAAGTTCCTGCAGGAACTTCTTTTCGTTATGGGCTTTAGCCTGTTGAGTGCATCGGAGTTTCTCCCAACGGAGAAATGGAGATAAGGAAATAAACCACCTATGCGGGTGGTGCAACAAATTTGTTATACAAAAAAATCACCTTTCCGGTAAAATAGAGTTGTTCAGGCTACTATTTAACGAAAGGAAAGGTGATTTTAATGGCAAATCAAACAAATTCTATGGCACATACAAAATGGATGTGCAAATATCATATTGTATTCACACCAAAATACAGAAGAAAAGTAATATACAATCAGTACAAAGAAGATATCAGAGATATTATCAAAGCATTGTGTAAGTATAAAGGTGTGGAAATAATAGAAGGACACTTAATGCCAGATCATATCCATATGTTGGTAAGTATTCCACCGAAATATAGTATATCACAGTTTATGGGATATTTAAAAGGAAAAAGTGCACTAACAGGGATTTCGCTTTTTAACTTTTGTTACTGTTCACTCGTACCTCGTTCCAGTAACGGATTTTGCTGATGCTTCGCATTCCAAATCGGCAAAATCTGCTACCACCACTATCATACGGCATTTTCAGTTCAGAAAATGCCTACCTTGAACAGTAACAAAACAATAAAAAAGAAATCGCATAGATACATGAGCTGTGGTATACTGTGTCTATGCGAATTTATAATAGTCTTAGGGCAGCTTAATGCTTATGTAGGATATTATAAGAAAAATGAGATGATAGAGGGAGATAATCCTCCAGTAGGAATACTGCTTTGTACAGATAAAGGTTCTCAGATGGTAGAATATGCCTTATCTGGAATGGATAACCAGTTATTTGTTTCAACGTATATGTTACATTTGCCTGACAAGAAGAAACTCGAAGAATTTATGTTAAAAGAGATAGAAGAAATGGAAATGTAAAGTTAAGCACTTTGTAATTATGGGTATGAAGTATTTTCTGTTAAATGTGGATAGTTTGGAATTTTAATATGGAAAATGAGATAAATTATTCTGATATTTGAAAGTGATCAGTCAGATGGGAAGTTATTTGACGCTGTCCGTTCGGTAAGATTTAAACAAATCTTCATCTGTTCTTAATACATCACATTATTACCTTTAAAACCACAGATATAAACGATATTATTACAAATACGGTTGGGACTATAAACAGATATTTTATTGAACGCTGGATAACAGGTAGTTTAAAAAAAAGAGTATTGCTAAATTCAAAAAAGAGTGACTTTTATGTAATATGCAGTTCTGTCGTAGTTAGTATGTTCTTGTTTCAACATTTTGTTTCATCATTATTATGGGAAATGGCAGTGTAACTTCAAGTTTGGTTAAATATAGAGAGAAATGTTATACCTCGGCTAAAAAGATACAATATTAGATGTTTCATGAGCAGTATTTGAGTTTATTTTAAATTCAGGTATTGCTTTTTTATTTATGCAAAGTTTCACGGGGCCGCTGGTATTTTTTCTCATGTTCATTTATAATTGCTGATAGAGAAAACTGGAAAGAACACCCAATGAATCAGAAAGTAGAGAGTATAAACACATGAAAAAAAGAATTTACAGCATGATATTAATATTAATGACCGGACTTTGTGCCGGATGTGGCAAAGAAGGAGTAAAAAATAATAATACAGGAATAGAAAGCGAATCTTCCCAGGTGGAAGATTCGGTCAGTTTTGAAAACACAGAAGACACAGAAAGCACAGAAGACACAGAAAGCACAGAAGACACAGAAAGCACAGAAAATACAGAAAGTACAGAATACAATGACGTCGTATTAAATGAAGAAACGGATTTTACTTATGACTATTCGGAGGACATCAAAGCGGATGTTGACAATGTGGTATCAGGTTCCGCATCACTGCAGGACGAATTGGAGAATATTGAGAACATCGTAAAGAAATATACGCCGCTGGCGCAGGCAGCCAGACACAGACAGAAATGAATCTGTCATCCAGATGGTTTTTCGACATATGGGATACGGAATTAAATAACCTTTGGAGCAGATTCAGTGATCTGGCAGATCCGCAGACAAAGGAGAAGATCCTTACAGAACAGAGAAACTGGATCGACATGAAGGAAGAAGTGACCTTGCTTGACATTGGATCTTACGAAGAAAACGGCAGTATGTATCCGCTTCTTCAGAATTCTTATCTGGAGGAGATCACGAAGAACAGGGCTTATGTTATTGCAAATGAGCTGGCAAAGATAAAGGGGGAATCCTTTGTTATGCCGGAAAAATCAGCAAAGTACGGTCTGTTTGTGGACAATCAGGGGACTGGCAGCGTATACAGTTCCCTGATCACCAGACAGGGGCTGGAAGGAGAGGATGAAGCGCTTATCTCCATTTACAGAGAGGGAGAAACAAAAGGAACATTTGTTGACAATGGAAACGGGGAGCTGGCTTTCACATCAGATGACGGAAGTGTAAAAGGAACCATCAAAATCAACGGATGGGATGGCGCAAGTTTCAAGGTTACAGAGACATCAGGAGAGGCTGTTTTTTCTGCAGGAGAGGAGGTCAATTTTCCGTTTGCATTTTGACAGCATTGTTTGATATGTTGTTTGTAATGATTCAGCGATATAACAGACAAAGAATCATGAAACTCGTAAATCGGCAGTTGCGGAGGTGAATAAAATATATGCTGAATGTGAAAAATGCTGATATGGCAGATTTTGAACAGATTATGAAAATTTATAAATATGCACAGGATTATATGATAAAGTCCGGAAATCCTGCACAATGGGGGCATTTTTATCCGGATGCAGAGCTAATAAAATCTGATATTTGTCAGAATGTATGCAGGGTAATATATGACAAAGATGGGATACATGGGGTATTTGCATTGTTTAAAGGTGCAGAACCTGCTTATAAGCATATTGAGAATGGAAATTGGCTGAATGAAGAGCCTTATCTTACTATTCACAGACTTGCTGGGGATGGTCAGGTGCATGGTTTGTTTCAGTGTGTTTTAAATTATTGTAAAAATATTTCTCAAAATATCAGGGCAGATACCCATGCGGATAATCAAATCATGCAAAAGCTGATGGAAAAGAATGGTTTTATGAAATGCGGTATTATATATGTTAAAAATGGAACACCAAGAATTGCATATCATTGGACTGCTTCATAACTTTCAGTTGTGCGTCCGGCAAAGGGCAATTAACCTGGCAGGTGCAAATTCTCTCTGATACATGATATGACAGTGGAAATTTCCTGAATTGACAAAAAAGTTAGAATAGACTAACATGCAAAATAGAATGACAGAGCAGAAAGGGGCAGGAAATGGAAAGAGAGAAGAAAAAGAGGGCAATGATTGCGGGAATGGTCTCAATGACATACTGGTGCCGTTTATGGTATATTATCTGGTCGCAGATATCGGAATGCCTGTGGTAATTGCTGATGTTTTTGACGGCATTTCTTTTATTACAGGATTCGGGTGTGAAAAATTTGTCAATCAAGAAGTTTAAATGCGCTATTTGACTCCAACCCGCAGGATAACATTTTTCAAAAGAAATAATGTGTGATACAATATTTTAAGATTGAATTTTCAGGAGAAAACAGATGTCCCTACAATTTATATTTGGCAATTCGGGCAGCGGAAAATCGGATTTTCTGTATGATTCCGTGCTGAAACAGGCGAAAGAAAATAAAGAGCAGCAGTTTTTAATCATTGTGCCGGAGCAGTTTACCATGCAGACACAGCGGGAACTGGTCGAGAGGCAAAAACAGCATGCAATCATGAACGTGGATGTGCTCAGTTTTGCAAGACTCGCATACCGCGTCTTTGATGATCTTGGAAAACAAAATGTGGTTGTGCTGGAAGAGACCGGAAAAAATCTTGTACTGCGCAAGGTGGCAGAACAGAAAAAAGCAGAACTGAAAGTGCTTGGTGCGAATATGAATAAGATGGGATATGTCGGCGAGGTAAAATCCCTGATCTCAGAGCTGATGCAGTATAATGTCCGTCCGGATGCGCTGGCAGAGTTTTTGGAGAAAGAACCGCTTGGGGAGGGACTGCGCTTAAAAATGCAGGATGTCCTCACGATGTATCAGGGATTTACGGAGTATTTAAAGGGCAGATATATCACGGCAGAGGAAGTGTTAGAGCTTCTTTATGATGTGGCAGAAGAGTCCGAACTGCTTCGTAATAGTGTGATCGTGTTGGACGAGTTTACCGGATTTACACCGATCCAGAACCGTCTGATGGAAAAACTGCTCGTGCTGGCAAAGAAGGTCAGCGTGTCTGTCACGATGGATGTCAGGGAAGATTTTTACCAGTGCAGGGGTGTACATGAACTTTTGCCATGAGTAAAAAAACGGTGGCGTCGCTACTGAAAGTGGCAGAACTGTGCAAAGTTCCGGTGGAGGAGCCGTTGGTACTGCCGACCGGAAAACAGAGGCGCTATGCCAATGCTGCCGACCTTTATTTTATGGAGCAGAATCTCTTTCGTCCGGGAGCGGGAAGCTACAGATACAAAACACCGGAACAATCTATGCAGCATATCCGCATCACGTCCCTGAAAAATCCGAGGGAAGAATTAAAATTTGCTGCCCGCGAGATCGTGCGCCTGACGAGGGAGAATGGTTACCGTTACCGGGATATCGCAGTCGTGACAGGGGATGTGCAGCAGTATGGCAATTATGTGCCGGAGATCTTTGAGCAGTACCATATCCCGTACTTTATTGATCAGACAAAAAATATTTTGTTCCACCCGTTTATCGAGTGTATCCGGGCGATCTTAGAGATGATCGAATATGATTTTTCTTATGAAAGTGTGTTCCGGTTTTTGCGGTGCGGGCTTGCAGCGAGAGTCGTGACCGAGGCAAAAAATTCCGACAAGGAGCCAGATCCGGCTGCAACGGAAGATTTGACGCAGCAGCCGGAAACAGGATCCCATGGACTTACAGAACAGGAGATCGACCGCCTGGAAAATTATGTCCTCGCACGGGGCATCCGCGGTGCATCCCGCTGGAGCAGACCGTGGACGTTTGTAATGCCGGATGGGACATTGGAGGATATGGCACGGTTAAATGAGATCCGTGAGGCGGTTTATGAGAATTTTAAGCCGCTGCTTGAGGCATTCCGTGGAAAAGACAATACGGTCAGCACACAGACCTATGAGTTATACAGTCTGATCAGACGGCTTGACATGGAGCAGTTATTAAAGGAGCGTGGAAACTTTTTCGAGGCGCATGGCAATCAGGCGCGGGCAAAGGAATATGACCAGATCTATAAAATCGTGATGGATCTGCTCGACAAAGTGACGTCTCTGCTGGGCGATGAGACGATGACGATCCGGGAATACAGTGATATCTTAGATGCCGGATTTGAGGCGGCAAAAGTCGGTATTATCCCGCCGGGTAACGACACGGTGACAGTCGGGGATATCGAGAGAACCCGTCTGAACCATGTAAAAATCTTATTTTTTGTCGGTGTCAACGACGGAGTTGTGCCGAAAGCAGGGAATCAGGGTGGCATTATTTCCCAGTTTGAGCGTGAAAAGATGGCAGAATATCACCTGGAACTGGCGCCGGGCGCAAGGGAAAAAGTATTTATCCAGAAGTTTTACCTGTATTTAAATATGACAAAACCGTCCGAGCGGCTGTATGTGACATTCTGCCGCGTCAACTCCGATGGAAAAGCACTGCGGCGTTCGTATCTGATCGGGACACTCTTAAAACTGTTTCCACAGCTTGCGGTGGAAGAACCGTCCGAGGAGGAGACATTAGAAGGTGCACTGACTGCGGAAAGTGCCCTGCCGTTTCTGATGGAAGGGCTGACAAAACCGGTGGAGGATGAAGAGGCATGGACTGCACTTTTGGCATGGTACCTGTCGGATGAGGGTGAACGGGAAAAGTAATGCAGCTTTTGATGCGGCGTTTGGCGCCCATAAAGATGATGCGATCAGCAAGGCAGTCACGAAAGCTTTATATGGGAATACCTTAGAAAACAGCGTGACAAGGCTCGAACAGTTTGCTGCCTGTGCGTTTGCTCATTATTTAAGTTATGGACTGCGGCTTAAAGAACGGGAACTGCAGCAGTTTGCGAGTGTGGATATGGGAAATATTTATCATGATGTGTTAGAGCGTTTTGCAAAGGGCATAGAGCTGTCGGATTATACCTGGTTTGATATCCCGGAGAAAGCGCAGGAAGCCCTGCTTTCCCAGAGCATGGAAGATGCGATCGCAGGCAGCGGGATCGGGGACGTATTCGAGGACGCAAGAAACAGTTACCTGTTAAAGCGGATGGAGGCAACGGCAAAACGGACGATCTGGGCACTGATGTTACAGGTGCGGAAAGGAAAGTTTGTGCCGAGCGGTTTTGAGGTGTCATTTTCGCGCGCCGAGCGGCTGGATGCGGTGCAGTTTCAACTGGGTGAAGATGAAAAAATGCGTCTGCGCGGCAGGATCGACCGCGTTGATACTTACGAGACAGACGATAAGGTTTATGTAAAAATCATTGATTATAAATCGGGCAACACCACTTTTTCACTTTTAAATTTTTATTATGGACTGCAGCTCCAGCTTGTCGTCTACATGAATGCGGCACTGGAACTCACAAAGAAAAAATATAAGGGAAAAGATACGGAACCTGCAGGTATTTTTTATTATCACATCACAGATCCGATGGTGGATGCGGATGGTCAGGAGTCCGAGGAGGAGATCAGACGGAGTATTCTAGAACAGCTTAAAGTGGGAGGTCTGGTCAATGAAGATCCGGAAATCTATGGTGCGATGGATACTGATTTTTCAGGCACATCGACAGTGATCCCGGTAGCCTTAAAAGCGGACGGCTCCTTAAAGGCGACATCTAAGACGGCGAGCACCTATGAGTTTGGACTGATGTCCGATTATGTGCGAAAGAAGATTGAGCATGTGGGAAAAGAGATCTTTGCCGGAAATGTGGCGGTAAAACCTTACCTGTTAGGAGACAGGAGCGGCTGCGATTACTGTCCATATCACACGATCTGCGGATTTGATGTACGCATGCCGGGATTTTCCTATCAGCAGTTTGAAAAATTTGACAGCAGTGAGGAGATCCTTGCACATATCCGGGAAGAGATTGGAGAGCCGGGAAAAAATCCGGACGGTGAATAAATGTGATGTGACAGGTGCAAAAATAAAAAGTCAGAAACGGAGCAAAACATGGGAATGACATGGACAGATGACCAGCGAAAGGTCATCGAACTCAGAGACAGAAATATATTAGTTTCCGCGGCAGCAGGTTCCGGTAAGACTGCGGTGCTCGTGGAACGTATCATAAAGATCATTACGGACAAAGAGCACCCGGTGGACATTGACCGTCTTTTGATCGTGACATTTACCAATGCGGCTGCGGCAGAGATGCGCGAACGAATCGGAAATGCACTGGAGAATGCCTTAAAAGAACAGCCGGACGACGAACATTTACAGCGTCAGCTTTCTCTTTTACACAATGCCCAGATCACGACGATCGACAGTTTTTGTCTGTATGTGATCCGTAATCATTTTCATGAGATCGATCTCGAACCGAATTTCAGAATCGGGGATGAGGGCGAGTTGAAACTGTTAAAAGAGGACGTGCTCGCAAAGGTGCTGTTGAAAAATTATGAGGAGAGTGCGCCGGAATTTTTAGCATTTGTAGACGGATATGCATCCGGCAGAAATGATGCGGCGCTCTCCGGCATGATTTTACAGCTCTATGAGTTTTCAAGGAGTTATCCATGGCCAAAGAAATGGCTGCCTGCGGCAGCAGAAAGCTATGGCATAGAGGATGAGGCATCTTTGGAAAGCGCAGCTTTCATGCAGTCGCTTCTTCAGAACTTAAAACGGGTGTCAGAGGATCTTGTGGCACTTTCCGGGCGGGCATACAAACTGACGCAGGACGATGACGGGCCGGATATGTATGCGAAAGCATTAGAGGGCGACCTGAAAAAATATAAGGAGATCGCTGCGAGTGAAAGTTTTGCGGATTTTTATCAGAATTACCGCAATTTATCCTATGACAGGCTTGCTTCCTCCCGTGGATTTGACGGAAACGAAGAAAAATTAGAGCTGGTCAAAAAACTGCGAGAGATGGGAAAGGATGCGGTCAAAAAAATAAACCGCCAGTATTTTTTCACATCACCGGAGATCATGGCAGAGCAGATGAAAAAGACGGCGCCGATGGCGGCAGAGTTAGTGCGTCTGACATTGGAATTTGACGAGGCGTTTACGGCGGAAAAACGGCGGAAAAATCTGGTGGATTTCCATGACCTTGAGCACTTTGCGTTAAATATCTTTGTCGATGAGGAGACCGGCAAAGTCAAAAAGACCGCCGAGGAGTTCCGGGATAATTTCAAAGAGATCATGATCGACGAGTACCAGGACAGCAATGAGGTGCAGGAGACAATCTTACGTGCAATTTCACGGGAGGAGCGCGGTGAATACAACCTTTTTATGGTCGGGGATGTCAAACAGAGTATCTACCGTTTCCGTCTGGCAAGACCGGAACTTTTCATGGAAAAATACGATACTTACAGCCTGACGGATGCAAAAATGCAGCGCATTGACCTGCATAAAAATTTCCGAAGCAGAAATGAAGTACTCGATTTTTCCAACGATATTTTTTACCGCATCATGAAGCGCGATCTTGGAAATGTGGAATATGATGCGGATGCAGCACTTTATCCGGGAGCTTCTTATCAGGAAGAAACGGACATGTTCACACCGGAAATTTTACTGGTGGACGGGGATGATGAACTGTTGGATGATGCTGCAGCGGATGATAAGAAACTGTTAGAAGCACGGATGATTGCAAAAAGGATCAAAGAGCTTATGGGAACGCAGAAGGTGACCGACAAGGCAACCGGGGAACTGCGCCCGGTGCAGTATTCGGATATGGTCATTCTGCTGCGAAGCCTGAGCGGATATGCAGACCGTTTTGCTGCTGTGTTAAATGATGCAGGAATTCCGGCACATACTGTTTCGGCGACAGGATATTTCAGTACGGTGGAGGTGCAGACCGTGCTCTCCATGCTTCGTATTTTGGATAATCCGAGACAGGATATCCCGCTGACAGCGGTGCTTCGTTCACCAATCGCAGGACTTTCGGATGAGGAACTTGCAAAATTGCGTTTAAAAGACAAGGATGTCAGATTTTACGAGTGTGTTTTGGAGGAATGTGAGCGTCTGAAACAGGAAGCGGAGGAAAATCCGGGACAGGGCAGGGATGATTCCGAAGAAAAGTTATACCGGTTTTATGTTACCTACGAAAAACTGCGGCAGCTTGTGCCGGATACACCGATCCATGAGCTGATCGAACTGCTGTTAAAGGAGACCGGTTACGGCGATTATGCCGCAGCAATGCCAGCCGGAGACAGGCGTCATGCAAACCTTTTAATGCTGGTGGAGAAGGCGATCGCCTATGAAAATACCAGTTACAAGGGACTGTTTCATTTTGTGCGCTATATTGATGAACTGCAGAAATACGATGTGGATTTCGGCGAGGCAGATCTGATCGGGGAAAACGAAAATGTCGTGCGCATTATGAGTATCCATAAGAGTAAAGGACTGGAATTTCCGGTCGTATTTGCCGCCGGGATGGGAAAAAACTTTAACCGCCAGGATACAAGAAGCCGTCTGGTATTACACCCGGAACTTGGCATCGGTCTTGACTATATGGACGGAAAACAGCGTGTAAAATCCGTGACGATCGCAAAACGTGCTATCGCAAAGCAGATCGATATGGAAAATCTTGGCGAGGAACTGCGTGTCCTTTATGTGGCATTAACGAGAGCGAAAGAAAAGCTGATCTTAACCGGAAGTCTGAAAAAGGCAGAGGAGACACTTTCCTATATAAAAGCATTTCCAGAGGAACTGTTATCTTATCTGGGACGCGAGAGTGCAGCCGGTTATTTGGACTGGATTCTGCCTGCGGCTGCATCCTGTCAGGATAAATATCAGATACGTCTGATGCGGGCGGCAGAACTGGTGCAGGAAGAATTGGAAACACAGATCAAAGATGACTGGAACCGTTCAGCCTGCATGGAAAAAGCTGCGCAGGCAGATGAAAAAAAAGTGCAGCAGTTCTCGGAGCGTTTTCACAGACGGTATGCATATGAAAATGATGTGCAGAGAAAAAATAAGTATTCCGTGTCGGAGTTAAAACATCGTGCCATGCGGGAGGCGTTTGAAAAAGAGGAGGAGGCAGTTCCTGTTTTTCAATCCGAGGAGATTGTGCCGTATGTGCCTGCATTTGCAAGAGAAATAGAGCAGCAAAGTGAGGATGCCAGCCCTGGAGCACTTCGCGGAACGGCAATGCACCGCATCATGGAGTGCTACCAGTTTTCTTCCGGTGTGTCCGCAAAAGAGCAGGTCGCCGGGATGCTGGAGAAAGAACAGATCACACCGGAGATGCATGGACTGATTCGCATACCGCAGGTTGAATATTTTGTAAATGCAGATATTGGAAAACGGATGGGAGCAGCTGAAAAAGACGGAAAATTGTACCGTGAGAAACCATTTGTCATGGGATTTACGGATGAACAGTTAGACGAGTTTGGTTTTGCTGAAAACACGGAACAGGCGGAAAAGGTAAAAAGCATGGGGCGTGTAGGAAATATAGGAGAAACGGAATATACAGGGAAAGAGCTGACCCTGATCCAGGGAATCATCGATGTATTCTGGATTGAAAAGGACGGTATTGTCCTTCTTGATTATAAAACAGACCGTGTGGATACGGAAAAGGAATTGTCCGAGCGTTATGCGGCACAGTTAAAACTTTACGAGGAAGCGCTAAACCGAGTCTATGAAAATGAGAAAGATGCAGCCGGAAATCCGCTGAAAGTAAAGGAAAAACTGTTGTATTCCTTCCGGCTTGGGAAAGTGATCCCGGTATAGAAAATTTAAAAACATTGTACAAAAGCCAGTCTGATTGGAGTTTTGTGCAATGTTAAGAAGCAGATAAGCAGCATGCAGCAGAAAGGAAATTTGACCATGTCACAGATTATTTTAGCATCCGCGTCCCCAAGACGCCGTGAACTTTTAGAGCAGATCGGTCTTAACTTTGAGGTCTGTCCGGCAAAGGGGGAGGAGATCATCATAAAAAAAGAGCCAAAAGAGGTTGTCATGGAACTTGCAGCACAGAAGGCGAGAGAAGTCGCATCCATGTTAAAAACATATGGAGATGAGCATCGGACGCTGATGACACCGCAGGATACTTTAGTCATCGGTGCAGACACCATTGTTGCCGCGGGCAGCGAAATCTTAGGAAAACCAAAAGATGAGGAAGATGCCTTCCGCATGCTCTCTTTATTGTCAGGGAAAAGCCATTCGGTGTACACGGGGGTTGCTTTTGTGTTTATCGACCGGACCGGCAGGGCAGGGGAACATATCTTTTATGAAAAGACTGACGTTTTTGTCAGACAGTTAAAGAAAAGTGAAATTTTGCGTTATATTGCGACAGGAGAACCGTCGGACAAAGCCGGTGCATACGGAATCCAGGGAAAATTTGCAATTTATATTGACAAAATCGACGGTGACTATAATAATGTGGTAGGACTTCCGGTTGCAGCGATTTACAGAGAGCTTGACCGGCTTGGAATTGACCCATATACATGGTAGATAAGCGGGAAAATACAGTGTGAAAAATGAGATTTTTACACTGCACAGAATGGAGGATTATTATGTACGATGAAGCGGTAGTACAGTATTTTTTGGAACATCAGATGCAGCTTTTTAAAGAAAATGTTGCAGAATCGCCGGAGGAGGCCGAAGAATTTTTAGAGGACTGCATGGCAGTTGTCTGCAAAAATATCAAAGAAGTCCGTGCTTATTTTGAAGATGAGGGCGCAGATATTGCCGGAATGAGCAATGCGGATTTAGCAGAGGCAGAGGAAGTTTTTGCAATCCCGGACGGCAGATATCTGATCGTGGAAGCGTAGGAATGACGTTTTTATGGAATACGCTATGCCAAAATACAGATGCGTGTGAGAAATCGGTAAACAGGACAAATAGACAGGTAAGAGGAAAAAAGAATGAAACAATATGATGTGATTATTATTGGAGCCGGTCCATCTGGTATCTTTTGTGCATATGAACTGATCCATGCAAAGAAGAATCTGAAAATTTTAATAATCGAGAAGGGCAGACGAATCGAAAAGAGAGAATGTCCGAAACGTAAGACAAAAGTCTGCGTTGGATGTAAACCTTGTTCCATCACGACCGGATTTGCCGGAGCGGGAGCTTTTTCTGACGGTAAACTGTCACTTTCCCCGGATGTCGGAGGAAATCTGCCGGAAATTTTAGGCTATGATAAAACCGTGGAATTATTAAAAGAATCCGATGATATTTATTTAAAATTCGGTGCAGATACAAAAGTTTACGGAGTGGATAAAGAAAAAGAGATCCGTGAGATCCGCAGAAAAGCGATCAATGCAAACTTAAAACTGATCGAATGTCCGATCCGCCACCTTGGAACAGAGGAAGGCTACAAAATCTATTCCAGACTGCAGGAGCATCTGTTAGAGCAGGGCGTTGAGATGGAATTTAACACCATGGTCAAAGATATCATCATTGAGGATAACAAGGTCAAAGGGATCATTACCGAAAAAGATGAGGAATATCTTGCAGCAGAGGTTATTTCTGCAGTTGGACGAGAGGGTGCTGACTGGTTTTCACATATCTGCGGACAGCATGATATTGAAACAAAGGTAGGTACCGTAGACATTGGTGTACGTGTGGAGGTGCGTGATGAGGTCATGGAATTTTTAAATCAGAACCTCTATGAGGCAAAACTGGTTTACCATACACCGACATTTGATGATAAGGTGCGTACCTTCTGTACCAACCCGTCCGGTGAGGTCGCAACAGAATACTACGATAACGGACTTGCGGTGGTAAACGGTCACGCATACAAGTCGAAAGATTTAAAGACCAACAATACCAACTTTGCAATTTTGGTTTCCAAAAACTTTACCAAACCATTTAAGACACCGATCGAGTACGGTAAACAGATCGCACAGCTTTCCAACATGCTCTGCGACGGAAAGATCTTAGTACAGACATTCGGTGATTTCAAGAGAGGAAGAAGAACAACGGAGGAACGCCTCTGCAGGAATAACCTGATCCCGACTTTAAAGGATGCTGTGCCGGGTGATCTTTCCTTAGTATTCCCGCACCGTATCATGGTCGATATTGAGGAAATGCTAATGGCGCTCGATAAGGTGACACCGGGTATTGCCAGCGACGAGACACTGCTTTACGGTGTGGAAGTAAAATTCTATTCCAACAAGGTAGTGGTCAACTCTGATTTTGAAACCAGCGTAAAAGGACTGCGTGCGATCGGAGACGGAGCATCTGTGACGAGAGGATTGCAGCAGGCATCTGCAAACGGAATTTCCGTTGCAAGAAGTATCTTAAAATCAATGGAACAATAGGACTTTCTATCAGATTGGGTAAATTAGGATGAAGAGAAAATTTACAAGGGTAGCAGCTGTGCTGTGTGGCATGTCGCTGTTATTGACCGGATGCCGGATCGGAAATAAAAATATTGTGGTTTCGAATATATTAAATGACCGTCAGGTATTCAAGATCGAGGGAACCGTCTGCAGTTTGAAAGAGGCGCGGGTTTATCTGACGAATTATCAGAATATCTACGGGACGGCATATGGTGTGGATCTCTGGAAACATGATTTCGGGGATGATTCATTGGTAAAATATATCAAAGCGGTCACAATGGAAGAATTAACCCAGGTGGTCAGCATGGATCTGCTTGCACAGTCAAGGGAAGTTGCACTTTCAGAGGATGAGCTTTCTGCAATATCAGAGGCGGCGGCAGAGTATTATGCATCACTTTCAAAAGAAGAAAATACTTATCTTGAAGTGACGGAGAGCGATATCAGCGAATATTATCAGCATTACGCATTAGCACAGAAACTTTATAATTCGCTGACAAACAGTGTAAATGAGGAAGTCAGTGACGATGAGGCGCGTGTGATCGAGATCATGCAGATATTTGTCGCAGACAGTACAAAGGCAAGTGATGTGGCAGCAAAGTTAGAGCGTGGAGATGATTTTGCATCTGTGGCAAATAACTATAATGAACTTTCTTCCATACAGACTACGGTGGTCAGGGATGAACTGCCCAAAGAGGTCGAGGAGGTTGCGTTTAATCTTGATAATGGACAGACGTCGTCTATGATCCAGGCAGGCAAAGGGTTTTATTTTATTAAATGCCTGAATAAATATAATGAGGAACTGACAGAGGCAAACAAGTCCAATATCGTGGAAAAAAGAGAAAAAGAGGCATTTGATGATGTCTATAACCAGTTTGTGGCGGGACTGAATTCCAGTATCAACAAAGATATGTGGGATGAACTCACATTAGATACCACAGATGGTATACAGACGGACAGTTTTTGAGATTTTTAAAACATTGTGGGGAAATATAAGGGAAAAGAGGATGAAATATGACAAAAGATATGACGAATGGTTCTCCGATGAAGCTGATTTTAGGTTTCTCCATTCCACTTTTGTTTGGATATCTGTTTCAGCAGTTTTATAATCTGGTGGATACACTCATTGTCGGAAGATTTCTCGGTGTGGATGCACTTGCAGCGGTAGGTTCCACCGGATCTTTAAACTTTTTGATCATCGGATTCTGTATGGGTGTCTGCAACGGTTTTGCAATTCCACTGGCACATAAATTTGGTGCCGGGGATTACCGTGGACTGCGTGCATTTATGGTAAATGCCATTTATTTATCTGCAATTTTTGCAGTGGTCATGACGGCAGTCACAGTAGTATTCTGCCGCCCGATCTTAGAACTGATGCGCACGCCGGACAACATTATCGACGGGGCGTATCTGTATATCGTGATCATTTTTGCAGGAATACCGGCAACATATTTGTATAATCTTATTTCGGCCATCATCCGTTCGATGGGAGACAGCAAGACCCCCGTCGTGTTTTTGGTAATCTCATCTGTGATGAATATTGCGTTAGACCTTGTATTTATCATAAATCTTCATCTGTGTAGCTGGCGCATCACTTGCAACGGTGATCTCTCAGGCAGTGTCCGGAATCGGATGCCTGATCTACAGCTGGAAAAAATTTGAAATCCTGCATCCGGATGCAGAGGAACGCCGGTGGAACAGTTCTTATATGAAAACACTCTGTGGCATGGGTGTGCCGATGGGACTGCAGTATTCCATCACGGCAATTGGAAGTGTTATTTTACAGAGTGCAGTCAATACGCTCGGTTCAAACGCAGTTGCATCCATGACCGCCGGAAGCAAGATAGGAATGTTTTTCTGCTGCCCGTTTGATGCGATGGGATCGACGATGGCAACTTATGGCGGACAGAATGTCGGTGCAAAGAAAATGGATCGTATTTCGAAGGGATTAAAGGCATGTTCCATGCTTGGAATCGGATATGCGATCCTTGCATTTGTTATTCTTGCGCTGACCGGAAGAAATCTTGCACTGTTCTTCGTGGAACGCGCTGAGGTGGAAGTCATCGGGAATGTATACCTGTTTTTATTGATCAACAGTGCATTTTACATTCCACTCGCATTTGTCAATATCGTCCGTTTCCTGATCCAGGGTATGGGATACAGCAAGTTTGCAATCTTAGCAGGTGTCTGTGAGATGGCGGCGAGAACGCTCGTCGGATTTGCATTAGTGCCGCTGTTTGGTTTTCCGGCAGCATGTTTTGCAAGCCCGGTCGCATGGGTCTTCGCGGACGCATTTTTGTTCCCGGCGTACCGGCATGTGTACCGGAAGACGGAAAAGATGCTGAACGTGAGCATACAATAGTGGTTTTGCCGGAACAAAACGTGAGTACCATATAGATAATAACAGAAAGTAAAGAGGAAAAATATGAGTATATTAAATGTTGAACATCTGACCCATGGCTTTGGCGACCGTGCAATTTTTGAGGATGTTTCATTCCGCCTGCTTGCGGGGGAACATATCGGATTAGTTGGAGCCAATGGCGAGGGAAAGTCCACATTTATGAACATTGTGACCGGAAAACTGATGCCGGATGAGGGAAAAGTTGAGTGGGCGAAAAATGTGCGGACCGGATATCTGGATCAGAATTCCACCCTGCAGAAGGGGATGACAATCGAGAGCGTCCTAAAGTCGGCGTTTGCGTGGCTGTTTGAGCAGGAAGAACGCATGAATGAGATCTGCGATCAGTTAGGCAGTGCCGATCCGGATCAGATGGATGCCATGATGGAAGAACTTGGTGTGATCCAGGATATGCTGACGATGCATGATTTCTATGTTATCGACAGCAAAGTGGAGGAGGTTGCGCGAGCACTTGGATTATTGGAACTGGGACTTGACCATGATGTTTCAGATTTAAGCGGTGGACAGCGTATGAAGGTGCTGCTTGCAAAGCTTCTTTTAGAGAAACCGGACATTCTTCTTTTGGATGAGCCGACAAACTATTTAGATGCAGAGCACATTGCATGGCTGACGCGTTATCTGCAGGAGTACGAGAATGCGTTTATCCTGATCTCACACGATATCCCGTTTTTAAATGATGTGGTAAATATCATTTATCATATGGAAAATCAGAGACTTGACCGCTATGTAGGAAATTACGATAAGTTCCAGGAAGTTTATGCAGTGAAAAAATCACAGCTTGAGGCTGCATACCGCAAACAGCAGCAGGAGATCAGTGAGTTAAAAGATTTTGTGGCGCGCAACAAGGCCCGCGTTGCGAGAAATATGGCGATGTCCCGTCAGAAAAACTTGATAAAATGGATGTGATCGAGCTTGCCGCAGAGCGTCCAAAGCCGGAGTTTGATTTCAAACTCGGAAGGACACCGGGAAAATATATCTTTGAGACCAAAGATCTTGTCATCGGGTACGATGAACCGTTATCAAAGCCGCTTAATATTTCTATGGAACGCGGTCAGAAGATCGCCTTAGTCGGTGCAAACGGTATCGGAAAGACGACTTTACTGCGCAGTATTTTAGGACTGGTTCCGGCTTTATCAGGGGAAGTCACTCTGGGGAAAATTTAGAGATCGGTTATTTTGAGCAGGAGATCAAAGGGAAAATAAAAATACCTGTATCGAAGAAATCTGGGAAGAATTTCCGGCTTTTTCCCAGTACGAAGTGCGTTCAGCACTTGCAAAATGCGGTCTGACCACAAAGCATATCGAAAGCCAGGTGCGTGTACTTAGCGGTGGTGAGCAGGCGAAAGTACGTCTGTGCAAACTGATGAACCGCACGACTAACATCCTGCTTCTGGACGAGCCGACGAACCATCTGGATGTGGATGCAAAAGACGAATTAAAGCGTGCTCTAAACGAATACCGCGGAGCAGTACTTTTGATCTGTCATGAGCCGGATTTCTATCAGGATGTGGTGAACGCCGTGTGGGACTGCTCAAAGTGGACGACGAAGATTTTATAAAAAATGTGGGGCTGGATTTCAAAAGGTAAAAATACCCTTTGAAAAAACAGCCCTATATTTATTCATAAGCTAGGAGAGAGAAATGAAGCCGGATTATTATGAAGATTTTACCTGTATAGCAGACCGGTGCAGTTTTACATGCTGCAGGGAATGGAAGATCGGGGTGGATGAGGACACTTTTGTAAAGTGGAAACACACTCTGACGCCGGACGGGATGTATGATACAGATAGAGGACAGCAGGCAAAAAAAGAAAAGCTGAGTGGGTATGTAAGAAAGAAGGATGGCAGCAGAGTCATCGGATTAAATAAAGAGAAAAATTGTCCATTTCTGAATGGCAAAAAATTGTGCAGATTGGTTCTTACTTATGGGGATGAGATACTTTCACAGACCTGTCAGCTTTTTCCAAGAGAGATCCATACCTTTAACGAAGATGTCACAGAATACGCCCTGATGCCGTCTTGTCCGGCGGTCATTGATCTGTTGCGGAAAAGAGAACATATTTCATTTTCCGGAGAGATGGATACATCTGCTTATCGGGAACTTGCGCCGCTTGTGAACTTGCGCGCATTTTTAATGAAGCTGATGGAGGATGGAGCGCATACGCCGGAGCATAATCTGATGAAGATTTTTTATGTGCTGCTTGATCTATATGAGCGTGTGGAAGATGAGCAGGCAAAAGATGGGTGTATGGAAAATAAGCAGGTAAAAGATGCGGCAGAAGATGCGTTGGGACTGGATTTGACAGACATGGCAAAAATGTATCCGGGTGGATTCCTTTTAGAACTTTCAGAAACGATTGATGGAATTGAACAGACACTGCAGTATTCCATTGAGGAGCGCAACGAACTGTTTTTGGACCTTGCAGAGAATTATCGCAGGGAAGGATTGTATGAAAAATACTTAGAGCCTGTGGCACAGCTTGCAGAACAGTTATCCGAACAGGGAATCGATGAGGAAGTTGTAAAAGAATGGCAGGAGTTTGAAGTACAGTTTTTGAAATACCAGCCGTTGATGCGGCGGTTCCTTTTGACAGAGTTGTATGCAGATTCTTTAAAACCGGAAGGAAATTTAGAGGAGATGGTCGTGCAGGTGCAGTGGATCGCAATGGAATATGCCACAATAAGGCATGCTGTTTTTCTGCACTGGTTGTTAAGTCAGGGGGAGGGGAGCTTCTGCGAAGAAGGAATTTCAACTTCCTGCCGAAGAGGAATTTCCTACGAAGATGTGCGTGATTATATGGTTGTGGTCTCCCGCATGACGGGATATGAGGAAGATGATATTTACGAATATTTGGAAAACAGTTTTGAACATATCATCTGGGACTGGGGATATTTTGCGTTGATTTGTGGTTGACATATTCTGTTGAATGTATTATTGTATTAACTAGATAATACACAAAGGAGGCAAAAGTTATGAAAAAGGAACATCGAAACAAAATGATCGCTCCGATTATCATTGCAGCAGTTCTGATCGTGTATTATGTTGCAATTGCTGCGGTATTTATGCTGATCCCGGATCTGACTGTCATCATGAAATTATTGATGGTAATTATTCCGCTGGCACTGGCAGGAGTAGCATTTGCAGTAACCGTAGAACGTGTGCAGGAGATAAGGAGTGGAGAAGAAGATGATCTTAGTAAATACTGATTATATCAGCGGCAAAAATTTAGAAATGCTTGGTCTGGTAAAGGGAAGCACGATCCAGAGCAAAAATATTGGAAAAGATATTACACAGAGTTTCAAAACATTAGTTGGCGGAGAGTTAAAGGCATACAATGAAATGATGAATGAGGCTAGAGCACTTGCAACAAAGCGCATGGTGGAAGAGGCAGAGAGCTTAGGTGCTGATGCGGTTGTAAATATCCGTTATGCATCTTCTGCAGTTATGGGCAGCAGAAGTCATTGCATATGGTACGGCTGTAAAATTTACAAACTAGCAAAAAGCTCTTGACTTATAGTGCACTTCAAGTTGTAGAATTTATAAGTACTTCCGATGGGGAAGCAGATGATAGAATCCGTCAACGGAAAGGAGCAATACAATTATGAAGACTATAAGTAGAGAAGAATTTGAAAAACGGAACGTATTTGGAACGGGTGCGGAGAATACAGGATTTGCACAGTATTTTATCGGTAATTCTTATCTGAATCCACTGACAGATCCGAAGAACTGTGCTGTATTTATGGCAAATGTGACATTTGAACCGGGATGCCGTAATAACTGGCACATTCACCACGCAGCAAAAGGCGGTGGACAGCTTTTGATCTGCACAGCAGGAGAGGGATGGTATCAGGAAGAATAAAAAGAGGCATGCGAAAAATGATTTTTCATTTTTCACATGCCTCTTTTGGGATCGCAGCTTATATATAAGGTGTAAAACATGTGGCTGATACAGAGGTTAACGGTGGTCCCCCATATAAAACAGTGCAACCGTACCCGGACCGGAATGCGCGCCGATCGTGGCACCGATATATCCGATCATGAAATTTTCATATCCAAAACGTTCTTTGATCAGATCAGCAACAAACTGTGCATCTTCCGGGCAGTCACCATGACTGATAAAGATAATATCATTTTTATCTTTCCAGTCACCGAGTTGTTTTTCCATGCAGTCGACCAGTCCGATCAGTGATTTCTTGCGGCCGCGCACTTTGCTTAACATGACAAGATGTCCCTCATCATCGACATGAAGTACCGGTTTTAAATTGATCATCGTACCTACAATTGCAGCTGTCTTAGAGAGACGTCCGCCGCGATGCAGATGAAAAAGATCGTCCACGGTAAAATTATGTACGAGATGATATTTGTTTTCTTCTAACCAGACAGCAATTTCATCCAGATTTTTCCAGCTTCCTTTAACTGAACTGCTTTATAGACTAAGAGCCCTGACCTAATGTTGCGCAAGTGAATCCACAACTACGATACGGCGGTCTGGATATTTTTCACATACGTCTGCTGCGGCGATCCTGCAGCTGTTAAAACTTCCGCTGAGACCGGAAGAAAATGCGATATGGAGAATATCCACATCATTTTCTTTCAGAATCGATTCATACAAAGTAGCAGCTTCTTCGGGATTCGCCTGTGAGGTGGTCGGTAATGATCCGGCACGCATTTTATCATAAAACTCTTTGACCGGCATTGGATTTTCCCAGGTGTAGGATGTGCCTTCTAAGGTGTAAGGAAGGGACATCATGTATAAGTGATGTTTTTCAACATATTCTCTTGGTAAATCAGTGGTTGTATCAGTTACAATTACAAACTCTTTCATGAACTCCTCCAGATCATATTGTAAATATTTTTGGATAGCGTCAGTCAGATATTATCCAATGTTCATGCACAATTATAAATGATACATGGCTAAAAGAAAAGAAAAAAATAAAATAAGGTCTTTACAAACATAATAAAATGAAGTAATATATGACTATCTTTTTATCGGGTTTGCGTGAAGCATCTTAGATCGTTCTATATATTGAGGAGATTGGAGCGGTTTTGAAACAGGATGAACAGATCAGCAGACATTTTTACGGTTGTATGACAGACCGTATCGCTGGAAATCAGACAGGGATTTCCATCTTATTAGAATCAATTATTGTCAATTTATTTCACAGAACAATTTTTATTGCCAAAGGCTGTTTCAGAGGGATATCCCGCCTTTTTTGTAATGGGAAAAAGGAGCGGACATGTCTGTAAAAATAGCATTCTGGGGTATGGAAGAGTCCTGCCATATAACAGAAAATATGATTGTGATGTCATGGCTTCTGGCAAAAATCAGACCGGCACATAGTATTTTTGTGCATAGGGAGAATGGCTGGCAGTGTATTTTTTCCGGTGGAAAAGACAGAATTTTATTTGCAGATTGTGGATGTGGCAGAGACAAAAAAACACAAAACAGTTTAAAAAATGCAGATGTTATTGTCGCAGGGATCCATACCTATCCGAGTGAATGGCAGGAGATCATACGCAATTTTACAGTCAGACACAAAAAGGTTCTTTATCTGGTCGAAGGCTATGCATTGCATGCAAGCCGGTTAAAGACGGATATGATGGACAGGTATCGTATTGCGCCGGAACAGATAGGCTATATCCCGCAAAACGGGGAATTGGAGTGGGTGTCAGCGCAGGGAAAAATTGATAATTTTATGAAGTCATGGAGACAGAAATCGAGAACAGAACGTAATGAAAACTTTTTCGAAGAAATGGAACATAATCTGTTTCTTCTCATGAAACAAATGGAAAAAAATGAAAATGGAGGATATCAATTATGGAACAGGTAATGAAACATTATGGAAATGCAATTCTTGCGGTAATCGTATTATTGGCATTAGGTGCGATCATTGTGGCGGCACTGTCGTCGGACGGATATGTTGCAATGGAATTTAAGAATACACTTACCGGTTTTTTTGACAATATGAATGCGCTTCGTCCTTAGGAAGAGGCAAAGAAAATGGAGAAGGAGATAGAATCTGGAAAAGATGAGTGAAAAGATTATTTTTGAACCCACACCGGAACAGTTCGGGATATTCTGGAAATATTTAAGCAGACCGGAGGTGACGGATGTAGACTATAACGGGCAAAAATTATGGATCACAGATCTGAAAGAGGGGAGGTACTGTGCAAATGAGGAGATACCGGAATATTTTATCAGTACATTTACACACAATATCTCAAATTGTATCAATAAACAATTTAATAATGCAAACAAAATACTGGAAGCGGATACAAAAGAACTGAGAATCAGTATTATTCATGAGTCGGCGGCGATATCGGGGATCAGCATCTGTATCCGTAAATCCCCGTGTTTTGTAAGAAATACCTTAGAGAATCTGCTGGATCAGAAGTACTGTGAGAAAGAAGTGCTGCATCTGCTGTTAAATTGTGTGCAGGCGAAGATGAATCTTGTTTTTGGAGGGGAGCCGGGGGCAGGCAAGACAGAATGTGCAAAATTTTTTATGCAGTTTATCAGAAAGGAAGAGCGTGTTATCACGATAGAAGATTCGTTGGAGATCCATTATGCGAACATCAATCCCGGTGCAGATGCGGTTGAACTTCGTGTCGGAAAGGGATTTGATTATACAGATGCAATCAAAGCCTCACTGCGTCAGAATCCAAGCTGGCTGATGCTCTCGGAGGCGCGCTCTGTGGAGGTAACATCATTGTTGGAGCAATGGAGCACAGGCGTTCATGGATTTACGACGATCCATCTGGATGATGTGAGAAAACTTCCGGATCGGATATTAAATATGATGAATAATGTCAATGATGCACAGCGTATGGAAAATCGGATTTACCGTTATGTGAATGCAGCAGTTCTGATCCGAAAAATCGAATCTTCCGATGGAAAGGTCAGACGTTATATAGATCAGCTATGTTTTTTTTCGCGTGAAGAAGGGAAAAACAGAATTTATATGATCGTCGATGATGGGGCGCTTGTATCGAAGGAATTGCCGCCGGATATCAAAAAAAGGTTCAGGGAAACAGGCGTGGAGGAGCCTTTTGTATGCAGACAGTTTGAAACGTATCTTAAAGAGAACCGATGAAAGGAGAGGATGTATCGTGGGGTGGCTGACTTTTTGGAATCCGAAAAATCTGCAGAAAAAAGTGGATATGTATGGGTATCATTTTTCGTGGAAAACCCATGCAGTGATGATTTTTCTGGCACTCGCAGGGGTGATTGGCATAGGTGCCGTGTTCCGGCTTAAAGCGGGCGGCGTTGTGATCGCGTTGACCGCGGTTATCATGATGCTTCCGGTTCTGGTGCTGGATATGTACCATAAGATGTACGAGCAGAAACGATTTGCGGATGCTGCGGAATATATGGAGCAGATGTTATATGCATTTCAGAAAACAGGAAAAATTTTAAGTGCATTAAAGGAAACCAGAGAAATATTTGAAGAAGGGAAGATGCGTTCCTGTATTGAGCAGGTGATTCTGAAACTGGAATTTGGAGACTTCTCTGCAGGAGAAAATGTCTTTGAATCAGCATTAGAACCGATTGAAAGTCAATATCAATGCCCTAAAATAAAAATGCTTCATGAGCTTTTGATCAATGCCGAGGAACATGGGGGAGAGATGAGTGAGTCTGCACTGCTCCTGTTAGAAGATATCGAATTGTGGAAGCGCAGAGGCTATCAGCTTCAGGCAGAGAAGAAAAAAAGTCATACGGATAACATTATTTCTGTGATTGTATCCGTTATTTTGTGTGCGACGGCATTGTATGTGTTAGATTCCATGAAAGATCTTTTTGTGGTGAAAACGGATTTTAATATTTTTGGAGTAGGGATCATTCAGGTCTCATCACTTGTATTTCTGCTTTTCCTATTATGGGTATTTGTAAAGAGTTCGAGGAATCTGACGAATGACTGGCTAGCCACAGAGAAGGTGGAGAAAGAACAGGAAATCAGTTCAAGCTGTGAAATGGTGTACCATTACAATGAGAAAAAGGAAAAAAGAAAAAGTATGTTATGGGCATTGCCGGCGGCTGGTATGATGTTAGCTGCTGTATTGGCCGGAAAACTTATTCTCGCAGGAATTTTATTCCCAGTGACGCTTTTTTTAGCCATGCAGCATAAGGTGGGGTATCAGATTGCAAAAAGAGATGTGAAGGAGGCTGTTTATCTGGCTCTTCCGGGCTGGTTTATGGAACTTGCTCTGTTATTGCAGAATAATAATGTACAGGTTTCAATCGAAAAGTCAAAAAATAGTGCACCGCCGGTGCTCAGATATGAGATTGAATGTCTGGAGGAGCGATTAAAAAAAACGCCGGAAAAACTGAGTGCATATACAGAATTTTGCAAAGAATTTGATGTGCCGGAAGCACAGAATTGCATGAAAATGCTTCATGCTGTTGCGGAGATGGGAACCGGGGATGCAGTGACACAGATGAATCATCTGATCATGCATGTGAATGAAATGCAGAACCGGGCAGAAGAAATCCGAAATGGAAAAATCGCATTTAGACAGAAAATGATATTTTCTTATCCTGTTATAGCGGCAACCGTAAAACTTCTGATCGATCTGACAGTTGGAATGATAATGATGTTTCATATGCTTGGAAGTATGGGAGGTGCAGTGCAATGAGGCAGATAATCGGGGCATTTGGTATTTTATTTATAATGATGGCAAATATTTTTATATGTACAGGTCTGATCGGGGCGAGTGGGCAGGTTGCTGCTGCAAAAGAGTATAAATCACAGGTGGTTGCGGAACTGGAAAACAGTAATTTTAATCCGGGTGTGATCGATGCCTGTAAAAAGAAGGCGGCAGAGGACGGATATGAACTGGAGATTTCGGATTGTGTTTATGACGCATGGCAAAATATGAGAGCTGCACAGGTGGCATTAAAGTATCATTACCGCATACCGGTACTTGGAATTTACGAAGAGAATATTACATATGCGATTGCGAGGTGATAGATTTGAGCCTTATGATGATCGTGGAAAAATTTGGTGGAGCGTTTCTGGGGATTTTGGCTGGCAGTGCAGTGATAAGAATGTTTTATGAAATTTTAAATTATGTGTCATCTTTTTAAAGAACACAGGAAAGGGAAAGCAGATGGAGGATATCATTGAGGAATTTGGAAGTGGATTTCTGACAATTACCGTGACACTTTTTTTAGTTGGTTACTGGTATGAAAATATGAGGCAGGGCGGAGCCGTTTATGAATTTGTGCAGCAGTTTCTGAATTGTATCTGCGGCGGATAGGAGGTGGATATGCATGAAGTGATCAAAGTTTATGGGAAAACAATTCTTCAGGCGATAATCCTTGTGGGGGTAATGTGGCTTGTTTTTAGGGGAGTGACGGATGAAAACGGAAATAAGGGAATCGTTGAGATCGTATCTGGTCATATGGATCGGCAGACGGAAAACCCGGCAGATTTTGAAACGTTTTATGAGGAATCACAAAAAAAACCACCCCATTTTGAAACAGCCATAACAGGATATCTGAAAATTGGAACATATCAGATGACAGATATTATAAAGGCGTGGGATTATGCAGAAAATGAATTGCAGATACAGTTGATGAAAGTTATTTCACCCGATGGAACAGTGCTGGAAAATAAACTGGATTTTCAGATGCCGGGGGTGTATGAAGTAAGTGTGATGACAGAAGATCATGATAACAGAGTCAGATATGCCGTGGTAAATATACCGGTAAATGAATGACAGATAAAGGGTGGGAAAAGTGAAAAATATGATAACTATGATGATTGGAATCGTAATTGGTGCAATAACAATTCTGATAATATTAACGGTAACTGGCCGTATGAATTACGCTACAGAGCTGGAAAGCCAGCTTCCGGCGGTTGTAGAAAATATACTTTGTAATGTAAAGATAAAACAGTTGTATAATGTAGCCGATAATCAGGAATTTACCGCGGATGTGACAGAACAGATTGCAAAGGAGCTGGATGCCCAAACCGGTATTGTAATGCGGATCATGGGAGCTGATAAGGAGAAGGGACTATTTTCTGTGGGAGTAGATAGAACGTTTGTGCATCCGAATGGAAAAACCGGTACTGTGAAATGCAGCCGGACTGTATTGGCAGACAAGTTGCAAATAGTAGAAATTCAGAAATATTATGTACAGTTTTATAAAGATGCAGATAACAGTGAATGTTATAAAAAGTACTGTGTGACGGAAGGAGATACGATCAGTGCACCCGCAGTGCCGGAATACAAAGACAGGGAGTTCGCAGGCTGGCAGGACGACAAGGGATATGAGGCAGATTTTTCACAGCCGGTCGAACAGAACCGGAATTATTATGCTGTCTGGAAATAATATTTACAGAGACAAAAGAAAAACAGCCGCACCCTATAAGCGCGGCTGTGAAAACGGTAATGCATGATGATAAATCTGTGTGTGATTTATAAAGATTGCTTTGCAAGATTTTGTTTGCAGTTGAGAGCATCAGTTTGATACGGTTCAACTGGTTTACTTCACTTGCACCCGGATCGTAGTCAATGGCAACGATATTTGATTCCGGGAAACGGTGGCGCAGCTCTTTGATAACACCTTTCCTACAACGTGGTTCGGCAGGCAGGCAAATGGCTGTGTACAGACGATGTTTGGTGTACCACTGTGGATCAGCTCCATCATCTCGCCGGTTAAGAACCATCCTTCACCGGTCTGGTTACCTTCGGATACGATATCTCTTGCATAATTTGCAAGATCGTCGATATGAGCAGGCGGATCAAAATGCTTACTCTTTCAAATTCATCTCTGGCAGCGCTTCTTAACCATTCAAAGAAATTGATGCCAAGTCGTCCAATGCGTTTGACTTTTTGCTGAAACCGAGGTTGTCAGCCTTAAATCCGGTGTTATAGAAGCAGTAGAGCAGGAAGTCGGTCAGATCCGGCACGACAGCTTCTGCGCCTTCGGATTCTAACAATCCGACTAAATCGTTGTTTGCAGCAGGATGGAATTTTACTAAGATCTCTCCAACGACGCCGACACGCGGTTTTTTCACATCTACACGGTCAAGGTTGTCAAAATCGCGGATGATCTGACGGCACATCTGCTTAAATTTGCGGTGGGACAACAGTTTATCTTGTGTGATAAAGGAGATTACTTCTTTTTTCCATTTCTCATGCAGTGCATTCGCAGATCCTTTTACTGCTTCATAAGGACGTGTGCGGTACAGACAGCGAAGGAAAATATCGCCAAACTCTAATGCATATAGTCCGTGCTGGATCAGTGAAGGCGTCAGTTTAAAGCCAGGATTGCTTTCAAGTCCGCTTAAGTTGATGGAGATTACCGGTACATTCGGATATCCTGCTTTTTCAAGAGCACGACGTATAAAACCGATGTAGTTGCTGGCACGACAGCCTCCGCCGGTCTGCGAGATCAGGATCGCTGTTTTGTTCATGTCATAATTTCCGGACATAACAGCACTCATAAGCTGTCCGACCACAATAAGTGACGGATAGCAGGCATCATTATTTACATATTTTAATCCGACATCCACACAGGTGCGGCTTGGAACATCCGGTACCACCAGGTTATAACCGGCTGCACAGAATGCAGGTTCTAACAGCTCAAAGTGGATCGGTGACATCTGCGGACAGAGAATTGTATAATTTTTACGCATTTCTTCCGTGAAAACAACTCTGTTATAGTTGGAAGGAATAATTGTCCGTTTTGTCTGTTTCTTCTCACGCACACGGATGGCGGAGAGCAGGGAACGGATACGAATCCTTGCAGCACCTAAGTTGTTAACCTCATCAATCTTTAAGCATGTGTAGATCTTGCCTGATTTTGTCAGGATGTCGTTGACTGCGTCGGTGGTAACTGCGTCTAAGCCACAACCGAAGGAGTTCAACTGGATCAGATCAAGGTCATCCCTGGTTTTTACAAAGTTTGCAGCCGCATACAGACGGGAATGATACATCCACTGATCCATAACGATCAGAGGGCGTTCCACTTGATGAAGGTGAGAAACGGAGTCCTCAGTCAGTACGGCAATACCATAGGAATTGATCAGTTCCGGGATACCGTGGTTGATCTCAGGGTCAACATGGTATGGACGTCCTGCTAATACAATACCGCGTTTGCCGGTTTTCTCCATATAAGCTAAGACTTCTTCACCTTTTTTCTGCATTTCCATGCGGACAACAGCAAGTTCTTTGTAACCTTCGGAAACAGCGTCACGGATCTCTGATTCCGGGATGGCAAATTCCGGTGCACCAAAGGTTTTTACAAGCTGGGAAGATAAAGTTTCTTCGCTGGTAAATGCCATGAATGGATTATAAAAACGTACCTTGCCGGAAGTGATATCTTCCACGTTATTTTTGATATTTTCCGCGTAGGAGGTTACGATCGGGCAGTTGTAATGGTTGTTGGAATCCGGAAATTCATTGCGCTCATAAGGTACACATGGGTAGAAAATAAAGTCTACATTCTGATGGATCAGCCAGGTCACATGTCCATGTGCAAGTTTTGCCGGATAACACTCGGATTCACTTGGAATTGAGTCAATGCCGAGCTCATAGATTTTTCTGGTGGACTGTGGTGACAGTACAACGGAAAATCCGAGTTTTTTGAAAAAAGTAGCCCAGAACGGGAAATTCTCGTACATATTTAAAACTCTTGGGATACCTACTGTTCCACGCAGGGCTTCTTCCGGCTTTAAGGAAGGGTAGTCGAATAAGCGTTTATTCTTGTATTCAAATAAGTTCGGAATATTTTCTTTGTTTTTTACGCCGCCGACACCGCGCTCACAGCGGTTTCCCGTGATATACTGGCGGTTTCCGGAGAAACGGTTGATCGTCAGCAGACAGTGGTTGGTACAACCCTGACATCTTGCAAGTTTGGTATCAAAAGTTAATGCATTGATCTCGTCGATGGAAAGCATCGTTGTCTGATAGTCAGCTTCATGACGTTCTCTTGCGATGAGAGCAGCTCCGAAAGCACCCATGATACCTGCGATATCCGGACGGACACATTCACAGCCGGAAATCTTTTCAAAACTGCGGAGCACGGCATCATTGTAAAAAGTACCACCCTGTACGACGATATTTTTTCCGAGCTCACTTGCATCGGAGAGTTTGATAACCTTAAATAAAGCATTTTTAATGACGGAGTAGGCAAGTCCGGCAGAGATATCTGCTACGGAAGCTCCTTCTTTCTGTGCCTGCTTTACTTTAGAGTTCATGAATACAGTACAGCGTGTTCCAAGATCAATCGGGTTTTTGGCAAATAAAGCTTCTTTTGCGAAGTCCTGTACAGAAAAGTTTAAGGATTTTGCAAATGTTTCGATAAAAGAACCACAGCCGGAAGAACAGGCTTCGTTTAACTGTACACTGTCTACCGTCTGGTTCTTGATCTTGATACATTTCATATCCTGACCACCGATGTCTAAGATACAGTCTACCTCAGGATCAAAAAATGCCGCTGCATAATAATGGGCTACCGTTTCTACTTCACCATCGTCTAACATCAGCGCTGCTTTTAAGAGAGCTTCACCGTAACCGGTAGAGCAGGAGTGTACGATATGTGCATTTGCCGGAAGTTTTTCATAGATCTCCTTGATGGAACGGATCGCAGTGGAAAGCGGGCTTCCGTTGTTGTTGCTGTAAAATGAATACAACAGGGAACCGTCCTCGCCGACGAGAGCGATCTTTGTTGTTGTGGAACCGGCGTCGATACCGAGATAACAGTTGCCTTCGTAGGTGGAAAGATCACCTGTCTTTACATTGTGTCCGTCGTGGCGGGCACGGAAGGTATCGTATTCTGCCTGATCTTTAAATAACGGATCAAGACGTGCTACCTCGAATTCCATATGTATATCAGAGTTTAATTTCTCAAGCATGGAAGAGAGAGTGGTATTCTGTTCCGGTTTGCAGTTTAAGGCAGAACCGATCGCTGCATAAAGGTGCGAATTGTCCGGCGTGATCGCATGCTCATCATCTAAGTTTAAGGTGCGGATAAATGCAACTTTTAACTCAGATAAAAAGTGGAGCGGACCACCTAAGAATGCAACGTGGCCGCGGATCGGCTTACCACAGGCAAGACCACTGATCGTCTGGTTTACCACCGCCTGGAAAATAGAAGCAGAGAGATCCTCTCTTGTGGCACCTTCGTTGATCAGAGGCTGGATGTCTGTTTTGGCAAAAACACCGCATCGGGCTGCAATCGGGTAGATTGCTTTGTAATTTTTCGCATATTCATTCAGACCGGAGGCATCTGTCTGAATCAGGGAAGCCATCTGGTCAATAAAAGAACCGGTACCGCCTGCGCAGATACCGTTCATACGCTGTTCAACGTTACCGCCCTCAAAATAAATAATTTTTGCGTCTTCACCGCCGAGCTCGATCGCAACGTCTGTTTGTGGAGCATAGTGCTGTAAGGCGGTAGACACAGAGATAACTTCCTGTACGAAAGGAACATCTAAGTGCTTTGCAAGTGTAAGTCCGCCGGAACCGGTGATCATTGGAGCAACCTTCCGGTCACCGAGCTGATCGAATGCTTTTTGGATCAGAGAAGCGTTTCCGTATGTTGGCAAAATGTCTTTCATAATCGGAAAAGAGCAGATTGTCATGCTCGTCGAGCACAGCAACCTTTACGGTGGTAGAACCGATATCAATTCCAAGTTTGTGAAGCGTATTATTTTCCATAATTTCCTCCAGTCAGTAACTCCGGAAAATCCGGATAATATATAAATAAAGTGGCTGTTTCTTCTTATTAAAAAGAATGCCGGGCAAAAGCCAAGCAAAGTACATTATACGACATGATTTTACAAAAGACAATGTGCAAATCGGGGAAAAATATAAACTTTTTATGAATAAAATCAGCCTGGATTGACAAAGCACAGGCATACGGATATACTGAAAAAAGTAGTGTTTTCAAAGAAAGGTTAGGGTTTTATCCGATGAACTGGTTAAATAAATTAGAACGTAAAATTGGTCGTTACGCTGTTCCAAATCTGATCATCTGGCTGATAGGGGCATATACAATCGGCTTTGTATTCAGAAATGTATCGCCTGGTATATTAAACTATCTGACACTCAGTCCGTATCATATTTTACATGGGCAGATATGGAGATTAGTGACTTGGGTGTTTATGCCGACCGATTCAAATTTGATTTTCTTACTGATCATGGCATTGTTTTATTATCAGCTTGGCATGGCACTGGAACGTACCTGGGGAACTTTCCGGTTTAATGTATATATTTTCGGTGGAATGATATTTACCGTGATCGGTGCATTTGTTCTGTACGGTATTTATTATGCAATGAATGCATCTGTAATTTCACAGATGCCTGCACTGGCAGCACAGTTATCTTATTCGATTGCGTCGGGATTTTCCACGAATTATATCAATATGTCCATTTTCCTTGCATTTGCAATCATGTATCCGGATATGCAGGTAATGCTTTACTTTATTATTCCGATCAAGATGAAGTGGATGGCGATCGTATATGTGGTACTGACACTCTATGAGTTTGTAATTAGTGGTTGGGCGGACAGGATAGCCATTTTTATGTCCCTGCTCAATTTTATCATTTTCTTCTTTTCAACGCGGAATTTCAAACGTTATTCGCCGCATGAAATACACAGGAGACAGCAGTTCAAGTCCCAGATGCGTCAACCCAGACCGGGTTCCGGCATTACTAGGCACAAATGTGCGATTTGTGGCAGGACAGAACTTGATGATCCGAATTTAGAGTTCCGTTTCTGTTCAAAGTGTGACGGCAATTATGAATATTGTCAGGACCATCTGTTTACACATAAACATATTAAAAAAGGTTAAATAATATGACAGGCCGGATGGTATTTCAAAGCGAAATATCATCCGTTTTTTGAATGATGGCACAAAGAAGATTAGATTTTAGGTGTGATTTGTTTCAGGTTCTGTCAGAATAAATGCAGATAAAGGAGAAAAATACAATGATTCAGGATATATTTCCGATGCATCTTAGTAATGAATATCACAAAAAGATACCACAGGCAGACAGTTTTCTTATGATCTTTAAAGATAACCGTATTCTGGCAAAAAATGATGGTCAGGTGTGTTATCTGACCTATAAAGAACTTTCTGAAATCTGTCGTGGGATGGGAAAGGAAATCCCTGCATGCGTTTATCTTTTTTCCATCGGGGAGGATGATTATTTTCTGACAGATCCGGGGGAAGGGATAGAGGTGCCGGGATTTGTATACTATAAAATGTTTGAGACACGCACCATGCAGCCGAAAGAGCGGGTGCTTGCAGCTGCGACCGCATGGCATCTGTATGTCTGGTACCGCGATAATGTTTATTGTGGGAGATGTGGGCATAAACTGGTACATAGTGAAAAACTCCGGATGCTTTCATGTCCGGACTGTAACAACATGGTTTTCCCGAAAATAGCACCGGCAGTGATCGTGGGTGTGACAAACGGCAGAAAAATCCTCATGACAAAATATGCAAACCGTGAATATAAAAGATATGCACTGATTGCCGGATTTACAGAAATCGGTGAAACTGCGGAGGAAACGGTGGCGAGGGAAGTGAAGGAAGAGGTTGGGCTTTCCGTAAAAAATATCCGTTATTACAAGAGTCAGCCTTGGGGATTTGACAGCAATCTTCTTCTTGGCTATTTTTGTGAACTGGATGATGAGGGAGATGCGATGAGACTGGATGAGGAGGAACTTGCCTGCGCAGAATGGGTTGATTTTGAGGATGTCCCGGATGATCCGGAGGGACTTAGTCTGACACGGGAAATGATGCTCTGTTTCCGGGATATAATGAACGCAAGTGAGTCAACATGCTTGCATGATTGACGAACGGTAAATTGGATCATGTGACGGTTTTGCACATGATACGATGAAAGAATACGGTAGATTCTAAAAGACAGGGAAAACTGGTATGCAAAATTATACCAAATACTGAAAATGCCTTGACACTCCAACAAAACCACTGTATTATTACAGTAATACAAAAAAAGAAAGATTTACGGATGGAAAACTTAAGATTTCTTAATATTTGCTTAAGTGCCTTTTTTTGGCAGATAGATAATGATACAATCACCGTAAATCGAATAAAAAAAGGGAGTAATAAAAATGGGAGACAAGAAAAAATCGAAAAAGGGAAAGAAAAAAGTAGTTATTATTGTGCTTGTGGTTCTGGTCGTTGTAGCTGCGATCATTGGAAGTTCAGTAAAGAAAATGACAAGCCAGGTAGCAACAGCAGTCAATACAGTAGAGGTGGAGCCGGTACAGAAGAGAGATTTATCTGATACGATTTCATTAAAAGGTACTGTATCGGGTATCACGAAGAATAATGCAACTTCAAAAGCGTTAGCAGAAATCACAGCAGTTAATGTTCAGGTCGGAGATATTGTAAAAGAGGGAGATGTATTATGTACATTAGATTCCTCTACGATTCAGGATCAGATTGCGGATCTCGAAAAAAATATGTCTGATACAAATGCGACAGACAGTATTAATTCACAGCAGACAGCAGAAACAGTCAGTCGTGCAAAAGAAGATCAGCAGACACAGCTTGCAGCTGCACAGAAAGCAATTGATGATGCAAAGGATGCTTATAACGCACAGAGTATTATGTGGGATAAGAGTGAAGATAAATCGGATGCAGAATTTCAGTCTTTGTTAGCTGCACAGAAAGCAGTTACTACTGCTGAGGAAGATTACCAGAAAGTATTAGAGACCACGAACCGTACGATCGAGGATGCACAGCGTGCGGTAGAACTTGACAAGTATAAAGGATCGGATTCATCTTCCAAAGATAAACTGACAGATTTAAAAGAACAGTTAGAAGATTGCAATATTACAGCACCTTGCGGTGGAGTTGTGACGGCAGTCAATGTTTCTGTCGGAGATGTTAATGCAGATTCAAAAACACCACTTGTAACGATCGAAGATACCAGTTCTTTAAAAATGGTGGCAACTGTGGAAGAAGCTGATATTTTAAAGATTGAAGAGGGAATGAAAGCAACTGTAACAGCGGATGCCATGGGAGATGAGACCATTAATGGAACTGTGACCAGAGTGGTACGTGTCAAAGGACAGTCCACGGGATCTGACGGACAGACAACATCCGGAGGATATTCCGTAGAGATATCTTTAGATAACAAAGAATTACTTGTCGGTATGGAAGTAAAAGCAAAAGTCATGATCAAGGAAAAAGGTGAAGTATTAGCGATTCCTTATGATCTTGTCAAGACGGATGATGACGGAAATACATACGTACTTGTTGCAGAGGCAAATGCAGACGGTTCTGCTACAGCGGTGAAGAAGAATATCACAGTTGGTGAAGAAGTAGATTACTATACGGAAGTAACCGGTGGAGATCTGGCAGAAGGAGATAAATTAATTTATGATTACTCCGGAACGGTGACAGAAGGACAGCAGTTTACACCGGAACAGATGTATTCCGAGCAGGATATGGGAACAGGCGCATCTACAGATGAAACCTCAGATGCAGAAGGTATGAGCACCAGCGTGGAGGGAAATGAGTAGTGAGTGAACCAGTAATCCGAATGGAAAATATCGTTAAGACATATTATTTGGGAAAACCAAATGAACTTGAAATTTTACATGGAATCAACCTTACCGTAAATAAAGGGGAATTTGTTTCCATCGTCGGTGAATCCGGTTCCGGTAAGAGTACACTTATGAATATTATAGGAGTCCTCGACCGCCAGACACAGGGAGATTATTATCTGGAGGGACAGGATGTCAATGGAATGTCGGATGAAGTACGGAGTGCGATCAGAAACCGCAGGATTGGTTTTGTATTTCAGAACTTTAATCTCCTTCCGAGAGCCAATGCATTAAAAAATGTTATGGTTCCATTACTATATGGAGAGGAACATTCCAAAAACGGAAAAGAACATGCCATGGAAATGCTCAAAATGGTAGGAATGGAAGACCGTGCGGATCACAGACCAAACGAACTTTCCGGTGGTCAGAAACAGCGTGTTGCGATCGCCCGTGCCATGATCAATGATCCGGCGATCATTCTTGCAGATGAGCCGACCGGAGCACTCGATTCGAAGACAGGTCATATGGTCATGGATCTGTTCCACAAACTTCATGAGGAACAGGGGAAAACAATTGTCCTGATCACACATTCCCAGGAGCTTGCACAGGAAACAGAGCGTATCGTTACTCTGTTAGATGGTCAGATCGTGGCGGATAACGGAGGTGAACATTAATGTTTTGGGAAAATATCAAAGAGGCAATCACGAGTATTTCCAGCAACAAGATGCGTTCTCTGTTAACAATGCTCGGAATCATCATCGGTATCAGTTCGGTGATCATTATCACGACGATCGGTGGTTCCATACAGAGTACGCTGACGGCAACCATGAATTCACTTGGTGGAAATATGGTACAGGCGTATGTCGAGGCACGTTATCCGGAAAATGATGAAGACTGGGCTACCTGGGAACAGCCGGATATGACAGACAGCGATTATGTCACACAGGATATGATCGATGGATTGATTGAAAAATATCCGGATGAGGTAACAGGTGTTGCAGCACAGAACTATCTTGGTTCAGGAACCATTAAAGATGATGCTGATTCCAAGAATTATGCAAATGTCAATATTGATGGTATCACACCGGAATATTTAGAGTATATGAAACTGGAAATGCATGCCGGAAGAAATCTGACAAAGGCAGATAATCAGGGGAAAAAGAGAGTATGCCTGATTGCAGATACGATGGCAGAGAGATACTTTGCAGGTAAAGATCCGATCGGTGAAACACTTTCTGTTGCAACATCGGATGGCGGAATTTTTGATTTTGTTGTAGTTGGCGTTTATGTATATAACCAAGCATTATTTGGAAAAGTGGACACGTCCATACCGGAAAAAGACCGTGTAACAGAATTGATGATCCCTCTTCAGACCTGTTTTAAACTGCAGGGGACTGACAGGACTGGTTATGATTATTTTAATCTTATGATCGATCCTCTTGCAGATGTCAATCAGGCAACAACGGATGTTTTATCTTATTTTGATGAGATGTATGCAAACAACAAAAATTTCCACGTCAGTGCATACAATATGGCATCTGATCTTGGCATGATCAATACGGTACTCAACGTGATCACGATCGCGGTTTCCGGTATTGCAGCGATTTCACTGATCGTGGGTGGTGTCGGCGTTATGAATATCATGCTGGTGTCCATCACGGAGCGTACAAGAGAGATCGGTGTCCGTATGGCGCTTGGTGCCAAAAGACGTACCATCCGTATGCAGTTTGTCATAGAGGCGATCATGCTCTGTCTGATCGGAGGTATCATCGGTATACTGATTGGTATAGGAATCGGGGCACTGCTTGGAAAAGTGGCAGGATTTGTCATTCAGAATATGTACTCTCAGTATGCAAATTATATTATTATGACGGTGCATCCTTCTGTAACGGCGATCATGCTTTCACTGTTCTTCTCTATGCTGACCGGTGTATTTTTCGGATATTACCCGGCGAACAAGGCTTCAAAGATGGAAGTCATCGATGCATTGCGCTATGAGTAAGTACGGAGAAGAGAATCTGGGCGGAAAGTTTTAAATGAATACAGATAAATAGATAGAAAAGAAAAAGTACTGTATATGACAAAAAAGAAAAATGTCAGTATACAGTACTTTTTTTGTAACAGATTTTCCAGATCAATATTTCCGGGCATGGTACATGTGCCTTCCCACATAGAATACAAAAAGAAATATTGTAAAGTATAGCATTCATGCATGATTGCGATGCGTAGATGTTATGCAATATCAATAATCGGGATGGAAGGGAAAAACATGAACCATAACAAAAAGAAAATTTTAAAAGTGACGGCACTGTTTGTTTTTATGTTCTTTTTAGGCTGGGGCGCAGGTTCGCTGCAGAAACAGCAGATGAAAAAAACAGTGGAGACAGTGTCTGTCCAGAATCAGGCAGATAACTGGGGACTGGGCTTTGGAGCGGAGGGAACCCAGCCGACCGGCAATGTGACAGCGGATGAATTAAAAAAATACAACGCATGGTATGTGGGCGATAAAAATAAAAAGACAATTTACCTGACCTTTGACTGCGGGTATGAAAATGGAAATACAGAACCGATCCTGGATGCATTAAAGAAACACAATGCAAAAGCGACCTTTTTTGTCGTGGGACATTTCCTTGAGTCAGCGCCGGATATCGTAAAGCGCATGGAGGAAGAGGGGCATGCCGTTGGCAATCATACTTATCATCACCCGGATATGTCATCCATATCGGATCTGGCTTCATTCCAAAAGGAAATCGATGATGTCGCATCGTTATACCAGTCGATCACGGGCAAAGAAATGATCAAATATTACCGTCCGCCACAGGGAAAATACAGCACGGAAAATCTAAAGATGGCAAAAGAACTCGGATACAATACATTTTTCTGGAGCCTTGCCTATGTGGACTGGAATGTCGATAACCAGCCGACGAAGGAGGAAGCATTTGATAAACTGCTGACCAGGATCCATCCGGGAGCAATCGTTTTGCTGCACAGCACTTCAAAGACGAATGGGGAGATCTTAGATGAACTTTTGACCAAATGGGAGGAGATGGGATATACATTTGCACCGCTTTCGGAACTGATCGCAGAATCCTGACAGAAAAGATCGGGGAAAAATACAAAGGATATGGTGGATAAGACTTGTTTGATGACGAGCGGGAAGGTATAATGGACATAAAGTGCCATGAAAAATGAACAGTTTTCTTAAAATCAGGGAAGAAGATTGTGACTGATAAATGAGCGGCAGGTAAGGATAAGGATGTTATGAAAAGAGCAAAATTAAAAATAGAAATATTGACGGTAATTTTTTGCAGTCTGATATTTGCTTTTTCAGAAAAAAACAACAGCATTTATGCGGATGAAGTCCTAACGGATATGGAATTGCCGACAGGACGACTTGTATTTGAGGAAGAAACCGAAGAGGCGGCTGACGAGGATTATGAATCCATAGAAGAAAGTGATATTGCCGAACAGTCTTTGCTTCGAACGGCAGACATAGCAGCGGACGACTGGAACAAGTATGGAAGCGATTACTTTTATGATCAGTTATCGGACGAAGAAAAAGCGTACTGGAATGCCTTAGATGTCATCTGTGAAAAGTACCTGACGACGGAAACGGATGCTGTGACGACAAAGTCGGGGGCATATCGGATGCAGGCAATTTCTGGAAGCACACTTGCGAAGGCACAGCAGAAAAATGTACTGTTGATGTTTCGGTATTCAAATCCACAATATTATTTTTTGAATGCGACAGTTTATACAATTTCATATTCAAATGATACAATTTCTCTGGTATTCGGTATTTATCCTGCGTTTGAAAACGGTACAGACCGGATGGAAAAGACGGAAAAAGTAAAGGAACAGGTGGATGCCTGGCAGGAGCAGATCGATCAATGCAGTAAAGATTATGAAAAGGTTAAAAAGATACATGATCTGATCTGTGAAAAAGTGTATTATAATCAGGCTCTTGTGAATAGCGATTTTGCAACGGAGAGTACAGAATATTCACAGTCTGTGTACAGCGTTTTCTGTACGGATAAGACTGTCTGTGCCGGATATGCCCAGTCATTTGCAATGATGTGCAATGGCTCAGGAATCGATACGGCGGTGGTGACGAGTTCCAACCATGAATGGAATAAAGTAAAAATATGTAGCTCCTGGTATAATGTGGATTGTACATGGGATGACCAGAGTGATGGTTATTATTATAATTTTTTTGTGAAAAGTGATGAGTTTTATGATACATACAGCAGCTGGTCGAAAACATGTCATACAGAAGAAGATTATTGGGAGGGGTATTTGCCGGTATGTACATTAGATAGTGGAGCTACGCAGACAGATCCTGGAAAAATCCCGATAGAAGGTCATACAATTGTGACAGATGCAGCGGTAGCAGCATCCTGTGAGACGACCGGTCTCACAGAGGGAAGCCACTGCAGTGTCTGTGGGGAAATATTGACAGAACAGACAGTGATTCCGGCAACAGGGCATACACCGGTAAAAGATGCAGCAGTGGCAGCAGCCTGTGAGACGAGCGGTCTTACGGAAGGAAGTCATTGCAGTGTGTGTAAAACAGTGCTTGTGGCACAGAAAGTAATTCCGGCAGCCGGTCATAAGTGGAGTGAGTACAGAGAGAGCGGAAAAGTGAAACGGAAATGCAGCGTCTGTGGAAAGACGGAAACGGTACGAACCCTTCCGAAAGTAAAGATGGTCCAGCTCTCAAAGACTTCCTATACCTATGACGGTAAGTCCCATATGCCGGCGGTAAAAGTGACAAACAGTGCTGGAAAGAAGTTAAAAGAGGGAACGGATTATAAAATAAAGAAGCCGTCCGGGCGGAAAAATGCCGGTATCTATACGGTCACGATTGAAATGAAAGGTGATTACACCGGAAAATACCAGAAAACATTTCAGATCATACCGAAAGGAACCGCCATTTCCAGTGTAAAGGCAAAGAAAAAAGCATTTTCGGTGTCCTGGAAGAAGCAGGCAAAACAGACAAGCGGTTACCAGATCCAGTATGCAGTGGATGCGAAATTCAAAAAGTCGGTTGTGGCAAAGAACGTCAATAATACCAAAAAGGTAAAACTGGACGTTTCAAAATTAAAAGCAAAAAAGAAATATTACATACGCGTCCGCACCTATAAGACTGTAAAAGTGAATGGAAAATCAAAAAAGATCTATTCGGGCTGGTCTAAGGTAAAAGCAGTCACTACAAAGAAATAACAAAGATATACCGATCCATTTTACAAAATGCGATATAAGTATAAATAAAAAACGGGAGAAAGAGAAAATGGCAGACAACAGTTTAAAAATCAGTTACAAGATATATTTAGAGGCGGAGGATATTTCGCAGTCACGGATTTCTTCTACGGCATCTTATGTAAGCAATCTGTTTAAGAATTGCACCAATTCCTATTTACAGAAAGCGGAAGTGGACAATGAGAGCGACATGGATGATTTTACGCTTCGTCTGTATATTGACGAAAAGGTAGAGGAAGAAGCGTGCAGTTCACCGGAATGTGCAGAAGGTTTTCTGGAAAATATCGCAGAATTTTTAGATGCGGTTGCAGCAGCACATTCCTATCTGGATATGGAGGGAAGTTTTTCCATTTCCTATCATGGAGTAGAGGATACATTCCGGTTCCGTTCTGAGGCAGGAAGCGATCTGTGCGATATTGAATAAAAACCGAAATAAGAAGGATAAAAAATACCGGCTTGCAAAATCAGATAAAATCTGAGGCTGCAGGCCGGTATTTTTATATCCGTTTCTTTCTATTGTTTATTGTTTGTCTGATTCATCCGGTGGAAAGTCCGGTTTTTTTATGTAAACTTTCTCAATCCGGTTTTTGTCCATCTGTTCGACGCGGAGAAGCACATTGTCATCTGTGATGATGATCTCATTTTTTTCCGGCAGATGATCTAAGAGACCGAGCAGATATCCGCCGATCGTATCATAATCTTCGGAACTGAAATTAAGATCTAACTCATCGCAGAGATCCTGCAGGTTGGTGGAACCGGAAACGATAAATTCGCGGTCATTAAGCGGCAGGATCGGATCTTCTTCATCCGTGTCGTATTCATCACGGATCTCACCCACGATCTCCTCTAAGAGATCCTCAAGCGTGATAAGACCGGCAGTTGCACCGTACTCGTCAAGTACGATTGCAAGGGAGATAGATGACTTACGCATCTCAATAAAAAGTTCTGCGGTATTTTTGTGCTCAAAAGTAAAATAAGGTTCACGCATGATATCCCGCACGGAAAAATGCTCCTTGTCCTTGCAGAGGAGAAGATCTTTCATGTTCAGGATACCGATGACGTTATCGGTCGTATCCTCATAGACAGGAAGTCTGGTAAATTTGTCTTCCTGAAAAATATCAATCAGTTCGTCATAAGTATTATTTACATTTGCAAAAGTCATATCAGGTCTTGGAATCATAACTTCCTTTGCCTGCGCATCACCAAAATCAAACAGATTGTTGATCATCTCATGTTCTTCTGATTCGATGACACCGTTTTCTTTGCTGACATCCACGATGGTACGGAGTTCTTCCTCTGTCATCTGATTGTTGTTTGCCTTTGGATCCACATGCAGTAAAAATAAAAAGCCCATGGAAAACTGATTTACCAGAAAAATCACAGGAGTCAGTATTTTCATAAGAAAACCGATAATACCGGAATAGGCGATCGAAATCTGATCCGCATAAAGTGTCGCAAAAGTTTTTGGAGAAATCTCACCAAAGACGAGGATCAGAAACGTAAGGATACCGGTTGCAATACCTGCGCCGACGCTGCCCCAAAGCTTGATTGCAAGCGTGGTTGCCAGTGAGGAGGCGGAGAGATTGACGATATTGTTGCCGATTAAGATCGCGCTGAGCATCTTGTGGGAGTCGTCGGTAATACGAAGTACCTGTTCGGCGCGTTTGTTTCCGTCATCTGCGAGTGTACGCATCCGGATTTTATTTACGGTCGTAAGAGCTGTCTCTGCGGATGAAAAAAAAGCAGAGAGAATCAATAAAATAATTAGAAAAATAATCTGTGATATGGCACTTGCGTCCACGAAAATTCACCTCATTAAAATATAAAATTTTCCGGCACTATAGCAAAAATAGCGCCGGAATGTTTAAAATTTATCATATATTATATCGGAAAGAGGATTATTCGTCAATACTGTAATTCGGAGCCTCTTTGGTGATGTGAATGTCATGTGGATGACTCTCACGGAGAGCTGCTGCGGAGATCTTAACGAATTTGCTCTTCTCTTTTAAGTCCTCGATGGTCGGGCAGCCACAGTAACCCATACCGGAACGGATACCGCCGACTAACTGGAATACAGTGTCTTCCACGGAACCTTTGTATGCAACACGTCCTTCAACGCCTTCCGGAACAAGTTTCTTTGCTCCTTCCTGGAAGTAACGGTCTTTACTGCCGTTTTCCATGGCTGCAAGAGATCCCATACCGCGGTATACTTTGTATTTTCTTCCCTGATACAGTTCAAAAGTACCCGGAGCTTCGTCACATCCTGCAAACATGCTGCCCATCATACATACATTGGCACCGGCAGCGAGAGCTTTTGTCATGTCTCCGGAATATTTGATACCACCATCTGCAATGATCGGAACACCGAACTCTTTTGCAGCGTTGTAGCAGTCCATGATAGCGGAAACCTGAGGAACACCGATACCTGCAACGATACGGGTGGTACAGATAGAACCAGGTCCGATACCGACTTTGACTGCGTCAGCACCTGCTTTGATCAGATCGCGTGTTGCATCACCGGTAGCAACATTTCCTGCGATGACCTGCAGATCCGGGTAGGCAGTTTTGATCTTGTTGACTGCCTCTAATATATTTTTGGAATGTCCATGTGCAGAGTCAACAACGATCACATCGACGTGCGCTTTTACTAAAGCTTCTACACGTTCCATCATGTTTCCTGTGATACCGACACCGGCACCGCAGAGCAGACGGCCTAACTCGTCTTTGGCAGAGAGCGGATATTTGATCTGTTTTTCAATATCTTTGATCGTGATCAGTCCTTTTAAGTGGAAATCCTTATCTACGATCGGAAGTTTTTCTTTTCTTGCTTTTGCGAGGATCTTTTTTGCTTCCTCTAAAGTGATGCCCTCCGGAGCTGTGATCAGATTCTCGGAAGTCATGCTTTCACTGATCTTTTTGGTAAAATCTGTCTCGAATTTTAAATCACGGTTTGTGATGATACCGACTAATTTGCCACCTTCGCAGATCGGCACACCGGAGATGCGGAATTTGCGCATCAGATCTTCGGCATCCTGTAATGTATGATCCGGGGAAAGGTAAAATGGATCCGTGATAACGCCATTTTCAGAACGCTTTACCTTATCTACCTCATCGGCCTGTGCCTGGATCGACATGTTTTTGTGGATAATACCGATACCGCCCTGTCTTGCCATTGCAATGGCCATTCTGTGTTCTGTAACGGTATCCATGGCAGCGCTCATCATAGGAATATTTAAAACGACCTTTTTTGTAAGATGCGTTGTCAGATCAATCATGTTTGGTGTAACTTCTGAATACTGTGGAACTAATAACACATCATCAAAAGTAATACCTTCACCAATAATTGTTCCCATTTTATTTTCCTCACTTTCTTCTTATTGAATTGTATGAAAAAGATATATTAGTTTCTGTATCATAGCAAAAAAAAAATACTCTGTCAATGAGATATAAGTGTGAATTTATAAAAATAGATATATATTAGAAATAATAATAAAACGTGCGAAAAAACCTTATAGAAATTATGGTTCACAAATGATTTGATGTGTGATATGATGGCTTTAGGCGACGGGGCCAGAGCACAGGCATACGTCGCCCATTTTTTACCTAAATAAAAGAGAACATCACAGATAAAATACGTTATTCTGTGAAAAAAGAAGAGAAGAAAAAGGGGGAAAATTATGGAGTTTCGTCCCTGTATCGACATCCATAACGGAAAAGTTAAACAGATCGTTGGTGGAAGTTTAAAGGATGCCGGAGACCAGGCAGCGGAGAATTTTGTGGCGGAGCAGGATGCCGCTTATTTTGCAAAGCTGTATCAGAAAGAAGGAATCAAAGGAGGGCATATTATTCTTTTGAATCCGGTGAGCAGTGAGTATTACAAAGCGACGCGTGAACAGGCAGAACATGCACTGCGGGCATATCCCGGCGGACTTCAGATCGGTGGTGGAGTTACAGCGGAAAATGCAAAAGAGTTTCTGGATGCCGGAGCGAGTCATGTGATCGTTACTTCGTATGTGTTCCGGGATGGAAAGATCAATTATGATAATTTAAAACGCTTAAATGCTGCAGTGGGACGGGAGCGTTTAGTGCTTGATTTAAGCTGCAGAAAAAAAGAAGATACCTATTATATAGTGACAGACCGATGGCAGGAGTTTACAGATGAAGAGGTCAGCACCGTACTATTGGACGAACTTTCATCCTATTGTGATGAATTCCTGATCCATGCTGTGGATGTCGAAGGAAAAGCAAAAGGGATTGAAAAGGAACTGGTAAAGATGCTCGGCGAATGGGGAAAGATACCGGTCACTTATGCCGGGGGCGTTGGCAGTTTTGAAGACCTTTTGGAACTGAAGAAACTGGGGAATAACAGATTGAATGTGACCATTGGAAGCGCACTCGATTTATTTGGAGGGCCGATGGCTTACGATAAAGTGTTGCAGTATATGAAGAAGGAGTGATTTTTGATGAGCAGGTATACGAAACAGGATATTTTTAATATGGTAGAGGAAGAGGATGTGGAATTTATCCGTCTGCAGTTTACGGATATGTTTGGAACTTTAAAGAATGTGGCGATCACGTCCAGTCAGTTAGAGAAAGCATTAAGTAATGAATGTATGTTTGACGGTTCGTCCATTGAGGGATTTGTCCGTATCGAGGAGTCGGATATGTATCTGTATCCGGATCTTGACACGTTTGTAATTTTCCCGTGGCGTCCGCAGCAGGGAAAGGTTGCAAGGATCATCTGTGATGTTTATACATCGGACAGAAAACCTTTTGAGGGTGATCCACGTTATATCTTAAAGAAGGCAGTGGAAGATGCAACGCAGATGGGATATCGTTTTGATGTCGGACCGGAATGTGAATTTTTCCTGTTTAATCAGGATGAGGATGGGCAGCCGACCACGATCAGCATGGAGCGTGCCGGATATTTTGATCTTGGACCGATCGATCTTGGTGAAAATGCGAGACGTGATATGGTGCTGACGTTAGAGGATATGGGATATGAGATTGAAGCTTCCCATCATGAGGTTGCACCGGCACAGCATGAGATCGATTTCCGTTATGATGAGGCGGTCAAAACAGCAGACAATATCATGACATTTAAACTGGCTGTCAAAACGATCGCAAAACGTCATGGAATGTTTGCAAGTTTTATGCCAAAGCCGAAATTTGGAATCAACGGTTCCGGTATGCATGTGAATATGTCGCTCTGCAAGGACGGAAAAAATATTTTTGACGATCCGGACGGCGAGTTAGGACTCAGCAAAGAAGCATACTGGTTTATTGGCGGTCTGATGAAACATATGAAAGGAATGGCGGCGATTACCAATCCGCTTGTCAATTCCTATAAGCGTCTGGTTCCGGGATATGAGGCACCAATCTATATTGCATGGTCTGTGACAAACCGCAGCCCACTCATCCGTATTCCGGTTACAAGAGGCGAGGGTACAAGGGTGGAACTCAGATGTCCGGATTCCGCAGCCAATCCGTATCTGACACTTGCGGTGTGCTTACAGGCAGGACTTGATGGTATCCGGAATCAGATTGAGCCGCCGGCAGCAGTGACGGAAAATGTTTTTGAGATGCGTATGTCACAGAAAAATAAACTCGGTATCGAGGAACTTCCGGCTGACCTTGGAGAGGCACTTGCAGAATTTGAAAAAGACGAATATTTACAGAACGTGCTGGGCAGACACGCGACGGAAAAATATATTGAGGCCAAAAAATCGGAATGGGCAGATTATCGTGCGCAGGTTTCCGATTGGGAGATCAATAATTACCTGTATAAAATCTGATATAGGAATGAAGGGGAAAAGATTTGACAAACATTATCGTTGCATTTCCGAAACAGGATACTGCGCGTAATATCAAAAAGATCCTGATGCAGAACGGACATCATGTGGATGCCGTCTGCACGACAGGCGCCCAGGCTTTGCAGAATGCAAATGAACTGGACGGCGGGGTCATGGTGTGCGGTTACCGTTTTGCGGATATGATGTATACGGAATTACATGAATATCTCCCCCCTCAGTTTGAAATGCTGCTCGTGGCATCACCGGGAAACTGTGGTGAGCGTGATGTTGAAAATCTGGTCTGTTTATCGACGCCGCTAAAGATCAATGAACTGCTCCAGACCGTTGAAATGATGGAATACATGATCACGCGCAGGCGGAAAAAGGCAAGACAAAAACCGAAGGAGCGGTCGGAGGAAGAGATGAATCTGATCAGTGAAGCAAAAGCACTCTTGATGGAACGTAACAACCTGACAGAGGAGGAAGCTCATCGCTATATGCAAAAGAGAAGTATGGATAACGGGACGGGACTGACAGAGACTGCCCAGATGATACTTAGTTTACTTACATAAGAATAACAAAAAATGCCGACCAGGAATGGACGGCATTTTATAATTCATAGGATTCATAGGATTCATAGGATTCGGGTGTCAAAAGGTGGTTTTCAATTTTGGGTCTGTCAAATTGCACAAAACCGAACTTGTTTTGTTCCGTTGTCCGAAAATAAGAAAAACTAAGTATGCCTGAATCAGTTTTTCACAGAGTGACGTAAACGGCATTCAACGAGCCTTCCATGGCTCGCGAAGCCTTGTTCTGCCGTCCGTGGCAGAACATTACTGTAAATAGACAGGCATACTAAGATTTACTAATTTTCTACTAAAGTCACAAAAACAGTCCCGGCTTTGTGCAATTTGCCAGCAGCTAAGTTGTGAGCCACCTTTTGACACCCCGAATCTTCATAGGAAATTACGTCCTATGAATTATAAAGTATTAGTGTTGATAAAACATTTCAAGAGAATCCATCCTTGCGCTCATATTTGTAAAAAGGGCATCCACAAGAGTTACGGCAGCCATGGACTCCACAACGACCACGGCGCGTGGAACGATGATCGGATCATGGCGTCCTTTGATGCTCACATCAATTTCTTCCCCATCTTTATTGACAGTCTGCTGGGGGGCAGCGATGGATGGTGTAGGTTTGATCGCGGCGCGCAGGATAATGTCACTTCCGTCGCTCATTCCGCCTAAAATACCTCCGGCATGGTTGGTTGTTTTGACCGGCCTGCCGTCAGCACCGATGCGGAAGGCGTCGTTATTGTTTTTTCCGGTTGCTTTCGCAACGTCAAATCCGTCACCGATCTCAAAACCTTTTACTGCACCGATCGACATGACTGCTTTTGCGAGATTCGCATTTAATTTTTCAAAGACAGGATCGCCAAGTCCGGCGGGAACACCTTGGATGATACATTCCACAACACCACCGGAGGAATTCTGTTCGGCGATGCAGGCATTTAAATAATTTTCTGCGTTTTCCGCAGCGTCGGCATCCGGCATGTAGAGCGGATTTTCATTGATCTGTGCGGCATCAAAATTCTGTGATGAAATACTGATCGGTCCGATGGAACGGGTGTAAGTCAAAAATGTGATGCCGAGCTGGTTTAATATTTTGACAGCGATTGCGCCGGCTGCAACACGTCCGATCGTCTCGCGCCCGGAGGAACGTCCGCCGCCGCGGTAATCGCGGAAACCATATTTCTGGTCGAAAGTATAGTCCGCATGTCCCGGACGGTAATAGGACGCAATCTCACTGTAATCTTTGGATTTCTGGTTCTGATTGTACACGACAAGAGAGATCGGCGTGCCGGTCGTTTTTCCATCAAACACGCCGGATAAAATCTCGACTGTGTCATCTTCTTTCCGCGGGGTGGTAAACTTTGACTGACCCGGTTTCCTGCGGTTTAAAAATTTCTGAATGTCATTTTCATCAAGAGGCAGTCCGGCAGGACATCCATCCACCACAACGCCGAGTCCCTTCCCGTGGGATTCGCCCCATGTTGTAATTTTAAAAATTGTACCGAATGATGAACCAGCCATGAAATATTCCTCCTGAAAATGTGTATTATAAGATTATATATCTTAATCATTATAAAAGATTTCTCTTTTCGTGACAACAGGAATATGTTAAAATGGGAAAAGCGCTTAAAGGCAGGAAAACTGATAGCAGGGATGAAAATATATGAAGGAACAATATGAGGTAAAAAGATTAGATAGACCGGTCGACTGGACGGTGGATGTGCCGGGATCTAAGAGCATGACAAACCGTGCACTTTTGATGGCAGCTTTATCGGATGGTGAAGTGAAGTTAGAAGGAGTGCTGTTTTCTGATGACTCAAGGCATTTTCTGGAGAGTCTGGTATCTTTGGGGTTTATGGTAGATATCAATGAGTCGGAAAAGGCGGTTACTGTTTTAGGTTGTGGTGGAAATATTCCCAAGAAACAGGCAGTGATCAATGTCGGAAGTGCCGGGACAGCCGCCCGTTTTCTGACGGCAATGCTTGGTTTTTCCGACGGGGAATATACGATTGAAGCTTCAGAGCAGATGAAAAAAAGACCGATGCAGGAGTTATTTTCACTGCTCACCGGAGTTGGTGCGAATATCACTTATCTGGAAACAGAAGGGCATCTGCCGGTGAAGATTTGTGGACGGAGAAATCCAAAAGCCGGCGCAGATCAGTCAAAGGCAGATGGAAACCCACTGCAGTTGTCACTTGACATCAGCAAGAGCACTCAGTTTTTAAGTGCACTTTTGCTTATCTCACCGATGATACCGCAGGGATTAGACATCCACATCACAAGTGAGAAAACAGACGGTTCCTATATCCGCATCACAAGAAAAATGTTAGCGGATGCGGGTGTGGAGGTAAAATATGGCGGAAAAAATTATCGGATTGATCCGAAAGCCGTCTATCAGAAAAAACATTATCAGATCGAACCGGATGTTTCGGCAGCGTGTTATTTTTATGCGGCAGCTGCGATCACAGGCGGCAGGACACTTGTAAAACATGTGCACAAGGACAACAGCCAGGGCGATATGAAGTTTTTGGATGTGCTTGCACAGATGGGCTGTACCGTCACAGAAAAAGCAGACGGGATTGAAGTGACCGGACCCGCTGAAGATACACTAAAAGGAATTGAGATCGATATGAACGATTTTTCAGATCAGGCATTGACTCTTGCTGCAATGGCACCGTTCTGCAAATCCGATGTGCATATCACCCACATCGGACATATCCGTGGACAGGAATGTGACCGTCTCCATGCCATGTCAGAGGAACTGACCAAACGTGGAATCACATGTACCGAAGAGCCGGATGCCATCACAATAAAACCAGGCACTCCGTTCCCCGGCATTGTGTCAACCTATGAAGACCACCGCGTTGCCATGTCATTTGCCCTTCTAGGATTGAAAGTGGATGGAATCGTGATAGACAACCCATCCTGCTGCCGTAAAACCTTCGAGAACTACTTTGATTTATTGGATCAATTATCCTGTAAACATATGTGAAATATGTAAAGACAGCCAAAGCGAAGCTCTCCAAAACAGTAAATTCGCATGGAAAGCTTTCCATGCGCTCACAGCCTTTACCAGAGTTTCGCCCCCATTTCATATAAAGAAAAAAGGAGATTATAAACAATGTACGAACTACTAAAACAGGAAGGCCGCGCCAAACGCGGAATCCTACATACCGTCCACGGTGACATACAGACCCCGGTATTCATGAATGTCGGCACCGTTGCCGCCATCAAAGGCGCCGTATCCACCGAGGACTTAGAGCAGATCAAATGCCAGGTGGAACTTTCCAATACCTATCATCTGCACGTCCGCACCGGGGACAAACTGATCCGCGAAGTTGGCGGACTCCATAAATTCATGTCATGGAACCGTCCAATCCTCACAGATTCCGGCGGATTTCAGGTATTCTCCCTTGCTGGACTGCGCAAGATCAAAGAGGAGGGCGTCTATTTCCATTCCACATTGATGGTGCAAAATTTTCATGGGACCGGAAGAGAGCATGCAGATCCAGTCGAACCTCGGTTCCACGATCGCGATGGCATTTGATGAATGTGCCCCGGCACTTGCAGACCGCAGCTATGTGGAGGCTTCCGTGGCACGGACAACCAGATGGTTAGAGCGATGCAAAACCAAAATGCAGCAGTTGAATGCCGAGGAGGGAACGGTCAACCGTCATCAGATGTTATTTGAATCAACCAGGGGGCTATCTATTCTGATATCCGTATTGATCATGCAAAACGTATTTCAGAACTGGATTTAGACGGCTATGCAGTCGGTGGACTTGCGGTCGGCGAGACGCATGAGGAAATGTATCATATTTTAGATGAAACCGTTCCGTATCTGCCACTTCACAAACCAACCTATCTGATGGGAGTCGGCACCCCGGCAAATATTTTAGAGGGGTAGAGCGCGGCGTTGATTTCTTTGACTGCGTATATCCGACCAGAAACGGACGTCACGGTCATGTATACACCAATCAGGGAAAGATCAATCTTTTAATCAGAAATATGAAAAGACATGCGCCCGATCGAGGAAGGCTGCGGCTGTCCGACCTGCCGCCGTTACAGCAGGGCATATGTGCGCCACCTGTTAAAAGCAAAAGAAATGCTTGGCATGAGACTCTGCGTGCTCCATAATCTGTATTTCTATAATACGATGATGGAAGAGATCCGCGATGCTATCGACGAGGGCAGATTCCATTCTTATAAGGAAGAAAAGCTGTACGGTATGGGACAGATCAACCGCGAGAAAGAAAAACAGAACGGCTAAAAATAAATTAATCATAAAATTTGGTAAAGTGCTTGTCTAAAAAGCCCATTTTGTGTATTATATATTGTAATGTCTATTAAATTTAGGAGGAACTGAGAAGATGTCAATTTTAGCATCCACTTCATCCGCATCCACAGCAGCAGGCTGGGGCGGTATGATTATCTGGTTAGTAGTTTTATTTGGTTTCATGTACTTTTTCATGATCCGTCCGCAGCAGAAAGAAGCAAAGAAGAAAATGCAATGCTGTCCGAACTTGCAGTCGGTGATACCGTACTGACAACAAGCGGGTTTTACGGCACCGTGATCGATATCGCAGATGATACCGTGATCGTTGAGTTCGGCAACAACAAGAACTGCCGTATCCCGATGCAGAAAGCTGCAATTTCCGCAGTGGAGAAACCGGAAGAAGCAATGGAGAAATAAGTGTAGTACCAGAAAGCCTGTTATGTGTGGATGAGAAAACATAACAGGTTTTTCTTTATAGGAGTAGAATATTTATGGAATTTATATTCTGCTGCCTGACAGAAAAGTTTTAGAGGGGCAGAAGATGAAATTAAATACGGTAGGGATTGCATTGTCGTATTATCGGGAGAAGTATGGATTGTCCATGACACAGGTTTGTGAAGGAATTTGTTCACCAGCAACGATGTTCCGGATTGAAGAGGGATATCGTGAGGTGGATTCATTAGTCAGTGCGACATTGTTGTCAAGAATAGGAAAGCAGGTTCTTGAATTTGAATTGTTATTGAATGAGAAAGATTACAACTTGTTCCGGTTACGAAAAGATATCCATCGGAATTTAGAAGAGAAAAATCTGGATACAGCGGAGAAACTGTTACAGAGTTATCAAAGTGTAATGCCAAAAAAACAAGTGCTTCATGAACAATATTATCTCTGGGGAAAGGCAGAACTGTTACAGAAACGTGGTGCATCAAAAGAAGAAATCAAGGCTGTATTAAATGAGGCGATACTTTTGACAAAACCTTTTTTTGGAAAGAAAAAAAATACTTCTGATTTATACAGTGAAATGGAGATAAAACTTTTTTTGGGGCTGATTCAGTTTTCGGAAGATATTTCATGGAAAGAGGCAGAATTGAAAAGAATGCTGCTTTTTACAAGAAAGTATGATTCGAAAAAAATCAAGGAACAGGCTGAAATGTCCATTCTGAAAGAACTTGCCAGCATACAGGAAGAAAAAGGAGATGCACAAAAGGAACTGGAATACATTGAACAGGCGTTAACACTTGTAAAAGAAAGCAGAACGATGCGTGGACTGGCAGAATTGCATTTTAAGAAGGCAGGACTGTTAAAAGAGCTGATGCAGAGAAACAAGGACATGCAGCAGGAATATCAAAAACAATGTCAGGTGGAACTTACGATGGCTTATTATACGGCACTTGTCATGAACAATGTGGAACTGGTGCAAAAAATAAAAACGACGGGTGACAGAGTGTAGAAAGAGGTGCCATATGGGAAATTATAATGTTGGTGATATGATACGGCTTTCAAGAATTGCAAAGAAAATGACACAGGAAGAATTAAGTGAGGGTGTCTGTTCTGTAGAAACACTTTCCAGAATTGAAAACGGAAAACATAAAGTGAAAAGTGATACATATCGGCAACTTATGGAGAAAATGTACCAGATCACAGAAAAAAATTATGCTGTGTGCGTCAGCAGGGATATGGAACTGATAGAGGAGCGGGAATATTTTGAGGATGCTATGGCAAAGCATGATTTTGAAAAAGCAGACTTTTATATGGAACAGATGAAAAAACTTGTTGGAAAAGACGCATCTACACAAAGATATATCCGCCGGGAAAGTACTTTTTTGGATTATTATATGCAGCGCATTACAGCAGAACAGCTTGTGGAAGCATTAGAAGAGCTTGCAGAAGAAGTTGTACCACAGTATAAAAAATTTCTTGACAGTGATGTGATATATCCTTTCCGGGAACAGGAGATTACACTTTTAAAGCGGCTGGCTGTGGCATATGGCAGAATAGATGAGTATCCTAAAAGTATAAAAATCTGTGAAATGCTGCTGCGCAGCCTGCGGGAAGGATATATGGCAGAATGGGAGATCGAAGAACTTAGTATTGCTGCAAATCTTTCAAAGTATTATGGGGCAGTTGGCGAGTATTGTAAGTCGATGGAACTTTGTGAATATGTTTTGCCGAAAGCAAGGAAACATGCGTATGCATATGTCTTATATTTTATTTTGTTTGATATTGAGTGGAATAAAATAAAAATGATAGAAACCGGGGAACTAGATCAGGGGGAATTAGAGGGGTGTAAGGAGCATATAAAGGGAATTTATTATACGTGTAGGGCAAAAAATAATCAGATTGATATGAGGAATATCAAGAATTTTTATGAGGAATATTTTGGGGAAGCGATAGAGTTGTCCATATTGTAAACATCTATATAAGGTAAATCATCATTTATGGGCATAATGATTTGAGATGTATTTTTCCCAGGGAAACATTTGTTTTTAATGTAAGTAAAAGTAACATTAAAAATGTTAATCTTGTTAATTTTTTCATATGTATTTGAACCTCGTTTCTATTAATTTAAAAAGATTATATTATAGATATTGCGGAAAGACCATGTCAAAACTGGAAAAACTTTTTTTCCAGTTTTGACATGGTCTTTTAGTGATTTAAAGATTAAAGTAAATGATGTCAACAGAAATAAAATATTACAGTAATGAAAGTGAAAAAAGTATGGATATAGAAACAATAAAAAAAGATTTTCTTTTTACCATAGATGAAGAATTTG